>Ga0209185_1000012_pt1 | contig 430798 bp, 391 predicted proteins | sample SidtaG_2_FD_187425 | JGI IMG/M metagenome (GOLD analysis project Ga0209185, IMG submission 187425) | Marine algal microbial communities from Sidmouth, United Kingdom - Sidmouth_Asex2 metaG (SPAdes) (version 2) | ecosystem: Host-associated > Algae > Red algae > Unclassified | place: Sidmouth...
CAGAGGCAGAGGCAGAGGCGGAGGCGGAGGCGGAGGCGGAGGCGGAGGCGGAGGCGGAGGCGGAGGCGGAGGCGGAGGCGGAGGCGGAGGCGAGAGGCGAGAGGGCCGGAGACAGTAGCACTGAGCAATAGTCAGGAGGCATCAGGCGATATATGAGAAGCCGCTCTAATATCCAGAGCGGCAACGCCACACGGCCAGAGAGTGTGCTTGCAACTCATCGCAAGGATGACTCATCAGGCCGAGATCTAGTCCTGCAGCTACTTACAGCTCAGCTCCGAATGTCTGGAAGTTTTGAGCTTTCAACGTGCTGGTGGAACCATCAACTGCACGATGAAACACATCCACTTGACGCGCATAGGAATCACCTGGCTCAGTTGCAGTGAGGAGAATCTGACTGCCGTTCTCGGCTGATATATTGATCTCGCCACTGAAGGGTTCGGGCATCAAAGATTCTGACGCAACCACTGGTTGAACAAACAATCTCGATAGACCTGGCTGTGAAACAATGTTTGAAGCAATGCCGGATTCATCAGTCACCTGACCGCTGATGTCGAGGTTGTACCTCTGTGCAGCGCCCGACGCTATTGTTTCGTTTTGTTGACTGAACAAACCATTGGTTACCGCCATTACGATTCGATCGCCACGGCTCATCGAGTAATCGTTGATAGTCGCTGTGCGTGTGTCGCTGCTGTCAAAAGATGACAGTGCATTTCCTGAAATAGCCGCATCTGCTGTCAGACGCTGACCACCGTCCTGATTCCAGGAAAATGCGCCCCACGTCGTTGCATAGTGAGTTCGTGAAAACCGGCTGCCCGAGGTAGAGTCCTGCAAAGAGCTCACTACTCCGTCTAGCTGCTGCGAACCACCCGTCGTCGTTTCACACTGATCGAAAGCATAACGATCATTGTCCACCACGCGAGAATAACTGCTTTCAGCGATATTCAATTGGCCCAATTCAATAGAGACGGTACCGCCTGCGTCACAGTTGTAAGTCACAATCTGTGTTTCTGTCACCACATCTCGGTCACGATCATTGACACTGAATGAACCTGCTACGGTTGATACCGAACCTGCTGAACCGGCGCTGATGGAATCGCCAATCAGCATGACTTCCTCGGCTAGAGTTTCAAGCTGATACCCGGACAATGCATCTAGCAATTTCGGGTAGGCAGTAGCCAGGTCCAGAGAACCTGTGCCTATCGATGTGACAACTTCACCCGTAGGATTGGCTGTCGGATCATCCAATCCACCAGTAACGGTCGAACCACCCGTCCCGGTAGTTGTGATTGGAGCACCTGTGTCGTCTGTAGTAATCGAGCCATTGGCCGGATCGTTAACCATGGTGTTCTCTGGTGATGGGTCACTCGAAGAACTGCAGGCAGCTATTAGCAACGCAGAAGATACTGCAATTGAGATGAGGGATTTGCGGATATTTTTCATGTGAATCGCTCTCGGGCGATGATCGGTTGGAGCGCGGATGTTGCTCCTTGTTTCTGAATCTCACAACGGTATTATTACACTATTTTCAGACAATGCTCTGTGCATGAACGGAATAAGTATGGCCTTGGAAAACCTGGCTCCAGGCAGTTACGCCAGACACCTGCCACGGTAGCGATCATGTTATCCGAGCCCATGCCGACCAGTGGTAAAATAGGTCTGGGTTGAAGGTCTGGCACGCCTACTCGCTGTCAATCTGGATATTCAATGAGTGCCACGCTATAGATATCTCGCCTCTATGGTTACACCAAGTGCGAACCCATATTTTTGATAGTAGACGGGCATACACAAGCCAATGACTAATACAGTGCCCCAGAAAATCATCAAGGGTTTCTGCTCGAGCCACCGACTGAGCATACTATCGATAACAACGTATGCTACTGCCACAATCGGGTAGTTGAGCTCGCCGATTATCCAGAACCAGGCCTTGGGTCCTGTGATTTCACCCAACTTGAAAAAGTACAACGTGGGCCACGATATAAGCCACAGTCCACTGGCGAACAAAAATCTCTTGAAGCGCGTGTCAAAAACGGTACTCGTCGTGACGCACGACCGGAGTGCTGAAGTTAGTAGACGTGCATTATTGCAAGCTTTGTGGATAGACACTTTCCAAGCTGCTATGTACAAGGAGTTTTTATAAGCGCTAATTACGCAATCTGAGCGCCCACAAATTCGATAAGCTTGTCAGTATCCACATGAAATCCGTTATAGACGACGATACCGTCAGGATTAATCAAGATGAGCCATGGCGTACCGCCGGTTCTATAATTTTTCATGGTGGTAGGCATATCGTGCTCGTCTTCATTGCCTGGGTCATGGCCCATGGTTATCGGCAAGTCATATCGCAATTGTAATTCACGAACAGCTTCTTTGGTGTTGCTCCGGTACCCTTCAAAAACAGTCTGAATGCCCGCAATAGCGACGTCAGGATGCCCAGAGAATTCATCTGAAAAAGCTTTCAATGTGGGGAACCCACTGCTGTGGCAACCCGGGCACCAGTTTTGAAAACACTTCAGAAACACCCATTTTCCGCGTGATTCTGTCACTGAGAAACTCGCGGGCTCCCCGTCACCGTCAATCCAGTAATCGAGCATCAGTTCTGGAGCTAAACGTCCTTCTATACCTCGAGTAGTCTGACTGCTTGCAGTCCCTGCCATACCCAAAGCCAAGGCTGCGGACGCTGCAGACATAGTGTGCAAAAACCTGCGCCTGCCTGGATAGTTGTCAGGGCTGCGCAATGTAGACTGATAGCTGATTTTTGAAAGGTTCGTGGTCATTCTCAACGCAATCCTTGAATAGTTACCCTAGTGAACAACTCGCCCCGGCGTAGAACAAATCAAGCTCGTTAAAGCCTGATAAACCCGAAAACGAATGAGCTGCTCATTTGATTGCAGAAACGACAAATTATACCTCCTGCAACTGTAACCGCTGGCTTGGCGACGCTGAGTAGACCTGCGACACGAAGTGTCGTTCTATCTCGGCTTATTGTGCATCCTGCCCTGCAGCAACTGTCCGACGCTCATCGCACCGCGATCGCGCTTTTCTACATCAACGGGTTGTCAGCGCTGGAAGCGGCGATCTTGTGATTGACCTTTTGATAATGATTGAACAGGGATGAGTAGTGGCTTTTGTCGTCTGTAGCTATCGGCCAATGCCGCAACGGTCAATACGGCAACTGTCAATACTGCTACGGCCAAAACCAGGGCTCAACCATCGACATCAATAATTTATCGTGGTTATACCGCTTCATTCTGATCCAAAAACTGTTACTTCCACACGCCTGTTCAGTGCACGCCCTTCTTCGCGGGAGTTGTCGGCTATCGGGTGACTCTCACCCTTACCCATGGCGGTCACGCTCGCGGGTTCTACACCCATTGATATCAAGTGTTGACGAACGGTGCGAGCACGAAATGCTGATAGATCTCTGTTGTAATCACGGGAGCCGATGCTATCAGTGTGTCCAGTGATCTCCACGCGTGATCTGCCGGATCGAATCCTGTCCGCAAGATCATTGAGGATAGATTGTTCAGCGGTATCAAGTGTGTCGGAATCACTGCCGAAGCTGACCAGCTTTAACGTACGGGTGGGAATGTTCGGAACTGTACTTTCTGCTGCCACTACGGGTTTCTCGTGTGCAGATTCAGGTGCAGGTGCAGGTGCCGGTGCCGGTGCCGGTGCAGGTGCAGGTGCAGGTGCAGGTGCAGGTGCAGGAGCCACAGGGGTAGGGGACACTTCTGCAGGCTCGACAGCATCTACCAGCACCGGGTTGAATGCACGCTTGCGAGTTCCGAACCGATACAACAGAGACAAGCCAAGCTTGTTGGCGTCTCGATCATAACTGACCGCTTCTGCGCGAAGGGCAAGACGGGCGCTGAACAGTACATCAACTCCTGCACCGAACAAGGCTTGTGCAGAGCTATCTTCCACGATGTTCAGGCGACTCTCCCCCGATAACTTGCCTGCACCTAATCGGCCGAACAATGCCAGATTTTTTCTCGGGCTGAATGCCGCAGTTTGCCAGATGTCGTAGAGAACACTAACGTTGTAGTCGGCGTAGGTCACGGTTGCTGATGGAGCGAGTTCGGCCTTTCCAAGCTCGGCATAATCAAGCTCACCTCGCCATCGGCGATGAAAGCGATAGCCAATCAACGCATGCCATCCCTGGCTCGCAGAATCTTCAAGCGTGAAACTGGTACCTTCCACTTCTGGTTTCAGTGATGTTTTGGCTGCTCCTATTCCCATATACAGCCCCTTGTGTTCGGCCGCTTGCAACGTGCCCGTCAGCAGGAACCCCACAATGATGACCAGCACTGCAGCACTGCGTGACCTCATGCGCCGGAACACGCAGAAGTGGAGTCCGGCGAGTATTGCCATAAACCATAGCAGTGAGTCGGTTCCATAGGACGAACTGATGCTGCAGCCACTGCCTGAGAGTCCGATATGCACACGATCTTCGCTTTGGTCAAATACGTCGGCGATACCGTCTCCGTCACTGTCAGGTAAAGCGGCGTTGAGGCCTGGTTCGCCAGAACTGCGTTTGTCTGCCAGTCCATCGCCGTTTGCATCAGCATCATACTGATCGGGAATACCGTCGTCATCGGTGTCGGCTAGATCAGAGAAGCTGGGGTCAAACAGATCATCAATACCATCGTTGTCGACGTCCACTCCGCCTGTGGTGTCGATATCGATTTCATCAGGAATACCGTCACCGTCATCATCCATAGAGTCGACTACGCCATTGTCGTCCTCGTCAGGCTGGCCGGATTCAACGAGATCAAAGATTCCATCGTTGTCGCTATCCAAGTCCTGAAAGTTCGGTATTCCGTCCGCGTCTATATCAATAAGCAAGGCCGCTAAGCTGGCACTGGAGTCTGTTCGTCCATCTCCGTTCAAGTCAAGGAAGTTATCCACTCGACCATCACCATCGCTATCGGTACCAGCGGTTTCGAGCAAGTCAGACAAACCATCCTGATCACTGTCCAGATCAATGAAGTCGGGCAGGCCGTCTGTGTCTGTATCCTTGATACGTTGTTGAACCGGAGACAACTGGTCGCTGAACCCATCCTGGTTTGCGTCGATAAAGCCGTCATGTTTACCGTCGCCATTGCTGTCAACACCACCAGCTTCCACGACGTCTGCGATGTCGTCGTTGTCTGAATCCAGGTCACGGAAATTCTCTATCGCATCATCGTCTGCATCACGATAGGTTGCCGAAAGAGGCCGGTTGCCGTCATCCGCAAACGCTCCGTCAGGGAAGTCGTTCAACAGGCTTGCTGTTTGCCTTGGAGAGGCTTCAAAGGAATCACTGATTCCATCGTTGTCACTGTCCAGATCCCTGTAGTCGGGAACACCGTCACCGTCGGTGTCTTCTACAACGAACAGCCGTTCTGTGCCTCCCTGGTTCTGGTCAACCTTGCCATCACCGTCACTGTCGTTCTGACGAGCCAGTAAGGTATCGGCACTGGCCTCTATGTGATCGTAAATACCGTCGTTATCTGAATCAACTTCCAGATAATCTTCTATACCGTCGCCGTCAGTGTCGTTGCCACGCTCCAGAGAATCGGCGATCAGGTCACCATCGGTATCAACGGCCGCTGGCAGAGATTCGCTATCGGTTGAGCTGGTTCCGTTGGCGGCCTCTACCTCATCTGTGTAACCGTCGTTGTCATCATCGTTGTCTTCGTTGTCCCCCAACCCATCGTTGTCAGCATCACCTGTTTCACGAGAGTCTTGTGGGAATCTGTCTTCGGTATTCGGGGTGCCGTCACCATCAATATCGGCATCCTGGATATCGGGTATACCATCGCCGTCAGCGTCGTTAAGTCTAGCTGCATCATCGACGCCATCATTGTCAGCATCATCGCCGCCCGTGTTGTCTACGTCAAATTCGTCGGGGATACCATCAAGGTCGGTATCGTTGTCAGATACATTTGCAGCAATACGGTCGCTGATACCGTCGTTGTTGGAATCTGTATCACGGTAGTCGGCAATGCCGTCCTCGTCGGTATCCAGAGAACCTTCCAGTGTGTCGGGAATTCCATCATTGTCACTGTCGGTGTCAAGATAGTCCGCCACGCCATCGTCGTCTGAATCGTTCGCGTCGAAGCGATCGTCAATGCCATTGTCATTCTCGTCTGCACCGTCGGTGGCATCCACGTCCAGGGTGTCGTCTATACCATCAGTGTCTGCGTCTGTACCACTCAGCGGCGGCAGTTCAAATTCGTCAGCATCAGATATTCCGTCGTTGTCGCTGTCAGTGTCCAGATAGTCTGGTGAAGCATCCCCATCCAGATTACGATCTGTCTCAATAACGTCGGGTATCCCGTCACCATCACTATCAGTATCCAGATGATTTGGTATGTCATCTTCATCAGTATCGATAGCACCTTCGTCTATTGTGTTAATCCCGTCGTTGTCATCGTCACTATCCAGATAGTCTGGAATACCGTCATTGTCAGTGTCTGTAGTAGAACCTTCCACGCTGTTCTGTACGCCATCGTCGTCTTCGTCACCGACAAGGTTCAATGTCAGAGCGATAGTAATTTCGTTACCCGGATCACCATTGATGGTGCTCGACACGGTAGCGAGTGATTCGAGCTGCCCGAGCTTCTCAGGAGACGTGTAGGTAGCTGTGTAACTGCCGTCGGCGTTGTCGATGACTTCGCTAATCAAACCCCGAGTGGCATCGAGGACAACCAGATCGCCTCCTTGTTCGAGATTGTTACCCGTTGCGTCCATGAGTTGGACCGTTATGATGCTGGTGCTACTGCCGTTTGCAATGAGTGCGTCTGATGAGCTTGCCAGAGTTGACTGGTCAGGGTCTGCCACGTTGGGAGACACTTCTATGATTGCAGTGGATGTTACTGGGGTATCTGCTATCTGTGCTGTGATTGTGGCCATGCCACTCTCGCTACTACCGAACGTTGCTGTATAAGTTCCATCGCCATTATCGTCAACCGGTGCGCTCAATGTCCCCAAGTCACTGGAAAAGGTGATATCCAGGCCGCCTGTCAATAATTCGTTGCGATACTGATCTCGTGTCTGAAGCAACACCGCAGTGGTATCAGTGCTGGCTATTTCGCTGGATTCCGCACTCACAACGGATGTGGCAGGATCAGCTGCTCCGGGTAAAAATGTGACCTGCCGGGTGGATGTCACGGCTGAATCATTGAGTGCACCGCTGAGTGTCGCCTCTCCTGGTGCTTCGCTACTCAATACGGCTGTGTATGATCCGTCAGTGTTGTCTACAATCGCACTGAGTGTTCCCAGTGTGGTCTCTAGTGTCAGTGTATCGCCGCCGGTGTTCTTTGGATTACCGTTGCTGTCTATAGTCTGTAGTTCAACGGTGATCGTGTCATCGACTGTAGCTTCCGAGGAGCTGACTACCAGGGTTGTTTTATCGGGTGCTGCAGCGCCTGCCTGGAAATCCACGACTTCTGATTCACTTATGGCAACCGAGTTGATGGTGGCCGTTACTGTCGATGCACCGATTGACGTATTGGTGAGTTCAGCGGTGTAAGTGCCATTGCCTTGATCCGTTGTGGCTGAGATGGAGCCTGCGCTGGTCTGGAATACGACGGTGTCACCACCGCTGGTCAGGTTGTTGCCATTCGTATCCACTGTCTGAACGGTCACAGTCACCGTCTCGTCGGTGGTGGGGGTAGCATCGCTGACACTCATGAGTGATGTGCTGGCGTCTGCATCGCCGGGTGAGAACGTCACCGACTCGGCATCATTCACCGACTGGGTATTCATCGTGGCGTTGATTGTGGCAGTACCCGTGGTTGGGCTGCTCAGTGTTGCTGTATAGGTGCCGTTAGTGTTGTCTGTTGTGTTGCCCACTGTGCCCAGTGAGGTGCTGAACACAACAGTATCACCACCGGTGACGCGGTTGTTGCCTTGAGCATCGACCGCTTGTAGTACCACTGTAACGCTATCATCAGTCGTCACAGAATTATTACTGACACTGAGTGTGCTGGTGCCACCTTGGGCGATACCGGCAGAGAAGTTCACTGATTCTGTATCGTCGACGCTTGCGCCATTGAGGGTGGCTTGCACTACAGCATCGCCGGTTGAGGAGCTGGTCAGGATGCTGGTATAGCTGCCATCACCGTTGTTGACGGTATTGGATAGTGAGCCTTTACTGGTTGAGAATAAAACGGTGTCTGCGCCTGACGTGCGGACGTTGCCGTTGGCATCCACTGTCTGAAGAATGACGGTGATACTGTCATCTGTTGTGGCGGACGATGCGCTGACGGTCAGGGACGATGTATCTGGTGATGCAGCGCCCGATGAGAAGGTAACGGTTTCTGTATCATTGATGGTGGCACTGTTGAGTGTTGCCGTTACTGTAGCCGCACCGGTACTCGTGTTGGTCAATATGGCCGTATAACTGCCATCGCCTTGATCCGTTGTTGCCGATATCGATCCTGCGCTGGTGTCAAATACGATAGTCTCACCACCGGAAGTAACAAGATTCCCGTTGCTGTCTTCCAGCTGTGCAGTGATTGACACCGAATCGTCTGTTGTTGCAGTGGTGCTACTGACAGATAAGGTCGATGTAGCACTGTCTGCTGCACCCGCTGTAAAGCTCAGTGTGTCTGTGTTGCTTGCGGGAGAGCCTTCAATTGAAGCGCTAATGGTAGCGGTACCCGTTGTTGAGTGGGTAATGGTTGCTGTATAGGTGCCATCGGTATTGTCGGTAACAGCTGATACGGTACCCAGTGTTGTGCTGATGACTACCGTATTGCCGCCGATAGGTACGTTTCCGCCACTGGCGTTAACTGCTTGCACAGTCGCGGTTGTCAACGTGTCCACCACGGCGGAACGGGAAGACAATGACAGGCTCGAACTGGACGCGGCCACAGGTTCTATAAACGTCACACTGGCATTGTCTGCCAGCGTGTTTCCATTAATTGTTGCGCTGATGCTTGCAATGCCTTGATTGACTGAACGCAATATCGAAGAGTAGGTGCCATCTGCGTTATCAGTCACTGCTGACAGCTGACCCAGATCGGTAGCGATAACCACGGTGCCGCCGGTACTGCTAAACGCTCTGGATGCATTATCGAATAGGGCAACTGTAATCAGTGCTTCTGCTGTGCCATCGGCTTGCACGACGTTGGGTGCGGCTGTGACTTCACTGTTAGCCAGACTGACGGCCTGCAGATACAGACTATAGAAATTACTGAGCCCGTCTGAATCCTCAATGTATAAAGTCAGATCACGATCAGCGGCTGCTACGCTATTGACGTAGGTGAGCTGATGTATCAAAGCTGCAACGGCATCCAGCGTGGCATTCGTGGTGGTGAAGTCGATACTCAGTATATTGTTGACGCCATTTAGCGCGCTGTCGATATTACCTATCACCAGGCCCTCATACGAGATGACTGATCCGGCCACACTGATTTCGCCGGTGCCAGTACCCTCAGAATTGACACTGAGAACCTCGTTGGCATAATCAGAATTAGACAGGTTCAGCTTTAATCTTCCGCCATTGAAGTCAACGTTATTGCTATCTGTAATGGTCGCATCCTGATTGCTGTCGATGGCCACTGTTGTGCCGGGTGAGAAATATGGCGTTCTGTCATCCTGCAGGTTGCTGACTACCGGTGCATCAGGATCAGGAACAATGAAATTGATCAAGTAGTAGCCATTGGTTAACGCATTGGTGGATTCATTGATTTCGAAGGTAATCGGGTATACGCCCGGGTCCAGTGGTGAACCTGCAGCGCCAGCGGTGAATGTGAAATTGTTATCGCTGGTTTCTACCAAAGCGCCGTTGGCATTTCCAAGGGCTACCACATCGATTCCGGGTTCATCAAAGCTCAACGAAAACTGATCTCCTTTTTTGATCACCTCATTACGGGAATCAGATACCTGGCTGGGTGGATCCAGCTCATACGCTGAAGCATCGCGCAGGTCCAGGAGAAAATCTACGTGGGATTTGGACATTACGTTGCCGTTGCTGTCAAAGTCTTCTGCAACGATACCTCCGCTGTACAGACCCACAGCCTTGTTTCCCGAATTGCTCCAGGTAATCAGCCCTGAAGTGGCATCAACACTTAAACCAGCAGCATTGACCGAGGACCCTCCACCCAGTTCGCTGTTGTTAGCCAATCGGTACCTGACGCTATCAGCATTCTGATCCAGCGCATCCACATCGAATGTCCAGTCTGTCAATGTAGAGCCGTCATTTTTTTTCTGAGGTACTTCGTAGATGATGGGGAATTCAAGGCTCGGCGACTGGTTGCCGTCGGCCAGCTGAATGCTCGTCTGAACACTCCACGCACCTTCTGCGTTGTTGACCAGTGCGCGGATCCGTGCCGCTGACTCATAGCTGGCCAGGTACTCGGTGCCTATGGCAAGGTTCAGAACTTCAATGGTAGTGGTCTGGAAGGCGTAGTCTGAGGCATTTTCCCTCTCATTTCCTCCGACGTACACGACCGAATTGCTTACCTGGTTACCGATCGGGCCACTGGGTTCGAAGGTCAAGGAAATTTCACTGATAAAGTCTGATCTCCAAGCGCTCTTGACAGTAATGACAACATCATCAACAGAGCCGTCATTGTCCAGGTCCTGCGCTTGCCATGACATTGCACCGCCTCTGAAATGAGACGCATAGGCGGGGTTGGTTACGGCCAGTAAAAGCGGCGCTGCCAGCATGAGTAGCAGGTAATGTGAGTATGTGCGTAAACGAATGACAGGAATGTTCCGGGTACACAGTTGCCGTATCAGTGCTAACACACACGTGATGAAACTGTTCATTGTGATGCCACCTGTACCGGATTGATTGTCAGGTGTGTCTCAACAGTCCATTTGGCGTCTTTGAAGGTTTTGTTCTGCCACATGAAACAGTATTCCTCGTTGGGCTCAGCAATAAATACTCCCTGATAGGTAGTCTGATCACTCAGCTTTACAGGAAAGCTGGTTGTCAGCTCGCCATGATGGTGAACATTGAAATCCAGTGGGTAGGGGGATGAGAAGCTGAAGCTGACTGCACCTCCGTATTCGAATACGTCGCAACGCTCGCTCATGGCGTTGACCGCACCGTGCATGTTCACGGTAAAGGCGCGTATATCGCTGGGCTCTTCAACGTCTCGCGCGAAGGTAAGGCCCACTAACAGGGAGTAGCTACAAGTGAATACCAGAACAGGCAGGTATTTTTTGCCGATAAAAGAATACTTTTTCATATGAATAAACTCGAGCAGGCAAGCTGGTATGGAATACACTGCGATAGAGTTTTGAGAGTACCGACCAAGAGCTCTGACTCAGCAAGCTGTAAAGTGCAAGTTGCTTACCATCAGTACTGGTCACTGCCAAACTACACGTTACTTGAACAGGTACTTTGAGCGTAAGGAAGGGTGTTTTTCACACATGCCTGTGTGAGTGGGCGCCTCATTAACGCGTTACCTGCACGTACAGATCCTATTGCAGCCGTGAACCGGGCTCACCCTTAGCCGGGCGACACATGACAGCTGGGCGATCGCGGACAGGCACCGCTACGAGGGCAAATCAATCTGGCCTCTTTGTCTATGCCACGACTGAGCCAAGCGATGTTCAACAGCTTGGCAATCTGACGTAGCTCGTTCTTGATGTCCGCCGGAATGGCAACAGAACCGCCATTGGTAATGCAGGCATCTTTCAATGCCTGTGCAACGGCGACTGCATCAACACCTTGGGCGGTGAGTGCAGGATTGACGTCGATACCCGCGCACAGTACATGGCCGCTTCCAGACAAGTCATCCACTTTCACAGATTCACAGCAGTAGATGCGCGGCTCGGTGCCTACGTCCAGTACCGAGATCTGTGCAGAGCTCTCTTTGCTGTCCATGTTGATCATCCTGAACACGGCCCAGTGCTGACAAGGGTCCTGCACCATGCGCATATTGCCCCACGGTAGTGGAATACCGTTGCCTCGATAGACTGCGTGCAAGCGCCCCGGGGGATAGGCGTCGAAGTAGTGCCAGTGCGGATACGATGACACAACGGTCATTCTGCGCATCGCCGTAGAGGTCGTAACACCCACAATCTTTGCTACATCAATGTCGTGTGCACGTTGCTCCAATAGCCGTCTGAACGGAACTTTCGGGCATAGCAATGCACCGGCGAAAAAACTGCACTCGAAGTCTCGCCATGCATGAACGATATCCTGTGCATCTATAGCGCTTGAACGACTGGCATCGAAGCTGACGTCACGCACCGACTCATGAATCTCGGGTCCCGCTGTCATCAGACTTTTCACGCCATCACCGTCATGCAGCACTTTGTGCCCAATGTACAGGGCAAGGTCGTACTTCAATCTAGCGGGCTGGGCCTGCATCAGCTTGTTCACATAGATGGTGGCTGGCGCATCAAAATAGGAGCGCACCACAGCGTTGTCACGCAGGGTCATGGAAGAGGGCGCCGTTTTAGGCAGTTTGCTAAACCACTTGATCGCCAGCCCCATGTCCTTGCAAATTTCCATCAGGGCCTCAACACTCAGTGGCATCTGCTTCTGGCCGATCTTCTCCGCAGCGCGCTCAAGGTCGGGGAAATGGTTTTGATTGTTTTCCTGATGGGCCCGGATCAGCAGGTGCGCAAATTGACGGCCGGATACGCCAGTTTGTGACAGCATTTCGGGGATGGCGTTTTGCAATATTTCACGTGAGAACAGGAAGCCCGGCTCGAGGGTCATGCCTGTACCACCGCCAAGGCTTCCCTTGTCCGGCACGATGGCATCCTGTTCTGGCACATTGTCCAGAAACCACGCAACGTCTTTTTGGAATACTTCGGCAATAACCTGCAGCATGTGCTGGCTGGGGTGGCGTTTACCACGTTCAATCATGGACAAATACGACACAGAGGGTGCTGCTTCGGCATCCACCTTCACGCAGCGGGATGAGAGGTCATCCATGGTGAGGTTGTTGCGTTTGCGCAAGTTCCGGATTTTAGTGCCCAGAAAGTGGGCATTTCGAATAGAGGCCGAAGTTGACACAGATCACCTGTTATTTTTGTGAAATTCACAGTGTGTAATTTCTATTGTGAAATTCTAGTTCATTTTTCCATACACTGCCGTTAAGCCTGAACACAGGGCGAACGTCATCAACGATGGCACTCACGAAACACCACGCAGTACCGGAGCGACTATCATGGGAATGAACCAATCTTTCAAGACATCTGCCACCTGGGACCAGGCCATCAGCTTTCTCGACCAGAGCTTTCCTCTGACCGAAGGGTCGCACGGCTCAGCCAAAGCGTATCTCGTGTACTTTGATCATCTTCTCGTTATTCAGGCAGACGGTTCCACAACGGGTTTGTCGCGTCCGTCACAGTTTATCGAAGCGGGTGGTAATGAGGAAGCGCCTCAGTCCATTCTGCTTGAAAATAATGGCTTGCAGGTTGAGATCGAGCCAGCCCAGCGGTGTGCTGACGGCACCGGTGCGCACCCCGCGCATCGCATGCAGCTGCTGACGAGAATGGAAGCTGCCTGACATCAGACCCAGTACTATCTGGTTCGAAGAATTCGACTAGAAAAATTCGACTTGAGGAATTTGTCTCGAGCGCCTCTGGCCCATCACGGCCAGAGGCATTCATATGTCATAAGAAGACAGCTCTCGTAATACAAGCCGATCACATTTCTGGCAATTGTTCTAACTGCTCGCTACCCCTGCGCCGTTACAGTATTGGTTAATACACGTTCTAACAAGGCGCATTTCCCCTGGCTGGAATCAGTACAGCACATAAAAGACAGGTATACCTTATGAATCAGTACCGAACGCTTGCTTCAGAAGTCGCAGATGTGATCGCCAGAAACGACAGCTGGTCTGCCATTAACCCTGAAAACGTGGCACGTATGCAGCTGCAAAATCGTTTTCGCACCGGACTGGATATAGCCCGTTATACCGCTGGCATCATGCATGAAGACATGGCGGCCTATGACAAAGACCCGTCCCAGTACACACAATCGCTAGGGTGCTGGCACGGGTTTATTGGTCAGCAAAAGCTGATCTCGATCAAGAAGCATTTTGGTACAACTAAAGGCAGTTACCTGTATTTGTCTGGCTGGATGATTGCCGCGTTGCGTTCCGAGTTCGGGCCTTTACCTGATCAGTCCATCCATGAGAAAACATCGGTACCTGCACTGATCGAAGAGCTGTATACATTCCTCAAGCAGGCCGATGCGCGTGAGCTGCGTCATCTGTTTACAGATCTGGATAAAGCACGAGAACAGAACAACCAGGTGATGGAAAAATCCATCATGGACAAGATCGATAATTTCCAGACCCATGTGGTGCCCATCATTGCAGACATTGATGCCGGTTTTGGTAACGAGGAAGCCACGTACCTGCTGGCAAAGAAGATGATCGAGGCGGGTGCTTGCTGCCTGCAGATTGAAAATCAGGTATCTGACGTCAAGCAGTGCGGGCACCAGGATGGCAAGGTAACGGTCCCTCATGAGGATTTTCTGGCCAAGATCAATGCAATCCGCTATGCCTTCCTGGAGTTGGGCGTGGATGACGGGCTGATTGTGGCTCGTACCGATTCACTGGGTGCTGGTCTTACGCAGAAGATTCCCATGTCTCGTGAAGCGGGTGATCTAGGTGATCAATACAATTCATTTATTGCGGGCGAGACTATAACCTCCATGGATGAGGTGAACCCCGGCGACATGGTTATCCGTCAGGGCAAAGACCTGATCAAGGCTGCACGTTTGCCTAACGGACTCGTACAATTCAAGCCTGGCACCGGTGAGGACCGCTGTGTACTGGATTGCGTTACCGCTTTGCGCAACGGTGCTGATATGTTGTGGATCGAAACAGAGAAGCCACATGTCGGGCAGATTGCCGGTATGGTCAACCGAATTCGGGAAACCATTCCGGATGCCAAACTTATCTATAACAACAGCCCGTCTTTCAACTGGACGCTCAGTTTCAGGCAGCAGGTGTTTGATGGCTGGAAAGAGGAGGGACGTGCACTGGACGACTACGTGCGTGATGATCTGATGAGTGTGGATTATGATGAAACAGCTCTGTCCGCAGAAGCTGATTCGCGAATTCAGGCATTTCAGGCTGATGCGTCTGCCAACGCCGGGATCTTCCATCATCTGATTACACTGCCTACTTACCACACGGCTGCTCAATCTACGGATTCCCTGGCCAAAGACTACTTTGGTGAACAAGGCATGCTGGCTTATGTGCGTGACGTCCAGCGCCGCGAGATCCGAGATGAATTAGCCTGCGTCAAACACCAGGACATGTCCGGATCCAATATCGGCGATGATCATAAAGAGTACTTCTCCGGTGCCCAGGCGCTCAAGGCGTCTGGTAAGGACAACACGATGAACCAGTTCGGTTGAGAGCTTATCTGTACACATCGACACAGGCTCGTGATAGGTGATTCAGGGTCAATACAGGCCAGCGGGGTGCTACACAAGGCGCTCCGCTTTTTTGGGCTTGATTTCAGGTCGGTTTGAGCCGATCATGGTGGGTTTCCAACGAGCACCTGCTAAAGCCCATGACCGACCGTACCCCGACTGTCATTTACACACTCACTGATGAAGCGCCTGCGCTGGCGACGTATTCGCTGCTGCCCATCGTGCAAGCTTTTACGCAAGCCGCCGGTATTGCTGTAGAGACACGGGACATCTCGTTGGCGGCGAGAATATTGTCGCAATTCAACGACAAACTCACACCTGAGCAGCAGACGCATGATGCACTGGCAGAGCTGGGCGATCTGGCGATGACGCCGGCAGCCAATATTATCAAACTGCCCAATATCAGCGCATCCATTCCACAGCTCAAGGCGACGATAGCCGAGCTGCAGGCACAGGGTTATAACGTCCCTGGCTATCCAGACGATGCACAGACGGATGAAGAGCGCCAGACTCGCAGCCGCTACGACAAGGTCAAGGGCAGTGCGGTTAACCCGGTGCTGCGTGAGGGAAATTCTGATCGGCGAGCACCGCTGGCGGTCAAGAACTATGCGCGAGCCAACCCCCATGCCATGGGTGCGTGGTCTGCCGATTCCAAATCTCATGTGGCGCACATGAGCGCTAACGATTTTTGCTCCAATGAAAAGTCTGTCACCATCAAGGGTGAGACCACGGTGCGTATCGAACACGTTGCAGCAGAGGGTGCAGTAACCGTTTTGAAGTCGGACTTTGCCGTGCTGGACGGTGAAATTGTTGACAGCACCTTCATGAGCCGCGCAGCGTTAAGAGAGTTTCTGGCAGTGCAGATTGCCGACGCCAAGGCGCAAGGTGTGCTGTTTTCGCTGCACCTTAAAGCCACCATGATGAAGGTCTCCGACCCTATCCTGTTTGGTCATGCAGTGGAGGCGTTCTTTCCCGAGTTGTTTGAACAGCATGGTGCGGCACTGGATGCTGCCGGCGCAGATCCTACCCATGGTCTGGGTAGTGTCCTGAGCGCTATCGACACACTGCCCGCGGACCAACAAGCCCCGTTACTCAACGCTATTAAAGAGGCCTATGAGGCAGGTCCGGGTATTGCCATGGTTAATTCCGACAAGGGCATCACCAATTTGCATGTGCCTAGTGATGTCATTGTGGATGCCTCCATGCCCGCCATGATCCGCACCTCTGGAAAGATGTGGAATCTGGAAGGCCAGCTGCAGGACACCAAAGCGGTGATACCCGACAGCTGCTACGCCAGCGTGTATCAAGAAGCGTTTGATTTCTGTCGCGAGAACGGTGCCTTCGATCCCACCACTATGGGTACCGTACCCAATGTCGGTCTGATGGCCCAGAAAGCAGAAGAATACGGCTCACACGACAAGACGTTTGAGATTGCTGCAAAGGGTATGGTCAGAGTTATTGATGGCCACGGTAATGAACTGATGAGCCATGCGGTTGAGGAAGGTGATATCTGGCGCATGTGCAACGTCAAGGATGCCCCCATCCGCGACTGGGTACGACTGGCAGTGTCCAGAGCGCGAGCGACCGGAAGTCCTGCCATCTTCTGGCTTGATGAGACTCGTGCGCATGATGAGCAGCTGATTGCCAAGGTCAGAACTTATCTGGAAGATCACGATACCAGCGGTTTGAGCATCGACATCATGTCACCGGCAGCCGCTACTCGATTTACCCTGGTTCGGCTCAAGGACGGAGAAGACACTATCTCGGTGACCGGCAACGTGCTGCGTGATTACCTGACCGATCTGTTTCCGATTCTGGAACTGGGCACCAGCGCGAAGATGTTGTCTATCGTGCCGTTAATGAACGGTGGCGGTCTGTTCGAAACCGGTGCGGGTGGTTCAGCACCCAAACACGTGCAACAGCTGGTGGACGAAAACCATTTGCGCTGGGACTCATTGGGAGAATTTCTGGCCATCGCTGTCTCTCTTGAGCATTTTGCCGAGACAGAGAATATTGTCCGCGCCCGGATCCTGGCTACCACGCTGGATCTTGCCACGAGCAAGCTGTTGCTGGAAGGCAAGTCCCCTTCACGCCGGGTGAAAGAGCTGGACAACCGTGGCAGTCATTTCTACTTGGCGATGTTCTGGGCTGAAGCGCTCAGCGAACAGGATGAAGACGCTGAATTGAAGGAGCAGTTTGCCCAGCTGGCCATCGCACTGGCAGGCAACGAGGAGAAAATCCTCAATGAATTGAATGATGCCCAGGGTAGCCCTGTGGAACTGGGTGGATACTACTATCCCAGTGTTGAGCTATGTGAGAAGGTAATGCGGCCAAGCGTCTCGTTCAACGCCATTATGGCCAACGTCTAGCCGGACGCGAGAGCCGGTGTCATCGTGTGGATAATGTCACCTGATTGACACCGGTGTCGCGACTAGTCAGTTTTTCGGCTTATCCACAATATCTGTGGATAACGTTGTGGATTAAACTGTAAAACCACCTCAGACTCCCCGTGAAGTAACGAACGGGTCAAATTGTTTACTATTTGAACAAATTATATTTTGTCTATATTTATCATTAACTTACGAAACATACCTTATAGTTGATTATTTCCCAATACAGCAAAGCTTGCGCTGTATCAACATTTTTTTATCCTGTGTATAAAATGGGTAGTTTCAGGATTCGTCAAGCACTTTTGCACGAAAATCGAGTCAATTATCAACTATTTGTGCCGGATTTACGTCGCCGCCCTGCCTGAGTGCTGTCAGATCGTGAAAACGCGTTTCCTGTAGTGCCGAAGTTCGCTGATGCTTTCCCGAATATCGTCCAGGGCGAGGTGTGCGCCCGTTTTCGAAAACCCGTCGAACGCTGCGGGCTGCCAGCGCTTGACCAGCTCCTTGATGGTACTGACATCGATGTTCCGGTAGTGAAAGTACGCTTCCAGCTGTGGCATGTAGCGCACCATGAAGCGCCGGTCCTGACAGATACTGTTACCGCACATCGGGCTCTTGCCCGGATCTACCCATCGTGTGAGAAATTCAATGGTCTCTGCGCTGGCCTGTTCGAGACTGATGGTGCTAGCGCGAATGCGATCAACCAGCCCCGAAGCGGTATGATGTTCCGTATTCCAGGCATCCATTGCCTGTAATCTTTCGTCATTCACGTGGATGGCAATGACCGGACCTTCAGCCAGAGTGGTGAGCTGAGGATCGGTGACGATGGTGGCGATTTCGATGATCGTGTCTGTTTCAGGATCAAGGCCCGTCATTTCCAGGTCAACCCAGATCAGATTGTCATTGTGGGTAGGCATCAGATTTTTCTCTGTTTATTTTAATTTCGTCTGCAGGAGTATTGATGATAGTGACGCGAATGCGAGAATTCATTGTGCTGGACGCGCTCAGACAGCAGGGCGTCATTGACATTGAATGCTGAATTTTATCGGTTGTGTCGTCTGCGCGTTTGCATACGATGACACTCAAGGGTCGCGTCATCGCGAATTTTCGAGCTACCGTCGCTCTGCAGCTGGACGGCGAATCGGTTATTGAGCAAGGTTATCCACTGCGCAGTGTGCCGTTACTGGTAGCAGGCGACAGTGTCACCTGCGTGCGCGATGACGGTATGTTGCGTGTGCAAAGGCTGTTACCGCGCAGCAGTGTTCTCGAACGCGCTGATCGGCGCCGTGTAAAGCCACTGGCGGCAAACCTGACACACTTGGGGATTGTCTCAGCTGATCCACCGGGCATTGATACGCTTCTGATCGACCAGTTCTGTCTGGCCGCCCATCAGGCAGGCGTCAGCGCACTGATTATATTCAACAAGGCTGACCGCATGACAGACGAGCAGCGTGCCGAATCAGAAGAAATCCTCGAAACCTATCGGCAAATCGGGTATCCAGCGGTGATGATTGATACCAAGACTGACGACGGCATACAGCCATTGCTGGATGAATTGTCGAGTCGCGCCTTTACGCTGGTGGGGGCGAGTGGGGTGGGCAAGTCATCTATTATCCAGCGCCTTCTGCCCGATCGTCAGTTGCGGGTAGGGGCCATCTCTGCGGCCACCGGTTTCGGGTCCCACACCACCTCGGTCACATTCTGGTACGCATTGCCTGGCGATAGCGCCATAATTGACTCGCCCGGCGTGCGCCAGTATTCGGTATCTCATTTGCCGGCAACGCTGGTCCGACAAGGCTATCACGAGCTGGCCCAGGCGGCAGACTACTGCCGCTTCGGTGACTGTACTCACACTGTTGAACCGGGCTGTGGTGTTCTCGACGCTTTGTCAAAAGGCACCATCGCGCAGTGGCGCTACGACAACTACCTGAAGCTGGCCGAGTTGTAGTCTGGGCTAGTTACGTAGCGCGTTCAACGCTCAATCGGCGTATCGTCGCGGTTTCCCCAGGCCGACCAGGCACCGTCGAGTGCCCGTACATCCATGAAGCCAAGGTGCTTGAGAGCCACATAGGTAACGGCTGATCGCTGGTGAGTCTGGCAGTAGACAACTACAGTGTCATCAAGGCTTGCGCCTGTGTCAGTTATGAGGGCTTCCAAGGCTGCGTCACCAAGCAACCGGCCGTGCTCATCCAGGAGCGTGGTCCATTCCAGGTGTTTTGCTCCGGGCACATGGCCGCCTCGGGCGCTTCGCACATCGGTGCCGGCAAACTCGTTGGCGCTGCGCACGTCCAGTACGGTCACTGTGGGTGAGACAAGATGTTCCATCAGCGTATCCACAGGCAGCGTGTTGTCGCCTATCAAGGACAGCGACAGCGCTCCTGCCGAGGCGTTTGAGGCCTCTGAACTGACCGGTAGACTGTCTGCCTGCCAGGCGCTGAAACCGCCACTCAACCAGCCGTTGGCCTCGTACCCGTAGGCATCCAGCACCCAGACAAGGCGGGCAGCGGCAGTTTCACGACCACCGTCGTACGCCACGATCTGATCACCCATGTTCGCGCCTATGCCGGCTAAAAAGGCATTGACCACCTCTGGCTCTGGCAGTAATCCGCCAATGGGCGGTTCTGCACGGTTCAGCAGGGCGGCATTGCCGTTGACCGCCCCGGGTATGTGTCCCGCCGCGTAGGCTTCCGCTGGACGCAGATCCACCAGGCAGATGCCGGCACCGAGTAACGTGCGGCCTTCGCTTTGCAACTGAACCCGCAAATCCGCTAGAGCATGGGTGTCGACGATCAGGGGAAGGGCCATTAGATGATTTTCCGTAAAAGAGTGATCAATGTTGTATAGAGAACGCCGCCTGGCGTGAACTATACCGAGAATCGCTGTCCTACAAGTCATTAGCCCGAAGGGTAAACCCTGGATGTATAACTGATATGATTCGCGCCTCAAACAAGGTGTCTGCTTCAGCGCCACGAATCGCTCGAGGAGCGAAGCCGTTGAGTGACAAAGAAATTGATCTGGCGCTCGTAGAGCGGGTACAGCGCGGAGATAAGTCGGCCTACGATCTGCTCGTGCTCAAGTATCAGCACAAAATCGGGCATCTGGTGTCACGTTATGTGCACGACGCCCATGAGTCTCAGGATGTCACGCAGGAGGCCTTCATCAAGGCCTATCGCGGTTTGAAGAATTTTCGCGGAGACAGCGCGTTTTACACCTGGCTGTATCGCATAGCGATCAACACCGCCAAGAACCATCTGGTGACCATGAGCCGCAAAATCAGCGATACCGGTATCGATGCCGCCGACGCCGAACAGTACGACAGCGGTTCTGCCTTGCGTGAGAACGCAACGCCAGATCGTGTCATGGCCACCGAAAAAATTGCAAGAGTGGTGCAGGAGTCTATCGAGGCGTTACCCGAAGATCTGCGAGTCGCCATTACACTGCGAGAGTTTGAAGGGTTGTCTTACGAGGAAATTGCCGTCGCGATGGATTGTCCGATTGGTACGGTACGCTCACGCATCTTTCGCGCGCGTGAAGCCATTGATAATAATCTCGAGCCGTTGCTCGACGAGAGACGCAGGTAAAGTGATGCAGCCACCAATTACTGAAGAGAAGTTGTCACAACTCATGGACGGTGAGTGGCATGAACTGAACCCGTCAGAGTGTGTTGCCCGCGTATGCAGCGACGATGCTCTGCGGGGCAAGTGGGCACGTTATCATCTCGTGCGCGATGCCATGAAGGGTGAGCCCGTGCAAAGCGATTCGATTATGGCCTCACGCATCTGCGCCGCCATTGCCAATGAACCTGTGTATAGCAATATCACCCCTTTTTCTGGCAACGCCAACGCCGCCGACGCTGACAAGTTGCAGAGCGATGCAGCTCAATCGGTTGCAGTGCCCTCAACGCCTGCACTGACTGCAACGCTCAGCACCGCATCTACATCAATGCGTGGCAAGAGCTCGTGGCTTGGCACGGGCATCGCCGGATTTGCCATGGCGGCCAGTGTCGCGGCGGTCACGGTGGTGGGTGTGAATGTCTGGCAGGCGCAATCGGTGATGCCCAGCGATACTTCGGTTGTGGCGGCTCAGGCCTTGTCGGGTATTGAGACTGACAACGCATTCGCCCGCCAGGCTGAGGGTGCACCGTTGCCGGTGGTCGAGTTTGTTGCCAACACCGGTTCGTACTGGGTGTCTCCTCAAACGGCTGAGCGCGTTGATAATGAGAACAAGCTCAACATGTTTCTGTCTCAGCATATTGAAAATTCGCCTACCAGCTCGCGTGAAGGCATGCTGCCTTACTCTCGCTTAGTGGGATACGACGAGCGGGTCAGGGAGCGCTGAGTGTCGTAATGAGAGGTATCAGAACAATAGTCATGGCAGTGTCTGTAGCCGGGTCGCCGGCGGTATGGGCTGCTACTGAGGCAACCACCGACGCAGCGCCAGTAGCACAGGATCCCGCCGTGCTTGTTCGGGAGATGTCAGTAGCACTTAAAACACTGAACTACGAAGGCACCTTCGTTCATTTGCAGGGCATGCACGTAACCACTATGCACATACTGCATGCCAGTGATGCTCAGGGCGAGCTGGAACGGCTGGTGTCACTGGATGGCGAGGCACGCGAGATCATCCGCAATAACGCGGTGGTGACCTGTATCTGGCCTGGCTCTCAATCGGTGGTGGTCAGCGAATCCAAACCCCGTGATCTGATACCGCAAATTAGTGCCGACCTGGCCGGTAACGAGCGCTATCAGTTTTCACTCGGTAAGCCTGACAGGGTGGCAGGGCTTGCAACCTATGTGGTTAACGTGGATCCGGTTGACGGCTACCGGTATGGGTATCGATTCTGGATCGATCAGGATACGCGCATGTTATTGCGCTCCATGTTGCTCGATGGGCGACACAAGTCGGTAGAGCAGGTGATGTTCACTCACATTCAATATCCCAATACCATCGATCCTGCCCGCTTTGATGTTAATCCTGATGAAAGTCAGCTGAGCTGGCTGCAACCTAAAAGTGCCAGAGCGACGTCGGGCTTGCCCAAGGCGCTGGACAGGCAGGTTGATCGGGTACAGTTCGACACACTTCCCGATGGTTACAGCGAAGTATCCGAAACCTATTCGCCCATGCCCGACAGTGATGGACCGGTTAGCCATGTGATGTTGTCAGATGGCATGGCATCGGTTTCGGTGTACGTAGAGTACGCAGCCGCTGCTGAGCAGAACCAGTCTACGGCAGGTCTGTCCAACATGGGGGCAATGAATGCGTTTGGTCTGAGTACCGAGTCGGCGTTTATTACCGCCGTGGGTGAGGTGCCAGCGGATACCGTAAGAGCCATAGCCATGGCTGTCACGCTCGCACAGTGAGGCATCAGGCCCGCGTTCTGCACGATGCAACGGCGGGCACAAGTGCGTGGGTTTCTCTAGACGGTGTTGCAGCCTGCCAGCGCTGCGCAAGCGGTCAGGGCTGCGGTGCCGGTCTGTTTAATCAGGGATCCCGACCGGTACGGCTTGAGTGTCATACCCCCGATGCGGTACTGGCCAATCAGGCGGTTGTTGTTGAGCATGAGACCGGTGGATCGGGCTGGCTCTGGATGGTGGCCGGCGCTTACGGACTACCGACGTCGGGCATGCTGGTCAGCTGCTTGCTGGCCGATGCGTTTTTGCCGGGTAGTGGCTCCTCTGGTTCGCCGCCGGGTGTGCCGGGCACACGGGAGTGGCTGACGGGACTGCTGTCTCTGGCTGGACTGGCTGGAGGGGTAATTGCATGGCGCTGTCTTGCGCCGTTCATGACGGGGTGGGCTCAAACGGGTCCGTGCCTGCAGTCTGCCCGTATAGTGGCTGTCGCTGAACCATCCACAACATCTTCTCGGGAGAGTCGACATGAAGCTTGAATGTGTATCAGTAGCTCTGGAGCGATCGACCAGGCTGCTGTGCCTGCTGGCGGCCATCATGCTCTCGGGCGTGGCACCCTCTGCCCATGCGCTGGAAGGTCTCCCGGACTTTACAACCCTTGTAAAGAAAAACCGCAGTGCCGTGGTTAACATCAGCATCACGCAACGCAGACCTCAAGCCGAACCCCGGGCTGAATTTCCGGGTAGTGACGGCCGCTCGCCACTGGACGATCTGATCGAACGTTATAAGGAAGATCGGGCCCCTCGCGGACCACAGTCCAGTGCGCAAGGTTCGGGCTTCATCATTTCCACAGATGGTTACATCCTGACAAACAACCATGTGGTCGAGTCTGCTGATCAGGTGCTCGTGCGTCTGCACGATCGGCGACAATTGCTGGCCGATGTGGTGGGTACTGATCCGCGTTCTGATGTGGCCTTGCTGAAAGTGGATGCCACCGATCTGCCGGTGTTGAGTATGGGCAACAGCGACGATCTGGAAGTGGGCGAGTGGGTGCTGGCTATCGGCTCGCCGTTCGGCTTCGATTTTTCCGTGACCGCCGGTATCGTCAGTGCCACGGGCCGTGCATTACCCAATGAAAGCTACGTACCGTTTATCCAGACCGATGTGGCCATTAACCCGGGAAATTCAGGAGGCCCCTTGTTTAATCTGGCCGGTGAGGTCATTGGCATCAATAGCCAGATCTACAGCCGCACGGGTAGTTTCATGGGCTTATCGTTTGCCATTCCTATCGAGATGGCCATGGACGTTGCCGGGCAGATCCGCTCTGGCGGTGAAGTGACCCGAGGCTGGCTGGGTGTGATCATTCAGGAAGTAACGATGGAACTGGCTGAGTCATTTGGGATGGATCGCGCCTATGGGGCGCTGGTGTCGCGCATCTTGCCTAACAGCCCTGCCTCACAATCCGATCTGCAGATCGGCGATGTCATCACGCATTTTGAAGGCACACGCATTATCCGCTCATCCTCTCTGCCACCCCTGGTGGGGCGAGTGCCGGCCAATAACGATGCTGCCGTACGCGTGGTGCGAGAAGGAAAATCGGTGGAGCTGACCGTTAATATCGGTCAGTTGCCGAGTGATGACGACATCCGCCAGAGTGCGCGTCCCACAACCGGACAACCCAGGATTAATGTACTAAAGTTCACCGTCAAGCCGTTGGATGACAAAACCCGCGTTGACATGGGAATGGATAAAGGTGGCGTCTTGGTAGCCAGTGTCGAGCCCGAAGGCCCTGCGGCGAAAGCAGGTATTAACGTGGGCGATGTCATTTCCATGATTGATAACAAGGCGGTGGACTCGGCAATGGACGTGGCCAAGGTGCTGCAGGAACTCAACGGGCGCAAGTCGGTGGCCGTGCTGGTTCACCGGGCCGAGGGGCCTGTTTTTCTGGCCTTGAAGCTTGACGAATAGCGCACAGACAATGTTGGCGGCAGCGCAGGTGCCGCTGCTGACGCTACATTATCGAGAGGGTTGTCATCTGTGTGAGGACATGGAGCAGCTACTGGCCGAATTGCTGGAGCCGGGCTCCTACAGGCTGAAACGCATTGATATCGACCTGGATCCGGTTACCAGAAGTGCCTACACCGTCCGTGTTCCCGTGCTGTCTTGCGACGAGGTGGACCTGTGTGAGCACTTTTTAGATCTGGAAGCCGTGAAAAGCGCGCTTGCAAGCTACAATACGCCAACAGCCACGCGCTGAAGGCCCGCTCTCCCAGAGGGCCTTGTCCCGCCGAACCCGGATCGCATGCAGCAAAACATACGTAACTTCTCGATCATCGCCCACATCGACCACGGTAAATCCACCATTGCCGACCGATTCATTCAGGTCTGTGGTGGACTGTCTGACCGTGAGATGTCGTCGCAGGTGCTTGATTCCATGGATATCGAGCAAGAGCGCGGTATCACTATCAAGGCGCAGGCGGTATCGCTGGACTACAAGGCGCGTGATGGTGTCACCTATCATCTGAACTTCATCGACACGCCCGGGCACGTGGATTTCTCTTATGAGGTATCCCGATCCCTGTCCGCCTGCGAAGGTGCACTGCTGGTTGTCGACGCTTCACAGGGTGTGGAGGCGCAAAGCGTAGCCAATTGCTACACCGCCATTGAGCAGAATCTGGAAGTGATTCCGGTATTGAACAAGATTGATCTGCCCGCGGCAGACCCTGATCGCGTGGTTGATGAGATTGAAGAGATCATTGGTATCGAGGCGCACGACGCCATTCATGTCAGTGCCAAGACCGGCGTGGGCATCGACGATCTGCTCGAGCAGCTGGTAGCGCGTGTGCCGCCGCCTACAGGCGACCTTGATGCGCCTGCCAAAGCACTGATCATCGACTCGTGGTTCGATCCTTATGTGGGCGTTGTCACTCTGGTGCGCGTCATTGAAGGTGTCATCGAGCGACGCTCCAAAATCCAGATCATGTCAACCGGCCGTACCTTTCAGGCTGATGACGTTGGCATCTTCACGCCCAAGCGTAAAACGACCAACAAGCTGGAAGCGGGCGAGGTGGGTTTTATCATCGCTGGCATCAAGGAAATTGAAGCGGCGCGGGTGGGCGACACTATCACTCTGGCCAGCCGCCCGGCAGCCGAACCCTTACCTGGCTTCAAGGAAGTACAACCGCGGGTATTTGCGGGTCTGTTTCCGATTGAAAGCGATGACTACGAAGGTTTTCGAGAAGCGCTGTCCAAGTTACGACTCAACGATGCAGCCTTGCACTTCGAGCCTGAGTCTTCCACGGCACTGGGCTTTGGGTTTCGCTGTGGTTTTCTAGGCATGCTGCACATGGAAATCGTGCAGGAACGTCTGGAGCGTGAGTACAACCTGGACCTTATATCCACAGCCCCGACCGTGGTGTACGAGATTTTGGATACCAAAGGTGAGCTCACTTACATTCACAATCCATCGGAGTTACCGATGATCAATGTGATTGACGAGATTCGTGAGCCTATCATTCAGGCCAACCTGTTATTGCCACAGGACTACGTGGGCGAAGTGATCAAGTTGTGCGTCGAGAAGCGTGGCGTGCAGATCAGCATGCAATACCTGGGACGGCAAGTGCAGATGAGTTACGAGCTGCCGTTGTCTGAGGTGGTACTCGACTTTTTCGATCGACTCAAGTCGGTGAGTAAGGGCTATGCCTCGTTCGACTACGAATTCAAGTGTTTTCGGCACGCCGATCTGGTGAAGGTGGATATCCTGATCAACGGTGACAAGGTGGATGCACTGGCCTCCATTATTCACCGGGACCGTTCACAGAGCCGCGGACGTGACCTGGCCGAACGTATGAAGGAAATCATTCCCAGACAAATGTTTGAAGTGGCTGTGCAGGCCGCGATTGGCTCGCATATCATTGCGCGTTCCTCCATCAAGGCACTGCGCAAGAACGTGACCGCGAAGTGTTACGGCGGTGATGTGTCGCGCAAGCGAAAACTGTTGGAAAAGCAGAAGGCGGGCAAGCGCCGCATGAAGCAAGTGGGTAAGGTCGAGATCCCACAGGAAGCATTCTTGGCTGTTCTACAAGTGGACCGTAACTGATGCCTTCAAGCTGGGCAGATAAACTCAATTTCCCGTTACTGCTGGTCATAGCCACAGCGGTTACGGGTTTGATCTGGTTGATCGACCTGTTGTTTTTCGCGCCAAAGCGAAAGGCATCCATGCGCGACGAGAACAGCGAGTTGCCCATACTCGTGGAGTACGTGCAGTCGTTCTTTCCGGTATTGCTGGTGGTGCTGGTACTACGCTCGTTTCTGTTTGAGCCGTTCAGAATTCCTTCGGGCTCCATGATTCCGACGCTGCTGATAGGCGATTTCATTTTGGTTAACAAGTTCAGCTACGGTGTGCGACTGCCGGTTATCCATACCAAGATTCTGGATACCGGTTCGCCGGAGCGTGGAGATGTGGCAGTTTTTCGTTACCCGCAGGATCCGGGGCTGGACTACATCAAGCGTGTGGTCGGGTTGCCGGGCGATACCGTGGTGTATGAGAATCGTCAGTTCATTGTGAACGGCGAACTCATGCCCACAGGTGACGATGCACCGTACATAAGTCCTATTAGTGAGTCTCTGGTAGTAGGTGCAACGCAGCGTACTGAAACGCTGGGTACGGCCTCCCACGAAATTCTTGAGTTTACTCAGGAGTATCCCAAGCGCTCGAACGTTTTCGAGGTGCCGGAAGGGCACTATTTCATGGTGGGTGATAACCGGGATCGCAGTAACGACAGTCGTTTCTGGGGCTACGTGCCTGAGGAAAATCTGGTGGGTGAGGCCAAGTACATCTGGATGCACTGGAACGAGGGTATTATCTGGAGCCGCCTGTTCGACGCCATTCGCTAGCAGCGCCGTGACGCTTACTCGCCAATGCGGGTTGGTGGGTGGGTATCTGCACTACTTCACAACATAGAACATTCGTCGCTGTGCGCTGGTGCCAGTGGTGCCGAAAGTTGATCTGTGCAATCAGGTATAACCGATAACTGACGCTGTATATCCCTATAGGGCGGCCACTTGTGATGAGTGGCTGCAAGCTTGGAAAAATAGGGGTAGCACTAGCAATGAATCCAACACGTAACATTGGTTTACGTCGTCAGCGCGGCATTGGCATGACTGGCATGATGGTTATTGTATCGGTCAGTATTTTTGTCGGCCTGTTTGCTTTAAAAGTGGGGCCCCACTACGCCGAAAACTGGACCGTGGTCAAGATTGCCGATGACGTGGCCAACAACCCTGATTTACTCAAGCAGCCCCGCAGCAAAGTGTATAGCTACATCGCCCAAGCCTATCGTACCAACAGTCTGTGGGACCTTGAGCCCAAGGACACCATCACGTTGAAAAAGGATGGCAAGCGCGGTTATCTAGTCAATGTAAATTATGAAAAACGGGCCAAGCTGTTTCACAATATCTACGTTGTCACAAGCTTTGACACGGTTAGCGGCACCGAGTAGATTTTACGGATCTGGACCTACTCAGAAACGTTGAGCTGATACGTACAGATACAGCCGACACTGTTACAGTGCCTGCATGGCAGATACCGGCACGCTCAGCGCTCAACTGAACTATCAATTTTCCGATTCGGCGCTCCTGAACGAGGCACTGTCGCATCGCTCCAACGGTGCGGTTAATTACGAGCGACTGGAATTTCTTGGCGACAGCTTGCTGAACTTTACGATTGCTGCTGCACTGTTTCATCACCGCCCCCACGAAGATGAAGGCGCACTGAGCCGATTGCGGGCAAGTCTTGTACGCCAGAGCACACTGGCTGAAATAGCCCGTGAACTGAAGCTCGGCGATTACCTGAATCTGGGCGTCGGTGAGCTACGAAGCGGGGGCTACAAGCGCGATTCGATTCTCTCTGACGTGGTGGAATCCATTATCGGGGCGGTTTTTCTGGATGCCGGATTCGAGGTAGCACGTGATCTTGTACTGCGCCTGTACGGCGATCGCATCATCAACCTGCCACCCTCTGATCAATTGAAGGACCCCAAGACACGCTTGCAGGAGTGGTTGCAGGCGCTGGGGCATGAAAGACCTGAGTACGAGGTGGTGGAAACCACAGGCAAGTCTCACGACATGCGATTTACTGTGCTCTGCGCACTACCGCACTTCCAGCAAAAAGCTAGAGCAACGGCGACCAGTCGGCGTAAAGCCGAACAGGCTGCTGCAGCGGTTATGCTGGAGCGGTTGACAGCCCCTGAAACCGAGTAAACTGTCTGTTGCGACTTGATGATCCGGGCTTTCCCGGATTTCGATGAATCAAGCTTGGCTCAGTGCGGGCGCATACAGAACTTCAGGCGGATTAATGACATATTGTGGCGTGGTATCGATTGCGGGGCGGCCTAATGTGGGCAAATCCACCTTGCTTAACCGGCTGATCGGCCAGAAGCTCAGCATTACGGCGCACAAGCCGCAGACAACCCGTCACAGTATTCTTGGTATTCAGACAGAGGGGGACCGGCAGGTCGTCTATGTCGATACGCCGGGTATTCACGTGACGGGTACGCACAAGCTGAATCAGGTGCTCAATCGAACAGCCTCCTCGGCATTGCACGATGTGGATGTCGTGATTCTGGTGGTACAGGCCATGGTCTGGAACGATGATGATCAACGCGCTTATGAGGTGGTTAGTAACACCAAGGTGCCTTTCTTCATCGCCGTTAACAAGATCGACAACGTTAAGTACAAGAAAGATCTGCTGCCGTTTCTGACCAAGCTGCCCAGAGACAAACAATTGCAGGATGTAAAGTTGATATCGGCCAGAAAAGGCGCAGGGGTTGATGCACTGGTAGAGGGAGTGGGGCAATTGATTCCCGAGGCGCCCTGGCAGTTTGGCGCTGACGAATTGACTGATCGTTCCTCGCGCTTTCTGGCGGCAGAGGCGGTGCGCGAACAACTGACCCGATTACTCTCTGCAGAGTTACCGTATGCGTTGTCGGTGGACATTGAATTGTTTGAAGAGAGCACGGATCTGTTACGCATCGGTGCGGTTATCTGGGTAGACAAACCCAGTCAGAAGGGCATTGTGATCGGTAAGGGTGGCGCGCAGTTAAAAGAGGTAGGTTCGCGCGCACGCACCACCCTGGAATCATTGTTTGACAACAAGGTATTTCTGCAGCTCTGGGTGCGCGTCAAGGAAGGATGGGCGGATGATGAGCGAGCATTACGCAGCCTTGGTTATGAAAGCCCTTGACGTGGTGTCCTGATGCACGGTGACGATAGCGTCAGCACCTCTCTGCAGCCCGCTTATATTCTGCACTACCGGGAGTTTCAGGAATCCAGTTTCATTGTTGATGCGTTCACACTGAGGCACGGCAGAATAGCCTTGATGGCCAAGAGCGCGCGTGCCTCCAAACCGCGCACTCGTGCTCTTTATCAGCCGTTCCGGCCTTTGTTGCTATCTTGGGTAGGCGGTAGCGATTTGCGCACACTGACAGGCATTGAGGAAAGCGGCCAGCCGTTGACTCTGCTGGATGTACCGCTGGCTTGCGGGTACTATTTCAATGAACTGATACTCCGGTTGTTAGGCAAGGATCAACCGCAGCCGGAGATCTTTGCGCACTATGCGCTGGCTCTCTCGGAGCTTGTAGCCCCCGACGTTGACATACAGATTGCATTGCGCACTTTCGAACTGCAGTTGCTCGATACGCTGGGTGTGTTGCCCGATCTTGCACAGAGCACATCGGACGGTGCGGTGGTGGATGCTGACAGACAATATCGCTATCATCCAGCGAATGCCGTAGCCGTGGTAACACCGCGGTCTGCTGAAGATCAGCTGGCATCGTCGACACACTATGCTATTCAAAAAGAGAAGGTGCGCACGGGCGAGGGTGATACGCGCAACCCGACAGTGCAGGCTGATGGCATAACGGCCGACAAGGGTGTGCTGGTGAGTGGTGCAACGTTACTGGCCTTGTCCCGGCTGGATTTGCAGGAGCCAGCAGTACTGGCTGAAGCAAAGGTTTTAATGCGCCACATCCTGCACGTGCACTTGGGCGACCGACCCCTGAAGAGCCGGGAATTGTTTGAGAGTCTGGTGCGTCGTTAGCGTAAATCGTGTTTCCGGGTGATATTGATACCTGCATCCTGATATTTGCATCGAGCATCGAGCATCGCGCAGCAATGGTGCCGTCAGTCTGAGTAGTCGCAGCGGAACAACGACTTGAATTTACGTCTGCGTGGCATAGACCGCGTTTATTAGAAGTTTGCACGTGCGTACCGTAAGTTTACCACTGACTTAGTGACATGGAGAGCGAGTCACCATTCAGAAGATTGCTACAGTGAGCGGACCGTGCCCGATACGCGAATGGATGTTCCGGGTACATCCGTGAAGGTTGCATGGATGAGCGATTTGCTACCCATGTCCTCGCCTTGAACGATATTGATGTTGTTGCCGTGGGCCCACTTGATGTCGCGCAGGTAGCCTGCCAGTGCGGCAGTAGCGGCACCGGTTGCCGGATCTTCCAGCACACCACCAGAGGCGAAGGCGTTGCGCGTGTGCAACATCTGATCAGACTCTATATGGCCTAGTAATACTGTCACCAGTTTTTCCTCGTCCATGTATGCCTTGCCCTCACCAAGCGCATAGCTCATTTCACGCAAGCGTTGGCGCGACTTTAAAAAGAGCACCAGATGATTAGCACCGGCGTGTGCAAACGCAGGTGGTATCTGCTCATCAAGATCGTCTGCATTCAGACCAAACAGTTTCAATGCCGGATCCAGTAGCGTTGGCTCTGCCGGTCGGCTATGAGTGGGAGGTGATTGCAAGGCTGCCTCAATGCCGTCGCTGGAGACTTTGCCTTCTACGGTAATGGACGCATCATTCAACGTCAGTTTGAATATACTATTACCATGTTTCCGGGCCAGAGCAGCGCCCAACGCAATGGTGGCATGCCCACAGAAGGGCACTTCCGACATGGGCGAGAAGTAACGAACCCTGAAACCATCATTTAGCGGCTCTGCGAATGCCGTTTCTGAGTAACCAACGTCTGCAGCTACGGCTTGCATTGCTGTTGCATCTGGCAGTGCATCCAGTAATGCAACGCCGGCCGGGTTGCCTCCTTGATTTCCGTTTGAGAACGCGGCGAGCCGGAGTATATCCATGACTTTATACGTGTCCAGTTGATTGGTTAAAGACGAATGGTAGTGAGTTAAGGATAACCAGAAATAGTGATGGCTTTACAGCTAAAAACGAATCGTAGTTACTGTACAGGTTACAACCAGTTTGGCCATTTCTGAAGGTAAAGACGGATTCGATTTGCTCAGAATCAATTGCTACATTACGTCATTCTCGCTTGCGCGGGAATGACGTTTGTTAGTAAAATCAGGATAACGCTGACAATAATCCCCGCCACGCCGAACATCTCGCGGGTTGTTACTCGCTCCTTGAAAAACAGGGTAGTCAGTAACAGGGTGAATATAAATTCTATCTGCCCGAGTGATTTGACCAGTGCGGGATTTTGCAGGGTCATAGCCGTAAACCAGCCTACTGAACCTGCAGCACTGGTAAAGCCGACAAACCAGGCCAGCTTTAAGCGCCCGGCAATGGCGTTGAACTGTTGTGGCTCTTTCAAGGAGGTATATGTCAGACACACCAGTGTTTGAAGACTCACCATGAAGACCAGAGTGATGGCTGCACTTTGCAACGCAGGCAATTGCAGGCTAAGGCTGGCTTCTCGCAACCACAGAGAGGTAAATGCAAAGGCTGTCCCCGACAGGGTACCCAGCACAATGTTCATGGGTTCCCATCGCCCTTCCCGAGCCGGGATGCTGACAACAAAAATACCGAGAAATCCGATTGCTACCGCCAGCCAACCTATAGCTGAGAGTGCTGAACCAAACACGAGCGTGCCAAGAACAGCCGCCTGAATGGCCTCTGTCTTGGCAAAGCTGGTACCAACGGTAAAGTTACGAAAACTGAATACCTTGATCAATAAGAAGGTCGCCAGTATTTGTGCCAGCGATGCAAGCGAGGCAAAGATCAGGAATCGACTACTGCTTACTGCGCCCGACAGTTGCGTTGGTGCATCCGGACCACTGACGTACAATAGATACAGCAAGGCAAACGGCAGGCCGAAGATATAACGAATGAGCGTGGAGCTCATCGGACTGACGCTACTGGTGAGTTGCTTCTGCCCGGCGGTGCGCACCGCTTGCATGAGTGCCGCCAGCACGGTGAAAGCTATCCACGTACTCATGCCTTGTTGCTCGTTTCCTGTTCTCTAGTGTCTATTCTTCGCGCGAAATGATGAGACTGACCTGACCTACGCGAAATCCGTATAGGCCTACGTTTGCCTCGTTCTTGATATCGCCATTGGGCATCTTGACCAGAACATCCTTGAACGAGACTGTGCGCCCGGGTGTACCGTCCTCATCAGGAATGGCCATGGTGTATTCAAGACGGAATGCGTTGCCATCCTGGTAACCTCGGGCAGTACCGACAACATCCTCTCGGACGCCGCTATAGTCGCCGTTGGGTAGTTTGGTCAGCTTCCAGGTTTTGCGCTCCTTGACGCCATCAGCGTAGTCAAAGTCCTCGACCAGCGTCATGACTGTTCCGTCCCAGCTGCCTTCAATATACGCCACGAAATCTCTACTGGTGCCGTCGATAGCACTGAAATTACCTCGCCCGACCGTTTTGCCGAGAAGGTCCTCCTGCAATACAAATGTTTCTGTCACCTCATCGGGTACGGCTGGGCGAGTAGCACACCCAACCAGCATGAGGAGTATCGCGACAGAGCCGATAACGGGCAGTATTAATCGGTGAGGGGATATCATGGATAACGTGAGTCTCTAATGTATGGCACCATCAACAGGTGCTGATGGAGTGGCGTCAGTATGGATGCCCGATAGGCTAAAAGGTGAGTAATCAACGCGTGATTATCAACGACTTGTTTCAGTCTGCAGAATCTGTACTGCTATGCGCCGATCCGCACGATAAGGCACATGCCAGCATGGAACTGCATAGCACCTGGTGTGAGTTGTCTGAATTACAACGGCAGAATGTGCTGGCCGCCATCAGTACCTCAACGTTACGCGTGCTGGATGCTCCCGGTCGTCCTGAAACGCCTGCCCTGGTAGATGCCAGAACACTACCCAAGCGAGGTATGGGGAGTGAAGCCGGCAGGTTAGCACTGGTGCATTCACTGGCGCATATCGAATTTAACGCAATCAACCTTGCGCTGGATGCGGTGTATCGTTTTCGCGATCAACCGGCTGACTATTACGTTGAGTGGTTGCGTGTGGCCTCGGATGAGGGTAAACACTTTTTGTTACTCAGTGATCGTCTGAAGGTGCTCGGATCGAGCTACGGCGCATTGGACGCACACGACGGTCTTTGGGACATGGCCAGACGCACCGAACACGACGTACTGGTGAGGATGGCTCTGGTGCCACGCATTCTTGAGGCGCGTGGTCTGGATGTAGCGCCGCCCATGATCGCCAAGTTGCGCAAGCTGGGTGATGCAGACACCGCCGATATTCTGCAGCGCATCTACACCGATGAAATCCGCCACGTGGAGGTGGGCAATCGCTGGTTTCGTCATGTGTGCGCTCAGCGCGATCTGGACGGCACACGCGTCTTTCGCGATCTACTTGAGGGTGCTAATAGTGCGTATCTGAGAAGCCCCTATAACCGCGAGGCACGATTGCAGGCTGGCTTTAATGATGAGGAATTGGCGCTGATTCAGGAAATGGAAATTGAATATCGCGACGCGCAAGCGGGATGATTCGTGCTGGCGTTAATGTCTGAGGGTAGCGTCACGTAAATTGTGGCTTGAAGTAATATTCTGGCATTAAGTAACTGTCTGGCATTGAGTGACTGTCTGGGATTGAGTGACTGTCTGGGATTGAGTGACTGTCTGGCTTTAAGTAATAGTCAGGCTTTAATAAACAGCCTGGCTTCACGCAAACGTTTGTAGCGTAAGCTTGCTGCCGTCCCAGCACACGTACTGCGCATGATCGGCGTGCCAGTCGCCGACAACCCATCGCACGCCGTCGCCATTGGACACGGGGTTACGGGCAGGTCTGTGGGTGTGGCCGTGTATCAAAGTCTGGCAGCTATTGGACTGCATGCACCTGGATACTGCCTGCTCACTGACATCCATAATGCTAGAGCTTTTAGATGCACTGGCATCCGCACTGGCTGCCCGTAATGCCTGGGCCTGTTCTTGGCGCTCCTCGGGGCTCTTGGAGAGAAACTGGGCTTGCCACTTTGGCTCACGTACTTTGCTGCGAAAATGCTGATAATCCACATCGCCGGTGCACAGCGTGTCTCCATGCATAAGCAATACCGATGACTGATCAAGAGTAACAACGTGCTCGTCGTGATTAACCAGATTGGCGCCTGTGTTTTCAGCAAACACGTCGCCTAACAGAAAGTCTCGATTACCGAGCATGACCGTGATGTTGCAACCGGACAGGTGCAATTGTTTGAGTGCGGCGATGAACGAGGCATACATCGGTATACCTGAATCATCGCCGACCCAGTACTCGAACAAGTCGCCGAGTATAAACAGCTGTTCATGGCTTTGCGCAAACTGTAAAAAACGTAAGGCTAACGCCTGCGTCTCCTTATTCTCCGGGTCCAGATGCAGATCGGCGATGAAGAGGGACTTGGCAGGTTGAACGGACAGCAGCTTCTCAGTCTTCAGTGACGCTTACAGATTCGATGACAACAGCTTCAGCAGGCACGTCTTGATGCGCGCCGTTGGATCCAGTAGACACGCTTGAAATAGCGTCTATTGTATCGTCGCCTTCTACCGTCTTGCCGAACACGCAATAGCCGAAGCCTGCTTGAGAGTCATCGCGATAGTTCAGGAAGTCATTGTCAATCAAGTTAATGAAGAATTGCGAGCTTGCAGAATGAGGGTCGGGAGTTCTGGCCATAGCAATGGTGCCTTTCATATTCTGCAGGCCGTTACTTGCCTCGTTCTTGATGTTGTCGTGCGTGCTTTTCTGATTCATGTCGGCTGTAAAACCGCCGCCCTGAATCATGAAATTGGGAATAACACGGTGAAAGATGGTGTTTTCATAGTGGCCTTCGTCGGCGTAGCGCTTGAAGTTGGCACACGTTAACGGCGCAGCTTCCGCGTCGAGTTCAAGAACAATGGAACCCTTGGTGGTATTAATGGTTGCTTTCATGATTAGGCTTGTTGGAAAGGATGTTAAACAGTGTAACAGTGTTCACAAAGGCCTTTGGTCGGTGCCCATTCCTTAGTTCTGTTCCACAGGCTGGTCGGACGCTGTCTTGTCCTGATCAGTTGTGGCGGCACCACCGGTTTGAAGCGCGTCTACAGAGGAGTTTGCCGGTGCCGATAGTGCGCTTGTATCAGATGCCATGCCGCCAGCGGAGTCAGCACTCATCCGGTACGCCTTCAGGATAACCACAGGCTCGATAGGAACATCTCGACTGAACGGACCACCCGAGCTGGTGCGAGTCTGGCTGATGGCGTCTACCACCGCCTCGCCGTTAACTACTTTGCCGAATACGGTATAGCCCCATCCGCGCTGTGTGGTGTCGGTATGATCCAGGTTGCGGTTGTTTTGGCTATTGATGAAAAACTGAGCGGTAGCCGAATGCGGCGCCGTGGTGCGTGCCATGGCAATAGTGTATTGATCATTGCGCAGACCGTTGTAGGCCTCGTTACTGATCGGGGCACGAGTGGACTTACGCTGATAATCTTTGGTGAAGCCGCCTCCCTGAATCATGAAGCCTTCAATGACGCGATGAAACAGCGTGTCGTTATAAAAGCCATCGTCTACGTACTGGAGGAAGTTGCTGACTGTCTGGGGAGCACGGCCTTCGTCCAGCTCCAGCACGATATCACCCTTGTTGGTGCTCAGCGCGACCTGCACAGGCTCGGCATGTACCGCCGGGCTCAACAGGCACAACGCCATAGCGACAGAAAAAAACGGCTGGGTACGGCGAAGGGCTGACACAAATGACATGCTGGTATCCGATAATCTTTAGAGCAAGGTTCAGAGCCGTAATTTTAACGGCAATTGCATGCTAATCCGATTGCAGTAACCATCAAGTAATCTGCTAGTCTCCGGTGCATCCCACCCGTCTGCTGAATTCACCTGATTTCGATGCTGCAAATCTACAACACGCTGAACCGCAAGAAAGAACCTTTCAAGCCTCTGGAAGAGGGCCACGTTGGTCTGTACGTGTGCGGCGTAACGGTTTACGACGTGTGTCACGTAGGGCATGGCCGCGTGATGATCGTATATGACATCTTGTACAGACATCTGCAATCATCAGGTTACGTGGTCAAGTACGTGCGTAACATTACGGATGTCGATGACAAGATCATCAACCGCGCGGCGGAATATGGCGTAACGCCGGACGAGCTCGCCCAGCGCTATATCGATGAAATGCACGAAGACGAGCGCGCACTTGATGTGCTGCCACCCACCGTTGAGCCCCGGGCTACTGAAACTATCGAGAGCATGATCGGGATCATTACTCGCCTGATAGAGTCCGGGCATGCATACCCGGCAGACAATGGTGATGTGTATTACGCCGTGAAGTCGTTTGCAGAGTACGGCAAGTTATCTGGGCGAAAAGTGGAGGATTTGCGGGCCGGTGAGCGAGTGGCCGTAGATGATAACAAACACGATCCACTGGACTTTGTGTTGTGGAAAGCGGCGAAACCATCCGAACCCAGCTGGCCTTCGCCGTGGGGAGACGGACGACCCGGCTGGCATATCGAATGTTCAGCCATGTCCATGGACCTGCTGGGTGCCGAGTTTGATATACACGGCGGCGGCACCGATCTGGAATTTCCGCACCACGAAAACGAGATTGCTCAGAGCGAGGCGCTCACAGGTGGCACCTTTGCGCGCTACTGGATGCACAACGGGCTGGTGCGTATCGGGGATGAGAAAATGTCAAAATCCCTGAATAATTTTCTGACCCTGAAAGATGTGCTGAAGCTGTATAACGGTGAAGAGATTCGTACCTTCATCATTGGCAGCCACTACCGTAGTCCGCTGGTCTATCAAACTGATTCGCTGGATGCGGCGCGCGCGGTACTGCGGCGTTTCTACACGGCATTGCGAGGCCGTACGCTGAACAATCCGGTGGAAGCAGGCCAGCCTCTTGAAGACGGTATGGTCGACCAGGCGTTTGTTGAAAGATTTCAGGCTGCCATGGATGATGATCTGAACACTCCGGAGGCGCTGGCGGTGTTGCATGAGCTTGCCGGGGCGCTGAACAAGGAAGCTGATGTGGCCAGCGAACGCTCGCGGCAGCTGGCCAGCACGCTGGTGTACCTGGGGGGCAGGCTGGGATTGCTGGCCATGGAGCCTGAAGAGGCGTTGCAGGCGGGTGTGGCACGTGAAGCTGACGGCCCAGGCACTTCTGAGATAGAGGCGCTGATTGTGAAGCGTAATGAGGCGCGTGCAGCCAAAGATTTTGCGCAGAGTGACACAATACGCGATCAGCTTGCGACCCTGGGTATCGTATTGGAAGACGCTGACGGTAAAACCAGCTGGCGCAGGCAGTGAAACATCGTCAACAAGCCCATTCTCTCTCTAAAAGGGGGATGATATGGCTTCTGTTGGTGGTGCGAAAATCCTCGCGTCCAACTCGATACGATGACTTGTAAATCTGCACCATGAAGAATATTCCGCAACCCGATGACGTGAAGGCTGGTGAGGCCCACAACGAGACCGGCGCAACAAAACAGGACGCCAGCCCGTTGATGCCAGGCACAGAACAGCCACGATCGCTGGGTGACATAATGCGTGAGGCCGAGCAAAAGTCTGCCGGTATCTCGGTTAGTGAATCGACTGCGACGGGATCCACTTCTCCACGCGCCGGTGCAGGTGGCGGCAAACGGGTCAAGAAAGTCAGCCGTTCGCGATCGCGTCGTCATGCGCGCGAGCGGGCATTGCAGGCGCTGTACCAGTGGGATGTCAGTAACAGCCAGTCTTCCGAGGTGCGTCAGCATTTTCTGGACAATCAGGACATGAGCCGCGTAGACGTTGCGTATTTCGAGCAATTGTTTAACGGCGTAAGCCACAACCCTCAGGTTGTTGACGACGCCATGGCAGCATCGCTGGATCGTCCCATCACTGATCTGGACCCCATAGAACGCGCAGTGTTGCGTATTGCCACCTATGAGCTGACCCAGTGTCCCGACATTCCGGCGCGCGTGGTTATCAATGAAGGCATAGAGGTCACGAAGCGCTTTGGTGCAGACAAAGGGCATCGCTATATCAATGGTGTGCTGGACAAGCTGGCACTTGAAGTTCGACCCTTGGAAATGCGGAAACGGTGACAGGGCCAGCGTTATCGACAAAGGCGCTATTCGCGCACCCGGCTAATTTTTTCGCATTAGGCGGAGGGCTTGGGCTGGCGCCCAAAGCCCCGGGCACCTTCGGCACGCTACTCGCTATTCCGCTGCTGTTTCTGATGCCGCAGAATCTCGTAGCTTACGTGGTGGTCATTGTGGTTCTGTTTGCCTTCGGTGTCTGGTGTTGCCATGTCTGTGCTCGTGAATTAGGCGTGCACGACCATCCCGGTATCGTCTGGGACGAGGTAGTAGGTTATCTGATCACCATGATCATGCTGCCACGCAGTGCACTGTGGGTGCTGGCAGGCTTCGTGGTTTTCCGCTTTTTCGACATACTCAAGCCCTGGCCCATCAGCTGGGTAGATCGCCAGGTACATGGCGGGCTGGGCATCATGCTCGATGATGTGCTGGCGGCGCTGTTCGCGGTGATGGTGTTGCAGATTGCGTTCAGATTGCTGTGAGGCACCACCGGTTTGCCGGGCACCGTGTGTCTGACGTGTTGCTTGACAGGTCGATGTTGCGTGCCTCGTTGCCTGCCACTCGCATCAGGGTGGGTGGACAACTCTGGGCTTACGGTGATGGCATTACGGAACAGGCACACCCAGCGTTCTAAGCCCTTGGCACACAGCAATCATCGGTAGCCCGATCAAGGCGGTTGGGTCATTCGTGCTGACGCGTTCGAATAAACTGATGCCTGAGGTTTCCATCTTGAAGCTGCCAGCGCAGTCGAATGGCTGATCAACGGCTATATAGCGCTCTATTTCGTCGTAAGAGAGCACTCGAAGCGTGGCGACGGTGGTATCGAGCCATGAAAAGGCCTGGCCGGTGGTAAAACGGGCCATGTAGAGGGAGGTGTAGAAGGTCACAGCCTTGCCGCTCATAGCCTGCAGCTGCTGGCGAGCATTGGCCTCATTGCCTGGTTTGCCCAGTGTCAGATCACCGACAGCGGCGACCTGATCGGAGGCGATGATGATAGCGGGGTGGTCCAGCGAGCTGGCCAAGGCACTAACGCTACTTGCGCAGGCCTTTTCATGCGCTAGCCGGCACGCCAGAATGTCGGGCTTTTCGCCGTTCGCGGGCGATTCGTCGATATCGGGCGAGACACTCAGAAATTCTAGATTCAATCGACCCAGTAACCGGGCACGGTATTGTGACCCTGACGCTAAAACAAGCACTTGCAACCGGAAGCTCCTTTCTTTATCATTGGCGGGTTATGGTCAAGGCACTTCCTCAGCGATTCAACCCCGATTTACTAGCACGCGACGGTACCCGTTTCGAGTTGGTGTTGCCGCAGAGTCAGATGCCTCGTCTTAGTGACATCCTCTCATCTGCCGACAACGACGTACAGGTCACCGCCCTGTTTTCCCGACGCAAGCATCACATCGTGATCAGCGGACGCATCAGGACCCGGTTTTCTCTGCACTGTCAGCGTTGTCTGGAATTAATGGATGTTGACGTAAACGAGCCGTTCGAGCTGGTGTTCGTTGAGAATGAGCTGAAGGCGGGTGAGTTGCCCAATGAGTTAGACCCAGTCATCCTGGATGATACTGGTCAGATACAGGTAGTGGATCTGTTTGAAGACGAAGTGATACTGCACGTACCCGATATACCCAAGCACAGTGACAAGACAGTGTGTGAGCTCGACCGAACAGAGTTTGGCGAGTTATCCGCTGATTCGGAGGAGGGGAAACCCCATCCCTTCGAAGCACTGAAGAATTTGAATTTACATTGAACCTTTAACGGAAAATTTCATGGCCGTCCAAAAGAGCCGCAAGACTCCATCACGCCGCGGCATGCGTCGTTCACACGATTCGCTGAAGAATCCTACACTTTCAACTGACCCTACGACAGGTGAGCTGCATCGTCGTCATCATGTTACCGCTGATGGCTTCTACCGCGGTAACCAGGTTGTCGAAACCCGTGAAGAGCAGGACGACGACGAGTAAGTAGCGATCATGCGAGCAGATAACACTTTGCCTATCTCAATGAGTGAGCAAGTGCTGCTTTCATGTCCAGCATGCTGAGGGTCGCCATCGATGCGATGAGTGGTGATGGCGGCACGTCCGTCATTATCGAGGCCGTTCGCTCGGTGTTGTCATCACGTGATGATGTCAACCTGATACTGGTTGGTGATCCTGGGCACATTGCCTCGTGCATTGGCGACAAGCCATTGCCTGAGGGCAGGCACTCTATAGTGCCTGCAGCAGAAGTTGTCACGATGGACGATAGCGCCGCCATCGCGCTGAGGTCCAAGAAAAAATCCTCTATGCGCCTGGCCATCAATCTGGTGAAGGAGGGTGCCGCTGATGCCTGTGTGAGTTCCGGTAATACCGGCGCTCTGATGGCCATCAGTAAGTTTGTTCTTAAAACGGTCAAAGGGATAGATCGGCCGGCCATTGCGGCCATCATTCCTGCCATCAACGGACACACCCATATGCTGGATCTTGGGGCTAACGTTGATAGCTCTGCCACCAATCTGTATCAGTTTGCCTTGATGGGATCCATCCTGGCAGAGGCGGTAGACGGTATAGAGCTGCCAAGAGTGGGGCTTCTCAACATCGGTTCGGAAGACATCAAGGGTAACGAGCAGGTAAAGCTGGCGGCGCCGTTGCTGTCCAACAGTTCGCTCAATTACATCGGTTTCGTGGAAGGTAACGATATTTATACCGACAAGGTCGATGTGGTTGTCTGTGATGGTTTTGTTGGCAATGTGTCGCTGAAAACCAGTGAAGGCGTAGCACGCATGGTGTCGCACTACCTGAAAGAGGAATTCAAGCGCTCGCGTGCCAACAGGCTGATCGGCTTACTGGCAAAGCCGGTGCTCAAGGCCTTTGGCAACAGAATCGATCCGCGTCGCTATAACGGCGCCAGCCTGCTCGGATTGCAGGGTGTTGTCGTCAAGAGCCATGGCAGTGCTGATTCACTGGCGTTTGCCAACGCTATCAATATTGCCTTGCTGGAAATTGGCACCAACGTTCCGTCAATGATTGCAGAGCGCCTGGGTGAGTCTCTGAACGCCGCCTGACAACACTCGCGCCAATATGAATAACTACTCCCGCATCATCGGCACCGGTAGCTACCTACCTGAGAGGGTAGTCAGTAATAGCGAGCTGGAAAAAACCGTTGAAACATCTGATGCGTGGATACGTGAGCGCACGGGTATAGAACAGCGGCACATTGCGGCTGACGATGAGTTTACTCTGGACCTTGCCGAACAGGCATCCCGGCGGGCTCTGGACGCGGCAGGTATCCCGTTCAGTGATATCGATATGATTATTGTCGCTACCACGACGCCCGACCGTGTATTTCCCAGCACGGCCTGCCTGCTGCAAAGCCGGCTTGGCATTCACGGATGTCCGGCTTTCGATATTCAGGCTGTTTGCACCGGGTTCGTCTATGCGCTGTCGGTGGCTGACCAGTTCATGCGAACCGGCGCTGCTAAAAATGCGTTGGTGGTAGGGGCAGAGACATTCTCTCGCATCATCGACTGGACTGACAGAAACACCTGCGTACTGTTTGGCGACGGTGCCGGCGCTGTCGTGCTCAGACGCGACTCAGCGCCTGGCGTCATGTCAACGCATATTCACGCCGATGGAGATTACGCTTCTCTATTGCACGTGCCAAAAGGTGTGTCTACCGATCTTGCTGCTGTTCAGAGCGGCACAGCCTATGTGGAGATGGCTGGCAGCGAAGTGTTCCGCATGGCTGTGAAGACTCTGGGCCGAATTGTCGACGAGACGCTGGAAGCGAACCAGATGCGAAAATCAGACGTGGACTGGCTTGTCCCGCATCAGGCAAATCACAGAATCATTGTTGCTACGGCAAAAAAGCTGGGCATGCCGATGGACAAGGTGGTACAAACCGTAGCACAACACGGTAACACGTCGGCTGCCTCTATTCCGCTAGCGTTGGATACCGCTGTACGTGATGGACGGATTCGTACGGGTGACACGATTTTGATGGAGGGCTTTGGTGGAGGATTTACCTGGGGTTCTGCGCTGGTAAACTGGTAGCAATGTAAAATGAGTGCACCGTCCAGGCTTAACGTGCTTGTTGTTGACGACCATCATCTGGTGCGCGCTGGCATGCGTCTTCTGCTGGAGGAAAATCCTCAGATAGAAGCCATTCATGAAGCCAGTTCTGGTGAAGATGCGTTAGCGATGGCCTCTACCCAGGTCTTCGATCTGGTGCTGATGGATATCAGTCTGCCGGGCATCAGTGGTCTGGAAGCTTCGGAGAAAATGCTTACACTGGCGCCGAACAGTCGCATTATCATGGTAACGGGCAGGCTGGAGAGTGGACATATCAGAAGGCTGCTTAATGCGGGTGTTCGCGGCTACATCACCAAGGGTAGTAGTGCCGACGAGATGGACAAAGCCATGCGTCGAGTCATGGCGGGCGAGCAGTATCTGTCACCCGATGTGGCTCGGCAGGTTGCCATGGATGTCATCAATGGCGACGATACCAACCCGTTCGACAAGCTCACCACGCGTGAATCCGAGATCATTTCATTGCTGTTAAAGGGACATCGCAATCGCCTGATATCGACCAATCTGCATATCAGTGAAAAGACCGTGAGTACACATCGAACGCGGGCTTTTGAGAAACTGCACGTAAAAACGACGGCGGAGCTGGTGCGACTGGCAATCCGCTTTGATCTCTGGAACGAAGATTGATCAGTTCTTAGCCGTTAGCGCTCCTTAGGCCATGGTTCAATGTGGCCTGTTCTGGCAACAAGTAAACACGATAGGTTAGCCGTTTGGCCTCAGCTACAGACAAGCCGGAAGAGCCATTACCTGACAATGGCGTCGATGCATCCGTTGCCACCAGCGAAGCGCCGGCGGTGTTTGATGTAGAGGCCTTCATGCGCACGGTGACCAATCGGCCCGGTGTGTATCGCATGTTCAATGCGCACGAAGAAATCATCTATGTGGGCAAGGCAAGCAACCTGAAAAACCGGTTAGCGAGCTACTTTCAACGCACACTGGACAACCGCAAGACACAGGCTCTGGTGTCGCATATTGCCAGTGTTCAGACCACGGTAACAACCAGTGCCGCAGAAGCCTTGTTACTGGAACAGAATCTGATCAAGGAGCATCGTCCACGCTATAACGTGGTGTTACGTGATGATAAAAGTTATCCGTATATCTATATCTCCACTGCAGCTGACTACCCTAGAGTCAGTTACCAGCGTGGAGCACGCAAGGCCAAGGGAAAATACATTGGCCCTTACCCCAGTGCCAGTTCGGTGAAGCGATCATTGCGGCTGGTGCAGAAGCTGTTTCACGTACGCCAGTGTGAGGATAGCTACTTCAGGAATCGTTCACGACCCTGTCTGCAATACCAGATCAAGCGTTGCACCGCGCCGTGCGTGGATCGCATCAGCCCAGAGGACTACAAACGTGATGTAGACATGACCATTCGCGTACTGGAAGGCAAGTCGCAGGAAGTGGTTCAGGATCTGGCATTGCGCATGGAGGCGGCCAGCGAGGCGCTGGAATTTGAAACCGCAGCACGACTGCGTGACCAGATTGGCAGCCTCAAGGCGGTAAGTGATCTATCAACCGACATGCGCAACGATGGCAACGCCGACTACGTGGCCGCCACCACCAGTGGTGGGCAGAGTTGTGTGCAGGTGTTCTTTGTGCGTAACGGGATCAATCTGGGCAACAAGGCGTTCTATCCGGCTACACCTATGGGTAGTACCAGCGCTGAGATCCTCAACGCGTTTGTTGCGCAGTTTTACCTGCAACACGATCTACCGCGCGAAATAATCACCACAGAACCGGTGGAAGACGCCGAGTTGCTGCAGGAGGTGTTCAGCGCCAGGCTGGGCGTCAATGTAAGTCTGGTTCACAAGGTGCGCGGTGAGCGCGCCAAACTGCAGACGCTGGCCATGACCAACGCAGAGATTGGTCTTGCCACCCGGCTCGCTTCACGCTCGGGTATGGCGGCACGGCTGGAGGCTGTACGTAAACTGGTTGAGCTGGACGATGCGCCGAGCCGGATGGAATGTTTCGATATTTCGCACACAATGGGTGAGGCCACAGTTGCCTCCTGCGTGGTGTTTAATGCTGAAGGCGCGCTGAAAAGCGACTATCGCCGTTTCAACATTGAAGACATCACACCTGGAGATGACTATGCCGCCATGCGCCAAGCGTTAACCCGACGCTACACACGGCTGATCAAAGAGCAGCGTGACATGCCCGATATCCTGTTCATAGACGGTGGTAAGGGGCAAATAGGCGTGGCGCTGGAGGTGCTGTCGGAGCTGCAGGTAGACAGCGTACAGGTGATCGGTATTTCGAAAGGGCCAGATCGTCGGCCGGGTGATGAGACGTTGATCCTGTGCCGTGACGAGCTTGCGGGAGGCCGCACTGAGAAGCAGCTGACCACCGATTCTCCTGCATTGTTGTTGATACAGCAAATACGTGACGAGGCGCATCGTTTCGCCATCACCGGGCACCGTGGCAAACGGGCGAAAAAGCGCCAAACGTCGGTGCTGGAAGAGATCAAGGGGTTGGGACCCAAGCGACGGAAACAGTTGTTAACCCATTTTGGTGGTCTGAGACGGTTGCAGAAAGCCGGAGTAGAGGATATATCTTCAGTACCGGGCATCAGTTCTGATCTGGCGGCCAGGGTGTACGACGAACTGCATCCCAATCGAGTGCTTAAGAGTTAAGTGTTAATGAGACAAAACCTGCCCACCTGGATAACGCTGCTGCGGATCGGTTTGCTGCCTGTTGTGGTGTTCGTGTTTTATCTGGACTATCACTGGGCGCGGCCGTTGAGCTGCTTCATCTTTGTCATCGCAGGCATAACAGACTGGCTTGATGGGTATCTGGCGCGCCTGTGGGGCGTAGAGAGCCGCTTCGGTGCTTTCCTGGACCCGGTGGCCGATAAGCTGATGGTAGCTACCGTGCTTATCCTCATCGTGGAATTTGATAGCAGCCCGTGGTTGACCATTCCGGCTATCGTCATCATCGGCCGAGAGATCGCCATCAGCGCTCTGCGCGAATGGATGGCGGAGATGGGTCAGCGCGGCAAGGTGGCCGTTGGCTGGATTGGCAAGGTCAAGACAACCGCTCAGATAACCGCGCTGTCCATGCTGCTGTATTTACACGATCTGCTTGGCTTGCCTATCTACAAAATGGGCATGGCAGCGTTGTATGTGGCTACGGTTTTGACGATCTGGTCGATGGTGACTTACATGCGTGCAGCGTTCAAGGACTCCGACAACTTGCCGATATAAGAGGATGTTACAGGTAGAAACGTGGCGGAAAAGTGTCTCGAAGACGTTTTGCTACAAAATTTGTTCAAAATCAGTTGTCTGGCAGGCTTGACAGCAGGCGCTTAGCGACTCAAAATATGCGGCTTGGATTGACGCGGGAATAGCTCAGTTGGTAGAGCGCGACCTTGCCAAGGTCGAGGTCGCCAGTTCGAACCTGGTTTCCCGCTCCAATTTACAGGCAACGTTTTAAAGTAGTGTTTTTTTACAGCGGTAATTACGTTAGTCAAGTATCGAAGATCGGCGCGGGAATAGCTCAGTTGGTAGAGCGCGACCTTGCCAAGGTCGAGGTCGCCAGTTCGAACCTGGTTTCCCGCTCCAAACATCGATCTTCAAATTGTTTCACGTGCCTTAATTGGCTGAGACATTTGTTGTAAGTCTTTTGTTGTAAGTAACGTCGAGTAGCTGGTAGTAACACGACACTCGGCTGAGTGGCAGAGTGGCTATGCACCGGATTGCAAATCCGTTTACCTCGGTTCGACTCCGGGCTCAGCCTCCATATACTGGAATGGTTCATTCTGGCAACGGTTCGCTTAAGCCGACATCAGGGCGAACGAAACGGTGTGTGCAACCACTACGTGAATATGCCTGCACCCACACCGTTTCACGCCTTCCTCTAGAGTGCTTGAACAGTTCGGGATCTCTTGCCTCAAGTTGTCATGTCCACAGAAAGGGCATCCAATAGCGACGTGGTTATTTGCCAGAAATTTTCCGCGGAACCGGTTTGCTGCTACCCCAGAATACGGCATGCAGCCACTACAGCCGTTCAAAGAATATGGGTGAATCTGGTTAATAACAGCTGGCAGTTACCGCGTATAGACTGATTGTACTTTCAAGCATCGGTAAACTCAGCGCCACGTTAGTATTGACTAAGCGCAGGGACGGGAGGCAAGTTTCTTTAGTGTTAGTTGTAAACGATGCAGATCTTATCGGACGCGGCAATGGGCGCGCCTGTTACGTACATCCTGACAAACCTGACTTGTGCCTAAAGGTTGCGCTGAACGCGCGGGGCGCTAAAGAGTCTCGACGTGAGAGCTTCTATCTAAAGCGGCTTGCGCATTTCTACGGCGACGACGTCTATACCCATGTGTCACGTCTGTTTGAAACGGTCATGACCAGTCACGGTCAGGCTCTGGCTGCCGAAAGGATACTGGATGGCTCAACGGGTCAGACGTCGCCTTTGTTGCGTGATGCACTGACCCGTGAAACGCTGGAAGAGTGCAGGGGGGAATGGGAACAGGCACTCGATGAATTCAATGCCGGGCTGCAAAGCTCCGCTATCGTGTTCCGAGATTGGTCCTCCACCAATCTTTGTGTCAAACGTCTTGCCAGTGGCGGACGGCGTCTCGTGTTGATCGATGGCTTTGCCCCCAAGGAGGTGTTGCTACGCTGGTTTCCGTCTCGCCGCCATGCGCGCTTGAGAAATCGCCATTACATCGAACGAGCCGGTATGGATTCCATAGATGCCATTCTGGAACTATGTGAACGGGAGCGGGCTTACCCGGATGCACATATCGCCTCTGTATTGCCTGATTGAATCTGACAAGGCTACCTGGTTACACGCATGAGCGTGTGCGTTGCGGCTTCCGGTGTGTCGGACGGTCTACGAAGACCTTAAAGGACCTGTAGTGGTGTAAAAAGCAAAGCGCAGTAGCGCCACCATCACTGCTGGTTGATAGGCACAGGCAAGAACGTCTCTGTCTTTAATCAGTTGCCAACCTACTGTGCTTTTGCCGGCTTTGGCTAAACGTTGGGCATCTACACTGGCCAGATAGGCAATGAACTGGCGCACGGCAGCATGGGATGATTCGGGTAGCCGTTCGTATATATAGTCTGGATCTAGCACCATGGCCTTGGCCTGAACGTTGGTATGTCGGCTCAATGACAGACCTGTCTCGGATTGATTGTAGGTGTGAACGATCATGTGACTTTTTATAACGGGATAAAGCCAGAAAATCAGGAAGGACAACACGCTGTCCTCACCATACGTGCACTTGTCCCTTTCATAGTAGCCACCGAGTGAGACGATGGTGTCTTTGTCCGCAAGCATCAAGCACAAACTGAGCTCGACCTGACGCCTTAAACGTTTTGCCTTTACTGATCGATCAGCCCGGAAAACGAATGGGATTTGTGTGGCCAGTAGCGAAGGCTTGCGTACTGTCGCTGTTTTGGACTGGGTGGCCCCGAAGTAGAACAACAATTGTGGATGGGCTGCCAATGCCTCCAGAGCTGCAGAGAAGAAGTCCGCTTCCCACGTATCGTCCGCGTCCAGAAAGGCCACCCAGCGTCCTGTTGCAACCCGAAGCCCGGCATTGCGGGCGGCCCCTGGCCCGTTGTTGGGCTGAGTAAGTACGGTGACTCTGGAATCCTCAATTGCCTGTGCTACGGCCAGCGTTCTGTCAGAGCTACCATCATCCACGATGATGAGTTCAAAATGCTGATGAGTCTGGCCGAGAACACTGAATACTGATCTAAGCAGTGTTTTTTCAGCATTGTAGGCAGGTATGACAGCCGTTATCACAGTGTGTGTCATGGGTGCGTGGCATTCGTGACTGCGGGAGGTGAATTCTCGATACGTATGTGAGAGGTTACGTCTTGCTCGGGTCAATTCAGTGTATCAACTCTGCTTGCGTGAGCGCGTGCAGACTTACCGCAAAACCGTGTAGACGTGTAAACTACGGCCACAGCAAGCGGCACCCTTCCAGATCCACTCTACACGTGTAGAGTCGAGCCGCAAATCTCTGTACATAACAGAGAAGTCAGCCCCCGCCCGGGTGGCGAAATTGGTAGACGCAAGGGACTTAAAATCCCTCGGTGGCAACACCGTGCCGGTTCAAGTCCGGCCCCGGGCACCACTATGATCACTGGATGGTTACTGGATGGTTGTAGTGCCTATGAGCGCTGGTGGCGCGGATGAACTACCTCAGTACAACAAGTATCCTCAGCCCACCTTCTTTAATCCCAGTAATCTGTTATCTGCACTAAAGCTGATTTCAAACCGGCCCTGAATGCCCGTGTGGCTGACAAACCTGCGAAGCTCATTCGCAGGAAATTGCAATCGCTGACCGTTCTCTGCTCGGGCGAGAATGACCTTGTAAATGCCGCTGTAAAACGCCTGGTACTCTGCAGCAGAGATATCCAGATTGAATAACAGTCTGGGCATTTAGACGAGGTGGGTCGTGAAAAGAGTTGATATCCTGAGACTAAGCATTTAGGTAGCCACCCTGACGCTACTGGTGTTGTTCAGTTGGGCCGTTATGTTAGTTCTTGACCGTTAACTACCCTGGTTTGGTGTTGGTTTGTGTTGGAAGTGACCGACGGGCCGTTTGCTGAAACCAAGGAGCAGTTGGGCGGCTACTATCTACTGGATTGCAAGGATCTGGATGAAGCGCTCGACTACGCAGCAAAAATTCCAACAGCCCAGCACGGCAGGGTTGAAGTTCGCCCCGTGGTGGTCTGGGATAACAAATCAAGTGCGCTCAAGGGTATCCAGAAATTGAATGATGCCAGAGAAGTCGTTCTCTGCGCCGCCGTTATCCACGTACAGCTGGTACAAAGCAAGCGCTTGCGCTCCCAGCGGCGTTGCCTGCGACACTGATTGCGCGGCCTGCTGTGTCAGATTCATGTCCTTGAGCATCATCTTGGCGCTGAAGCCGGGATGATACTGGTTGTCTGCCGGTGACGTAGGGCCTACACCGGGAACTGGACAATAGTTGTTTACAGACCAGCACGATCCGGTAGAACTTGAGAGAACTGAAAAAAGCGTATTTGCATCCAGTCCCAGCTTCCGACCAAGATTGAAGGTTTCACAGGTACCAATCATGGCAGTGGCCAGCAACATATTGTTACAGATTTTCGCAGCCTGACCAGAGCCGCCGGGACCGCAGTACACCATGCTAGTGAATACGGGTTCCAGCGCCTCGCGTACAGAGTGCAGTAACTCCTCTGATCCACCCACCATGCTGGTCAGGGTGCCAGCTGCGGCCCCTGCAATTCCACCCGAGACAGGTGCGTCCAGAAAACCGATACCGGCATCGCTTACGAGGCTGTGAGCTGCACGTGCATCATCGATGTCGATGGTTGAACAGTCGATGATTATTGAGGGTTTGGTACCGCCGGCGAGAATACGTTTCAGAACATCGAGCACAATCGAGCCATTGGGTAACATGGTGATGACAAGATCACTATTCTTCACAGTCTGTTCAAGACTGGAGCAAAGAGTTATGCCAGATTCATCGTTAAGATCATCGTCAGTGAGGGCTGGATCGTAGCCTTTGATGTTATGACCAGCGGTTTTCAGGTTTCTGGCCATGGGTAGTCCCATGTTACCGAGCCCTGCAAATGCAATATTCAATAGGTTCATGATAGCTTTGGGAGTCAATAATACGTCGCGGCTGTTCAGGTTTGTATACCGATTAGTGCAAGCGTTTAAGCAGTAACGTAGGTAAGCAATCTTCTACAAAATAGTTCGGTAACTGTTTGCGTGCAATTGGCGATAGGCGAACCAACAGGCTGGCCAGAATAGGGTTTAACTCAACACCCGTGTTGCATAAAGCGCCTGTTTGAAAGGCAGTGTAGCAGGGGCGCACACCGATCTGCTGAACCCGACAGTATCATCAACGGCGCATTCATTCGGCAAATTGTTCCCAATGCCTTGGCGTCAGTTGCTTGAATTGATATCGACTGCCAATTTTCATGGCCATCTTTTGGCTCAGTTCCGGTTATACCGCGGTTGAGAGTAGGTCGTAGGCGGGCGCAAAGGATGCGGTGCCATACTTGAATAAAAGAGAAAAATTCTTGGCGTGTGCATCATGATTGCCGATCAGGGTATTGAATATGACAACATCAATGAATCTTAAAAGTGAAGACGCACCGGGACGTATGACATCGCGAATCAGTTGGCAGCAGTCCGTGGTGTCCGGTCCACCTTCATGCTGGTATGTAGTGTCTGAAGGCTTGCCCAGTGCCTGACAGAAATCTTCCTGATGCAAGCGGCGTGGGTAGCTTCATCGCTGCGGCCAGTGACAGGCAGTAGTGTTCGTTGGCAACACTGTCCTGCAAAGAAAGGTCGGCTCTGTGCATCGGTCAATGCGTTGGCTTGCAAGGGCAGGGAACAGGACAGTGGCTGTCGTTGAGAATGAGACAGCCAGTTGTTGTCATAAGTGAAAGTGAGTTCACCGGCTATCTGTGTCAGCGTGCCAACAGGCTCATTAAAAAAATAGACGCTCAGTGACTTGTCCATTAGCGGGTATCAGGCAGACCGGTCACTGTCAGCGTGCCACCCAGAGAGTCTACAACACGCAATACCAGTGCGAGCTGCACGGTAGGTTTGCCCGCTTCAAGGTCCACAATAAATCGCACACCAACCCCGGTTGCCAGCGCCAGCTGGGGCTGTGTAAGACCCAGTTGCTAGCGGGCCAATCGCAATCTGGCACCCAGATCAGTCGTATCGCTTATCGCACTCATAAAGTTCCCGCTCGGGATTTATTTGATGGTGATAAGCATAATGTACTTCAAATTACCCGATCGGTAAATTTATCTGTTCACTGTATCAACAAGCACTATATGTTTCCCGCTCGGGAAATAATCTGCACTGTCAATTCAGCAGCAATGCAGCGGCTTATTCCAACACGTGAATGCGGCGATCAGCAATCAGTGAGCCTACTTTCTTGCCATAAGCCTGCATGTGCTCTGCCGCCGAATGAGCGTGAAGATCATCCATGCTTTCCCATTTTTCAATCACAATGAATGTATCTGCGCCAGCTGCGCTCTGCATATCGCCAGCGTTCTGTGCATCTATGACCGGCTGATATTCAATACAGCCTTTTTCAGCGTGAACCAGAGGCACAATCGTGTGAAATTCGCCCAGCACTTCTTCTCGCTTGCCGGGTAGTGTACTGATGATAGCGACGACGTGAATCATGGTAGTGGTGTTCCGTAGGTAGGTCTGGTGGATAGTTTGATCGGTCAGATTAGAGCAAAACGTAATGGCCCTAAACTAAGGCCGAATGGCACCTTTTTTGAGCTAAATTACCTCCAGTCGTCATTCCCACGTAGGTGGGAATCCATGTGAATCGTGACATAGATTCCCGCCTGCGCGGGAATGACGATCTTGACCCTAGTGATGTATAAAATGTCGAGTCCAGAAGCTTATAGAGCTGTACCAGTGTTGAGTAAGTGGCATTTCAATAAGGCCGTTATTTCCGCTGTTAATGACGTTAACGCATTAAGTGGTTCTAACGGTTATTGGCGTTTCAAGCGTGAGATGCACCAGACACTCCAGGTGTGCTGTTTGCGGGAACATGTCCAGTGGTGTCAGGGTGTTGATCTTGTAGCCGGATCCGCACAGGATCTTCAAGTCTCTTGCCAGCGTTGCAGGGTGGCAAGAGACGTACACGATAGACTGGCACTGATGCGCAATCAGGTTACTGGTCACTGAAGCATCGAGTCCTGAACGGGGTGGATCTACAATGCACAGGCTGTCTTCGACAGACACTTTAGTCAGTATTTTTTCAACGGTTGACTGGTGAAACGTGGTGTTGCGCAATGCGTCTGCCTGCGCACTGGCTCTGGCAAATTGTATGTTCTGCTCAGAGTAGTCAACACCTGTGACGTGTTTGTCCGGGTACTTTGCTGCAATAAGGTTGGTCCAGGTACCACGACCGCAATACAGGTCGACGACAGAGGTGCTGGAACTGTCAGCGACAATCTTGAGCAGTAGATTCGTCAGGGAGTTACTGACATCTTCGTTGACCTGCCTGAAGCCCAGCTCAGTGGAGTTGTCATTATTGATGGGCACCACCTTGATCAGCTCATCCACTACTGCTATCTCAACGCGGCCCTGAGGTGCGGCTGAAAGGTCGGACTGCAACCATTGATTGATGGCCTCGTCGGCAATTTCGCAGCGCTCTACGGCAATGCGTTGATCGCTGCGTCGGCGCTTGTAGTGAAATTCTCCACGGCGTAGCTCACCTTGAATGCGGTTTCGGTACTGGTAGGGTTTGCTGGATGCGACGATAGGTTGCAGCGCTACATCGGTAAGTGTTCCGATACGCTGCAAGGTGTCTTGAAGCTGTTGCACCTTGGCCTGCAGTTGCATCTCATACGGCACATGCTGCCAGTCACAGCCGCCACAGACTCCAAAATGGGCACATTGGGGCTCAACCCGATCTTTACCGGGCTCCAGAAGCTCGACCATTTCGGCGACAGCAAAGGTTTTCTTGCGTTGCGTGATCTTGATTCTGACTCGATCGCCGGGCAGGGTATAAGGCACGAACACCACGCGCTCATCCTGCCGCCCTAGCCCGTCACCGGAGTTGGTCAGGGATTCTATGACGAGTTCAGTCTCCTTGAATTCGGCCGGTATGCGCTTGTGGCGGTACTTGTTCCAGCCTGTCTTGTCCTTCATGCTCACACCGTTCCGATTAATGGTTACAGTATAGGTTAAAAGCGATCGGTACCTACTAGAGACCACGCAATGACAATGTTGAGTCATTACACTCGAAAAGTTCGTAAGCTGTTTCCGAGAGCCACAGCAAAAAATGGATGGGAATGTTTCAAAACACTGAAAAATCCGATAGCTACCTGGCACGTGTAGAGCAGTTCATGGCAGACAACGTCTACCCCAATGAACACACATATGCTCAGCAGCTTGCCGTTGCCACGAACCGGTTTGCCCCGTTGCCGATCGTGGAGGCTCTGAAGGTCAAGGCCGAGGCAGCCGGGCTGTGGAATCTGTTCATCTCACCCGATCACGCGCATTACTGCGAGCACGGTGGCTTGAGCTTTGCCGAATACGCACCGCTGGCGGAGACCATGGGCCGCGTCTTGTGGGCCTCTGAAGCGTTTAACTGCAGCGCACCGGATACTGGCAACATGGAAGTGTTCATGAATTTTGGCACCGAGGAGCAGCGTGCCCAGTGGTTAACGCCGTTGCTGGCGGGCGAGATACGCTCCTCCTACGCCATGACTGAGCCTCAAGTGGCGTCCAGCGATGCCACCAATATCGAGATGCGGATCGAGCAAGAGGGTGATCAGTGGGTGCTCAATGGTCGCAAATGGTTCATCACCGGCGCGATGAACGAGCGCACAAAAATTTTCATCGTCATGGGTAAGACCGATCCTGACAACGAAAACCGGCATAAACAGCAATCGCAGGTGCTGGTGCCAAAAGACACCGCCGGTATCCAGATCATCAGACCCTTGAGCACGCTGGGATACGACGATGCGCCCATCGGACACGCGGAAGTGGTGTTCGATAATGTACGAGTACCGCTGGCCAACATGCTACTCGGCGAAGGTCGCGGTTTCGAGATTGCCCAAAGCCGACTCGCGCCGGGAAGAATGCATCACTGCATGCGCTTGATCGGTTGTGCACAGCGTTCGCTGGAGCTGGCCTGTGACCGAGTGAACCAGCGCCAGACCTTTGGTCGCCAGTTGAGTCAGCACCAGTCTGTGCGTGAAGAGATAGCACGCAGTTTTTCAGAAATCGAGATGGCCAGACTGCTGGTATTGAAAACATCACACAGTATTGATAACAACGGCGCTAAAGCCTCGGTAGACATGATTGCGGCTACCAAGACGACCATTCCGTTGCTGGTGCAACAGATTATAGACCGGTGTATGCAAATGCACGGTGCAGGCGGTTTGACTGGTGATTACTTCATGGCTGAAGCATTCAACTATGCACGCTGGTGTCGTCAGGCGGACGGGCCGGACGAGGTGCATCAGATGGCTCTGGGTAAAAGAGTTATCAACCGCTTTGCAACCCAGGCGTGAGCAGTGGGCACGCCTTCGAAATCAACGCTGGTACACTGGCGGCGTATCTCGAGCGTCATCTGGAGAGCTTTCGGGGCCCACTGAGCGCAACTAAATTCAGTAAAGGTCAGTCAAATCCCACGTATCGAATAGAGGCGCAAAGTGGCGTGTATGTTTTGCGACGCAAGCCACCGGGTGAACTGTTGAAGTCTGCTCATGCCGTGGATCGTGAGCATCGCGTTATAGCTGCATTGCACGGTACGGATGTGCCCGTTGCCAAACCGTATCACCTGTGTACGGATGAATCGATCATCGGAAGCGTCTTTTATGTCATGGAATATATCGACGGTCGCGTGATGTGGGACCCTGCCATGCCGGGCATGACCGCGCCCATGCGCCTGGCCCACTACAACGAGATGAATCGCGTACTGGCCTCTGTTCATGCTACCGATATACAGGCGACTGCCCTGAGTGATTATGGGCGACCACACGGCTATCTTGAGCGTCAGGTTGCATTGTGGAGCCGACAGTACCGAGCGTCGGAGACCGAGCGTATCGGCGATATGGAAACGTTATTGACGGAGTTGCCGAAGCGCTTGCCAGCAGGTGATGAACAGGTAGCGTTAGTGCACGGTGACTTCCGGCTGGATAACATGATGTTCCATCCGGATAAACCGCAAGTGCTGGCTCTGGTTGATTGGGAGTTATCTACTCTGGGTCACCCGTATGCTGATCTTGCGTATCAGTGCATGCAGCTACGCATGCCTCACCAAGGATTGATGTCAGGGCTTGGCGGTGTGGATAGAACGTTGTTGGGTATTCCCACCGAGCAGGAATACGTGGCCGCTTACTGTCTACGTAGGAACATAGAGGAGATTCGTGATTGGGACGTTTACCTCGCCTTCAGCTTTTTCAGGTTTGCCTCCATTTTGCAGGGTGTGAAGAAGCGTGCGTTGGCCGGTAATGCCTCCAGTGAAGATGGCCTTGCCATGGGCGAGTATGTAGCACCTCTGGCCGCCATGGCAGTGGCATTGATCAAACCATGAGTATTCGTATACCCACAGGTGGCAACGTATGACGAATCAGTCGAGCCGTACGGTTCCCGGTATCACGGGTAAGGTCATACTGGTCACTGGCGCATCCAGTGGGCTGGGTGCGCATTTTGCACACATGCTCGCTCAGTGCGGGGCCACTGTTGCGTTAGCGGCTCGTCGGCAAGACAAGTTAAAGGCTGTGCATCGCAGTATCGAAGACGCTGGCGGACAAGCGATCAGCGTCAACATGGATGTAACCAGTGAGAGTAGCGTTGCAGCAGCGCTGGACGTTGTGTACGAGAAAGCCGGGCCGGTTACGGTGTTGATCAACAACGCTGGTATGGCTGATTCGAAATCCTTTCTGAAGCTTGATGAGAACAGTTGGCAAAATACGCTGGACGTTAACCTGACCGGGGCGTGGCGAGTAGCGCACCAGGTGAGCCAGCGAATGGTATCGTCAGGGCAACCGGGCTGCATTCTGAACATCGCCTCTATACTGGGATTGCGAGTCGGGTTCGGACACAGCTCGTATGCCGCGTCCAAAGCTGGACTGGTACAACTGACGCGTTCAATGGCGCTGGAGCTTGGCCCCAAGGGTATACGCGTAAACGCATTGTGTCCGGGCTTTATCGAAACTGAAATCAACGCTGAGTACTTTGCCACGGCACAGGGTAGCGACTATATGAAAGGCACACCTGCTGGCAGAGTGGGGCAGCCTGAGGAACTCGATGGTGCGGTATTGCTACTGTGTAGCGATGCGGGTTCTTTCATCAATGGCGTGGCACTGCCGGTGGACGGTGGGCATCTGCTGGGTGCTTTGTAGGGAAGTCTGTTCACTCGGCTCATAGCCTTGCTCAGCGCAAAGCAAACACGGCCGTCTTGCCATCTCTACCCCGTAATGCGATTGGCTCGTGCTCCTCCAGCTGTTGGCGTTGACGGGCTATATCGATCATGCCTTCACGTTCTGCTGCTGTAACCAGATCACCGCTGATAAAGCATCTGCAACCGGTTTGTCGTGTTGCTGATTCTAGCCGGCTTGCCACGTTAACCGCGTCGCCGAGGACTGCGAATTCCAGTCTCTCTTCACTGCCAATATTACCGATCACTACAGAACCGTAGTGCACGCCAATCGCCAGGTTCAATTGATCGGTGTCAGGTATGGCGTTGGAATGTTTCCAGACCTCGAACGCCTCGGCCATATCGACTGCTGCAACCAATGCGTTCGATGCATCGTTGTTGCTGGGTTCCGGGGTACCGAATGTGGCCATGAGTCCGTCTCCGCTGAACTTGTCCAGCGTGCCACCGTTGTGAAAAATGGTCTTGGCAAGAATGCCATGGACTTCTCTCAGCAATGCGATTGTTTGCGCAGGCGTATGTCGTTGAGACCAACCCGTAAAAGCCACCAGATCGGCGAAAAGGATGGCGCAATCATGCTCACGGGGTTGCGAGAAAGGATTGGTCTTGCTGGCCAGTAGTTCAGCAGTGCTATCGGGAAAGTAGCGGGCAAGGTTAGCTTTCTCACGCGCCAGACTGGCTTGTCGGATCGCCACCGATCGTGATCGCTTGACCGCCAGTACCAGCAGCCCGGTCACAATAAGCAGTACGCCCACTTCCTGAACCCTGATAGCAACATCCACATACGTGGATGCAGTGAAGGCATTGAGAGTAGCCTCAAGAGTGGGGTCATCGGTCGATAGTCTTACCGTATCGGGTAATCCGAGTAGCCACAGAACCCCGATCATCCAGCAGACTGCAGCCGACAAACCACCCCACAGTACGAGCGCGGGCCGGTAGACGTAAGTGAGCCCAGCCAACAGTACAAAGAAGAAGATGAAATTGCCGTAGCGCAGGATGAATTGCGGTGGATAGTCCAGCGGCAACAACGGGTTCGGGTAGACCAGTGCAAATGACATCAGAGCAAAGTCTGCCGTCACGAATGCGTACTGATGCCAGGACCTGCCCCACGCGGCGTTCTCCACATACCAGCCACCCCAACCCGACAGGGCAAACACCATCAGCATGCCGTATAGATACAAGGGACCTGGCCAGGGCACTAGTGGCGTCACCAGTACGGCTATGGCAATGAGTGCAACTATTCGACCGTACAGAGCGCTGTACTGTGCCGCGCGTTGCTCCGCCTTCAATGGCGGGAGCTCACTGCTGCGCGTGGCGGAGTCGCCGTTTTCAGGGTGAATCATCTAATCAGTCTAGCGCTCAAGGTTGCCCCCGTAATCATGGACAACAATGCAACCAGCGCCCCCATACTCAGCGTGGCGACACCCGATAGCCCGGCACCCACACTGCAACCACCAGCCAGCACGCCGCCGATAGCCATCAACACACCGCCGCTCAGGTAGCGTCCGGTTTGTCCGGGCGTCTCGAAACTTTGCCACCTGAACTGCCCGCGCAATAGATGCGTGATCAGACTGCCGGTAAACACACCACCGACAAGGGCAACGCCAAAGCTTGCCGGAATGGCGCTGGATGCCATCAGCCAGAAGGCCAGTTGTGTATGAGGCAGCGTAAAGGACAGGCCTTCCAGTGGGATCGGATCGAAGTCATCCACCAACAGCCAGCCGGTTCCGAACCATGCAACAGGTACTAAAAAACCGAGTAATGCGGCACCCACCAGTAAGGAGGGAGGTGTCGCTGAACGAAGGGCCATAATCACCAGGCAACCCACGGCCAAGACGGTAATTACCCACGGCCCGCCCGGTAGTTGATTGATGGAAAACATAGTGTCCAGGTTGATTGAGTATTCGCCTAGCCAGACACGCCATGGTGCCAGCACACCCTTCAGCGTGGCATGCGCCGTCAGCGCGAAAATCAGCAAGACGAGCACAGCTCGAAGATTTCCGCCTGCCGCCAGCACGGTAAGTCGCGAGGCGCAGCCGCGAGTCAGCACCATGCCAACGCCGAATAAAAGACCACCTGCCACAATGGCGACAATGGGTATGTCCTGCGCCATGAGCCTGTGTTCTGCAAAGCTTATTGGCGTGAACTGAATGAGGCTTTGCGTGCCCAGAATGGCGAAGGCCAAAGCCAGTAGCCAGACACCTCTGGCGGATGCGCGTTCAGCGACAGGGCCGGCTACAGCACGGCGTAAACAGAATTGCGTGAGCTGCGCGAGCACACCAAACAGGCAACCAACAATGAAACCAAACACAATAGACGCCTCGCGTGGCGTCCATTGTTCCAATCCAAGCGTTTCGTACACGTTAATGACTCACTCAGATTGGTGGCAAGGTCAGGTCGCCTCGAGAATTGCGACCGGTTTGACAGAGAATACACCAACACCGACGGCCGTAACTTCTACGCGTGTGCCAGCACCGATGACGGGTGCAGCCAGTTCGGAGGAGGGCTCTACTCGCCAGTGAATGCCGGAGTACTTCTGCTCTCCGGGTACGGTGGCGCTAATGTCGGTTGCGAGTACGAACGCGTGACCGATAATGTCGCTACTACGGTCGTTGCCAAGGTCTGCGCCGCTTTGCAGCTTCTTTAACGGTACCCAGAGAACAGCTGTAACCCCTGCGGTGCTGACAGCGAAGCAGGCCACTGCGACGATAAAGTTGTTGGGCACCACTGAAAAACCGATCAGTGCACCGGTGATTATGGCGCCCAGACTGCCGAACAATAACAGCCCACTTGAAAACCCGAACGCGAGCGCTTCAATGACCAGCAACAAAAACCCCAATGCCAGCCAGAATGCCGCTTGATGTTCCATCAGTAATTGCATAATCGTTGTCCTTGCCCGTGGAGCGCCGGCCTGTGTCAGGAGTTGTTGCCGGGATTGAATGCCTCGCTTGCGTTCATGGCTGCAACCACCGCCATGCTTTCGGCAACAACCGAGCCGGCCTCGCTTTTGTGTCCGTCCATCAAAACCACGGTAGATTCTTTGGCGATGCTCGCCTTGGCTGCGATGGCGCGTGTGGCCAGATCCAGTTGAACAGCTTTTTGACCCTCGGCGGTGGCCGCTGACTCACCGATTTTTGTCAGTGCATCTGCCTGTGCGATAGCAACGGTACGAATCGCTTCGGCTTCACCTTGAGCTTCCAGAATCTGCTGCTCACGCTGTGCCTCGGCGGCCAGTACGATGGATTGCTTCTGGCCTTCCGCCACGTTGATGGCAGATTGGCGCTCGCCTTCAGATTCCAGCACGGTGGCACGTTTGTCGCGCTCGGCCTTCATCTGTCGTTCCATCGCTTCCAAGACACTTTTGGGAGGCGTGATGTCCTTGATTTCGTAGCGAAGGCATGTGGTTCCCCAGGCTTCGCCCGCTTCGTTGATGGCGTGCACAATGGCCTTGTTCAACAGGTCGCGTTCTTCGAACGTACGATCAAGTGTAATCTTGCCGATCTCTGAACGCATGGTGGTCTGCGCCAGTTGTGTCACACCGAATACGTAGTTGTCGATGCCGTAGCTCGACTTTTCGGGGTCAACCACTTTCAGGTAAAGCACGCCATCTACGGTCAGGGTGATGTTGTCCTTGGTGATGGCGGACTGAGAAGGAACGTCGAGAGCCAGTTCTTTAAGTGATACTTTGTAGGCGATCTTGTCGATGAAGGGGAAGATAAAATTGAGACCCGCGACTAGCGTGGTTCTGAACTTGCCAAAACGTTCCACCACGAAGGCCATGTTCTGCGGCACAAACTTGACTGAAGAGCTGAGGATAATGAGTACGACAAATGTCATACCTATCCAGAAAACCGAGCCTGAGCTGAACAGAACGTCCATACGGTGGTGTACCTTTGAAAGTGGATTTTAAGCCTATACAATGTAAGGCTTTGTACCCGTTTTACAAGCGGTGTGTCGTGGGTGCGGGGTAAGATGATCCGACACCCTTGAAGCGGTCTCACCTGGCGTCAAACTCCGGGTCGTATGATGGCTACTTCGCCGTGAACCCACCATCCACGTTCAGAACCTGACCGGTAACGTAAGCGCTTGCTGAAGAACACAGAAACAGGACCGGGCCCACCAGATCATCAAGCTCACCGTTCCGACCCATGCAGGTCTGAGCGGCATTGGCTGCCGCTTTGGCGGAATCGTCGAACACGGCCTGTGTCAGTTCGGTCGGGAAGAAGCCCGGTGCAATGGCGTTGGTTCGTATTCCCTTTGACGACCAGGCCTCTGCCATGGCGCGCGTGAGTTGGGCAACCCCGCCTTTGGAAGCCCCATACGGTATCGAGTTCGGAAAGGCGCGGGTGGACTGCAATGAGGCGATGTTGATAATGCTGCCACCGTTGTTCATGCTCGGTACCAGAGCTCTGCTGAGAAAAAACGGCACGCTCAGATTGAGATGCAGTGTCTCGTTCCATGTCTGTGCAGTGATCTCATCCGGCGGCTGCCGGTGATTGACACCGGCAGCATTAATCAGCAACGTTGGTGCACCAAACGGTAGTGACACCGTCGCGGCGAACCGATCGAAGTTCTCAACCGTGCACAAGTCCTGCGCTATTGCGTGTCCATCGATGGATTCTGCCAGATCGCTGATCGATGCTCCGCGTCGTGCCACGAGCACAACGCGGGCACCGGCAGCGGCCAGGGCGCTCGCCAGATGTTTGCCGATACCCGACGAGGCACCGGTGATCAGAGCGGTTTGACCGGCTATATCAAACCGCGCCAGACTATCGTTCATGGCTCAGGACTCGCCGCTAAGATCGAAGTTCTCACCCGGAAAATACTTGGCAAGGCGTACATCAGCGGTACGCGCATGGCCTTCCATACCTTCCAGTCGTGATATGCGGGCACACGCCTGACCAATCTGTCGATTGGCCCCACGAGTGGAACGCTGCCAGGTGACTGTCTTGATGAACTTGCCCACAGAGAGCCCACCGGTGTAGTGCGCAGCTCCTTTGGTTGGCAACACGTGATTGGGTCCGGATACCTTGTCGCCGTAGGCTACCGTGGTCTCTTCACCGAGAAACAGTGAGCCGTAGTTGGTCAGGTTGTCTAGCCACCAGTCCAGATCCTCTGCCTGAATCTGCAAGTGTTCAGAGGCATATTGATCGGAAACTTCAACCGCCTCTTCGCGGTTGTCGCACACCATGATTTCACCGTACTCCTCCCAGGCAATAGCGGCATTGCCCCTATTCAGTTCTGGCAGGTCGGCAATCAGGTCAGGAATGAGTCTGTTGACCTCTTCCGCCAGTGCCTTGTCGAGGGAGATCAGCCAGACAGGCGAGTTATAACCGTGCTCGGCCTGACCGACCAGATCAGATGCCACGATGGCAGGATCAGCACTGGCGTCCGCGATGACCATACTTTCTGTCGGACCTGCAAACATGTCGATACCGACGCGGCCGAACAGGATGCGTTTGGCCTCTGCCACGTACTGGTTACCGGGACCTGCCAGCACACGGGCTGGAGAACTGCCGAACAGACCGAATGCCATGGCTGCGATGCCCTGAACGCCACCCAGGTTCAGGATGTTGTCTGCGCCGCATACGTCTAGTGCGTAAAGCACGGCAGGGTGCATACCCACGCCGGGGCGTGGAGGGGAGCAGGCCGAGATGTGTTTTACCCCGGCAACCTTGGCTGTGGTGACCGTCATGATGGCCGAGGCCACGTGCGAATAACGCCCCCCCGGGGCATAACAACCGGCGGCCGACACGGGAATCTGTTTCTGGCCGGCGATAAGCCCGGGTACGATTTCCAGCTCGGTATTGCCGATAGTGGCCAGTTGCGCTTCGGCAAACCGGCGCACGTTATCGCGGGCAAATCGAATGTCGTCTTTCAAGCGCTGATTGACCGCTGAGTGCGAGGCGGCGCGTTCATCGGCTTCTATAGCAATAGTGCCAGACCACTTGTCCAGCTTCTGTGCATAGCTGCGACAGACATCTTCACCACCGGCCTCGATTTCATCGAGCATGGATTGCACAGTGGCACGAACGTCCTGTTCACCCGTGGATGAGGTTTTGCTCGCTTTCTTGATGTATTGCATGTTCAGATTGGCCTTAAGGGTGTAACGTATGCGCTTACATCGTATTGTAAGCGCATACTTTAGGTAAACTCAAGTACCAGCCGAGTGAATTTGCCCATGAATTCTGATTTCAGGATGCCTACCCAGGCCGATGTTGCACGGCTGGCGGGTGTCTCCACAGCCACGGTGTCGCGTGTCCTCAACAACCGTGGTGTGATTACGCCGGACGTGCGTAAGCGCGTTCTCGATTCGATCAATACCTTGAACTATATCCCGCATGCGGGAGCCCGGGCACTGGCGATGCAACGAACGGGTACGCTGGGCGCCATCATCCCTTCGCTCAATAACGCCATATTCGCAGAAGGCATTCACGCGTTCGAACACACAGCACAGCAGCTCGGCTACACGCTCATACTGAGCGTCTCGCAGCAAGATCCGGAGCGTGAGCAGGCGTTGGTTACCAAGATGATTGAACGTGGCGTGGACGGACTGCTACTGGTAGGAAATCATCATGATGACACGGTGTTCGACCGTCTGGAGCGAGCAGGCGTCAGGCACGTCTGTACCTGGGCTTACGACGAACAGAGCAGGGCGCCTAATGTAGGCTTTGACAATGCCACTGCCATGCATGCCGTGGTTGATCATCTGGTGGTGCACGGACATCGGAAAATAGCCATGCTAGCGGGTATAACGGAATTCAATGATCGTGCAGCAGATCGTATCAAGGGTGCTCAACACAGGCTGAACAGCCACGGATTGTCGTTGCCGGACCGCCAGGTTTTTCAAGTGCCGTATTCGATACGCGAAAGCCGGCAGGCATTATGGAGCGCGATAGACAGTGATATTTCGGCGCTGATATGCGGCAATGATGTCATCGCGTTTGGTGCATTGCTGGAGGCTCAGAAAACCGGTTTGCGTGTCCCTGATGATCTGTCTATAACCGGCTTTGACGATCTGAGTCTATCTGCAGAGATGAGTCCGGCCTTGACGACGGTTCAGGTGGGTGCAGCATCCATGGGTGATACGGCGGCCAGAAGGCTCGTGGCTGCCGTAGAAGGCAAATTGGCGGTGGTATCGGCGAAACTGGATACAACACTGGTGGTGCGTGAAACCACGGGGCCGTGCACCGTATTCAATCGTCATTGAACAACATTGGGCGCTTTGACAGCCCCGGTGGTTGCGTCCAATGATTCTGTGAACGAGGTGATGAGCTCACTGACCACAGAAGATCTGGTGTGGTGCGGTGCGTGTCCGGCACCGTCCAGTTCAACAGATTGCAGTTGCGGTACTTGCAGGGCCAGTCTTGCATCGTGGTTCCAGGCCGGCACCACATGATCTTCACTGCCGGTGATGGACAACACGGGTTTGTCTATCAGGCTGTAGCGGGTGGACTGCTCAACGAGGAAATCACTTAAACGTGTGCGATCTATCGCGTTGTAACGAAAGGTCTCTGGTCGCAAGGATAATACAAGGCCGGTGCTTTCCACGTAATCTACGGGTACCCGCTCTGGTGAGAAAACCTCGGCAATGGCAGCTTCCATGGCAAACCGTCCGACAGGTTCGATAAACTGCCAGCTGAAGAGTCGGCCTATGTAGGGTTTGGCCGCTATCTCTGTGGGCGAGGAGGCACGGCCCTGCCAAGGGTGCGTAGCCCCTGCGATTATCACACCTGCAGACACATCCAGCGATTCATCCAGTAGCCCTGCCAGCACAACCGAGCCTGCCCACGAGTGGCCTACCCAGATGGACTCCTGCACACCCAGGGTGTCCAGTGCTGCAGCCACAAGGCGAGCCTGCACGTCGGGGTCAACCCAGGTGGGTGATGGTCGCCCGGAATCTGATCGTATGGACTGGTCGGTAGATTCGCCTGTGCGCATGGACGCCAGCGCGGTACTGTTGCCTCGTTCACTGTAACCATGACCGGGCCGGTCGATGCTGATGATTCTGTAGGTATCCTGCAGCAGGGGTTTAAGTGAGGATTCAAAATCGAGCAGACTGGTACTGGCACCGTGTAGCAGCACGAGCGGGGGCAGCTGTGAATCGGGATGGGTGTCTGTTACGTGCAGGTTTATTCCCTGCACGTCAATAAGCTCCCCCAGCATGGGGTACTGCTGCATAGATTGATTGGCTAGATAGGCCGATACGGCCACGAGGCTCAGGTTGATAACCAGTACAACCACCAGAGCGTATTTCAGTGCTGTTCTCATCCAGGCAGTATCGGCTACTTCGAGATGGTGGTGTGCAGCTGAGCGAAAAATTGTCGCTAAGCTGCAGGCTCGTTATCCAGCTGCAGGTATCCGCTCAGGTAGCAGTACCAATGATGTCCAGTGCCGTGTTGGCGCGATCAAACCACAACCGGGAGACTATATTGTCTTTGGCCAGCGTGATTCCCAACGTGTTGACACCGGTGTGTCGGTAACGCAGATCAAGCAGAATCTCGCGAGCAACCAGCAGGTTACCAATTTCCTGTTGTGCTATGGCTTCGCTGTACAGCGCAGTATCGTAGTACGTTGAATCAGGGTATTGCTGACGCAAGGATTGCATGGTGCGCAAGGCAGCTTCATAGTTTTTTTCATCCATCAGCTGGATGTAGCCTTGCAGGTATAAAGCATCGTCGCCCAGATAACCACCGCCATACAGGCTTTGAATGACGGCGAGCTCAGTGGTGGCAGCTTCCAGTTGGCCGTGCTCTCGAAGATCCAGCGCCGATAAATACAAATCGAAATCCTGACCATCGCCGTAAACCTCAGACTCCTGAATGACAGGTAGCTTGATAGCGGCGCGGCGCTTGTTGGAGGTGACAGGATCGCCCTCGATGTAGTCACTGTAACTTCGGGCGGCTGCTTGGTAATTGCCAGCGGCTTCCAGTTCACGCCCTGCGTAGTAGTTCTGCTCATGGGCGTTGACCGACTCGTCTACCTGTTGCAACGTGTCGTAGTCAACCACGAAGTTTGCAAACTTTCGGCCATCGGTAATAGGTTGGAACGTAATATCGACCGTGATGGCTTCAGCCGGTTTCAGCACCACATCATCAAGCACCTCGGTTGAGAACTCCTCGGCGTTGTTACCGCTGATACTGATCGAGTTCAGTGGATAGATATCCGCGCCGCGGTTGGCAATCTGAATACTTTGTGTCGCCTTGCTCCCTACGTCTTTGGTGCCGAAATAGAAGTCCGGCGTGGAGATGTGCAGATAGGTGCCGTTGATTCCAGGCGTTGGCGCGCTACGTCCACCGCCGTCACCACACGCCTGTAGAGCCAGCAGGGCTACCGTTGCAGTGGCTAACGGAAACAGCCGTCGAGGCAAGCTAGTCATGAGCTTAGGCCGCCTTCTGTTCATTGGCTGCCTTGTTGGCATCCACCGTGAAGAAATCCAGAGCGTGGCGGCAATCGTTAAGTGCCTGATCAATATGTTCGGGACTGTTACTGGCTTCCTGCCGCTCTCCCACCTGTTCAATGCCTGATTTTGCCGCACTGATCTGTTCCCTGATACTGCTCATCGCGGCACTGAGTTCAGAGGCTATTTCGCCGAACTCATGATTGTCGGAAGCACGCAGGCGCACATCCAGGTTGCCGTTGCCGATCTCCCGCAGTGAACGTTTGATTGCCAATATGGGGTGCCCCAGTTTGCGCGTGATGTACACGCCCAAGCTTATGGTGATCAGTGCATTGACAACTAGCATGGCGGTGAGCCACGTGCCCAGGACCGACGTTAGCGTAGGTACCGCCTCGTTGGCCAGAGACATGTCTTCCGAGACAAACAGAAGCGGCGCCATACCCTCGAGCAGTCGTCCCAGCATCTGGTGATAAAAAACGCCTACCATGACCGTGGTGATGGCCAGATACATAAAGGTGAGCAGGACCACACGACGTATCTCACGTGCCTGAAAGGTTTTGTCGCGAAACAGAGCAACAATAAAATTGGAGTCGGACGAACGAGCCATGGCAGAACACCGATACAGAAGTGGATACTGGATATGTCGGCGCATTTCTCACATTCTTGATTACCGATAGCAGGGCCATGACGCACTGACTGTCTATACTTGGGCACCAGTTCTCGAACTAACACCCCCAACACCCGTGTTGCCGCCAGCCGCCCGAATGTGATGTCATGAACACCGATCCACTGGATTACGTAGACCCGGGCACCGCATTTTCAGTGGCAGGGTTGCTTTACCTGCTGATGGCTATTGTCGCGGGCGTTCATGTTGTGTTGAACAAACAGAATGAGGCCTCGGCGTTCAGCTGGCTGGGTATCATCATACTGGCGCCTCTTGTTGGGGCGCTACTCTACTGGTTGTTCGGGATCAACAGAATTCGTCGGCGTGCTCAGGCAGAATTGCCCCAACATACGGTGACTGCTACGCCGCCTACCAGCCCCTATGGGGTAGACACTACCGCCATGCCCGAGCACTGGCAGTCGCTGATGAGGCTGGGTCTGGGCGTGCATCACGCGCCGTATCTGGCAGGCAACCAGCTGCAGCCACTGATTAATGGTGATGAAGCCTACCCACAGATGATTGCAGCCATCGCGCAGGCAAAGAGCTCCGTCGTGCTGTCGAGTTACATATTCGAGCACGATGCTGCGGGCGTACGGTTTCTTGATGAGCTGGTCGCCGCTCATAAGCGACGTGTCGAGGTGCGCGTGCTGATTGACGGCATTGGCGTTGGCTATGGTTTCAGTCTGGTGCGCTCCGATCGAGTGCTGAGGCGCCAAGGCGTCAAGACAGCGCGTTTCCTGTCTACGTTTTCCACCACAGGGACGCGTTTTATCAACTTGCGTAACCATCGGAAGATTCTTTCGGTGGACGGCAAGGTGGCCTTTGTTGGCGGCATGAATATTCGCCAGGGGAACCTGCTGAAAAGCCTGATAAAAGGGCGGACAAAGCATCTGACCCAAGATGTGCACTTCAGGGTGGAGGGACCGGTAATCAATCAGATTAATGCCGTGTTTACTACAGATTGGCAGTTTGCCGCCGGTGAAAAACTGGCGCTGCCGCGCTGGTCTGCATCGAAAGAGAATGCGGCAGTAACCTGTCGCGTCTTGCTGGACGGGCCAGACGATAACTACAAGAAGCTTGAACTGACCATGCTTGGCGCCATTCAGGCTGCTCGTCATCGAGTGCTTATTGTCACGCCGTATTTCCTGCCCGGTGCTTCGGTGCTCGGTGCGTTACAGCTGGCAGCGCTGCGCGGCGTAAAGGTGGATGTCTGCCTGCCTGCCAGCAACAATCTACCGTTCGTGGGCTGGGCCATGAGTGCTAATCATCGACAGCTAATCAGTCAGGGTATCCGGGTGTATCAGTCAGCACCACCATTTGATCACAGCAAGCTGTTTCTGGTGGATGATTACTGGAGCATGATCGGATCAAGCAATTGGGATGCGCGTTCTCTGGAACTGAACTTCGAGATCAATCTGGAATGCTACGACGAGACCATGAACAGTGACTTGGCTCGTATTATCGACGGTAAGCTGGCCACTGCTGAGCCTGTGGCACTCGGTGATCAAGACCATTTATTGCAACGGTTAAGAAATAATTTCTTTCGCCTTTTTTCACCGTATTTGTAGCGCTGAGCGCACTGAACCCCGTCATCACATGATTCGACAGCTCTTACCGCATTGCTTTACCGCCGATGATGATCTTCGGGAAGTAGGTTATGCACACGATGATGCTCTAGGGCCTCAGATCAACTGTCTGGTCTGGAATATCTTCAAGGCGAGACGAACCCGGTGGGCTGATGAGTTCTCATCGCTGATAGCCGACAGGAATCTGGTGCTGCTGCAGGAGTCTGTGCTGAACGCACCCTCCGACGGCTTGTTTGAGCAACAGGACGGGCTGCTGTGGATTATGGCTCGCAGTTTCCGACATCAGGCAAGTGCGATTGAACACGGCATTAAAACGGGTTGTGTGGCTCCAGCGCTTAGCCAACACTATTACCTGTCACCGCACAGTGAACCGTTCTCACAGACTCGTAAACTGCTACTAACGACAGAATACGCACTGGCCAATCAGGCGCAAAGGCTTTTGGTACTTAACATGCACGCTATCAACTTTGTGGGTGCCGTTAAATACGCGCAACAGTTGGAGCAGGTCAGTGCTGCAATGCAGTCGCATCAGGGGCCGATCATACTGGCGGGTGATTTCAATACTTGGAGCGACAGGCGTCTGGCACATTTCCTGGAAGTGGCAGGCAATGCAGGCCTGATGGAGGCTGCCATGACACGGGAAAGTCGACTTACTCACTTGAACCGGCACCTGGACCACATCTTCTATCGCGGACTTGCACTACGCTCTGTCAAATCACTACCGCAGTACCGATCATCTGATCATGCACCTATAGTCGCTAACTTCGAGGTTCCCGAAAGCGACTGATCTGATTCACGACGCTCAGACGGGTAGGCGATAGGCGGCAGGTGACACGCACGTTGTTTGACCCGCTGGTCAGCCTCTTACTACCACGATCAGGAAAGTGACAAAAAGGACGACGGCTGCCAATAGCATGGATACGTTCAACCATTCTTTGGAAGAGCCCTTGGGCCCGTTTTTGATCCAGTGCATGGCGGCCGGGTACATTCGCCAGATCATGAAGCCCATAACCAGAGCAATGGGAATCTGGAACCAGAGATCGCTACTCACGCTGTCTTCCTCGTTGCAGAACTGTTTGTTGCAGTTCAGTTTTTACGTCGAAAAAAAACCGGGCCACATACAGTGGCCCGGCGCCTGGGAGGACGTAGTTGAGCTGTCTTCCCGAGTAGTATCACATCGTGAGCGGCACGTTAGTCGTCGCTCATGATTCCCAGCAGGTGGAGCAGGCTGGTGAACAAGTTGAAAATGTTCAGGAACATGGACACTGTTGCGCGGATGTAGTTGGTCTCACCGCCGTTTACGATTCGGCTGGTGTCGAACAAAATGAACCCACTCATCAAGAGCACGATAGCGCCTGACAGTGCCATTGACAGTGCAGGGATCTGAGCGAAGATGTTGACGATCATCGCCCCGAACACAACCATCAGACCGACGAACAGCATGCCGCCCATGAAGTCGAAACTTTTCTTGGTAGTCAGTACATAGGCACTGAGCGCCAGGAAGATAACCCCGGTCCCACCCATGGCGGTTGCCACAATAGTTGAGCCGTTAGGTAAGGAGGCGTAGGCGTTAAGCATGGGCCCGAGACCGAAGCCTAGAAGACCGGTGCCCAGGAACACAATGCCGACTCCGGTACTGGAGTTTTCATATTTAGGCAGGACGAACATGAGTATGCCGATGGCGCCGAAAGTGGCGATCATGGCCATCATGCGTGGTGGCGCTATGGCCATGGAAACAGCAGCCATCACCGCACTGAACAGCAATGTTGCCGAAAGTAGAGCGTAAGTGTTACGCAACACGCGATTGGTGGAGAGAATTCCCTCTGCCGACTGCGTGATCGGGTTGGTGCTTTGCATATCTGTAAAACTCCTCGTGGATAATCAGGACTGAAAAATGTCATCCCGACTGGATGATGGTGTCACTATAACCTTGTAGCGGCCGATCGCCACAACAGATCACACGTATTTTTCGCAGTGAGACTACGGGAAATTGATAGTCTGTGCGCCGCTAATGTGCTGAATGTTAGAGGCTTTTCGGATTATTTCAAGGTGCCGTTGCCGGCTGATTACAAACAAAATGCACGGTTATGTCATGTAAGCTGCACATCAGCGCCGGAATCTTGTAGAATCCTGCGGGTCGGAGAGGTGGCAGAGTGGTCGAATGCGGCGGTCTTGAAAACCGTTGACTGTCAAAGGTCCGGGGGTTCGAATCCCTCCCTCTCCGCCAACCAACAGCCTGACTCATCGTCTGAGCGGATCGAGTTATCTCGTTCGGGGGCTTCCCTGTGGTGTACCCGATAGTAGGTCATAGGTGGCAATTTACATGCCCAGACTTGATGTCGCTTTTGCATCTGCGTACCATGATGGCAGCTCATAAAGGCGCAGACATCCCCTGACGACTCAGTGTGCCCGGGGACAATCAGTCAGCCATACTCTTGACCAACTAGCGCACCGGCGGTGCATAGATCAGACCACCATTTGTCCACAGCGCATTGATACCGCGCTCGAGACCTAACGGAGTGTCGGGACCGACGTGACGCTCGTAGATCTCACCGTAGTTACCCACCTGTAAAATAACCCGACTACACCATTGCGGGTTGATACCGAGGCTGACACCTGTCTCTCCTTCTTCTCCGAGCAGGCGTCTGATAGCGGGCGTGCTACCGATCCCGGTCTCATTGACGTTGGCGCTGGATATGCCCAGCTCCTCTGCATTGATCATGCAGTTGAGTGTCCAGCGTACGATGTTTTCCCAGTTGCTGTCGTCGTGCTCCACCATGGGGCCCAACGGTTCTTTGGAAATGACCTCAGGCAGGACCACGTGGGCGTCGGGTTGTGCAAAAGTTGTCCGTTGTGCTGCCAGCTGGGAGCGATCCGAGGTTAGCGCCTTGCAATCACCGCTACTGTAGCCCTCAGCGGCGTTGGACTCATCATCGAAAAAGACGGGGTTGTAACGCATATCGCTGACGGAGAAAAAATCAGCTGCGTTAAGTTCTGAAGTGGTGTTTCGACTCACACAGATGGGCTGGTTGTCCAGTTCCAGCGCACTGCGAATGCCACTGGTCTTGGTGACCATGAAGCCCTGACCATCGTAAAAATTCACACCCACGAAATCGCCAAAAAAGGCGTTTCGACCCAGCGTCCACGTGGTATTTCTTGACAGGATATCCAGTTGTCCGGATTGCAGTGCATCAAAGCGCTCACCGGCGGTAACCGGGATCATCTCTACCGCTTCGCTATCGTTGAATACTGCTGTGGCGACTGCCCGGCAAATGTCTACATCGAACCCGGTGTATTCCCCGAGACTGTTGGCTCTGGCAAAACCGGCAAGCTCGGCATTGACACCGCAGCGCAGCGCCCCACGATCAATCACCTCATCAAGTGTGGCGGCCTGCACGGCACTTGCCAGCACACTGGTGATAGCAATCGCCAGTGTTTGCGTCAGTTTAAGCTTCATATTAATTCGGGCGGTAGTGGATGAGCTCGACCGGCGTGGGCGAGTTGTCTGAGGCATGACGATAGCTGGTACGCGCGCAAGGAGCAATGTAGGACGACTTTGTCGGAACGCCCAGCCCAGCCAGTTCTTCCTTGACACGGATGGCTCGAGTCATTGATGCGTTGTCTGTGCCGTCGGCAGCCTGACAGGCCTTGATGACCATGATATCGTCACCACTGAACTCACGTACCAGCAAGCGTACCGCAAGCTTGTTGGATGCGCCCATCATCTGCGTTGTGCTGTCATCGAAAATCAGCACTGTACGGCGAAACTTGCCATACCGGGCAAGATCTGGCGCACTACGTTTTGCATCTTTTTCGAAAAAGCGTTGGCGTGCTTCAGCAAATACCAGATCCTGACGGGTACGTTTGTCTTGCGGTAATTCATCAAAATCGTTGACGTCCAGTGTGACTATTTGCAGATCGGGGTTGGCTGCGCCGTTACCTATGGCGCCACTGATAAAGGCGGTACCGTCGCCACCTTGTTCGATAAAAATATCGTCCGCCAGGCTGATGTCAGCGATGGAATCCGTGCCGCTTATATTCATCAATGACGAAGGATACACAGCATCACCATTCACCACATATTCGCGGCTCAGCTCTATTCTGCCGACAGCGAGTGTGTAATCAGTGACCTCACCCGATTCGGTTTCTGACAATCGCTTGCTGTACGACACATAATTTTTGCCCTGATCGGCACTGACCAGCTGCATGCCGAAGCCTGCATCTTCCAGTGCACGGAGCAGTGCGTGACCAAACACAGTTTGTGGCGTGCTCACTTGCAGTGTGGCTGTAGAAGGGCGCATTTCGGGAATCTGCACCAGTGTGGCAATGAGGTTGGTTGCCACCAGTTGCAGTTGTGCGCGTTCGGTAGCATCAGTCTCGGCCAGTACTGAGGGCTTTGACGTAATGCGAGGTGTCAGTGCCTCTGGTGGAACCCCGACTTTTACTTCCGGAGTAGTACAGGCGGACAGGGCAAAGGCTACCAGCAGTGCCGCAGCAGGACGTATGAAAACGGGTACCGTACTCATGCGTTCTCTCGCCACAATTCCAGCACAACGCCTCTGCTCGGGAATGCATCTCCGGCACTGACCGGCGCCCAGCAGCCTTCGTCAAGCACATACTCTCGTGCAATTCCCCGGTTCAGCAGTGCTTCAGTGACTCTCTTGGCGCGCCCTAATGCCAGGCCTTCATTGCCAATATCCAGTGAGGTTGCACCGTTACTGCAGCCCACCAGACTGATGATGTCGCCGTTTCTGAATTTACTGTCCACAAGCTGATCAATCAGCGACTTATTGGTATCACCCAACACCATGGAATCGTTGCCGAACACGATCACCTGTTTGTGTACTCTCTGATAGTTGTCCAGCAGAGAGCTGAAAGTGGAACCGCCGCCATAGAATAGATTATTGACCTCGATCTTACTGGAGTTCAACGCTTGTAGCGAAGGTCCATCGGCGCTGCGTGCGCTAACACGCTCTACCAGCTGCGGCGTGATCAGTGAAATGACAGGTGCCTGCTCATCCAGTTGAAGCGAGGCAAAATACTGCGCTTGTGATAGTGATGGATCGGTGACGATCTTTCTGCCAGAGGGTCTGTCATTGACAGTCACCGATTCGCGTGTTCCTGAAAGGCGGAAGACGCTCGCTGGCGCGACTATATTCATGCGCGGTACGCTGTAGTCACGCGCTATTTCTACGGCGCCAACGAAAACACGATAGTTGATCGTGCTTGTGCCGTCTGCTTTGCTCAGATCGCGACGATACGACACGTAGTTGGCACCCTGATCGGCGCTGACGCGCTGTATGCCATAGCCACTATTGACGAGCTGGTCTATGAAATACTGCAATAGTGGATCGTTGTTAGCGTAGTTGACCTGCAGCGTGGTGTCTATCGGTTCAAACAGCTGCGTGACTATATCTGTCATGTCATCGAGTATGGTCTGATCAACGGTCTCTACCCGTTCTTCCGAACCGAAGGTGCCGGTTTGCAGACCTGACTCTGCACTGTCCATCGTCGAGCAGGCGCCGATGCTAAACAGAGGTATAAGGATGCAAAGCCTGGCCGTGGTAAACCACGGCCGTCGTCCTGCAGTGTCGTCCACTGACTGAGTCACAGTATTTATACTCCTGGTCGAGACGTGAGCAGATGCACTTTATAGCACCTGTTGAAGTCCGTTAATACAGCCCGCTCCCGGCACTATCGATCGCCTGATGAGAGGGCTTGCTGGTTCTGTCCGGCACTAAGATACCAAGAAGCACGGCGTTGAGCGAGCGTAAGGTACGCCTTTCCAGAGTACGTCACGAATTGCCTCTTTTTAATAGTACTAAATGTGATTCAGAACAACGAAGGGCTGAGGGTGACGAAGGTATAGTCTTGCGGCACCGTTAGTGCTCTGTCTGAAACCTCAGTGCCTAGGACAGTCTCTTCAACAAGAGCCGTCAGAATGATCGCATTTCGTACTTTGCCTTTTGTATCAGCCTTGCTCATGAGCCTGATAATCGTCTCCGCCTGTCAGATTGTGCCTTCCAGGACGACACAGGTTGACCCCGCAGACAACACCGCGATGGAAAATACCGACACCGTGCCGGATAAGGTAGCCCGAGATTTCATCAAGGCACTCAGGCAAATCCCCAGTCTGGCACCCGCCAGCACCACGGTGAATATGCTGACCGAGCTACGTCAGGACGACTTTACCCAGTCGTTGAATAAGGCACTGGATGAGGCTGGATACGCGGTTAGATGGTCTGGTGATCCGGCCGGTAAGCGTCTGCTGTCCTATCGTCGTGAGCAAGAGGCGAGCGTGGCTAATACCGATCGCGTGCGCTTTGATGTGGCATTGGGCACAGTGGAATTGCGTCGCACGTATCTGATGATGGATGAAGGCGGTCTACGGCCCGTAACGCCATTGTATGTCAAAGGCGCTGATGCAAGCTCTATTGCTCTTGATGACGGTGTGTTTGACGAGCAGGCATCTGCTCGCTCGCTGGCAACACTGCCAACACTTGCCGTGTCGACCGATGTCGGTGCTAACCCGCTGCGATCATTGATACCCACCACGCTGGATGCCAAGCCTTTGACACTCCCGCTGCTTGCTTTACCAGAAATACAGAACGTATTTGAGATCGGCGGGTCTAACTTTGAAACCCGATTGGCGAATCATCAGATTGTTGCTGAACAGATTCTGACGTTCCCGAACGATTCCTTACGTCTGGGGAAAACCAACAAAACGCTGATCCAGCATATGGTAAGGCGTTTTAACGCGCAAACAGATGTGATTTCTCTTATAGGCTGTTCTTTAGGTCCCACGCGGATCAAGGGCGGTAATGCAGCACTGGCACTTGGGCGTGCCAGTCGCGTGCGCGAAGCCTTGCTGTTCTCAGGCGTGTCGCCTGACAAGATTCTTGACGAAGGGTGCTGGGCAGGGGATAGTGCCGGCAACACACTCCCGGCGCGCGGCGTGGTTATCACTTTAAACAGGCAAACGTAACAAATTCAATGGTGTCAGTTTCGGGAAGATGGATATCGTGCAGGCTGTGGTTAGTCGCGGCAATACTTCTGTGTAGCGCAGCGATACCTGTGCAGGCGTTTCAGTTACAGGAAATGGATGCAGAGCGGGTGAACCTCAACGATTATGTAGGCGATGGCCGCTGGACTCTGGTGATGTTCTGGTCCACAGACTGCATTCCCTGTGAGGAGCAGAAGCCGATGATTGAGGCGTTTCACCAGGCTCATCAAGACAAGGATGCGCAGGTGGTAGGCATAGCCCTGGATGGACTTGAAAATCTGCCCGGCATTCAGGAACTAGTGGATCACCATCAGCCCAGCTACCCCAATCTGGTTGTATTTACCGACGTGTTTCATCGGCAATACAAAGAGCTTACCGGTAAGGACTTCAGAGCAACACCCACTTATCTTCTCTACAACCCGGCGGGTGAAGTGGCTGGCGTCAGGGCCGGTCGTATTGATCGCGCCATGATCGAGTCTGTTGTGGCCGGGCAGTAAGGGGCTACCCGGCTGTACTGATTGCCTGATGGTGGTTATCGGTTGCATTATCAGGCGACCCATCACTGTCGCCATCGCCATCTCCAGCAAACGCCCAGACATTGACTTTGGTTGACAGCGCTGCGCCCACGATAGTGGCGAATGAAATATCGGCTGCGTCGCGCCCCGATCCGATTCGTACCAGCCCGCGGACGGGTGCAAGGCGGGTGGCATCAAACAGATACCAGGCATTGCCCAGATACGCTTCAAAGAAACCGTGGAAGTCAGGCGGCTGCAGCTCTTTGGCGTAACCGGCCACGTACCGGGCAGGAATACCCAGCGACCGGCACAGTGCGATACTCAGGTGTGCGTAATCGCGGCACACGCCGGTTCTGGATATCAGTACATCACAGGCGGTAGTGGACGGTCCTGTGGTGCCTGATTCGTAAGACAGGTGATGATTTACCCAGTCGACGATGCCCTCGACGCGGGTATAGCCGGGCGCCACATTCTGGAATTCTTCCCAGGCAAATCTGGCGAGCCTGTCTGACTCACAGTAGCGGCTGGGATAGAGGTAGGTGAGGATATCGGCTGGCAGATCCTGATAGGGGGTTTCCTGAAGCTGCTGTGGATCACGCTGCAATCGGTTGAGTTTTACCGTCGCCCGATAATCGACCGATATGCGGCCCGGCTGCACAGACAGGCGGTGCATGCGGTTACCCGATTTGCCTACCTGACAGGCTTCCAGCGCCATGTTGGGTGAAATAGTCAGGGATTCTGAAACCAGGGCCTGATGTTCGTTCTCGGCAACGGCAATCTGAAACAGGAAATTGGTTGGCGAGTTGATCTCGTAGTCCAGAGAGCAACCGACGTTGATGATATCCATTACAGCGAGTCCGGTGAGTGTTCAGTCTGACGTGCAGGATAGCGCGCCTGTGGCCTCTAGAGTGTGGCGGTGCAAATAAAGCGTCTATCAAAAAGTGTCTGGGTCAGCTCAAGGCTTGTTGGCCAGTGAGTCCATTAGTTCATGAGTGGCGACAACGCCTGATAGGCTTGCCGATAGCGATCGTGCTGGGCGGCAAAGTCATCTGCACTACCGTCAGGTTCTATGGATCGTTGCACCGTGGGAGGCGTACAGACCGCGAGAGGGTCGGCAGCTTCTGCCGCTATCAATGCAAGCCGTGCGGCACCGAGGCTTGCGCCGAAGTCTCCATCGGCCGGTACATCCAGAGGCAGATTCAACGTGTTGGCAATCACTTGCAGCCAGTAGTCTGACTTGGCGCCGCCACCGATCGCTGATGCTCTGTTTAGCTGCGTACCGGCCTCTTGCAAGGCCAGTTGGCAGTCGTGAAAGGCGAACGCTACGCCTTGTAGAACGGCCCGCGTCATTTCCTGTGTATCCGTGCTGTGTTTCAAGCCGAAGAACACACCCCTTGCATTGGCATCATTGATGGGTGTTCGTTCGCCTCCCAGGTACGGCAAGAAGATGATGTCGGTAGGTGACGCCTGGGTGGACTCGAGTGCACTACTGAGTGCGGCCGGTGGTGATTGAACCACGCCAGACAACCAGTTCAGCGCATCGGTTGCCGCCAGTATGACCCCCATCTGATGCCAGGTGTCGGGGAGTGCGTGACAGAATGCGTGTACCGCGCTGGCGGCATTGGGCTGGTAGCGATCGTTGGCGGCAAACAGAACGCCGGATGTACCTAGTGAGAGGAATGCCTGACCCGCCGCTACCGTACCCATGCCGCAGGCACTGGCTGCATTGTCACCAGCACCGCCTGCTACCACTACCGTGTTTTTCATACCGTAGCGTGTTGCCAGAGCGCTGCGTAATTCGCCGGATACATCGCACCCCTCGACCAGTCTTGGCATCTGTTGCGTGTTTAGTCCTGTGGCGATCAATAAAGGATCAGACCAGGTGCGTTGAGCGACGTGCAGCCAGCCAGTGCCTGCAGCGTCAGACATTTCGGCAACATGCTCACCGGTTAGCCACAGGCGAACATAGTCTTTGGGCAACAGCACTTTACCAATGCGCTCGAACCGTTGTGGTTCGTGTTTTCTCACCCAGGCCACTTTAGGTGCAGTAAAGCCCGGGAACAGGATATTGCCGGCGATATCACGCGACTCTGCAGTATCCAGCTTGTGAGCCTCTTCATGACTGCGTGTGTCGTTCCACAGCATGCAAGGCCTGATGATCTCATCGTTGGCATCAATCAAGGTAGCGCCGTGCATGTGGCCCGACAGACCGATGCCGCGAACAGCAGCCAGTTCGACCGGATGATGACGTTGCAACGCTCCCAATGTGGACTCGATGGCACTGATCCAGTGTGCCGGATCCTGCTCTGACCAGCCATCGTGAGGCCGGCTTACCGACAAGGCCGCACTGTGGCTAGCGATGATATGTTGCGTCTCATTCATGAGGACGCTCTTGACACTGGAAGTGCCTAAATCAATGCCCAGGTACATGCTGATCTATTCCGCTAGTGAGTTGTGTAAAAAGGGCAGGGGAAACCATTGGTTGACCGTGTCCACACCGCGCTCCACGATGACGTGATGGTTAGCGAACAGCTTGTACGGTGCACTCCATTCCCCGTCTGGCCACTGCACGCGTAGCGTGGCCCGTTCGGCCACGCCAAGCCCCACGTGTATGAAGCCTGCAGTGCCGGAAGCATGTCCGGCACCCACATGGATACGCCTTGTCTGCACGTGGTTTCCGGTCTTGATGGATAGTCTGGCACCAACGCCATGGCGATTACCGCCGCCTTGTGACAGCGATACTTTGAGCCAGTTGCCACCCGGGCGTACTGGCGGGTTATTGGTGGTGTCGGCTGCACTCCTGGCCATGCCCTGATGCTGAAACAGGCTGACGTTGTCACCACGATTGACCACAACGATATCAAGCAGTCCATCGGCGTTCATGTCTACCACGCTGGCGCCACGGCCACGACGGTCCAGCGCCAGGCCAGCATCCAGGCCACGCTCTACGTAGCTGCCGGACACTGTTCCGAGCAACAGATTGTCGGGGTCGTAGCGGGCGAAGTCATTCATGTTCTCCACGTTGCCCTTGGTGATGAACAAGTCCTGATAACTATCGTTGTTCATGTCCTCGAACTGTGCATGCCAGCCGGTGCTCGGCTTCAGATCTTCACCGGTGTAGGGTCGGTGTGCAGTTGCGCCGCGAGACCATGCCATGTCTTCATAGTGAGGGCGATTCTCTTCAATGGCCTGTTCCACATCCAGTACTTGCAGTTTGGTATCACCCATGGATGTCAACGCGTACTCTGGGAAGCCATCAGCGTCCAGATCGGCCTCGGCGATACCCATGCCCCAGATCACCAGAGGTTCCCAGCCTTCGGCCTTGGAATACAGGCGAGGGTATAGAGCGCTGTCGAGTCGCCATAGTTGTTCTTGCCCACCGCGATAGTAATGTCGATCATTGGTGATACGCAGAGCATCAGCACCACTGCGATTCCAGTCGGTAAACAACAAGGACAACGCACAGTAGCCGGGTGATAACGGTTGTGAGGCTGAGTAGTCGGGCTCTTCTGCTTTACCTTCTATGGCAGGCCTGTACAGATGATTATCATCACAGGTGCCCCACGGTGAGCCGGGTGCACTGCGATCCACGTAATTACCCACAGCCATGGTGGGGAAGACGTTGTCTGCTTCAAATGTGGCACTGAAACTGGTGCTCCAGGCATTGCCGCCGTCAAACCCCCACTCGGTATTGGCGCGTGTGAAGCTGCAATCAGCTCCGCCCCTGAGTAACTGATTCTCGCCCACCCGCAACACCATGAGATCAAGATAGCCGTCGTTGTTGATATCCAGCGGATAGCTACCCGTGACCTTGTCTAGTGCTGTAGCTGTATTGTTAGCCGCGTCGAATTGCAACTCACCGGCAGGTTCACTGCGATTGATAAACAGCTGCGCGTTGTTTTGTCCGCCGGCGATGAACAGGTCGGGCATACGATCCTGATTGCAATCAAAGCTGCTGACGCCACCACCCACAAAGTATTCCCATGGGCCGTCGTACAGATGAGTGATGCCAGCGCTGATGGAGACTTCCTTGAAGCGGGGCACGTCACCCGGGAAGACCACGTCCTGTGCATGCGTGGCGGTGACCGTGCTCAGGCAACCCCATAGTATCAGTGTTGTATTGATTGTCTTGGCCAATACGTTACCGCGCGCCTTCCAATAAGCCCGATTCGTCATTCCCGCGATCGATTTTCTGCCTTGTAGTCGCGCCCTGGTCACGGCTTGATAACCAGTGTCTTGAGCCACGCAATCAGCTCGTTTTGCTGCTGCTTGGGAAGGTTTTTCCAGGCATCGCGTGAGCCTCTTGCGGCACCACCATGTGCATCTATCACTTCACGCAACGTCGTGAGATTGCCGCGGTGACCATACGGTGCCGTGGACGCCACACCCCATAGTTCAGTGGTCATGAAAACGTTACGTTCTACAAAGCGCTGCGATAATAACTCGTTTCCCAGCGCTGCTACTTGCTGGTCGGCAATGGTATGGCGTTTCAAATCACCAAACAGCGGTACCTTATAGTGACCATTGGCGTCGCGCTCAAGCGTAGCTGCCCAGCTTAGTAACTCAAGATCGTAGGCACTGCCAACGACTTCACCGTGGCGCAGAGTGCCGGCGGCATCTAGCGGGCCGGGATCATCAAACACCAGAGATTCCAGTGGTAGATAGGCCTTGTGACAACCTGCGCATCCGAGGCTGTCGAAATGCTCACGGCCAGCAGCGGCGGCGGTTTGCCATCGGATATCGACAGGTTCTTCCTGTGTGGGTGGTGGTAATGCGGCTTGCCAGGCGACCAGTGCCGAGACATCGCCGGTGCTGATTTCATGTGTCGTCCCGTCCTCATCAAAATCATCGACGCCTGTCCAGCGTGCACCAAAGCGTTCATCGGGCTGCATGCCATGATGATGGTTCAAGGCGTTGACTGTGAACTGGCGTAGCGATGTCATGACCCCTTTATGACTGAAGGGTCGGACTACCAGATCATGATCCACCCCGTCGATCTGGCGGGTATCCACCTGGCCATCAGGATGAGCCACAAGCAAGCCGAAAGAGACACCCTTGCTGAGTAACGCCTGAGTAACGGGCTCACCGGATGCACGCGCTTGCCGCAAGGCATCAAGACGCAATATCATCAAGTCCCGGCTCATCTCTCGCGCCAGCAATTCTACAAGTCCTGCACCAAACAGGTGGTTGGTATTGCGCTCGTTGGAGAACTGCGGATCAGTGGTATCGAAATCTGTGTGCTGGAAACCCTCTGATACAAAGACGTTGGCAGAGAAATCACCGGCTCCACCGATTACCGGTACGTTGTGACAACTGGCGCAGGCGTTGGCATCGAGCCCGGCCGTGCGAGAGAATTCTGAGCGTGGCGCACGCTTGCGTTTGGTCGGGATTATCGCCTGCGTTGCCAGCGGGCGGCCAACACCGTCATCGCTTGTAAAACGTGCGTTAAACAGCGCATCGCCTGCGCTGATCAGTGACAGCAGTCGTTCCTCGTTCAGCGTGCCCGGATAGTCGAGGATGTTGACTGGGGTAACGATAGCTTTTTCGGACCATGGCTCAGTAGCTTGCACGGCAGATGCAAAAAAAAGAACGCCGCCGACAAGAGGCGCGGTGACAATACTGCACAAATAGAGGTTCATGCGCTGATACTGAGGTTTATGGCGGGGTCGGAAAACTGGCGATCTACCTGATTCAGACTGTTGAGAAGCAGACCCTGATCCAGTAGAGGGTCTACGTTATCGAAGCAGTGCAACAGATCATCCAGGTCAACTTCCTCACGCAAATTTTGCCGCAGTACGGATGTGATACCGCCTTGCATCAGTGCAAAGGCCTGGTCGCTATGACCGACCAGTGCAACGGGCATGGGATCCAGCAATGTAAAGAGACTGGCAAGCCCCTCGCCGATGGCAGCTCCGGCGATAGTGAACGCCTGTATAGCGGCACGATCACCCTGGTGTGCCTGATCAATCAACTTGATCATGGATTGATCCGAGACACGCCCTGAGGGGATGTCGTCTATTGACTGGCCGAGCGCAAGGCGTTCGATACCGTAATCTGCCGAGTAGGCTTCTATACAGCCACGTTTACCGCAGCGGCAAAGTGCTCCGTTATGTTCAAAACGCAGATGTCCCATCTCCAGCGCCGATGAGCGGATTCCTGCGAAGGGTTGACCGTCCAGATAGAGACCCAGTCCGATTCCGTGCGAGAAAAGTACGGTGGCAAATGAGCGCCCGAGACGGTCGTTGTGATGGCCGCTGAGCGCCTGTGAGATGAGGCGACAGTCGTTATTGACGCTGTTAGTGACACCGAATCGATCGTGCAGGGCGTTGCCCAACGGCACGTTACGGTGCGAAATGATTGGCGACCACAATAGATCGCCGCTTTCGTGCTCGGTCATTCCCTGAAACGAGACCCCGATGTGGTGCAACTGTTGTCGGACGCTGCCCGGACTGACCGCTTCGACGGCATCGCTTGTGGTGTCGAGTAGCTGCTGCACGCTCAGATCCCGGGTATCCAGTGCGGCATCGTGTGATTGTATAACCGTGCCTGCGTAATCAGCCCGCCGCACTCGAACTCTATCGATCGTGAGATTGACCGTCACCACATTGCCAGCCTGCGGGTTCAGTGACAGCTGCGACTTCGGCCGCCCACGGGCACTTTTGCCGCCTCCCGCAGGGTGTTTTTCGCTTAACAGGATGCTCTGGTCAATCATCTGCGAGGATAGCGTCGATACGGAAGCCGCGCTCAGACCAGTAAGTTCTACGAGTAAGGCAGGTGTGCAAGGTCCTGTGGAACGTAGTGTGTCCAGTATTCTGCGGCGATTTTCGCTGCGCAGATCATCGCTACGAATGATGGCGGAAATGGGCATCTGTGGCCTTCAGGCTTGGTTGTTGTGCTTAAATGGAAAAAACAACTTGACACAAATCTTTGCAGAAGTCACCATTTATTCCAGTCGTGAATTAAATGCGACTTCGTTGTTCACCCTTGTTGTACAACCTTTAGATGCAGGCGGCACGTCGCTGTAACAGTGTACTGAAACCGCCTGCAAACACTCGGAGCAAGTATGAAGAAGACTGGAGCCGTATTGTTGGCTGCGTCGGTATCAGCCCTGTTGGCTGGCCCGGTAGTGGCCGAAGGCAAAGTTATTGGCGTATCGTGGTCCAACTTCCAGGAAGAGCGCTGGAAGACAGACGAGGCAGCGATGAAAGCTGCCATTGAAGCAGCAGGCGATACGTATATCTCTGCTGATGCACAATCTTCAGCTGCCAAGCAGCTGACTGATGTAGAAGCACTTATTTCACAAGGTGCCGATGCGCTGATTCTGCTAGCTCAGGATTCCGGTGCTATCGGACCTGCCGTTGAGCAAGCGTCAGCTGAAGGTATTCCTGTTGTGGGATACGATCGTCTGATTGAAAACGCTGAAGCGTTTTACATCACATTCGATAATGTTGAAGTTGGCCGTATGCAGGCTCGTGCCGTGTTGGAAGCCATGCCTGAAGGCAACTATGCTTTCATCAAGGGCTCATCGTCTGATCCAAACGCTGATTTTCTGTTCGGTGGACAGATGGAAGTGCTCAAGGAAGCTATGGATGCAGGCAAGATCGTTAATGTGGGTGAAGCCTACACAGACGGTTGGAAGCCAGAAAATGCACAACGCAATATGGAACAGATCCTGACAGCCAATGACAATAACGTCGATGCTGTTGTAGCCTCAAACGATGGCACCGCAGGGGGGGTTGTTGCAGCGCTGGCAGGACAAGGTCTTGACGGCACGGTGCCGGTTTCAGGTCAGGATGGTGACCATGCTGCACTGAACCGTGTTGCTCGTGGAACTCAGACCGTGTCTGTCTGGAAAGATGCTCGTGACCTGGGCAAGAACGCTGCTGAAATCGCCATCATGCTCGCTGACGGTAAAGCGATGTCTGACATCCCCGGTGCCGTTCAGTGGTCTGGTGGTCCAAACGGTGTTGAACTTGACTCCGTGTTCCTGGCGCCTGTGCCTGTCACAGCTGGAAACCTGGCTGACGTTATCGACGCTGGCTGGATCGAAAAAGACAAGGTCTGTGAAGGTGCAGCAGATACAGTTGCTGCCTGTCAGTAAGGCTTAGCGCTTACAGATCCGTCGGAGCCTGGCGGATGTCATGAGTTCGTCGGCATCAACGGGTGTCTGGATAACCGGTATTGCCCGTTGTAGCCGGTGGTCGCTGTTCTGCGACCACCGGTACTTTTCTGGTAAAGCCTGATTTCCCGGTCGCTGGTATACAGCGTAGCGCTTACCACCCCGAGGCAAGGTTGCACGCCTCGCAACACACGTTTACAGATCGTTTTGTGTACGGCACGCAGTGGCTATTGCTCGTGTCAACCACAGTAGCATTCAGTGAAAAGTACCGAGCAATAGACTAATCCATACCTGAAAATGGGTAACGACTGATGACCGATACAAGTACGACCGCTAGCGCACCCCAAGGCGCCAGACAAAGCGAAGAGTCTGCTATAGCCCGTTTCTTTCGGGCCACTGAAGTAGACACACGCATGCTAGGCATGCTCGGTGCGCTACTGCTGATCTGGATTACTTTTCATCTATTCTCTGACGGTCGTTTTCTGACGCCACGCAATTTGTGGAATCTGTCGGTACAGACGTCGTCTGTTGCCATCATGTCGACAGGCATGGTGCTGATTATCGTGACCCGTCATATCGACTTGTCAGTGGGCTCCATACTGGGGTTCGTGGCGATGGTCATGGGTGTTACGCAAACATCAATTCTGCCCGATCTGGTTGGTCTGGGTAGTCCGATCACTTGGGCTGTCACGCTGGTCGTGGGTATCGTCATTGGTGCTCTCATCGGAGGTTTGCACGGTTACGTTATTGCGTATCTGAATGTGCCGGCCTTTATCGTGACCCTCGGTGGTTTGCTGGTGTGGCGTGGTGCTGCCTGGTGGGTCACTTCAGGCCAGACAGTGGCTCCGATGGACACCACATTTCGACTCATGGGCGGTGGTCCCTATGGCGCTATTGGCGCCACGGCGAGCTGGGCCGTGGCCGGCATTGCCTGCTTTGGAATCATATCGATGATTCTGGTGGGTCGTCGCAACCGCAAGCGCTTTAATTTTCCTCTCAGACCGTTGTGGGCTGAAATGACGCTTATTGTTGTGGGTTGTGGTGCCGTGCTGGGCGCCGTTGCGGTCGCGAACAGTTACGCCTGGCCAAAAGGCATTGTGCGACGCTACGCTGAAGCCAACAATATCACTGTTCCTGAAGGTGGTTTGTTCATTGCGCACGGCATCGCCATCCCGGTCCTGATTGCTATCTGCGTGGGTATCGTCATGACGTTTATCGCCACTCGTACCCGATTTGGTCGGTATGTGTTTGCCATGGGTGGTAACCCGGAAGCTGCCGAGCTTGCCGGTATCAACACACGCTGGGTGACCATGAAAATATTCATTTTAATGGGCGCCCTGTGTGCCATAGCCGGTGCTATTTCAACGGCCCGACTGAATGCCTCTACTAACGCTCAGGGCACGCTGGATGAATTGCTGGTCATTGCAGCGGCGGTCATTGGAGGTACTTCGCTGGGCGGTGGTATCGGCACGATCGTGGGAGCCATGATTGGTGCGGTTGTCATGCAGTCACTGCAAAGCGGCATGGTGTTGCTGGGTGTGGATGCGCCTTTCCAGAACGTGGTTGTCGGGATCGTGCTGGTACTCGCTGTCTGGCTCGACGGTTTGTACCGTCGCAGTTCAGTCTGATAAACCGGAGGATTGAACATGCAAGAACAGACTCAACAAAACGCCGGCGATAAGGTAGTGGAGATGACCGACTGCTCCATATCCTTCGGCGGCATTCACGCGGTGGATCATGCCTCGCTAGACCTGCGCAAAGGTGAAGTGGTGGCGTTGCTGGGCCATAACGGTGCTGGCAAGTCTACGTTCATCAAGCTGTTGTCAGGTGCTTACAAGCGAGACTCGGGCACAATCCACATACGGGGTGAGGAGGCCACGATTGCCAATCCACGTGATGCCAAAGCTTACGGCATCGAGACTATCTATCAGACGTTGGCGCTGGCCGACAACGTTGATACCTCGGCCAATCTGTTTTTAGGTCGTGAACTGATGACGGCCTGGGGAACGCTGGATGATGTGGCGATGGAGGCGCGCGCACGTGAGGTTATGGGTCGTCTTAATCCGCGTTTTCAGCGATTCAAGGAACCTGTGAAAGCACTATCCGGTGGTCAGCGTCAATCGGTAGCGATCGCTCGCGCCATCTTGTTCAATGCACAAATCCTGATCATGGATGAGCCTACGGCAGCACTGGGGCCTCAGGAAACCGCGCAGGTGGGCGAACTGATCAAGCAACTCAAGGAGGATGGCATCAGTATTTTCCTGATCAGCCACGACATCGAAGATGTATTTGAATTGGCCGATAGAGTCGCGGTGATGAAGAACGGACAAATGGTGGGTTCTGCACCGGTCAGTGCTGTCACCAAGGACGAGGTGCTGGGCATGATCATTCTGGGTAAGTGCCCGCCGGGTGCGACGCCGGGTCCGGGCGCTGTGGATGTGGATTAGCCCGATTCACGAAACCTGTTTACGCGGACAGTAACGGCGCCGGATGTAACGGCGCTTTACGCAGACAGAAAATCAATTTCGCTATTTTTCATTTTTGCGATTTTCCAACCCTACAAACAATCAAGCAGGATATAAACATCATGACGACTGGATTTTTTGGTGACATTGAACGCATAGCCTACGGTGGGCCGGATAGCACGAACCCACTGGAATTCCGGCACTACCAGCCCGATGAAATGATCATGGGTAAGCGCCTTGAGGATCATTTGCGTTTTGCAGCATGCTACTGGCATAACTTTGTCTGGCCCGGTAGCGATCCGTTTGGCGGGCAGACTTTTGAGCGTCCCTGGTTTGGTGACACGCTGAAGGATGCCAAGCTCAAGGCCGATGTGGCCTTTGAGATGTTCAGCGCTCTGGGTGTGCCGTACTATTGCTTTCACGATCTGGACATGCGCCCTGATGGCAACTCGTTTGCGGAAAACACCAATAACCTGGAAACCATGGTTGATTATCTGGGTGAGAAGATGGACAGCACCGGATTGAAGTTACTGTGGGGTACGGCCAATCTGTTTTCACACCGTCGTTACATGTCGGGTGCATCAACCAATCCCGATCCGGATGTGTTTGCGTTCTCGGCGGCAACGGTCAAGACCTGCATGGATGCAACGCACAAGCTGGGTGGCGAGAACTACGTACTGTGGGGTGGTCGTGAAGGCTATGAGACCTTACTCAATACTGATCTGTCACGAGAGCTGGATCAGTTGGGCCGTTTTCTGTCCTTGGTTGTTGACTACAAGCACAAGATCGGCTTCAAGGGCGCGATCCTGATCGAGCCCAAGCCGCAGGAGCCTACCAAACATCAGTACGATTACGACGTGGCTACCGTGTATGGCTTTCTCAAGCGCTACGGCCTGGAGCACGAGGTACGTGTGAACATCGAACAAGGCCATGCGATTCTGGCAGGACATTCGTTTGAGCACGAACTGGCGCTGGCCAATGCACTGGGTATTTTCGGCTCTATCGACATGAACCGTAACGACTACCAGTCTGGCTGGGATACGGATCAGTTTCCGAATAACGTACCGGAGATGGCACTGGCCTACTATCATGTGTTGCAAGGCGGTGGTTTTACGAGCGGTGGCACAAACTTTGATTCGAAGCTGCGTCGTCAGTCCATTGATGCCGAAGACTTGCTGATTGCTCATATCGGTGGCATGGATTGTTGCGCCAGAGGCCTCAAGGCCGCCGCCAAGATGGTCGAGGATGGCGCACTTTCCGTACCGTTAAGTGAACGTTATGCCGGTTGGGAAGACCAACAGGCCATGAAGATGCTGGATGGCTCGCTAGGGCTTGATGACATCACAGCGCATGTTTTGCAAAATGATGTAAACCCGGAACCACGCACTGGCAGGCAGGAGAAGCTTGAAAACATTGTCAATCGTTACGTCTGACGTTAACCGCTGCGCGTGTGCAGTTGTTGCACGCGCCGGTAAGCAGCTTCTGATGGCAGCAGGCCTGTCGGCGGTGCTGTTCTCCAGCACCGCCTATGCCGAACTGGCCATTTGCACCACGCCGCAACGTCCTGATTGTCCGGATGCGCTGAGCTATCCGGCCGACAGCGAATTTACATTTTCGCGGTTGAAGTTCAACGACAACCAGCGAGCTATCGACAATCTGGGGGACCGCATCGGGTATCCCCACTGGCAAGCCGACTGCTCAGAGTCCGAGCCGCATTTCATTGCGGCGCTCAAGCGTCTGACGCGGCTGGATACCAATACCGACAGCCAGTCCATTTCCTTGATGGATGAGAACCTATACGACTATCCGTTGCTGTATGTTGTGGAAGCAGGCTTTGCCTCGTTCAGTCAGCCGGAGGCGGAAAATCTGCGTGAATATCTGCTGCGTGGAGGCTTTCTGCTGGTTGATGATTTCCACGGTTCCTACCAGTGGGAGGAGTTTGAACGCTGGATGGGGCAGGTTTTCCCAGATCGTCAGGTTGTTGATATCCCGCCGACACACGAGATTTTCAATGTGCACTTTGCCATTGATGAATTTATCCAGATTCCGGGCTTGCGGGCGTTGTGTCTGAACCCCGGGGAGACCTGGGAGCTGCCGATCATGAAGTCCTCGGCCGTTAACGAAAGTAACGCGTCGCGGCAAGAACCTCGCTGGCGTGGCGTGCTGGATAACGATGGTCGCGTCATGGCGATCATCAACTGGAACATGGATCTAGGCGATGCGTGGGAGCACGCGGACATGGAAGAGTATAGCGCGCTGTATACGGCCACAGCGTATCGTTTAGGCGTCAACTATGTGATTTACGGGATGACTCACTAGTGGCTCTACGGGCGGGCGTCTTGCTGCCTGCCCTATAGCCTCATTGCTCTCGATGGGCTACTACAGGCTACTACGCTCAGGGGACGTTAACGATATGCAGTCCGACCATGTGCTGCATCACGCGTAGCACCTGTGTGCTGTACCCAAATTCGTTGTCGTACCAGACGTACAGGACACAACGATCACCTTCAACAATCGTGGCTACCGAATCAAAGATGGCAGGCTCTGGCGTACCCACGAAATCAGTGGAAACCACTTCCGTGCTATACGAATAGGCAATCTGCTGGTGCAGGCTGGAGTTGAAGGCCATCTCGCGTATGTGGTCGTTCAACTCATCACGAGTGGTCTGCTTTTCAAGGTTCAGATTGCAGACCGCCATGGACACATTGGGCGTGGGTACGCGAATAGCGTTGCCCGTCAGTTTACCGGCCAGTTCAGGCAGCGCCTTGGCAACCGCCTTCGCCGCACCCGTGGAGGTGAGGACCATGTTCAATGGCGCGCTGCGCCCACGCCGATCAGCGGAATGGTAGTTGTCTATCAGATTCTGGTCATTGGTGTACGAGTGCACGGTCTCGACATGCCCGTTGAGCACGCCGAATTTGTCGTTGATGACTTTCAGAACCGGTGTAATGGCGTTGGTGGTACAGCTGGCAGCACAGACTATCTTGTCGTCAGGATCAATCATGGTGTGATTGACGCCATACACGATGTTCTTGATGTTGCCGCCGGCTGGCGCTGTCAACAACACCTTGGATGTGCCCCTGGGAACCAGATGACGCGCCAGACTCACTTCGTCCTTGAACACACCCGTGTTGTCGACAATCAGCGCATCGTTGATACCGTATTCGGTGTAATCGATATCCTCGGGCTGATTAGCGTAAATGACCTTGATGAAGTTGCCATTGGCAATGATGGCGCTCTGTTCCTCATCCACCGTGATGTGGCCGTTAAATGGACCGTGTATGGAATCGCGTCGCAGCAAGCTGGCGCGCTTGCGCAAATCACCGTCACGACCACCACGCACAACTATGGCGCGCAATCTCAGCGGGTTGTTGGAGGTGGTACGTTCTATCAGCAGTCGCGCCAGAATTCTCCCGATTCGACCGAAGCCGTAAAGCACCACGTCTCTGGGTTCGCTGAGCACCGATGGAGAATCCGCCACGCCAGTCAGGCAACCGACGATGAATGCGTGCAGTTGATCGGTATCATCCAGCGCATTTTTCTTTCGTGCCTGGAAGGCCAGTTTGCCGATATCAATGCGTGAGCTACCCGGATTGATCGCCTTGATACAGGTCAACACCGCGCTGGTATCCACCACGGATACGCGTTCTCCGACAACCTGCAGCGCCTGTTGGTGGGCCTTGACGATATCAATCGTGGAACCGTTCATCAATTTGCGTCCGAAGACGGTAATGATGACGCCGCGGGTACGGTACAGGGAGCCGACAGCAGGGATCATCTGCTCGGCTAGATTCTGCTCTTCGATATACGTCCGGAGATGGGTCTGGTTGTCAGTCAAGGTGGTTATTCCTGTGAACGCGGTTGCAAATATGTGAGGTTACACCATGAGTATCGGGTCGAACGCTTAGAGGCTGTAGGAATTCGTGGTGGAAACAACGATCATGAATAGTTGTGTCGATGTTGTATCAGTCATGAATCTGCTGCTCGAACCGCGTAATATGGGCGTTTAAGGACGCACATCGTCGCTACGCCGCATGGACAACACCGAGCCTTACCAATCTCTTCATCGCGGAGACATGCTCAATTGGTATCGCATTGAGCGTGTTCTCGGGCGCGGTGGCTTCGGTGTGATCTATCTGGCTACCGATACCAACCTTGACTATCAGGTGGCCATCAAGGAATACCGGGTTCTGGCGCCTGCCGGCAGCTCCGAAACCCGATTGCTCACAGAGGAGCGCAGTAGCAGCGCACGCCAGGGCATGCAGAGGTTCATCGATGAGGCGCGAAATCTTGTCCGCTTCAACCATGTCAACATTGTGCGGGTCATGTCCGTGTTTGAGCTGAACGGCTCGGCCTACATCGTCATGGAGTACGAGCAGGGCATTGATCTGCGACAACATCTTGCAAGCCCCGGAGCTGTCACTGAACAGGCGTTGAAGTCCTTGTTCGTGCCTATCATTGATGGCTTAAAGCTGGTGCATGAGGCTGGTTTCATACATCGTGATATCAAGCCGACCAATATCATGGTCCGACCCGATGGTTCGCCCGTGCTACTCGACTTCGGCTCTGCCCGAAGTCCCGGGCCGGTATCCTCCGAAACGCTCACAGCTCTGGTGTCGGCAGGTTATGCGCCGCTGGAACAGTACAGTGGAGGTAGTGAGCGACAGCAAGGCCCGTGGACTGACATCTACGCGCTGGGTGCCGTGCTGTATTTCGCGGTCACAGGTACCGAGCCGATAGATAGCGCCAAGCGCGGCTCAGCGTTGCTCAACGGCGGTAAGGACCCGCTGATACCGGCGCGCCTGATGGGCCAGCATCGATACTCGCCAGCGTTTCTTGATGCTATCGACTGGGCGCTTCAGTTTCGTATTTCCGCCAGACCCCAGACACTGACAGACTGGTCCCGATCGCTGATTACTGCGGCCTCACACGATGCCACCACTCGGCATGTCAGCTCGGATGATCAGCAATCCCTGCGTGCGCTCGGTGCCGCTGCAACAACGGCATTCGACGCGCTGGATATGCATGATGAGCCTGTACCGCGCGAGGTTGAGGCTGCGCGTCTTCGCCGTTCAAAGCGTTCACCGCGCCGAACAAAGCGCTGGCTGGGGCTAGCTATGTTACTGGTGGGTGCAACAGTTGTCGGTGCCGGCTGGTGGGCCCTGAATGACCGTATCCCGGGTATAACGTCGACCGCCCGTTCCGGAATTGTCAACGTAGAAAACCGGGCAATACAGGCTACGCCTGATGAAAACGAGCTCACTGAAAGGGCTGAAAGGGGGGCTGAAAACGAGGCGGCCGAGAGCGAAACAAGGCTTTTAAGTGCAGAAATAGCCCGAGAGGCTGCACAAGATGAAGCGGTCCGCGTCGCCGCCGCTGACGAGGTGGAGAAAGCGAAGGCAGCTGCCGCACAGGCCGCTGAAGAACAAGGGCGCCAACGGGCGCGTCGACGTCAGCTGAATGGGCATCTGGATAGGGCCACTTCAGCTATCGAAGCAGGCTTGCTGGACGACGCAGAGGAGGCTCTGGACAGCGCGGCGCTGATCAACCGGAACGATCCGCAACTGATCAAGTTGCGACTGCGTTGGCGTACGGCACTTGTGGACGCCCGAACCCCTGTCAGTGACAATGACTTCGATCTGGTGATTGCCCGGTTTGATGCGTTGCGTCGTGCCATTGAGGGCAATGACATAGAGGCGGTAGAAAAGTTGACAGAACCCTCGGATCAAAACCTCCTGTTCCGGCAGCTTATGTCCCGTTTTGCAAAGCTTGAGATCAAGATCAACAGGATCAGAGTGCACAACGCTGACAAGTCAATCACCGCCGCGTTGCGGATAGAGAACATGGTGCGCGCAAACGCAGATCGCGCCACGCCTTCGGCGGCGTATCAGGAGCGTACCATTACAAGCAGGCGTATTGAGGGACGGTGGTCACTGATCAAGTGGTAGTGCCGGTGCTTGCAAGACATGAGGAGGCCGTGGCCGACAGAGCGCACCCTGATGGCATCATCATCGGTCCGCGCTAACGACAGTTCAGATCCCAGTCTTACCCGTCCTTTTCACAGATTGTCAGCACCGCTCAGATCATTGCGCGCGCGATGCAATGCGCGCGAGTCACGGCTGAGCCGCTTGAATAACTCAATAGCATCGTAGTAGTCGCAGGCGATCATGTCTCCGCTGTCGCAGACGTCCGGTATGTCGTAGCCGCGCTCTTCGGCCTCCTGGGCCTTTCTGCGTAGCTCCGCCAGTGCCGGATCGGCAAACTGTTTGAGAATCTGTTGTGACATCATCACGCTGCAGGATGCTTCAATAAGGTCTGCACGACGGGCAAAGCGTTGGGACGAATTAACCGGCGTTTCCTGCCAGAGCGCTTCACTTACCTCGTATCGATGCCAGCTGGCGTCCATATAGAGTGCATCGGCAATTGCGCGGGCTAGTGAGCCATCATGACTTCGCTCATGCCTTGCACATCCGCAACCGCGCTTGTCGCAAAAAGCCCGGCCTTGCGATTGCGCTGGTTTAACGAACCAGCTGTCATGAATACCCAAGGGTGCCCGGGCAGCCACCATGGCCTTGGACTCGACAGGTACCTGGCGCGGACAAGGCTGATCCTGAAAGATTGTGCTGCCATCGGCTGTGGTACAGGCATGTATGGCAGCACTGACATCACCCACAGGACTCAACAGTAGTAAACTATACGCCCACAGACCCACCAAGATACGCGCTAGCAAGTACATGCACAGTGATCACGTTGTTGATATTCGTAGAACATGCGCTAGTATCGGCGGGCCTGCGAACTACTCAATGAGAGCGGGTTCTCACTAGCGACAGTTTTAATACGCGACAATGCGTAAAGAGTTGTACTGACACAGAGGCGTGCTCCACGCAGGCCTGTTTTTTTGCTAACTAGATTTTTTCTCGAGATGGATTCCTTATGATGAAGCACATTCTGGCCCTGGCCTCAGTTGCCGTACTGAGCGCATGCTCCAGCGGTAGTAGTACCCCTTCAGGTGACACTACAGTAGCACCGCCGGTGACGCAGCCCCCCGCTGGTGGTGTTACACCACCCGTCGTTACGGCTCCTGGCGGCGGCACTCCACCCACCGGCGGTGGTGTTACACAACCCGTCATTACGGCTCCTGGCGGCGGCGCTCCACCCACCGACGGTACTACAGCGGGTACCTACGTGGGTGATTTCGGTTCAGGTCGAGGCGTTTATGTTGTTGACAATGACAACAACATTTCGGGTTTGGCACTAGCCGCAGATGGCTCTGCTGAATCATTGTTTGGCAACATCGGTGGAGGTGATTCTTTCTCAGGTACGTTGAACAGCTATTTTCATTCGGCTAGCGTGACACCCGATCAAGGTATTTTTGGTGCGGGAGATCCTTCTACTGTTGCAACTCCGGCATTCAATTTGAATATTCTTGCTGGACAGACTATCGAAAGCCAAGGTGATACATCGGTCAGACTCGTTGCTGCTACTGATGGTGCTGTAACGCCTGCAAATTCTGGCACTCTTGACGGAACCTGGTCTGGACGCCATCGCTTTTGCGGTGCTGATACAACAACCTCCTGTAGTTTCCTGACGACGGAAATAACGTTCAGCGGTACATCGCTAGTCGGTGGAACGGACGTTGTAAACTCGGATGGTGATAGCGTATTTCCTGTAGATATCAACGGCACCATCACTGATTTTGATGATGTATCACTAGTGACGTTTAGCTGGGGTGATTTGACTTACAACGGTAGTGTCTTCTTCGCGGAGGGCAGTACTACCGAGCTGGTTATTATCGGTGAAACTGCAGATGCTGAAACTGACAGACGTACCATCGCCTCCTTGCTGACTAAGTAATAGACCTGTCCCTGCCCGGTGTGAAGCTCACCGGGCAGGGACGCTGTGATCAACGACCTGAGTAAGGATAGCTTTACGGATGGCACGAAAAAGACTGGTCATGGAATTTGGAATGGGCACTGATCTGCAAGGCCAGGACTATACAAAAGCGGCGGTAAGGGCGCTAGAAGATGCGCTGTGGCATAACTCTTTAACAGTGGCGCCGGCGCTGGGTTACCCCAGAGAATTCATGGAGATTGCCGTGGAAATCGGTGTGGCCATGCCCGAGCAAGTGGACAAGGCTGCGGTAGCGGCTGTGTTGCCCTACGGGCGCGCATCAGTCAGTGTGGTCAAGGGTGGTCTGGATATCCCGAGTGAGGATGGCAGCAAGGTGACGGTCATGGCCAACGCTGCGGCCGTTGTCTATCTGGATATAGACTGCGCCAACCCCGACAGCGCTGCCGGAGATACGGGCAGCTGACTATGGCACTCAGACGCATTATTCTGGAGATGGGTACTGGCAATGACCTCTACGGTGAGGACTACACCAAGGCGGCGCGCCGCGCTGTGCAGGATGCGCTGCACCACAGTTCAATTACGATGTTCAGAAGTCTTGGGCTGAATCGTGATGCCATGCAGGTACACGTCACTATTGGTGTTCGACACCCTGAGCGGGTTGACTGCAAACTTGTAGCTGCCCAGATTCCGTTCGGCACGGTGGTCGCTGTAGCTGAACAGGGTGGACTGAATGTGGTTGACGATGAAGCGGGCACTACGACTGTGATTGCCGCAGCAGCCGTCGCTGCCAGTATCGAACTGCCGGAAGGCAAGTTTATTTACAGTAAAGGCGCACCTTCTCTGCCTATGGGCGGATGTCAGTGATTTTGAGTGGTCATGCTGACGAACAACACGGCGATCCATGCCCAGTCAAACACCGGATCCCCGCGCGAGCGGGAATCCAGGGTAGAACTGACATGAATTTCCCGCTCTTGGCGGCAATGATGTTTTTCAGTCAATTCACCCTAGTGATGCAGATAACGTCAAGCACTCAATACGGTGCAGATAGCATCAGCCAGTTCATCAATGCCTTGCTCAGGTAATCCTGCGACATTGATTCGACCATCACCTACGATGTAGATACCGTAGTCATTGCGCAGTGCTTCGATCTGATCAGTATTCAATGGTAGACGACTGAACATGCCTTTTTGTTGCGCGATGTAGTCGAACTGGCCGGAGTTGGAGCGCTTGCGCATGGCTTCGCTGAAGTCGTTACGCAGTCCTACCATGCGCAGCCGCATGGCTTCCAGCTCGTCGCGCCACTCGGCATTCAACGCATCGTCTGTGAGTACGATTTCCGTAGAGCGGGCACCATGGTCGGGCGGCATGGAGTAGTTGGAACGGATGACCCCAGTCAGCTGACCAAACGCACGTGTAGCCTCCGCCTCATTCTCCGCCATGAGAATAGCTGCACCCACACGTTCCCGATACAAACCTACATTTTTTGAGCAACTGGCTGCCACTACCATTTCAGGAAGGCGGCTAGCCATGAGCCTGACAGGCGCTGCGTCTTCTTCCAGGCCATCGCCAAAACCCTGGTAGGCGATGTCAACCAGTGGAAACAGCTTCTTCTCTTCCAGCAGATCAATGACTTTGCCCCAGTCCTCCATGCTCAAGTCGGCGCCGGTGGGGTTGTGACAACAGCCATGTAGAACCACGATATCGCCCTGTGCAGCGCTGGAGAGCGTGGACATAATGGCATCAATATCAACACTTGAGGTCTTGGCGTTGTAATACGGGTATTTCTTTAGTTCGTACCCGGCTGCACCGAGCAACGGGATATGGTTTGGCCAGGTGGGGTCAGATACCCACATGGCAGCGTTCGGCCGTCCCTTTTTCAGTAAGTCGGCAAGCACACGCAGAGCACCACTACCACCGACCGCTTGCGCGCCACGAATGCGTGACAGGTCGGCATCAGCACCGAATACCTGCTTGATCATGGCAGATGCAAACGGCGCACTTCCGGTGGGTGCTACGTACGCCTTGGTATCCTGTGTGTCGAGCAGTGTTTTTTCAGCTTTTTTGATAGCCGTCATGACCGGCGTCTTGCCGGCTGCATCCTTGTAGACACCCACGCCAAGATCGAGCTTGTTGGTGCGAGTGTCTGCCCTGAATTCTTGCATCAGGGCGAGTATAGCGTCAGGTTTTGCGTCGGGTAGTGCTTCAAACATGTCTAGTTACTCAGTTGCCATTTGACAGCGAGTTCGTCGAAAAACCCGCGCTCGTTCTTTAGCTTTATCCATGTATTCAGGTAGTTGATCCAGATCTGATCGTCCTGCGGTACCAGCATGGCGATAGGCGTGCGTGCACGACCTTGCTTGATTGGCATGACCATGAGCTCAGGGTATTTAGCCACCAGCTTGTAGGCTTCCACATTAGAGGTGATGTGTGCATCGGCGCGGCCGGCTAGTACTTCCTGGAAGTCGCGTGCAGGCGCTTCAATAATCTTGTGCTCAGCATCAGGAAAAAAACTTTTGACCTGTTGCTCCTGAGTGGTGCCCAGCGTAGCGGCCACTGTAACGTCGGCGTTGTTCAGGTCGTCCCAGTCGAGGAAGCGATCGGCATTTTTTGTCAGTGTCAGAGGTACCGTGTTAAGTGCGAAATAGCTATCGGTGTAGCCAGCTGCCTTGGCACGTCCGGGGCTGATGGAGGCACTGCCGGTCATGTGGTACTTGCCGGCTGCAATGCCGTTAACCAGTGTTTTCCAGTCGGTTGGCACAAACTCGACTTCTACCTCGAGATCCTTGGCCAGCTCGGTGACCACGTCTATGTCGTAGCCTTTGTAGCTGTTGGTGGCCGGATCTTTCAGCGTCATGGGGTCCCAGTCGCCGGTAGTACCGACCTTGAGCTTGCCGTTGGCCAGAATATCAGCCAGTGCACCCTCGGCCGCTACGGCAGGGGCTGACAAAGTGCCTGCGACCACCAGCATTGTGAGCGTGCTGGACAGTTTGCCACTGAGCGAGTTGAGTAATTTCTTAAGCATCGGTAGTGAGTTTCTTTGCGAGACGGTCAGTATACCGGCTGTGGCTGGCAACGGTTCAATTCCCACTGCGCTACACTTGTCGGTTCCGTTCGCCCCAGTGTAGTTTATGTCCAACGTCGAGCCGTCTTCTCCAGTAATACAGCTACGCAATCTATCTAAGTTCTACGGTGCTTTTCAGGCACTGACTGATGTGTCGCTGAACGTGGCGGCAGGTGAACGCATGGTTATTTGCGGGCCATCCGGTTCCGGTAAATCAACACTCATTCGCTGTGTGAATCAGCTGGAGTCCCATGATGCCGGGCAGGTGATCGTCAATGGGCTGGAACTGGGCAATGATCGCAAGGCGCTACGAGCGGTGCGAACCAACGTGGCTATGGTGTTTCAGCAGTTCAATCTGTTTCCGCATCTGACGGTGCTGGACAACCTCACGCTCGGCCCAATGAGAGCACGCAAGTTGTCGAAAGAGGCGGCAACTGAATTGGCGCAACGCTATCTGAAACGCGTGCGTATTCCCGAACAGGCCGACAAATACCCCAGTCAGTTGTCCGGCGGACAGCAACAGCGCGTAGCGATCGCCCGCAGTCTGTGCATGGAGCCTGATGTGATGCTGTTTGATGAGCCAACCTCGGCGCTAGACCCTGAAATGATCTCCGAAGTGCTGGATGTCATGGTGGAGCTGGCGCAAACCGGCATGACGATGATGGTGGTGACTCACGAAATGGGTTTTGCCCGCAAGGTGGCCGACACCATGGTGTTCATGGATGAGGGCAAGATCGTTGAACAGTCGTCTCCTGCGGAGTTTTTCTCGAACCCGAAAACCGAGCGCGGGCGATTGTTTCTTGAACAGATTCTGCAGCACTGATGAACAGACGCGAGATAAAAAGCTCCACGCGATTATCGCGCAGGCAGGCAACGGGCACACAGTCTAGTGCTCAGCCCATTAACCCAGTCAGTGATCAGGTCGGTGACAAGGTCAGTAACTCAGTCAGTAATTCGGTCAATAACTTAGTCAGTAACTCGGTCAGTAACTCGGTCAATAAGCAGGTTGGTAACCAGATCGGCAAACGGGTAGCTATGGGGCCGGGCAACGGCCAACGTCGTCGTGTACTACCACGTGGGTGGATGACGCTATTAGTGCTGCTCGCATCGGTGTTTATGACCGGTTGTGGCGACAAGCTGCAGTGGTATGTGGTGTCGCCGTTTACGCCAGCGGGTCAGGCAAACCTGAAGTTCATGACAGGTGGTCTTAAATACACGCTGTTGTTATCAATGACGGCAATCGTTATCTCCGTATTCATTGGTTTGCTCGTGGCGTTGCCAGGCTTGTCCAAAAACATCTTTGCTCGCAGTTTCAATCGTGTGTATGTAGAAGTGGTCAGAGCCGTGCCTCTGCTTGTCCTCATTCTGTGGGTGTATTACGGGCTGCCTATCATGATGGGCTTGGCCATTAATGTGTTCTGGGCGGGTGTCATTGCTCTGGCCTTATCCGATAGTGCTTTTGAGGCTGAGATATTCAGAGCGGGGATCCAGTCTATAGACAAAGGTCAACTGGAAGCCTCGGATTCACTGGGGCTGGGCTACGTCGACAGGATGCGTTATGTGGTGTTGCCACAAGCTATTCGTCGGGTTCTGCCGCCATTGGGAAATCAACTTGTCTACATGCTTAAAATGTCCTCCTTAGTGTCGGTTATCGGTATGGAAGACCTGACTCGTCGTGCTAACGAACTCGTGACGGCCGAATACCGACCGCTGGAAACCTACACCGTACTGATTCTGGAATACCTTGTGCTCATATTGGTAGTGTCCGCCGGTGTTCGATGGCTTGAACGCCGGCTCACCATCCGTGATGCACGCTGATCGATCAGCGCGCCATTGACATGATTACCCCTACGCGAATACCCCTTGATCCGTTAGCGATCGGTTTGATGCTGATAGTGTGCGCCGTTCTGGGCGTACAACAGGTTGCGTTGAAGAGCGTTGCCGGTGACATGTCGCCGGTATTGCAATTGGCCATTCGTTCGGGCATTGCAGCGCTCTTGCTGGGGTGTGTGATGTGGTGGCGCAAGGAACGTTTTGCGTTAACCGATGGCACGATGCTGCCCGGGTTGTCACTGGGGTTGCTGTTCTCTCTGGAGTATCTTTTTCTGGGTGAGGGGCTTCGCCATACAAGCGCATCTCGCATGGTGGTATTTCTCTACAGCGCGCCTTTGGTGAGCGCTGCAGTACTACATTTCATGCGCCGCGAGGAGCGACTGGCAACGGTGCAATGGGCAGGTGTATTCATCGCATTTGCCGGGCTGACGCTAGCATTTCTGGTTGCCGGTGACGATAGTGGTGGCGCCATGCAGTCCCAGCTATGGGGTGATTTTCTGGGACTAATGGCCGGTGTGGCATGGGGTTTGTCCACGGTGGTGGTCCGCACAACCAGCCTTGCCACTATTTCTGCCACACGCACACTGATGTATCAGCTGGTGGTTGCGGTAGTGGCGCTGTTACTGGCAGCGGCGATTCTGGATCAGACAAGTTTTACACTTTCCGGTGCCTTACTCGGTAGTCTGTTGTTTCAGGGTATTGTCGTGGCGTTCGGCAGTTTTCTGGTCTGGCTCTTATTGTTGAAACGCTACGTGGCATCTGAGCTTGGGGTGCTGTTGTTCATGACACCGATTTTTGGCGTAACCTTTGGTGTCATCCTGCTGGATGAGCCAGTGCGCGGCATCTTTGTGGTGGGAGCCGTCATGGTGATGGTCGGTATTGTGCTGGTGTCTACTGGTAAGCAACTTCTCAAGCAATTGAACCGTAACTGACTCGTATACTGACTCGCAACTATCCCGCTAATGCAACGTTCGCCCTTCCTGTTACCGGTATTGCTGGCATGTGCCAGCCTGACTGTGATGGCGGGCGCTACCATCGCACCGGGCCTTCCCGGATTGTTTGAGCACTTCAAGGATCATCCAGACGCTGACTACCTCACGCGATTCATCCTGACGGTACCCGGTCTGGCCATCGCCATTTCAGCACCCATTGCGGGTGTTATGGCAGACAAACTGGGTAGACGCGTTCTGCTGCAAGTAGGCGTTGCGCTGTATATCGTGGCAGGTTCTGCGGGGCTGTGGCTCGATGCCTTGTCGTGGTTGCTGGTGAGTCGTTTCCTGCTGGGAATTTCAGTGGGTATGGTAATGGTTTGTTCAACAGCGCTTCTCACAGACCACTTTCAGGGGGCGGAGCGAGATCGTGCCATGGGCATACAGTCGTCGGCGATGGCAGCAGGCGGTATAGTGTTTATTTCAGCCGGGTCTATCTTGGCAGACATCTCTTGGCGTGCGCCGTTTGGTGTGTATCTGATGCCCGTTGTGCTGTTCCCGTTGATTTACTGGTTTATCACAAAGCCGCCTCCCGGTATTGAAGAGCCCGGCGTTGTCGAGGATCATTTCCCCGTAAAGCATTCGGTGCTGATGTACGCGCTGGGATTCATCACCATGATCATGTTCTACTTTATTCCCACGCAACTGCCTTTCCTGGCTATCGAGCTGGGTGCAGACAGTTTGAAATACGCCGGGTTTGCGGTTGTATTCAGTCAGATATTCGCCTCGGTGGCGTCGGCCAACTACCAAAGGCTTCGCGCGGCAATCAGTAACCAGGCTATTCTGCTGTTCAGTTTTTTGGCGATGAGCATTGGCTTTTTGATGCTATCGCAGGCCACCACCTTGACGGGCATGTTTCTAAGCATGCCTTTACTGGGCATAGGTCTGGGATTTAATTTTCCAAACCTGACTATCTGGCTGATGTCTCGTGTGCCCTCCACGATGCGGGGCAGAGCATCAGGTGGCTTGACAACCGCTGTGTTCCTCGGTCAGTTTCTATCACCGCTGATCAGTCAGCCACTGGTCAAACTGTATGGTCTGAGTGGTGCCTTTTTCGGTGCGATGTTGGTTATGATCCTGTGTGTGGCGTTGCCGTGTGCCGTGTATTTGTGGTTTGCACGCGTTGCTCAACCAAACAAGACTTGACGTTCGTCGTCAACATCAAGACGCTAGCGCTTACACAGCATCCAGTACTTCATAGCGCGCTGGTAGCGACACTGTGTTCACTCATGAGTGCTCGTTTTCAACACGCTGGTCAGTGTATCGAACCGTAGCCTGGATTATCCAAGAAGGCGCCAGATTCTTCCGAGAAGTATATGGCGTTTCATGCGTAGTCCAGGCGGTGGCACTTGAACACCTGAAGTCAATGACTCCCGAGAATACGAAAACCAGTGAGATTGACGTGATATTGCAGCTTACCGGCCTGAATGTACGGGTTGATAGAGAAACTGTGCCTGATGTACCGCGGTAAACCGGTTTCGCGGGCTCTTTGCCATAGGTGGCCTGTACGGTTATTGCTATCATCCTGCTATCCATCTTCCCGGGCATCGCGACTTGGCTGCCAGACAGGTCGATGGGCACAGCAGAGTGATCATCGCCGCAGCGCGCAAGGTGGCTAACAACGGGTAATTTCTGTGAGTCGAATAAGCTATTTGTCAGAGCTGCTGAGCTCGGTGTTTGTGCGCCAGGAGCAGCAGGACCGAGTTGAGGGTCGAGGCTCTTTTGCCGAGTTATGTGATGCGCTGTTGTCGCAAAGCGGCGAGATGTCGGGCAACCAGATAGCTCGTGGCCTGTTGAACCGTTTTGCGATTGCCACCGATACCGAAAAACTCGAATTTTTCGAGTTGTTGGCAGAGCGTTTTGACATCAATGCAGAGCATGCTGTCAGAGCGGCCCAGCGTTATGCTGAAGACAAGGATGCAAAGAATCTATCAATTCTTATTGATAGTGTTGAACCCAGGCGTCAGGAACTGTTCCGTCGGCTAAACCGTGTTCCGGGCGCGACCAATGAGCTGGTCATGATGCGAGCATCGTTACTCAAGATTTGCAGGCAGTACCCTGAACTGAAACGCATTGATGTAGACTTTCAGAATCTGTTTCGCTCATGGTTCAACCAGGGCTTTCTGGTATTGCGGGAGATCGACTGGCACAGCCCCGCCAATATACTGGAAAAAATCATTGCCTATGAGGCGGTACATGCCATCAGCAACTGGTCAGCGTTGCGCAGTCGTCTGGAGCCTGCTGACCGCCGTTGCTTTGCCTTCTTCCATCCAGCTATGCTGGATGAGCCGCTGATATTTGTTGAAGTAGCGCTGACTAAATCCAGTCCCACTTCAATACGTGAAGTACTGGAACCCGATCGAACGGTGATCAGTGAGCAAGACGCGACCACGGCGGTTTTCTATTCCATCTCCAATTGTCAGAAAGGACTTGCCGGCGTCTCATTCGGTAATTTTCTGATAAAGCAGGTTGCCAAGGAATTATCACTGCAGTTGCCGCAGTTAACCTTGTTCAGAACACTGTCGCCAGTCCCGGGCTTCATGCGCTGGGCAGAACAAGCACTCGCCACTCTGGACCGTGAGCAAGGCCCCGATGATCAGAGAACGCACCTACATGCCGGGCTTCGCGTAGCCAAGCGTTTATCGGGCGAGGGATCCGCCGAGATGGATGATCAGGACGCCAGTCAGCTACAGGCCGTGGTTGCGCACTATCTGGTGAACGAGAAGGGCACTGATCACCGGCCCTTAGACCCTGTTGCACGATTTCATCTGGGCAATGGTGCAAGTCTGGACAAGGTGCTTCCAGGTGCCGATGGTTTTCAAAAAGGACTGATACAATCTGCCAGTGCCATGGTCAGTTATCTTTATGATCTAGATAAAGTGGAAGACAACCACGAAGCCTATGCCAATGATCAGATCGTCAAGACCTCCAGCGAGGTTGCCGGGATGATTAACCGAACTCGCCGACGCAAGACGTGAACAATCATGAGTAACCACCTGTTTGATGCATTGCTGGCTGGCAGACAACAGGGCAACGGGAAACTGTTTGTGCCGTATGCCAATGCTGGCACTCGTATTGATACCGATGAGGCCTTTTTCAACCTGTCTGCACGCATCGCTACGGTGTTGCAGGACAGTGGTGTCAAGCCCGGTGACCGCGTTGCGGCACAGGTAGCCAAGAGTGTCGAAGCCTTGGCGCTATACATCGCCTGCATTCGTGCAGGTGCTGTTTTTCTGCCATTGAATACTGCGTACACTGAACCGGAAATTGCGTATTTTATTGAAGACGCCAGCCCACAGATATTCGTCGTTGATCCCGTACAGCAAGCCATGGGTGAACGCTTGCTGGACAAGTCGCGTGTACTGACGCTGAACGGTGAAGGACAAGGCAGTCTGGTTAGTAGAGCTGCCGAGGCTAGTGCGTCGCAAGTTGTGATAGCTTGCGGCCCTGAGGATCTTGCCGCTATCCTTTACACATCCGGAACTACAGGGCGCTCCAAGGGCGCCATGTTATCTCACGACAATCTGTTGTCCAATGCCGTGACGCTATGTGAGCACTGGCAGTTCAGTGCCAGCGATGTATTATTACACGCACTGCCCATATTCCATACGCATGGATTGTTCGTGGCCAGTAACACCCTGCTTCTGTGCGGAGGGCGCATGATTTTCCAGCCCGTGTTTTCAACTGATGCGGTACTAAAGGCTTTACCTCAGGCCACAGCATTGATGGGCGTGCCTACGTTCTATACACGACTACTGGGTGATGAAAAATTCAACCAGACACGTGTAGATCATATGCGCTTGTTCATCTCCGGTAGTGCGCCGTTACTGGCTGATACACACAGGGAATTTGAAGCACGCACCGGGCAACGCATTCTGGAGCGGTACGGCATGACTGAAACAAGCATGAGTACGTCCAACCCCTACGATGGCGACAGGCGAGCCGGTACTGTGGGCCCTGCATTACCGGGAGTGGAGGTCAGACTCATGAAACCTGATACCGGACAACCCAGTAATGCGGGTGAGGTAGGTGTACTGCAGGTTCGCGGGCCCAACGTGTTCAAGGGTTACTGGCAGATGCCAGAGAAAACGGCAGAAGAATTGTTGCCTGACGGATTTTTTATAACCGGTGATCTAGCCACTATCGACAGCGATGGATACGTCACCATTGTGGGGCGATCCAAAGATCTGATCATTGCGGGTGGCTACAACATCTACCCCAAGGAGCTCGAACTACTGATTGATGAATTGCCAGGCGTGATGGAGTCTGCAGTGATCGGTGTACCACACGCAGACTTTGGAGAATCTGTTGTGGCGGTGGTGGTCAGAGACACTTCAGTACAGGGCCGATCCCTGGGTGCCGATGAGGTTATCGGGCAGTTGTCCGACAAGCTGGCACCTTTTAAACATCCGCGACGGGTTCATTTCGTGGAGCAGCTGCCGCGCAACACCATGGGCAAAGTGCAGAAGAAGTCGTTGCGAGAAACTTACAGTCAGAAGCTATAGAGGCTTGTAGACGGGGGCTTTTGGATGTGTGAATTGGTGCCGGGAAAATCCATTTCCCGGCAACCCCCAAAAGCGTCGGAGTTGCCTCCTCAGCATGCGGCAATCTCGTTAAAGGACTGCAGCCCGTCATTCTTACGCGATGACTTGAAAAGAGTAACGACGATTGTAGGCTGAGCTGTAAGTTGAGCCCTGTTTAATGCGGGTTCCTTCCGATTCGGTCTACTTGAAATGCGGTCTGATACCGTGAAGCGCTATTAATCGAGAGCTGCCGCACGTCTTGCCTGTGCGATAGCCTTACCCGAATTTTTGGCTCTTACCCAGGCGACGAGTTCGAACCCGCGGCTTTCCAGTTTGTCCCCGCGCCATGTATTGCCATAACGGAACGGTATGTACAGCAGCCCGATGGCTGCAAGTACGGCAAAGCCGATAGTTGCACCCTTGACCAAGGGTGTTGCGGCAGTCCCTGCGTCGAACCAGGCCAGACCCATGACCAGAAGGCCTGCTAGCAGGATAACCGCCATCAGGGTATAGACAATTGCGGTACCAAAAAGCTGCCGGTAAATCAGGAAAGGTATTGTCATGAGAAGCGCTGACCACGACACACCATCCTTGACGGCCTGTACGCGAGAATCGCGCCGGTACACTGAAAAGGGTGTGCCGATAGTGTCTTCTGAGAGATCCAGCGGGAAGTCACGAGCCCGGTGGGAGTGGGCTGCAGGCGTACTATCCGTGCGGCCGGCCACAGGTTCAGTCTGGTAGGTTGTTGCAGCAGTAGCCGTAGCCGTAGCCGCTGCACCGGCAGCAGCAGCGGTGACCGCGGCTGCGGCAACCTGGGACTCCCGCGCCGAGTCTTTGCTATCGGCGTCATCCACGTTCTGGCTCGCGTGGTCCGCGTTATCCGGCGTGGCCGCCGGGCTGATGTCGGGCTTTTCAGGGACTTCGTGCGCCACCACATCACTGTGCTGGCCCGGCATTTCATCGGCCTGTCGTTCCAGTTCCTGTGTGAGACGGTCTGTGTCGTCATGATTCAGTGCAGCAGGCTTGTAGGGTTTCAGAGCGTTGTCCATGACAACAGCGTCTGGTTCCCCTGGCACTACTTCATCATCCAGCCAGTCCAGTTCGTCGTCCAGCACGACTGCGTGAGTACCTGATGCGTCGCTGAAGTCGGCGGTCAGTGCCTCTTCTGCTTCGTCCGATGACTGGGAACTGCCCTGACTGTCAACGTCCTTGCCGGCGGGATACCCATCGCTCAGCAGCTCATTCAGATTATCATCCGCTTGCGAGGTCTGATCACGCGGTGCGGCGTTGTCGTCATCCAGTCCTTCAATATCAGTGAGTCCGCTTACCGATTGGCTCTCCTCGATAGGTGCATCTAATTGCGCGGTTGCCTCTTCGATCAGAGCGTCCTCTGCAGCTCTGGCAGGCAAGATCGTCTCATCCAGCTGTAGTGCCTCTTCAGTTTCACCAAGGCTGGCTGCTGCCTGTGCATCAAAGGTTTCGTAATCCTCTGCGGGCACTGAGGCCTGAAACTCTGCCAGATCATCTGCATCCAGATCCAGTACGGCCGTGGTATCGAGCTCAGAGGTTTCGTCGAGCTGCGAATCGGTATCGTCCAGGCCCGAGGGCACCAGCTCGAACACATCGTTGCTGTCATTCTTTGCAGAGTCCACCCCCGATGGCGCGGAGTAAGAGGCTGCAACGTCCTCGGATTCGCCAAGGGTAGATTCGTCCTCGTCCAGGAATCCGAATTTTGCGGCCCCCGTGTCGTCTTTTTCAAAGCTGACAGGTTCTAGTGCCAGCGTAGCATCGTGCTCGTCTGCCTCTAGCACGGATGGATCGTCGGCGGCGGACGAACCTTTACCGGCCTCACGCTCAGCGATTAGCTCCTCGACACGCAGATTGGTGTATAGGTATCGGGCCTCATCGTGGTCATCACTGGCCAGTGCGCAGGCACGCGCCCATATGTGGGCCCGGCGACGGTCAGTGTTGAGCTCGTCGGCAGCTTGCTGGTAGAGCTCTTCATCAATCATGCTTGTCAGACTTGTGCGGCGTTAACCCTGCCGAGTTTAAGTGTCTGCATGGCGCTGTACAAGTCTGGGCGCCGATTATTCGTTGAACTCAATTAACCTTTCGCCTAGTCTTCGCTGCGATTGTTTCCCATCAGCCAGGTAAAATGCTCATGTCAGAATCATCTTCCTCCCCCGAATTGGTCTGTCTTGGGCGCGCAGGCGTCGATTTCTACGCCGACCAAGTAGGCAGCCGGCTTGAAGATGTCAGCAGCCTGTCCAAGTATATCGGCGGGTCGTCTACTAATATTGCCTGTTGTTCTTCCAGAATGGGTCTGTCAACGGCGCTGATAACGCGTGTCGGAGATGAGCACATGGGCCAGTTCATCCGTGAGCAGTTGGAGCGGGAAGGCGTGGATACGCGAAATGTGGTTACTGATCCGGAACGTCTGACTGCGCTGGTGGTGCTGGGCATCAAGGATCGGGATACTTTTCCGCTGATTTTCTACCGCGAAAACTGCGCCGATATGGCTATTAGTGTAGATGATCTGGATGTGGATCTGATTAGCTGCGCTAAAGCCTTGCTGATTACCGGCACCCATTTTTCAACTGAATCGGTATACAAAACGTCCCGCGCTGCGTTGAAAATTGCACGAAATGCTGGCGTAAAGACCGTTATCGATATTGATTACCGTCCTGTGCTGTGGGGGCTCACATCGCGCGGTGATGGCGAAACCCGGTTTGTAGCAAACGATAAGGTCAGCGCTCATCTACAGGGAATCCTGAGCGAATTCGATTTAATTATCGGCACCGAGGAGGAAGTCCATATTGCGGGTGGTTCAACCGACACGCTGGAAGCTCTGCGTGCTATTCGCCAGATTAGTTCCGGCGTTATTGTGCTCAAGCGTGGCCCGTATGGGGCCACCGTATTTGAAGGTCCCATACCGGCTGAGCTTAACGATGGCATCACCGTTGAAGGGGTACAGGTGGAAGTCATGAATGTGCTGGGCGCTGGCGATGCTTTCGCTTCAGGGTTCTTGCGAGGCTGGCTGAATGATGAAGGATACGACCAAGCGCTTCGTTATGCCAACGCCTGCGGAGCTCTGGTTGTGTCGCGTCATGGGTGCACGCCGGCTATGCCAACCTGCGAAGAGCTGGACTATTTTCTGGCCAACAGCGAGCGCATTGTGCGTCCGGATATCGATGTTGAACTGAATTATCTGCATCGTGTGACCACGCAGCGCCCCGCACCGGATGAACTGCATATCCACGCGTTTGATCATCGCCAGCAACTAGAAACCATGGCGGATGAGGCGGGGGTTCCCCGGGAGCGCATCAGCAAGCTCAAGGAACTGTTGCTTGAGGCCACTTTGCAAGTGCTGACAGATAAAGACCTGATGGCAAGTGGCGGCCTGTTATGCGATGGCATCCATGGGCAGGATGCACTTAACAAGGCAACGGGCTCGGGGCTCTGGATTGCACGGCCGGTTGAAAAACCAAAAAGCCGCCCGCTGATGTTCGAACATGGAAGCAGTATCGGCACACTAATACAGTCGTGGCCTCGTGAGCACATCATCAAGTGCCTGTTCTTCTATTCAGTTAACGACGATGCGCACATCCGCGACCGACAGGAACAGCGTATGTACGAACTCTACGGCGCGTGTTGCGAGACGGGTCACGAATGCTTGATGGAAATCATTCCACCTGCAGGCGACACCCTGGATGTCGGTGAGTCAGTCTGCCGCAGTGTTGAGCGTGTCTATGATCTGGGTATTCGGCCGGACTGGTGGAAAATACCGTGTATGCCCAGGGAGCATGTACAACGCATGGTAGCCACGATTGATGCGCAAGCACCGCATTGCAAAGGCGTGGTGGTGCTCGGCCTGGATGCGCCTATTGATCAGCTTGGTGCCGGTTTCAAGGCATTCGCAGGTATAGACAGAGTCAAAGGATTTGCGGTAGGGCGCTCTATATTCGGCCAGCCTGCGCATGGCTGGCTACAAGGGACTCTGAGCGATGAGGATTTGATCCGGCAGGTCGTCACAAACTATGGAGACGTCATCAATCATTGGATAAATCGCCGATAATGAATCTGCAACCGGTTGCAAAAAAAGCTTGCAACGGCGTCTGAGCACTCGCATAATCACAGCTCTTATGACGACCTGGCTGAACTTGATCGACAGCCTACCGGAGATCCGTTGCTAGATTTCGCAGTCAATCACATGTCCCTCGCTAACGCCTCTTACGAGTCGCTATTGGTCTGTGCATCCCGGCTTGGTTGTGTTGGAGTAGAGCTGCGTACTGATCTTGCGGCTGAGTTGTTTGATGGCAAAAGTGCACAGAGCGCAAGCTTTGCGGCTCAGCAACACGGTCTGCGTATCCTGGCGTTGTCAGAAGTGTGTGCCTTCAACGATTTCACCGACGCTAAACGGGAAGAAGCAGCCGCTGTGATCCAAATTGCCGCAGATTGCGGTGCCGAGGCAATCAGCCTCATCCCCAGAAATGATGGCATCGGGTGTGCAGAGGGTGAGCGACAGAATAATTTGCTTAAGGCTCTGCAAGGTTTGCAACCCCTGCTCGAAGCGCACAATCTTGTCGGCCTGATAGAACCGTTGGGGTTCACACATTGTTCATTACGAAACAAGGGCGATGTCGTGGAGGCCATCGATGCGCTGGGCGTCGGCCATTGTTTCAAGCTGGTGCACGATACTTTTCACCACTATCTGGCGGGTGGCCCCGTGTTTCCTGAACACACGGCGATCGTACATGTGTCCGGTGTCACCGATGCCTCTGTTAGCAACCACGACATGCGCGATTCGCATCGTGTGCTGGTGGATGCCAAAGACCGTCTGGGGAATATCGCACAACTTGATGCGCTAGGCACTGGCGGCTATCAAGGCCCCGTGTCTTTCGAAGCTTTTTCACCCACGGTACATCAGTTGGCAGACCCTGTGACGGCGTTGCGCGAATCAATCAGTTTCATTAAATCCAGTCGGGCGGCAGTAGCCGCATGATGGGATGATGTTGTTAAAGCCCTTCGGGGTATTTTCCGGTATTCAAAACAACGGTGTGCGCCGGACACAACCATACGGAGAGAAGACATGAAAAAAACCTTAATCGTTGCGGGTATAGCAACCCTGTTGTCAGGCCCCGCGTTTGCCGAGACATTAGGCGTATCAATCGCTAACTTTGACGACAACGGCCTGACCATTATGCGCACCGGCATGACAACGCATGTCGAGACGCTGGACGGCGTTGAGTTACAAATGGAAGATGCACAGGAAGATGTCGCTAAGCAGCTGGACCAGATCAACAACTTCATCGCCTCGGGTGTTGATGCCATCATCGTGAATGCGGTAGACACTGATGCCACTGAAGCCATGTCACAAGCGGCAGCTTCAGCGGGTATTCCACTGGTCTACGTTAATCGCCAGCCGGGCAACATGGCAACACTGCCAGACGGTCAGGCGTTTGTAGCATCCAACGAAATTGAATCTGGAACACTGGCAGCGTTTCGCATGTGTCAGGATCTGCGAGGCATGGGTAAATCAAGTGGTGCATCGGCGTACATGCTGATGGGACGCCTGTCAAACCAGGCTGCTGTCCAACGTTCAAAGGACTTCCATGACGTTATTGGTATGGACATGTGCAATTTCATTACTCTGATTGATGAGCAATCAGCCAACTGGTCTCGCGATGAAGCTCAAAACATGATGACTAACTGGATCGCGTCTGGCGAACCTTTCGACGCCGTATTCGGTAACAACGACGAAATGGCTATCGGTGCCATCCAGGCCATGAAGGCGTCCGGTATTTCCATGGACGATGTGGTTGTTGGCGGCGTTGATGCAACACCTGATGCGCTGGTTGCGATGCAAGCCGGTGAAATGGACGTTACGGTTTTCCAGGATCTTGCAGGTCAGGGTGCAGGCTCTATCGATGCAGCAGTGTCACTGGCTAGAGGTGAAGATGTCGATAAGACCGTGTTCATTCCCTTCAAGCTGGTAACTCCTGAGAATGTTGAAGACTTCATGTAGGTTGGCGGTGCAGTAAAGCAGTAAAGCAGTAAAGCAATAATGCCGGAAGCTGGTATCACCTCTCCACGGGGTGGTACCAGCACTTTTCAGGACGGGTGTATTGCCTGTGATGTTTGTCTACATGACGCACGAGCAATCTAAAGCTAAGGCAGGGGAGTAGCTACTTATGGCTGGATCGACACGAAGTACAGGCGGCCTCGACTTTGATAAAAGCCGGCGTACATGGCCTAACGAACTGAACATTTTTATCGCGTTGATCCTGATTATCGGGATATTCGAGATACTAGGGCAGACCTTGCCTTACATGAACGAGCAAAGCTTTCTGTTCGATACTCGCGATCGCTTCGACTCGATTTTCAATGAGGCAAGACTGCGAATCATCATTCTGCAAGTAGCCATCATCGGCATTATTGCCTTGGGTGTGACGCAAGTGATTATCTCTGGTGGAATTGATTTGTCATCGGGTCCGCTGGTTGGGGCGACAGCGATGATTGTCATGTCATTTGCACAGACAGAACTGGTTAACGGAGGCCCCAACCCTAAAGCCGTTTTTGGACAATGGGCATTCGACTTACCTATCCTGCTGCCCATTATTGTAGGGTTGGCTTTCGGTGCAATGATAGGCGCAATCAACGGCAGTCTCATTGCCTTTACGCGCATCCCGCCATTCATAGCCACGCTCGGCATGTTCCTGATCTGTCGCGGAATTGCACAGGCGTGGACACGCGGCAAGCCTGTATCGTTTCCCACTGAGGGCTATGCCGGGCTGGGTGGCGGGATGATGCCAGTGTATTGGTTCTTCGGGCTGGCGGTGGTGTTCCACTGCGTACTCAAATACACGGTATACGGAAAACATACCTACGCTATTGGCTCAAACGAAGATGCGGCGCGAATGTCAGGCATCAATGTTCAAAAGCATAAGGTGATGGTGTATATGATAGCGTCGATGCTAGCGGCCTTCGCTGCCATTATCCTGAGTTCCAAAAATCTGACTGCGCAATCAGGTATGGGTATTTTCTATGAACTGTATGCCATTGCCATGGCCGTTATCGGTGGTGTAAGTCTTACTGGAGGTCGAGGGTCCATTGTCGGTACGGTACTGGGCGCTATGGTCTTCGGTGTTATTCAATCAGGATTTACTTACGTGAAACTGGATGCCTACTACCAGTTGATGGCAATGGGCGTGATTATTATTGGCGCGGTTGTACTGGACAAGGTACGACAGGAGCGAGCGGCGTCGCGCAAATAGGAGAGGACAGATGAGCGATAAAATCTTAGAAACCCAAGGCCTCACCAAACACTACGGCGGCGTTCACGCGCTCAATGAGGCCGATTTTGTACTGCACAAGGGTGAGCACGTAGCCATTATGGGAGACAACGGCGCTGGCAAATCCACGTTTGTTCGCCAAATAACCGGTGTCGAGCAGCGTACCAGTGGCACTATTGCCTTTGATGGAAACGAAGTTCACTTTGCCGGCCCCATCGATGCCAGGGAAGCGGGCATCGAAACTGTGTTCCAGACCCTGGCGTTAGCTGACGATCTGGATGTTCCGGACAATCTGTTCCTGGGCCGGGAAATAACCAAGTGCAATTGGTTAGGGCCTTTCCGCCTGCTGGATTACAAAGCCATGCGGGAAGCAACGCTTGCAGGGCTTGAGCGTACTGCCGTGAAAATTCCCAACATACGTAATACCATTCAGAATATGTCGGGTGGTCAGCGTCAATGCGTAGCCATAGCACGGACCGCAACCTTTTCGTCAAAATTGACTATCATGGACGAGCCCACGGCAGCGCTTGGCGTTCAGGAGACAGCGCAGGTAGAGAATATTATTCGCACATTAAAAGACAATGGTGAGCCGTTGATTCTCGTCAGTCATAACATGCGGCAGGTATTTGATCTGGTTGATCGAATTATCGTATTCCGTCGGGGACGTATTGTTGCCAACCTTAACGTTAGCGAAACTGACGGTCAGGATGTCGTCTCCTACATAACCGGAGCGAAAACGGGAGCTGAATACGAAGGTGCTGCTTGAACAGTTATAAAATACCTGACCTGACCTGACCTGACCTGACCTGACCTGATTTGATTTGATTTGATTTGATTTGATTTGATTTGATTTGATTTGATTTGATTTGATTTGATTTGAGGTGCCATACGTGTTGTACGTGCCAAACGTGCCAAACGTGCTATTCGTGCTATACGGCCCTGCGTGCCCTACGTGACGTAAATCAGGTAAACCTGAATGGCGCTGAGCAAAGCCAGAACCGTCTGGGCGAAACAGCGCAAGGCTTTCGCTGGCAGCAACCTGGGAGCAACTCTTCAAAGATAAGAATGGCACTGTTCGACACGGCAACCTATGAGTAACTCTTCAAGGATAAAGATGAAACTGTTCGAATTGCAAATTGACTATTTTCTACCCCTATGGCGTCGAGTGCTGCTCGTTGTTTTGGTTCTGGGTTGGGCGGTGGTTGAGTTTGTCGCGGGCGCCTCGCTCTGGGGAACCGTTTTTGTCAGTATCGGGGTTTACTCTATCTGGCAGTTTTTTCTGGATGGTTGGCCATCGGCGGACGCATCGGACACGTCGGAAATCTCGAGTGAAAGACACAGCGCATCAGGCGGTAGTATTCCTGAAGACAGCGCTTGATTTGACGGGCTCGCATGAGTGTGACACTCAAGGATGTTGCACAAAGAGCAGGAGTTTCTCGCTCTGCGGTGTCGCGCGCCTTTACTGATGGTGCTTCGGTATCGGAGAGCATGCGGCGCAAGGTTGAAAAAGCAGCGGCAGATCTGGGCTACACTCCCAACGCACTAGCATCCAGCTTGACCACAGGTCGTACTCGTCTGATCGGACTGGTATCAAACAACTTTCACAATCCTATTTTTCTGGAGGTGTTTGATCTGTTCACTCGCGGATTACAGGAACGTGGTTTGCGACCACTGCTAGTTAATTTAACCGATGAAACTGATCCGGCAAATTCGGTGAAGATGCTACGTCAGTATTCCGTAGATGGCGTAGTCGTTGCCTCATCAACATTGACGCCTGCGTTTTCTCAAGCGTTTCGAGACGCTAGAGTGCCTGTGGTACATTCGTTTGGCCGCCATACCAGCTCGCCGCAAGTTCATGTAGTGGGTATTGATAACGTGGAGTGTGGTCGTATCGCAGCACGCGAGCTGGTTACACGAGACTACAAAAACGTAGCGTTTCTGGGAGGTCCTGAGATGGCAACCTCAACGCAGGATCGGTTGCAGGGTTTTATCTCTGAGATTGCGCTTCACACTGATATTCATTGCTCTTATTCGTTTGCACAAGAATATTCATTTAACGCGGGTCGTCAAGAGATGTTGCACTTGTTGCGCGGGTCACCTGCAGAAGCATACTTCTGCGGTGATGACGTACTGTCGATCGGAGCTCTAAGCGCGATAACCGATGCCGGATTATCAGTGCCCGATGACGTTGGCATCATCGGGCTGAATGATATGGAAATTGCAGGCTGGGAGAATATTGCCCTGACCACCATCCGGCAACCGATACAACAGATCATCAGTTCCTCCATTGAACTCATAGTTGCCATGCTGGATGATCCGGACAGATTTCCCGAAGCTCGCCTGTTTCCCAGCACGGTAGTGGAACGCTCAACTCTCAGGCCGCGATAGATGTACTGAGAGCGTAGCGAGGTAAAGATGCCCCTTGTGATCTACCTAGCGAAACATGGGCGGGCGGGCATCAGTCCATTCGCCGTCGGCAGCACCGGACTTTGCCACAGCAACCACGGCCGCCATGGAACGAAGTCCGTCGGTGGCGCGAGGATAGAGGTTCGCGGCTGGGTCGATGGCGCGGCCTTCTTTGTAGGCGTAGATGGCTTCCGACAGATCTTTGTAGATGTTGGCAAATGCCAGTGGCATGCCTTCAGAGTGTCCAATGGTAACGCGGGTTGCCCGGTCAGCTTCTGGAGACAGGCCAGCTTCGCCACGTTCAATGATTTGCAGACGTTCATTCAATGGCATCCAGTACAACTGATCAGGTTGCTCCTGCGACCATCTCAGACCGCCGGTCTCGCCAAACACCTGTATGCCCAAACCGTGTTGGCGACCGATAGCAATAGATGAAGTCCACAATCTGCCCACTGCACCACCGTCCATGCGGAAGTTGACCATGGCATCGTCTTCCAGCTCACGTGATGCAAGACAGGACACGATATCAGCGGACAAGGAGGTGACCTCCTGACCAGTTACGAAGCTTGCCATGTGCAAGGCGTGAATACCGCAATCTGCGAATTGAGCTGACACGCCTGCCTGAGCAGGATCATAGCGCCAGCGCACTCGCGGGTTGTCAGCATCGGCTGCATCAGCATGATGACCGTGTGCGAATTCGGCATTGACGACACGTATCTTGCCTAAATCACCGCGGGCCACCATCGCCTTCATATGACGAACCAGTGAGTATCCGCTGTAGCCATAATTGACCGCACAGATCTTCCCTGACGCTTTCGCGATGCTGACGATTTCTTCGCCTTCTTCAACGCTCATGGTCATGGGCTTTTCACACAGCACGTGAAAACCGGCTTCCAGATAAGCTTTGGTAATCTCGAAATGGGTGGAGTTGGGCGTTGCCACTGTTACCAGATCAACCCGATCGTCGCGCATCTTTTCACCCTCCAGCATTTCCTGCCAGTGACCATAGCTGCGATCAGCGTCCAGCCCCAGTTCCTGTGCATAGGCACGGCCCTCTTCAGGTCGATGATCCAGAGCACCCGCTGTGAATTCGAACAATCCGTCTAGCCCTGCGCCAAGGCGATGTGCTGGTCCGATCTGGCTGCCTCTACCGCCGCCGATCATGCCCCAATGTAGTTTCTTCATGTGTTGCTACTGTTCCTGTTTAAGACGTATGGCACTGCATTAAGTCCAATTCGCCAAGAGCCCACCGCCCGATCTAATCAGCTAGTGCTGGTCAACGAATAATCAATCAGGAAAAGCCGATAGATTGCAGGTATTCGCGGTTGATACGGGCGTCACCCTCAGTATCAGGATTCAGGGTGGGGTCACAGTCTTGTTCAATAGTGCACCAGCCAGAATAGTGGGCTTTAATCAGTAAGTCACGAACTGCAGGAAAGTCTACTTCGCCTTCAGGCAATGTGCAGAAGATTCCTTGTCCACAAGCGTCGTAGAATCCGGTGCGGTTGGCAATGGCATCCTGCTTGACCTTCGCGTTGGTGTTCTTGAAATGCACATAGGTAATACGATCCATATGGCGCCGCATGAACGCGACAGGATCGAAGCCTGCGTAGGTGCAGTGACCGGTATCGATGCATATTTTCAGTAGCGCTGGGTCTGTCTCTGCCAACAGGCGTTCAACCTCAAGTTCAAAATCCATGAAACCGGCGGCATGAGGATGGATTTCCGAGGTTAGCCCGTATTCCTCCCAACCCATCTTTGCAACCGTGGCGATACGATCTCGATAGGCGTTCCATTCAGCGGTGTCCATGGGCTCGGCTTCAGCACCACGCCCTGCTGTCGGTGCTCGGCGCGGTGAAATGGAATCAATCAAGACAAAATGCTCGGCACCATGGGCCTTCAGTGCCTTGCAGGTACGCACGGCACCATCCATGACATCGTCCCATTGAGCCGGATCGTGGAAGGCGCGAAAAACCACGCCACCAATCAGCTCCAGATCATGTGCCGCCAGCGCATCGCCAAGCTCTGCCGGATCTTCGGGCATGAATCCCACGGGACCCAGTTCAATGCCGGAGTATCCAGCGTCGCTGCACTGTTGCAGGACGCTCTGCCAAGTGGGATTGCGCTCGTCTTGAGCAAACTCGACACCCCAGGAGCAAGGGGCGTTTCCTATTCTGATTGTCATGACGTCTCGTGTGTAGTCTGCGTTGCGAAAAATGCCGCGAATTCGTTTTCCATAAGAAAGTCAAGGTTGCTGCTACCTGATACAAGCGGGTTTGCAACCGGTTGCATTTATTGTATTCTGTGGTTTGATACAGCGTCAACTGTCTGTGAGCACGAGCAGGTAAGCTTGGCGGAAAACAGGGCACAAGATGACGTGTCGTAACGCTCGCCGGTCTTGAGCGCCGGTAATTTAGCGATAATGGTGAGAGTGAAAACAGGTATGACCCCAAATACAGTTCGACTTACCCTTGCGCAGGCTGTTGTTCGTTGGCTGGCTAACCAGTACACCGTTATAGAGGGTCAGGAACAGCTCCTGTTTGGTGGTGGCTTTGGCATATTCGGACACGGCAATGTCACTTGTCTTGGCGAAGCGTTATATGAGCATCGTGAAGTGCTGCCTCTGTACCGCGGCCAGAACGAGCAGAGTATGGGGTTTGCGGCGGCCGCCTACGCTAAATACCACCTGCGTAAACGTATGATGTTCTGCACAGCATCCGCTGGTCCCGGCACATCCAACCTTCTGACATCAGCCGCTCTGGCCCATGCCAACAGACTACCCATGCTGATGTTGTGTGGCGACGCTTACGTTACGCGCCTGCCTGATCCGGTTCTCCAGCAGATGGAACATTTTCAGGATCCCACACTGGGTGTCAACGATGCGTTCAAGGCGGTCACTCGTTATTGGGACCGGATCGTTCATCCGGCACAAATTATTCAATCGCTACCTAATGCCATCGCCACCTTGCTGGACCCAGCCGATTGCGGACCGGCTTTCATGGGTTTGCCTCAGGACGTGCAGGGCTGGGCACACGATTTTCCTGAGGTGTTCTTTGAGAAAAAAATTCATCGGATCAGGCGCAGCACACCAGATGCGCTGGAAATAGCCGATGCTGTCCATGTGTTGAAGTCAGCACACCGGCCAATGATTATCGCCGGGGGCGGCGTGCAGTATTCGGGCGCTGTAGATGAACTCAAAGCGTTCGCTGACGCGCATCAAATTCCGGTAGTCGAAACCATAGCCGGGAGAGCAAACTTGTTATCCACACATCCTTTGAATACGGGTCCAATCGGCGTGACGGGTTCCAACTCTGCTAATGCCATTGCAGAAAAAGCGGATGTTATCGTGGCCGTGGGAACACGCCTGCAGGATTTTACAACAGGGTCGTGGACTGCCTTTGACCACAACGCGCGCTTGATCTCGCTCAACGTTGGACGACACGATGCTGGCAAGCATCGTTCGTTGCCCGTAGTGGGCGATGCGAAGCTATCACTGCCGTTGCTGTCTGAACAGTTGCAGGGATATCAAAGTCCCGCAGACTGGACTGCCTTTGCGGCTACCGAGCGCAAGCAGTGGGATGCTTATGTGGCAGTGAATGTATCGTACGGTAATGGTCCTAATTCGTATGCGCAGGCTATTGGTGTGGTGAATGCCCTGTGCGAACCTGAAGACAGGGTGGTAGCCGCTGCGGGTGGGTTACCGGCGGAAGTCACAGCAAACTGGCGCACGCTGAAAGCCGGTACCGTGGATGTTGAATTCGGCTACTCGTGTATGGGGTATGAAATAGCGGGCGGCTGGGGTGCACGCATTGCGCAATCAGAACAACAGGCGAGCAGTGACACTATCGTTTTCACTGGGGATGGTTCTTACCTGATGCTCAATTCAGACATCTACTCCAGTGTGCTGACCCACAAGAAGCTGATCATTCTTGTACTGGACAACGGTGGATTTGCCGTCATCAACAAGTTGCAGAACAACACCGGTAACGAAAGTTTCAACAACCTGATCAAAGATTGTCCGACAGTCGATGCACCCTTCACCGTGGACTTTGAAGCGCATGCCGCCTCCATGGGAGCCAACGCCGAAACGGTGGCAAATGCTACAGAGCTTGAAGGTGCATTCAAACGTGCCAAAGCTGCTTCCAAAACGTCCGTGATTGTCATGAAGGTTGATGCGTATGAAGGCTGGACCAATGAAGGCCATACCTGGTGGGAATGCGGTACGCCTGAAATCAGCAGCAGCGACAAAGTGAGGCAAGCGCACACGGACTGGGAAGCGAGTCGGCACAAACAGCGTCGGGGTGTCTGACCTCGTGTCAATTCTTCACGAATCACTGTTACCCGCTCAGCTGCCTGCACAACTGTGTGACAAGCTGTCACGCAACTCGTTCGTGGTCCTCGGCCGCGCGGGCATGGATTTCTATCCGGATCCTCCGGGTACGAAAACAGAAGATGCTTTGCAATTTACGGCACATCTAGGTGGCTCTTCAGCCAATATCTGCGTGGCCTTGACAAAGCTGGGTAGCAAGGCGGGTCTGGTAACCTGCGTATCAGATGATGCAGTCGGGCGTTTTTGTCTGAATCAACTGGATAACTACGAGGTTGATCGCACACACGTGCGCTCTATAGGCGGTGAATTCCGAAACTCACTCGCCGTCTCTGAAAGCCGAGTAGAGGATCATCAGACGGTGATCTATCGCAATGGTGCCGCTGATTTCCAGATGGAACGCGCTGATGTGTCGAACGTGGATTACGCACGCTATGGCGCCTTGATAACAACGGGTACTGTGTTTGCCGCTGAACCTTCACGTGATGCCGCGTTTCATGCGTTCGATCTGGCGCAAAAAGCGGGTTGCCCGTTAATCTTTGATGTGGACTACAGGCCGTACAGTTGGTCGTCCGCTGCCGAGGCTGCCGATGTCTATTCGCGTGCCGGCGCACTGTGTGACGTCATTATCGGCAATGATGTGGAGTTTGGTTTTATGGCAGGCGACTATGCCAGGGGGCTCGACAAGGCGCGTGAATTGATTCACAACGGCGCAAGTGTTGTAGTCTATAAGATGGGCGAGAAGGGTGCGATAACCCTGACATCTGCGGGTGAGATTCATACTGGCATCTATCCGGCAAATGCGTTGAAACCTACAGGTGCCGGAGATAGTTTCATGGGAGGCTTTATAGCCTCTCTGGCAGCGGGAATGGAGATAAAGCCGTCGATTTTGAGAGGTTCTGCTTGCGCATCCATGGTGGTGTCCAGAGTAGGCTGTGCCCCGGCAATGCCTACTTTTGCAGAGCTCAATGCGTTTCTGGCCAGCTCGTCCGAGCCGACACCGCTTTGATCAATCCCAGTTAAACAACCATAGACTAGATAAGGATAGTACCTCCATGCATATACCTCCCTATGACAATAAGAACGCCCCTATCGTTGATGTCGACGACGCTCTGGTACCGCTGAATTACTTCAATATCGTCAAGTTATCCAAAGGTGATGCGTTTGAATATCAGGTGCCAGGTTATGAGACGTGCATCGTGCCGGCAACAGGTTCTATTGACGTGGAAGTTGAAGGTGTAGATTTTGCTGCGCTGGGCAATCGCGGCGTTGATGTCTGGGACGGTGAGCCTGAAGGTGTCTATGTGCCCGTCGGGGCAAAAGTCATCATGTCGTGTGTCTCAGACAACGCAGAGGTTTTTATAGCCGGAGCAAAATTCGACAAGGTGCTTGAGCCTTTTGACGTTCGTGCCGATGGGCTTGATCTGGTGCAATACGGATCAGACGATACTAAAACGCATCGCAAGATAAAACACATACTGGGTCAGAAGCATCATGACAAGGTGGGTCGATTGCTGGTTAGCGAGTTGTATACCGTGGGTCAGGGTGGCTGGTCCGGATTTCCATCGCACAAGCACGATACGAATCGGCTGCCAGATGAAACTCGCCATGACGAGACCTACAACTTCCGCTTTCGGCCGAATCATGGTTCAGGCGTTCAGATGCTTCAACGAGTTGATAACGAGCCGGGTGATGCGTATCACATCGTCGATGGGTCGACTATCTGCCTGGACAACGGTTACCACCCGTGTGCTGTGCTGCCAGGTTACGAGATGTATTACTTTACTATTCTAGGCGGGCTCACTCAGCGATCACTGGTGCAGTATTTTCAACCTACCCATGCCTATCAGATCGAGACTATCCCCGGCATCAAAGACATGATTGCGAAGTTCAAGTAATGCCTCTGGTTACGTTGGCTGACGTACTTCAGCCAGCCATGCAAAATGGCTACGCGGTAGCGGGTGTGGTGACGTTAGGCTGGGAAGATATGCGCGCGTTTGTTGCAGCCGCAGAAGCTGAGCAGGTACCACTGATACTGCAGGCGGGCCCTGGCTGTCGCGAACACACCCCCTTGCCGGTATTGGGCAAGATGTTTGTGTATCTGGCAGAGCAGGCATCCGTACCCGTCGTTGCGCATCTTGATCATGGGTATACGCTTGAGGAGTGTCAAGAAGCGCTGGACTGCGGCTTTACCTCTGTCATGTATGACGGATCAAGAAAGCCGTTGACGCAGAACATTGACGAGACGGCTGCCATTACTGAACTGGCACATGCTACCGGAATGTCCTGTGAGGGCGAGATCGGCTTCGTTGGTTATGCCAATGGCGAGACGTCACAGGGCACTGATGCATCGGAGGCGGCACAGTTTGCCGCGGACACTCGGATTGATGCGATGGCTATCTCGGTGGGCAATGTGCACCTGCAACAGGAAACTGGCGGGCGACTGGATGAGGCGCGTATACAGGCCATTGAATCTGTTACCTCTGTGCCGCTGGTAATACACGGAGGGTCCGGTGTCCCGGTGGATCAACGAATGTCTCTGGCGGCCAACACCGCGGTGTGCAAATATAATATTGGCACAGAGCTGCGCAAGGTATTTGGTCAGGCACTGCGTGAATCAGTCAATCGGGACGCAATGCGATTTGATCGGGTGGCCTTACTCAAGGATACGCACGAGCCTGTGATGCAGGCTACGCGCAAGGTCTTGCAGAGTGTAACGCCACGTTAGTACGGGTGTTGGAAGCTCAGTGCCTGGGCTTCAGCTTTGTTCAGCCATCAGTGACTGGACAATCTGGTGGGCGTATAGGTGCCCGATTTACTGCGTTTGAAATCCGTGGAAATACGTGGGTGGCGAAGAGGCGTCGTGTTCTCATCCACTAGCAGATTCTGTTCTGATACGTAGGCTTCGTACACTGTTTCATCATTCTCCGCATACAAATGATAGAAAGGTTGGTCCTTGTGGGGTCTGACGGCCTCCGGGATGGCGTCATACCATTCATCGGAATTATCAAACTCGGGGTCAACATCGAAGATGACTCCACGGAACGGGTAAACGCGGTGGCGTACAACCTGCCCGATACTGAACTTTGCGTCTCTGATCATGGCACACAGTGTATACGGCATCGACGTGCCAAGTGCGGTCGAGCAAAATTAGCGTTAAACTTGCCACGATGAAAACACTGAGATATGCCGTTATTGGCACCGGTATGATGGGGCGCGAGCACCTTCGCAATCTGGCGCTGGTAAGTGAGCATCAGCAGTGGGATGTCCAGGTCGTTGCGCTTATTGATCCGAATACCCTCATGCGGGACTCAGCCGTTGCGCTGGCCCGATCTCTGGGAAATTCTCAAGCGACAGGTTTCGCGTATCTGCAGGATCTGGATCTGGACACTGTAGATGCATACCTGATCGTATCGCCCAACTTTACCCATCACGAGATCATCACGCAGCTGTTGCCCACGGGCAAGCCTATACTCGCGGAAAAGCCTGTGTGCACAACCATTGCACACTGTGACGATCTGCTTCACAAGCTGGAAGGTTACCCGTCAGCATTCTGGGTGGCAATGGAATATCGGTATATGCCCCCCACGGCCCGTTTTATAGAGCGCCTCGGCAGTGGTGAGATTGGTACGCTTCGTATGTTGTCTATCAAGGAGCACCGTTTCCCGTTCCTTGAAAAAGTGGGTGACTGGAATCGTTTCAGTCACAAGACAGGCGGCACACTGGTTGAAAAATGCTGCCATCATTTTGATCTGATGAGGCTCATGGTCGGTGCAGAGCCTGTAAGGATTTTTGCCAGTGGAGCCATTGATGTCAATCATCTCGACGAGCGTTATGACAATCAAACTCCCGATGTCATCGATAACGCTTTAGTGATCGTGGACTTTGCCAACGGTGTGCGTGCCTCGCTTGAGCTGTGCATGTTCGCTGATGGGGCTGATCCACAAGAGCAGCTCACAGCCATTGGCGATAAAGGCAAACTGGATGCTTACATTCCAGGCCCGGATCGCTTCTGGTCCGGTGAGCGTGACCGACCTACCCGGGTGGTGTTCAGTCCGCGTGATCGTAGTGAGCCTCAGGTAGACCCTATCGTGGTTGACGAGGCGCTGGCGGCGGCTGGTGATCACCATGGCTCTACCTACTATCAGCACGTTCAGTTCATTCGTGCCGTGCTTGAGGGCGGGCGCGTCGAAGTCAGTGCCGAAGACGGCGTAAGGGCTGTGCGCATGGGAGCGGCAGCGCAAGAGTCGATTCGCACAGGCCGCGCAATCGAATTCGATCAATTCACCAACGCGGCGCCATTATCGGCGTCTGGAACAGCACCATGAGCACGTCAGACTCTTCATCGTCGAACACCTCGGCAACAAATGCTACGGTTAACATTCCCTGCCTGGACGTGGGTGATTCAGCTCAGATGCCAGTGATCGGGCTGGGCCTGTGGAAGATTGACAAGCCACAGGTAGCCAACGTGGTTTACGAGGCCATTCGCACCGGCTATCGCCATCTGGACAGTGCCTGCGACTACGGTAATGAGAAAGCAGTAGGCGAGGGCATCAAGCGGGCAATTGATGAGGGAATCTGTACGCGGGAGCAGCTCTGGATCACCTCCAAGCTCTGGAATACCTACCACCATCCGGATCACGTGATCATGGCGATGGATCAGACACTGAACGATCTGGGCCTGGACTACCTGGACCTGTACCTGGTGCACTTCCCCATAGCGCTGGAATTTGTACCGTTCGAAACGCGCTACCCACCAGAGTGGGTGTACGATCCCGCCGCCGATGTCCCTATGATGAAGCCAGCCAGAGTGTCCTTGCAAGACACTTGGGAAGCCATGGAAACGCTGGTCGATTCAGGCCTGACACGACACATCGGTGTGTGCAACTATGGCGTCAGTCTGATGCGTGATTTGCTGAATTATGCGCGCATCACGCCTGCCGTTTTGCAGGTGGAATCACACCCTTATCTGGTCCAGGAGAAACTCATGCGGTTCTGCGCCGAAGAGGATATTGCCGTCACGGCTTTTTCACCGTTGGGTGCACTGTCTTATCTGGAGCTTGAAATGGCTAAGGCTGATGAGTCGGTGCTCAAACAGCCCGGTGTTGAGGCTATCGCTGAGCGTGTCGGCCGGACACCTGCGCAGGTGGTATTGCGATGGGGCGTGCAGCGGGGTAACGCCATAATCCCCAAGACCTCAAAGCCTGAGCGCCTTGTTGAGAATGCCGCTTTGTTTGATTTCTCCCTGACCGATGACGACATGGCGATCATCAGCGCGCTGAACAAGAATCAGCGATTTAATGATCCTGGTGTGTTTACAGAACTGGCCTTTAATACTTTTTTTCCGATCTACGAATAATTGTTTTCTCATCAGCGAGTGTTCCGGTCGGGCAGGGTCTCAATGGCTGACCTGTTATGCTCTGGCCATTGTCAATTGATACGGAGTAATTCCTTCATGAAAACTTGGTTAAAATCCGCGCAATACGCAGCATCGCCTGCTGCACCGTCAGTTGCCGCGTCATGCCTGCTAGCGGCCGTGAGTGTGCTGGGAGCTGCGCCCGTTGCTGCTCAAAGTAGCGTTACTATTCTGCACACCAACGATTTCCACTCGCGTGTGGAGCCGATCAGTAAATACGACAGTGGTTGCTCGGCCGAAGACAACGCGGCAGGAGAATGCTTTGGTGGGTATGCACGTCTGGTTACCACCATCGCTGACGCTCGCACGCGCAATCCCGATGCACTGTTGTTTGATGGCGGTGATCAATTCCAGGGCTCACTGTTCTATACCTATTACAAAGGTAAAGTGGCCGCCGAAATCATGAATGCCCTGCAGTACGACGGCATGACTGTTGGCAATCATGAATTCGATGATGGCCCGGCTGTGTTGCGAGAATTTATCGATAACGTCGAGTTTCCGGTAGTGATGTCCAACGCAGATTTCACTCAGGAACCTGCGCTGGCGAACAAGCTGATGAAATCAACTATCGTTGAAAAGGGTGGAGAGAAATACGGCATCATCGGTCTTACACCTGAAGACACCAGCGAACTGGCAAGCCCGGGCAAGAACATCTCTTTCTCAGATCCTGTTGCTGCGGTTCAAGGTGAGGTGGATGAACTGACCGAGCAGGGCATTAACCGTATTATCGTGTTGTCTCATTCCAGTTACGAGGTCGACAAGCTGGTAGCTGCTGAAACAATGGGCGTGGACGTAATCGTGGGTGGGCATTCTAATACCTTGTTGTCCAATACCCACGAGCGCGCTGCCGGTCCCTATCCCACCATGGTCGGTGATACCGCTATCGTGCAAGCCTATGCTTATGGCAAGTTTGTCGGTGAGTTGTCAGTGACGTTTGATGATGCCGGCGTTATTACAGAAGCAACCGGAGAGCCTTTGCTGGTCGATGGCAGCGTAGCTGAAGACGCCGATGTCGTAGCGCGTGTTGCCGAGTTGGCAGAACCTCTGGATGAGATTCGTAACAAGGTTGTAGCCGCTACGGCGGGTGTGATAGAAGGCAACCGCGAAGTGTGCCGCGTGGAAGAATGTGCCATGGGCAATCTGGTGGCCGATGCGTTGCTTGATCGTGTGAAAGATCAGGGCGTCACTATCGCCATCATGAATTCAGGTGGTCTGCGTGCCTCCATTGATGAAGGTGAAGTGACCATGGGTGAAGTGCTTACGGTGCTGCCTTTCCAGAACACCTTGTCTACGTTTGAACTGACTGGCGCAGGCGTTATCGCTGCGTTGGAAAACGGCGTCAGCCAGGTAGAAGAGGTTGCAGGGCGCTTTCCTCAAGTAGCTGGACTGACGTTCAAGTGGGATCCTGCTGTCGCGGCTAACGAAGGTCGGATTGTGGAAGTGATGGTTGGTTCGGGTGATGATTTTCAACCGATAGATCCTGAAGAGACCTACAAGGTAACAACCAACAACTACGTCCGAGGTGGTGGTGATGGCTACGACATTTTTGCAGAGTCCGCTGTCAACGCTTATGACTTCGGGCCCAATGTTGAAACGGTGGTAGCGGATTACCTGGCTGCCAATGCACCGTACAAGCCATTTACTGAAGGTCGTATCTCCCAGTAAGCATGTTCTGGTTACGGCTGAGTAGTCTAGCGGGCGTCGTGTGCTGTAGCCTCGGGCTTTCGCAGGTGGCTGCCGCAAACGCCAAGGAGCCTGTGCCGAGTGTCATGTCCATTAATTTGTGTGCGGATCAGCTGGTTATGCTGCTGGCTGATCCGCCACAGATCAAGGCACTGTCCAGGCTGAGCCGGGATGGTGCAGGTTCGTATTACCATGAACTTGCGGCCTCGTATCCTACCGTTGAGGCGTCGGCTGAGCAGATTTTGCCGCATGCGCCGGATGTTGTTCTGACAGGGCCCTATGTTTCCCGGTACACACGCACATTGCTTGCGGATCTGGGCTTGCGGGTGGAGTCGCTGGAGGTGGCTACTTCCCTTGATGGCATGCTGGCCAATATCACTCTGGTTGGCGACATTTTGCAGCGAGTTGACAAGGCTGCATCGGTAGTGGCAGCGATTCAGGCAAGGCTTGCCGAGGTTGAACAGCGTGTTGAATTGCTGGACGCCGCCATGGTCGCAGCCGGTAAACAGCGACCAAAAGCTGCTGTCTACGATGCAAACGGCTATACCGTTGGGCTGGATTCCATTCGAGGTCAAGCCATGAGTATTGCCGGTTGGCACAACGTGGCGGAAGATCGCGGTATTGAGTCTTATGGGGCGTTGGCGCTGGAGGATCTTATCCACTTGAACCCGGATGCACTGATTGAGTCGCCCTACAGCGCGGGGACCTACTCGAGAGGGCAAATGCTCACCCGGCATCCAGCGCTGCGGCAGGCCGGACTGAATCCGTTGACCTTGTCGCTGGCCAGCAATGAGACGATTTGCGCAGGACCCTGGTCTGTGGGGATTATTGAGCAGCTGGTGAATGCACGCGAAGCACTGCGCTGATTTTTCACGGGTTTGCGTTGTTTGTGAACCTGTGCCATAAAGACATCGTAGTGGTGATGTACGTCAAGCAATCTAAACGAGGAACAGCAAATGAAACGACTCATCGTGGCAGCAGCCGGTACCTTTGCGCTGATGGCAGGAAGTGCTTATGCCGGGGAAGGGTGTAGCTATGGCAAACACGCAGCATCGGATGCTTCAGAGGCACCGATTATGGCGGCTGTAGACGACTCAGCTAACCCTGAATTGCTTGCAAAGCTCAAATTGCAGGAAGAGCAGGAAGCACTCGATAAACTCATCCAGGCCCCTGTGATCCACAACTAGCGCGGGGTGTTCCAGCGGTGGCAAGATAACCCACCGATCAGGCAGTAGATATAGGCCCGGCTCACTGTGAGTCGGGCTTTTTTGTGTGCAGCCCCTGAATGATCGAGCGTAGGGCCCCTCAGAGGTTTAATCAAAACGACCAAGCCACTCACATTTCCAACTTCCCATAAAATACCCAATCGAGCCCCGAAAACACCCCTTTAAGCGCCTCCAACCTCACATAATCACCAATTAATTCAATAATATCAAACACATATGGGGGTCAGACCCCCAATGTGGGTCTAAGGTGCCGGTGATTTGTCGTGGTCCGACCCCGAGGGCGAGGGATTTCCTTGGCGGGGGTTACGACCTACAATGGCGGCTCGCCAGACATCGACAAGGAACAACATGAAATTATTTCGATATGCAGCGGTGGCAAGTCTTTGCGCTGTCGCTTTACAAGTCAATGCAACGGGGGTCGAGAGTGTAACGGCTGAATCACTGAGTGGTAGTAGCGCCAGAGTTAGCTGGAGTGCTACAGAAGGCGCTGCCTATTATGATGTTTATCAGGACGGTGTACAGATAGCGAACGGCGTTACAGGCACTAATCTGGAAGTTACCGGACTTGCCGCCAGCACCGATTTTCAATTTTTCGTTACTGCCTGCATGAGCAGTGGTGTCTGTTCAGTACCTTCTTCACAGGCCAGTATCAACACATCCATTCCGGCGGCAACTCTGGGTATCTGTGAGGCGACAACCGATGGTTCTTCACCGACTGTAGAACTGAACCCTAATGGCGACGGAACGGCTCGACTAGCCTGGTGTGAAGTCACTGGTGCCGATGGCTATAATATTTTTATCGATGGCATGTACGACGGTACGTTCGGTTCGGAAACCTTCGATACGACGGTCTCTTACACGGGCTCAGAGCAGTATCAGGTTGCCTACTACGCCAATGGCGAGTATCCACCAAAATCTGCTGTGGCGATGGAAAGCGGTGCGCCGACTCGTGACAAAGGACCCACGACGGATATCGAAGGGCTTGAATTGCTCGACCGGTCCAGTCAGGACGCTGATGTTGAGATCTACTTCACACGTCACGCTGAAAAGATGACTCAGACAGCACAGCAGGATGATGGATCGTTTGTTGATGTGTGTGGCGAAGACAAGTGCGCCGAAGTACTCAACGCTAAAGGTGAGCTGCGTGCAGAACTTCTGAAGAATCTGTTCAAGGACGCCGGGATTACCGATCGCCTGACTCACGCCTTCTCAAGCCACAAGATCCGCACACGCCAGACTATCGAGATGATCACCGCTGATGCTGGTCTGACAGGTGACATGGACAAGAATGCCAATGACGGCATACAGGAATTTCCTGTGTTGAATCCAGAAGGTACGGCTAACGCAACCGAACTGGATCCTGAAAGCACATCGCCATCTGAAGCGCCAGTTATAGAGGCACTGTTATCGTTGCCTTCAGGTAGCGTTGCTTTGGTAGCAGGACACAGTGGTACGCTCTACGACATTATGGCAGGCCTCGGTTTAACAGACGTTTGTCTGACAGACACTGTCGATTCGTGCAACGAAGATCGCTATCCGATCGATGCCAAGGTGAAGGTCAAGAACTTCGGTGATATCTGGAAAGTAGTTCTCCAGGATGGTGAAGCGCAATTTGTATTTCGCGCCAACTTCCAGCCAGCGGCGCTGGAGCTGGAAGAGCTTGCCAACTAGCCAGAGCTCCCCAATGACATATCTTTAACGTGTGCAAGAATGTGTCGGACACCACGCTGTGTGTCCGACACAATGTGACTGGCGTTTGATTCGAACTAACAGGGCAGTGCTTTGAGCACATAACGTTCTGTTTGTCATGAGCAGTTACACTGTCGTGCCGTTATTGTTTTTACTGGAGAGCGATCAGTTCGCTAGCCAGATAAAAATAACAAAACAAGAGGCGCGGTAAATGATAAAGCGCACGGTAGTTACTTGGTCAGCGATAGGGATATCGCTGACATTATTTTGTTCATCGGTAGCGTTCGGTTCCGACACTTCATCAGACGACACAAGAACCGAAAGCCCCGCACACACGTTGATGGCGATCAGCGGCTTGAACGATCAGCTCGACGCACTGCCCAACGCAGTAAGAATCAGTTTTGATCAGCTATTGATTGCAGACGGTCTGGTAGAACCCTTCGAATCGGCAGATGTTCCTCAGCTCAGAAGTGCTGTCGGTTCAGTATTTAATGCTAAAGCACTACAAAACTCTATCTTGGCGGAACTTGAATCAATCATGAGCCCCGCTGATAGCAGCGAGCTTGTGCAGTTTTATAAAACTGATACCGGTATCGATTTACGCACCGCTGAGCGTGATAACAGCATCCTCGAGAACGCTGCGCGTTTTCAGGGCTGGTATAGGGACACTGGACTCCACGGCCTCACTAACGAGCGTCAGGATGTCATCAAGAAACTTGAGGTGTCAATGCAGGCAACCCGTGGGGCAGTCGATGCCATGATAGGGATGCAAATAGCCATGCAGGTCAGTCTCACTCCTATACTACCGGCAGCCGAGCAGCTTAGTCCTGTTCAGCTACAGGGCGTAGCCGAAGAACTCAGACCGGAACTCACAGCTATCTATTACGAGAGTTCTCTTGAGACGCTGGCGTTTGTCTTCAAGGACCTATCCTTGAGCGCACTACGAGACTATGCCGAGGTGCTGGATACCGACGCCGGTCAGCGCTACGCACGCGCCGTAAACGATGGTCTGAGCCGGGGTCTTTTCAATTCAGCCGAAAAGCTTGGCTTTCTGTTACAGGATATTCTCGCCGTCAGACTCGGTCAGGGCGCCTGAACTAACGCACACAACTTGAAGTTCACTGCCAGGGCGCCCTGGGAGAATCCAGTAAACGCTTAACTGGTTTCACGCGGAGGTAGCCCGGTATGCTGCGACAGAATCTGACCCTTACGCACCTTGTCTGATTTTCCGGCGCTGCCCGCACCGCGACCACTTTGTCGCTGACTGGGCGTACTGTTCTTGCTTCTAGCACTTTGATAGCCTCTATCGGTTTTAGGCTGATAGGTGGGAATCAGTTGCTGTTTGCCATTACCGATCAGATCGGCACGACCCATCGCTTTGAGAGCGTCACGAAGCATCGGCCAGTTGGCCGGATCGTGATAGCGAAGAAACGCCTTGTGCAATGTTCTCTGGGTACTGGACTTGGCAATGGGCACGTCGCCACCGTTGCGGCGAACACGTTTTAACGGATCCTTACCGGTGTGGTACATGGCGGTAGCGGTGGCCATGGGCGAGGGGTAGAAATTCTGCACCTGATCTGCGCGAAAACCATTGGTTTTCAACCACAGCGCAAGGTTCATCATGTCTTTGTCTGTAGTGCCCGGATGCGCCGCTATGAAATAGGGAATCAGGAACTGCTGCTTGCCGGCTTTTTTGGTAAATTTTTCGAACATGGCCTTGAATTCATCGTAGGCGCCGATGCCCGGTTTCATCATTTTATCCAACGGCCCCCGCTCGGTATGTTCCGGCGCAATCTTCAGATAACCGCCCACGTGGTGCGTGACCAGTTCTTCCACGTACTCGGGCGACTTGATGGCCAGATCGTAGCGCAGGCCTGATGCGATCAATACCTTTTTTATGCCAGGTAAATTGCGGGCACGCTTGTATAGCTGAATCAACGATGAATGATCGGTATCCAGGTTGGAGCAGACGTCGGGGTATACGCACGAAGGCAATCGGCAGTTAGCTTCAATCTCACGAGATTTACAGGCGATGCGGTACATGTTGGCAGTTGGCCCACCCAAATCGGATATGACACCCGTGAAGCCAGGCACGTCATCACGGATGGTTTCTATTTCCTTGATGATTGATTCTTCGGAACGGTTCTGAATGACACGCCCTTCGTGTTCAGTGATAGAGCAAAACGTACAGCCACCGAAACAGCCGCGCATGATGTTTACGGAGAACCGGATCATTTCGTAGGCGGGGATGCGCGCCTTGCCGTAGCTGGGGTGCGGGACACGGGCATACGGGTGATCAAACACGTAGTCCATTTCTTCAGTGGTCAGCGGAATGGGCGGCGGGTTGAGCCACAGTTTCTGCCCACCCTGATTCTGTACAAGCGCGCGTGCGTTGCCCGGATTGGTTTCCAGATGCAACACACGGTTTGCATGCGCGTATAGCGCCTTGTCGTTCTTGACCATTTCGAAGGAGGGCAGGCGCAGCACAGTCTTGTCGCGTTTTTGCTGGCGGATAGACTGACGTTCTTCACGGCTCATGAACCTCATGACCTGAGAACCAGCGGGCACGACCGAGGCAGAGCCTTGCTGAGCCAGCTCGCTGTCTACCGCTTCATTCGCGTTGGTTGCACAACTGTTCGAGCCATCTTCTTCAGGCACGATGTACGGGTTGACCGGTTCTTCGATTCTGCCAGGCTTATCCACCTTGCTTGAATCAATGACAATCCAGTCTTCGGGCAGGTTATCCATCATCATGGCCGTGCCACGCACATCATTAATGTCCTGAATTTTATGCCCTGCCGCAAGACGATGGGCTATTTCAATAATGGCGCGTTCACCGTTACCGTAAACCAGCATGTCGGCCTGAGCATCGGCCAATATGGAACGGCGCACCTTGTCTTGCCAGTAATCGTAGTGAGCAATACGTCGGAGCGAGGCCTCGATACCACCCATGACAACAGGTACGTCCCTGAACGCTTCACGACACCGTTGCACATAGACAATGGAGCTGCGATCCGGACGTTTGCCGCCGACATCATCGGGCGAGTAAGCATCGTCTGAGCGGACTTTGCGATCAGCCGTGTAGCGGTTGATCATGGAATCCATGTTACCGGCGGTGATGCCGAAGAACAGGTTGGGTGCACCCAGAGCTTCAAATGCGGTGGTGTCCTGCCAATCGGGCTGCGCGATGATGCCCACTCTGAAGCCCTGAGCCTCCAGAAGCCGGCCGACAATCGCCATACCGAAACTGGGGTGGTCTACGTACGCATCTCCGGTGACAATGATAATATCGCAGCTGTCCCAGCCCAGTTCGTCCATTTCTGCACGGGACATAGGGAGAAATGGCGCGCGTCCGTAGCATTCCGCCCAGTAGGGTGGATAGTCGAAAAGAGCGCAAGACTGCGCTGTGGCCGGGCGTGCTGACATGGAACTGTTCTCGGGGTTATCACGTATGGTACCTGTTTACGGAGAATGTCCGCTTGATTTCGAAGCGTTTGCTCAGCATCGTCTTGCCCATCGTCGTTATTATAGCCGCTGTGCTGGCCTCAAAATGGATCAAGGCCAGCAAACCGGAACCAGAAACACGTGCGAAACCTGCGCGCGTCACGCAAGTAGACGCCAAACGTCTCAAAACGGGGCACTATCCAGTGCTACTACGTAGTCAGGGTACTGTTCAGCCCACCGTTACCAACGCTCTGGTTCCAGAAGTAGGCGGTACCGTTGTGTCACTGGCGAAAACATTTGTCGTAGGTGGCCGGTTCAAAGCGGGTGATGTGCTGGTTCAGATCGACCGGCGCGATTACGACATTGCTCTGACTCAGGCGGAGGCAAACCTTGCTCAGGCTGATGCTCAGCTGCAAGAGCAAGCGGCTCTGGCGGAGCGCGCAAGGGCTGACTGGCGATTACTGGGGCGCTCTGGCAAGCCATCAGCGCTCACGTTGCGCGAACCCCAGCTGGCAGCTGCCAAAGCGGATCGAGACGCTGCACAAGCGCAGTTGAGCCGCGCACAGCTGGATGTGGATCGCACGCAATTAAGCGCCTCGTTCGACGGCATTGTCGGTGAAAAGTCCGTGGACACCGGGCAATTCGTGGCACGCGGGACACTGATTGGTCGCCTTCACGCCATCGATTCTGCAGAGGTGCGACTACCCGTCAGTGGCCAGTATCTTGGTTTACTGAATCTGCAAGGGGATGCCACTGTCAGTATCACATCCAGCGATGGCGGCTCCGGGGGCGCTGTCCGGGAAGGCATTTTGACGCGTGTGGAAGGCATGGACGCTGCCTCCCAACAACTGACCGTGGTGGCGCAGATATCAGATCCTTATGGTACTGATACTGATACTGATACTGATACTGATACTGATACTGATACTGATACTGATACTGATACTGATACTGATACTGATTCAACCGCAAACGTAAGTGCAACTTTATCGGCAACAACCACGGAAAAACCACCAATCAGATTCGGTCAATTCGTTGAAGCGGCGATCACTGGAAAAACGCTCACCAATGTGTTTGTGATTCCGCGCAGTGCGCTACGAGAAGAGCGTGAAGTATTGCTGGTGAATAGTGAGGGCAGGATAGAAAGACGCGACGTGCAAGTGGTCTGGTCAGACGACGATAGCGCTGCTGTCAGTGCAGGCTTGCAAGCCGGTGAATTACTGGTGACGACACCGTTGAGTACTGTGGCAGACGGCACACCGGTGAGTGCAATGGTGGACGGTAAGTTGTGGCCGGGTAACGAGCCTGATAACGGCAATAAATCAGATTCGATTGGTGACCCAGACCCAGACCCAGACCCAGACCCAGACCCAGACCCAGACCCAGACCCAGACCCAGACCCAGACAACTGATGCATTCACTTATCGCCTGGTTTGCGCGCAATTCGGTTGCAGCCAATTTGCTGATGGTTTTTATCATCGCTTGGGGATTGTCGGCGCTTGATAGCCGCATACCGCTGGAAGTCTTTCCTACCTTTCAATTGGATACTGTCAATATTTCCGTACCGTTCCGGGGGGCTACACCCGCTGATGTTGAAGAAGGTGTCAACATCAAGGTCGAAGAAGCTATTCAGGATATTGAAGGTATCAGGCGGATAACGTCGGTAGCCAATGAAGGTGCTGGTACGGTATCCGTGCAGGTGGCCAACGGTTACAACACGCTGGAATTACTCGACGAAATCAAGCAGCGCGTGGATGGCATCAGTACGTTCTCTTCAGAGGTTGGTTTACCGTCTATCACCATTCCTTCTACGTCACGCGAAGTGATCAGCGTGGTGGTAGCCGGCGCCATGCCCGAGAAAGAACTGCGCGCGGTAGCATCGCGTGTGCGTGATGATCTTGAAGCTCTGCCCAACGTCTCCTCCGTTGCTGTCTCAGGTGTACGCGCTTACGAGATGGGCATTGAGATATCTCAAAGTGCACTGGAACGCTACGACCTGACATTAAGCAGTGTGGCTCAGGCAATCGAGAGCAGCTCGCTGGACATGGCCGCTGGTGCGGTTACTACCAGTCGCGGTGAGGTGTTGCTACGCACGCGGGGTCAGGCTTACAGCGCAGAAGACTTCAGGGCTATCGATGTGCTATCAGGCACCGATGGTACCCGCGTGACCCTGGCCGACATCGCCACGGTTACCGATGGTTTTGAAGACGCACAACTGATGCAGCGTTATAACGGCCAGAGCAGTATCGAGATAGATGTCTATCGCACAGGTATGCAAAGTGCGATTACCGTGGCCGATGAGGTCAAGGCCTATCTGGTTGAGGCGGAAGAGACGCTACCGTATGGCGTAACGCTCGGTTACTGGCGTGACTGGTCCAGAACCGTTCGTGCGCGGCTCGACACCTTGACCAGTAGTGCATTGCAGGGCGGTATTCTGGTGGTTCTGCTACTCACCCTGTTTCTTCGCTTCTGGGTCGCGGCATGGGTATTTGTCGGTGTGCCTGTATCGATCCTCGGCGGTATTGCTCTCATGCCGCTGTTCGGTGTGTCGCTGAACCTACTCAGCCTGTTTGCTTTTATTCTGGTGCTGGGTATTGTGGTGGATGACGCCATCGTGACGGGCGAGAATATTTTCACACACATGCGCCGTAAGGAAGATCCTGTGCAGGCAGCGATTGACGGTGCACAGGAAGTGGCCGTGCCAGTGACCTTTGGCGTGCTGACAACGGTTGCCGCTTTCAGTCCATTGCTCATGATCGAAGGGGCAAGGGGTGCTGTATTTGCGCAGATTCCGCTGGTGGTGATTCCGGTTTTATTGTTTTCAATTATCGAATCAAAATTCGTCCTGCCTTCACACATGAGTCATCTTGATTTCTACAAGCCATCAAAGCCTAATCGGTTTGCGCGGCTACAGCATCGAATCGCCGATGACTTTGAGCATTTTGTAGAAACCCGGTATCAGCCTGTACTGGCGATGGCACTACGCAATCGCTATCTGGCGCTATCGCTGTTTGTTGGTGGAGCCATAGTGGTATTCAGCCTGGTCTCAGCGGGGCATGTCCGCTTTGTGTTTTTCCCTCGGGTAGAGAGTGAAATCGCCCGCGCTACGCTAGAGATGCCCGCAGGCACACCCTTTGAAGTCACTCAGTCGCATATCGATGACATGACAGAGGCTGTGCAACGTTTACAGGCACGCTACATGGATCCAGTCACGCAAGAGAGCGTTATCGAATCAATACTGGCCACTGCTGGTCGTGGCGGTGGTGGTCAGAATGCCAGTCATCGAGGGCGCGTGATGTTTGAAATCACACCGCCTGAAGAGCGCACGCTGGCCATCTCCAGTGGTGAGTTGGTAGAGCAGTGGCGCGAAGAAGTCGGGCAGATACCCGGTGCCGCGTCCGTCAGCTATCTGGCCGAGATAGGGCGTGGTGGTAGTCCGATTGATGTGGAGATTTCCGGTATGGAATTCGAGCCGATGACGCAGGTGGCCGAGCGCATTAAAGAGCAGCTTGTGCAGTTCCCCGGCATCAGCGATATCAGTGACAGCTTTGAAGGGGGCAAGGAAGAAATACAACTATCGTTGAAGCCTGCGGCGCGACAGCTAGGTATCAGCCTGGCGAACATTGCCAACCAGGTACGCATTGCCTATCTGGGCACGGAAGTACAGAGTATCCAGCGTAACCGAGACGAGGTGAAGGTGATGGTGCGCTACCCCAAGTCGGAGCGTGGATCGCTGGTGCAGTTGTCCCGCCTGAGCATTCGTGCACCATCGGGGGCCAGTGTGCCGCTGGCTACAGTAGCCACGCTTGAGACGGGGAGAGGCTATGCACAGATACGCCGTGTTGACAGGCGCCGCACCTTGAACATAAAAGCTGAGGTGGATAAGGATTCAGCCAACGTGGAAGGTATCAAGAGCGATTTGAGAACGCTGGCCCGTACGCTTGAGCAGGACTACTCCGATATCCGTATCAGCCTGGAAGGTGAGGCGCGCGAACAACGTGAATCGTTTGCCAGTCTGCGTACCGGGCTTGTATTTGTATTGCTGGTTATCTACGCGCTGCTGGCCATCCCGTTTCGCAGTTATATACAGCCGCTACTGGTTATGGTGGTGATACCGTTCGGTGTAGTGGGTGGCGTACTGGGGCACATGATCATGGGTATGTCTCTGAGTATCATGAGTTACATGGGTATGCTGGCACTGTGCGGCGTGGTGGTCAACGATTCGCTGGTACTGGTTGACTGGGTGAATCGTCAAAGAGCCAAGGGCGTGGCCTTGTTCGATGCCGTGCGGGGTGCTGGTGTTGCCCGGTTCAGGGCGGTGATTCTCACCTCACTGACAACCTTCTTTGGACTGCTGCCGCTGATTTTCGAGTCCAGTACTCAAGCGCAGTTTCTGATACCCATGGCAGTATCGCTGGGGTTTGGAATCCTGTTTGCCACCGCTGTGACGCTTATATTGATACCGGTCAACTACCTAGTACTGGAAGACCTGCGCCTGCTGACCGGTCGTGGCTGGAATCGCCTTCGTTCGACACTTTCTGCCGAGCAGCCTACTAACAGCGACTAAGCTGGCTACGCAGTTGCCGGTGACGTTTGCTCAGACGATCCTGTGAGCTTGCCCCTTGTGGTTCGCGCATTTGCTTGGCGGTCTGATCGATGGTGCGCTGCAACCGCTGCTGGCAATCTGCACGCCTGTCCACCGTGACAGCATTGCTGGCAGTTGAAGCGTTAGCCTCGCCCAGCGCCGGCAGCGCATACCCGGTTCCGGTCGCCATAAAAGACGAACCACCCTCAACCGCCGGGGCAACCGGGGTCGGACCATCGAAGGTACCCTTTTGGCCCACTTCATTGCGAGCCACGTTACAGCCGCCCTGGCGTTCTATGAACTCACCAGGAAACGCATCGCAGCGACGGCCCACCGGACCAAAGGAGCCAGACTCGCAACGCTCTGTACTCAAGGAGGTCAAGCGCGCTTCGGAAATGCTCTGATGGCCTTCGAAGGAATACACGTAACTGACCAGTCCCAGAACGAATGGCGTTGTTGCACTGGTTCCACCGTAACTGGCAAACAGTTCGCCTGAGCTTTCACCCGCCATCATGCGTCGGGTGGTATCAGCTGCAAATTTTTGCGCTACTGTGCAGTCCATGGCAGGTAACGCCGAGGCTGTTTTGGAAATGCGTTTGGTCGATTCATCGTCGGCGCAGGGTGAGCCTGAATACGTCGTGCCACCAGTCACGTTGACGCATTTGTAAATGGCTGCATGCGATTGCGTGGGTGTTGTACCTGAGACCAGACCCAGAGCGGCACCGAGCACCAGTGTATGACAACGACCTCGGAGAAGTGACGCACGGAACGATCTGGCTCTATTGCAGTGCAAGTTCATGGCATCTGCCGCATGGGCGATTGTTTGTAGACACAAACGTTAGCGGCGAATTGACGTTGGTTTACACTGTGAAGGGTTAGCTCCTTGACGTTTTTAATACAAATGTGACATTGATGCCAGATTCTGCAGATACCATTAAGCGTACCACCTCTGAGCAAGAGCGCCTGGTACAGTCTATTACAACGCTGTTTGAGCACAAGATTTCGTTCAACGAGTTTCTGGGATTCAAAATTGCTCAGCTTGAACCGGCGCCGGTGAAAATAGTCTTTGACATGCGCCCTGAGTTGATCGGGCACTATTTGCACGGCCGCTTGCACGGTGGTGTTATTTCATCGGTGCTTGATGTTGCCGGAGGGTTGGCTGTCATGCTCGGCATTGCCCGGTTTCATGAGACTGAGAATTGCGAGCAGATCATGGAGCGATTTACTCATCTTGCCACCATAAACATGCGGGTAGACTACCTGCGCCAGGGTGTCGGTACACAGTTTACGGCTGATGCCTCTGTTATTCGCCTGGGTAGGCGTGTGGCTGTTTGCAGCATGCAGCTAAGCAATAATGAAGCATCATTGATCGCCACGGGTACCGCCACTTACATGGTCAGTTAATCGGCGAATTCGGCAAAACACCAGTGCCTCCAGACTCGTCGGCTGCTTATGCTCTTGGGTAGGCCGTCGGTGTTGGTCTGCACCTTGACCGTGTGAATCTCAAGCGTTGCCAGCTGCGTCTCACGATCTCTTGGCTGCTCATTCCAGACTCGACAGTAGTAGCTACCAAGGGCGCTTCGCACGGTGTTGTTATGGTGACCGTCCACTCGTCCCAGATACTTACGCCAGCGGTAACCGTCATAAAGTGGATAGTAGCGCTCTGAGGGTTGCCAGTCTGGACGACTGGACGTCAATTCATGCAGATCCACTTGCTCGCCGTTTCTCAGCTGGCCGGGGACAAGCCAGTAGGATGATAGGGTCAGCGGGAAAGGAGCGAACATGTCCCAGCGTTGATCCAGTCTTGTAATACGGGCAATTTTGTCGACGTGGTAGGGCATAGCCGCAGCAACCTGCGGCAATCCATGGACGTTGAAACTTGTGACCACGTAAAAAAACAGCAGCGCCACAAGTGATCCCAACATGCCGGGTTTGGCCGGCATGGCACGGTAAGGTAGAAACCGTTCGGTCAACTGACTCATGAATCCTCGATTCTCTGCCACCCATCGATAAACGGTGTTGCCGAGCCACATAAGCGGTGCAAGCTTCATCAACCAGCCGAGCGGCTTGACTGGCCAGCGTTGAGAAAACAGAAACGCCATGGCGTGCCAGTGAATGTATTGCTTGCCGTCAGCGTCAGTAACAACCCAGCTATTCTCTCGCTCCATAACGGGGTAGATAGTCGGGAACTGTTGCGCAGGCAGAATTTTCGCACTATCGGGTAGTAGAAAAGTACGTAGGACGAGACACATTTTTAAACAGAATCCACAGTCCTCATCGTAATAGAATCGGATTGCCTGCAAGGATTCCAAATGGTGTTGGTGTCGGCTGCTCTGCTGCGCCTTTACCCAAACGGCGCCCGGTATGAGCAAGCTAAGCGCCATGAAGTCGATGAAGGGAAACAGCCCGATATGCAACATCAGTAGAAAGGCCAGGTGCAGCGAACCCAGCAACAGCAATCCGCCCAGCCGCAGCCATGGCCAGAAAAAAGGGCACAGCACCAGCAGCGGACCAAAGTACTCTACGCCCAGCACAAAGCCTGTTGCCAGTTTGAGTAGCCCCGGAAATTGCGTCATCCACAGGCCTATGGGTGTGGCAAAGTGCTGAAGACTCACGGCATAGTAGGCCGCATCAAAGCGTACGGTCCAGGCATCGCCGGTTTTCATGATAGCCGTGAAAAAATACAGATAGAGGACCTGAAAGACTATCGCTACAGTTGCTACAGAAAACCAGGGTGAATCAGTGGCAAACGGCGCGGTATGACTTTCATCGCTTGAATTCACTGCCGGGCGTGCGCCTGAGGCGGCCGCTGAATCCTTATCGGTTTGCCCGTCGCCCTTGACCGGATTTGGCTGCAGTCGATGCGAGGGCTGCAAGGCACTATCCACTGAAAAGCGTGCTGCCAGCGGCAGGAACAGCGACCAGAAACTCATGATGACCAGAAGCTGATCGCCGCCTTGCAGTACCAGTCCGTTTCGATTGAGCAGAGAGGCTAGCAGGACGAACGAGGCAAAAGCGGCCAACCGGGTGCGATAACCCACCAACAGGGCAAAAGCGAAGAGCGCGGCCGCGGTGAACAACAAGATCTGCCACCAGAGCTCACCATTGGCGGTGTGCAAAGACCAGTGCCAGCGGTGAGATAACTCCAGCCAGTGTTCTCGTGGTAACACACCCAGATCGGTGTAAAACGTACGCATATGAAAGCTGCGCAAAGCCAGATCTGTCAGCAAGATCGTCGCAAGCATTACCCTGAACAATGCGATCGAACGCAAATCCAGACTGAAAACCCGCCGGAACAGAACAGATATCGACATCATGGACATGGAAGGCAGCTTCTGGCTATGGTTCGCTATTGTCGCCAGTGAGCCTTGGAAACTCAACCCAGTGGCTATCCTGCTCCCCGGGGAAATCGACAAGCGCGCGGCTGTGGATGAAATCGGCGTCGAGGATGCTTCCTAGTTTCCCCTTGTGCGGCCCGCTTTTGACCAGAACCCGTACCCCCACGGCCATGGTCGGAGGGCGTGCCTGCCTGACCCGCTGTTGTCGTGCCTCACTGGCTGACAACATGGACCGAAGGGCTCGCCGACGTTGATCTTGCTGCTCCGCAGTCATATCCTTCAGATCTGAAGCCAGCTCTACTTTGTCTTCGGGTTTGTCCATTAACGGCTGGCTAAGGATGCATAAACAAAATGCTACGACGCCAAATATACGCGTTGCGCTTCAACTACGGTTGCTGACTAGCGAGAAATTGCCACGTTTCCACGATGGTGTCTGGGTTAAGCGAGACACTGGAAATGCCTTGCTCCATCAACCATTTAGCCAGATCGGGGTGGTCAGATGGCCCCTGTCCACAGATACCCACGTATTTATTCTGCTTGTGCGCCGCAGCGATAGCCATCGCCAACATCTTCTTCACGGCGGGGTCGCGCTCGTCGAACAGGTGGGCTACCAGTCCAGAATCGCGATCCAGGCCCAAGGTCAGCTGAGTCAGATCGTTGGAGCCTATGGAAAAACCATCGAACCGAGACAGAAATTCCTCGGCCAGTATCGCGTTACTGGGTACCTCACACATCATGACGATGCGCAGATCGTTCTCACCCCGACTCAGCCCGTGTTGGGTCATCAGTTCCAGCACCTGATCGGCCTCATCCAGTGTGCGCACAAACGGCACCATGAGTTCCACGTTAGTAAAACCCATGACATCCCTGACGTGTTTCAATGCCCGACATTCCAGTTCGAAGCACTCATCAAATGAAGAGGACAGGTAACGAGATGCGCCGCGAAAACCAATCATGGGGTTTTCCTCGTCGGGTTCGAACAAATCACCGCCGATCATGTTGGCGTATTCGTTTGACTTGAAATCGGACAGGCGAACAATAACCGGATGCGGTGAGAAGGCTGCGGCCAGTGTGGCGACGCCTTCTATGATTTTCTCGACGTAAAAATTAACAGGATCTGTATAGCCTGCTGTACGTTCTGCTATTTGCTGCTTCACATCATCCGGCATGGAGTCGTGATTCAAAAGTGCTTTCGGGTGTATGCCGATGGTATTACTGATGATGAATTCCAGTCGGGCCAGTCCGATACCATGATGCGGTAACTGGCTAAAGCTGAATGCACGTTCCGGGTTGCCGACGTTCATTGTCAGTTTGAATGGCAGTTCTGGCAGATTGTCGAGTTGCGTCTCGGCTACGTCGAAGGCAATGCTGCCATCATATATGTAGCCGGTGTCGCCTTCAGCACAACTCACAGTTACACTCTCACCGTCATGCAGCTTGTCGGTGGCATCGTTACAGCCTACCACCGCAGGTACACCCAGTTCACGGGCAATGATGGCTGCATGGCAGGTTCGTCCGCCACGATTAGTGACGATAGCTGCAGCTCTTTTCATGACCGGCTCCCAGTCCGGGTCTGTCATGTCGGTGACCAGTACATCGCCGTCCTGCACGCTGCTTATCTCATCAATACCCTTGACGATTCTTACTACGCCTGAGCCAATGCGTTGGCCGATGCTGCGGCCGGTAACCACAACCTCAGACTTGTGCTCTTTAAGCTGATAGCGCGTGATAACGTTTTTGCTTATGCGCGATTCAACGGTTTCCGGGCGCGCCTGAAGGATGTACAGCTCACCGTCCTGACCGTCCTTACCCCACTCGATATCCATTGGGCGACCATAATGTTTCTCTATGGTGACAGCCATACGAGCCAGAGATTGCACGTCGTTATCGTTCAGTGAAAAGCGAAACTGATCAGCGTGATCTACGTCAACCGTTTCTACTGCCGTCTGCTGCCCGTAAATCATCTTTATACGTTTGGCACCGCGGCTACGCTTGAGTATGCAAGGGCGTTCAAGCGCCAGAGTAGGCTTATGCACATAAAATTCATCCGGGTTTACCGAACCCTGCACGACGCATTCTCCCAAGCCCCATGAGGAGGTGATGAATACGGCATCGCTGAAGCCGGATTCCGTGTCGATAGAAAACATGACACCACTGGCACCTATATCGCTGCGGACCATCCGCTGTATACCCGCCGATAATGCAACATCGGCATGAGCAAAACCCTGGTGTACACGATAGGAAATTGCGCGATCGTTATACAGAGAGGCAAATACTTCGCGAATACGCAGCAGCACATCAGGCAAGGTTTTTACATTCAGAAAGGTTTCCTGTTGCCCGGCGAAGGAGGCCTCGGGTAGGTCCTCAGCGGTAGCAGATGAGCGCACGGCTACCGATAGCTCACCCACGGATTCCTTGTTGATACGCTCCCACGCCTCGCCCACGGCAGCGCTGAGCCCTTCTGGCAGTGGCGTGTCCATGACCCACTGACGAATCTGTGAGCCGGTACTGGCCAGGGCTTGCATATCGTCGGTATCAAGATCGTCCAGCAAGGCATTGATGCGCTTGTCCAGACCGCTGACCTGTATATGTTCGCGAAAGGCATCTGCGGTGGTGGCGAAGCCATCCGGTACGCGGATACCCACAGTGGAAAGATTGGCGATCATTTCGCCGAGCGAAGCATTCTTGCCGCCCACTACCGGAACATCGTCCATGCCCAGTTCTTTGAACCACTGGATGTACTGCGTCATCTGATCACCTTGAAATTTGCGCCTGTATAGTTACCGCCATAACAATGACACATCGGCACCTGGGTATAGCGGCCTGAAGCGTGCTTGCTTGAATCATTGCCGTTGCCGTCATTACTCGCTCATAATACGGCATTACAACGAGACTTAAGCTCATGCAATCAGATTACGGCAAGCGGACAGCTTTTATCGTATCAGACCGGACTGGCTTGACAGCAGAAGCGATGGCCCACAGTCTGCTAAGTCAGTTTCCGGGGATCGATTTTGATATAGAGACGTTCACCTTTGTAGACTCCATGGGAAAAGCTGCTGAGCTAGTGCAGCGTTGCCGGCGTATTCATGATGATACCGGCACACTGCCGCTGGTTTTTCTGACCATGGTGCGTGATGATCTGCGTGGGCTGTTCACACAGGCCGATATCGGTGTATTCGATCTGTTCAAGACATTCATAGGACCTATGGAGACGCTGCTTGGTTCGGAATCTTCACACAGTATTGGCAAGTCTCATGGTGTGCAGGACGAGAAGGCTTACACCTCCAGAATTGCCGCGGTACATTTTGCTCTGCAGACAGATGACGGCCTGGACATCGAACACTATCGCAAAGCTACCATGATCATCGTAGGCGTTTCGCGATGCGGGAAAACGCCGGTGTCTTTGTATCTGTCGTTGCACTATGGAATATACGTGTCCAATTATCCGTTGACAGATCACGAGCTGGAACGAAAGCAGCTACCCGCCGCATTGTCCGAACACAAAGACAAGCTCTTCGGTCTGACGATCGATCCTTACAGGCTGCTTGAAATTCGTAGCCAGCGTTACAAGGGATCAAGTTACAGTGATGCGGCTACCTGCCAGCGTGAAATAGCACAGGCCGAGGGCTTGTTTAGAAAGCACCAGGTGCCTTATCTGAATACAACCCGAATGTCAGTGGAGGAGATCGGTGCAATGATCGTGAACAAGACTAAAGCCGGTAAACGGCTCTAGTCATATCGAAAACGGGGAAACCCTACTTTGGCTGGTCGACGTAGCGCAGGTAAGGTTTGACCTTTCTAAAGCCTTGCGGATATTTCGCGGTGGCTTCTTCATCGGTCACAGCAGACACGATGATCACCTCGTCGCCGTCGGTCCAGTTGGCAGGCGTTGCAACCTTATGCTCAGCGGTGAGCTGCATGGAATCAATGACTCGCAGGATCTCGTCGAAATTGCGCCCGGTCGTCATGGGATAGGTCATGATCAGTTTGATTCGCTTGTCCGGCCCAATGATGTAGACAGAACGTACCGTCGCATTGGTCGCAGCTGTTCGCCCCTCCGAGGTGCCGGAGATGTCGGTCGGAAACATATCGTAAGCTTTGGCAACTGCAAGATCAGTATCACCGATCATCGGGAAATTAACCTTCGCTCCCTGTGTCTCGTGTATGTCATCTGCCCAGTGCGCATGATTCTCTACCGGGTCAATACTCAATCCCACAACCTTGCAGTGTCGCTTTTCGAATTCTGGCATCAGGTGCGCAACGGTACCTAGCTCGGTCGTGCAGACCGGTGTGAAATCCTTGGGGTGGGAAAACAGTACCGCCCAACCATCGCCGATCCAGTCATGAAACTGTATCTCACCTTGAGTGGTGGTCGCGATAAAATCAGGGGCGAGGTCGTTGATTCTGAGAGACATCTGTATTTACTCTTCGATACGGGTGACACAATTGTACCTTGACGCAATGCAATGCACGGCAATGGGAAGGAGTTTGTCATCAGTAAGGGTCTTGATTACGTGCTTTAACCGGTGATACAAAAGGTTACATGAATTCAAGATTATGAGAACTGCGCCGCTTTAAGACTTACAGCACGCTTTAGGGTCCAACGTTCTTGCAATTGCCACGATTCAGTTTCCAGCACCTGCTTTTGCCGAGGTTCGTCAAACAGGCTTGCTGCTGCGTGCTGGTGTCCTTGATTGTAGGCACTGGCGGCGCGCTTGCGGCTGAGCCAGAGACGCTGACGAGCGAATTTCAGGGTAGACCTGACATTCGTGTGGTGGAGGGTGACATCCTGCAATGGCGTGGCACTGAACGTCGATCCTTGGCACTGCACACTAACTCGCCCACATGGCGTGACGGCATTGTGCCTTATCGGATCGACTCGTCGTTGCCGAAGGGGAGTGTCGCGGCCATTGAACAGGCCATTGACATGTGGAATCAGGTTAGCGGCATATCATTGCTGCCGGTGGATCAAGTGCTGGCCTCAGATCCTACACTCTCGCCAGTGCACCTGGACTCAGTCAGATTCCAACCTGGTGACGGCTGCGCATCATGGGTGGGCAGGCGCGGCGGCGAGCAAGCAATCTGGGTTGCACCATCGTGTACAGCGGGCAGCATGATGCACGAGATTGGGCATGTTCTCGGGCTGGAACACGAACATACCCGCCCTGATCGAGACCAGTATATTACGATCCACTGGGGCAACATAACTGAAGAGAAACAGCACAATTTCGACATTGCCGGCTCCAGGGCCAGGCAGTACGGCGATTACGATTACGGATCAATCATGCACTACGGTCCGAACAACTTTGCCATTGGCGGTGCTTCAACCATTACGCCAATCCACGCGCCTGAAAGCGCCATTGGTCAGAGACAGAAGCCCAGTGAGGGCGATCTGGCTGCCATCGCGGAGCTCTATGGCACCGATCTGTCTGTCATCACGCAGTTTTATGAGCTGTCGGACGGCGCTGAGTCGTCCATTGTTGTTAGTAATAATCTGGATCAGGGGGCTCATGACATTGAAGTGGATATATCCCAGGATTTTTCAAATCTGGTTGCTTATAGCGACAACGGATGGCGTTGTCGAGCCCGTGAAAGCGGCATCATCACCTGCTATCTGGATCGTCTGGCAGCTACCAGTCACTCAGTACTTTTCCTCAGGTTCAAGGCTGGCACGGATCCTGCCAACGTACGCGCTGATGTGCGTTCCAAGACCCCGGATGCCAGTGAAGGCAATAACAGTGACACCTCTGATGTCATTACAGCGCTTGCCGCGGCGCAGGCTCGTTCCGCCCGATTACAGGACGATGCGCAGTCATTGACGCTGAGTGGGAGTGCCAGTCCGGCCTGGTGGCTACTCGTTCTGCTGTGGATCCAGCGGAAGACCTGTCGTGGGATCTATCGGCAGGCCTGATACCGGATCGAAGGCCACTTCGCCCGCATTAACGTCCGCAGCATCGCCACTAAGACCTGCATCAGTAGCTGCTGCAGCTGCCGCATCACGCGCCGCCTGAGCTCGGTTAGGATCCCTTAGCTCAGAACCCTCAGAGACCTGCATGTTCGGATCCGAACCGTCGTCGACTACTTCGTCAGCAGGTGAGCCGGTGGGTAGAAATTCATCGCTGCCACTACTGGCACCATCGCTGGACTCTCCCATGATCAGCACTATTTCGGTGATATCCCCCTTGCCGAATTCCCCAGCGCGCACAACCATGTTATTCGGACTGAGCTGGTTGATCGCTTTTTCCACGGGCTCATCGACAATGTCGACAGTGAGTGGGGACTCGTTATCGCCGGTAACTACCACCGTGATACCGAGCTGCTCACTTAACTGAGTGGCTACCTCGATGATGCTTGCGTTACTTGCGCGGATGCTCAGTCGACCGTCGCCGGATTGGATGTTGATAGCTTGCGCGTGCAGAGTTGAGGCGCTACCTAACGAAAGCAACACGACAGCCACTACAGGTACGTACCACGAAATCTGCATGATCAGGAACCTCGGAACCAGAGTCGTTAGTGTAAGCCCACTGGTTGTTGGGAACATGGCCAGTTGGCAAGTAACAGGTGTTCAGTCGTCTGGAATCTCGCCCACGGTATCAGCCACTGTAGCACCACGCTCCCCGATGGGTCTTGGAGCACCTTTTGTCGTGTCACGCAGCGTCTGATGTTCCATCTCGGCGTTGAGAGCGGCGCCTAGAATGATGGCGTAACTGCTGATAAAGAACCACAACAACAGCACGATGATAGCTCCCAGCGTACCGTAGGTCTCGTTGTAAGTTCCGAACCGACTGACATAGAATGAGAAGGCGGCGGAGCCGATCAACCACATAACGGTGGCGCAGATAGAGCCTAACGATAACCAGCGCCACTGAGCAGGTCTGCGCGCCGGCGCAAACCGGTATAGCGTGCCGATCGCCAGTGACACGATCGCGATGAATATGATCCAGCGCAGAACCGGCGCGATGGTTTCCCACCAGCCGGGTGTCGGCAGCATGGCGGTAATGGACGGCACCACCACCATGAGCACAAGCAGCAAAACCACAAAAATCACTGCGACCATAGTCATGGCGTAGGTAATCGCCTGTAGTTTGAAAAATCCACGCGTCTCCGGCTCGTGATACGCAGCGCCGATGGCTGAAACCAGCGCATCAACGCCTTTATGAGCACTCCACACGGCAAAAAGCAGCCCGACGATAAGGTTCATGCCTAGACCCTGCGCGGGTCTGGAGGCCAACGATGACAGCTGATCGTTGAATATGACAAGCACGTCACCCGGCAGCAGACCGTTAGCGCGATGCAGGTGCTCGGTTACCGTTTGCGGATCAGCCACCAGGGCATAGACCGTGAGTATTGCTGCGAATGCCGGGAATATGGCGAGTACCGAATAGAACGCAACGCCTGCAGACAGAATTGACATGCGCTCCTTACTGACAGCGTCAAACACGCGTTTGATGATGTCCCTCCAGCCGAGAGTCGAAATCTGGAAGGGTTTAAGGGCTTGCCTGCCGCGCGGCATATCTTTACTCATGGTAGGTAATGCTTTCACAAGCTGACAGCCCGCCCGCAGTTTGTAGACTTTACAGGGTAATTGAATTTACGGATCACGATCCCCACTGTACGCCCATCGTATTTGGAGTCGTTCGATGTCACACAAACTTGTCTTTATCGTTCCTACTACGGCCGTGGCTGTTGATGCTGTTACCTCGCTGCGCGCAATGGGCTTGACAGAAGACGAACTCAGTCTGGTGGCTGACAAGGTGATTGAGCTTGACTCTCTACCTGATGCTGGTGAGTTCGAGAACGACGTGGTCCCGGGCGTTATGCGCGGCGCAAGTTTTGGCGGTGCAACCGGGTTGCTGGCAGGGCTCGGAGCCGCGGCTTTAGCAGGTCCCGGTATAGTCGTGGGTGGAGCAGCGCTAGCATTGGCTACCGCCGGTGGCGCAACGTTCGGCGTGCTGGCCTCAGCCATCATGGGTTCATCTCTGCCTGATAGCCGGTTAGAAGAATACCAAGGTGCTTTGGAGCGCGGTGAGTTACTGTTGATTGCGGAGGTGGAAGAGGACAAGATCGATGAAACGACAACGGCACTAACGGCTGCCCATCCAGAAGTGAAATTCGCAGGCGATATCGATCTGGTTCCCCCGGTCATCTAGCCGACTGCTACGGCCGTAAAGTTAACCAGCAGCGTCGTCGTGAGATGCTTCAGGCCTGAACGTCAGGTGCGCGTTCAGGCTGTTTGTAGTTTTTACATATTTCGTGTGATTGCGCAAAGCTGCGCATAATCCGCCTATGCAAACAAACGATCAAACAGCAGATGCTGGCGCGAAACTCTTCTCGTTGATACTGGAAGATGACGTGGCGTTGGCCTCCGGTTACAAGCGTGTTCTCGAGTCTCTTGGATATGAGGTTGCGATCTGCCATCGCGTCATTGACGCGCGCAACATGATCCGCGATAGAGCGCCGGATCTCCTGCTGATCGATATCGATCTACCCGACGGCAACGGTTTGGATCTGATGGACGAGTTGCGCAACGATACTCGTGGCAGGTTCATCGTCATCAGTGGAGATACGTCGCAGCGCGCAGCCATCAAGAGCATCCGCCATCGTGCGGTCGAGTTGCTGATAAAGCCTGTCAGTCTTCAAGTACTGCGAGAGCGGCTTGGGCAGGATGTGGATAAGGTTAATACGCAGCGGCGTATCGATAACAATAACAATACCGAATCCGATTGCTGGATAGCGCATGGAAAAAATCATGCACTGAGCCTGGTGCGCACAGCAATCAGTTATTGTGCTGAACGCAGTCGCGGACATGCCCTGATTACCGGGGAATCGGGAGTCGACAAGCCGGGTGTGGCTAGATACATCCATCAGCGTGGTAGGCGCTCAGGACGCTGTGTCGTCGTTGATTGTTCGGCGGAGACAGGTGTTACCGGTATGATCCGGATGTTTGGCCAGGAAGATCCAGACACCGGAGATGTCCTGCACGAAGGCTACATCGATCAGGCAGCGGCGGGAACGCTGGTACTCGATTACGTTGAACAGCTGCCTGCCAACCTGCAATCGCGATTGTTGCCCTTACTCGATACCGGAAACTTCAAACGCATCGGCGGCCTGCAAGGAGCCGCAGCCACGCTGTCCATCGTGGGTATAGCTCGTGAAGCTGGCACTGCCGACGTTGATGACACTCCGTTGCGGTCAGATTTTCTGTTTCGCCTGGCACAAACTACTCTTTCGGTCCCCAATTTGCGTCAGTGCGGGGACGATATATTAGTTATCGCGCAATTTCTGTTGGCACGTGCCAGCGCAGGAAGATCGGATACGCCTGTGTTTTCAGAACAGGCTCAGGTGCGGATCAGACGCACTTCCTGGTTACGCAACATTCGCGAATTGCAAAGTGCGATAGAACGCTCTGTTGCCGATACGGTAAAAGGCGCGGAGGTTGAGTTGACCGATGAGGTACTGGGTGAGTCCACCGCTGCGACTGAATCAGATATTGATCAGTGGATTGGTACCAGCGTATGGGAGATGGAAAGGCAACTGCTGCACGCAACGCTTGCTCACTTCGATGGAGACAAAGAGTTGACTTCCCGAACCTTAGGGGTGAGCCTCAAGACGTTGTACAACCGAATGAACGCGTATTAATCCCATGGAAGAACTGTTTCACCGATGTATCAAGGAGAGGACATGGTAGCTGAAGACAAACCGGTTGATGTACTCGTTGTAGAAGACGATGTGCAAACGGCGTTGGCGTTGGCCAAAGTGATCACACGAGACGGGTATCTGTGTGAAACGGTCAGTACGCTTGCGGACGCAATGAACCGTGTTGCCTCCGTAGCCCCCGGCATTGTGTTGCTCGATCTGTCGCTACCCGATGGCGACGGTACGGAGTTTATTGCTGAGTTCAAGAAAAGTGGTGTCAACGAAGTCATTGTCATTAGCGGCACTGATGACGCTGAGCGAACTCGGCGGTGCCTGCAAGCTGGTGTTTTCGACTTCATCTTAAAGCCTGCCGGTGCGGAGGATGTGCTCCGATCTGTGCGCCGTGCAGACGGGCATAGACGGCAGTCGATGGTTGCGGCCCAAGAATACCCGGTGCGGCTGAAACCCGGGTTCGGTAGTCTTGAGGGTAGTTCGGTTGCCAGTCAGCGTCTCCTCGGTGTTATCAAGCAAGTGTCCAGAGAGCCCTTTAATCACGCGCTTATCGTTGGGCAGCCGGGCGTACTGAAGGCAGACGTCGCGGCACTCGTTCATCACTACAGCGGACGCCACGGTCAGGCATTGGTCGTGAATTGTGCCAGCGAGAACGACGATCAGGATCAGAAGCGTTTCTTTGGTGAGTGTGAGGGCGTCGATAACGACAGTGCCGATACGGTGACCGGTTACTTACAGAAGGCGTGCAACGGTACGTTGGTACTTGACGATGTGTCTTCACTATCGATTAATGTGCAAAGACGGCTCGCCGCGTTCATGGACTCGGGCGATGTCTTGCCTGAATGTTCACTAAAACCGATTAAGATCAAGTGTGCGCTAATCGGTTTGCTCAGAGAGCCTGCTGAAGCGGCTTTAGCCAGTGGTCAATTGCACGAGCCGCTCTACTACGCGCTAGCCAGAAGTACAATAGCGATACCGCCACTGGTCGAGCGGCGTGACGATATTGCTTTTTTTGCCAGACACGCGGTTACGCAGCTCAACCGTGTTTTTCTCACCGAAAAGAGTTTGTCAGCTGAGTTGATAGAGCAGCTGGAATCTTATTACTGGCCTGGCAATCTTGTTGAACTAAAAAACTGCCTGCTAACCGCCTATCGGTACACGGAGGCAGGTGATGAAATAAAACCCAATACTTTGCTGTTTACGGATGACGAGGACCCCGTCAACGATGCAATAAGTCCGTTTGTCGGTCAAAGTTTCAGGGAGGTGGAACGGCAATTGATCACTGCTACGCTTGCGGCGAATAACAACAACAAAAGCCAGTCTGCCAAGGTTCTAGGCATTAGTCTCAAGACACTGTACAACCGGTTAAACAGTTATGAAGAGCAGGCAGATTCAGCAGTTTGCTGAACCCCGTAAGCGCAGTGTTGAACCATGATCAAGGGTTTGCTGAAGACAGTGCTGGCGTTAATCCTTGTGCTTCTGGTTACTCTGATCGCATTGGCTCTTGCCCCGGGTAGCTGGTTGGCCGATCGAGCAGAAAATTTGGCCAGCGACGTTCTGGCTACTGATATTACAATCAGCGAACTTGATCTAGCGGTGTTCTCGATCACTCCCGGATTTCACGTGAGCGATCTGAGTATCGCGGGTGGTGCGGATGAGGCCACCGTAATGGTACACAAACTTGATGTGACGCTCGATTTGACCGCCTTGATGACAGGTACTGTTCAGCTGGACACCTTAAGGTTACGAGATGGGCAACTGGCGGCTGCTATCGATCAGAGCGGGCAGGGCAACTGGCAGTACCTGATAGAACATAGTACTGAAACTGGTAAGGGAGGTAATGAGAGCGGGAGCATCGGTGGTGAACAGAACCCCAAGACTGGTCAAGGTATGCCCGCTATACCTGGCATCAGGCAGGTGGACATTAAAACGTTCACTATTCTGCTGGACGATCGCCTGCGCGACAACGTCATTGAGCTGGATGTCGACGCCAGTGGCTCCACTGTCTTGGAGGATGTGGCCACGACACTGAATGCCTCTGGTGATATAGATGGTGTCGATCTTGTGGTGGATGCTGACCTATCGTCATTGGCGATATTGAATAGCACACGTACCGGTTCAGGTTATGACAATAGTGATATAGCAGCGGACATCAGTATCAAGGCAAGTCTGGGGTCTGCTACATTGGTTGTGGACGGGACAATTAATGACATTCTGGAGTTGCAGGACCCTGATATCGTTTTTGATCTGCAGGCTGCGCAAGGGCTTGATGACGTGCAGAAACTGATGCAGACCCAACTACCTTTGTTGCCACCATTCGCGTTGTCGGGTGATATTCTCAGGGAAGGTGATGAGTGGATATTGCGTCGCTTTTCCGGTTCGTTGGGAGACAGCGATATAGGAGGGGATGTGCGGATCAATCCAGCGACATCGCCGTTGGGGCTATACGCCAACCTGGCGTCGGAGGTGCTGGATCTGGACGATCTGGCCGGGCTGCTGGGTGCGTCGCCCGATACTGACGAATCAGCAACTGACTTTCAGATGGAAGCGTCAGAGAAAGCCGAGACAGAGGGTGGTCGGTTGTTACCCGATAGAACTCTGGTTCTCGGGCCGTTTACCGAAATCTTCGACGGCGCGGTGGAGTTTCGTGCCGCGACTGTAACATCCTCGGTGTGGCCGCTCGAGGCCATCGATGTGCGCATCGAGATCAACCGTCGATCGGCCGAGATGTTGATCAATCAGCTGGCATTTGCAGGAGGAACCTTAAGTGGCGGGCTTAACCTGACCATGGCTGACGAGGCTGGCAAAGGGGAGTTGAACCTGCAAGTCAAGCAGGTGAACTTACGTACTCTACTGGCCAGTGCCGGGCTTGATACCGAGAGCGCCGGGGAGCTGGGGGGAGAGGTGACGCTCTGGTTCACTGGCAATTCGGTGGCTCAGATAGCAGCCAGCGCCGATGGTGGTGCCTTTCTGTTAATGACTGGTGGAGAGCTGGATTCATTACTGGTCGAATTGCTGGGCATCGATCTGACTGAATCGTTGAGTCTGTTTATGACGCCCGGATCCGCAACAACTGCCATTAATTGTGCGTTCGTGGATCTGCAAAGTCGCTCAGGAGTTGTTGACATTGCCACTATGGTGCTCGATACCGACGACACGGTTTTACTAGCCGATGGAACGGTGGATCTGGGTGCAGAGACACTGGACGTAAAAGTGGAGCCTCACCCCAAGGATATGAGTATCCTGGCCTCGCAGACATCGGTGACTGTGGGTGGATCGTTTTCAGATATTTCGATAGTGCCGGGTGCTGCGCTAGTGTCGCGCGCTGCCGCTGCGGCAGTGCTGGCAACCATCATCTCACCGGTGGCGGCTATTATTCCGTTCATTGACGCTGGCAATGGTACCGACAGTAGCTACTGTTCAGGTATGGTCACCGCACTGGACGATGCTCAATAACGCGCATGAACCTATCAGCCTGATCGGAGTCATTGTTATCTTATTACTTGCTATCAAGCCTGCGCGTGTGCTTAGAGGATGGCTGATGCTACCTGTGTTGCTCATCGCCATTCTGGCTGCGTCTTGCACCGTACTGACCAGTGAGCTGGAGCAGACACCCGAAGAGGTTGCGCAGATTCAGGTGGCTATCAAATCAGCGCTGATTGCGTCTGATGAGTTGCAGGCTGCAGCGATAGAGGTTGTCGCAGACGAATATGTCGTAACGTTGACAGGCTTTGTTGGCAGTACCGAGGAAGCTGAAAGAGCGGTCTTGCTGGCGCAGGAGAACGCACCCGCCTACACCATCATCAACAAGCTGGAAACACGTTAGATTGTCCGATACCGACGAGCAGTCACTGGCCGAATTGAGAGCCATCCGGCGGGTGCTGGTATACGTGGCGATCATGTTATCGGCCATCATCTTCTATTTCGGAAAAGAGATCATCATGCCGGTTGTACTCGGTTTGTTGATTACCATGACCTTGTCGCCTGTAGTACGTTTCCTGCAGAAGTTGAAAATTCCGGCGCCCGTGGGCGCGTTGCTGGTTGTCTTGCTGAGCAGCGGTGTTTTGTACGGCGGCTTGACGACATTGACTGAGCCTCTGGGTGAGCTATTCAAATCACTACCCACCATCGGTGAGCGTATGGTTGAACATCTGCGTCCCTATCAGAATACGATAGACGAGATATCTAACGCGGGTGATCAAGTTCAGGATCTTGCCGGCAGCCCGCCCAAGCAGGGCGTCAGTCAGGTGGTCGTTGAAGGACCGAGTATCATATCATCCGCTGCGTCCACGGTGGCTACCGGGCTGACGTCGCTGTTTATCGCGTTATTGCTAAGTGTGTTTATTCTGGGTTCCGGCAATCTGTTCTACGAAAAGCTGGTGTCTTCTATTCCAAGGCTGAGTGACAAGAAAAGAGCGCTGCGGATTGTCTACGATATTGAAAGTAATGTCTCTCATTATCTATTCACTATTACGCTTATCAACATCGTTTTAGGCGTCTGCATCGCTGCGTTGCTCTACGCCTATGGTTCGCCGAGTTTTCTACTCTGGGGGGTCATTGCTGCAGTGTTCAACTTTCTACCCTTTATGGGCGCTGTGATTGGCGCCCTGTTGCTGGCTACTGCCTCACTGGGAGTCTTTGATACGCTGGGTGCAGCCTTGATACCGCCCGTCATCTACTACGCCTGCAGTGCCCTTGAAGGCAATGTTATTACGCCCTATATCGTGGGTCGCAGATTGCAAGTCAATATCGTTGCTGTGTTTTTGAGTGTAGCGTTCTGGGGCTGGTTATGGGGTCTGGCCGGTGCTCTCATGGCGGTGCCCATACTGGTCTTTATCAATGTGCTGTGTGAGCACATTCCGTCGCTGAAATCACTCGGTACTTTCATCTCCGGCCGGAGCTCTGCTGCGGAACTAGGGCCGGACTAGGTATGTCGATGCGTAGAGGCTAAGGCTATAATTGTGAGTCAGAACACGGTTGCAACCCGGGGGAGTCTGTCATTTTGAAATGCGTCATGCACTGCCGCCAAACCAATCGCATTGCTGCTTGTCCAGACCAGCCGGCAGGCCCGTGCTAATGATCTGTTTAGCTTCAGAGAAGCGTCTAGATACCAAGCGGGTCTCTATGCTGTCGCCCAATGTTTCGATAGCAGCCTGCTGGACGTTTTCAAGGTGAGTTTTCAGTACCTGCTGATGTGATCCCGGGCCTGCATACGCGGCGCATTCTGTCAGTAGAGCCAGCGTGTGTAGTACCACGTTTGTATCACTGGCGATGTACTGACGGGTGCGCTCGAACATGACAGACGTCAGGCGCTGGAACGATATCGGTAGCAACTGGATACGTCGTCGATGCCATTGATGATCGTCAGTCTGATCCTTTTGCGCCGCCAGGTATTCGAACAATGCGGTTCGGTACCAGTTGAGGCAGCTAATGGCGGTGAAAGGATCGCTTACCCCTGGCGATAGGGCGCGTGCAACAACTTCACCGAGCTGTTCGACGAGAAACAGTATATTCTGATGCTCGGTGCGTTGTTGACCGGTTACAAAACACTGACGTAGTTCATCCGCTGCTACGGTCTGAGTGTGCTCGCGCCACACCGACATCATGCAATCGTGACTACTGACAAAATCTCCAGGTCTGTAGTGAACGCTGATAAGCACGTCGTTTGATGCAGCCACCTCCGCCAGCTTTTCATGGTTGATAGCCTGAACATATCCGATGCAGTTGGCATCGATGCAGTGAAGTTCCTTGCCCTCTATCAGATGGGTAAAATCTGCTGAGAGCAGATCGTCCGAAGGTTCGGGACTCGGGTACACATCATTTATACGCTGTTTGAGCTTCAGTCCAATTGTCGCAATAATGTTTTCTATATTGATGGTCTCGGCGATATGGTGAATGAAGAAGATAAGAACGGCTATGGAGGCTAGCATGAGTAACAGCGCCAGCAGGATACTCAAGTGAGGTACAAATTCCGCAATTTCAGCACCATCAGTTGACGTTGACGAGGCATGAACGTTTGACAGAATGAACAAGCTGTACACAAACGTGCCGATGAATGTGCCGAGCGTATACTGACTGCCCCGGTCCCTCATGAAATTGCCTATGAGCCTCGGGCCAAAATTCGAACTGGCAAAGGAGACAGCCACGATGGTAATCGAGAAGGTAACACCTGCCACACCCAGAACTCCGGAGGCCACAACATTGAGTATGGCGCGCGCATCGTCCGCGCCGAGAGCCTGAAGCCAACGCAAGTTCGGCACGTTTTCCGTCAATGCTGAGGCGTCCAGGGCCCTTGCACCTATCGCAAGCAGCAGCGCACCTATGGTCATGCACATGGGGACGAACCAGTAGCTGGCGCGCAGGTCTTCCACGAACTTTATCAGCTTTGCTGTCATGCTGGAGGTTGAGTCAAAGAGTCGTGTCCATCATTGTGGAGCACTGATCTGGGTGACTGGCAATGGCTCCTTGAATGTCAATGTGCGGTACGGGAATGGAATTTCGATGCCGGCATCGTCCAATGCACGCTTGACGGCGGTTACCACCTCTGCTCTGGACTCGCGGACTCCTAACGGTGTCGAATCTGTCCACCAGGCTAATTCAATATCGATACTGCTGTCGCCAAAGCCTTTTGGGAACACCTGTATCGGTTTGTCCTTCGTCAATGATCCACACGTTTCCATCGCGCCGGTGATTACCTTTACAGCCTGTCTGATGTCCACATCATAGGCCACGCCAGTCATTAGCATGACGCGTCGATCCGGCAGGCTAGTCAGTATAGTTACTGGATTCTTGAACAGGAAGGAGTTGGGCACCACGGTGAGCTCCCCGTTGGTTTCCCTGATGTAGCTCATCCGTACCATCACTTTCTCAACTTTGCCCTCCAGACCCTGGCACTCTATAAAATCGCCCCTTTCGAAGGGAAAGCGCCAGAGAATGAGAATACCGGCAAAGAAGTTTTCGAAAATATCCTTGAACGCCAATCCTACCGCGATGGAAACCAGTCCTAATCCGCCTAGCGCCTTTGACGGTGTTAGACCGGGAAACAGGATAATTGCAGCGAGCAATAACCCCAGCACCCAGATAACAATGCTGGACAGTCTGATGATGAGTTCCTTGACAGATTCTCGTTTGTGCCAGTGCCCCAGCAGTCTCGATCCGCCGTAGTTCAGTAAGGCTGATAAACCCCAGGTAAGCAAGAGTACGACTATACAGCCTGCGATGTAGGGCAAATGGTCGACAAAACTTCTGATCATCGAAGACAGGGTCTGGAGTGCACTCGTTTGTACATCTTCCAGAGAGTTGATGCCGTTCTCGTTCATTCGATTGCCTTCATCAGTCGTTTTCCACGGAGTATAGGGGCGTACTGTGTAAGCCCTGTCTGCCACGCAACCAGTCATGTTGTAATGCTTTGCGCACGGAGGCGAACGTGTGTAAAATATACTGAGTCGAAAGCAGCTTTGCGATCCAGTGCCGACTGTCTATACTCGGATGCGTGTCCGAGTCTGAAGTATCTTAAAGAGGCTGTACATAAGACACCGTGATATCGCCATACCGTCAGCACATTGCCAGCAGCATACAGGCTCAAAGCCGTCAAATAGCTGAAAACTGGCTATCAAGACTTGTACCCGTCGTGCAAGAAGATTTAGTCGATATCTTCCCTACCGTGGAGTATCTAGACCATATACCGACGATGATCGAAGAGATCGGTGTCATTGTGGGTTCAGATAACAGCAATCTTGCGCTGGTGAATTCGGTGATCAGCAGGAAAGCGTTGCAGTTAGGCACACTGAGACATCAGCAAAAAGCGTCTATCAGCCAGCTCCTGCGTGAGTACGACATTCTCGCCATCATTCTCGAAGAACAACTCAGTCAGGCGACGGGCACTTATACCGGGAACGCGGATGTCGCTGACGCACTGGGTGCTAGCGAGTCGATCAATTCCATCATCAGACAAATCCTGCAATTCACAGTAGATGCTTTTGCCGAGCAATACATGGCTACCATTGATGACCAAACCACTCGTCTTGCGTCGTATAATCACTTGGTGGGTCACGAAATTCGGTCCTCACTAAACAGCGCGTTGCTGGGTATCGAGTGGGTGAGCGAGTCCGCCACACTGGACACAGCAGCTCAGGACGAGATGCAGCGTATTCGCAGTGCGTTGGTGCAGGCAGCATCGGTGGTCAACGACATCGACGATCTGGTCACTGTCGATTCATCAGCAGAGCGGGACGATCTCGTGCGTCAGGATGTTGAATTTGCCCCCCTGGTAGAGGATCTCAAAACGCAGCTGACAGAGACACTGGATGACTCTGGCGTCAAACTGATCATCCCGGACTCACTAGGTGCACTGAGCATCGAGACCGGCAAGCTAAAACTGATACTGACCAATCTGTTGTCAAATGCCATCAAGTACAGCGACCGGCAAAAATCCGAACGTTTCATTCGCATAGATCGCCAGGATACGGATGACGCTAAAGTGGAAATCAGCATTTCGGATAACGGCTTGGGAATTCCAGCCGACAAACTGGACGATGTGTTCAAATTGCGCGTTCGTGCTCATGCAGAACTGGATGGCGACAATAATATTGCGGGTCATGGCCTGGGCTTGTATCTGGTTGACGAGGCGGTGTCCGAGCTTGGGGGTACCGTGCAGATGGAATCTGAAGAAGGCGTGGGTACCACGGTGAGATTGCGCATTCCGGCGCATTACAATAACGGATCAAGCGCCAGCTGAGGCCTCACTCGGTCAACAATTGTAGAACATTGGACTGTAGCACTGGATAATCGTTACATTCCAGTGTGGCGCGGTTCTGGATGTATTAATGTTAACTCAGTTTAACGACAGCGCAGTCGGCCTGCAGCCGTACTTGACATAATCTTGTTGAATTTTTGAGTTATTACATCTGATTCCGGAGTGAGGCGGTCAATTAGTGGACATCCTGGTCGTAGAAGACAATAAGCAATCCAGAGAGGCCTTATTGTCCATGTTTCAGCGTATGGGGCTCCGTGCGCACGGTGTGCTCAGTTCCAACGAAGCCTTGCAGGAGCTGGACAGAAGGGTACCTCGAATCATACTGAGCGACTGGGATCTGAATGAGAGCCTATCAGGCATCGATATCGCCGCTTATGCTTTAGACAGGTGCAGCGAGTGCGTCGTCATGTTCTATACCGGCAACAGTGTGTGCCAACTAAAACAGCAGACAACCCACTTGCGCATACACCGTTACTTCAAGAAACCGGTGTCTCTTCAGGAATTGCGATCTGAATGCTGGGCGGTTTTCAATTCGCGCTAATCTGAATATCGTCGCTATCCAGCGCCCGATCGACCACGTTTCTGATTGCTCTTTGCACGCCAGAATCGCGGGTCACAGGGTGCCCATCGGTTTCAGTCGTCGCAAGTTGCCAGAAGTGACGCAAAAAAGCAAAAATGGCGCGTATTCAGTCACCTACACTTGGCAATAGGCGGTCACAATACGCGGTAGCTGAAAGTGGCTCGTGGTGCGGCCGCTACCGACTGAGCGGTTTGAGCTCCGCGCAATCCGATAGATAAGAACACACCTTCTCGAGCACAGCGTCATGAGTCGATTTTCCGGTTTTGGTCTGGTTAAACAGGCGTTCAGGCATCAGGAGCACTGGCAGCGAATGTGGCGCAATCCTACGCCGAAGAAGCACTACGACATTATTATTGTCGGTGGTGGTGGGCATGGACTGGCCACGGCGTTCTATCTGGCTAAACAGCATGACAAGATTAATGTTGCCGTCATCGAGAAAGGCTGGATAGGCGGCGGTAATACCGGGCGTAATACCACTATCGTGCGCTCCAACTACCTGTGGGATGAAGCAGCTCATCTCTATGAGCACGCAATGCAGTTGTGGGAAGGGTTGTCGCAGGAGCTCAACTACAACGTCATGTTCTCGCAGCGCGGTGTCATGAATCTGGGGCACAACCTGCAGGACATGCGTGATATTCAGCGTCGAGTCAATGCGAACCGGCTTAATGGTATCGACGGAGAGGTGCTGGACGCTCAGCAGTGCCAGGAGATTGTGCCCATCATGGATTGTTCTGGATCCACACGCTATCCCATTCTCGGTGCGTCATGGCAGCCGCGTGCGGGCGTGGCAAGGCACGATGCCGTTGCCTGGGGATTTGCCAGAGGTGCAGACAGCCACGGTGTAGACATCATCCAGCAGACCGAAGTCACCGATATCGTCGTGGAAGATGGTGCGGCAGTGGGTGTCATGACAAAACAGCACGGTGAAATAAAGGCGGGTAGAATTGGATGTGTCACGGCCGGTAACTCAGGTGTGCTGGCTGGCTACGCAGGCTTTGAACTGCCCATTGAGTCTCATCCATTGCAAGCCTATGTGTCTGAGCCTATCAAGCCGATACTGGATACCGTTGTCATGTCCAATGCCGTACACGGATACATGTCTCAATCGGACAAGGGTGATCTTGTGATCGGTGCCGGTATCGATGGTTATGTGGGCTATGGTCAGCGTGGATCGTTTCCGGTGATTGAGCACACCATGCATGCCATTCTCGAACTGTTCCCGATCGTGTCTCGTGTACACATGAATCGTCAGTGGGGCGGTATTGTGGATACCACTCCGGATGCCTGTCCCATCATTTCTAAAACCCCGGTTGAAAACCTGTTTTTTAACTGCGGTTGGGGCACGGGTGGTTTCAAGGCTACGCCAGGTTCAGGTCATGTGTTTGCCGACATGCTGGCCACTGGTGAGCCGAACGCGCTGAGCAAGGCATTCAACTACTGGCGCTTTCATGATGGTGCTCTGATCGATGAGCACGGTGCAGCTGGCGTGGCGCACTAGGGAGGCTCCTGGGCTTGTATTAATCGTGGCTACCGACTGTGCTAGCTGATTGCTAGCACGATTAATCTGAACAGACAGTGGATAGCTGTATCACCGGTTCGCTGTTCAGTCGTTCAATTCAACAGATAACTACCGACATGTTTCTAATTCACTGCCCGTATTGTGGCGAACATCGTGAGGAAGAGGAGTTTCACGCAGCAGGCCAGGCGCACCTGGCCCGACCGCTCGACCCGGACTCAGTCACGGATGAGCAGTGGGGAAACTACCTGTACTTCAGAAAGAACCCGCGGGGCGAACATCGTGAATTGTGGGTACACGCTGCCGGTTGTCGCAAGTACTTCAATATTGCGCGTAACACGCAAACGTATGAGATCTACGCCACGTATAAAAGCGGAGAGACGCTGGATCTGGGTGACAATCCTGTTGTCGGGCCAACCGGTTCTGCCTTGAATCTGGCGGACCAGCACAACACGGCGAAGCCGGAGCCGCGCTTATGATGACTCGGCATCAGCTCAAGGTGCAGCAACGTAATCGTCTTGCCAACGGGGGTCGTGTCAATCGCAACAAGCCACTGGTTTTCACGTTTGATGGTCGCCGCATGATGGGCTATGAGGGCGATACGCTGGCGTCTGCGCTGTTGGCGAACGGTGTTGATATTGTGGGCCGCAGTTTCAAGTACGGCCGGCCGCGTGGCATCATGACTGCGGGTGTGGAAGAACCTAATGCCGTGTTGCAGCTAGGTTCCAGCGAGGCGACGCAGACCCCCAATATCAAGGCGACCGAGCAAGGCTTGTACAACGGTCTTGTGTGTAAGCCTGTGAATGGCTGGCCCAGTAGCGATACGGATCTGATGGGACTGGTGGGCAAACTTGGTGGCAGCTGGATGTCCCCCGGTTTTTACTACAAGACTTTCATGTGGCCCAAGTCACGCTGGGAGACCTACGAGAAGTTCATCCGCAAAGCGGCAGGTCTGGGTCGCAGTCCGATGATGCCTGATGTGGATCGTTATGATCACATGCATCATCATGTGGACGTGCTGGTCGTCGGGGCGGGTCCTGCGGGTCTGACGGCCGCGCTCAATGCTGCGCGCTCTGGTGCACGAGTGATGCTGGCTGATGAGCGAGCAGAGCCGGGTGGGTCATTGCTGTTCAGCACTGATCGTATTGCCGGCAAGGCTTGCATGGATTGGGTTGATAATGTAGTGCGAGAACTGCAAGGAATGGATAGCGTAAAGCTGTTGGTGCGTGCCACTGTCAACGGGTATCACGACCACAATTTCCTGACCATCAGCGAAAGACGAACTGACCATCTGGCCGACCATGCGCCTGAAGGTCAGACACGTCAACGCATGCATAAAGTGCGAGCGGGTAGCGTGGTGCTGGCGACGGGGGCCCATGAACGGCCGCTGGTATTTGCCAACAATGATCTGCCGGGTTGCATGGTGGCCGCCAGTCTCAGTCATTACATACAACGGTTCGCGGTTGTACCGGGAAACAAGCTGGTGGTGATGACAAACAACGACGGCGGCTACCAGAGTGCACTGGACTGGCTGGATGCAGGGCGTGAAGTCGTCGCTATCGTGGATACCCGTAAATCGCCGGACGGCAGTGTGACTGATCAGGCGCTTGAGCGTGGTATCACAGTTCATACAGGCTCTGTGATTATCGAAGCCCGCGGCCGTAAGCGCGTTACCGGCGCTGTTGTAGCACCTATCAACGCCATCGGCACGTTTGTTATCGGTGATACTCATCGGCTGGCTTGTGACACCATTGCAACCAGCGGTGGCTGGAGCCCGGCCGTGCACCTGTCATGTCATACCGGTAGCCGACCCGTGTGGTCTGAAGAAATCCTTGGTTTTGTACCTGGCGATACGACAGAGCAACGCTACTGTGCAGGGGCCATCACCGGTTTGCAGACTATTGCGAGTTGTCTGGAGCAGGGTGCGCAAGCTGGTGTGCAAGCCGCCAGTGCCGCAGGATTTGATCGTGCAGATACAGCGGATGTGCCTTTGTCAGACACCGGCAATGAGGTGAGTTGCGACACCATGCCTTTGTACATTACGCCGCATACCCAACCGTGTAGTCGCGCCCCCAAGCAGTTCGTTGACATGCAGAACGATGTGACAGCGGCGGGTATCGAGATGACCACGCGAGAGGGCTTCGAGTCCATCGAGCATGTGAAGCGCTATACCGCGCTTGGCTTCGGTACGGATCAAGGCAAGACGGGCAATATCAACGGTATGGCGATCGTTGCTAAAAGCCTGGGAAAGACCATCGCTGAGACTGGCACAACCGTTTTCAGACCAAACTATACACCGGTGAGTTTTGCCGTGGTAACTGGTGCTAATACGGATGTGCTATTTGATCCTCAACGGTTCACGCCCATGCATAGCTGGCATCTGGAACACGGTGCAGAGTTTGAGAACGTGGGGCAATGGAAACGCCCGTTGTATTACACCACCAGTGGCGAAACGCTGGACGCGGCGATAGCCCGTGAGCAGCTGGCTACACGCAACGGTGTTGGCATACTGGATGCCTCTACGCTGGGAAAGATTGATATCCAGGGAAAAGATGCCAGAGAATTTCTCGGTCGTGTCTATACCAATGCCTGGCAGAAGCTGGCACCCGGACGTTGCCGCTATGGACTGATGTGCGGTGAAGATGGCATGGTCATGGATGATGGCGTAACGGCGTGTCTGGCGGATGATCACTTCCACATGACTACCACGTCGGGTGGTGCTGCAGCTGTATTATCATGGCTGGAGATCTATCACCAGACTGAGTGGCCTGAGCTGGAGGTATATTTCAATAGCGTTACTGATCATTGGGCTACGATGTCCATCGCCGGGCCGCACAGTCGCAAGCTGCTGGAGAAGCTGACAGACATTGACGTGTCAGCCGATGCCTTTGGTTTCATGGATTGGCGTGAGGCGAAGGTTGCCGGCATTCCAGCCCGTATTTTCAGAATCTCGTTTACCGGCGATTTGTCGTTTGAGGTAAACGTGCCTGCCCATCACGGATTGGCAGTCTGGGAGGCGTTGTTCGCGGCAGGAGAAGAATTCAACCTGACGCCTTACGGCACAGAGACTATGCACGTATTGCGCGCCGAGAAAGGGTTCATTATTGTGGGCCAGGATACGGATGGTTCAATGACGCCGATTGATCTGAATCATGGCTGGGCGGTAGCCAATAACAAACCGTTCAGCTATATCGGCAAGCGCGGCATGCAGCGAGAGGATTGCCTGCGCACAGATCGCAAGCAGCTTGTAGGGCTGATGACAACTGATCCCCAAGCGGTATTACCTGAAGGTGCGCAAGCGGTACGTGACCCTGCTGAACCCATTCCCATGACCATGGTCGGGCATGTCACATCCAGTTACCACAGTGCCTACATGGAGAGACGTATAGCCATGGGTGTCATCAAGGATGGCTTACAACGCATGGGTGAAAAAGTGTACTTCCCGTTACGCCGAGGTGGGGTAGTTGAGGCAACGATTTGCTCACCGGTGTTTCTGGATGCAGAATCAAAGAGGCAACAGTCATGAGTATTCAGTCACGTGTAGCGGTGATGGATCAGTACAGTGTTGATGCTGCCAATACGTCTGGTACGGGCGTACACAGTGCACTGACGCATGCGGTTGTACAGTCAGAGGGTGCAACGGGTGTTGCGGCTACAGCCGCAGGTCGACATCAACGTGGTTCTGCGACTGCAACGGTGGCGCTTGAAGAATCAGCTGTGACCGGTTTACTGGTGTTGCGTGCCGGGTCTGCATCGTCGGCGCTGTCAAAGGCTCTGCAAACCCAACTAACATTATCGTTGCCTGAACGCTTGCAAAGTAGCGAGACCTCTACGTGCTGTATCCGCTGGATGTCACCGGACGAATGGCTGTTATCGTGTCCGCTGGAAGACTGCTTCGCAATCGAGAAAGCGTTGCGTTCATCCGTGGTTGGTGATGATGCGCAGAACCCGAAGGGGCATATTGCGATAGTGAACGTATCGGGTGGCTATAGTGTGTTGAAGCTGATGGGTACCGATGCGAACAACGTCTTGAAAAAGAGTATGGCTTACGACATTGATCCCGTGAATTTCCCTGTGGGTAAGGTCGTGAACACCACTCTGGCGAAAACGCAGGTCACATTGCGGGCTCTGCCCGATACCAGCTATGAGCTAGTCATAAGACGCAGCTTTGCAGACTACGTGTGGTTGTGGTTGCAACGTGCAGGTATGGAGTATGGTCTTGGCGCGGTGTCACAAGGCGGTCGGTAACGTTGATGGAAAAACCGTCACTACCCGCTCAACCTGAATCATCGTCAACACTTCCGCTGACAGGGCTGATTGTTGTCAGTATCGAACATGCGGTTGCTGCACCTTTATGTACGGCAAGGTTGTCTGATGCTGGCGCTCGCGTTATCAAGATTGAGCGGCAGGCTGGTGACTTTGCCCGACGATACGATACGGCCGCAAGCGGCGACAGCAGCTACTTTGCGTGGATAAACCATGGCAAGGAATCAATTGTGCTCGACTTCAAGAACGCACAGGATTCCACCTTACTGAATAAAGTTCTCAGTCAGGCAGATGTTCTGGTACAGAATCTGGCGCCCGGTGCACTAAGCCGTGCAGGGTTTGATTTAGACGAATTGCGTGCCAGGCATACAAGGCTTGTGACGTGCAGTATCTCTGGTTACGGTAGCAGCGATGCTGTGAAAGACATGAAGGCTTATGATCTTCTGGTACAGGCAGAATCAGGTTTGATCAGTATTTCCGGTGGTCCGGGAGAACCGGGTCGGATAGGCGTGTCTCTGTGTGATATTGGTGCGGGCGTTACCGCCTATACGGGTATTCTGGAGGCGTTGTTACGACGTTCTATCACTGGATGTGGTGGGCATGTGGATGTGTCCTTGTTCAGTGTAGCGGCAGAGTGGATGAGCGTACCGTTTCTGCATGCGGACAACGGCGGCGAGGCGCCAAAGCGTGTGGGTCTGAAGCATCCGAGTATTGCACCGTATGGCGCATTCCCAGATGCCTCTGGAACCCTGACTCTAGTATCTGTACAGAATGAACGCGAGTGGCAACGCCTGTGTGTGGATGCTTTGCAGCAGCCGACGTTGTGTGATGACCCACGCTATCAGAGCAATGAGCTTAGAGTGGCAAACCGCAGTGATCTGGATAGTGAGCTAGCATCCATTACCAGCCGCCTGAGTACGGAACAATTTAGAAGAGCATTGCAGTCAGCGTCCATAGCCTATGGAGCTTTGAACTCGGTAGATGACCTGCTACAGCATGCAGCACTGACACGCAGGCAAGTACAAAACTCGCACGGTGTGATGGTCAGCATGCCAGCTCATCCGGTAACGCATGACGACGCTAAAGCTGACGATCAATCACCGCGTTGTGTTCCTACGATCAATCAGCACGGTGATGCCATCAGACGTGAGTTTGGATAAGCACATGACGACGCTCAAGCTGGAAGACTGGATAGGTAAAACCGCTGACGTAACGGATACAGTGCAATTATCTGTTTGTGAAAAAATGGCTGCAACTGTGGGTATGCCTTGCCCCGAATCAGGTGGCTCGCTGCCACCTTTGTGGCATTGGCTGTTTTTTCATGAACTCAGTGATAGCGCAGAACTAGGGCAAGACGGGCATCCCGTGCGTGGAGGCTTTCTACCACCCGTTGGATTACCACGGCGCATGTGGGCAGGTGGACGACTGCGATTTTTTTCACCGATGAAACTGGGAGCAACGATACACCGGCACTCTCGAATTACCCGTGTTACCAGTAAACAAGGTAAGTCCGGTGAGTTGTGTTTTGTCACGGTGTTGCATACCTTTACGCAAGCTGATGCATCTGCTGCTAGCGTGGGTGCAGGAGCAGGTGCACGCACGGCTATTGGCACGGTGCTGATGGAAGAAGAGCACGATATCGTTTATCGAGAAGCACTGCCCATCGCGCAGGATTCGCAAAGCGTGTTACTCAGCCAGAAAGATCGCGATACCTTGCGATCGCATATAACGGCGTCATCGACACTTATCACACCGCTTACCCCGCGCAGCCAGACAATAACGCCATCAGTGAGCGTATTGTTCCGTTATTCGGCGCTGACGTTCAACTCACACCGCATCCACTATGACAGAGAGTACTGCCAGTCGGAGGAGCACTATGCCGGTCTGGTTTTTCATGGTCCTTTGACAGCCACGTTAATGGCCGGCTTTGCACAGAACTATCTACAGCAGCCCCTGATCAGTTTCGAATTCAGAGCACTGGCACCGTTGCTGGATATTGATACCTTCACCATCGATCTTGAGGAATCCAGCCAGGGTGTAGACGTGTTTGCCCGTAAAGCGGATGGCACGTTGGCGATGCAGGCTAGTGCTGCAACCGTTACGTGAATGCTGACTGGGGACAATACAGGATTTGAAAATTATCGTAAGCTAAGCCCCTCCAAACGGCCGTAGATTGCGAAACGGCCCCCGTTTGATCTTTCGATTCCGCTCCCAGACATAGTCATTGGTCAGGTTGATGTGTTCCTAACTCAGTTCCGCTCGATCCGACCCAGTTCGCGAAGTGCGACTGCTAATCTAATCTGTCTCGGTTAACTGCAGAGTTTGCGTACCACCAGTGAGGCCGTAACCGTACCTTATTTGATCGACGTGGCCATGCGCAGTAGTTCATCCCAGTGAGCCAGAATGTGCTTGATGTTGATAGTGCCATCATCATCGCCCATAGCTCAGAATAGTCAGTGCATACGCCGGCTACATAGCCCTATAAGCTTCTGGACTCGACATTTCACGCAACACCGGGGTCAAAATTCTAAGGGTTATCAGAAACCTTGATGATGCCTTATAAGGATGCGTAAAGCGGCTGAGAGTCTATTCATCTAACATTAATGTACTCCGTGGCCTGGTTTTAATGGTTCGTTGTAGCAAGGCTAATGTTGGCCGCGTAGATTGTTGTCACCCACAACACTACTTACGGAGCAAACCATGATTCAGCTAACCAACATTTCCCCATCAGTCTGTGATTCAGCCAAATGGGCTTTCACCACACGTCGTGTGACACGCTCTGATGTACGCCATATTGCTTCAGATTTATGGCGAGCGAAGGCAGGAGATCTGCTGCTGTGTGAGATTGTAGATATTGGACACCATAAAAACATCCAGCTTGCTGAGCGGCGTGTCAGCAAGAGCTATCCGGGGGATCTTGTCGTTTTATGCCTTGGCGATCGCTATGCCCCGGACCAGTTTCTCGCATCAGCCATTATTGACGCTCCGCTGCTTGATCTGGCAGCTGGAGGTGGGATAGCGGGACGTGTCGATACAGCCCACGATCTCATCAAAAAACCGACAAAGCTACGCCCGTTAGGTTTGCTTTGTGGGGAGCACGATCAGATATTGAATGTCGCTGACTACGCGCTACCAGAGCGTTTAGCGGATGAAAGTGCTACCGTCATAGGTGTATTTGGTGCTTCAATGAACTCGGGTAAGACGACTGCAGCGTCCAGCCTGGCGCATGGCTTGAAGAGCGCTGGCTATGCGGTAGCGGGCATCAAGGCCACAGGCACCGGTGCGTTTGGCGATTTCAACGCCCTTGAGGATGGCGGGGTTCCCGCATTAGATTTTACAGATGTGGGAATGGCAACAACGTACCGGATGCCGTTGGAACGGATCGAGAGAGGGTTCGACACACTGGTTTCCACTGCCGTCGAACGGGGGGCACAAGTAGTCGTTGTCGAAATCGCCGATGGTGTATTTCAGCAGGAGACCAAAGCCATCTTGAAAGGGTCTAGAATAAGGGATCGGCTGGACGGTATTCTTTTCGCAGCCCCCGATGCACTTTGCGCGTTCGGTGGGGTGACTTACCTTGAGAGCTTGAATCTCAGTCCGTTTGCTATCTCCGGCATGGTCAGCTGTTCGCCGATGGCGTCCGCTGAAGCAGCCCAGGTCACAGGATTGCCCATCCTGTCGCGGCAGGATCTGTGTTCGCCTGATAAGGTTGAAAGTCATGTTGAGCCATTGATGCGTCATGTTTATGCACGCCCAGCGGCAGCGTGACAAACCTTCCTTCAATAATGACCAGGGAGCGGATCCTCGACGCCTCCCTGGTTGTGGTGTGTGGCATTGGCCAAGCGGCTGCCGCGGTGCTCGCCGCTTTTGCGACCAGAGATGCGTTCTCTGCGCTCCACGGCGGTGCCAGTATTCCTGTTCGAACCGTTGTTGAACTGGGTGCAGCGGGGCTAGTGGCGGGGCTCTGTCTGTTCTTCGCTCAACGCCGGTCAGAAGCGCTGGGTCATAGCTACGCCATCTCCTTACGCAGGTGCATCTATCGACATATTGCCGCCTTACCAAAATCCCGTCATCAGGAGCGACGAATCGGTGCACTTTCATTACGATTTGTGGGGGATCTCTCCGCTGCCCGTTTATGGTTTGGCGGTGGACTTTCAGATGCTCTGACCGCACTGGTGGTTCTACCGGCCGGGATAACTCTGCTGTTCGCGCTCGATTCGGACTTAGCCTCTGTCGGGGTTGGACCACTTGGCATGACTTTAGCGCTGGCAGCGGCTTGGGCCTGGCATCTTGAACGCAACCACCGATCGTTGAGAAGACGTCGCGCTGGACTGGCAATAGGCATGATCGAAAGAATTGCCATTTCGCCTGAGCTAGATCTCATGGGCAGGACAGGCAGAGAGGTGAAATTGATGAAGAAACGGGGAACTGCTCTTAAATCAGACGCCATTGCTCGGCGCTCGCGTACAGCGGCGTTGCAGTCGGTCCTGCAAATTGGATCAGCAGTCTCCGGTCTGGCCTTACTCTGGCAAGCCGGTGTTACGGGGTCGGCACCGGCGACAGTGGCAGCCAGCCTTGCTATGCTTGCACTACTGACCGTGCCGTTACTGAATCTGGCGACCGCCTGGGATCGCTACTGCGCATGGCAAGTTGCGCGGGAGAAAGCGCTGAATCTTCTTCGTGAAGAAACAGTGAAGCGCACGATTGAGCCTAGACATGAGCCGGTTGACATCGAGATATTCGGCCGGATAGACGGCGTGGACGTTACCCTGATGGTCGCCAGGAGTCAGATGTCGGTTCTGAAAATCGGGAACGCCAGCTCGCTAGCGCGCAGCATAGCGGGTCTCGATCAGCATCAGACGTTGGCCATTCACTACAATGGAAGAGCGACACTCCCCAAATTGGCGTATATAGGCGATTGGTATGTGGGTATTCAGGGCAGTCTTCGTCGATCGGCAACTCTCTTGAGCGCAAAGCGACCTTCTGATGTGGTGGTCACTGAAGCGCTTGGAGCCTACGGCTTAGAACACCTGGTCACCGATGATCTGGGTCTTGATAGACGAATTGCTGAAGGTGGCAGGAACCTGATTACAGCCGACACGTTACGGCTTGAGTTGGTGCGTGCAGAGTTGGGGGAAGTTGAACTGCTGATCGTTGATTCGGTGCGTTGGCAAGCCGATGTCGAAAAGTGGCATTTGATTGAGTTGTTCAAGAGCCGATGCAATGCAACTATCCTCATCTCAAATGCGCCTGTAAATCCAATAGAACACGCCGCTTGACGCCGGAATAACTGATGAAATCAACAACGCTGTTCAGTATATACGCAATGACTATTTTGGCCCTGATGCTTGCTTTGGGCACCAGTTCGCTATACAGCCTGAACCAAGCGAAAAGCTGGGAAGAGCGGATCCAGCTTGCACAGAGTTCACACACGCTACATCTGAAGCTAGAGGCAAATCTGTTCCGCTTGTTCAAACAGCATGGTGATGCGCTATTGATAGGCGATCGGGACCGAGGCGTTGGCGAGCGTAGCTTGCGAGAGCGTATTGACCAGAACATTGCAGACATACGCAATGTGATAGCACAGGAGATTGAGCTGGTTGGGGAAGAAGAGATTGAAGAGCTTGAAATGCTTGAGAAGATTGAATCGGATATCAGAGAAGCCAATCGGGCGCTGCAGCTCCTCACGACGTCGGGGGAGAGGATAGAAACGGACACCCAGATTAACAAGCTTGCCGACTTGCTGGATCGCGACATAGATAGTCACCTGGCACTGCTGATAGACGAGGCACTGGAAGAGGAGATTGAAGAGGTTGAAGAGACAATATCAGATGCCGCAGCTTTCAGAGCCTGGAACACCACACTGGTGTATTCTCTGCTTCTGCTTTCAGCTGTGGTGTTGATGCTTGGTTTTTTGTCCTTTAACCGTCAGATCCACCTGCCACTGAGCCACCTTAAACGCAGCCTCAAGAACCTGCGTAACAGTCGATATTCTAAAACGATTGCACTAGGTGGTTGTCAGGAATTTCAAGAACTCAGTAACGTCATGACAGACATGGCGACATCGCTTGCCAAGCGTGAGGAAAACCGCAAAGAGCAGAATATGCTTCTTGAATCCACTGTCCATGAGCGCACTGTCGACCTGCAGTCATTGATAGACAAGCTTGAACTGGGAGAGCAAAACAGAAAACGACTCATGGCTGACATCAGTCATGAACTGAGAACGCCGCTAGCCATTATTCTAGGTGAAGCGGAAGTAGCGTTGCGAATCGATAAATCCTTGAGTGATGCCACCTCTGATACGTTGGCGCTCATCCGAGACTCTGCAGCGCATACAAATCAAATCGTCAACGACATGCTGACGGTTGCCCGTCATGAAGCAGGTCATCTGCGTCTGGACCGTCGAGAAACCGACCTTCGTGCGGTGGTAAAGGAAGCCGCTAAAATGTTCCCACAGGATGTCACATTGAACCTTCCGCCTGAACCAGCGCACCTGTCTGTTGACCTTGTTCGGATTCGTCAATGTGTTTTGGCGCTTTTTCAGAATGCAAGGCGATATGGAGGTCCAACGATTGATACGACATTGAAAGCCATACCTGATGGTTTCCAGATTGTCGTGGAGGATGATGGGCCTGGTCTAAGTGCCAGCGAACAGGAACACGCCTTTGATCGCTTTTTCAGAGGTTCGAATGCAACGACACTAGGCATTGAAGGTAGTGGGCTGGGTTTGCCAGTCGTCAAATCCATCGTTGAGGCACATGGTGGGACCATTATGCTTGGAGATTCAGAACTGGGCGGTCTGCGCGTTCAAGTGGATTTACCAAAACGCTCGGCCGTGCGAATCGTGGATTCAGCATTAACAAGAAAGAGGGCCTGAAAATTGAACACACTTGGGAAAGTCCCTCCTCGTAGTCATGCCGGATCAATAGTACTCAGTATACGTTTTGAAAAAATCGGATCACGACCACAGAAATCATGAACATTCTGCTTATCGAAGATGAATTAAAGGTCGCAGACTTTATCCGACGTGGACTCACAGCAGAAGGTTGGAGTATTGAACACGCCAAGGATGGTGAATCGGGACTTAAATTTGCTGAGGCTGGTTGCTACGATGTGATTTTGCTCGACCTGATGCTGCCAGGTATTCAGGGCCAGGACGTGTGTCGTAAACTTCGAGCTCGACAGTACAAGGCTCCGATCTTGATGTTGACGGCCCTTGATTCGGAAGAGGAGAAAGTCAATGGTCTTAGACTGGGCGCTGATGATTACCTGACAAAGCCGTTTGGGTTCGATGAGCTAATTGCAAGAGTAGAGGCATTGCATCGCCGAGCGACAGACTACGAGAGGGTTTCAGTAGATTCATTTCTGAGTCTGGGATCTATCACATTCAATCGTGAAGCCATGACTGTAAGTGTCGGTGATACGGAGGTTGAACTGTCGAAAAAAGAGCGCGATTTACTGGTTCTGTTTATGTCAAACGTTGGCAGGGCATTGTCTCGCGAGCGTGTTCTGAACTCTGTATGGGGCACAAACGAAGACCCACAGACCAATATAGTGGATGTCTATGTCGCCCGTCTTCGGCGAAAGATCGGAGTCGAAGGTAGTCGAATCGTCACAGTGCGTAATGTCGGGTATAGGATGTCATAGAACGCTCTATGACCATGCGTTTGAATTGCACACTAATGATCGTTAATATCCCAGATCCCCCGTCCGACCCTTTAAGCAAGACTACTGTAGGAAAGCTAAATCTACCATGAGCTCTGACGACTCTATTATCAACAAGGATACAGACTCGGCTGAACCGGAGAAAAATGGAAAGATCGGGAAAAAAAAGAAAAAAAATAGTAAGCAACCGGGGAGCGAGAAGGCGGTAGAGACTATGTTTCGCAACGCTTATCGGGCAGAGCTGGACATCATTTCTTTGGCTGCCATGAAGGCCAATATCATGATTTCCTTGAACGGCTTCATCATTTCAGCATTGATGATCTCGGGCGCGTTTCTCTTAGCCGGTTCTCCGGAGTTGCTGTTACCGGCAGGACTGTTCATGTTGACCTCGGCCACCTCCATCATCTTTGCTTTGTTGGCGGCCTCGCCGGAAAGAGTAGATTTCCTGGGTGCGCTATTTTCCTGGTTAAGGGCCGTACGCAAGGATGAGGCTAGTCTGCGGGACTTCAGGCGTTTCTTTCTGCACAGCCGTGAGTCAGAGTCGCGATCCAGCCGAAACCTGCTGATCTACGAAGACCGTGTGCAAATGACTCGCGGAGATTACTGGGCAGAAATGCAGGCCTTACTGATCAACCGCAGCGATATCTATTACACCATGAGCGATCAGCTTTACTGGCTCGGCCAGATGGCCAATCGCAAGTTTAAGCTGTTAAGCATCTCCTACATGGTATTCCGCTGGGGCTTGCTGATTACCGTAGTAGTCTTTTTTCTACAGAAACTTTTGTGGAGTAGCTTTCCTTCATTGGGCGAGCAGCAGGTACCGCCGCGTCTGTCTAATCTCGGCATATCAGAGTTGAGAGACATTTACGAGCCCTCGGCTGTTCAGCAATTGCCTGACGGTCGATTGCTGGTGGTTGAGGACGAGGCCGCACGTGCCTTCAGCATGTTGACCCCATCTGTAGACGGGGGGTTTATAGAAAATCCTACAACCGATCTAAAGCTGATACGGAGTGCAGGGCGAGAACTTGACGATCTTGAGGCACTTACAATAAGTGACGATGGATACATCTATGCCATTACGTCCCACTCGGTCAACAACAAGGGCGAACGGGTTCAGGCTCGAGAGCAGCTTCTGCGTTTCAGGATCACAGGTAGCAACATTCACGACATAGTCGCGATTACCGACTTACGTGAGCACTTAGAGGCGAGCGATACGCTGCGTAAAAGCATTGAAGATCGTAGCGGTGATACGTTCGGGTTCGATGGTTTGAACATTGAGGGGATGGCTTTGCACAGTGATACTGGTTACCTGTTTATTGGACTGCGTAATCCGCTGGCGGCAAATTCCTCATTGATATTGACCATTGAAAATACCGCAGAGCTCTTCGATAAAGACGCCTTACCTGTATTTGGTGAGGCAGTCCTACTAGACATTGGCGGTGGCATTCGGGCACTGAGCTTCGATCCTGTGCTCGAGACTTTTTTGCTTGTTAATGAAATTGAAGGTGAGGATGGCAAGAACGTATCGCAACTATGGACCTGGTCCGGCTCCTCTTTGGAGAAGTCAATGCCATTAACATTGCCGGGAATCATTAACCTCGACAATGTCGAGTCCATCGACTCTGTATCGATAGGTGGCGAGTCACGGCTAATCATTATGAGTGACGATGGCGACGCCAAGAAAGGAAGGCCAGCAAAATACCTACTGCTTGACTATAATCAGCTGACGCTCTGACATGCTTGGCTTGCCGTTTTCCGCAAATCATTGATTCACCGTACTTACGCCATCGACAATGTCGACTGCATACGGGCACAAAAGCTGTCTGCTGCCGTATAGAAATCTACCTTCGAACGTGATAGCTGCTGCAAGATCATGTTGAGCTGCAGAACATCAATGCCCGAGTGCACCGAGTCTCGCAAATTGACTAAGCACTCTATTATCGGTGTCAGCAAATCTTCCTATTGGGCGCTCCAGTAACATTCGACGGGAACATGGATTCGTCGCCTTCGCGGGAATCACGAGTTTGCCTCTTCCGGCGTCATGTAGTGCCATTAGACTTGACCCCAGTGTTGCATAAAATGTCGAGTCCAGAAGCTTATAGAGCGGTATATCAGTACCGGAGGCGGCCCCCACTGCACGGAGTTTTCACTGGATTGAGTCGGGCCGCGCAGGCCTGGTCACTCCAGGCCCCGGCGGCCCCGAGAGATCCAGAAAAAATGAATACAGCGGGGGGCGCCCAGACCGAAATTTTAGGCAACACTGGGGGAAGGTACGTTTACGCAGTAATTCTCACCATCAGATCTTTGGCATCAATCTGATCACCGGCTTTAACCAGTAACTCTTCGATGGTGCCGTCCGATTCTGCATAGATAGCCGTTTCCATCTTCATGGCTTCTATCGATAACAGCACATCACCGGTTTGGACGGTTTGTCCGCTAGACACATTGACCGTAGAAACTACACCGGGCATGGGTGCACCGACGTGTTCCTTGTTGTCAGGATCGGCCTTGGCACGTGTCATCGCACCGGCTGCACCGTGTAGTCTGTCTGGCACGGCAATGGAACGAGGCTGACCGTTCAGTTCGAAAAATACTCGAACCATGCCGCGATCATTCACCTCACCCCAGGCAAGGCACCGTATAACCAGAGTCTTGCCTTTCTCAATCTCCACGAAAATTTCTTCACCCACATCCAGTCCATAAAAGTAGACCGGCGTCGGTAGCATGCTAGTCGGACCATACGTATCCTGAACGGCCGCAAATTCAGTGAATACCTTCGGGTACATGTTGTATGAAGCTACCTGATTGTCGCTGGCAGGATGTCCGAGAGTTTCACTCAATTGCGTTTTTACCGCATCCAGGTCAGCGGGTTCCATGGTGGCACCAGCGCGTGTTGTCAGTGGAACCTCACCTTTGAGAATCTTGGACTGAATCCCAGACGGGAAGCCCTCGGGCATCTGACTGAGCTCGCCTTTCATCATCGATACTACGGAGTCAGGAAAGGAGATGTCCTTATCGGGGTTCTCCACATCCTTGATGGTCAAGTCCTGACTGATCATCATCAATGCAAGGTCACCGACAACCTTGGATGAAGGTGTGACCTTAACGATGTCACCAAACATCTGGTTAACATCGCTATAGGCACGCGCCACCTCATGCCAGCGTGAATCCAGCCCCATGGAGCGAGCCTGCTCTTTCAGGTTCGTAAATTGTCCCCCTGGCATTTCGTGCATATACACTTCAGAAGCCGGGCCTTTCAAATCACTCTCAAAGGCTGCGTACTGATTGCGCACACCTTCCCAATAGAACGATATCTTCTCAATCTTGTCGCGGCTCATGCCGGTATCGTGAGGTGTTCCACGCAGGGCCGCTACGATGGAACCCAGGCAAGGCTGGGACGTATTGCCCGACAACGCATCCATGGCCGCATCAATAGCATCAACGCCTGCATCAACCGCTGCCAGTACAGTGGCGGCTGAAATACCCGACGTATCGTGGGTATGGAAATGGACTGGCAACGAGATTTCTTCTCGCAGTGCCTTGAACAGCTGCGTTGCTGATGCAGGCTTCATCAGGCCGCCCATGTCTTTGATACACAAGATGTGAGCGCCCGCTTTTTCCAGCTCCTTTGCCAAGTCCAAGTAGTACTTGAGGTTGTATTTGGGTCTACCCGAATCAAGCATGTCGCCGGTATAGCAAATGCTGGCTTCGCACAGTTTATCTTCGGCCAGAATGGCATCCATGCTGACACGCATGTTTTCAATCCAGTTAAAGCAGTCGAAGACGCGAAACAGATCCACGCCCGATGCAGCCGCCTGCTTGATAAAGTGTACGACAACATTATCGGGATAGTTGGTATACCCGACACCGTTGGCTCCGCGCACCAGCATTTGCAACAGTATGTTGGGCGCGCGCTCCCGGATCATCTCCAGTCGCTCCCACGGATCTTCAGTGAGGAAACGCATGCTTACATCAAAGGTGGCGCCACCCCAACATTCCAGCGATAACAGTTCTGGCAATGCGCGCGCATAGGTATCAGCGATGCCGACTATGTCGTAGGTACGCATGCGCGTAGCCAGTAACGATTGATGCGAATCGCGCATGGTGGTGTCGGTCACCATGACCTGAGGTGTTTCACGTAACCATTGAGCAAATTGTACCGGTCCATCACGATCCAGTCGGTTCTTGGTGCCGGGCTGAATGTCATTGTCGAAAAAAGGCACGTGGGGCGCTAATGCATCTGCTCTTGGCTTGGCGCGCTCGCGAGCTTCTGGATGACCGTTGACTGAAACGTCAGCGATGTATTGCAGCAATTTGGTTGCACGGTCTTTACGTTTAACCTGCTCGAACAAAGCAGGCGTGGTGTCAATGAACTGGGTGGTGTAGCTGTTGTCCAGAAAATCCGGATGACCGATAACGTTCTCGAGGAAAGTCAGGTTTGTGGCAACACCGCGAATACGAAACTCACGCAATGCCCGGTCCATGCGCTTGATTACCTCGTCTGAAGTAGGTGCCCAGGCCGTCACTTTCTCGAGCAGCGGATCATAGAAGCGGTTGATGACAGCACCGGAGTAGGCGGTACCGCCATCGAGTCGAATGCCGAAACCTGATGCTCCACGGTATGCGGTGATACGACCGTAGTCCGGGACGAAGTTCTGCTCGGGATCCTCGGTGGTGATTCGACACTGCATGGCGTGTCCGTTTAGCTTGATATCCTGCTGGGCCGGTACGCCAGACTCGGGCGTGCCGATCACAGCACCTTCGACCAGATGGATCTGCGCTTTGATGATGTCGATTCCGGTAACTTCTTCCGTTACCGTGTGTTCTACCTGAACGCGCGGGTTTACCTCGATAAAATAGAACGCACCGGTGTCTATGTCCATTAAGAACTCGACCGTACCAGCGCCGACGTAAGAGGTGGCATTAGCGATTTTTAGTGCATACCCGCTAAGCTCTTGGCGTTGCTCATCGTTCAAGTACGGAGCAGGGGCCCGCTCCACTACTTTCTGGTTACGCCTCTGAACGGTGCAGTCACGTTCAAATAGGTGCACAGCATTGCCATGCGTATCGCCGAGTATTTGTGCCTCGACATGGCGTGCTCGTTCAACCAGCTTTTCAAGATATATCTCATCTTTACCAAAAGCCGCTCGAGCTTCACGACGCGCCTCATTGGCTTCCTTATCCAGGTCCTCTTCACTTCGGATGGTACGCATGCCTCGACCACCACCGCCCCATGAAGCCTTGAGCATAATGGGATAGCCGATTTCTGCGGCCATCTTCTTGATGGTGGGTAGGTCTTCCGGAAGAGGCTTGGTAGCCGGTACAACAGGCACACCGGCCTCGATGGCGAGATTTCGGGCGGCGACCTTGTTACCCAGACTGCGCATGGTATCGGCGCGTGGCCCGATGAAGGTGATGCCAGCAGCATCGCAGGCATCCACAAATTCCGGGCTCTCCGACAACAGACCGTAGCCGGGGTGAATGGCGTCCGCACCCGAGTGCTTTGCAACCCTCAATACTTCTTCGATAGACAGATAAGACTCGATAGGCCCCATGCTCTTGTCCAAATGATGGCCAGTACCTACCTGATAGGCTTCGTCTGCCTTGAATCGGTGCAGTGCGAGCTTGTCTTCCTCTGCCCAGATGGCAACCGTTTTAATACCGAGTTCGTTGGCTGCACGAAAAATTCGAATCGCGATTTCAGAGCGGTTGGCAACGAGAATCTTCTTGATCGACAAGTCTGTAGTCTCCATAGCGGTAACAGGAGTCTAGATTCTACGCAGTTGTGACTTAACCGTCAGGCAGGGCAATATCGAAGCGGAATTTGACGAGCACATCGAAGCCTACATAATCGTCATTTGTTTGACTTTCCATGCCGATGGAATATTCCTGACGGTCGATAGTAAATTCCCCTCTGGCAACGCGCTTGCCATCCTCATCGCTCAGTGTCATCGGAAAATTGACGGTAGTGGTGACATCCTTGATAGTGAGATCGCCAGTAACCAGGAGAGCACCGTCGTCGCCGGACTCTACCCGTGTAGATTCAAACAGCGCTTCGGGATATTCAGTGACGTTGAACCACTCTGCGTCTGGCAATGATCCCGCTACTTGCGCATTGGGGCTGTCCAGGCTTGTTGTCTGAACTCGTGCCACTATGGAGCTGTTCATCGGGCTAATTTCATCAATACTGGCTTCTACCGTGGTATCGCTGAACGTGCCTGGCGTTTTTTCACCGGTAACATCGGCAATGAAGCTGACCTCGCTATCGCCTGCTGCGAGCAGAGCTGCTGTATTGCCGGCGCCAGCATACAAAAACAGCGCAGCAGCGGATCCGCCGATTGCAACCACCAACGCCGCTATCTTGGCTCGGAATGAGGTAGAGGACCAATCCGGTAGCATGCGGCTCAGAATAGTGTCTTTATCGAAAAAGTGATGCTTGAGCGCCGCCCCTATGTGCAGGAGCAAAATCACGATAAGCGCTGTGCCTGCATATTCGTGATAGTGGTGAAAGGAGGAGGCGATGTTAGCCCTGTCAGGAAGCTCACCCAAGCCCGGGAGGTGGGGCCACGGGATGACACCGAACAGTACCGTGTCGATGTTCAGCGGTGATGCCGATACCATGATCCAGCCTGTCAGCGGCAGGATGAACATCAACCCGTACAACGCCAGGTGGACAGCGCCAGCGGCACGTTTTTGCCACGTGGGTAATGATGCAGGTTCTACAGGGGGCCTGTGAGTCAGGCGCCATATCACTCTGAGCACCGAGAGTACTAAAACAGTAATACCGAAACTTTTATGGGTTTGTGTCAGAACGAACCTGAGAGGGTCGTTCTCCTCGAGACTGGTCATGAACTTGCCGACAATTAGCAAACCGATGATAAATGCTGCAATGAGCCAGTGGAAAATAACAGCGACGTCGCCGTAGCGTTGCTCAGAAGAACGACCCATATAGACAGTATTGCTCTTAGAACCTTGAAATTACTCGGATTTGACCATTTCAACAGTGAGGTTGATTGCAACCTCATCACTAATGTTAGGTGCGAATGCACCCATACCAAAATCAGAGCGTAGCAGGTTTCCTGTAGCGTCGAAACCGATGACAGGTTTGCCGCTCATCGGGTGCATCATGGCCGCGTTAATAGTGGTATCCAGCGTGAGAGGCTTTGTTTCGCCCTTGACTGTCACATTGCCCATGACTTTGTAAGTGCCGTCACCAGTAGACTCGATGCTCGTGGATTGAAACGTGATTTCTGGGTTATTGGCTGTGTCGAACCATTTCTCACCCGTGAGGTGGTCTTTCCAGATTTCTGAACCTGACACAACGCTGTTGGCATCAATGGTTACCATGATCAGGGATTTGGTGGGATCTGAATTGTCCAGATTCATGTCGACTGTGAAATCGTCAAAACTCAGGGTCGGGTTGGACAGGCCGAGATGGTTGTATTGAAAGTTCACGTAGGCATGCGTGGGGTCAACCTGATATGAGCCGCTGGGTACTGCAGAGAGGTCAACCGCTGAAACCGTCGCGCTGGCCGCCAACAGTACAGCGCCAATAGCCGTAGATGTCGTAAGGGTATTGTGTATAGCCATGGTGATGTGAATCTCCTGAGTAATCGGGAACGGGTTTTGAGAATTGTACGAGTACATCAGATAGTGCTCGACGGGACAAAGTTCAACTGCGTATAATACGATTCACGGATTAATCGTCAGTGAACTACGCGCCCGTAGCTCAGTTGGATAGAGTACTTGGCTTCGAACCAAGTGGTCGGAGGTTCGAATCCTTCCGGGCGCGCCACCTCACAAGCTGTCAGACCCCTGTAAAATGTAGGGGTTTCCGATAAATGCCGCCGGTTCCGATTCATTTCGTTGTAAACCGTGCAAGTGAGGCTGGCTGCAACCGGATCGGTGCGCGTCTGTAGTGCTTCTCAGTGACCGCTGGCGAGCTGTGCATAAGTTGTTGTTGTGCTTCTGCCGTACTACCTGCGTGAGACGCCACCGCCGCCCTTAGATCCTTCATCGTCCATTTCTGCGTGACGAGCTCCTGCTCAACTGTTGCGTCGATAAATCGCCGTGACACACTGTCGAAGCCATTGGCTTTCATATCTGCATTCAGATACGACTTGCCTTGGTTGGTCACGATCAATGGCGCATCACCAATCCTGGTTGGTTTGATGGCTAGCGCGTAGTTGACCGCCTCACGTAATTCCGGAGTCCATTCGAACACGCCGTGTATGCCTGAGCTGCCGGCAGTTTTGTTCGGGGTGACGATAATGCCATCATCTGTGCAGTCAGACACTCTGAGCGACAGTAGGTCTCCGCGCCTAAGCCCCGTCAGTAACGCAAGCTTCACGAAGGCCAGCCCCACTCGCTGTGTTCTGTTCGCTGGTGTGATAGACAGTATTGATGATATTTCGGCACGGGTTAGGAAACGCTTTGCAGCTTTAGCACCCGGGAACCTCATACCCAACAACGGATTGCTTGGAATGCATCCCCATTCGGCCGCCATCGTCATCAGATGCTTCAGTGTCCCCGCTGTCATGCGTGCTGAGGACACACCCTTGTCTGAACACAGCTTGTTATAGAGCGCTCTGGCATCTTGTTGGCTGACCGCAGCAACTGAAACGCCGGAGAACACAGCCCGAATCCTCACGATCGATATTTTGTACGAATCCTGAGTGGCTGGCGCAAGAGACGGGATGTGTTCCCTTGCGTACTGGTCGCACAGCTCATCCATTGTTGAGAGAGTGCCACGCGAGTCCTGACCCACACGTTCTGCCCACACCTTGTAAGCGCCGGCAATAGAGCCACCAAGTGGAAACTCTCGCTTGCCATCCCACGCCGATTCCTGACCTTTTGGCACCATGTAGTAGAGCCTATTTCCGCGCCACCGCCATCCGGTAGGAAAGCCTCGATTCTCTGGCTTGCGCTTTCTAGGCGACATGATTAAGAGCCTTGAGATTCGGTCTTGCGCTGTTGCGCGAAGGCGTTGGCTCAACAGCTGATCTGAGCACTATCAGCTTGCCGTCAGGGCGTGTCCTGCTGTCTATGCCCATGATGTTAAGTGCCTTGCGCTGAGCGGTGGGGCGCATTTTGCCGGTTAGCTCCTTTAGTTCGTCAACTGTTAAACATAAGCTCATCAGTGCCTCCCCGCTGGTTTCACGTGTTTCTCGATTGACTCCGCTACCTTTAACATCGCATCTATTGTTGCGTCCTCTGGCAGGTAATCTGCAATTTCAACGGCGAAATTGAACCCGGTGGACATGCCAGCAAAGAACGCCTGGGCGACTTCTTTGCGTTGTATCTCTGGGATGGTTGTCGAGTACACCATTCTCAGGTAGTTCTGACAGAGCATAAGCGCCATGTCTGGCTTCGATTTGAGCAACTCTTCTAGGATGATGCGCATTGCTCGCCGATCTTTCGGAAGCTCATCCAGCAACTTTTGCAGGTCAGCCATCAGCCGTTATCCTCATTGAAAATTGAGACAGGATCATCGTCCTCGATGTCCAACATCGATTGCGACGATATGACCAGCTTGGCGTCGTACATCTCCCAGCGACCGAGCGGTGTGAACATCATGTTGCCGTTGGATCCGTGCAGCTCCATCATGAGATTCGCAGCCGAACCGAACACCTTTCCAGCAAACGTCATATCACCAGCACTGATGCCTATTCGCTTAGTGTTTTTCGGTGGTGTTGAATCAATCACCCGAGCGATGTTTGGGAAACGGTTCTCTTCTGTTTCCTCAATGGATTTGAATCCCACCAGGCGATCCTTTTTCTTTTCATCCATAGAGGTCACCCGGGCAATTCCAGTTCGATCATCCGTCCATTCAAATTCGATCTGCTCTGCCCACATTGGAATCTTCGCGTGGAAGTCGATGATGTGTTGTCGATCAACACCGCTGAACATCTCAAGGTCCTTCATGGCCGCTCGGAATGCAACAGCACCGTTAGTGGCGCTGACAAAGCCGTCTTTGCAGATACAGACGTACTGGATCATCTCTCGAGGGTCTTTGCTCGCTGTACACGCCTGAGCTGCACGCATCAGCCGACCATCGACGACGAAATTGTTGGGTTTGTTTTTCTTAGCTGCCATTGTCTTCCAGTCTCTTGAGGGCGATTAAACTGCTATGCCAGTGTTTATGGTTGTGGGTGGACTACTTATCGATGAGCTGATCTGATCTAGTCCACTCACGATCCTTGCTCCATCTCAACTTTTCCCAGCAACATCGGTCCAGTCGCAACGTTCTGGTTGTCCTTGTCCAGCTGTGACAGTGTCTTGGAGTGGTCAAGCTCGAGCCGCGCGCTGTCGATCATCACCTTGGCCAAGTTGGCAATCTGAGCAGCGTTCTTCGGATCCAGGGTTCCTGCCTTCACAGCATCGATGCTGTCAAACAATCTCTCACGCAGATCTGCAGTTGTTTTGTTAGTGGACATACCTGGCTCTCTTGAGTTTTCCGCAAAGTCGCGTGAGGGTGATTAGCTGTTGATAGGCGTAAATAGTTGGTATCGATTTGTGCCAGCACCTACGGCATAGCGTGGGTGCACAGATGTGCCAAGGAATCCAATCGCTGAATTGCTTCTGCCGCACTGGAATGATCAGTGTTAGATCATCGCGAGGTCTTACATGCTGCGATCTTCCTGCCTTGCCACACAGGCGGCACCGATTGAGTTCACAGTCCAGCGAATCATGCAGCGCAATGATCCGTAGAGCCTCCTGCACCACGGCCTGTCCTTTGTCGACATCATCGTGGGGGAACAACAGGCAAAGCTTGCGCGCATTATTTGTGTCAACCTGGTAGTGGTTCGCTACGATCGCCTTGGCTTGCTTGTAGCCAATACCAACGTGCTGCCTATATCCGCCGCGGCTGATCATTGCCCGAATCCGAGCATGGGTGGCATGGTTCCAGATTCATAGGCTTTAGCTATAGCTGGCCGTACAAACTCGCTGGCCGCCTTTCCATTGGGCAGGATGATATGCGCCATGAACTCATCCTCGAACGTTGTGATGCCAGCGTCCACCGCTTCGAGCTTTGCCTTGACGCACAGAGCCAATGCGCGCCACTTCTGGCGTATTGCCTTCTCGTAGGCTTCACGCTTGGCCTTCTCTGATCGGGGTGTGTTACGAACCTCGGTGTGGGTGAACTGACGATCGTTGCGATCGGGCATAGGCAGTACGAACTGCACGCGTCTATCGAACGCCTTGAACATAACTGCCGCCTGGTTAGCAGTGTTCATGTAGGCGAACTCATCAGCGCCGTACCGCACAAGGATCCGCTCGATCTCGGCTCGTGACTGCTCGCTATTGACAGATGTGTTTTCAGCGTATGCCATCAGTCAGCGCCTCGTAGTGCAGCCTCGACGAACTTCTTCGACCGCTGGCGCTGCTCCTGATACTTCGGGCAATCAGGATCGGAGTCGCCAATCCATTGCTTTGGTGTTCTGGCTAGCGCACGTTTCCATCGATCAAAAACCAATTCGTGTACGCGGCTCCATGTGGGGCATCGCTTGTTTTCCAACTCTTTGGACGCGTTCAATGTGATGTCAGACTGATCCAAGGAAGACAGCCCATCCATCGCGCAGATGGCATAGCGCATCTCATCCACAGTGGGTGTTCCACCATCGCGACAAATAGTGATGATTTCTCCGAGCGTTTTCATGACGACACCTCCTTGATCGGCGCCGCCGGCGTCATCAGCTCCACCGCTCTGCCTTCGGCTTCAAAGTTTTCTATCAGCCAGTTCTGAACCCATGCAATAACCCAGGGCGCTGCCAGACAGTCAGCGTGTTGCTCTGGTGTCATCAATGACGGGTCTGTCGGCTGCTTAAGCTCTCCGTTGCCCTGTACCCACTGGAGCAGCACCACCTGTCCCTTGAACGGCAGTACATGCCCGACCAGCGTGGTGCACTCATGCGGTATCACAACCACACTCTTGCCTGACGCTGGGAACAGCTTGATACGGCAGAGCACTGGCTGGTAGTGCTTGCCTTTGTTGCGTGACGTGGCCATCAGTCGAGCACTGCAGCGGCTTTGGACTTGTCCTCAGCTTGCCCCTGCTGGATCCTGTCGTATATCTCCTCCCTGTGCACCGCCACATCGTCAGGCGCGACAAAACCGATCCGGATCTGCTTGCCTTTAACGCTCAGGATGGTCACCGTGACGTTCTCACTGGCCGGTGCGCCCTTTTTGCTGATGACAATGGACTCATCGGTGCGCCTACTCAGGATTAGCATCAGAGCCGCCCTCCGTTGCACGTGTGGCTTCAAGTTCGGCCAGGCGCTTCATGTCCTCAAGGGCTTTTTCGTTGCTGGTGTAGAAATCTGGAATCTTTTCCAGATCACGGTCACTGGCGAGATAAATCATCGCGGCAGCACTCGCTGTACTAAGCGCCCATTCCATTGCCGCCCCTGCAGGCCCTGCAAGGTGAGTTACCCAGCCAGCTCTGCAGTGCGTTGTTTCGCATGAATGCCAATTGCCCATGTTTAGCGCGCCTTCTGCGGATGCTGCCTCATAGACGCGTTGGTGAATGTTTTCGATCACCGGCACGCCTTTGAGTTGGTCAGCACCGCTCAGGTCAGCACTCCTCAGGACAGCACTCCTCAGGACAGCACTCCTCAGGACAGCACCACTCAGGACAGCACCACTCAGGACAGCACCACTCAGGACAGCACCACTCAGGTCAGCACCACTCAGGTCAGCACCACTCAGGACAGCACCACTCAGGACAGCACCACTCAGGTCAGCACGCCTCAGGTCAGCACTCCTCAGGTCAGCACGCCTCAGGTCAGCACTCCTCAGGTCAGCACGCCTCAGGTCAGCACACCTCAGGCTGACCTCTGCGCTTACCGCAGCCTCAACGGCAAGCTTGAAGCTATCGAAGTCTTTTTCGAAAATGATTTTGCCCGTGATCCAGTTTTTAATTTGATAGAGCATCACGCAGCCCTCCGAGCTGTGTCGAGATCGACAACGGCATCGAAGTGGCGAGTCATAGGTGGGAACTGCTCGCTGGCAGATATGCAGTGAAACGCCGCTTCCGCACGCATGATCGACTCACTGATCAGCTCACCGGCAGCCAGATTATTGAGCAGCACATCAGCGCTGACAGATATCTGTGTATCGGTACCGTGTCGATGCTGGGAAATGAATCCATCGAGGAAGGTGATTCGCTGATCAACGGTTGGCTTGTAAAAGCTATCGTTAACCGCGTTGGACGCAGGGAACCGCTCTGCATCAATAATGATTGCTGTGCTCATGAGTAGGGAGTCCATGTGTATATCTCGATAGCTGAGATGATGAGAATGGCTGCAGACAATGCGATCAGGGCATAGCCAAACCACTTGCTGAAGTAGGGGTCGGTACCGTTCGCGATCGCTTCACGGTACTCACGATCACGCTGGGCTCTTTGCTCGAGCGCGGTGGTGTCTGACTCTGGGATGGTGTTTTTCATGCGGCCACCTGCGTCGCCGCTGACTGGGCTATCCAGACGTTCCAGATGTGCTGATACCAGCGCCGATGATGCACGGTACCGAGTCGAGGATTCTCATCGACATCAAGTAGACGCTGTGTGATGTCCACGTTCTTCGGTGAGCCATCATCGTTCCGCTCGTTTCCACCTGACCAGGTGTAACCGGTGCGTTTCGTCCAGTACACACGAAAATCAGCATCATGCAGGTCGTAGGTGAATGGCTGCTCGCTGATCTGCTGCAGCTGCTCTTTGGACGGGTAGGCGTTGTTTGCGTACGGCTTGACCGCAGGGACCGATTGGATAGTTGCCGGTGGCAGGGGTTTGATTGGCTGGACCGTTACTTTTACAACGCTTGTCGCGACTGCAGAGGCTGGCAATGGAGCCGAGAAATCGAACTGACCTTGGGCTGGAGTCTCGCCGTGGGTGGGCTGAGGGATTTGCGTTGATGGTGAGGCCATTGTTTGCTCCAAGTTTTTCAAACTAAAATGTAGCATTGCTATATATATTAATCAATAGCAATGCTACATAAAATTGTTGCAATTCCAAGCAGAGCAGGAGTTAGGCCAAGATTCGCCAAATCCAAAGACTTTAGTTGTGATGAAGCTGATACCGAATTTTGCTTGGCCGGTACCTATCGCCTTCCAGAAACCTCTGGCAATTTGTCGATTTGAAGTGGGGGATGTGATCTACACAAGTGGTCATACTGGGTACGGACCAAAAGCTGCGAATTCTAAACACCACTGTTACCAGGTGAGGTCCGTAACTCAGACGCCTCAAGAAACTCACAAGAAATCTGGAGACTCGTTTCTAGGTAATTGGAATGATTCGATTTCGTTAGTCAAGTACTCCAACAGGTATCAGGAGCTAGATATAGTCAGCACAACGAATGGGAGGCTTTATACGGCAATGTGGATGGGGTCAGAATCGATATTGACTCAAGCTAGAAAGCCCATCGCTCCAAAACTCACAGCGGCTAACGTTAGGAAGCAGGTAAGCGAATCCGAGCAGTGGGCACAGTTGGAAATGGGCGGAAAGGGCAGCGCGCTGTTGTTCGGAGTTGATATTGGGTTGTCCACCTACTCAACGAAATTCACGAATGTTATCGCTATGACTAAAATGACTAATTGCCCTGAACCAATGCTCTTCTCCTTGTCCGAGGTTGGCATTGAGAATAGTGAAAAATTCAGGCCAACAGTTCAAATGGCTGCTGTAATTACTGCGAAAGCGTCGGCGGAAGAATTGCTAGAAATTGCCAGAAAATCTTTCTACAAAAAAACGAAGAAGGGAAGTCCGGAGAATTTCAAAATATCCCAACATGGAGCGCTATTCCGATCTTTTCAGGCATGACTATTCTCGGTTGCTAGTGACCCCGCGTCTCGTGCTCGTAGCCAAGTATTCTCAGAGACGATAGCTATATCTTGCCCGTCGTTTCGGTAGTTCATCGCTTTAATGATCTTGTTTCCAAAACTTTCATGCATCCAGCTGTCTGTAACGTATGATCCGATGACTAGGTAGTCAAGTTTTCTAGTCACTCTGGTGGAGCATATTGCGCCTAATGAAGCGGTAGATAAATGACACTGTTCTCTTGTGCCGTAGTTAAACTTTCCGGTGAACACGTAAATTTTACCCATGAAAACTAGATCTGGTGCTGGATCACAAAGGGGTATTGTTGAGGGCTTGGCCAGCTCCCCGTGATCTGATCCTTCACCTGTCAGTTTCAGTAGCACTTCATATAGCTCTAATGAATCAGATTTACTAAAGCTACCGGACTCAAGCGCCGTTTGAACAAAGATTCGGAGATCAGACACCAACGGTATTTGTACGCGACATTCGCTCTGAATAAGCCAGCCCAGCAGGTACTCAGCTTCTTCCTTTACGACTTCTCCGTCTGATACGATACCCATCGAAAGACCTATTAGTGTGTTTATATCGCGATCGATAATTCGCTTGCTTCTTATTTGTTTTGCATCCATGAGAATCCATTCATTCTTAAATATAGGGCTAAGATCTGTTTGCGATTTGTAGAGCAGCTTTGCCGATCACTTGGATATCACCAAGATCGCCAATTTTTATCATCTCAGGACTTGATGGAGCTCCTCCAAACTCTTCGGCCGTAGTCAATATCACCGTGTTTCTACTTTGCCGGTGTGAACGCTTCACCTCGATCCCCGAAGGTCCCTTGTCAATGGCGTACAAATATCCATCGGTTAATAGCTTGTCACTCCGATCAACTATAACGAACGAGCCATCACTGGTTATCAGTGCGCCTGGCAAGCTCAAATCGCTATCAATATCGAGTTCTTTCATGAATTCTTTGCTGATTTTGATCGCAACGTGCCTAGCATGAGCGCCCAGAACAAACGGTTCTTCAGCGGAACTTTTTGTTCTCGAGATTAGTGGCACATCAATAAAATTATCGTCTGAGGATCCGCGTATTAATTTGATGTCGTCTAGTAACTGCCTTGTCGCAAACAACTCGACCGCAATGCCCAGGTAGTTGGCAAAAATGGTCGCGACTTTAGGGTTCAAAGGTTGATTGCCGTTTATGTAGTGACTTACGTTTGGGCCTGTGGTGGCCAGCTCCCTCGCGCCGAAAGTGTCGTATGTATCATCTTTCCGTTTGTTAGATTTCCAAAATTTTTTCAATTGCTGAGCCGACTCCCTGTCGTCTGGAGTCATTTTGTCTTTTCTGGATGAGGACAGCGGTTTCAACATATTAGGAAAGTAGTTCCAATATCGAATATGTTCTGTAGCAATGCTATTGAAGTGCACATATAGCTATGCTATATATTGAGCATGAATGAAATAATGCCTTTCAAACAAATCTGGAAATCACTCGGTAAATCTGAGAAATCTGATTTGGCTGACTCTATGAGCACGTCTGTCGGCTATCTCAGTCAACTCGCTAATGGGCATCGGCAGCCGAGCAAGTGGTTTCGCGACGCGTTGGAGAAGCGCATTGGTCGAACACTCATTTTTCCGGTATCGAAAAAGATCTCTGCCTAATTTGCTAGCACACATTTACTTGTTTTTAGCCGGTTGCTATGTGGGCTTTTATTTGACACCAGAAGACAGAAAAGCACGTGAAACATCACGAACTACAGGAGAAACACCCATGAAACAGGAAGTTACAGGCCCGAGTGCGCAGCGTTTTTTCGCGATGTTTGAGGATCCGGACGTACCGGCAATGGCGCCACTGGATCAGGTGGCAGCTTTTGAGTCGGAACTTGATGCAATCAATTACAGCGTAGATCAAGCCCTCGCAAACAGACGAGGCCTAACCCACATGCAACTGGCGGACGACATGAGAATCACGAGAGCGGTATTCAGCAAATTGCGGCAAGGGCAGGTCGGTATGCCAGCGGGCAAATTACTGGCATTCGTTCGGGCTACGAGCAGCGTTGCACTGGTCCAGTTCTATGCGATGCGGTTGAAGATGGTGCTCAAACCGCGTGAGCAAGAGTTGGCAGATCAGAAGCGCATTGCATACCTGGAAGAGCAGCTGCGTGACATGGAGATCAAGTACAGCCGTGTGGTGGGTCTGGACTGAAATACAGAACAACCAAAGCGATGACCCGAGTGGGTCCATACGAGGAGTGCGGGTCTGCCGGCCGCTCGCTCTAGCCGAATAGGCCGGCACCTTCAACTGACGAAATAAAACGATGAACACCACTACCGATGAAAAGCCTGATGGCGCTGCGTTGACAAGAGCAGAGCACACATAGGATACCAAGCCAATGATCGAACGCATCTCGCTAGACATGCCTTTCATCCAAAGGCATGAGTTAAATCTAAGTGAAGCCGTTGTTTTCGCCTGCGTGTTTGACGCATCTCTTCCAAATCTCTGGAACTTCAAGCTTTGCAGCAACCATTGGCTAGCTGAGCAGCTGCCAGCGGTTACAGATAAGCGAGACACCATGTTCAGACATGTCACTGCATTAGCAAACGCAGGCGTGATCGATCGGTGCCATAAAAAAGGAAATCAGATGCTTCGGATAACGTCGCCTGGCTGGGAATGGCGAGCAGGTCGCTGTCGCTATCGAGTCAACGAGGGCGGTGAGATAGTCACCCCGGCGTCCCTATCGGGTGTAAGTGCCATGGTCGACAATGCAGAGCCAGACACGTTGTCTCGGATAGAGAACACGCTCGATCTGGGATCGACGCCTGACAATGAGCACACCATCGATCTGAAGCTGCGCGTCAGCGTGGAGGTGCTCTAGTGGCTGTTCAATCTCCTACGGTGACCAAACCCGCTCGCATGCAGTGGATGAAGCTGTCGCTCAACACACGCACCGATCCTGTCGTACAGCTGCTCTCATTCGATGATCAGCGCCATCTGTTGTGGCTGATGATGATGGAGATGGAAGGCGTTCTGGATGACAACTACGCGAGTGACAAGATACGTGATGCGGTGGTGGCCAAGGCGCTCGGGCTGACGGTTGAAACAGCGCTCGAGGTGCGGGCGAGATTGGTCGAACTACGATTAATTGACGCCCTGTGGAAAACCTGTGCAAAGGCTGTGGATAATAAAAACGGTGACGCTTGTGACGCGTCACATTCAGCGTCACATGTGACGCTTTCCCAGCCTCACATGACGTCGGCCGAACGCACTCGCCAATATCGAGCGAGACAGAAAGCCGCGAAACTACAGGCTCTCAGCGAGTGTGACGGTCACAGTGACGAAGGTGTGACGTCACAGGGTGTGACAAGTGACGCCCTAGAGTTAGAGTTAGAACAAGATATAAAACCTACTACTAGCAAGCAAAAATCTGTGGATAAGTCCGAAATTCGGCCCACAGAATCAATTTCAGATCACGAGCAACCACCCACGGTGGACAGCCGAATCACGGCGGTACTGGATCATGTCGTGGCACGAGGGTGCCAACCCGAACGGCTCGATCTTCCAGACTCCCGATGGGTTGTTCGAGCCTGGCTGGCCAACAGCCTGACGATCGGGAAGCTCGAGGCAGCGATGAACGACGTCATACCCGACGAGGTGGCTGCGGCGAAGTGCAGGGATCCGATACGCACGATCAACCTGGTGCTGTATCCGAAACTTACCGGCAAGCAGTTCGATGGTGCCGAGGAAACCGCACTCAGGCTGCGCACCACGACCAAGGGCGCTGATCCGAAAGAACGTCAAAAAGCCAGAGAGGCAGCAACCGCATGAGAAACAACCAAACACGGCAATCTGTCGACACCAGCTCCCTGAACGCTGCAAAAGGCATCGTGGTTGCCATGGTGGCATCGCTTGCACTGTGGCTGTTGATCGGATTATGGATCGCCTCATGAGCATTCCAGAGCCTAAGTTCTCCGTGGGTGAGGTTGTCCAGGTGCTGGATGGCTCTGGCGAAGTCTATGCCGACCAAGCCGAGTTGATCAGCCGTGAGTATTTTTCCCAATCACGCATTGGCACAAACGCTATTACCGGCATGCCAGGACGCTCACCTGTTGGCTGGCACTACCGTCATCGAGAGCTTATTGGCATCGTCACGTCTCACGAGTCGCGCCTCAGACGCCTACCACCCACGATCAGCAGCTGGTATGAGCTGCTGGAGTCTCTGCCAAAAATTCGAGAGGTGGAAACAGCGTGAGTTGGTTTCACACACTGATCAAGAAAGTACAGAAATCTGTACTTTTCCGCGTTAATCCTGCACCCACGGGCCTGTGTGCATGCTGCGGCACTGAATCGTTCACCACCCTGCACCAGATACCGATCAACGCACAGACACTGGACATCGCTCTGTGTGAGTCGTGCGTACAGCGTGGAGTGCACACTTTCGCAATCGCATTGCGCTGTGCACAGCCACGTACCTGACTGAGAAAAAACCAGTCAACGATCGACTCACTGCAGACGAAATGGACAGGGGCTGGCCATGATGATCTGCAGCGAGTGTGGTTCACAACACCGAGCTGAATGGGCATGCCCTGAATGCGCCAGGCGTAGCTTGATGGATCGGTACCCGCCGCTCCCCGCACACGAACAGATCAAACAACGTGATCGTGGTTTGGCAAAGCGTTTCCTCAAGCAGAGCCAGATAGCAGGCGAGGGCTCGCTCGAGCAAATACTGGATCTGTGGGAGAACGGTCGCAAGGCGGTGGACGGCAAAGGCTCCTTACCGGCGCATGGGTACGATTCCAGACAACGCATCGAGCACGCTATTGACACCATCAGGCGTGAGCGAGTGGCAGAAGCGCAACGACTGGCAACGGTGTTCTGATGAGCTCTGAGATTAGCTTTGAAGCACTCGAGCAGAAACCCTTCGTACTGTGGGTGCAGAAGCTCGACCGGGTGTTTGAAGGCTGGTCGCGACAGGATTGCATTGATCAAATGCTCAAGGCACTGCGAGCCACATGAAAGTACTTCGAAGGGAAGGGCATGCAGACCTGGTCGTGCCGTCCGAGTCCATAGAGCAACGCAAGCTGTTTGCCTGGGCCAAGCATGCCGACACTCGTTACCCGCCCGTGAATCTGATGTATGCCGTACCCAATGGCGGATCACGACAGGTAGTCGAGGCTGCGATCATGAAGGCTGAAGGTGTTATGCCTGGTGTGCCTGATATCAATCTGCCCTGGCCCAATGACACCCACGCAGGGTTGTGCATTGAGCTCAAGCGCGTGGCCTTCGCGCTGCATGAGCAAAACCCGACACAGTTCGGGACGATCAGCGAAGACCAGCTCAAGTGGTTAGTGCGGTTAAACGCAGCTGGACATCATGCCGTGGTCTGTCGTGGGTGCGAGCACGCCCAGGCAACGGTTGAAGCGTACTGTCTGGATGATGAGCCGAGGCTGGCCTATCTGAATCAGTGGTGGGTGGATCTGGATCCGAAGATGCTCAAAAGAGTGACCAAAGCCAAAGTCGGCGGGACAAGGAAAAGGAAGCCTGCGTTGCGTAGACGGGCGGTGAGGTGAGATGCCCCAGCCAGACACTTGCAATAAGCAACCGTTTACATCGTACTCAGCGGTCATGGCTGAGATCAAGCGCCAGACTCGGCGGCGCGAAGCTCGCCATCGAGGACGTCACTCCGAGCGGCGAATACGGCTCAATCCCTACAAGTGCGAGATCTGCCAGGGCAATGTTTTTCACATGACCAGCAAGCCAAAGAACAAGGCCGGTAAGTGCAAAATTCGGTAGGTAACGTGTCGCACACGCTGATATGGCGAGGGTGCACGCTCAATACATGAGCAGAGCGCAGGATGCTTTCCGGTTTTCAATGCACTGCAACTTCACAGCCATCGAGGGCTGCAACGTATGGATCATGTTTCTTGTTTATGGAGCGTTTATTACATGGGCCGACAAGTGCGGCTGTCCTGCCGTCATCAGTTGATTATCATTTGATGACGCCTGAAGAACTCTTCGACGTGTGTTGCGCAACATCATTGGTGGTGATTGCAACCTATACCGTTTCAGGGGCCGTCGTGGCCACGGTTGCGTGCTTCGTGGTTGTAAAGGCAGGACAGGCAGTCCGTGAGATCGGCCGAGGTCATGACGGATAGTGAAAAGCCAGAGCTCACAAGCTCGGAGAAAATATTCAAGGCGCTTAACCATTGCCTGGGAGCAGCAGCATTCGTCGCCTGCATGTACTACCTGCTAGAGCGCAATCAGGAGATACCCTGGTATGTGTTCGGTTTGTGTGGAGTATTGATGGGTCTGGGCAAGGTGATGCTTGCACTGATGAAGGACCTCAAACCGTGAAAGTTCAGCTATTCCAAAGAGCACGCATTGTGCTCAACGCTCTCCTGTCGGTGTCGTTCTGGTCACTGCTGTTTTTTACCTATGGCGTCACTGCACGATTTGCTATCGAGTACACGGTTAACAGCACGCGCAATACCTCTCATTGGGTGGAATACTTCGATGTTGTTCCTACGCGTGAGAACTACCCGGTTGGCACGCATCCAAAGTTCAGAAGCCATTCAATCTGGCATCTGACGGTTCGCGCGGCATGGCCTGATGTCATGCGTTGCAACATGCTCGAGGGCCCTGATCGCGGGGAGATTGTCTCGTTCAGACTGCAGACCAGTGAAGAGGAGAGGCTGTGGGAGCTGTCATTCGAGCCAGTTAAGCCTCGTATGACAGGGTTTTACGATGAGAATGGCGAGCTGCTTGAAGACAGTAGCAGCGGCATCTGGATGTGGAATGGGCAAATCCCTCAATACAAATCCATGTGCTGGCTGGAGCCAAATCCTGTCATCAACCCATCGCCGCTAGTGTTTCGTGACGTGCCAGCACCTCACACCCAACTGTTCTGGTTTCGATAGCAAGTGGCGAGGGTGCAGCATTAATTGCATGATGCCCTCGCCAGAGTTTACTGCTGTACATCCAGTTGCCATGGCCGTCAGAGCGCTTTGCTTCAAAGGCTCTATTGTTCAAGGCAGTTCTGAGCATGCGCAGATAGAAACGTGGGTTAAAGACGGGTACTCGAACCGACGTATCTGGGCTCAGTGTCATGAGCTGCCTAACATCTCGGGCAAGCCATCGTCGTACGTTATCCAGGCGATAAGACACGACAATCCGAAGCAGTGCAAGTGCTGCAACACGGGGTTCTACCCATCACGCAGTGCCAAGGATTCAGAAGGGCTGTACTGTCGATGGCGTTGTTACAACACGCATGGCAACATCGGGAAAGTCGGCAAGCATAGAGGCCTTGGCCAGCGTCGTAACACGATACTTGCGATCAAGGAGCAGCAGGCGGTGGGTCCAATGCAGGACTACCACCTGACGACAGCCACGGGATCACGCGCAACCATAGCCATCCGAGGCTCGATAGAAATCTGGCTGCAGGCCGAGAATCATTTACGGCGTCTCGGCGGTCTGGATCCGTACAGACAGGCCGAGCAATCATGAATACCGATATCAAGAGTGCAAAGACACGGCTGTATGTTGGTACCTTGCAATGGGCGGCAGGCGGTGTGCTGGCTATCAGCGGATATATGGCAAAGATCGGCGCGTTCGAGAACTGGGACTGGTTCCTGTTTATCACCGGCACTCTGGCCTACCTATCGACCGGACTGGTTGCGCTGGGGCGTTTTTTCGGTGTACAGATAGCCACCAATGTCCTGGTAGAAAAACCCGCCGAGCCTGCACCACGTCCTGAGCCCTCGATACTCGACACAGAATTCGATTCATTCGCCGAGGTTGACCGACGACCCCGGCCATCAATACCGGCAGCACCCACCCGAAAAGCGTTTGTATTCGGCCGCACCAGTGAGAAACACCTGGCGCAATCTGACCCGGCTATAGCGCGAGTGCATCGAACCGGGCTGAAGTTGTCACCGATCGACTTTGCACTGATCGACAGCCTGCGTGAGGTTGAGACCCAGCGCGAGAACATCCGCAAGGGCGTCTCCTGGACGATGGAAACGCGCCACCTTGAGCGACCACTGGCCAAGGCGATCGATCACGTGCCGATCGTCAACGGTCACGAGGATTGGAGCTGGGAGGCATTCGAGCAGACCACGAATGCACTCAAGGAAGCGGCTCGTCTTGAAGGTGTCCCGTGCACCCACGGTATTGACTGGGAGGGCGTTCGACGTGATGGCGCCCACACAGAGCTTGACCGGGATGTCTATCCCTACATCACACCCGACGTACTACTACCCACATAACGAGAGCACATGAGAGACAAGATACCTATTCTGATTATTTCGCTAGCCACGTTGCTGTTGACAGCCTGCGGATCCATACCTGATGCCGGCAAGGTGCTGATCGGTAGCGCTCAGCTAACCCAGACAAGCTCGGTACGAGACACCCTGCTCGACTACCTACCTGCTGAATCAGAGGCTGTTATTGCCCGTGATCTGGCCTATCTGGATGATCTGTACGATCAGTTCAAGGATGTGCAACCTGATGTATCCGTGGTCACCCTTGCCCTGGACTCCCCTGATGCCTTTGATCGTATCGGTGAGTCGTTTGCCTCGATTCGAGGGGAGGTGATGGCCTACAAGCAACATTCTGGCATTCCCATACCGGTGGACCTGGTCGCTTATTCCGCGGGCACCATACCGGCCTACACCGAGATACGGTCAGCTATACGGTCAAACGACACAGCGCTTCGGGCGGTGGAGGTTGTTCGACTGCTCAAGCCCCTGGCTGCACTGGTGATTCTTTAACCGATGTTTGAATACGCATCTTTCGCTGTTCGCAATCCATCGTACGTGACACGCAATGCACGCAAACAGTGGAAGGTGCGTAAGGCCTTGCTGACGCACCGGAAAAAATACCCGGTGTGTGAAGCGACGGGCAAGACCGATCGACTCGAGGTGCATCACCTGATACCGGTGAGCATCGCACCCGATCTTGCTGGGGAGCCAGCGAACCTGATCACCCTGAACAAACACGCCCACCTGGTCATCGGGCATGCGGGAAATTACAAGCGGTACGTGACAAACGTTCGTGAGGTGTGCGCTACCATGCGCATACAGAGGACCATAGCAGCATGAAAGCATTCGGCATTGATACGGGCATGCAGCTCGAGACCATTCCCATAAAGACGGTAGGCAAGCCGGTCGCCGCTAAGTACTGGACGTGGCTGATGGATCAACGCCGGGTTCGAGTAATCAAGCCGTTTCATGTGCCGCGGCCCAATGGTGGAACCTACATCCTGCCGGGGCGCTTCGAATTCGATGGCGGATCAATACCGCGCTGGCTGCTCGTGATCGCTGTGATAGTTATGCAGGTATTCCCACTGCATGGCTGGGCCGGATACGCTTTGATGGCCATGATCTTGACAGGACTGATGATCGAACGATTTGGCCTGATGTTGGCAGCGTTCGCGGTTCACGATTTTGCGGTGCGCTATGGCGTGCTGGTGACCGGTGACGGCACGATTGAGGAGGTACCCACTGTTGCTGCAGCCAATAGCGTTATGCGCCGCGTGAATTTCGCTACCAACGATATGATACTGCTCGGATGGATCGCTCACCTCGCCGTTGTCGTGGGTGCATGGCGCGCCTGGCGTCGATGGCGCAAGACTGAACCACTGCGTGGATGGGCGGACCTTGACTATGGCGTTCGTCTGAAGCCGTCTGGCGAGGCAGTATAGCCAAGCGGCGAGGGTGCAGCATCGGCCTTTATGGCCAACCCCTACGAACTTGACATTGAGCTGCAGGAATACCACCCACTGCAGGCACCTCCCGCAGTGGGTGAGGAACGTTACGAGCTGCTACCCGGCGAAGTCAATGACATCGTTGGCCAGCACAACAAGCTCCAGGGCGTAACCAATCCATTATGGGAGCAGGACTACGTCGGCTTGCGCTGTTGGTTTCCTGATGGCGGTGGTGTTCCAGTCAACTACTACGCCGATCCTGAAGCTACTCCCGAACAGCTAGGTGCTTCAAGTCCTGTCCGTAATCCCTATTGGATCCAGTTCGGCGGTTCGCGCGCCTACGAGCGTTCATTCGGTAACGGTGCACTGAAGACATTCACACTCGCCCATCCGAAGGCCCATGTCAGCAACGTTGTTGTGATCGACATGGCCAGTAACAAGCCTATTGCCATACCCACTGACTGGCTCACTACACCCGGTCAGGTGATTGTCGGCCCGTTTGCCACAACACCATCCACTAATCGTTACAAACTAATTGTTGAGGGATCCTCATGAGTGCAACCACTAGCCATGCGGCTCTTGACGGCGATCCGCTGCGTCTTGTTGTCCTGTCAGAGTTGTTGGCAAGGACTGACGCTGCCACGCTCGCAACAGCCCTTTACGGGCTAACCAATACTAACCGCTACTCTGATGCCGACAAGGCGCTGGTGGCGGAGCTGAACAAGTACAAGGGCGAGCATGCCACCCCTGCAGCGCTTGAGTCTGCGTACCCTGCAGCCACTGCTCAGGATGATGCCTACGCGAACGTTGAGAGCACTGACACCGTGTGGGTGGTTGATGCGGATGCCAACCCTCGAGCCTGGAAGGACACAGCCACTAATGTTGCGCCGGCTGCTGTCGACACAGCGCTGAGCAAAGCGAGCACTAACGCGGTGAGCAACCAGGCGATCAGTAACGCGCTGGAAAACCGCCTGATGACGTTTGTTTTTCCCTTGCCTGGTGACGGGATACTTACGTCGTTCAATATCGACCACACCATGAGCTCTGTAGCAACTAAGCACGTGCAGAAACGTAGCTCAGAGGAACAGATAGGACTCAAGGTGGTCAAGGCATCTGCGACAGTGATCACTGTCGGTCCATTTGCCACACCCCCTGCAGACAACACGCAATTCGAGTTGGTTATCACTGGCAAAGTAGCGCTGTAAGCTCATGGAGAACCATGGCAGGCTAGGCAAGTCGCATATTGATTATGCGGATATGCGCGACATCGATGCACCAATGTGGACCACTGAGCGTGGCTCTGCTGATCCTGCGTTCTTTGTGCCTGGTAGTTGGTGCACGAGTCTCAATGGTCATCGATGCCAGCTCTCTCTTACGCTAACCAATCCAGATCCGTCGATTGATCCGGATAGGGTTGCTGGTGCTTATGGTGATGTGTGGGTGCGGGAGGTTCGCGCAGGCACATGGGTGGGCGAGATTGATCTTGCGAATGAGAATACGCCGGTTGCCAAATTCAATGACACAATCAACCTGTCTACCGGTGAAAGTTATCGTGCGATAGCTGTTGCGCCAATAGGATCAAATAGTGCTGTAGATTTAACGTACTGGAAACGTGATCCCCAAAACGATTATAACGACACAGCTTACGGATCAGCAGATGATTTAGCGACTGAAGTACGTCCTTGGAAAAAACGATTTGTAGAGCTGGAAACTGATCAAACATCTGGTGATACGTTTGTTGTAGCAACGCATACTCGTACTGGGCCGACATCGTGGCAGCGTAACCCTGATGGGTCGGGGAATATTGCACAGGAACGAGTTGTTGGGCTTTTAGGTGCTCTTTACAAACGTCCAGAAACTCTTGCATATGACGAGATGACTTTACTTGAGTCGTCGGGCGCTACACAAATCATAGTGCATGATTTTCCTCGAAATGGGGTATTCAATGTTGTCACAACTGACATATCTTCTGATGTGCTGTTAGATTCTGAAGGTGGGTATTACGTTCCATTCTCAGGTACTAGTGGATCAACTGGAGGGTTTGTTAGGAATACAGATGGGCCGTTTAGAGCTAGATACTTTGGTGCAAAGCCTGGACTTGGGGTAGATAACACAATCGCCTTGCAAGCTGCTGTGAATTACCTCAGTCACACAGAACATAGAACACTTCATTGTGGTGTAGGTATTTATGAAAGTGGGCCTGTGCGTGTGTATTACGATGCCGTTGATAACCCCGGCCACTCCGCAACTCGTGGTGGGGTTATATCTATCAAAGGCAGTGGGGCCGTAGATGTAAAAGGACTAAAAAGAATAGATGGGCTGGAAATTGTCGGCACGATATTTCAAACGGCATCACCAGATGGGTTATTCAAAACATCTCCAAATGGCACAGGATTAAATGAAAGAGACGTACACTTTTATGATTTTACTGTAAGAAATGATGGAACTGGGTTTGCTATTGATTGTCCGTCTTTGCCCGAGCTAGTCATTAGAAACGTGCAAATCTCAGTAGGAAATGCGCAAGGATCTGGCATTAAAGCACGAAATACATGGAATACAATTCTTGATAATGTAAAAGTGTTTACAGCAAGTGGAGTTACGCAAACAGCTCCAATATCTGAAGGCTCTAGTTGTGGCTTATTTATCGGAAACAACCAGTCTGGAGGCGGTCGTGTAAATTTTAGCAATACGTCATTGCATGGTCTTTACAACAATGTGAGAGATTTGTCAACTGACACATTAGCCGTAACGTATGCGTTTAACAGTTGCGCTTTTCAAAACAGTGTTGGCGATTCAATAATTATAGCGGGGAACCTTTCGCTATCCTTTATTAACTCTCATTGGGAAGTTAATAAAGGTCGTTGTCTATATATGACAAACTCATCTTCACAACTACACATTGGGCCAAATTGTTATATACATGGTGGCTCGACGACAGAAGCAAACACTTATTTACCTTGCATAGAGCTTTTAGGAGTTAATGTATACAACATAGACGGGGTGAAATTAATCAACCCTTGGCAAGAATTTTTAAAGACTACTTTGGCAAGTGGTGTCAACATGCTGGGCACAGTATCCAACTTAAATGTAGGCGCTACAAATTACGCAAACTTGCCCGCTGGCCCTCTGTATCTAATAAATCCAACAAATGCTCTCGATATGCCAGAGCTTAAAAATATAAATATTAGTTCTTCTCATGTTGATAAAATGCAAACATACAACAGTGAGCTTTATTCGGCAAATGAGACAAAAGGTTCTGTCGTGCAGCAGCAGTCATCGTCCTACGGCAAGGTTCCGAAGTTAATAAAAGGAGCGGGAACTGTTAACTGGCATGCTGGGGCGGCGGGTTTGCCCGCCTATACTGGAAGATTTGACCTTGATTTAACTGCAACGAGTACGCTGGGACTGCCATTAGCTTCATCTATGCAAGATGGTAGAAAATTTCAGTTTTCTGTGAGTGCTGTAAATAATACTCATTATTTATCAGTAAAGCGTGGGGCAACAGAACTTGCGCAAATCACAGATGGACAAGTTGTTGAGGTAATTGCCAACAAGAATGATGACTTATGGGAAATATTTCTTCTCGGAACAAGAATAATATAAATGACAAACTCAACTCAACGCCGTCACAGTATCACTCAAGAGTTAAACGTAAATGCCAATTCCGTACACATCAAGATCACAAGCTGAAGCGGCTGCAAAAGCTCAGTATGACATCGGCACTTATGCTCTTAGCGATTGGATTGCTGATGGTCGAACAATCGACTATGGCACCAGAGCTTTTGAAATCTATGGCTACAACGAAATAGGCAGCGTAGCTAATCTATTAACTCGCCCAGTAGGATCGTCCAGTAGTTCATCAAGCACAATCATAACTGCTGTTTCACCGTCTATCGTGGCGTCTGTTAACACCATAGCAAATGATTACGAAGCTTTGAATACAAGACTATTGGCTCAAGAGTCAAAAGCGTTTGGGTCAAGCGAAGCCAATGTAAAGTATATACCCTTGAGCACTCCAAGAGCCGCTCCAGCAGAGAGTGTCATACCCGCTGAAATCACTGCGCTAGATGCGACGCTGTACGGCGGTGACAATTTTGCTCGAATACTGTTCACTGACTTATTTGGTTTGTACACAAGTGATGGGGCGTCTACGTGGAGTGAAGTCCTTCCAAGACAAAGTGTAGTGCCTGATTCGGTTACAGCTATTGATTCAAGAGTCGCCATCGCAGAAGCAGAGTCTAAATCTATAAAGCAAGAAATCAGACGCACAACAACGCAATCTTCTGGATCTGTCGGGGCGCACACTAAATACCCGTTTGAAGCTAAAGACAGCATAACCAACGCAATGTTGTTTGACGCTAATAATGATTACGTGCGTAAACCTTTTGACACAAACGGACATGAATGGTGGACTCTTGGTGGGTTAGGGGACAACACAAAGTACCCGTATGACCCCGATCTAGCTCCGTTTTTTTTAGAGTGGACAACTGTTGCCGGGTATGAGCCTATAGTACGGCTAGCAAGATGTCAGTACATGGCAACTAACGGCATCACATTAGCCCAACTGCAAGTAGAGCCTGCTGGCGACGTTGTTGGTGACATCGTTGCTGGCTGGATGAAACTGGAGGATTTAGTCTAATGGTAATGGCGACTTACAGCGTGCCGTCGCTTGTACCACAGCCGACAGCAGCTTTAGTTCGGCGTCGGTTAATAACGCCTAAAGAGCCTCTCGAATCAATATCGTGGCTACCAAAGTGGACGGGGGAGCCAGATTTCCAAGCTGGAGACTTAGTTGATCTTTTTGTTAATGGTGTTGATCAGGGTAGTGCAGTGCCTGCGGAGTACGGGCAATGGTCTGAGAATGTAACTCTGGCAGAGGGTGATAACCTTATTACCTTATACCGTATACGTGGCAATTCTCTGCTAATTATGGGTGATGGTGTATATACAGATCCTGCAAACCTTGATGAAGAAACCATTAATAATGTAGGTTGGATCGTTAGGGTTGAAGTTCCAAAAGTTGTAGAGCAAGAAGGTTCTGCATCTGTCTTATCGACTACAGAGAATGGAGACCACGACTCACTGACAGTTGAGGCTCTTTTAGACTCTAACAGATCATTTCGTATAAAATTCTGGGAAACATCTGACCCATCTGTTGCCTGGAGAACGAATGAAGACACAACGGGTCTGTATGGAAACCCCAAAGCGCATCGACAAACGATGTACCTGCCAAAGCCAAACACACACTACTCTTACGAGTTTGAAACTGCTCCAGAGACAACAGGATGGTATGGGTTTGGTGGAGTGCGTACTTACACTACTGACCCAGCTCCGGCCATTAAACTCTCTGATTCTAACTTAGGCTACGGCTTGTTTGGTTGGAACTGTGGCCGTGAAATACAACTACTTAATAGTAGCAATCAGTACAACACTGCGATTTGTTTTGTAGCTACTCAAAGCGCCACTACAACAAAGGTGCGTGTTCAAAATAGAACCCTAACAGATGGTGATGTTAATACACGTGGAGCGCCGAACTCTAGTTACTCATCAACTTACGCTATTGGATACAACGCAAGCCCTAGATTGACTGGCCAACAATGCTCGATGCTGTTTGACTCGGGACAGACTTACTGCTGGGGCAACCCAGTCTTTGAAGTGGTGATTTGTCCACTAGATAGCCAAGGGTTGCCAAATACAAGTGTTGTGTTGGCGTATGGCTCAACTGATTATGTACCTTACGACTTTCCCGATGCTCCTAAGATAATTAATTTAGACAGGACAATAAATATATCGGAGGGTAATAGATACGCTATAGCGTTTATGAATAAACACGACCTTGTTGATGACCGTCCATTTCGTAATAAGCCAGATCTGTGTAGATCATGGGTTAACGCTGGCAACACGGGCGGTTACTGGGGAAACAATGGCAGCTCACTTGGTAATACAAGTAATCTTACAGGACCACACAGAAGCCCTGCTTACGGAGACTGGGGAGCGTACACCTGCTATATGTCTGGACCTAACGGCGGCTGGCTTAGGCAGCCCGGCAAGCCGCAGATACCGTGGTATCGGTACAACAACACCGATGACAACACATGGACTGGTTACGGATTTTGGGGCTATGACTACAAAGATAGCTGGCGTGACATTGGCGGCAGTAATATTGCAAGAATGAAATTCACTGTACCGTCTGGATTTGCTTTTAATGCAGATAGATGGTGGGTATCGTCGCGCTGGCATAAATCGAATACTCCGAACGGCGATCCGCTTATTGGAACAATTAAGAAAAATGGCACTACTGTAGCTACCGCTCAATGGTCACCAAACTACAACGTAGCGTCTGATAATCGCAATCGCAGCGGAAATGACAACAAATACAAAGCTGATTACTTGCTAAGCTCACTGTCATCTAGTCATAATTTCGACGGTGGCAATTATGAAGCTATTCTTTCTTGCAATTCATTAAATGGAGCATGGCGAATTGCAGCTCATCCTGTCCACTGGAATGAAGTCTCGCCGCCAGAGTCTAGCGTTTTTTCACCTGATACTTCTCAAGCTGAGTTTAGTTCAAATAATGGCAGTTCTTGGGGGGATTACCCAACGTCCAGAACATTTCCGGCTGATGATTACTACATAGGAATGCAGTTTGTTCGGTCCGGCGAACCAGCGAGAAGAGCATGAGCACGCGACAAGCGTACATAAACGGTATTGGGTGTATTGAGCACTGGATATTAGAAGGCTTATATACACAGGAGCAGTGCGTACAAATACTGTCAATCATGGAGAATCTTCGTGACGGCATTATGCCCGATGAGCTAGAATTTTCAAAAAAACTACCTGCAAACGTTGACCCTGTAGAGGGCTACGAACAAGACCCAGCTTATAAAATCATCAATTTCTACGCTCCGGGTGAGCCAAACGAAAACGCAGAAGCAATGGCAATGCTAAAAGAGCTGCATCGGCCAGACAAATTGTTTGTGTTTCCGGCTGTCGTCTAAGAATGGCAACGATTAGCTCCAATAGCAGCAACCTGCCGACTTGCAAGATTGGCCAGTATGTTTCCATCTCAACCAAAGAGATAAATAACAGAAATATATCAGATGGCTTGACTATCTACGCATACGGATTGCCTCCGCTAACAAGCATTGATGTTGCCGTACTACAAGATCGTAATAACAATTTCTTTGATGAAGTATACGACCAGCAATCGGTAACAACAGACTCTTCAGGCTCATTGTCAGTAACATATGATCAATCATTTTTACAAACACTAGACAATGGATACACAGAGATAACGTTAAGCAGGTTCGATGAACCCTATGTCGAAATCCGGAAAGTGTTTTACAAGCAAACAGGCACTCCGCAAGAAGTATCGAAGTCGCTAAACGTGAGCGTAGAACAGCAAGGCATTAATTTTATACTGACGTGGATACACGGCGCGAATGCTGATATCCGGCAATATGCTGTAGACGTGAGCGCCAGTGTGCAGCCGACTGATGATCTGACGTTAGCTAATGAAATAGTAGATTCTGGCATTATTGGCAACACAGATAAATTCGTGTTTGAGCACCAGACTAGCGCTGACAAAACGCTGTATATCAGACTTAAGCACTCGGATACGTACTTTGACAATACGAACACAGTGGCCGAGGGAAGATTTGCTGATGTTCAGTTTGAAGCCAGTGCGAATACCTGACGTTAATGAGTAGCTGACTGACCAGTCATACCGTCTGCGGGTCCTTCTGGCGGGGTGCCCCTTGTCGGGTATAGGGCTGCGCGAAAAGTGTCTAGGTTTCGGCTGGCATCTATCGCCACTCCGATTCCATTGGCGAGGATGCAGGCTACATCGCATCTGTAGCCAGACTATTCGGAGCGCCTGTGGAGCCTCTTACCAGACCAGAGCTTGCGTACATCCTCGACGCTCATCCCAAGACGGTGGAGACGTGGGAACGACAGCACGGCCTGCCCGTGGAGATAGTCGGCGGTACCGGACCCGGTCGTGGTACCCGGTACGATGGCGCGGATGCTGTGCGTTGGTATATCAATCGTGAGGTCGAAAAGCAGATCTCGCAGCTGATCAAGGAAGGTGAGTACGACAAGAACGAGGAGCTGGGCAGACTGCGCTTCCACCAGGCGAACATCGCTGACATGGAGGAGCGCCGGATCAAGAATGAGTTGCTCGATGCTGCAGAAGTCACCGCCGCATGGGTTGACATCATCATGCAGGCACGCGCCACGTTTCTCGCTCTGCCAGTGCGACTGGCACAAGTGGCTTACTCGGGGGCATCGATGCGCGAAATCGAAACCGCTGCACGTCAGGAGATCGAAGGGGCGTTGAATGAGATGGCCGACAAAGCCATCTACACCCCGGATCCAGAGGAGATGGAAGCCGAGACAGAGCTCGGCTAGTGATCCCGCTCGAGCAATCGATCGCGACGGCCTTCGCAGCCTTCCGTGCACCGCCGCGCCTACAGGTAAGTGCCTGGGCGAACAAGCACCGGAAGCTATCGGCCGAGTCCTCTGCCGAACCCGGTCAATGGCGCAATAGCCGGGCACCCCACACCGTAGCGCCCATGGATGCGCTATCACCGTCTGACGACACAGAAGTGGTGGTGCTCAAGTTCAGCGCTCAGAGCGCGAAGACCGAGGTCATCAACAACTTCATCGGCTACATCGCTGATCAGGATCCGGGCCCGATACTGTGCCTGCAGCCGAACGAGAAGCCGATGGCCGAGGCCTTCTCGAAGGATCGTATCGCGCCGATGATTCGCGACACACCTGTGCTCAAGGATCGCTTCAGCTCAGCGGTGGGGCGCACATCGAAAAACACCATTCTGCACAAGGCGTTCACCGGTGGCCATCTGACGATCGCTGGCGCGAATTCGCCATCGTCGCTGGCATCACGTCCTATTCGTTACGTGCTGGCTGACGAGATCAACCGGTGGGAAAAGAACAAGGAAGGTGACCCGCTACTACTGGCGATCAAGCGCACACGAACGTTCTGGAATAGGAAGATATTGATCGTGTCAACGCCGACGTTGGAGGGTGTCGGCGTCTCCAGGCAGTACAAGTCCACGTTACAGCACGAGTGGCAGCTGGAGTGCTCGGAGTGTGGCGAGAGTCAGTTCCCACAGCTAAAGCATTTTACGTTTCACCGTGATGAGAACAAGATTCTGAAGAGTCTGGACTACACGTGTGAGCACTGCGGTACCGTTCACGATGAGAAGTCCGAGCGCAAGATTAAAGGTGCCGGGTCATGGGTCGTGATGAACGAGGCCGACCCGAAGCGTAAGGGCTACCACATGAACCAGTGGTCGTCACCGTTCGCTGAATGGCGCGATACCGCTATGGAGTGGCTGGCAGCTCAAGGTGATCCGGGCGAGCTGCAGGTGGTGGTCAACACCGCATTTGCCGAGGAGTGGAAGGGCGAAGGTGAGCAGCTTGAATGGGAGGCGCTATTCAGGCGGCGCAAGGTCTACCCCTGGCATGAGACAGGCTTTGCCGTGCCGGGCGAAGTGTTCCACTTGATGCTGCTGGTAGACACACAGGACAGTTACCTTGACTGGGAGGTGATCGGCATCGATGACCGGTTGCGTAGTTGGGGCATTCAGAAGGGGCAGTTCTTCGGCAATACCGAACAGGTTGATGTGTGGGATCAGCTAGACGATCTGAGACGTCGCACGTGGCCAACCGAGACAGGTGACGAGCTCGGCATCTTTGCAACCGCCATCGATATACAGGGTCACCGTCAGCGCATCGTTAAGGAGTGGTGTTACAAGCGCCGGAACCAGCGCGTGTATGCGTTCGCTGGCATGGGGCAGGCAGCACGCAAACAGGTCGCCCGGGAGCGGACAAAGCTGGACGACGGCAGTAAACGAAAGGTTGATGTGTACAACCTGCGTGTCGATGACTTCAAGTCGGATGCGGCAACCTACCTGGCCGAGACTGACTCGGATAACTTCGGGTATTGCTCGTGGCCAAAGGATGCACAGGGCGGCGTGGTTGCCGGATACGACGAGGAGGTGTTCGAGCAGCTATGCGCTGAGCGGCTTGAAACAATTCTGTCCAAAGGGTTTGCCAAACGCACGTGGATCAAATCGCGAGCCCGTAACGAGACCTGGGATCTACGTGTCTACCTGTATGCACTGATCGTTATATCCAAGCCTCCGGATACGTCGAGCGTGAGACGTGCAGCGCAGGTGATGCCAGAGCAACCAGCCGGCGCACAGTCAGAGTGGGTGAATCGTGCAACGGCGAGGGTGCAGGATTCAAGGCCTGGTAATTGGATGGGCCGTCGACGTTGAGCGTCTGGACACTTGAAGAAATTGAAGAACAGATCGCGCTGCGTAAAGAGTGGCTCAAATCTGGACGGCAAAGCTATGGCATCACACCGGCCTCTGGTGGGGCATCGCGTAACGCAACCCATCTTACCCGCGCCGAGATCTGGCAGGAACTTCAGGAGTTCGTGCGTTTACGCAACGAGCACACCGGGCAGGCGGCCACCCGCCGATCGGGCCCGACCACGCACCACGCCACCTTCGACGGTCGCGGTCAGGCCATAGGGTTCGGGGACAAGTTTTCATGAACCTGAAGCGAAGCCTGTACCGTGCCCGCAAGCTGATCGGGCGCAAGCTGGCGGGTGATCCTGTCAAGGGCTACTACGAAGCAGCAAGGCCGTCGCCGTATCACAAGCGCCGCGGGGTATCCGAGACTGCCGACTCTGCAACCCGTGGCGCTATCGAGAGCCTGCGTGCCGAGGCCCGGTACCTGGAGCAGAATTACGATCTGGTTTCCGGTGGTCTGGATGTGTTCGTTAACGCGATCATAGGCCGTGGCCTGATACCGCGTGCATTGGTGCGTAGTCTCGATGGCAAGCTGCACAAAGAATCAAACGTACAGATTGCAGCGCTGTTCAAGGACTGGATGTTAAAACCAGAGGTTACAGGCGAGCATACCTATCAGGAAGTGCAGCGACTCACGGCTCGTGCCTGGGCGCGTGATGGTGAGATGTTCTCTCAGCGTCTGATCGGTTTCGTGCCCTCACTGGATCACCTGACGCAAGTACCGTTTTCTATCGAGATGATCGAGCCTGATTTGTTTCCGGTTGGGTTCACAGATGAGAAGCGGCGGATCGTGTCATCGGTTCAGAAAAACGAATGGGGCCGAGCGACTAACTACTGGTGTCATCGTAGCTACATCGGCGAAGCCATGGCAGCGGTTGCGCGTGCTGGAGCAGTTGAGCCAGACAAGCGGATCCCTGCCACACGCGTTACACACCTCAAACACGTCACCCGATTTCGGCAGACGCGCGGTGTGTCCGTGCTTGCGCCTACGCTTGACCGCTTTGATTCGATCAAGGATGGCGAGGAGTCGGAAAACGTTGCGATGAGAGTCGCTGCTGCAATGACCGGATATGTGCAGCGTGGTAGTCCGGACATGTACACGGTTCCGGAGAAGCGACAGCCACGTGAACTATCGATGAACCCGGGGCAGATATACGAACTCGAGGAAGGCGAGAGCATTGGCACCATACAAAGCAACCGCCCGAACAATCACATGGTCGAGTACATGAAGGACCAGCACAGACGGGCAGCTGCCGGCATGAAGGTCGCGTTCTCCTCGCTGTCCAACAACTACGAGGGCAGCTACTCTGCGATGCGTCAGGAGCGTACTGACAAGCAGATCGGGTATGGCGCCTGTTCCCGGTACTTTGCTGATCACATGATCACACCTGATTACCGTGCATTTATCGAGGCCGCTATAGCGTCGGGTGCGTGGGTGCCTCCGGCTGACGTTGATCTGAGCACGGTGCTACATCACGACATTCCACTGCCTGCGATGCCATGGATCGATCCATCCAAAGAGGCAAGCGCCTGGACAACGCTGGTTGATGCGCGCCTGGAATCACGTCAGCACGTCATGTCAGAACGTGGCCGAGACCCTGAAACGGTGTGGGGTGAGATCAAGGATGAAGAAGAACACCATCCGGCGAGGGTGCAGGATCAACCCGATCCGAATTCACAGACTCCTGACGATGCCCAAAACAACCGATAGAAGCTGGTTCGCTATAAGCGCGATGGGCAACCGTCGTGCACGCATAGCAATCGATGGTCCTATCGGCTACTGGGATATTTCGGCCCGTGATTTCCGCGAGGCGTTGGATAGCCTGGGTGAAGTTGACGAGATCGAAGTGATCGTGAATTCACCGGGTGGCTCGGTGGGTGACGGCGTTGCCATATACAGCGCGCTGAAACGACACTCAGCAAGAATTATTACCTCTATCGAAGGCTATGCACTGTCGATGGGGTCTGTCATTGCCATGGCTGGAGACGTTGTACAGATGTCCTCTGCCAGCGTTTTCATGATTCACGACCCGTGGTCAATGGCTATGGGCTCCGCTGAAGAGATGCGAAAGGAGGCAGAGGTACTGGACGTGCACAAGCAAGCGCTTGTTAATGCCTATTCACTGCGTGCCGGCGTGACAGAGGAAGCAGCTGCCGAACTGATGACAGCTGAGACATGGATGGATTCAAACCGAGCCCTGGAGCTTGGCTTCATCGATAGCGTGTTTGACGCACCTGAAGAGGATGAGAACGAGGAAGACGATTCAGCGACAGCTATGGGCCTGACGGCTGATGAGATGTCGGAGTACCTGACACGCCTGGGTGGTAACGCACCGGCCTGGGCAAGAGAGCAGATCAACAGTTTTACTACGGCACGCGCAGCGCGTGTGGTTTCAATGGCTCAAGCGGAGAACCCGATGCCAGACAAAAAGAAGACCGGCAGCGCTGTCGAAGGCGCAGAGAATGAAAACGATGCTAACGCTCAAGCGGTGGCCGATGCCGAGGCGCGTGGTGCTGAAGCTGGCGCGACGGCAGAGCGCAATCGTGTTGCAGGCATTCGCAAAGCGTTCGACGATGCCAAGCTGCCAGCGCAGTTCAACAAGGCGCGAGACAAGGCTATCGAGAACGGTGTAAGCCTGGAAGACTTCCAGACCACCGTAGAGACGCTGACAGATTGTCAGGATGCGACACCCGCTGGGCGTGATGCTTCGGCATACGCTGGTGAGGATGCCCGTGAAAAGTTCCGCGTGGGTGCAACGGCTGCATTGTCTGCCGTGGCAGGACTGGGCACTGTAGACCGTGCGAATGAATACAACAGCATGTCTATGGCAGAGATTGCCCGGGCATCGTTGATCGCAGGCAACCAGCGGCCACTGGGTTCACGTATGGACATCGTCGCAATGGCGTTCACACACAGCACCTCCGACTTCCCGCACATCCTGCATGACATCGCACACCGTTCACTACTCGCAGCCTTTGACGAGGTCGAGGAGACGTATAGCGACTGGACGTCCACCGGTAACTTCCGAGACTTCCGTAATCATGACCGGATCGGCTGGAACGGTTTTGAGAACCTTGAGATGATCAAGGAAGGCGGCGAGTACAAGAACGACACCTTCGATGACTACAAGGAATCTGCGAGCATCGATACGCACGGCAAGATGTTCAACATCACTCGCCAGGCAATCATCAATGATGACATCGGTGTGTTCTCTCAAATCCCACGCATGTTTGGTGAGGCGGCTCGTCGCACCCTGGGTGCAAAGGTTATCGAGATTCTGGTGACCAACCCCAAGATGGGTGACGGGGTTGCGATGATTCATGCAACGCATGGCAACCTCAACGCCACAGGAGCGGCGATCAGCACAGACTCTGTGTCTGCCATTCGTCGCGCCATGGCGTTGAACAAAGGTCGCCGCACTCAGGATGACGCACAGCCATCCGGCATCCGTCCGAACATCCTGCTGTGCCCTCTGTCGCTGGAGGATCGCGCAATGGTGCTGGCGGCTAGTGAGACCTACGTCGAAGCTGGGCCGCTCGCTGACAGTTACAGCCGTATGGCTAACAGTGTGCGCAATACGTTCAAAGTGGTAGCCGATCCACGACTGGATCAGATCAGCACCACTGACTGGTACATGATCTCGAACACCCGGCCTCCTATCGAGGTGGGTTTTCTGGACGGCAACCAGACCCCGTACCTCGAGGCCAAGAACGGCTGGCGTGTTGATGGTGTTGAGTGGAAGGTCAGACTCGATGCCGGTATCAACGCCCTCGAGTACATGACTATCTACAAGCAGGCCGGAGTATAAATCGGATGGCGAAGAGCTACAGACATAGCGGGCAGACCCGCAACATCACGCCCACAGCCGCTGTAACCAGCGGTGAGGTGGTCGCATCCGGTGCCATGGCAGGTATCGCCATTGCTGACATCGCAGCCAATGAGATGGGCGTGATCAAGCTGGCAGGCGTCTACCGTATCAGTGCACCGGCTCATGGCCTTGCGCAAGGAGACGCTGTCACCATGACGCTGGCCACGCAGGTGGTTGAAGGTGGTGGCGTTGCCATCGGCTTTGTCGATGAAGTTGTCAACGCTGACAGCATCGACGTACTGCTGAACGGCTTGCCAGCATCCAGCTGATATTACGGTCACTAAGCTGTACAGAAGGCCTGGGTAATACCGGGCCTTTTGTTTTTATGGGGTAGCGAATCCATGGCACTTGAATCACTGGCAGAACGGCGCGCGTACTTTGCTGACGATGGCAGTACCGCTGTGCTGGGCAATACAACATCGAATACGGTTCTGCCCGATGCCACGTTCGAGGTGATACTCGAGCGAGAGGTTACGGGATTTTTCGATCGATCTTATTTAGAGACGTTGGACACCTCAGGTTTCAACCCGGTATTTCTGGTGGTTGATGAAGATGCTGTCCACATCAAACAAAACCAGCGCCTGATGACTCATGGCCATGTGTACGAGGTCAAGGATATCGAGCCTGATGGCACGGGGTTCACGCAGTTGAAACTGTACTGGCTGGGTCGATACGCAATTGAGCTGGCGTGGGGATACGGTGTGCAATACGGCGAGCTGCAGTACGGCGGCAAGAATGCCAAGTTTGACATGAGCAAACCGCCGCTTGCGTACCCGTTCACCGTGGGCGGCGTCTATGACAACCAGTCACGCGTTGACACACTGAATCGATAGCAAGCGGCGAGGGTGCAGCATCGGCAACGTTCACTGCCGAGATACCGCTGCATGTCACTCACAATCATCGAAGTTATTCAGCTCGTCGCCAAGGGCTACATAGGTCCGCTGAAGGTGCTCGGTACCGACGTCGTGCTCGACGTGTTCGAGGACAGCAAACGAAATCCAATGTATGGCAACGTGGATGCGACTGAGGTGCCCATGGATCAGCCTAAGTTCTATCGGGCCTATCAGCACCGCCTGTTTCAGACTGAGGACCGCGACGCGACTCCTCAACCAGATGCTGATCCAGATGCTGATCCAGATGCTGATTCTGATGCTGATTCTGATGCTGATTCTGATGCTGATTCTGATGCTGATTCTGATGCTGATTCTGATGCTGATTCTGATGCTGATTCTGATGCTGATTCTGATGCTGATTCTGATGCTGATTCTGATGAGTCAAACGTCGTCGCTTGGGCGAATAATCCGGAAACCTCCGATGCGGCATTGTCTGACTATCTGGTCGACGTTGCTGGTGAGGAGCGCCGCAGCTGGAAACGCGCCACAATGGTGGCGAAGATCGACCGCTACATCAACACCGGTTCAGCCGACTAGGCCGCGCGGTGAGGCTTGGCATTCAAGGCACAGTAGACCGGGTCACATCAGACCTGGTGTTTGCCGTGCCCAAGCTAACCAAAGCCTCGACAGTTACAGCGCTCAATAAAACAAATAGCAAGATAGGTACGGAGTTTCGCCGCAAGCTGGCCAGTGAGACAGGTGTTCCCCAGAAGCACTTCAAGAAGAAGGTCAGGAACTATCGCGCAACGTACAGGCGCATGAGCGCAAAGCAATTCATTGGATTGCGATCATCAGTGCCACTGGCACGACTGGTCAAGGGTAGCCGCAAGGGTGGATTGCAGAAATACGAAAAACTGATCAGCGAGTCGCTGAACGGTCGTAGTTCTGCAGATGCTTTCATTGCAAAGATGCCCAACGGTTACGAAGGAATTTTCGTCAGAAGTAGTCGATCGGATAACAAGGCAGGTCGCGATAAAAACGGTCGATTGAAGCGTGGTCGATTGTCCATTGTTGAGGTCCGATTGCGCTTCGATAAAGTTGCCCCAGGCGTACTTGAACGAGTGGGCAACCAGATCGGACCAGCAGAGTTCGAGCGACAGTTCATCTACGACATCAGACGCCGGTTAGCCAATAGCGCTAATTCGTCCAGACGGAGTCGACGCCGATGACACCGGTGGCCAACGAGATACTGGAGCACATCTACGCACGCATAGTGGCTGCGGCGTCGCCCGTTGAAGTTCAACCGATCAGCTCTGCGCTGAAAATGCCGAACTCGCTCACGCAGCTTGTCCGGGTCGAAGTGGTTAATGATGTCATTGAAGATGCGCTCAGCACGGCAGGGGCCCAGGGTGCTGTGGGCATGGCACTGGAGATCGACCTCGTCGTATTCGCCAGAGCCAACAAAGAATCAAGCAAACAAGCGCGGGCACTCGTGGCAGGCATAGGGCAGGCCCTACTCGCTGATCACGGCGTGGTGAACCTGCAGGACGTGCCACGACATCGCATCGAGCACGCAAGTGATGACATGGACACCGATGGCGATGGCGCCACCGAGCTGACCGTGATCAGGAGCCAGTACAGCGTGCTGTATCGGCATCGACGAGATAACACGGCCATAGCCGCATAAACACACAGAGGAACTAGAGAAATGGCATACCTTGAGACGGGCCGGACTCACATCGAGATCGAGCCAACAGACGGCGCAACACGAGTGCGTGTCGCTGAGATTCGTGGGTGGGGTGATACATCGGCCGCAACCAAGAGCGACATCTCCATCATTGGCAACCTGAACGCATCCGGTAAGAACGTAAAGCGTTCGAAGGCTGGCAGTGTTGAGAACTCGCAAACGCTCACAGCGTACTACGATCCGACCGATCCTAATCAGGCGTTGTTGGTTGCCGGTTATAAGTTCTTTCGCGCCTACGTTGTAGAGGACACTGTCGATCGCATTGTCTACAACGACTGCGAGGTGCTCAGCCGCAACAAAAACGGGCAGGAGATCGATGGCCTGGTTGGAATGGATCTGACGATCACGGTCAACAGTGACATCACAGACATCCTGCAGACATGAGCCATACAGTTGAACAGTTTGCTGATGAGCTTCAGTCGCAAGACGAGCCGCCACCGGAAGCGATCGAGCGTGAGGAGCGCGCGAACAAGGATAAGCCTGCGTTTCTCGAGCTGTCCGCGGCCGAGCTTAACAAGGTGGCAACTACTGAGTGGCGTGAACAGTCCGCGCTACGTGGTCCGATCATTATTCCTGAGTGGAATAATGCCGGTGTTTTCTGTAAGCGATTGTCCTATCTAGAACAGCAGGAACTGATCGAGGTGTACCGCGCTGAGGGAATTATTGGCGCGTTCTGTTTCCGGGCTTTGAATTCAAACGGTGAGCGGATATACGCAAACTTGAAGATGTTCGGCGAGGACATGAAGAACAACTGGAACGCGGTAGTTATTGAGCGTGTTGTGGGTGAGATGAGCTCACTTTGCCGTACACAGCTTACGGATAAAGAGCTGGGAAACTCCTAAAGGTCGACCGACATCTCATGCGCCAGTTTATAGCCGCCGATGATTTCAATATGACTGTACTCGGTGGGCAATCTGCTGGCGAGATGAGCGCTGTCGAGCGTCGCATGTGGCCGTACTTCCGCACGATTCGAAAGGAAATGACTGCAGCAGCGAGAAAACGTCCACATGGCTAGATCACGCGCGTCGGCCAATTACGAAATAACAGCCACTGACAGAACACGTGCAGGCATACAGTCTGCGCGTAACTCTGTGCAGTCGCTGGATAACCTTGCATCGAAGCTCGGTGTCAGCTTCTCCCTTTTAAGTGCTGCAGGTGTTGCGGCGCCCGGCGCGATCATATCTGCTCAGGCACCGCTGATCGATCAGATGGGCAAGCTGTCTACTCAGACTGGTGCCACAGTCGAGTTCATCCAGGCGTATCGCAGAGAGGCGGCTCTCGCCGGCATCGCGTCGACTACGTTCGACAAAGCCATTGAGAAGATGGCGCAGAACACAGCGGATGCTGCTTCCGGTATTGGTGAGGCAAGGGTCGCATTCGATGCTCTGGGCATATCCGCACAAGATCTTGCGCAGCAAAGTCCGGAAGATCAATTCCTCACCATTAGTGAGGCGCTCGAAGGCGTTTCAACCGAAGGGCAAAAGGCTGCACTGGCTGCAGACATTTTCGGGCGACAAGGTACAGCGCTGATTCGCGTTCAGGCTGATGCGATCCGAGAGACTAAAAACGAGATGATCGCCTTGAACATCGCTCTCAGTGCCGCTGATGTAAAAGGTGTTGAAGCGATGAACGATGCAATGTTCTTGCTCCAGGACAACACTCAGCAAGCGGCCAAGATATTCACGGCGCAGCTTGCTCCAGCTATCACAGGGGTAATTAACCAGATATTCGGGGCGAGTGACAGCATGGCTGGCTTTCGCGATACATCGCTAGACACGGCCGATGTGTTTGTCAATGTCGTAGGTGCGATTGGCAACGGTATGGAAGGTATCGACAATGTTTTCGAGTCGGTCAAGATCGGAATTGCCAGTATGAATGTACAGGCAAACAAGGTTCAGAATTTCTTCGAGAGAAGCGACGAGTCAGCCCGAAGATTAGCCGTGAGCGCGCAGGAATTGCAGGACCTCCAGGATAACCTGGCAGGACAGACTGGTGATGCCACATTCTGGGTTCAGCTTGAAGCGCAAGTCGAGTCAGCAAGAAAAGTTGCCCGTATTGCTGCTGAGGAATCCGAAGATCAGCGTAAGAAGTTTGCTGCCGGTATCGATATTGGCCTGGCTGATGGTGAGTCAAACATCAAGACTTCCGGCTCGGGTCCAAACGACAGTGCATTTCAGTCACTGCTCGATGGCCTTGCCAGCGGTACCGATAAGATCGAGCGCGAGTACGCAAAACGGCTCGGCATCATTGATGATTTTCGACAGTCGTTCCCCGATCGTGCAGACGAGGCCTTACAGGCTGAGATCGCAGCACTCGAAGCACGCGACAAGGCGATTGAGGATTACCACAAGCAGCAGAGCGACACTAAAGATCAGGAGCGCAGCACAACGCTTGCACCACTGGAATCGAACGTTGAGGCCGTTAAAGCAGCATTGGCCACCGAGACAGAAGCGATCGTCGAGGAATACCAGAAACGCTCTGAGCTTCTTCAGGAGCTTGGCGTGTTAGAGGTTGACCGACAGGCTGAAATCGATGAGTTATTGATCTCGCTGGCTCAGCAAACCGGTGAGCGCCTGGCATCGATTGAGAAGGACACAGTGTCGAAGCGGATACAGACACAGTCACAGTACGCGGCCAAGGCGTTGGGCGTTGCTGCAAGCCTTGTTGATTCCATCGGTGCGCAAGGTGAAAAGAGCAAACGTGTAGCCGCGCGTATTTCGCAAGCCGAAGCATTGGTGGCTGGTATCTCTGCTGCAGAGCGAGCACGCAATCACGCAGCGCTCACGGGTGGCGTGATTAGTGGTGGCGTGGCCGCCGCTATCTCGTGGGGTAGCACGCTTGCCAATGTCGCCGGCATCGAGGCTGCACTCAATGGCAGTGCACCCGGGGGCGTGTCTACCAGCAGTGGTGTGTCGTCAGGCGCAACGAGTGACATTCAGTCAGGCCTTGAGTCAGGCGGTGGTGATGCTGCAGCTATCAATGTGACGTTCGTGTTCGATGACGCGGTGATCGATAAAGACGCTGTTAAGAAGGTTGCCATTCAGGGTGTTGCCGAGGCTACCCAGAACCGAGAGCTTACCTACAACGACAGCCGCAACTATTACCAGACTAACGACGAAGGTGCCATAGGATGAGCACCGAGATCCAGCTGGTTTACATAGCCACTAATGCGCTTGTGCTCCCGTCTCGTTTGAACACTGAACAGACGTTGAGCATCACGGCGAATCAGAACGACCCGCCGATGCCTCAGATCGATGGCAAGACACAGTTATCGCGTCGAGGTTTGAGAGCAGCTACCACGATCCACGGGCGCTGGTACCGCGGCACGATCAACACACCCTACGTCTCCGGAGCAGAGCGCCAGTTCTGGCGTGAGTATCTTGAGTCAACTGCAGAGCAAGAAACACATCGCCTGGTACATCCAGCTTTTCTCGGGTGGGATAGCGATGTCAACGATCTTTCCATCTATCGCCCTATGAACACCGGCAGCTTCTCTCGATGGGATCTCGGTGACGACTATAAGGCCAGCATTCAGTGGAGGCAGGTAGCGCCATGAGCAGGACTATTCAATCGCTAGGACCCTCACCACCCAACGCAAACAGAACGCTAACGTTCGGTAGCGACTGGAGTAAATTCGACCAGGCATTCCCCGATCGAGGATTCCCGTGGCAGTACCGTGGAACAGGAGCAACCAGTTACACGCCACAAGAATCAGGCCAGCAAACCACACAGAACGAAGAAGGTCAGTACTACATCAAGCAGCATGAGCTACTAGGCCAGTCAGCGGCACCAAACTGGATTAATGGAAAGCCGTGGAGCGTTAATGATGATGGCAATCTACTGTTGCGAGCGATACCGACCCCGGCAGCCTACGAGAATATTGCCTACGTTGTTCTGAACGGATTCGAGGTAGTCTCATCCACATCCAATGAGATACGCGTCAAGGGTCAGAACTACTACGACCGCGCCGCGCAGGCTAGTCGTGTCGGGATCAACAAGCACGAGCGAGGCCTGTACACAGGTCAACCTTTAAGGGTTAAAGCCGGAAACTCTGTCTACGACATAACGAATATCATCGACGAGGCGGGCGCTACCGATCCATCAAGCGGTACAACCTTCCATCGAATCCAGATCAGTGGATCATTGTCCAGCCAGCCCGTAGCCGGCAACTACGTGAACGTGCTCAGACCGACAGAGTATGTGAGTGGCATGTTTACCAGTCGCGGCACTTTTGCACAGCAGAAAGGATCATGGGAAGCGAGAGTCAAGTTCCAGTCAGGCAAAGGGGCTTTTGCTGCGGTATGGAACTGGCCTAACTATCATGAGTGGTTCTCAGGAGATCCAGCAACAGAGCGCAAATTTCTGACGGGTGACAAGTCTGTTGAGATAGACATGGGCGAGTGCCTGGGTCATGCGCCTGACATCTGGTATCACAACGCTCACCAGCCAAGCCCTTACGACCCAACACTGCCAGACCTGAACGGTGGCAAAACATTGCGTGATTTCGTTACACACAAAGGACTAACACCACTCAACACACCGGCAGGATGGACGGGTGATTTCATCCAGCAACATCAAGTGCTGATCGATCCGTCATCGGCTGATTACATTGACGGCGGTTCGGACTGGATCACCATTCGATGGGATCACTACACCGACAACACATCGGCGTGGTTTGTGAAGCGTGACGACTGGACTGATTTCAGGCGCATTGCCGACATGCACATGAGCCCGCACGCGTACAACGGTGTGATCGATGAGCGCTGCTGGTTCCTGAATAACGCATGTAAAAGTGCATTTAATTATGAGCAAGAGCGCAATGATGCGAATTACCCAAGGTTTACAAGCACAGTTCCCAGCTCGTACGATTTCGAGATCGATTATCTCCGCGTGTACCAGTGGGACGGTGAGACCAATGGCGGATCCGGATTGCCAGATCAGTCGGGTATCTATCCAACCGGTCTTGGCGCGACCCCTGGCAATGGCTCTGGCGCGACATCCGGCAATGGCACTGGCACGACATTCGGATCCGGTACAACTCCCATCGTGGGTGCTGCTGTATCTGCCAGAGGCTACAACCCATTGCTCGGTCAAGGAATACGATTCTCACCGGGCCTGATTGCCGGGCAGCACAAATACGAATTGCAAGACCCCGATCTGGCAGACAAGGGCACTTTCATCTGGGACGACTATGGCACTGATGCCACTCTCGTGTCTGGAGATCGTGGCCCTACGCTGGTGCTGGATGTAGCAGCCGTGACGTCTGTCACACCGCGGCTGGTTCGGTTTGTCCTCGATGACGTGTTCACCAGCCCGATATTGGCAGGTAACAATACAACCCTTGCTGGCACCACTCACACGTTCACATGGCAGGATCCCAGTCCAGAGCCGGGCACCAGTTACGAACTATTCGTTGACGGATCGTCCATTGGTACGACCAGCGACAAGTCACTGGCTGTCAGTGGCCTGCCCGACGACGGCTCCACGCTAACAGTTCAGGTCGACGCTATTTCTGCCAGCGGCACGTTGTCCAGCACCATCACGGTGACAGCATTTACCGCTAGCCAGTATGTCTCTCTCGATGTTCCGGCATCCGAGGCGTCATTCACAGCCAGAGACAGCTCAAACAACATCGTTACTCAGTTCACAGCCGGTGAGACCTACACTGTCGATGTGCTCTGGGAGGACAGCAACGGTGATTATGCTGGTAGCTCGTTGTTCATCACCATGGATGTCGATGTCGGTTCTGAGGTATTCAGCGAGCGACTGTCTGGCACTAACAAAAACCGCTACATCTATACGCCGCCCAGCACTGTGAGCAGCACACAACAGGCAACGTTCACGTGGGGTCGGTACGACGACTCAAGCCAGACAACGAGTCAGAATGCATCTGTCACTGTGTCAGTGGTGCAGGGTGCTAGTACGATTGAAACTCTGAACACGCCGCCACTACGCGCATACGGAGCATGGCAAGCGTCTGACTGGGATGCAACGATATCACCGTTGCCGAGAATCTATTCCGGTGAGCACCAGTTCATCAAAACTTTCGATAGCGGGGGCGATCGAAAGTTCGAGATAAAGCTAGTTCCTTCGAGCATTGGTTCCGCTCGTGTTGATATGCAAGCTCGTCTACCGGCCAACCGCGCAGGGTACCGCAGTACTGAAACGATGCGTTTTATGCCAGGGTTTGATTTTGGGCGTAATCAGAAAGCTGCGAAGATAAGCACTGCCGGACTGGGCATGCAGAGTCCCACGCTGACCAGGACACCAGGTGGAAGCGATAACGCCAATGATGGCTTCATGCTTCGCACCATGTACGCAGGATCACCCAGTTTACCCGCGAAATTTGCCGGTTATTACTACGGTGCAGACAAGGTGTCCACGTTTGGCAATTCCGGTGAATACCTGTACATGGATCAATTTGCCGCCATCCAGACAGAGGTTGATTACACGATCGTCAAAGAGGTCATTCTAAATAGTGATTTCAATACCTCTGACGGTGAGATAAGGATCTGGGTCGATGGTGTTCTGGGATACGAGGCCACAAACAGGCGAATACTCAGTGCTGGCAACCTTGACGCCCTGTGGGTGCTTTACTTCACCGTGTTCTGGGGTGGCAACTCAATAGATTTTGCAGGCAACACGACCTCATACATCCAGTATGGCATTCCGACATACGAGGCTCTGTAGGTGACTCTTACAGCAACAGCCATCCAGTACCCGGAGCCCACAGCCACACTCTGGAGCGCTCCTCCGGAGAACGCTCAGCACGTTTGCCGAATCACGGTGGGTGTAGGTCAGCAGATATGGCTCGGTGATGAGGACGTCGATGTAGGCTCACAGCTGCCAGGTGGCGCTGTGTGGATCAATGCACCACTAGCCGCAAAGGGACTACCGGGCAATATTTCCATGACCCCGGGCCTGACCACTGGCGAGAAAAACATTTCGACAGCTACTTACAAGTTTCTGGACGATCGAGGCGATCTCGACGCTTGGCTGCAAGGTAAGGCCGCAAACGCTCTGCAGGTGTTTGGCGGCACTCTTGAGCACTTCATCATCGAGCGCGGCGAGCCTATGCAAAGCGCCGAGGAGCTGAACAGAGCGCTATGGTACACGTGGCAGATCAAGGGCAACGTCGGGCTCGACAATCGCATCTACAACATACGGTGTGAAGACATCAGCCGAGATGCTGAGCGCGATATTTTTGAAAAGCGCAGCCACACATTGATGAGCGGTCTGGAGTCGACAGCGGGTGATGTGTTCATCTATCTGACGGATGCAGAGGCAGAAGATCTGGACGCTGCATCGTGGGTATACGAACACGCCTCTGATTATCATGTGCACCCGGGTGAATATCGCGCAATCGGTTTGCTCTCTGATGGCGACGGGCATGAGTACATCAGCTGGACAGGACTGGAGGATAGCGGCACGACAGAGCGCGTACCTGGAGGGCTTAACGCAAAGCGATACCGGCTCGTGAACCCACAGCGAGGACTGTTCGGCACGATCCCCAGGCAATGGACGTATGACAGCTCGAAGCCTTTGAGTAGTCGGCGCAAGATCGAGGCGGTGCCCTATGCCGAAGAGCACCCGTTATCACTGTTCAAAGCTGCTCACACCGGCATCACTCTGGATGGGCGCCTGTGGCCATGGGGTCTGAATATTGATCCAATTAGGATCGACACAGCATCACTGTCAGCCGCGGCCATGGATAGCTATCAGCTTCGCATAACAGTGCGCTCGCCTGAGGTGCAAACGGCCAAACGATTTGGCGAAGAGCACTGTCTTGCACGTCGAGGTATTGCCATTGTTAATCCATCGGGTGCTCTGTCATATGTCGCAGCACCCATCGGTACCGGTGTACCTGTCATCACGCTCAATGAGGACAACTGTTATGGCGCGGATTCAGGTGACTTCGTGCACGATGAATCAGACACCGCGACGGCTACATCGATACAGTGGGACAAGAACCCGATCACCGGGGAGTTTCGCAAGACAACAGAATTCAGAGAGCCAGCAGCTCTGGGCGAGACATCGGCCACTGAGCCGGAAACGTTCGAGGCCCCGTACCTGACCACAAACCGATCGACAGAGGGTGAAGTCTATGCTCAGGGCCGAGTGCTTCACGCGCGGCACGCTCGACCGGTCAAGCGCATCACCTTAAAGCCTGACTGGTCTCTGGCTCACTATGCACCTGGCACTGTGGCGCAGGTAGAGCTCCCGATCATTGATTATGCTGTGACCGGTTCAGTTGTCGGGAATATCAGCATGCCGATGATGATCGCGAGTATTTCGCGTGATCACCATAGTGAAAAGCTGTCCTGGAAAATGATAGGTTTCAGGCCGTTGCCATCAGCGCTGACTGATACTCAGTCGCAGCAGTTGCCAGAGGCCGAGTACATAGCCAACGGTATACCGTTAACTGTAAATAACGGCATTGCATCGGTAGGCCAGACTATCGATCTGACGAAGAAGTATTACCACCTCGGGGATGTGACACTACCAAGTGCATGGCCACTGGGTTTCGGTAATCGTGGTGATGTCGAGTTGTGGGTTCGTGGCATCTTGCTCTGGGGTGCCGATGTCGATCTGACGGGTCGTGGTGGGCGCGGTGGTAATGGATCCACAGGCAGTGGCGAACCGGGCGAGCGTGGATCAGCTCATGCACCTGTGCCTACGGGTAGTGTTTCAGTATCTGTCAGGCGCTTTGAAAACAGCTCAGGTGATCCTCAAGGGATTGTCAGCCGCCGAACGGTATCGCGCCCCGCTTCGAACCTGACATCTCGCAATGGGCAAACGTTTACGCACGTCACAGCAAGCGTTGAGCGTGGAAGAATAGTCGGACTACCTGCTCGGTTAATGGGGTCCGGTGGTTCTGGTGGTGATGGCTCCTCCTATCGCGGGTCGACTGAGGATGGTGACACAGTTAGCAGTGACAACGCATCGATCACCGGATCTGATGGCGGTCACGGCGCTGCGGGCGTCAAAATCATTTGCTCTGCTGGATCTGGCTTTGTTGGCAATGGCGCTATCAGACTCAACGGCTTGGATGGTGACGCTCCAGCGGCAGATAAAAACGGCGTTATCCCGGCAGCTGGTGCCGGGGGTGCTTTCGGTCGGATAGCGGTATTTCACGACACACCTGGTACTCCATGGCAATTTGACGGCACAACATTGGAGGCACGCAGTGGTGTGGCAGTGCTGCAAGGTTCTCGTGCCGAGTTAACAACGTTGGTTGAGCGAGGCTCACTCCCCACAATACGAAGTTTCTACCAGCCTCCACAAGATCCGAGAAACAAGTGGGCCGAGGCGTACACGGTTCAGTTTTTACCTCCGTCCGAATTGCTACAGGATGCTGACACGCTTTCTCTCATCGATGAGTTCTTCTCGAATCAGGGTGATGGCTCAGCCAGCATCATCGTAGGTGATGTCGATCCGTCCGATGGCAACCTGGGTGATCTGCTGATCTCTCAGGCCGCGCTCGACAGCAACGAGCCCGAACCAGCTGCTCGTGTATTCTCTCCGGAGGGGTGGCGTGACATCGACTGGGATACAGAGAAGTTCTCGTACATCTACGCGGGTCTGATTCTACGAAAGCGCCAGTTTGGATCCACGGAGATAGTGGCCAGCGAGACACGTCCGAACAAGCCTGCAGGCACGGTATGGTTCCAGCCATCGACGCAGACGGAATGGCTGCTGGGTGCAACGTCAGCTGACGACGTACTTCTGTCAGAGCGACAAGTGCCACAAGGTGAGGACATGATCGACGATCTGTCGTTCGCCAAGTCTGGTGCCGGTGAAAAGCTATGGGCATTCACTCGCAATGCCGGTCTTTCACCGATCAATGTCCGCCGTAACACGGCAACAGGAAGCAGTAACAACGGTGGTGGCAGCACGGCGACTTCAGGCATCACGCTGACCGATCAAGGGCGCACAGTAGCCGGCACTGCCTATCAGGACAACGGTGGCGCAGTGATCGCCCAGGGAAGGCAGGGCACGGTCACCCTGGCTGATGCCACACAGCTGACATTCAGTGTGGGTGCCGGTGGTGCATTCAGTGTCACGTTCCCATCCACTAATGACAGCAATCTCGGTCAGCAAGCGAGCGTCTATACACAGAACGCCGCTGCTGGTACTGCAGCCCAACTGAACTTCACGTACGAGTTATGAGCCTTCTGCAGCTACCAGAGCAGTCAAACGTGAGTTGGGCAAGACTCCTGGAGGGCGCAGGCGAGGGCGGCTCCTATGCATATCAGATTGACGCCAGCGGGGCAGACAATCGCAACCGCATGATGTATCGACCGCTACTGCCAAACGGTGGTAGTCCGTCGATGAAAACTCGGCTGCGAGTTAAGTCGACACTGAGCATAGGCAATCCTGCATTCGAGGGGCTCGCTGTTCGACATCGAGGGTACAGGCTTGGTGGTGGGATCCCTTCGACCACTGACACGCTGGTGTGGGATTCGGACCCTGCTACGAAGGGCAAACGAGCCTGGTACTCGGAGAAATCAGGCACCTATACCGACGTAGTATTCATTGAGCCGATACCGGACAATCTGGGTATCGACTACATCACTTTTGAGCTTATTGTCAGAGCGAACGGTGGGCAGGTGACGATCAGCTCTGCTGAGTGTCGCAATCACTACGCGGTAACCTATGACATGGGTGTGTCAGGCACTCAATTGTGGACGGGCGGTTTCAGCATAGAGACCATAACTCCCAGTCTTGATGGGAGCGAGCCGGTGCGCCGATGGGTGCGGTACATTAAAACGGAGACGCACCGCATCCGTATCGGACAGCTTGTTACCCTGATATTAAAAGGCGCTGTGACGGGGCGGGGATTCGAGCAACGCACAGATGATAACGGGGCCACGTATTATGGCGATCAACGTATTGCGGCCGACCTGGGCGTGATGATTAAACTGCGACGGGCCGCGACGAGCGATTACGACTACTACACAATATCAAGCGGTGCTGTTAGCGTTGACAACAAGATCCACTATGCCGATGGATCCGTGCAGTTCAAAGCAAAGTACAATTTCGATCAAGTGGAGTTAATCCCGTTCGTAGAGCCCGGAAACAACACTGCGGGCTACTCTAAAACAACGGTTAACAGGATGGGTATTCAGGACATAGAGCTTGACATGATAGTTGCCGACTATCTGGCGCCAACGCAATGAGCGCACCTACTGACGGGTACACGCTCTACAACGCTGAAAATGAGTGCATTGGCAGCGGCACAGGCAGGCCGGAGCTGCAACCCGGGGAGTATTTCGTTTACTCCTCTGATCCGGCAAACGAACCAGACGCACTGGCAGCTGTGGCCACTGTTGATGCCCTGGAGTCCGCAATGAACGTGGAGCACTGGAAAACGGCGGAGGAGTACGCAGGCAAAGCGGAGAACGCTATACGGTGGCTGCTGAACAACCCACCAACGGTTGGGGATGCACCTCTGATCGATCCTGCTTTGGCAACAGCTGACGTATTACTTGCCCATACGCATGGCGACTACACTGCCGAGAGGTATATCTGGATGTTCATCGTCGTCGATTCACGCAACTGCACACCGAGAGAGTGTGCGGAGTCGATCATGAGCGCCATCAAACGAACCAATGAGGCCGATATGGGCTCGTGGGAGAAGGCGCGCCTCAGAGAGCAGCTGAAGGCCACCTCAGCGGCTTAGAGACGCAGCGTCTGGGGGTATGTGTTCAGTCTGTAAATGGCCGTCCGTGGCCGTGGTTGGCTATGCGTTGCTGGCGTCGGTCCACCAATCCGTGTTTTCCCACACTGTGACGAACTCCTGTTCGGTTTCGACAGTGGCCGCAATGCGCTCGGCCTCGTCGTTGCTGATGTCGTATTTGCCTGCGATGTCGCCGAGTTCTGATACTTGAATTGCCATGATGTTGTTCCCGTCGGTTGCTTGTTTTAGTGAGATAACTATATATCGTGACTAGTCACATTGCAAGTTTCAGGAGGTTATTTCTTTGATCTTTTTTTCTTCTGGCACTTTAGCTCATACCCGCGCATTTCATCGACACGATCCGCGCGTACTTTGACCAGTATTTCAACCAGCCCAGCGTCCCGGTCGCGCGCCCGTTGTTCTGCTTTTCTCTCTGCGTTTGTCTTTGCTGGCATAGTGGGGGTTACGTAAAGCGCTGGATACGCTCAAACAGAGCTTGCTTGTAAGTGAGCATTGCGTGAAGTTGGTCAGCCAGCAAGCCTTGGTCCACCGGTTCAAGTTCACGGCGCTTAGGCGAGTTGTGAAAAATCTCCAGCTTCTCTATTCTCTCGGTCAATTCATTGTGCTCTGTAACTACTCTTTCCTGGTACGGTTTCATTAGCTTCTGCCGGTTACTGGGGTATGTGTTAAGCGAGTATCATCACGCCTTCTTCGCGCCCGGCTTCAGGGTCGAAGGCGATTGCACGGCGATATACAACACCATCATCATCATGCACTGGAATAGTGTCGCCGCCTGCTATTTCGATAGTAATGTAGTCGTCGTCTTCCGGCCTTGCTCGTTCGTCATTGTCGACCATAGAAAGACCCAGCAGATCAGCCATGTCTTTTAGCTGACTGCCTGAGATTGATAGCACCCGTATGTCTTTTTCCTCACCGGGCTCCAATTGGTATACATGGTCAGGTCGTGGTTGATAGCCACCTAACAGTAGTCGCTGTGTATCTCCGACATGGCGTGATGATGGCGGTGGTGGAGGCCTCTTTGCAGTGGGTGGTGGATTGACCGAGAAGCCGCGCATGTGAACAGCTTTTCCGGTGCGAGCTGCTTCCTGCTCAGGCGATTCTCCCAGGCGTTCAAGTAGGGCGCGCAATGATCGAACAGGTTTCAGCCAGTCGAAATGGTGAAGGACTTTGCGCGGCGGTGGTGGAGGTGGTAGGTCTGGCATTGGCATTACGTCACCTTTGTGGTTGAGCGTCTCATGAGAAACGGAGGGGAAAGAATCGTGAAAATCGCACCCGGATTGGGCCGATTGCCCGGAAAATCCTTCCGATTACAACTACCGATAACTCGGTGTAACAGGCTTGTTCGCTGCTTATGTGGCATGTGAATCGGAAATTTGAAAAAACGAAAAAGTTATTGCAATCAGCGCCTTGCTGAGTTTCGCGCAATTGGCTTCGAACCAAGTGGTCGGAGGTTCGAATCCTTCCGGGCGCGCCATAATCCGAGAAGTACACAACTCTGAATCATCGCCCTTCGAAGGGTGATGTCTGATTCGAACCGAAAGAGGTTCGACAACTCGCGCCAGCGAGTTGCGACAAGCGGCTTTAGCCGCGCAGCCCGCAGGGTCAGCCTGTGCCGAAGGCACAGGATGATCAATCCTTCCGGGCGCGCCATAATCCGAGAAGTACACAATTCTGAATCATCGCCCTTCGAAGGGTGATGTTTGATTCGGACCGAAAGAGGTTCGACAACTCGCGCCAGCGAGTTGCGACAAGCGGCTTTAGCCGCGCAGCCCGCAGGGTCAGCCTGTGCCGAAGGCACAGGATGATCAATCCTTCCGGGCGCGCCACCTCACAACCTGTCAAACCCTTGCAGAATGTAGGGGCTTCCGATTCGATTGTCACGCTCGCTGATTGACCGCGACGCTACCTGGCCTCACAATCCGATTATGTCAATAAATCATGCTTGACCAGCAGCGACACGGCGCCCTGGACGAATCCCCTCCACGCACGTCGGCATAGGACTGGCCTCCTGTCTGTTGATTCGACGGGTTTCGAGGACAAACACTGATTAGTGCTTTCCGGCTGCAATCACACTGAACAGGATCGGTATCTTCTCGGCGATGGATAGTTTCAAGGCTGTGAGGTAGTCTTGTGTGATCATCGCCTACTGTACATGCTTACACGTATTTCTACACACAGGGATCGGCTCTAGTTGGGCTGGCCGCGTGGTTTGGCGGGGAAGTGCTGGGTATCTGCTTTATCTATTTCATGACAGACTGCGTGAACGCTCCTAGCAATTAGGATGCGGTATCGCGCCGATTGAAATGGAGTTTGTGAGGGTGAAATGGTCAAACGGTCAATACGCAGCCATCTTGGTAGGGATGGTAGTCTTTTTTATTGTTGCAGGCTCTGTGCATACAACTCTTGGTCAGCTGGTGAGCCAGCAAGGAGCTGAGCCTGCCAACGTAACCAATGAGATACAGCAAGGCATACGGAATGCTAATTATATTAGTAACTATTCAGCTTGTCAGAAGTCAATAGCTTGAATTACGTAAGAAGTTTCTATCGAGCGTTGTTTGGTGTTGTGAATCGTTGTACTGCTCGGTACTTAAATTGATAGTCCATCTACTCATACTCCGTCAATCCAGTGAGTTTGCACGAAAGCGCTATTATTCTGGCGTTTCCCGCATCAGGTACTACTCTTCACAAGTACAAACGCATCCTGTAAGAGAGCTTCGAGCATGGCAGTTCTGGTGCGTTGAAAATCGAGAAAATCGACGTGGATTCGGCCATTGAATCGGTCAAGCAATCCTTGAAGAAAGAGAAGGGTTTGTCGCCAGCGTTCAGGGCGTCTCTAGAGTTACTGTTGGTGTTGGTCAAACTGTTGCTCGATCGGGTCACTCTGAACAGTAGTAACAGCAGCATACCTCCATCAGCAGACCCTAACCGCAAGAAGCACCCTAGTCGCGGCAAGCGCACACGGAAGCCTGGTGGCCAAAAAGGCCATGACGGCAAGACGCTTGAACCCGCAGAGGATCCCGACAAGATTGTGCCCATTGAGATTGACAAACGCACCATCCCCACCGGTGTGCCTTACCGGGTAAAAGGCTATGAAGCCCGGCAAGTGATCGACATCAAGATCAGTAGACTGGTCACTGAGTACCGTGCGCAGACTCTCGAAGATCCCGGTAGGAATCAATATGTTGCAGAATTTCCACCTCATGTACTTTGCAGGGCGCTATACGGAAATACGATCAAGACCCATGCGGTCTATATGTCCCAGTTCCAACTAATCCCCTATGACTGGGTCCGCGATCACTTCGTCGACCAGATGCAGATTCCACTGAGCGCGGGCACGATTTTCTATCTCAATCGGCAGGCGTACACTGCGCTGAAGTATTTCGAGCAGTGGGTAAAGTCCCAGCTAACGGCATCGGCACTGATGCATGTTGATGAAACGGGCATCAACATCAATGGCAAGCGACACTGGCTGCATTGTGCCTCGAACCTCTCATATACCCACGATTTCCCGCATGAACAGCGCGGTACTGAGGCGATGAACGAGATCGGAATAATCGCCTTGCTTACAGGCGTACTGTGTCACGATCACTGGAAGCCCTACTACACCTATCTTTTTTGCCTGCATCAATTGTGCAACGCGCGCCACCTACGTGAACTCGAGAGGGCATGGGAGCAAGACAAGCAACAGTGGGCACAGACAGTGAAGATATTCCTGATCGAGCTAAATAAGGCGGTTGAGAAAGCAATGGGAAAGCTGGTACCCAAGCAGGCCAAGCTATGGCATAAAAGTTATTAGAGTATTTTGGAACAAGCACAACATGAATGTCCACCACTCAAGGACAATCGCCCCAAGGGCACTCGAGGGAGACTCAAACGCAGTAAATCACGAAATTTACTTAAGCGACTGATTCGCTATGAGGACTATGTTCTGCTTTTATGACTGAACCCATTGTTCCGTTCACCAACAACCAGGGTGAGAACGATATTCGCATGACCAAAGTGCAGTGGAAGATATCAGGGTGCTTTCGTTCGATGGAAGGTGCACAGATGTTCTGTCGAATTCGAGGCTACCTGTCAACGTGCCGAAAGAATGGTCTGTCGGCTACCAAGGCTCTTGAGATGTTGTTCGCGGGGGAAACACCTGCATTCATGTCACGCAGTGTCCAGTCGGTTGCTCAAACTGCCTGAGACCTCTGAATAGTGACATCCAACGAAACTCCTGACCAGGTCGAGCCAAGACTAACCTGTTGATGCGAAATTGCGCGTCGAGCGTTTTTTAGGGAGATCGTGGAGCTCACAAAGGTCAATAATTATCTCATCATTTGCGGAGTTTTCTCACGTGTATACCGCTTGGATATCTCTATCTTTAAACTTCAAGGCTGTCATCATTAACGAGTCACTAACAAAGCATGCATGCTGCAGATATACATGTTTTCGATTATCGCTGCTGTCTGGGATTACCTCATACGAGTAGCGGATACTCAAATAGTGCAGGTCAAGCTCTGCCAGTATTCCGTATACTGTATCCAGCTTTGTTGAATGGCTGAAGTCACCACGACTAAGGTCTGTACTCAGCTCTAAGCGAAAAATATTCTTAACTTTACCGATGAATGTGTTGACTAGTATCTGCTCTGAACGTTCTTTGTCATTTTTTCCCAATAGAGAAAAGAGCTCAGTCAACGAATGATCTTTGTCATATGTCGTTTTGTCTCGTTCAAGCATTCCTTTTAGCAAGAGCTCAAGGCCAAAACATATGCACCAGCAAGCCACTAACGTGTCTGCTGCATGAGACTGCATCCACTGATTGATATCCTGGTCTGCAAGCCCAACGTGCTGGCGCACAAGTCTTTTTGCTGGATTCGACAGCTGAGCGCCTCCAGCGATTGCTAGATGCGGCGAGTCAAAACCGGATGACCCGTCTAGGTTTTTCAATTCCACGGAAATGTCCTTAAAATAGCTATTTTCGCCACTTTCATCAGGTGGTTTCTTAGCGCCGCTATTTCGCATGAACGGAGGCAATATCGATCGCCTAGAATATTTAGTAACAGACTGGCTTAGAACCTGCACCAAAAAGTCTAGGGCTCCGACAAGTATAGTCTTCGCGCTGGAGTTATCCTTTAGATCCTTCTCAGCCAGAAAACGGTAGTATGAGAATAAATTTGCGGAGTGTTTGATTACCTTTTCAATGCGAAGCTTGCCGTGCTCAGGTGTGGCGTTAGGTTTGTCAATACTGCTGTCTCCGCATTCAATTACCGCGATGCTCCCAGGGTGTTTGTTTATAACCGGGTCGAAGCAATTTTTTAAATACGATCGCATCGCCGGATCAAGAGCCATATATATTTTTAAAACTTCGTGATGATCGGGTACGCTCCCGTATTGCCTGAAGTAGTGATACTTTAGCGAAAGCTCGATTGATAGGGTTGCTGTCGAGACATACGTGATGAGCGGCACAGAAGTTGGGAGGTATTTTTTTTCGCTTGCGGCTATTTCGAACTCTTTGTGCTGATCTTGAGCAAGACGTGCAAGTGCGCAGGTGTGCTCGTAAAACAGAGCAGAATCCACGGGTAGATTATTCTTCTTTCTTCTAGCCATTGTTATTCGACATGATTTGGTTGGCGGCTTTAAACTAGGTGTATGTCAGCGTTCATGAGCCTCTCAGGTGGCGTTGTGGCGCTGGTCACCATTTCACAGCCTCTCTGACGTCTGTGAGGACGTTGGGTGGATTCTGCATGGAGTGTCAGAAGCTCACTCTCGGTGAGTTCCAGCGGCTGTGTGACTCGATCCAATATACGCTACTGAGCAAGCGGTACGTCAACAACTACACGCATATCAGGGTGCTGTGTGACGCGGGGCATCTGTGGAGCGTGATGCCGAAGCATCTGAAGGAAGGGCGGCGGTGTCCTGAGTGTCGGGGTGGTGTTCGGTAGTCGAGTTATTCCACTTGTCAGGTCGATTGATCATTGACGCTGCAGAAAGTCCGTCTACTATTCTAATACACCGAAATGAATTTCAGGCAGCATGCGTGTTTCTGTTCCTAAGTTTGCTGTCATTGTGGCAGCTATGCTCATCTTCTTTGTGATCGCCGGCACAGCAGATAGGATAGTGGACGGTTTGCTACGCTCTCTGCCAGCTGCCTCTGAATCCAATTTGGATGTTCAGTATCAGGAAGGTATATGGAGGGCTAACAACGCAACCTCCATGCTCACTGCGCTGGAATTGGTTGCGGGCGCTTTTGCAGTTGGGTTGCTGTTATTTACGTTTCGAGAAACGCGTAGAGCTGCAAATGCTAGCGTTAGAGCAACTGAAGCTGTGCTGCTCTCGAATAAGCTTGATTTCCAACCCTATATATTGGCTGTTAGCGCAGAAGTTGAGAATTACGGCCTGGGCGCTTCGCTTCCACCAAGCATACTGAGCCTCGCTTGGAGATTGAAGATAAAAAATACCGGACGAAATCCAGCTAGAGATTTAATTGTCAGCATAAACAGTATTTCGGCGGGCGGAGCGTTCAATTCGCCTGCGCTCTCCACTGTCGATGGGCATGGGTATCCTATATTTACACGAAGATTGGTCGAATTTGGCAGCTTTGGGTATGGGATTGCACCGTCGGTTAGCTCGCAATTTATCTATCCGAATGAAGAGCGAACTATCGCTATTGGATCAGGCATGTCTGTTGAAGGGGCAGGCATTGCGAGCTAAATTGACACGAAGGAATTACATACAGCAAATGTACTTTACAAGCGAATGAATATAGTTGCTGTGTTCGGAGGCCGTATTGAATTTTCCAGCAGAGAGACGGGTTGGCGCAGAAGGTTGGGGTTTAACGTGCTGATGGGCCACAAGCTGGTCGGTAGCAAGTGGGTCGCGAGCGACCCTGAAATTCAGATTACCTCAGATGAGGAGGTCAAGGATAGGAGTGGCAACGATTAATCACCTGCCGTACATCGCTGCAATATTTGTCAAGCCTCAGCACAAGGTGTTCGAACAAGTTACTAAAGGGCTTGCTGCTGACGAAAACGGGTTCTTCAAATCGCTAGTTAACATCACTTATCGGGATGCCTTTGGAAGTGGATCTGTGTCCAGCTCTATTAGGTTTAAACTGGAGTTTGATGACGGAAGGGTGGGGCCGCTCATAGATAGTCTCATGATCGATCCAGATCAGCCCTCTACAGTGCCTGAGTCAATTGAGGATTTCCAAAACATGGGGGAGAAGTTCTCAATGAGGGTGGTGACGCTCAGGGACGAGAGGCTCTCAGATGGGTGAGTACGCGAAAACAGGGCCTCAGCGCCTTGCCTTTTGGGGTCTACTGCTAGTCACGTATTTGTTGGCTGTGCCTGTGGTTGTCCAATTGACTTTGGCGTACGCAGATAGAGAGGCAGAATTGTTTTCAACAATCCCGGACAAGAGCTCAGAATATCGCGAATACTCTGAGTCCGATGCGGTGTCCGGCGCCCGGTACATTGTGAGCAAGCGGAATCTCAACGCACAAGAAGGAATCTGGCTGGCAAACAGTTACCTTGTTATGTTAACAGCGCTACAGACGCTGGTCGGGATTTCGACAGTCATTTTGTTGGCCGCGACTTTTTGTACTCAGCGTGCGGAACTCAAGGAAGCAAAAACTACCGCTAGAGCGGCGCAGTTAGCGGAAAGTCCTTATCTTTTTATAGACGTTGACACCAAGTTACGACCCGCAGAACATGGTTTACTAGACAACGAGTTGTTCGATGTGTGTATTGCGTTGGCGAACTATGGAAAAGCCCCGGCGAAAGTGGTTAATTGCCGTATAAAGTACATCTCGGAGTTTGACGGGTCAGACGTCACTGCCACCACTCAAACGTATTACGATATTTCGGGAGTGGACCCAGTAAACTACGGCCAGATAGACTGGAGAGAAACTCTGGTAGCTGGGTCAGGCGATAGAACCACCTTACAATATATAGCAACACTCTCTACTTTGTGGTTTTCGTTGAAATCCATAGCTCCGCTCATAGGGAGAAACCCAGTTGATGTGACTTATGGGCAGGGCTCGATGTATAGTAAGTTTTCTGCTAAGGTTGAAGTGAGAATCGATTACGAAAGTGTCTTTGGTCCAGACACAATAGCAACGGAAATCTCATTTAATGCAGAGATGGAAACTAATTCGGTGGATATGTTTCTTGATCCATTTCCAGTTGGCGGTCCAGCCTACTTTGATAATTTGACTGATGATGATCTGTCCGGAGGATCGCTTTCACTTGTTGACTCGATTAGCCATCGATCTAGAAGATTGTAAAGCTGCAGCTGTGAGCCGATCCCTTGAAAGATTCTTTCTGTATATATAAATTGGCTTTATCGAGTCATCTCGCACTAACGATGCTCGATTGATGCGAGGAACCACTTGCGGCCTCTCGCACGATCAGCTCGTTTTTCGGAACGTCGTTGTTGTGGCGGAACAATTGGCAGAGTCGGCGGGTTTTGAAGCTGTCGCTTCCGTAGTGCAGAACGATGATGCGCTTGGCGCGTTCGAGTTTTCGCTCACAGTCCGCAATGGATTTTTAGATGATTTGGATTATGACGCTCATATAGCAAATACCCCAGATTGATACCGATAGTCAGCCGCTATCAGTGCTGCAGCCGGTGGCGGTGATACCGAATTGCCAACCATGCGAGCCTGTGCCATGTTGGTCATGCTGTAACCTTCCTGCCGTGTGGCCTGCCAGGCTTTTCCAGCGGGGTATTCAGAGCCTTCTCAATGCTCCAGCCTCTATTGGTAATGCGTGATGCCACAGTGGCGTATGACAGCCCCTTTTGCTCTGCTAGGGCCGCAAGACTGTTCTCAGTAGATTCCAGGCTCTTACCTCATTTGAGACGTCCAGAAACGTACTTGTGCGTGCAAGCAGCAGCACTGTGTCACGCTGCTCAATCAGGGTGTTCTTCCAGTCGTAGCAATGGTTGAGGATTGCCAGCTCTCCACGGGACACCATGCGCAGATTCCCGATCGCGCATTTGTTCTCATCGCCATTGAGGAAGATGACGGCATAGCCTTTGGGAATGGCCCCGTTCGCCTCTTCCCATGTAAGCCGATGTTTGAATTGCCAGGTGTTGGGTTCAGCGATCTTGACTTTCCAGTACCCTGGGACAGTTGGCTTTGGGGTGCATTTGATCTCGCTGCCCACTGGCATGGCATTACCGGGTCGATTGCTAGGCCTGAAACGCGTTGCCTCACTTCCGGCTGGCGACCATCCTTTCATACCCTTGTTGTGCGAGACGCCTCCCTTAGCGAAGCAACCGGTGCGCCCTGTGTGGTAACCGTTGCGCTTGCAGAAGTTTCGAATAGCATCGTAGCTGCGATCGGTACCGAAATTTGCATTGAACGCTTCAGCGAGCTCGCGGCGCAGCATGTCGCGCCGGCTATCGCAGAATCGATGCATCGCTGAAGTCCACTCGTAAGCGCTACCCTTCGGCATCGAGAGCCTTCTTGCCTGTTAGTAGAATAGGCATTTCAGGTGGCTTTGACACAGCCATGTTAGCATCAGCCTTCGTGGCATCGAGGAGCAACTTTCCGTTATTCACGACGGTCCGGCCTACTTGAACGATCGCGCCGGCACGAGTAATTTCATTTGCCAGCTGGTCTGGATCCAACCCATCACCATTGAGACGTTCAAGCTGTTGGAAGAGGTGATTATTTAGATCGACGAGGGAATTTTTCATGTGCGCGTCTGTGAGTTTTGGGTGTGTGGTTGATGCAAAATTGATGGGCGCTCGTAGCACTGCCCGTGCGTTTTCGAGGTCTAAAAAACCTTCCGATTACAAGTCTCAGTAGCTCGATACAGCAGCGTTACACGTTGTTTATATGGCGATCGAATCGGAATTTTGAATATGTGAATAGCCATTGAAAACAGTAACTTGCTGGACTTCGCGCAATTGGCTTCGAACCAAGTGGTCGGAGGTTCGAATCCTTCCGGGCGCGCCATTAATCTGAAAAAACCAAACCTGCAGTAGCGCCGTTCAGGGCAAGCTCTTAGATTCGAACCGAAAGAGGTTCGACAACTCGCGCCAGCGAGTTGCGACAAGCGGCTTTAGCCGCGCAGCCCGCAGGGTCAGCCTGTGCCGAAGGCACATGATGATCAATCCTTCCGGGCGCGCCATAATCCGAGAAGTACACAATTCTGAATCATCGCCCTTCGAAGGGTGATGTTAGATTCGAACCGAAAGAGGTTCGACAACTCGCGCCAGCGAGTTGCGACAAGCGGCTTTAGCCGCGCAGCCCGCAGGGTCAGCCTGTGCCGAAGGCACATGATGATCAATCTTAAAAATCCAGACCAGATGGACCGTGAGGTCTGTCTTCGTATGAGCTCCTGGCCGATAACGTCGCATAGCGACAGTCTATAACCTCTCTTCGCCTGAAGGCGAGGGGTTTCCACCATCCCCGACAGAGACACTACGGAGGTTTCATAATGACCCATAAAGTGATATCGCTACCGTATAAAATGCAGGTAAAACTCCTTCGACAACAGAGCCATAAGAATTATTCTATGCCAATCAGATTGGTCGCTGACCGGTCCGCAGTCTTGCTGATTTACAGGACAGCCATGACTATTGTCAATACGCCCAGTACGGCAACAGCTACCTGGTCAATCCATTGATTGCTGCCGCAGCACTTGTGGTTCTGGCAAGGACGTACATGAAAGTAGTGGGCGGCAATGCGCAATGAGCTCTGTGGGACGTCACTGGGGTGTGGGTTTCAGGCGACATAGAACACTGGCCGTAGTCAATAAATTTTACTGACTACAATAGCGTGGCCTGAACAGCGTGGGCTGAAACTATTCAGAGGTCTAGTTGGAAACGATTTTGCCAAATTAGTCGAACGCACTCATGTTTTTCACTTCATAGTCTCGAAAGCTTCCGATCTTGCTGTGTGTCATTTGATTGAAAACACACATCTGACAGTATGAGGTATCCCAAGGAATGAATGTCGATCCAGTTGTCGTACTGCCATTAATTGCTGTTTTTATAGGGCTCTGGTTTCCACTGCGTATCAAGAGTGCTTACCACTCAGGTGCGCTGAGCATATCTCACGTTCGTCTGGTCTGGCTGAGAAGGCTGTGCATTCTGGTGCTAATTGGTTCTGCAGCAATTGCATTCCTGATTCCCGTGCCCGGATTGAGCAGTCTTAAGGTAGGTGCCCTGTTGAGCGGTATCATCCTTGCGCCTGCGTATGTCGTCCACAAGTACCTGCAGGTGAAGTCCAGAAGACGTCGGCGCCCATCATCGAGACGCGCCTGAGCTGAGGGATGAGAGGCAGTTAACCCCAGTGTTGCATAAAATTCCGGCCCAGGCGGCCCCACCCAGAACCGCTTCGCTGCTTCTATAGCAGCATCTGAGTACCGGAGGCGGCCCCCACTGCACGGAGTTGTTACTGGATTATGTCGGGCCGCGCAGGCTAAGGAGAACACCTCAGATCCAACCACTGCCGGGATACAGGGTCCGAGGAAGGGGTCGAGTGGACTTGAGCGTGTGCGGGATGTTACTCGACGGGACGGTCGAGCGCCGTTTACAGCTTTATTGCACCACATTGATGTACCGCTGCTGCGGGAAAGCTATGAAAGGTTCACGCGCGGTGCGGCCCCGGGTGTGGACGAGGTGCGTTGGTCAGACTACCAGGAAGGGTTACTGGAGAATCTGACCGATCTGCACGAACGGATACACACAGGATTAACTTTCTCTGTCAGCATGGGTAGATCCATTTCATTCAACGATGCTATTTGCGCAAGATACATCTTGCACCGGCGGTATTATCACACGACAGGACTGTCTACCAACACTTTCTACCCTTTACCCCGGAAGCCGTCTTGTCGCCTGTCGACGTTATTGTCAGCGTGGCACATTCGCTATCATTCGCTTGCCGGCCTCCTGCAACGGGCACTGCGGATAGTGTGTAACGTTGTGCCTGTCTGGTAGCTTCCAGCGTGTAGAGCCCTTTCTCGGAAGTTGCTCTTAACGTGCAGGCTCCGTTGTAGTTGCCTTCCAGCGTGAAACAGCGCTCCAGTCTGAGCACCGTAGTTGATAATAAAGAGACTGCATCCTGGCGGTTGGCTGACGTCAGGTACTGGCCATAACTGATTGCAGCTGCACCCAGTATGATACCCATGATGGAGAGTGTGATCAGAAGCTCAATGAGCGTATAGCCGTGGTGAATACGCTTCTGTAGTGTAGAAGAGATATCTGTCATTTGGTAATGATAACCACGGTTTCCACCGCTCTGGAGACATCGGTTTTACTACCGACCCCATAGGACTCCACTTTGAATAGTATATGTTCTCTTGCACCTGAGCTGGTCTTGCCATAGGCCGCTCCACCGATGTCCATGTTGACAACACCGGTACCACCATCGGATATGTACTCGCCAATTTGTTCGTAGGCATAACGCGGTTGAGTGGCAACACCCAGCATCATGCCGTCATCCACGGAATGCTGACCCTGAAAGTCGGGCCTAGTCCACCATTTTTCGGCTAATGAGTCGAGACTGAAAACACCTTCAGAAGCAGAGTCGTCTGCATAGGTGCGTTGGCCTATCTTGTTGATCAGTGCATTCTGTGCCACTACGGCGCCACCCTCTGCAGCCTCCATGGCGCGGCTATATTGTATGGCGTTGCCAGCGGTTCTTTCAGTTTCACGAGTGGTACTGACGGTACCCGACAGCAGAATGCCAGCGATAAGTACAATCACTATCACAGTGATCAGTGCAAATCCTTTCTGCTGACGTTGATGCCGATGACGAGTCAAGCGCCTCGAACCGGTTACTGATGCAAGTTGGTGGAGCGCCAGGGATAGTCTAGCCACAGTCATAGGTTTCTCAGCGCTGTTCTGACAACTATTTCGCGTCGGTATCTGTTGTCCGGGTAATCGTATTCTGAGTTGTTGAACTGGTACTGTTTTCCAGCGGCATCTATATTTCTGTGGCTGACGAGTAGAATGTTCATCAATATTTCCCGAGCCAATGTCAGATCGGCCGTGGTGATCTCTTTGGAAGGAACGTATCGATCAATCGATCCATTACTGCCGTCGTCTATGCCGAAGCTCAAGATCATCTCGGAGACTGCTAATCCATCGTCGCTTCCAACCAGGGTCTGTGCAATAGCGCCACTGGTACAGATAATTCTGGACTTAGTGAAAGTCAGGGTGTTTTCTGCAATGGTTCCATTCGGTATCGCATTACCTGAGCAGTCAACCATAGATCCATCTGCCATCCCTGAAGTGTCAGATGATCCGTTAAATCGCATGCTGATAGAGTGCTGGTCTGCCTTTATGAATTGACCCTGCTTCCAGGCGGTTCCAACTTCAGGGAAAAATGCAGCGTTGGCCGGAATCGGAATTTCTCTGCCGGCTATAAGCGAAGGATCGATACCTTTATAACCTGCTTGCCTGAAGTGTTGGGAGATCATGTGTGCGGTAAAGAATGCTGTTTCTTGCAGCATGGCCGAATCCTTTATTTTCCTACTCTCAGTGATGGTCCGCTGATAAAAAGTAGTAGCTGCGCTGATAACCAGCAGGCTCATGGTAATGCCGATAAGCACCTCAATCAGGGTAAATCCACTATTTCTTCGGACTGAGTTACGCACTACAGGGGCCCAGCCATATTGAAGTACTGATACTCGTCAGAGCCATCAATATATTCAGACCACCTGACTGATACAGTGCACTTTTGAGCTGAGCAGTCGATTTGCCCAGCTCCCTTGGGCAATCTATCAGTCACGTGTTGCTTCCATCTAGCAATGGTGTTAGCAACCGGATTCGCCGTGGTTGTGCTGCCAGGTGCGTCATCAAAAACACTATTGTAGCTTCCGGTTCTGGCATCTTCTGCATTGGAGCGAAGTGTCTCGAGCATATTCCCCGTTGTCTCATTGATAGCGAAGTGGGACTTGGAGATAATCATGCTGACTGCCGAGTTGGTCTGCATATTAGAGATAGCCAGCGCTGCAAACATCAACACTGACAGTGCCGCCATTACCTCAATTATTCCTACACCTTGTTCGTACCGTTCGAACGATTTCACTGGAAGTTACCTGAACGATTCATCGTGAAACTTTTTGAATTCACGCCTCTGGTGATGGTTGCTGATACTGCAGGTGTTGAGTAGCCACGATGGTTGTAGGCGACTCCTGTCAATACATTCGCATTAGCCATATCAGCCAGTACAATCTGGAATTGGTCTGCATCAATGCGCACAAGGCTGATGACCGTTTCGCCATTGTCTAACTGTGCCGAATTGTCTGAATCCAGAAAAATCATCCATCCGTTATTCAAAGTGGTATTGCAGGCTGATCCATCGGTTGTGCCGCAGAAATAGATCCGGCCCCCATGCTTGATGGCTTCGCTGCGCGCGTGCGAAAGCGATCGCTGCAAGCTGGCTGCAGTCTCTTCAGTTTTGGTACGCGTTAACCAGCTGGAGAAACTGCTGGCCGCTATACCAAGGATGATGCCGACTATAGTAAGCGTGATGAGCAATTCAATCAGGGTGAATCCGTTACCACGCACTACCATTGTCGGTTTCCTGAACACCGGCATGCGACTTCGATCAACTCTTGTCTGTGGGTGACGATGCGGATTAGATGCACCTTTATGTCATGTTTCTGTCTGACTGTAAGCGGCGGCTCAGGTCGGATCTTGACGTCAAACCATGCAATTGTCCAAGTGGCTCAAGGAAGTGCCGGGTATGGCCGATCACTGTGTGATGAGATCCTGGTGAGAATCTATCATCGCTGGTCACAAGATAATGAGTTGTTACCTATCATGCGTCATTTGTTGAAATTGTTTTGTCTACTTGCTTCACTGGGGGTAACGCCAGGCTATGCTCAGCAGTTAAATCTGTCTGAAACACCCCTATTTGTAACCGGCAGCAAGACAGCATTGGTGCAGCTGGTGGTGCAGCGCGACAACAACCTGTTCTTTGAAGCCTATCCAACTTACGAAGACATTAATTCGGACGGCATACTGGATATACGGTACAAGCCGCACGAAATTGACTACATCGGGTACTTTGACTCCTACTTCTGTTATAGGCCGGCGGCGGGTGATCATCTGGTCGCAACCGCTAAAACAGGCACTAAAAAGTGCACTGAAAGCTGGAGCGGAGATTTCCTGAATTACCTATCGATGACGCGCATGGACGTCATGTTGCGAGCACTCTATGGTGGTAGTCGTTCTGTTGATACAACGACAGAGACGCGTCTACGACGTGCGTTTGTACCGTGGGAAAATCACACGTGGGGTATCGAGTACGACTCAGAGCAAATTGATGGATTCAAGATCAGTGATTATGCGCCCTACGATACTCCACGAGCTGGCAGGCGGCATCACTTTGCTACGAACAATTTCAAGAAAAACGATATACCGTTCCTGCGTGTGCGCACTAATGTGACCGATCGTATCTGGAAGTGGACTGACAAGGAGCGAATTCAGGGCGATGGCTGGTCAAGTCTTGATTTGCCACTGGAAGTAAAGGTGTGTGAGCCTGGCTTTCTGGAGGAGTTTTGTCAGCAATACCCGAACGGTCAGTACAAGCCAACCGGATTGTTACATGAGTACGGTGAAAACGACTCGATGTATTTCAGTCTGTTGACGGGCTCATTCGAAAATAACTTGCAAGGTGGTGTGTTAAGACAACCAATGGCCTCATTTGGTCAGACAGAGGTGGATAGTTTAACGGGCGTCTTAACAGGCGAGGGCGGCATCGTGGATTCTCTGAACGCTATCCAGATCCCGAATGATTTCCACCAGATTTCTGTGCAACGCGATTGCGGCTGGTTGTGGGACCGGACGTTCACGAACGGCAGTTGCCGCGCGTGGGGCAACCCTGTCGCGGAAATGATGTACGAGGGCATGCGCTATCTGGGCGGAGAGATGGCACCCACCAGCGAGTTCCACACACAAGGCGGCATGGACGCAACATTGGGACTGGACACACCGGATTGGGATGACCCCTACGCCGCAGACCAACCCTACGCGCAGTGCTCGAGTGCCTATCAACTGATCATCAGCGATCCCAGCCCCTCATTCGACGGTGACCAGTTGCCCGGTAGTGATTTTGGTGCGTTTACAGGCTCGGGGTTGAATGGCATGCATGTCGGGGAGTTGGCCGATATGATTTCAAGTCATGATTCCACGGTCTCAGGGTTGAAATTCATTGGGCAAGTAGGCAGTGATGCCGACGGTGCTCCTTCAGCAAAAATGGTGAGCACACTACGTAATATTCGGGGGCAGGCACCCGAAGCGCCCCATCGTCAGGGTAGTTATTATTCGTCTAGTGTGTCTTACTTTGGACATCAGAATGATGTTCATCCCAGAGCACCGGGCGAACAGAATGTTGGCAACTTCACGCTGGCACTGGGCAGCCCTTTGCCCACGATTGAAGTCAAGGTGAAAGACAGAACCATAAGCTTTGCACCTTATTCCAAGACTGTAAAAATTGGTAGGCGGGTGCTGACAGCTTTTCAGCCCACGAATGCCATTGTCGGATTCAATGTCGAGCATGTGGGTGAGACTTCAGGAAGCTTCAGGGTGAGTTTTGAAGATAACGAGCAGGGTGCTGACAATGATCTGGATGCGGTATCGCGTTACAGCTATAAGGTGGTGGATGATTCCGTAGTCATGACAATCACCAGTCTGGATGCCGCGGGTGGCGCAGTACAGCATATGGGCTTTGCAGTCTCGGGTAGCGACAAGGATGGGATCTATCTGGTCGTCAGAGACAGTGACACCCGAGAGAAAGATGATCCCGACTTCCGTCTTGATGTGCCACCGGGTCAATCGCCAGGCGTGGGTTGGTCTGATGGCATAGCATTGCCTCTCAAGCAAGTTATCACGTTCAAGGCTGGAACATCGGCAGGTGCCGAGCAATTGCCTTCACCGTTATGGTACGCCGCAAAGTGGGGTGGATTCAATGACATCAACGACGACGGAATCCCACAGGATATCGAGTGGGATGCAGACGGGGATGGTAATCCGGACAACTACTTCCCGGTCGTAAATCCGGCCAAGATGATAGACACACTGAGAAACGTGTTCGATCAGATAAGCGAGGAGGCTGGTGCAGGCAGCTCTATCGGCGTGAGTAGTGGCTCGTTAACTACCGGCAGCAGAATCTATCAGGCAGATTTTGTCAGTAAACAATGGACAGGTGACGTCCAATCGTTTGCAATCAGTAAGGCAGGCGAGCTTGCACCGACTCCTGACTGGTCGGCCAACGACAGGCTGGCTAAACAGATTGCAAGCGATAGCAGACAGATTCTCACCTACAACCCGGTATTGAAAACCGGAGTAGCGTTCAGGTGGCCTGATACAGCGGGTGGCTCTGGAGACGCAGACATCAGCGTGAAACAGATGGGTCAACTGTCTGTGGATCCGGTATCGAGAAAGGTTGATACGCGTGGCGCAGAACGTATACGATTTCTACGTGGCGAAATGATCGCAGATTTCCGTCTCAGGAGCGCAGCACTTGGCGATATCGTTCACTCGTCACCACAACTGGTGGGTGAACCAACCTACTTCTATGACGATAACTGGGGTGAGGGGGCTGCGGAGACCGGCTCGCCGTACTCAGCGTTTGCCAAGAGCAAGCGCGGCCGACAGCGTGTTGTCTACGTGGGTGCAAATGACGGAATGTTGCACGCCTTTGATGCCGGTACCGTCGTTGACGGGTCTTATACAGCAGGATCGGGTAATGAGCTTTTCGCCTATGTACCTGCCAGTGTATACAAGGACCTCCCTGAATTGACGCACCCGCGTTACTCACACAAATACTACGTTGATGGCACGCCGAGAATTGGCGATGCATTTGATGGAAGTCAGTGGCGCACAGTACTGGTTAGTGGATTAAGACGTGGTGGACAAGGCGTATTTGCACTGGACGTCACAGATCCCGGTACTGTTACTGAACAGAACGCGGGGGCCTCGGTGTTGTGGGAATTTACCGATGAAGATAATGCTGAGATGGGCTACAGCTACTCCACACCATTGATTGCACGTATGAACAATGGGCGCTGGGCTGCCATTTTTTCAAACGGGTATGGAAGTCGCGAGAACGATGGAAATAGAGGCCGTGGCGAATCTGCGGTGTTCGTTGTGGACTTGTTCACCGGACAACTTATGGCGAAACTGACGACAAAGAGACGATACAAGAATCATAACGGTATGTCAGAACCGACAGCGGTTGATCTTGACGGTGATTCGATTGTCGATATGATCTATGCAGGCGATCTTGCTGGTTACATTTATGGATTTGATGTCAGTGGAGCCTCTCCGGACAAATGGACGTCGGCGGTTCGTGGTTCCACATCACTGTTCAGGGCTATTGATAGTGCAGGAACACCTCGTCCCATTACTACCGCCATCCGCGTGGGGTCACATCCGACAGGTACTGGCCTAATGCTTTATGTGGGAACCGGAAAATACCTTGAGCCCAAAGACCAGACACAGTCGACTGACAACAATAGGGTCTACGGATTGTGGGACAAGCGAGATGGAAAACGCATTGCCGACAAGAAAAAGCCTTTGCAGAACCTTCTCGAACAAACCATTACCGCCGAGGTTACCCGATCTATTGATGAGGATGGAGACGGGGTGATAGACAGCGGTGTGCAAGTGCGTGAGTCAACGCAAAATACTATCGACTGGGAGACCCATCGCGGCTGGTATATCGATCTGGAATTCAATACACCGCAAGGGGAACAGGTGGTAGCCAATCCTGTGCTGCGAGATGGTAAATTATTCGTAACCACTCATATTCCTTCCGGTGATGAGTGCGATCCTCGGCAGGATGGCTGGTTGATGATCTTCAATCCGGGGGATGGCTCCATGTTGACGACCTCACCGTTTGATGTGGATGGCGATGGTAATTTTGGAGCAGAGGAGGAACTGAGCGGTATTCGCGATGGCGGCAACCCTTTTGCGGAACCTACCTTGGTCGCTGCCGATACTGGCGATGTACTGTTGACGCATGGTGAGACCGATCCTGAGGCCTCATCCATGGCTGTGGATGCGTCGATGAACAACGGGCGTCTGAGCTGGCGTGAGCTCGAGCCTTAGCGCCTCGACATAAACTCAATCAGGTTCGCTGTGCGTGGTTGATATAGGGGGTGCAGGGGCTGATGGCTTTTCGTCATACCGAAACAATAGACCGGCAGCTCTGCCCAGACAGAGGCCATTTTGCTAGCCTGATTTTGAAAGGTTCCGTGGTTACCCCAGGCAGCGACGATGTGATCGGCGGAACGGCAGGCGCGATGAAGTGCGCGCCGGTTCTGTCGCCCGGTTGGGTGCAACGCAGCCTTGAGCAGTGTCGGGTGTGGGGTCCGGAAGGCAAACAGATTGACCATCACCATTTCCTCATAGCCCCAATCCTGTGCGAAGGCCATACAGCGGCGGATGGTCGGGTCATCTGCCAGCACATCAGCCGTGCTGGGGTTCAGGCCGATGAATACACAGCGACCCTGGCCACCAGTCCAGCGCCGCAAGAGCTGATAGCGATATTGCCCACATCGACTGAAGCTGGCTGTTCGTGTGATACACATCATTCAGTGATTGTAGCTGCGCGTAAATCATCATGTAATCGCCTCACGGCGTGCTCGCCGGAACAAAAGTTATTGTCCGGTAGTGCGTGCCAGCGCAAAGAACGCCTTGATCATCGCTGTCAGCCTTACCAAGCTCTCGCCGGCTTCCACCTGCAGGAATCAGCATCAGCTTGTCGCCTGTCGAGGTTGAACCAAGGTGTGGACAAGGTAATAGGTGGGCAACGGCTGGATAGCGCTGTGGCAAATTGTAAATTTGAGCGTGCCTTAACGCAAGTAGCCCGGTGACTGAGGAGCAGTGAGCTTTTTACGCCTGAAACTAACTTATAATCTACTGTGCATAAATCCCTGTGCCTGATGTGACACAATCGTCCGAGGTAAACACCAGTGAATCCCGTTGAGCTAGTCCTACGCTTGTTACGCCAGCTAGCCCACGCTTGCAGGTCCTGACAATGCAATCGCGTCTTCAGGGTACTTTTTTGCAGTGCTTCGATCAGCAATGCATCGATAATCCTGATGCCATCGCGCTGTGTCAGGATGCCGAGGTATTAAGCTATGCACAACTCTCCAAACTTGGCGACAAGGCAGTAGCGGCACTACGTGCTCAGGGCGTCAAAGCCGGTGCCAGCGTGGGTATTTGCAGCGAAAGATCTGTTGCCATCGTAGCGATCATGATCGGTTGCTATCGCACCGGGGCACTTTTCGTCCCTCTTGATCCAGCCTTCCCGGAATCGCGCCTGCTCTATATGCTGGAAGACTCTTCCATAGAGTGTGTCGTGGTTGACACCATACAGCCTTCATCCGAATTGGCCTGGGTGGAGACAGACGCTATCCGTCGGATCGAAATGAGTAGTATCAGCGATTTTACACCCTGCCCGCCAACGCAAAGATACGCGCCAAGTCCTACTGACGGTGCCTATGTCATGTACACATCCGGCTCTACAGGGCAACCTAAAGGCGTAGTAGTGTCGCACGGCGCATTGGCGTGTTACTGCCATGCCGATATTGATGTGTACCAGCTGTGCAAAGATGACAGAACACTTCAGTTTGCGACGTTGAGTTTCGATATATCGATAGAGGAAATATTCCCTTCGTTGATGATCGGTGCTGCTGTGATTCTACGGCCTGTTGAACGAAGCGCTGCCCAGATAGAGCTGAGCGATGTCATCGAGCAACACAGGATATCGGCAGTGCATCTGGCGACGGGTTATTGGCATGAATGGGTTGATCTCATGTTGGCTGCCAACAGCTGTGTGCCGAATTGTCTCAGACTCATGGTGGTCACCGGTGACAAGGTATCCGTTGGGCACTACGAACGCTGGAAAACTCTGGCAGCGCCGACGGTGCTCTGGGCAAACGCGTATGGACCCACTGAAACAACGGTGTCTGCCACCGTTTTCATTCCACCGACTGACTGGAATGAGCCGTCATTACCGATCGGCGTGGCTCTGCCTGGCTACACGACGTATATTCTGGATGCGAACGGTAGGCCGGTTACTGATGCCGAGGTAGGTGAGTTGTATATCGGTGGTGGTGCTCTGGCTGACGGTTACCAGAACAAACCGTTACTGACCGAGAAAGCCTTCGTGCCCGATCCGTTTGTTGTGCCGAATGCGAACCTGCATTCAGAGCTGACACCACAGGACTTGCCGGATGGTCAGATTACTCAGCGGGTGCCGGAAGTGATTAAGCATCGGATGTACCGGACGGGCGATCTTGCGCATTGGCGGGATGATGGCAACATTGTCTGCGTCGGGCGTATTGATCATCAGATAAAGGTGGGTAGTTATCGTGTCGAACCGGGTGAGATCGAGAGCGTGTTGATGGCTCATCCTGGCGTGGATGAGGTTCTGGTGACTGGGGAAAACCATGATGGTACCGTGTTGCTCACGGCGTACCTCGCTGCGGGTGATTCTGATATCTTGACGGGTAAACTGGCTGGCAGTGTTGCACAGCAATTACCTGAAGTGATGCGACCGGCACGTTATGCCGTGATGAAGTCGCTGCCCAAGACCATCAACGGAAAAGTTGATCGAGCGGCGTTGTCGCAGGTCAAGGCTGAGTCTTTGCTATCCAGTGAAAGCTACATGCCTCCAACGACAGAGATGCAGAGTAAATTGTGCGCAATCTGGGCAGAGGTTCTGAAGTTGCCCCGAGTAGGATTACACGATTGTTTTACTAGTCTGGGTGGAAACTCGCTGATGGCCGTGAGAGTGATTGCCAGGATGCACTCTGAGCTTGATATCGTCATTTCCACAAGAGATTTCTTTTTTCTCGATTCCGTATACTCGCTGGCGGCACACCTTGAGGGCAAGGCTGTTGAGCGACAAGTACCTCCGCCTCAGCCGTTGTTCATAAATACTCGAAGCCGCCAGCTTTACACGCTGTTGCAGAAGCCTGAGAGGCACAATGATAACGGTAGAGGTTTATTGATTGTTCCGCCTTTAGGTAACGAACAGAGGCGTGTACAGAGGCCGTTTCGTAGTTTCATGCAAAATCTGTCGCGTATGGGTTTTACGGTATTGCGTTTCGACTGGCAGGGTACAGGCAATTCCAGTAGTGATAGTTGCCTGCTGCATAGTGAGGAACACTGGGCAGACGATTTACGAGATGCCGCCCTTCTGTTATCGGGCCATGTTCAGTCTTTAGATTTGTTGGCTATAAGAATGGGTGCTTTAATTGCTGCAAAAACAGATCTCGTATCATTCCCCATCAATAATCGGTTTTTTCTGGAACCGGTTTTTGATGGTGGGCGGTGGCTGGACGAAATGGAACAGCTGCACACGGAGATTCGAGCGGATACTTTCTGCTTTCTCAAGCCTAGAACGGCGAGGAAAGACGGTCTTTCGGAATATGCAGGTCTGGTTTTAAATCAATCAATGAAAAATTCCATATCCTCTCTTAATTTACCGAGGCTTTTGCAATCTGTTGAGTCAAATTCTGCCACTCACATCATAAGATCGAGAATGGATGTTTTATCAGATTTGTCAATGCTGGGTAGCAAGTTGCACGAAGTAGAAGATTCGAACGATTGGATCAACCCCCGTACACTCACTCATGATATGCGCATCAATGATGCGGCCGTGCTAGTTACAGATATCATGCTTGCACAACAGGCGAGACAGCAACAACGCCGGGCTGGGTCTTAGTCATGGGTTATGCTGATACACCACCAAGGACTACAAACTTCGAATTACCAGACGAGCATGCCTGTGTTTTCGGTGATACAAATACCCTGACAGGTGTCTATACGCCAGATGCAACACAGTCAGAAACCGGGCGGGAAAGTCCTCCCTGTGCTTTGTACCTGACCGCAGGACTTTTACATCATATCGGGCCCTCTAGATTGCATGTGGAGATGGCTCGAGCATTGTCGATGCGCGGTGTCGCCGGTTTCCGATTTGACCTGTCGGGTGTTGGTGATAGTGAAACAGGCAGCCTGGGTGGTTACTTTATGGAGCGCTCTGTTCAAGAGGTTATGCAGTGTATGAATTTTCTGCAAACAACGTATGGCCATAAACGATTCATCCTGTTTGGATTATGTTCAGGTGCTGACGATGCTCTAGCCACTGCGTTGCAAGACAGGAGAGTAGTGGGTGTTGCGCTACTCAACGGCTATTCATACAAAGCTGGCTGGTTCAAATTGCATAAGGTTATGGCATTTTATTTGCCCAGGCTCATGTCGGTGAGTAAGGTTCGTAATCGCCTGCGGGGTTTGACAGCGCGCATCAGCAGCCGCTTTGCGCCAGAGGCCGAGGATACGAATGCGTCCTTGAGGCCTCGTGCAGCCTTGGATCCTGACGCGACCGACAGTATGGTTTCTTTATTGAAATCAGACTTGAAAGTCGCATCCGGCGACGTGGTGTCAGCCGAGGACCAGGCAGCGTTAAATGCGCTGGATGACAACTATCGATACGTGCCACCGCAAGAGCTTATGGCGGACAACCTGAATCAGCTTTTAGGGCAGAATACCGACATGCTTTTTGTATTTACGGGTAGCGAATACGAAACCTACACGTACCAAGGGCAGCTGATGGCCATGTTCCCGACTCTCAAGAATTCATCGTTAGTCACAGAGAAATATATCCGGCAATCGGATCACGCGGTCATCCTGGAAGAGGACAGGCGCCTCGTTATTGAAACTGTGAGTGACTGGTTAAACGTGGCAAGGTTTGGCCGAGAATCTTCTAAAGGCTAGTTCAGAGTAATGAGGCAGAAGGTTCTTCGGTATAAGAGCTTGTTTAGATTACGATCAATTATAGCGCTGGTGTTTTTTGGGTAGTATGAATTGAATGTGATGTGGCTGCTACCGGTTGCATGTTGTCTGGGTTTACTACCGTGCATGCCAGTAGATGGTTCTCAGTTGTCCAGATACAGAGCTGATTTTTTCTCTATCCACATAGACATCAGCATTTCCGTTATCGGCGCGGAATACGATGACGGGTGAGCTGGCTATTCCGGCGCTCATGAGTTCGGTGATACGCTCGTCTGCGGTGTGAGTGGCTTGCGAGAGCGATCCATCGGACAAATATTGGATGGGCTCTCCGGTTTTTATAGAAACGGTATACAGGCGAGAAATGGTAGCCAGTGAACAGTCGTCAGTATTAGTGGAGTCTGTATCAAAGGTAGTTGCCAGGATGGTGTCTTCAAAGGTCACAATGCGAGACAGTGATTTTTCACCGCTGTCGAAATCTATCTTCCACCCCTTCGCCAGTTCCAACGCATCTTTAGCGGTGTCCGAGATCGATGTATCTGATGATCCTATGTGGTTGTCTGTTGCATCATATAGCTGGCTTAGCGCAATTGTTTCGGGTACATCTGTAGAGTCAATCGGTTCCATGTTGGTATCGCGTATCATGAACAAGCTATTGTTGCTGGTCTCGTTCAGGGGATCTGTTCTGTTGCCTGAACCGAGTGTCACTGACAGGAACTGGTCCCGGCCATGTTTGTTTGCTGCCACACTTGGTGCATAGAAAAATGGGTGATAACCCGTATTGGAGAAATCTGCAAATCGGGATACCACTGGCTCGTCATTGATATCGTCCAGATCAATACGCCATACCTGACCGCCAAGGTCGCCCGCGTAAATGCGATCAACCTGACCATTAGCATCGATATCCAGTGGTGTCAGGTCGGACACAATAGAGTACTGCATATTTGCATGATTGGTACTCGTTACAGACCACTGCAAGGTACCGGATTTATCTACCATGTAGATTGCGTTTCCGGATGCCGGGGTTTGGGTATTAGTGTCGTCCAGAGTGTCTGCATCGTAGCCACCACCGAATATCAGCATTCGCTCCTTGACGCCTGCGTGGTTAACGCTGATCAGAGAGGGTTTGGACCAGCTCTGAGCCAGATCGCTAAAACCTGTTGAACCTGAATCAATCATCCATTCCAGTGAGGGGGCCATCGGATTGCTCACATCCAGTGCATAGTAAGCATTGCCACCGCGGCGCATACCAAACACCAGCAAGACTTTTTCGGAACCGTTGACGATGCCGTCCTCGTTAGCATCATCATGCCAACGGGTCAGTCCGCCATCCAGTCCATAGATATGGTCGTCACCTCTGACGGGATCCATGATCGCCGGTAAGTTGGACAGTAGCCTCTGAGGCATGAAGGCGAACAACTCACTACCAGCGCTATGATCATTCAGTGCCGTAGGGTCGGATGCATCAATTGCGTGCAGCAAACCCTGGTTGGTCATGGCGTACAACACGGTGCGGGTATCGTATTCGACCCTGACGCTGAGTGTATGCAGAGGGTCCCCCATCGGCGCAGTCTGCAACCAGTCCAGGCTTGTCTGACGTAGTGCAGACCCTGCGGGCAAGCCCATCATGGAGTTTGTGATCAGGGGGTTGGACGCTTGTAACAAATGGTCAGTTGACGGCGTAAGGGCAACGCCGGAGGGCGGGATACTGCCTCCTACATAGGTCAACAGTTTTCGCGTGCCCTGCGTCGTGATAATCTCAGACGCTCCACCTGCGGTCACGATATCGCCGTCGGTAGATGAGGACCAGAAACTACGGGCTGCTCCGGCGAATTGAAAGGTGTTATCTATTAACTCCACTGCCGGCTGTCCCAGTGTATCAACAATACCTTCCGGTTCGATGAAGTAGCCCTTTATATTGCCTGACCATACGGGTCCGCTAGCGGGTTTGAAGAGGCTGAAAAACGCTCGGTTGTCGTTTGAGTAGCTTGCTCGGTCCACGTCTAGCGAGAATTGTGAGAAGCTTTGAGATTCAAGACCTATTTCGTTGATTGCCTCGCTGATGGCATCTACTAGCTCATCGGTAGCATTGGCCTCAAAGAAACTGCCATTGCCGTCTTCTGCCAGTCGCTGCAGGTAGGATTTACCCGGTCCATCGACATCGAACCCGACTGTGAAGGTGCTTACCACGCTGCCCGGTATTGCTGTGATCTGATCGGACGTTGCAAGCATCTTGACAATTTCTGGCCCACAATTTCCCTCTTGTTTACCGCCAGGACCCGCCGTAAATATACTTTCGCTCAAATCCTCACACGATGAGTCATCATGGCCTAACGTCTCTTGCAGTACAGATTCTGTAATGTTGATTGTAGGCTCACCATCGGATATGAGCACGATAGCCGTGGCCTGACAACTGTCCACGATCGGTGAAATATAGGTTGCACCTCGCCACGCATCGGCATGAGGATATTTGCAGCGAGTACCGTTGCCGGGTGTACTGCCGTCGGCGCTGGGCCCAGTTTCCCCGGAGTGTGTATCGCAGTCATAGGTGGGGAGCCCATCGCAATCCTCGTTCCAGCAATAGTCGAAGTTGCCTGGCTCGTTCACACCTCTGGCATAAGCTGTATCAGCAGGGGTGTAGCTGACAGCCAGCGAGGCTTCGCTGTTCCCGTTCCAGTATCGCTCGCCAACCACATCCCATTGTTCCGGCTCGTGAGCAAGTGGTTGCTGCGCCTCCCTACCATCGTGCATTACCGGCCCACCGCGTAGATAGATGGCAGCTTCAGCCAGTGCAGCGACCGTGTTAGTGGCTCCTATGGCTTCGTGCCTTTCATATTGTTTGACAATGATATCGCGAACTGTAAATTGACCGGCCGGTATGGATGGATCAATGGTAGACGCATCGGCACTCAATTCGGTGACAGGCCAGCGGTTGCCCGATGCCACGCCGTTGAAAACGGATCCGATGCCGGCATTGATTTTGTCTATGTTCTCGTCAAGTACCGTATTCATCGCCGCTTTCAGCGTGTCAATTTTGGACGGCAGTCCGGATGTACTCGGCGAATTGCCGTAAACGTCATCTTCCATGCTGCCAGAGAAATCCAGCACAAACGCAACATTTGGCTTGTTCCCGTTTAACGACTTCGCGGTATAGACGTCGATATCGTCAGCCATTGCTTCGCTGCAGCCTGTTGCAAGCACAAGGCAGACACATACCAGCGCGCTCGCGAAATCAGCGAATCGCCCCGTGGCCTGTGGATTAGCCCGTAAATGTTGTCCAATGGTTTTCTTATGTACCTGACCAAGAAGGAACACAGCTACTCGGAATGGCCCTATAGCAGGGAGAGTCATATCGTCGTACTACGCGGTCTTTGTATGGATCACAGTACTCGCTAAATTCGTGCCAGATAGTTATTTGATAATCGTTAATCGGCAAGATGCCATACTGCCATTGAACCCATACGACTCTAGGGTAGTTCGAGGGCCAGGCTCGTACCCGGTGCCAGGTTGCAGGTATTGCTGGCATTGCTGGCATTGCTGATATCAGACATGGAAACTGTGTTGTAGACTCGGCCCCTTGGATTCCATCTCGCTGAAAGCTGAGCTCGTGAGTAGATACCGTCCGCCCCAGCCTAAATCCTCGCCATATATAACGCGCGATGGTTACGATGCCCTGAAAGAAGAGGAGAAGGCGATCTGGCTGAAACGCAGAGAAGTCACCGCCGCCCTCAGTGCTGCTGCAGCGGAAGGCGATCGTAGCGAGAATGCTGAATACCTATACAGAAAAAAGGAATTGAGAGCATTAGATCGGCGTATACGGTACCTGCAAAAGCGCGTACCAGAACTGACTGTGATTGATCGTCAGGTGTCGGGTAACAAAATATATTTTGGCGCTACAGTGACGCTTGCCTGTGGTGACGAGACTATGCTCGTGCGCATAGTGGGTTCAGACGAAATTAATCCTGCCAAGCGCCATATCAGCATCGATTCACCCCTGGCGCGGGCACTGCTTAAAAAACAGACTGACGACGAAGTGATCATCCATGTGGAAGGTCAGTCGCGAGAATACTGCGTTCTGGATGTGCAGTACCCGGACTAACCTTGGGCGTTCGCGACTGTCTGATGTCTTGCGACAATCCTGGCTCCCTGGCTGATATAGCGAAGCAGTACAAGCAAGCATAGAGTAACGAGGCCGTGCAGGTTCATTGAGCCACTACGTTTTCTTGCAGGTTCACTGCCGGTAATGTTCCAGCTGAAGGTATCACTGGATTGGTCCAGATCGTCTCTCACGGTGACGCTTACGGAGTAATTTCCAGTGGCAGTGGGCTCTCCGTGTATGTGTCCCTGACTATTCATCGAAAGTCCTGGCGGCAACGAGTCTGCAGTGAAGCTAAGCACGTCATCATCCGTATCAGATGCACTGATATCAGCATGCACACTGTCACCCACCTTGTTGGTGCGTGGAGTCAGCGGGTCTATCACCGGTGCGGTATTAGGCTGACCCAGCAGCGCGCTGGTACCTGCCAGAACATTGCGCGGCTTCATCATGAAGCCGTCCCAATGCGTATGCATGTGGCGTTGATCTTCGCTGCGTGGTACATGATGAAACGAGACACGGTGCCACACTACCAGATCCTGATTTTCGATAGACTGACCGTCAACGAACTGCAACACGTTGTTCAGGCAATCCGGATTGAAGCGCGCGTTCTGACTGGCAAAACGCTCACAATCGTTTGCTACGGTCACGAAAAAATCGTAGTCCGAGTAAGGCTCCACTTCGCTACGCTCAAAACGGTGTCCACTACGGACAGGTTCTATCAGGTAAGCAGCGCTATCTGGCTGTGCATTTTCATGTATTTCCCAGACAGCCTGGCGAGCGGGATCGATACGACGCGCCTGTTCTGTCTTGTACACATCAACTTGTCGTGATCGCGTCCCATCGGCTGCGAGTTCGTACCGCGTTTCTGCAAAGACATCGTCAGTGGCTGATTGGCCAAGATCAAAATCCAGACGCCAGTAATAGTTATGCGTATGCGAAAGCCAAAGGGTATCCGGATCGCCTTGTAACACTCTGCCAAATGGAAGCTCTGTAGTGTCTGAGCTTCTTTGTAGGGCACCGGTTGCACCGACACCTGGCTCCATAGCCCCGTTGGCATAGAACGTCCAGCTCACTATGTAGGCATAGGCACCCACCTGAGACACTGAAAAGAGATTAAGGCTCTGGGTTTTCTGGCTGCTTGTACTGGTGCGGTAACCGGTATCCGCTTTAGTTCTCCAGCGACACAGAGCAGGGCGTGTCTGTACATCGAGTAAAGTCCCCTGAGGGCAATCCTGAGGGGTAAGGCTCAGCAGATAGCCGCCACCCAGACCATACTGAGTGACATCGTTGTATGTCACATCGCTGTCATCGTAAGCCACGTGCAGCTGGCTCAGCCGCGCTGAACTTAATACGCGCAATGGCTCACCGTCGGGAGGCGTGTAGTACACATCGCTTAGCACCAGATTTTCACGTATTCGCGATTCCCAGCACATATCCCACGTAGCGCCGTTGTCAAATACCTCTGTGATTCGTGCGTCGGCCGCACAGGTGGGTTCGGCAGCACTGGCAGGTTGGACCAACAAGGTCAGCCAGCACAGCAGAATCAATGAAAGACTGAGTTTTACGATAGTCATGATAATCGTTGTTATTCTATCAACTCGAAGGGAGACGACGCTGTCCAGTCAAACGGCAGTAGATCAAAGCTCAGAGCCAGTTCGCTGATGACTGGCCAGTCTTCCAGTGTCAGATCCATGTTGCGCATCTGGCTATACCAGACAACCGGGACAGCATCAATCAAGGACTCGCCGTTAACAAAATCATCTAGCCCAGTGCCGCAGTTATTCGATACATCGTTGATGTTCAGTAACGCATAGCGCTCACAGGTAGCTAATCGGCTAAAAGCCATGTCAAATTGAGCCCAGTTTTCTGAACGACTGGAATAGCTGAAGCCATTATTGGATGGGTCCAGATAATAGCCAGCACCACTACCATCGACCATGCGCCAACCGCGAAAGGTCTGTCTGTCTACGCGGCGCAAGGTTTCGGTGATTATCGGGGAGACCTGCATGGGTCGGCGATTGCCACTTTGGGTGTCGAGAGGGAAATCGAACTGTTCGATCTTGTCGGCTGCATCTGTGTCCAGATTGAAGACCATGCGCCATGTGGCGAAAACGGTTGCTCGAGTCAGTGGATCGATCGGTAACGGCAGAGTGGCTGCGTAGCGCGTGTCCGTATTGCTACGTGATGCACGGCCAGACAAACTGACTGCCGGTCGAATTTGTCCATCTTCGGTAAATGTTACTGCACTAGTCCAGATGAGGGCGTCTCGCGCGAACGCACTAGCCAATTCCCAGCTCTGGCTATTCAGGCTCGGGCGTTGGGCGTACTTGGCCAAGGTGCGATTGTTCTTGGTGATTGCGCAGATTGTGTCGGGTTGACTATCGGCGCCAAGACGTTCGCCATTGCAGGATCGTTCAGTGAATCTAACCGGTTCGATGGTTTGGGCATCATCCTGTAAATCGTCATCAGTCAGAACGCGTAGCTCCTGCGCTGTTGACAATTCGAGCTGTCGTGTAGCGTTGATCGATGGTTGTATCCGTAATGGCTGAGGTGGTCTGATTTGTGGTTCCGCCTCAGTGGCATCATGATAATGCAGCAGTAGCTGACCCAAGTGCAGTTCGGCCAGCACTGATCGACTGCTGTCGCCGGGTGCTCGGTAATACACCGACGACACCGTCAGGCCATGGTCGTTGTTCACCGCAGCGCACAGAGACCAGCTCGCACCGGAGGAGAAACTATGCTGTAAGGCTACTGCATTTGTGCAGTCGTTCTGCTGTGCAAATACTGACGATGCGAATGAGCCGCCAGTCAGCACCAGCAACAAAAACCCGGCATGGATCAATCGCACCGCCGATAGTCTGGTGCGCTCAGGCCACCGGTTATGCACAAAGGCGCGTTGTCTGCTCAAACTGTCTGTATCACGGCTCATCGCGGGTTCAGCAGTTGCACTTGCAAGGTGTCAAGCAGGACAACAGGCTCTACCGCAAACACCGTACGTGTCTGGTCAAACAGTGATAACAGCGCGCAGCGCTGGGTAGAGCAAGGGTGCAGACTATCCATCGGCTCGAAAATACTGGCTTTGACATCAAGCTCAGTTAGATCAGTGTTGGGGGGCTGGCCCCGCCTTGCCTGCTCCTCGTGCAGCTTTTGCATGACGTTCACATCTTGCAGAATCAGTGATCGTGCATAGTCTATTTCGGTGTCGTTCAGTGGCAGGTGAACACTGTCGATACGGCGTTGCCCAATAACTGAATTGTCGACAAGATCTACTATCAACAAGCGCGCTGACTGATGCCCGTAGTGATACTGATAGAGATGGGCCTGACGGACGTTAGTCTGGCCTTTGCGTTCCTGCTTTTCTACAGACAGAGTCTGCAACCCTAATGGGTGAAAGCGGCGAGCGGATAGCGTCGACGGCCAGGCAGCCGTGGCACCCAGAGCGCGCGCCTGGAAATCCTGCGCCATCGTAAGACCTTGAGCGTGGCTCAGAGGGCTCAATCCGAGCGTACAAGTGAGTACAAGCAAAAGCCAGTAGTCCACACGGCCCAATGAGGGGCGGGCGAGCCTGATATCTGTGTTCGAATTCGTCATACTGTTGCTAATGATACGGTGCTTCTCGCGGTACTGTCCGTTACTCCTTCTCATCACACAGTCTCTGTTGCATGACATCCACTCGGATAAACTATTTTGGCTACGGTTCCCTGGTAAACCGTGACACGCGTCCAGCAGGCGAGGTGGCCGACACCGCAAAGCTGAAAGGGTGGCGACGGGTATGGGAGCATCGTGTCCTCCAGCCCAACCGTGAAAAATTGTGTACATCGCTGAGTATTGAGCCACTGGAAGATTCCGAGGCAGGAGTCATAGACGGGGTGGTTGTGAGCATACCGGTGCACGAGCTGGCGCAGCTGGATGAGCGCGAGGCGGGTTACCAGCGTCTGACGTTGCCTGCTGCCTGTTTTGATCTGCCTGATTCCTTTGAAGGTGATGAGGTTATGGTGTATCGAAGCCTGCCCCACTGTAGGGCGCTGGCTGATAGTGAGCATCCTATCTTGCAGAGCTACGTCGACTGCGTCATGGCAGGATACCTTCGACGTTTCAGCGAAACAGGCTTACGAGCGCTGATGGACAGCACTCGAGGCTGGGATCGGTCCATCTGTAATGATCGTGCGGATCCGTTTTACCCGCGCTGGGTGGAGGTGGATGACATCAGTTGCGCCATGTTTGATGAGTATCTCGACAAAGTCCGTTAGTGTGTACACAGGATGGCTTGCCGGTGTGTCCAGTTCCCAGGCTTTCGGTGCATCCAGTACACTCACAGGACGCTCATTACGGCGTTAGTGATGCAGCGCGATCAATCTCAGGGAGCCTAGGTGAATATTTTAGAATACGTTGTTGAAGAAGGCGAGTCGGTCTACTTCGAAGAGGCACAGGCGAGCCGGTTCGCCAAAAGCATAGCGGGTGATTTTAACCCTATACACGATCCCGGTAGTAAACGATTTTGTGTTCCGGGCGACCTTCTTTTTTCAGTATTACTGCACCGTTATGGCGCCGCCCAGAGCACCAGTGTGCAGTTTTCCGGCATGCTCGACGGCAAGACCCGCATAGCGCTGCCCCGCAAGGCTGCTCAGCCGTTGCATATTCTGGATGCACGGGACAAGCCCTTGGTGAGCCTGTTTCAAACCGGAAAGCGATTCCTGAATAACGAATTTACCAGCTTGTTGTGCGAGCAGTACGTGCAATTCTCGGGGCAGACATTCCCCGGTATTCTGGTGCCGCTCATGCAGTGCGCCAACGTCATGATTAACCCGGATCGCCCACTGGTCATATACAAGGACATGACCATCGAGCTGAACGAATACGCACGTGATCTATTTGCTGAAAACGCGGCAGGCGAGTTCAATGAATGGATATCGCCGCCGCCCACACCGATGACATTGGTGTTGAGCGACAGTGACATCAGTGTCAATGGGCGCAAAGGGGCGGTACGTCTCCAGTTCAGTATTGATCTGGCCGGTCAGCAAATTGGCTCGGGTGAGAAGAACATGGTGCTCAGCGGTTTGCGCGAGTACGATGCGGCTGCCATGCAGGCCATAGTAGAGTTGTACACTAACTGGCAGGACAGCTATCAGGACGCCACGGAGAGCGCCTGATGCCTCGGGCAAGCCGTACACCACCCAATGACCTACCCGATTTCAACCCAATCGCATGGAGGCGATGATGACTACACAAGCAATGATACCCACCGATGCTCTGGAGATTCTCAATACAATCTATGGCTACGACCAATTCCGTGGTCAGCAGCGTGCCATCGTTGATACCGTTATCCAGGGCGATGATGCTCTGGTACTGATGCCCACCGGCGGTGGCAAGTCTTTGTGTTACCAGATCCCGTCACTAGCGCGCAAGGGCACCGGCATCATCATTTCCCCACTGATTGCCCTGATGCAGGATCAGGTAGATGCATTGCAGGCGTTGAATCTGAATGCTGCCTTTATTAATTCATCCATGGATCAGGGCGCCGTCAGGGATACCGAGAAGTCGCTGGTGAGTGGCGACATAGACATGCTCTACGTTGCGCCCGAGCGATTACTCATGCCGGGTATGCTCCAGCTTCTGGACAGAACCGAGCTTGCCCTTTTTGCAATTGATGAGGCGCACTGCGTTTCTCAGTGGGGGCATGATTTCAGGCGCGAATACATGGGCCTGTCGATACTGGCAGAACGGTACCCGAAGGTACCCCGGGTTGCACTGACGGCCACGGCAGATGAGCGCACGCGAGAGGAGATTGCTACCAACTTGCAGCTGACCCGGGCGGCGCGTTTTATCAGCAGTTTTGATCGCCCTAATATTCGCTACGCCATTGGCGAGCCTACCAATGCCCGAGACGCCATGCTCAGTTTTCTGGATGAGCATCATCGTGGAGACGCCGGGATCGTGTATTGCCTGTCGCGAAAGAAAGTAGAACAAACCGCTGAGTGGCTGAATAAGCAAGGACGCAACGCGGTGGCTTACCATGCCGGTTTACCCGCTGATGTACGTGCCGACAATCAGAAGCGTTTTTTACGCGAAGATGGTCTGATCGTAGTCGCCACCATAGCCTTCGGCATGGGCATCGATAAACCCGATGTGCGCTTCGTGGCGCACCTTAACTTGCCCAAGAGTGTAGAGGCCTACTATCAGGAAACAGGCCGTGCCGGGCGAGACGGCCTGCCGTCCAATGCCTGGATGGCCTATGGCCTGCAGGATGTTATCAATCTGCGTTCCATGATGGCGCAGTCTGAGGCGGATGAAAAACACAAACGCGTCGAGAACCAGAAGCTGGAAACCATGCTGGGTCTGGCGGAGATGATCGGTTGTAGAAGACAGGCCTTACTGAGCTACTTTGGCGATACGCTCGATGGTCCTTGTGGCAATTGCGATAACTGCCTGAATCCTCCGCAGACGTGGGACGCGACCGATGCGGCTCGCAAGGCCTTGTCATGCGCCTACCGGACCGGTCAACGCTTTGGCGTGACTTACCTCATAGACGTTTTGCTGGGTAAAGCATCGGAGCGTATTCAGCGCTTTGGTCACGATCAGCAATCTACATTCGGTATCGGTATGGAAATGACGGCCAACGAATGGCGTAATCTGTATCGACAGTTGATTGCCAAGGGATTGCTGGCTGTAGATGTAGAGGGTCATGGTTCTGTCATGCTCACTGAAGAATCCAGACCGGTGTTGCGAGGTGAGCAGATACTGCACCTCAGGCAGTTCAGCAAGTCAATCAATGCCGGTACAAAAGGCGGTGGTCGCAAAAAAGCGCCTGTAGATATTGCCGATGAGGATCGGCCGTTGTGGGAAGCCATGAGAGGCTTACGCAAGCAACTCAGTGATCTGGCTGGCGTGCCTGCCTATATTGTCTTCAACGATAGTACGCTGGCAGACATGATCGCTATCAAACCGCGAAGCGAGAGCGAGATGTCGATGGTGTCAGGCGTTGGCAAGCACAAGCTTGAACAGTATGGGGAGGAGTTTCTCGAGCTTATTAAAGAGCATTCGTAATTGACTACTAGTGGACGTACTCGTTGTCAGAGCGTCGTGAATAGCGTATTTCACGATCCAGTATTGTGCCTGATAGCGAGTATCGCTCCCAACCTACCTGCTTGCGATACGGAGGTTTCTGGGCCTGGTGAGTCCAAGTGCGAAACCTGGCTATCAGCTTATCGTTAACATCGTACTCATCCAGCCAACGGGTCTCACACACCGTACTGTTGCGTACGGTGCGTCGATTGCTGGACTGTTTGAGGCTGTGCTGTTCTGGCAGGGCAAAAAGCTGCTCGTAGTCATGCGGTGTGGTATTGGTTATCATGCGCATTATCTTAAGGTTCGCCGTGCGTCAGTTCGTCGACACCCGTCACGATTCGATCATGTGCTATTGGCAGGGGGATGCTAACTGGATGCCACCCTGGACACGGCGGAGCTGTCTTTACGCTCAGCCAGAAACCGGGGGATACGCTCGTGTCGCAGTAACCAGTTGTCAACGTATTTGTGTACGATCACACTTGCCAGCGTGCAGATGATCAGCGACAGCGCGACAAACAGATAGGCTGCCATGGGCCCGTCACCGAGTAGTGGTGGCAACACCTTACGCACGGCACCCAGTACAAAGATATGGCTCAGATAAAGCGCGTAAGAGGCATCACCGAGTAAAACTCCCCATTGGTATTCACGGGCCTTGACGAAAAGACAGGCTGCAACAATCAACAGGGAGGGGATGCCGTATTCAAAAATGCGCGGAACGGGCAGTTTGAGAAACAACAGGCAAATACCGAGCACGAGCAGCCAGGCGGCGGTGGATGCGGGCATTCTGAATCCGCGTTTCCAGGCAGCAGCCAGCAGCATGCCAAAAATAAACTCGAAGACCATGGACTTGGCAAAAAAGTGCGCCGCGGCTGATTCACCCGTGTCAAACCATTGAGCTACGATAAAAACGACGGTAATGACCAAAGAAATGAACGCGATCCGGAAACGATCCGCAAAAAACAGCGAGACGGCAAAAACCAGATAGAAGTACATCTCGAAGTTTAGCGACCAGCCCGGAGCTACAATTGGCCAGGCCTCAGTAGGGTGGGCTCCACTCCAGTGCGGTATGAACCCAAGGCTCAACATCAGGGCTTCGAAATCGAAGACCGTTGCCTTGAATACCGACGGCGTGGCTAGCAGAATCGCTGCCATCAGCAGAAGAAAGAACCAGTATAGCGGTACAACCCGACGGACACGATTGATAAAGAACTGACCGAACGTGTTTTCCGGCTTCGCGATGTAGATCATGATGAAGCCGGATATCACGAAAAATATATCCACACCAAAGCTACCTGCCTCCATCAGATATTGCTGGTAGCTGTCCACCTGAATGACGGCGTGGCTGTATACGACAGCCAAAGCAGCCACGGCGCGCAGGTATTGCAAGGCGTGCAGTCTCATGAAACAGTTATCGGCGACTTTTCAGCGATGTTAAGTTATAGCACCCACAAAGCATTTTGTTGCAGTGATTCTGTTACAGCCACGACGGTTAACGCATTATTCGCCGGCATAACTCACTGGGTTTCAGCGCTGTGTAGCCCTGAGTAGCGCGTTGTAGTAACGATTACCCATCTCTCGTAGCGCTCCCGGGCCAAAGTGTACGCAGGTCGTGTTACCGCAGGGGTATCCGTTGGCCGGCACCAGATCGTCATGATTGGAGAGTTCCACGAATGGTACCTGCGATGCCAAGTCCCGGTGCGCCGTATCCACCATCAGTTTTGGCTCAAAGAAATTGGACAAATCGCCGCGCTCGTCAGCACCTTTCGACATCGTGCCAATAATAAAAGGAATGTTGCTTTCGGCACGCCTTAGATCGCCTCCACGACGGTCGGCTACGATATTTAACCTCAGTTGATAGATCAGTCGCTCCAGGTTTTCACCGTAGGCCGGGGCGCAACGTTCGTTGGCATCTGACTCTCCCTGATGCCACAAGATGCCTCGCAGTATGCCACCCGTATTCTGGATGGCAAGATTAGCCCGCGCTACAGCACGGTCGAATAACCAAGTATTACCCAGATTCGGATCGTCAGTGACTTGCGCATTCCATTGACCGTTTGGACCCTGGTCGTTGGTGCAGAACGCGGATCCTGACCATGCAGCAGGTACCAGAACGATGTCTCGCGATGTGTTGTCCAGTGCAGCCTTGGCGAAGCTCAACCCCAGCCCGATGTACTCGAGATCCTTGCCAGTCGTATTGGAAGGATCGAGCGGTACATGTAACGGATCTTCGGCTGTGGTGATGGCCGGCAGCACGACATTGACTGACGGCGAGGAGAAATCGGATTCTGCCAGAAAGATCTCGTTGCGATCGTTCTTGGATACGTTCAACTGCTTGATCCGAGGATTTGTCTCGTCAGCGCCGCCCGGAAAGGCTTGTCGAGTGGCTTCGCCACTGAATCCCACCATATTGCTCTGACCCACCAGTAAATAGATATCCGGTGCATCGACCGGCACTACGTTAACGGTGATCAGCATTGTGTCCTGAGCCACACCGTCGCTGGCAGTGACAACAAATTGTCGTTGTTGCGGTAGTAGGGGCAGGTCAGCGATCGCAAGTTTTAGCGTAGCCTCACTGTCATCAGCGTTAGGTGTCAGTGTCAGCCGAGTAAAGCTGCTACTGATGAAAGCGGTATCAGCTGGAGCGACACCTGCAAGACTCAGCTCTACCGGTGTGTTGTGCCCGTTTTGCCGAGAAAGCGCCAACGGAATGGCGACACCAGCCTCGTCACCCTCGGTCAGGGTCAGGTCATTCTGTAGTGAGCGCAGTTCGAAGTCACCCGAGCGCTGATTACCATCCGCAGACGGAGTAATCTGGTCTGAGCATCCAGACAAGACAAGGGCTAGCGCCATTGCGCAAACGCTTGAGAATTTTCGGTAGGAGTCAGAAATAAATATCACGCTATTCATGGTCAGTTTCAGGTAAGCGCCTAGCCTATAGGTAGCGGCCGCCTACTAAGGTGATGTAATACCAGTCGCCAAAACACGAACGCACTGGACAGTGATTATTGGTAATATATGTGAACTACGTCACTTAAACTTGCGCAAGGTTTGTGCCAACCTGGTCTTATCAGGCATCTACCCACCTACGGAAGCAATTCGCGTAGGCGATTATAGTAGCGTTGGCCCATTTCACGTTGAGCCAACGCGCCATAGTGTATGCAAGAACCTTCGCCACAAGGGAAAGCGGGTGGCACTAGATCATCATTGTTGACAAACGTGGCCAACGGAACGAGATTAGCGATATTGCGGTGGGCGGCGTCAACCAGCGCTTTGCTGTCGTTAAAGGGTAGCTGATCGCCACGCTCATCGCTGCCCTTTGACATGGTGCCGACAATAAAGGGTACATCCGCATTGGGTCCGCGCGCAATAGCGCCGCGTGCATCAACATTGATAGTCGTGCGCAGCGAGGTGACTAGTTCTGCCAGATTGGCGGCATACGTCTCTGCGCAGGATTGCTCGTCAGAATCCGCCTCACCCTGATGCCAGAGTATGCCGCGCAGAATGCCGCCAGTTTGCTCCAGTGCGATATTGGTGCGTACGATTGCTCGATCGTGTAACAGGGTGCCGCTGAACGCCTCATCAAATTTTTCTGTGGCATTCCAACCAATCCCGGGCAATCGATTAGTCTTGCGTTTGCAAAAACCGGTGTCCGACCAGGCTGCAGGTACGAGCAGGATATTGGCAGTGGTGTTATTCAATGCTGCCTTGGCGAACGATAGGCCATACCCGATTCGGCTACCCACTTTTCCATTGATCCGGCTATCAAAGCCGTCGTGTAGTGGGTCGACCGCGATGGAGATCGGTGCTCCGGTGTTGTATGAACTGTCCGGATCAGTGAAGTCGGCGGCTGTTGGGAAATTCTTGTCGTCGTTGCCTGTGACATTCAGTTGTTGGATGCGGGAGACAGGCGCGTCTGGCTGACCGGGGAGTGTCTGCTTGGAGCCATCTTCACTAAACCCGATGGTATTGCTCTGGCCTATCAGAAGATAGACGTCGTCGAGCGGCGTGGGCTGTACCTGAATGTTAAACGCCACCACTAACGAAGGCGAGCCACCATCGTTCGCTAAAATCTGAAAGGTCCGGTTTTGAACGTTTATGGGTCGTGATGCTATGCCAAGCTGAAGCACCAGATCGGTGGAACTCTCGTCAGCAGCAAGTACGGCGTCGTCGAACTGCCAGCTCATCTGTAGCTCGTCTGTTGCAGTCTGGCCCTGAGCGACTAATGTGACAGGGCGAGGTGTGGCGCTGGTGCGCGTCACGGTTATTGGTACTCTAATGGCATCGGCACCCTCAATGAGCGACACCGCGCCGTCACCGACTTGTAGTGTTAGTTCATCATTAGCAGCCTGACCCTCGCCTGGCGGGGCGACGATCGGCTCAGCGGGTGCGCCCTCGAGCGTATCGGTTTTTAGATCGCTGTCACAGGCGACCAGCCACAGAGTCATAGCAGCTAGCAGAGCCAGTCGTCCGAGCGATGCTGTTTTTGCTGACAAGATTGTGTTGGGCCTCATGGTTGTTGATCCTGCTTTATTCTCGGCGCTCTGGCGTTTGCCCAACTGAGAATCCTGTCGTTCTGGCTGAGGCTGCAGCTCTGGTTGAACCTGGCCTTAAACAAGCCGGCAAGTTTAGCAGAGTGCTCTGGAAAGGAATCCGGTCAAGTTACCCAACTGTCTATAATGCAACGGATTATTGCGGTACGCTTGGCATTACATCGGCATTCGGGCAATCGGAGCACTGCAGTTTTGCCTGTAGTGCATGGTAAGGTTACCGTTAAGTGACGCTCAACACATCCCATCGACTGTCCGCTAACCCCTCATGATTCAGACTATAAGACTGACCGTCACCATGGCGTGCCTCTGGTTGATGCTGTCGGGTATGTTCAAGACACAGCTGCTCGTGCTCGGCGTCATGTCAGTACTGCTGGTGGTATTCCTGGCAAATCGCATGCGGGTGCTAGAGCATCGAGGGCAACCCATTTACTTCAGATTTCTGCATATTCTCGAGTACTGGGGGTGGCTGCTCTACCAGATTCTGCTCAGCAACATTGATGTGACCAAACGGGTCTGGTCTCCAGAGCTGAATATCAAACCCACATTACGCCGCGTGACAGCCACTCCCGACACAGAGCTTGGCCGTGTGGTGTACGCCAATTCCATCACCTTGACGCCGGGTACCACGGCTATCAACTTTACGCCCGACGACGACATCCTTGTCCATGCACTTCATGAGGACAGTCTGGTCGAGCTGGAAGCGGGAGACATGGCACGGCATGTGCGCGATGTTGAGCCACACCTGCGCTCGGCAAAACGGAGCTCGTAAGATGTTTGTAGCCGCCACCATAGCCTTACTCGTGACCATGGGCCTGACACTGGTCAGAGCTCTGCTGGGCCCCACGCTGTTCGATCGGCTGTTAGCGGTCAATTCGTTCGGTACCAAAACGGTTTTGTTAATCAGCGTTTACGGATTCATGACCGGCCGACCGGATTTTCTGGACATTGCGTTGGTGTATGCATTGATCAACTTCGTGGGAACTATCGCGGTGCTGAAGTTTTTTGAATACGATGATCTGGGTAGTGGTGCCTATCAGGAGGATGATTACTAGATGATCGACTTCCTCGTTACGGTAGTCAGTGGGGCGCTGCTGATGGTCGGGTGTGTTTTCGTGGTGTCGGGTGCCGTTGGCATGATCCGCATGCCCGATCTATATACTCGGCTACACGCAGCGAGTCTTACCGACACCGGCGGTGCGATTTTCATCTCACTGGCCTTGATCATTCAGTCTGTGTTTGTCTTTGGCAGTGCCATGGCGGCAATCAAGGTGCTGTTGATCCTGTTCTTCACGCTGTTTACTTGCCCCACCGCGTCACATGCATTAGCAAAAACTGCACTGCTCAGTGGATTGGTGCCGCAGGATGCGCATGGCAAGCCAATTCTCGAATCACCCGAGGAGGCTACGCATCTGGCGCGCTCACGCAAGGCAAATTACCGTTCGGGTGAAGACGGTAAGGCCTACCGACGCGAGATAGAAGAAGCAGTCGATGACCAGGTGCCCCCTCTGGAGTCTGATCAATCGGGGGCAAAAAGCTGATGGAAACTGTCGTCGCGATTGTACTCCTGACGTTCTTGGCTATTGTTGCTGTCGGAATCATTGTTCTGCGTGATTTGCTGGCAGCTGTTGTTCTACTCGGCCTGTACAGCCTGATTGCTGCTGGCGCTTTCGTGGTGATGGATGCCGTGGATGTGGCATTCACTGAAGCGGCCGTCGGATCTGGTGTCTCAACGATATTGTTTCTCGGTGCGCTTTCATTTACCAAACACGAGCAGAAACCGCGGGGTAATGACAGCATCATCGCGCTGATCTTCGTTGTGATTACGGGTGGCTTGCTAATCTACGGCACGCTAGACATGCCGCACTATGGCCGCGCTGATTCTGCGGCACAGACGCATCCGGATCTGGCCGTGCGCTTTCTTGAAGTTTCTATCGATGAAGTGGGAATGCCCAATGTAGTCACCTCAGTGCTGGCCAGCTATCGAGGCTATGACACACTGGGCGAGACGCTGGTGGTGTTTGCCGCCGGCGTTGCCGTGTTGAGCCTGCTGGGTCTCAAAAGGCGCAGGCCTGAGGAAGAAGCACCGGAGGATGCGCCGGGCGATACCCCGACGATAGACCCAGACGACGTTCAGAGCCAATACTGAGAATACTCTCGTGAAACTCTATCCAAGACAGCGCCATCGTGTACTGCAAGTGGTGACCAAGCTGGTTATCCCGTTTGTGCTGATGTTCGGTTTGTACGTACAGTTCCACGGTGACTACGGTCCGGGTGGTGGATTTCAGGCTGGAGTGCTGTTTGCCAGCGCCTTTATTCTGCACGGTCTTATATTCGGCCTGCAGCAAACCCGTCGGGTGCTGTCGCCCGGTGTATTGCGCGTCATGATGTCACTCGGGGTGCTGCTTTACGCTGGCACCGGTGCGCTGACGCTTCTCATGGGCGGTAATTTACTCGACTACGATGTGCTCGCACACGATCCTCTGCATGGCCAGCACTGGGGCATCTTCGCTGTTGAGCTGGGCGTTGGTATTACTGTCACAGGTGTTATCGTGACGCTGTTTTACGGGTTTGCATCCAAACGATGAGTCAGGCTATCGGGCTATACAGCTACTGGATTGTCATCGTGTTGATGATGGCAGGCCTGTACATCATGATTTCACGCTACAACCTGGTGAAGAAGATTATCGGGCTGGGTGTGTTTCAGACCTCCATCTTCTACCTCTACATCACGATGGGCAAGGTCGACGGCGGTACTGCTCCCATACTCGTTGAAGGCAAAGAGCTGGTGTATTCCAATCCGGTGCCACACGTACTGATTCTTACTGCGATTGTGGTGGGCGTTGCTACCAGCGCGGTTGCACTGGCACTGATCGTCAGAATCTATGAAGCCTACGACACCATAGAGGAAGACGAGCTAAAGGCTATAGAAGCACTGGAGCCTGACGCCTGATGACCGAACAACTGCCAGCGCTTCAAATTCTCATCACCATGATGGCCGCACCCTTGTGTGTGCTGGTCAGACATGCACGCATCAGTTGGGCTATAGCACTGGTTGCCAACGCGTTTGCTTGTTGGGTCGCCTGGCAATTGTTACAGCAAGTGCAGGCAACAGGTCCTATCCGCTACGCATTGGGCGGCTGGGCAGCGCCTACCGGAATCGAGTACTACATTGACACGGTCAACGCAGCTGTGCTGCTGGTCGTGTCGGGCATCAGTACCCTGGTACTCGTTTATGCCTACAAGAGCGTCAGCAAATCGGTACCTCTGACAAAACATTACCTGTTTTACTCAGCCTGGCTGCTGTGTGTCACAGGCCTGATGGGTATTGTCATCACCGGCGATGCGTTCAACGTGTTCGTGTTTCTGGAAGTCTCATCGTTGGCCACTTACATGCTGATCTCTTTCGGCAATGATCGGCGTGCACTCACGGCAAGCTTTCGCTATCTGGTGCTTGGCAGTGTGGGTGCCTCGTTTATCCTGATCGGTATCGGCTTTTTATACGCGGCCACCGGGTCGCTGAACATGATTGACTTGTCTTCGCGCATCCCTGATAGCGAATCCCAGCGAGCGGTGCTGGTGGCATTCAGCTTCATCACCATCGGCGTATTGATCAAAGCGGCGGTGTTTCCACTGCACGCCTGGTTACCTAACGCATACACCTATGCACCGGTGGCGGTAACAGCCTTTCTGGCCGGCACCGCAACCAAGGTATCGCTCTATGTGCTGCTGCGGTTCTTTTTCAGCATTTTTGGTGAGGAGTACAGTTTCGGGCAGCTGTTCCTCAACACCATTCTCTTGCCTGCTGCGGTCGCAGGCTTTTTGCTGATGTCGCTGGTGGCCATCTTCCAGACGGATTTGCGGCGCATGCTGGCATTTTCGAGTGTGGCGCAGATTGGCTACATCGTGGCCGGATTTTCTCTGGCCAGTCAGTCCGGCCTGACCGCTGGAATTGTTCATATCGTCAACCATGCCATGATCAAGGCGAGTCTGTTCATGGCAGTGGGCTGCATCATCTATCGAATAGGGCACGCGCATCGTCCGTCACTGGACAATCTGTTCAAGCGTATGCCGTTCACGTGTGTGGCATTTATCATTTCCGGCTTCAGTTTGATCGGGGTGCCACTAACGGGGGGATTTGTCAGTAAGTTCATGCTGATCAACGCAGCCATGGAGCGCGACATGTGGATTCTGTCTGGCCTGATACTGGTCAGCTCGCTCATGGCGGTGATCTATGTGGGCCGAGTCATGGAGGTCATGCTGTTTCGAGAGTCGCGTCAGACACAACCCGAGTCCGTGGGCGTGTCCGAAGCACCGGTGAGCATGTTGATACCCCTGTATGTGCTGGTTACCATGGGTCTGTATTTTGGCATCAATGGCAGCGCCACGCTCAAGGTGGCAGGTGATGCAGCCCGACAACTGCTGGGTGGTTTCTAGTGCTGCGTAATAGACAAAGCCTTCCGACAAGGTGCTCTCAATGAATCCGCTCTGGACACTGGTGCCACCGCTGGCCGTCATACCGTTCATATTGCTATTCGGTGAGAAGCGCAAGAACCTGCGTGAAGGGGCCATCATCATTGCAGGGTTGGCTCTGCTGCTGATCAACAATCAGATTTACAACGTCGTGGTTGCTGGTGGCACACCGCAAAGTGGTGAATTGCACCTGCTGGCCAACTTTTCACTGAAACTATCGGCAGAACCCATGGGTGTGGTGTTCGGCTTGCTGGCCAGCTTTCTCTGGGTTGTGACCACGGTGTACAGCATTGGCTATATGCGTGGGCATCATGAGATCAATCAGACACGCTTCTATACCTGTTTTGCGCTGGCCATTGCCACCGTTATGGTAGCGGCTTATGCAGACAACCTTCTCACGCTGTTCGTGGCCTATGAGCTCATTACCATCTCTACTTTCCCGCTGGTGACTCATGCGGGTGGTGAAGCCGCGCGCAAGGCCGGTCGGTTGTATCTGTGCATTTTGATGGGTACGTCCATAGCGTTTTTTCTGCCGGCGGTCATCTGGACAGCAACGGCTGCGGGTACGCTGAATTTTGTACCCGGCGGTGTGCTGGGTGATGCAGGAATAGGCAAAGTCGGCATGGCGGCATTGCTGGCACTGTTTGTATTCGGCATTGCCAAGGCTGGGATTATGCCGTTCCATCGCTGGTTACCGGCGGCCATGGTTGCACCCACGCCTGTCAGCGCGCTTTTGCACGCGGTGGCCGTGGTCAAGACGGGTGTATTCAGTTTGCTCAAAATTGTCACCTATACCTTCGGTATCGACACCGTTACCGCAACAGGTGCTGCACAGTGGTTGTTACCAGTGGCTGCCTTCACGGTGATTGCATCCTCTATTGTGGCCTTTACCAAAGACAATCTGAAAGCACGATTGGCCTATTCCACCATCAGTCAGCTTGCCTACATCATCATGGCAGCGCTGCTCGCTACCGTCATGTCCATTAGTGGTGGCGTGCTGCATATTGTCATGCATGCATTCGGCAAGATCACTTTGTTCTTCTGCGCAGGTGCCATCCTTGTGGCATTGCACAAGTCTGAGATTTCCAAGCTTGATGGCATTGGTTGGCGTATGCCAATTACCATGGGCGCATTTTTTGTGGGTGCCGTCAGCATCATCGGCTTGCCACCTGCCGGAGGCGTATGGAGCAAGTTGCTGATCGCCGGCGGTTCACTGGACTCCGGTACCGCTATCTGGGCGGGGGTGCTGATGCTCAGCACATTGCTCAACATTGCCTATTTGCTGCCCATACCCTTACGTGCGTTCTTGCGACCGGATCCGACTCTGGCACCCGGTGAGCGAGCAACCCTGCAAGAGGCGCCGTTTGCCTGTCTGTGGGCGATCGTACTCACCTCGCTTACGTGCTTGCTGCTCTTCTTGTATCCCAAGCCGCTGACCGAACTAATCGGAATGATCCAATGGCGATGACACCTGACGAACATCCGGTCGTGACAGGCAATGAAAACGTAGCGCCGTTAGCACGCTATTTTCTCTGGGTTGACACCCGCAAAGGGGTGCAGAAGTTCATCGTCGGTTTGCTCGCTATCGGCGCTTTTCTATTTGCCATGGATTTCGTGTGGCATCGTCATGTCAAGGTGCCCGGAGAGGAGCTGTATGGTTTTCATGCCATTGTGGGATTTGTATCGTTTACCGTGATCGTGCTGGGTGCGAAAATGCTGCGAGCATTCATCCGGCGTGACGAAGACTTCTACGGCTCAGATGGTGTGGATTCTGAGGAATACCCTGACGCCGGTACCCAGCGTTTGTCACATGAGCAATTTGACGGGGACTCCATTGCCACGTTGCGCGCTCAGATACTTGGCGACGAAAAGGTCGCAGATCAAACGATCGGTGCGAATGATCACAAGGGCGGACAGGCATCATGAGTACCCTGTTAGCGCCACCGTTCATCTACCTGTTTGCGGCGCTGTTGTGTCCTTTGCTGGCACCGCGCTGGCGTGCTCTGTTGTTGCTTGGTACGCCGTTTGTTGCACTGGCGATGCTACTCACGTATTCAATGGGCAATCACGCGGTAGTCTCGGTTGTCGGGTTTGATCTGACATTTGTACGTGTTGATAAGCTGTCTTTGATCTTCGGTATCATTTTCTCGATTGCGGCGTTTCTGTCGGGGCTCTATGCCTGGCATGTGCGTGACACGGTACAGCAGGTGGCAACACTTGCCTACGCGGGTTCTGCGATCGGTGGTGTGCTTGCCGGCGACCTGATTACGTTGTTCCTGTGGTGGGAAGGCACAGCTTTGGCGTCAGTGTTTCTGATCTGGGCGCGGCGTACTCCAGCGGCCTACTCAACGGGTATGCGTTATCTGATTGTGCAGGTGCTCTCCGGTGTCCTGCTACTGGCCGGCCTGCTGCTGCATTATCAGGATACGGGCTCCATTGCGTTTGGGAGCCTTGGCCTTGTCAGCCTCGGCACCTGGTTGATTTTTCTATCGTTTGGTATCAAGTGTGCGTTCCCGTTTCTACACAACTGGTTGCAGGATGCCTATCCGGCAGCCACCGTTACCGGCACGGTAGTGCTCTCAGCGTTCACCACCAAGATGGCCGTCTATGCGCTGGCCCGCGGCTACGCTGGCACTGAGATACTGATCTATATCGGTGCGGCGATGACACTGTTCCCCATCTTCTTTGCTGAAATTGAAAACGATCTTCGTCGGGTACTGGCCTATAGCCTTAATAACCAGCTTGGTTTCATGGTGGTGGGTATCGGCATTGGCACTGAGATGTCGTTGAACGGTACGGCGGCTCACGCGTTTTGTCATATCCTTTACAAGTCTTTGCTGTTCATGAGCGTAGGTGCAGTGCTCTATCGAACCGGAACATCAAAGGCATCGGAACTTGGGGGCTTGTACAAGACGATGCCGGTGACGATGATCTGTTGTCTTGTGGGTGCAGCTTCCATTTCCGCATTCCCTCTGTTCAGCGGATTCGTGTCAAAGTCGTTGATACTGGATGCTTCTGCTTCCAACGGCTACTACGTAGTCTGGATGGCGTTGCTTATCGCCTCTGCCGGTGTCATGAGCCATTCGGGTATCAAGATTCCGTACTTCACGTTCTTTGCACACGACAGCGGCAAGCGACCAGCCGAAGCGCCTATTCACATGCGCGTGGCCATGATCATCACTGCTGCCCTGTGCGTGATTATCGGGGTATTCCCGGGCCTGCTTTACAGCTTGTTGCCTTATGAGCTTGTCGACTACAAGCCCTACACGGTAGATCATGTGCTAGTGCAGTTTCAGTTACTGATATTTGCTCTGCTGGCGTTCGTCTTCCTGATGAAAACCGGTGTGCATCCGCCTGAAGTGCGTGCGACTAACGTGGATACTGATGTGGTCTATCGTAAGTTCATTCCGTCCATCTTTCCGATGATCAGTCGTGCTGTGATCAGCGCGAACAAGGGTGCGCGAACAGCAGCATTGAGCTTGCTGGGTAGTGGTCTGGGTGTGGTCGAACGTATCTCTAGGCCTGGTGCGCCACTTGCGCGAGGCTGGAGCGTGGCGAGCATGATGTTTGTAGTGATCGTGCTGATGTGTGTCTTGCTACTGGCTAACCTCTGGTAGGTCTTTGCCCCCGTCAGGTTCTGACGCTTTGTTCTTCCATGAAGAAGCCAGTTTGCCAGTGAAGACACCTGTAAAGGCATGGCTGGACAGGTTGTCGGCACCGGTTGTCGGCACAGGCGGGGTGGAAGCACCCCTAGGAGTTGTTGGCCTGATTCGAATGGCACTGCTTTAAGACCGTCGTCCTCGCGGAGGCGGGGATCTAACCCCAGTAGCTCTTGTGCTGATACAGTCGTATCTGTCGTCCCCGCGGAGGCGGGGATCCATCCTCGTACTTACAGGAATGTTATGTAATTGGACGAGGGGTCAGTGTTGCAGACGAGAGCGGTATGGTCGGGTTAGGAACCTTCTGGATTGAACTGCGAGTAGAAACCGAATGAGAGCTAGTAACTGCAGCATCGTAAAAGCCCACGGAAATAGGTTGAATCAACATATTCAAAAAAACCTATATAATTATTGATTCAAGAATGGAATAAGTATATTGTCTATGGATGTTGCAATCAGGTTGCTGATGCGGCCATACGATCGTTGCCATCCCAAGCTGGAGACAGGTGTGAAAAAACAAAGCGTTGTATTCATTGGGGCAGCAAGCGTGATGCTGTTTTGCTCGTCTCTACAGGCGGACACTATTGCGCCTGGTGATGTGAAAATCGACAATCTGCAAGTGGCTACCTCTCTGGTAGGCGCCCCTGGCGATCCAGTCGAAGGCCGCAAGACATTCGCCAACCGCAAACTGGGCAATTGCCTTGCGTGTCATGCGAATGCTGATCTTGCAGATCAACTCTTTCACGGTGAAGTAGGCCCCTCGCTGGACGGTGCTGGCGATCGCTGGACGACACAGCAACTACGAGCCATTGTGGTGAATGCAAAGGCGGTGTTTACCGACCTGACCGTGATGCCTGCTTTCTACTCATTGGAAGTCGGCGAGAATGTGCGGGACAGTCTGATTGGCAAAACGATTCTCTCTGCACAAGAGGTTGAAGACATCGTCGCTTATCTCACCACGCTTAAATAATCCTATACAGTGAAAAGCAGGAGTTCATGACAATGAATATCAGTAGAAGAACATGGCTATGCAGTAGCGCGGCTGCTGCTGCCACGGCGTTTTTTGGTGTTGCAGGTCGTGCATTCGCATCGCTTGAAGAGGTTGAAAAAGCCATAGAAGAATTCGGTGGAGGCGCTGCGGTTGAGGACGGTGGACCACTAAAGCTTAAAACACCCGAGATTGCTGAGAACGGCAATAGCGTTCCTGTCTCTTTTGAGGTTGATAGCCCCATGAGTGACGATGATTACGTGGAATCGGTCATGATCATTGCCACTGAAAATCCTAGCCCGGATGTGGCAACGTTTCACTTTTCTCCTGCGAGTGGTGTGGCTAAGGCGTCCACCCGAATGCGTCTGGCAAAAACACAGAACGTATTGGCCGTAGCCAAGACCAGCACAGGTCAGTTGTTCAAGGTCAATAACAACGTCAAGGTCACGATTGGTGGGTGCGGCGGTTAATGCCGTGTTTAATCCATTGATTTAACGATTGCTTAAGGAGACGCCACATGGCAGCCAAGAAACCCCGTGTAAAAATACCCAAGAGTGTCGCTGCTGGCGACATTATCACTATCAAGACTCTGATCAGTCACAAGATGGAATCCGGTCAGCGAAAGGACAAGGAAGGTAATCCTATCCCGCGCGATATCATCAACCACTTTGAAGCTGCCTTCAACGACAACGTGGTGTTTTCAGTTGATATTGATCCTGCCGTGTCGGCCAACCCCTACCTGGAGTTTTCTGCTCAGGTAGATGAGGCTGGAACGTTCACCATGAAATGGACCGATGATGCGGGTGAAATCACTGAATACAGTCAGGACGTTGCACTAAAGGGATGAGCTGAGGGTTGATACGCGGGTATTCAGTATGGATTCGTGTACCAAAGACCCGGTTTGCCTACTACGTCATTTGTCGTTAAAACCCTTTTGCGGAGAAAACCCTTGAGCAAATTACCCGTACCTCTCGTCGTCGCCATAACCCTGACTGCTGTTACTGCGACGATGGTCTTTGCAGATCCTGTTGACGATACGTTGCTCATCGATGGCGAACTGGAGATGACCACGCGGACCACGTCGGTGGACGGTCATCCGCTATCAGAGGTCATTTCCGGTTGGCACTACCGCTCTGAGGATACGCGTCTGCTGGCACAGGATTCGTTTGATAATCCCGGCATGCTGGGTGTGGAAGAAGGGGAAGAGATCTGGAATACCGTTGATGGCACCTTGGGAAAGTCCTGTGCGAGTTGTCATGATGATGCAGCTGTGTCCATGGCTGGTGTTGGGGCGTCTTTTCCGAAGTGGAGCGAGACACTGGGCAAACCTGTTAATGTCGAATTGCAAATTAATCACTGTCGCGTGGAAAATATGGGCGCAGAGGCATACCCATTCGACAAAGGCGGACAGAAGCCGCTCACTGCGTACATCAAGAACCAGTCACTGGGTCAACCTGTGGCACTTGATCTGAATGCGGGTGAGATGCAAAAGTGGTGGGAGCAGGGTAAAGAGACCTACTACAAGAGAACAGGCCAGCTGGACCTGTCGTGTGCCTCATGCCACGAAAAAAACAACGGTAACTATATTCGGGCAGATCACCTGAGTCAGGGCAATGTCAATGGCTTCCCAACTTACCGTTTAAAGCAGAGTAATCTGGTCTCATTGCACAACCGGTTCAGAGGTTGTATCCGTGATACCCGGGCTGAGTTCCCGGCAGCATTCTCCGATGAGTTGATGGGACTTGAGGTCTATACAACATGGCGTGGCACAGGTCTGTCTGTAGAAACACCTGCTGTCCGCCAATAGTTGATGCTCGCGTGAACGGCAACGAATAGACACACTCCGTAAACGGGTCTGGTCTTATGCTCTCAAGACGTGAATTTCTGCAAGCAGCAGCAGCCAGTGCCGTCTTTACGGGCGTATCGGGCAGCTTGCAGCAGGCCGTGGCGCAACAACGGCTAACGCAAGACGATCTACTGTCGTTTGATTCCACGGGGCAGGTGACGCTACTGCACATTACCGATTTACATGCGCAACTGGAACCGGTGTACTTCCGCCCGCCAGACACGAACATCGGGATAGGCGACTACGCGGGTATTCCCCCTCACCTCGTCGGGCAGGATTTCCTGTCGCATTTCGACCTTGAGCCTGGAAGCGCCCTGGCTTATGCACACACTATGCTCGACTACGTGGAGCTGGCGCGAACCTATGGTCAGCTGGGTGGACTGGATCGTACAGCCACTCTCATTAAAGCCATTCGAGCCGAACGCGGCGACAATAGCGTCTTGTTGCTTGATGGTGGCGATACCTGGCAAGGCTCTTATACATCTCTTAAAACAGACGGCCAGGATATGGTTGACTGTCTGAAACTACTACAACCTGATGCCATGGTGGGTCACTGGGAGTTCACTCTGGGTGCGGATCGGGTGATGGAAATCATCGATGAGCTGGGTTACCCGTTTCTTGCCAGCAACATAGTCGATGTAGACTGGGAAGAACCGGTTTTTGAAAGCACAGCAATGCACTCGGTGGGTGGTGCACGTGTGGCGGTTATTGGTCAGGCGATGCCTTATACACCAATCGCTAATCCGCGGTGGATGTTCCCTGAGTGGTCTTTCGGTTTACGTATCGAACGGCTGCAGCAGAATGTTGAAGCGGCACGGGCGGATGGTGCGGAAGTGGTTGTATTACTGTCGCACAACGGATTTGATGTCGATCGCAAGTTGGCATCCGTCGTTCCCGGTATTGATGTGATTCTGACCGGCCATACGCATGATGCTATTCCAGAAGCGGTCAGGGTAGGCAACACGCTGATTCTCGCCAGTGGCTCCCACGGTAAGTTTCTGGGCCGTGTTGATCTTGAAGTCAAGAACGGTAAAGTCACGGACTACAACACCACCCTGATCCCCGTCTTCGCAGATGTTATTGAGCCTGACAAGGAGATGCGCAGCAAGATCGATGAAGTGCGTGCACCCTATGCAGACGAGCTCAAGCGCGTGCTGGCGAAGACAGATGGATTGCTATACAGACGTGGCAATTTCAACGGGAGTTGGGATGATCTTATTTGCGAAGGGTTAATAGCTGAGCGTGATGCGCAGTTTTCACTCAGCCCGGGTTTTCGGTGGGGAACCACCTTGTTGCCAGGTAGCGATATCACGATAGAGGATCTTTACACACAAACATCCATGAGCTACCCGTCCGTCTATCGATTGGAATTTACCGGCGCGCAGATTCACGACATTCTCGAGGATGTTTGTGACAACCTGTTTAACCCCGATCCTTTCTTTCAGCAAGGTGGAGACATGGTCAGGGTAGGGGGCATGGGGTATACGTGCGAGCCTTCAGGATCCATGGGCTCGCGGATATCCAGCATGACAGATCTTGCTACGGGCGCACCTGTTGAAGCAGACAAGACCTATGTGGTGGCCGGTTGGGCGTCGGTTAATGAAGGCGTTGAAGGCCCTGCTGTTTATGATCTGATGGAAAACTACCTGTCGTCACTTGATGTGGTATCGCCCACAGTTAATGATGCAGTGAAGATTATCTAGTCCTGATAGTCAGGCACCGGTGTGGGTGAAGAATTTGTTTGATGTTTTAAAGTAGTGAGTAGTGAGTAGTGAGTAGTAGGTAAGGCATGGATGAAACCTGAAGTCGGCTCTCCAGATCTTTGGATAAAGACAACGCTACGTTTGAAGACCGCCGCTAAGCCGTGGCTATTGCTACCTCTTGCGGGCACACACATTCAAATATATGAATAATATATTTATAGATACCGTTCAACGGCCTATTCGGAGCACTTTTCAATGATCCATGATAGCTCTAACGATAAGAGTGTCGCGCCTATCCCTGGGAATTCACGTCGCTCCCTGCTCAAGAAAGGACTAGGGCTGGGAGGGCTCGTGGGAGCAACCTTGGCTGGAGCTCGCACTGCACAGGCAGTCAGTGGTGATCCGCTGATCACTGAAGTACAAGACTGGAACCGATACATGGGTGATGGTGTTGATGCAAATCCTTATGGATCGCCATCGAAGTTTGAGTCTGAGGTAGTTCGACGAGATGTTGCCTGGCTGACAGCCGATGCAAAGTCATCTGTCAACTTCACGCCGTTGCACGCACTGGATGGAATCATCACGCCCAACGGTCTGTGTTTTGAACGACATCATGGCGGCGTGGCGCACATTGCTCCCATTGATCATCGGTTGATGATCAATGGGCTAGTCGATACACCGCTGGTTTTCACCATGGAAGATATAGCACGATTTCCTCGTGAGAACCGAACCTACTTTCTGGAGTGTGCAGCAAATTCTGGGATGGAGTGGCGCGGTGCTCAGCTTAATGGCTGTCAGTTCACTCACGGTATGGTTCATAACGTCATGTATACCGGTGTTCCTCTGAAGCATCTGCTTGCCGAGGCTGGCGTAAAAACGCGGGGTAAATGGTTATTGCCGGAAGGTGCAGATCCTGCGCATATGACACGCTCCATTCCTCTGGAGAAAGCCATGGACGATTGTCTGGTGGCATTCAAGATGAACGGAGAATCGTTACGCCCTGAGCAAGGTTATCCACTGCGGCTGGTGGTACCCGGATGGGAAGGCAACATGTGGATCAAGTGGCTTCGCCGTATCGAAGTGGGTGATCAGCCGTGGCATCATCGTGAAGAGACGTCCAAATACACCGATTTGCTGGCAGACGGGCTGGCGCGTCGTTTTACCTGGGAGATGGATATCAAGTCTGTCATTACCAATCCCAGTCCACAAGCGCCGATACTGCATGGCAAAGGCAGAACCGTTGTTACCGGCCTCGCCTGGTCAGGTCATGGCAAAGTCAAGCGAGTGGATGTGTCTGTGGATGGTGGTCGGAACTGGACCACAGCCCGTCTGGACGGGCCTGGCTTCTCTAAGTCGTTACACCGGTTCTATCACGAATTTGATTGGGGTGGTCAGGAGATGTTTCTGCAAAGCCGCGCCATAGATGAGCGAGGCAATGTACAGCCAACCAAGAATGCGTTGCGTTTAGCTCGAGGTGAGAACTCGATTTATCATAACAACGGTATACAAACCTGGCAGGTTCGACCGGATGGTTCGGCTGAGAATGTGGAGATATCCTGATGAGTGATGGAACACGTTGGCTACAGTCTGTTCTGGTGACAGTACCGGGAGAAGTCAGAAAATTCAGCCTCTTGCTGTGCGCGGTAGTGGCCACTGTCGTATCGCCTCTGTGTCAGGCTGATGCAAACGCAGGGAAAGTACTGTTCAGTCAATGTGCTGGATGCCATGCCGTCGGCCCTGATGCAACCAACCGATTCGGGCCTCAATTGAATGGCTTGATGAGCCGCGGGGCTGGTGTGGCTGACGGTTTCGATTATTCAGCCGTGTTCAATCAAAACGTGTCCGAAGGATTGAAATGGAATGATGTGACGCTGGATGCGTATCTGGCTTCCCCCATGAGCTATATGCCGGGTACCAAAATGGCGTATCCGGGTTTGCAATCCAGTGAGGCGCGCAGCAATATCATTGCCTATCTGGCCACCATCAACATTGATGGGCGTGTTGAAGAGGGAACAGGCACGACTTCGGAAGCCGCGATTACTGTTAAACAGGCCGAAGAGGTCCGACCTTTGGCCATCGATGTGCCCATTCCTGAACATGGCGTTCTTCACTTGGGCAGACTGGCTCTGGAAGATGAAGTGGTCGCCTGGGATATTGACGTACGACCGGATGGGTTGGGATTACCCGCAGGTGCGGGTTCTGTTGAAGCGGGAGCTGAACTGTACGACGTTCAATGCGCAAGTTGCCACGGCGTGTTTGGCGAGGGTGAAGGTCGCTGGCCGATTCTCGCTGGCGGACAAGACACGCTTACCGAAGAGCGTCCTGAAAAAACGATCGGTTCTTATTGGCCTTATCTCTCTACCGTATATGACTATGTGCGCAGAGCCATGCCGTTTGGCAACGCCCGATCGTTGTCTGATGACGACGTCTATGCACTCACGGCTTATCTGTTGTACCTTAATGATGAAGTTGATGAGTCGTTTGAACTGAACGCTGACAATTTTTACTCTATCAGATTGCCCAACGAAGCCAATTTCATTGCTGACAGCCGATCTGATGAAAGCTGGTTCGAAGCCTCGGTTGAACCGTGTATGAGTGATTGTGTAGAAGGTAAAGCTGCCGTTGCTCAACGTGCTCGTGTTCTGGATGTGACTCCTGATGGTGAGTAAGTTGCGGGTTGAGTTTTTAGACTGGAGCATCAGTTTTGCAGAATTGACCTGTTTTGAATCGTATTTCTGATTATGGGCGAGGTTTAAGTTGACTTTTATCAAGCAACATACGAAAGCACGGATACAACAGCGGGTGGTTACTCGATTGTGGTTTGCGGTAACGATTTGCATTGCGACGGGTGTGTATGCGGGTTCCGATACGAAGGGGGTAAAGATCAATAACGTTGAGTTGCAGAAGACAGCTCTTCAGCAGAAACAGGCGGCCTCAACTATCGAGTCTGTCGATATCAATGAAATCGTCCGTATTCTTGCCCTATCTGATGATATTGAATTTGGTGAGTATCTGGCAGGCGAGTGCACAGCGTGTCATTTGCCGGTAGCGGCATCTGATAGCGTAGTACCCGTAATTCATGGGGTAGACCCTACGTATCTGGTGCAGGCCTTACTGGAGTATCGCGCAGGTATTCGCTCCAATGTTTCCATGGCTCAGGTGGCCAAGGGGCTGGATGATGAAGAGGTTGCCGCATTGGTAAAATTTCTGACGACATACGAAAAGTAAGACGCACACTGACAGGTAACAACTCAAGAGGATAACCATGAAAACGATGACACGGCGTAAATTCAACACACTGGCAGGACTGGGAGCAGCATCCATGCTAGTACCGCCAGCGTTAATGGGACAAGGCAAGCCCAGAGTAGTCATTATTGGAGGCGGAGCAGGTGGGGCTACTGTTGCACGCTATCTGGCCAAAGATGCCAAGGGTGCTATCGATGTCACACTGATCGAAAATTCCAGGCAGTACACAACCTGTTTCTTTTCCAATCTGTACGTGGGTGATGTGCGCAATTTTGAATCGATCACTCACCGCTATGACACGCTGGCTGCGATGGATGGGCTGACCGTTATTCATGATATGGCAACGCAAATTGACCGGGATGCCAAGACAGTGTCAGTAGCCGGTGGGGCGAGTGTGCCTTACGATCGTCTGGTCGTGTCGCCCGGTATTGACATGATCTTCGATAGTGTTCCCGGCTACTCGGCAGAAGCTGCCGACATTGCGCCGCATGCCTGGCAAGGTGGACCTCAAACTGAACTCCTGAAGGCAAAACTCGATACATTGGAGAATGGTCAGAACATAGTCATGGTTGCTCCACCTAATCCTTACCGTTGCCCACCAGGACCGTATGAGCGTGTTTCGATGATGGCACACATGCTCAAGACCAAAGGTTTCACTGATAGCACGATTACCATTCTTGATACAAAACCGAAATTTTCCAAACAAGGTCTGTTTGTGGAAGGTTGGGAGGAAAACTACCCGGGAATGATTGAGTGGATTCCCCCTGAAATACACGGTGGCATATTAGGTGTAGACGCCATTGCCGGCACGGTGGAAACAGACTTCGATACCTTCGAAGGTTCTCTGCTTAATATCATCCCTGCACAAAAAGCAGGTGTTATTGCAGCGGATGCTGGACTAGCGGATGACAGCGGTTTCTGCCCGATCGTTGCGGAGTCCATGCGTTCGACAATGGATGATTCCATTTTTGTCATTGGTGATGCCAGCATAGCGGGGGCCATGCCCAAATCGGGTTATTCGGCTAATAGCCAGGCTAAAGTTGCTGCATTGAATATTCGCGGTGATCTCACCGATTCCCGAGTATTCAAGGCAAAGTACGCTAACACCTGCTGGAGTCTCATCTCACCAGAAAACGGGGTCAAGGTAGGTGCGCAATATGAGGCTGGAGAGGATGGAACAATCGTTTCAACCTCATCGTTTGTCAGTCAGACTGGTGAGAGCGCGGAGCTTCGATCTGCAACTTATGATGAGTCGGTCGGTTGGTACGATTCCATTACCGCTGACATGTTCGGCTAATCAACTCCATCGGAGCTCGCATGCAGACACGTCGCCAGTTTGTTCAAAATCTTGCGGCTTTGACCAGCGCTACGGTATTGCCGTCAGTCAATATCCGTTCAGCTCTGGCGGCGAAAGTGGCAGCGATGCGCCCATTGGGTGATGGCGAAATCTGGTCAATAACGGACGGGCAATTGAACACATTATTGTCGCCTCGTGAATAGCCCGGCAAGCCAGCCGAACGGAGCACCTTCCAGTAACCAGGACAACCCGGTACGAGCACCAAGCAGAATGCTGAGAAAGACAACCGGTGCCGAGATGCTCAGCAAGGAGAAAGCAGAGACACCTTGACCCATCGTGCAGCCGGCAGCGAGCACACCTCCGCAGCCCATCAATACCGCACCGCCGAGATGTCGCCGCAGTTCACGAGCATCATCACAGGCCTCCCAACGAACATCTTTGTTTATCACCGCCACGCACACAGCGCCAAGGATGACGCCCACGGTCAGTCCAACACCGTAGTCTGGAATCTGTGATAAGGAAAACACGATTGATTGTAAAAGCTGGCCTGGCGGAAGCACAAAGGAGGCTGATTCAAGCTGAACAGGTTCGTAGAGGATGTTGCCAAGCTGCGAGGTGATCAGCCATCCCAGGGCAACACACAGTCCGATCAGGCCACCACTGGCGACACATGAGCCGCTGGCTCGGAAGTGGGCATCTTTGAATACCCAGTAGAGCATAAGACCTGCACACACAATAACGATGGGCCAGTACAGAGGAGCGCCCAGCCATTGGGCGAGTAATGTCGGCAGGGACTGGTTGTCATAGCCGGACAAGTCTATGGCTATTGGCTCAATGATGTTCTCACGTGCGATGCCAATCAACCCACGCTGTGTACTGAGTGCGGTAAGGCCGAGAGTGATGACAACAATCAGGGATTGCAGGCTGCCACCACCGAGCCTGACCAATGCGCCAAACCCGCAGGTACCTACCAGAGCCATGCCAACACCGAACATGATGCCGCCCAGCACGCTGCCGAGCAAACTGAAACGAGGTAACAGATAGAAGCTTTCGTCAACGTTAATGACATCAAGCACCACCATGGCTTGAGTCAGGACGATAGCGCTCGCCGCGGCAAGTACCCAGGCACGCAACCCGTTACTGTCCTGAGCGTACCAGTGTTTCTCTAACGCGGTAAGGGTGCAGAATCTGAAATATCGAGCCGTCGCGCCAAGCAGCATGCCAACCAGTAGGCCGGCACCGGGTAAGATCCAGGCCGACTCCAGATTCACGGATTCCTGACGGGCTTGCAGAACAGATCGTAGAGTGACTCGATGATACTCTGAACTTCACTATCCACGATACTGTAGTAGATCTGACGGCCGTCACGTCGAGCAGAAACCAGCTTTTCAAGCCTTAAACGGGTTAGCTGCTGAGAGACGGCGGCCTGCGAGAGCCCAATAGTCTGTTCCAGCTCTGACACTGACATCTCCCTTTCGGTCAGCAGGCACAGGATCATCAGCCGGGTCTCATGAGACAGGGCTTTCATCAACTCACTGGCTCGCCTGGCTTGCTGTTGCAGCAATGCCAGTTCGTCCTGCGTGGAGCCCTTGCTGAGACTCGGTAGTGCCATGGGTTCAGAGCCTTGGATGCAATGGTCAGGTGGTTTTCGTCAACAGCAAGATGAAGGTGATGTCCTTTTTCCATCACTGCAATGTCAGGGTGAGGTCGCAGGGTTTGCGCACTCACCTGATGTTGATCTTTGAGTCCAATTATGAGGGAATAGTGCGTACTGTGCCAGCAACAATCGAGTTACAACGCGACTGTCGCACGGGTATATAGCGAAACCATCACAGTGACAGGTTGTCTTCGGGCGCAAATGTTGCCGCAGGTAAAGCGTTTTGTTCGGTGCCGGATTTATCAGCCTGGGTTGCTCGGCCGACACAAATAGCTTTTACCGGCAGATATCTAACCTTCTTGAGGGTGCTCGCCAGCCTATCGACTGCTGCTGTTTCACGGAACATGTTGCATCATAATTGAGAGATCTCAGTCTGCTAACAGTTCGTACCAATTATGATAAAAGTAGCGCTCTGTGACGTCTGAGCTACACTTAAGACTGTAATATTCTGCTTGTCCGATCGACAAAAAACTCAGTGGGCAATGTACGAATGCCGACGAGGAGTTGCGTTTCTGCTGATCAAATTTTGTTTAAAACACGATGCTTCAAATAACGTTCACTGAGCGTCAGTGTCCTGTCAATCACGGTAGTCAGTCTCTATGAATCCAGCAATTGCTTTTTTGATCAGTATGACTTTCCTGATCTCGGTAGGTGGTTTGTTCGTCATGGTGTGGGGCCTGGCGAACGATCAATGGGGTGATGGGCAGGCAGCAGCCAAGACCATTTTTGCTGAAGGTGAGGTAGGCAAGGGGGAGGATCCGGCACGCAATGGCCCGAGGCGTCCGGAGCTTCAGGAAGAAAACACCACCAAGGCAGAGTTTGAGGCAATCGATCAGGGAGAACTGACGGCCCGACGCGTTTTCGACCGCTCAAGCCGTCAGCCCGTACTGTGGTGGTTGACGTCATCCATTGTCTGGCTGTTGTTAGGATCTTTGTTTGGCGTTATTGCCTCTCTCAAACTACACATGCCTGACTGGTTGGTGGGTGATGCTGTACTGACGTTTGGACGTATTCGTCCGGCACATTTAAATGTGGTGGCTTACGGCTGGGCATCCATGGCAGGTGTGGGTGTCGGGCTCTGGCTGGTGCCGCGTCTATTCAAGACTGAACTGGCTGGTGGCCGCTACGCAACCTGGGGCGCCATTTTGTGGAATCTGGGTATGGCAAGCGGCACCATCGCGCTACTGGCAGGTTTCAGTGACGGGCTGGAGTGGCTGGAGTTCCCAAGCGAAATAGACGGTCTTCTGGTAGTGGGTGGTGCTCTCGCCGCTGTGCCTCTGATCATGACGGTGCTGCGGCGTCGTGTTCATCACCTGTATGTGAGCTCCTGGTACCTGATTGGTGCTTTGGTGTGGTTTCCGATGTTGTACATCACCGGTAACCTGCATCATCTGTTCACCGGTACCGAGCAGGGTGTTCTTAACTGGTGGTACGCGCACAATGTGTTGGGCTTGTGGATGACGCCATTGGGTCTGGCCGCAGCGTACTACCTGATTCCTAAAATTACTGGCACGCCTATCTATTCCTACACGCTGTCGCTGGTCGGTTTCTGGGCGCTGGCCTTGTTCTATAGTCAGGTGGGCGTACACCACTTGATTGGTGGGCCGGTACCGACGTGGCTGGCAACGCTGTCTATCGTGACCAGCGTCATGATGGTGATCCCGGTGGTGGCTGTTGCGGTGAATCATCACATGACCGTGCTGCCAAAATGGCGCATGGTCCTGTCCTCACCCACGCTTCGCTTCGTGGTGCTCGGCGCCATGATGTACACCTTCGCCTCGGTTCAGGGTTCTATTGAAGCACTGAGAACGGTCAACACGGTGACGCACTTTACTCACTACACCGTGGCACATGCGCACATGGGTGTTTACGGCTTCTTCTCATTCATCCTGTTTGGATCCATCTACTTCATCATGCCGCGCCTACTTGACTGGGAATGGCCTCATACATGGGCTATCAGCGCGCATTTCTGGCTGGTGTTCATCGGGTTTGGTGTGTACTTCTGGCCATTGTCTGTGGGTGGATGGTTACAGGGACTGGCCATGCTCGATGCCACAAGACCCTTCATGGAATCCGTGACGCTGACCATGCCTTATCTGCAGGCAAGATCGGTCGGCGGAATCATGATGACGTTGGGGCATGTCATTTTTGCCAGCCACTTCTTTCTGGTTTTAAGACGTGAAGGTCCTTTGCGCGATGCACCACCCACGCTTTCATTAGCCCGGTTTGTCGGTGGCGGAGGTCAGTCATGACACGCGCGCTAGGCATCATTGCCGGTACTGCTCTGATATTGCTGTTCGCCACATTACTTCTGGTAGTGATGCCTACATTGCAGTTGCAGACGGGCGAAAATCCGCCTGATGCGCTTCAGCCCTGGACAGAATCGGAGCTTGCAGGGCGTGGACACTACATCTCGCTGGGTTGTATTTATTGTCACAGCCAGCAGCCGCGTGATCCGTCTCAAGCGCCTGATACTGCACGTGGTTGGGGGCGTGCTTCCGTACCCAGTGACTACAGCTACGACAAGCCACATTTGCTGGGTACGATGCGCACCGGGCCTGATCTTTTCAACATCGGTGCTCGTCAGCCGAGCGTTGATTGGCACATGACGCACCTGTATCAGCCGCGAGCGGTGTCGCCGGGCAGCAACATGCCGGCGTACCCGTTCCTGTTCAGAAAGACCGACTATCTGGGCGATCAGGTGGAGGTCAAAGTTCCGCGTAAGTATCTGCCCCCGTTGTCAGATCGATACATCGTGCCTACCCAACAAGCGACGGAGCTGGTGGAATACCTGTTGTCGATGGACCACACCTATCCGGCTGAAGAGCTACCGGTGGCCGTACCGGTTCCAGCCGATGCCACCGAGGCTGGTAATGAGAGTGAGCCCCTGTCCATGGGAACTCCTGCTGTCGGAGATTCGGCGTCTATGCAAAACAGGGTCAGCGCACGATGAGCAGTAACGACCCCTCGAATAACAACGATTCTTCAGAGCTCGACGAATCGGTCAAGAAAGAACGACTCTACGACAACTCGGTCAACACAGACCGGGCATACGAGCGTGAAAACTACGAACCTGAGGAGCTGTCTAATCCGCTACCCCGATGGTTTGCGATCATGTCGGCAGGTTTCGTCATGTGGGGTTTCGGCTACTTCTACTTTCAGGGCGTGGTGCCTGCGGATGCAGGTGATAGCAGAACAGCGATAGCGCCGGCAGGCTCAGGCCCGGTTGATGGCAAAGTTGTTTACGCAGCTAATTGCGTCGCCTGCCATCAGGGCACGGGTCTGGGTATCGCTGGCGCATTCCCACCGCTGGCAGGTGCAGAATGGGTGCTGACAGATCCGCAGATACCTGCACAAATTTTACTGCACGGTATGCAAGGTCCTATCGAGGTACTTGGTCAGAGTTACGCGGGCGTTATGCCCGTCATGTCACACTTATCAGATGGCGAACTGGCTGCGGTGCTAAGTTACATTCGCTCGGACTGGGGCAACACAGCCGAGCCGGTTACCCCTGAGTGGTTTGCCGAGCAGCGGGAACGCTTCCCCGATCGTGGTCCCTGGGAAGGTGGCGCGGAGCTGATCGCAGAGTTTGGGGAGCCGGTAGTACCCTAGCGTGGACTATGCATGAAACGCCGAATCCTTTCAGGAGTAGTCCGGGTGAGATACCCTGTAGAGTCCTGTCCATTTCAAACACGTGGATATCATTGAACTGGGCGGTTCTCTGCATGACGTTCAAGACAAGTGACTGGCGAACTGTGGTGATCTACATGAAAAGACTTTTTAAGACTACAAGAGCCCTCCACGAGATTCCCTGTTGAGCGCTGAGCTTAGTGAAACAGCGGAAACTGCGTTCGCGGTGGACGGCATGTTCTGTGGTGGCTGTGCATCGACTGTCGAGCGTGCGTTAAAGCGACTTCCAGGCGTGCACGGCGTGTCCGTGTCGTTTCTGAGCAACAGTGCGTTCGTGACGCACAATCCGCAGCAGGTGAGTGCCGAAGAACTGGCAAGACGGCTTGTTACACTGGGCTACGAAGCTCATTCACTCGATGACGCTCAATCTGATCGCTCATTATCGACGTTCCAGCGTTCTCATCAGATAAGGCTGGCAATTGCTATCGGATTTGGCCTGTGGGTCATGATGGCCAGCATGGCACGCTATCTCACGGAACTGCCTTCAGAGCGTTTTGAATGGCAAGTTGCAATAGCTGCCGGATTATTTTCGCTGCCAGTACTGCTGTACTCTGGCATGCCTTTCTTCAAGCTGGGTTGGCGTGGCATTGTAGTGCGAGCACCGGGCATGGAAACCCTGATACTGGTGGCAACGGTAGCGGCGTTAACCGGTTCGTGCATCGAGTTGTGGCAGGGTGGAAGCCATGTGTGGTTCGAAGTACCGGTCATGCTGATTGTGTTCCAGTTAGTGGCGCGGCTGACCGATTTCGGTGCCCGACGGCGTGCTGCCGATGCGGTTCGTTCCATGCTTGACCTGTCACCCGAAACCGCAAGGCGGATAGAAGGATCGGTATGGATTACGGTCGCGGCCAACGAGCTGGCTGTCAATGATGTGATTGAGTCTCGTGCCGGTGAGCGGATTGCCGGAGACGGCGTCATCGTTCAAGGTGATGCGCTACTGGACACCTCATTGCTTACGGGTGAGTCGTTACCAGAAACAGTGACTGTCGGTAGTGAAGTGCTGGCCGGTACGCTCAATACCAACGGCTCAGTGCACATTCGAATTACTGCTGCGGGTAAAGAGCGAACGCTGGATCAACTGGCCGCCACGGTGGGACGTGCATTGAACAGTAAGAGTGATCTGATGAGGCTTGCAGATCGTGTTGCCGGGTGGCTGGTGCCTACCATCACGGTAGCTGCTGTTTGTGCATTCGGGCTGGCGTTGTTTCAAGGTGATACGTCAGCAGAAGCGTTGTCACGTGCGCTGGCTGTGCTGGTGGTCAGTTGCCCGTGCGCGCTATCACTAGCCGTGCCGCTCGTTATATCGGTAACGGCTGCCCATGCAGCAGGTAAGGGAATTGTACTGAGAGATCCGGCCTCCATTGAGCATGCTGCGCGCATCGATACCGTGCTGATAGATAAGACCGGTACGCTGACGGAAGGCAAACTTGCTGTGAGTGCGATAGTGGGATCTGCACATCATGACCCGCTTTCAACCCTGCGTCTGGCGGCGTGGGCAGTGGCAGGCTCAAACCATCCACTGGCCCGTGCGATCACCTCTCATGCCAATCAGGTACTGACGACCCCGATGAGTGCCGAACAGATACTGGAACCTGAAAATAGACTTGAACGTGCAGGGTCGGGTGTGCGGATTTCCTGTAGTGATGGTGCCGTTGTTCTGGCAGGATCACAGGCGTGGCTAAAGGCGCACAACGTTCTCGATATTCCCGATGCGCTAGATGACACGCGAAGCCGGGTTCTGCTTGCCCGCAATACTGAATTCGTGGGTGCGATTGAATTATCGGATACTGTGCGTAGTGACGCGACAGCGCTTCTTGATGCGATTCGATCTGCTGGCATGACGCCTGTACTGGTTAGCGGAGATACAACCGGTTGCGTGGCAGCTGTTGCAGACCAACTTGATCTGACGTGGCATGCGCAGATCAATCCTGAGGGTAAGCGCGAGCTGGTTGATCAGCTTCGTGAACAAGGCCACGCCGTGGCATTTGTCGGTGATGGGCTTAACGATGCGTTGGCTTTGGCAGCAGCTGACGTGGGCATTGCCACGCGTGATGCCAGCGACCTGGCAAGAAGTGCTGCGTCGATCTCGATTCTTCAAGGTGGGCTGAATAGAGTTGAAGGCACGCTTTATTTATTGCGACGGGCTGCGAGGATACTCCGGCAAAATCTGTTCTGGGCTGTACTCTATAACGGCGTATTGTTACCGGCGGCCGTACTGGGTTATGTGCATCCGGTGATGGCAGCTGTGGCGATGATGCTAAGTGCGTCGTCTGTATCGATTAATTCACTGCGCTTGGCGCGCTGATACAGCCGCATCGAGGTGAGTGTAGAAGGATTGGGCAGTATGGATAAGCCAATGGTCTAACCGCTTCTCCATGGGTTTTTCGTTGTTGTAAATTTCGGCAGGATTACTGACTACCTGTCATAGCCAGATAGTTCTCGTGGAGCGTTGCTACTTGCGCCTGAGTCTCTTCCTTGGTTAGTGAGTTATCAATAACATCATCGGCTACGTCCAGTCGCTCCTGACGCGTTGCCTGTGCGTTGAGAATCTGTTGAGCCTGCCAGCTGGAACTCCCATCGCGTATCGACAGTCTTTGTATCTGTAGTGCCTCCGGCACATCGACAACAACGATGCGATCGAACCGCTTTTGCTGAGTAGTCTCGACTAACAAAGGTACGGCGTAAACAAGATAAGGGTAGGCAAGCTGTCTGGCAGCATCAATACGCGTTTCAGACAATTCCCGTATCTGTGGATGTAACGTGTTGTCTAGAAATTCTCTTTCCTGCGGGTTGGCAAAAATGATGTCTCGCAATGCGCGGCGATTCAGCGTTCCTTCGGGAGTGAGAATAGAGTTGCCAAAATGGATTGTCAGTTGTGTCAGGCCATTGGTACCCGGTTTTACAACTTCTCTGGCTAGCTGGTCAGCATCCATAACGGGTGCGCCATGCGTCTCGAAACAATCAGACACGTATGTCTTGCCACTAGCGATGCCGCCAGTGAGGCCAATCAACAACATCTGCATCTCCTTGTTTTTCGAAAATCTCTTGCCCGAGCAGGGATTGCCTGTTACCGATTTTCCCTCTGCCAGTGTAGCTCAGGCTATGCTAACAGGAGGGGAAGCTCTTCATCGGTAGTAGCCTTCGGCTGGGTGAGTTTTACCTACTGTATGAGTGTCTGCTCTGTTGGCTTGGCCAGTCGCGTTTCATTGGAACTGCGATTGTTTACCTCTGCACCGACAAAAGGCCTCAGCATGGCCACCTTGGAGTAGCCAGGATTTTGAGCCATGACATCATTCTTGATAGCGCTCGATGAGTTTCGAGAGTTATAAACAAGTTTGACAACACGTTTGCCCTTTGACTTCAGATAGCTTTCAACATTGAGGTTGTGCGGCTTACTTCCCCAATCTTCTCCAACAACAAAGATGTCTACATCCAGCTCCCTACAGGCAGTTACGTACTCAAGTTCATAGTAGGGGCGAACAATATCAACACAGCCAAGTGCCTCAAGCATCTTCAGACGTTGATCGAGCGGTCGCCAAGGCGTGTTCAATGATCTTCTTTGCGTCTGTGAGAGAGAGATCCATACAATAAGTGTGTGTCGTGAGATTAATCTATATTGCGCGTAAATTGATCAGAAGACTGATCAGTGTATCCAGCAATGTGTTTGTTGATAGTGGGGGCAATTTCAAGAAACAAACTCAAGGTGAGCTGATTTTTATCAGCCCTTCGCCCGCGAATGGAGTATGTACGCACAAGTGTCTGCCATACAGAGTCAGCCTATCGGAACCGCTATCGTCGGGCGATCAATCTGCTGGTTACCATCGGCGATCTGATGGCGACACGACGTACCGTCAGTCACGATCAATGTGTTATCCGGGGCGGCGCGCACGGCGGGTAACAGGTCAAGCTCAGTCTCTGTCTTCCAGAAACGTGTTGAGCTCGTCAAGCATGCGTTCGAGTTCTACGGTGTCTGCCTCATTGAGCTCATCACCGATACGTGCCGTCAGCTCATCTCGTCGCTCGATTAGCTGAGCAACTTTCTCGGCTTTAGCTTCGGCGGCCGCTTGAGCCTGCGCAATACGCTCCTGTTCAGCCTGTTTTTCCCGCTCTATTATCTGGGTCTTGATGGCCGTAGTGACCAAAGGCGATGACACCACATTGGGAGTCGGCTGCTCAAGGTTCAGGCGTTTCCAGGCAGGCTGGTACCGGTCATCCTGTAAGCCATCGATACTGTCTACCAAAGCGTTCACAAATCGCTGCGTCTGGTCGAACCTTACGCTGGGTTGTTGCCAGCGATAGACTGCCAGTATGGCGTCTACTGAGTAAGTCGGTATGGATTGACCCTCGTCTATCACACTAGATAAATCAGCTGATGTCAGGCTGGTCGGGGTGTAGATTTCTGAGAGTTCTTCAGATTCGTCAATCGCCATGATATGCAGATCATCTCCCAGTTCCAGTGTCTTGATGGCGTTGGCAGCTTCTAGATCATTACCTAGCTGGACGGCATCTGGCTCTCTGAGCAAATAGACCATGGCTGCCAGCTCACCAGACTTCAGTTTTTCGATTGCGGTGGCGTTGTCCACCTCTATATAGTCTGGCACGACGCCCAGTACATCAAACGCTATGGTACTGGTCACGTACTCGCCCGAACCCGGTAGGCCAAACCCGACCACCTGTCCCTCCAGGTCACGCATGGTGTTGTAATCCTTGTGGGCAATGATGACTATTTTTTCTTCACTGACTTTCGCGACACTGTGGACAAGACTTTTAATGATTGGGTAGTCGCCCTTGCGGCTGACATACTCGATAGCATCCGCCCTGACCAGCGCCAGGTCAACGCCTTTGAGATAGAGCAGGTCGTAGACGCTCTGCACATGATTCTTCCCCATAATGGGTACGATGCGTAAACCAGTGTCGTGCTCCAGCTCAGACTCCATGTTGTGGACTAGCTGATGAAACAGTTCTTCATGCGTAAAGACAACGCCAACCTTGTTGTCATTAACCCTTTGAGCTTCCGCCCGCGTGGGAATAGATATTTCTGAATGTGCCTGCGCTACCGTGCTAACGGTGGCGCACATCAGTAATGCCAAAGCGTACAGCCTGGACCATCGAAGACCTGTTTTCCCTTCAGACATGACATTCTCCAGGGTTCAGTATTGTCGGTAGTTGGTCCGTTGTACGCATCATTCGTTTTTGCTAGAAAATTCAGGCCGCATCTTAATATGTATGGACTGCGTTTGCTCAGCATCCATTCGCCCAGCTTTCGCGTCCAGTGAAAAGCGCGAAAAATCTACTCCCTGTGATACCAATCTGGCAATGATCGCTCTGCCTCGTTCCTGGCTGAGTTTCAGATTCTGCTTTGCATTATCGCTTTCGGAAGTGGCAACGGCAATCACGACTTCAATGTTCTCAAACAGAGACAGCGTGTCGGAGACCTCAGACAGTAAAGATGCAGCTGTGCTGGTGATCAACTTGCTGCCAGTTGCGAAGCTTAGTTGTGATGAAACGCTGGCTAGCGACTCCAGTGTCTCCTGCTGCGCAAGCGCCTGCGCTTGTCGTTCGACGTCGACAGAATCAATCATGGACGCCTCAATAACGAGTGAGCGTATCAAGTCAAGTTGAGACAGCGTGGCCGTCGGTTCGATTGAAGTGGTCGGTATATTGGCTGGTCGGGAGGGCAACATGTCCGTTTCTGCCGACGTGTTTTTCATGTCAGGAGCTGGCAGAATGGCAAGCACCGATTCTACCGAAGCAATAGTATCTTCCGCAGTCAGCCTGTTCCGGTGCGCGGGCAGTTCGGCCAGTACTAGAGGCTGTTCAGGTACAAGAGGTTCGGCCAGTGCAATAGGCTCTTCAGGTGCAGAAAGCTCGGTCAGTACGAGTGGATTGTCAGCTGAAGGTAGCTCAGTCAGTTCAAGAGGCTCGTCAGCTGTAGGAAGTTCGGCCTGCACAGAAGGTTCCTCAGCTGTAGGCAGTCCGGTTGCGGCAAGTGGCTCTGCCAATAAAGGCTCTTCGGTGTTAAACAGTGGCTCGGCAGGCAGAACTGGCTCGGTATCAAAAGACTGTTCTGCTGATGAGGGTAGTGAACCTGTATCGAGTGACCCTTCAGGTGTCGGTAATTCGCTCAGCATAAGGGGTTCTTTGAGCGCAGGCAGTTCGTCTGTCGCTAGTAGCGCCGCAGATACAGTCAGTTCGTCTGCCACAAGCGCTGCTGCCGGTACTGTTGCCTTGTCAACGACAAGAAGCTCTACTGGCTTAGGCCATTCAGCGGCAACCGCGGAACTTACTGCTACAGGCGATTCAGTACTAGCAGCCGGTACTTCAGACAAAAGTTGTTCTTCTGAGTCTGTTGGTACTGCGGGCGAAGGTAACTCACTGGACGCCACTAGCAGCTTGAGCTCCTTGGTGGGTACTTCAGCAGCGCTGGCAGCGCGTGAATTTACGCTTTGCAACGCAGAAGCTGACTTTGAGTGCAGTATCCAGCTGAAGAAAAGGGCGCAACTGACAACCGATGCAATCAGCATTAGCCAAACGCCAAGTGCGTCTGATTGCTTCATATTGATTTGCAGACTATCGTTCATGATCCCAGCTGAGTCTGTTACATCCGAACCCTATAGACGCTACAGTATCGAGTAATCGCATAAAAAATAAGCCCGTATGCGTAATAGTGCCGCGTGGCACCCTTGCTATCCTGATATTCCGGCAGTCTGGCTGTTATCCGATTTAATTACTTTACCCTAGTGATGCATAAAATTTCGAGTCCAGGAGCTTATAGAGCTGTATATAAGGCGCTGCACGGAGTTTTTACTGGATTGAGCTTAGTCACTCTAAGTGAGATCCAGAAAAAATGAGTACAGCGCCTTAGATGCTGCTATAGAAGCAGCGAAGCGGTTCTGGGCCGAAATTTTATGCATCACTAGGGTTTAGTTAAATTGACCGGCAACCCGGATTATTCCATGATTTGATTGACCGTGGCGGCACCTATGTTAACCGCAGGGTATGCATCAGATCAAGCGGGAATACGGCTCTGATTTGAACCGATGGCAAGTCACCAGAACTCATGTCAGTACGGCACTTAGTACGACACAATCAGGCAGATCTTAACGATTCACATTTTGCCGCCAGTGCAGTGATTCCCGCCCAGTCGCCAGCTTGCATCAAAGCTTTCGGGGCAACCCATGAGCCACCCACGCAGAGTACGTTTTTCATCGACAGGTAGTCGGGTGCTGTGTCCACGCTGATGCCGCCGGTGGGACAGAAAACGGTATCCGTGAAGGGGCCGCTGAATGCGTTGAGCAATTGCGGTCCACCGGCTTGTGAGGCAGGGAAAAATTTCAGCTCAGTAAAGCCACCATCGCGTGCGCGCATGATATCGGCAGGTGTCATGATGCCTGGCAACAATGGCATGTTGATAGCGTTGGCAGCCTTGCCCAGCTCTGTAGTGAATCCCGGGCTAACCGCGAACGTTGCGCCATGATCCTGAGCCTTCTTCAAGTCGTCACCATCCAGTGCAGTACCGACGCCAACCAGCGCCCCTTTAACGTCTGCCATGGCCCTCATGGCTTCCAGTGCTACCGGTGTGCGCAGTGTGACTTCCAGAACCCGAAGCCCACCCGCAACCAGCGCTTCAGCCAATGGCTTTGCGTGTGCTACATCATCAATAACTAGCACGGGAATGACGGGTGCAACTTGCATGAGTTCGCGAACATTCATCGGTATCGGGATTCCTGGGTCATTGTTATCAAACGAAAAAATGTAGAGTAAATCTGAGTGGTATTGCTATAAGTCCGTCATCCCTGTGAAGACGGGGATCCATCCCTGCATTAACACAGATTCCCGTTTTCGCGGGAATGACGTAATCGCCTTGATCGGACTCAATGCGGTGCCATTCGAGTTAATCTAAATAGCACTGCTTTAAGACCGTCGTCCCCGCGTAGGCGGGGATCCATCCCTGCATTAACACGGATTTCCGCTTTAGCGGTAATGACGTTTATCAGTTCTTGCGTATTGCGCACACCCACATTCGGACATTATGATGGTAGACGATCAATCGTCGAAAAGCGCAACGGCCCCCAGCTCTGCAGCACTGACATGATGCCGGAATGCGCTGAAAAGCTCGCGGCCCATGTTAATTGTCTTGCGGCTCAAGTCTGGCACAGCAACTTCGCGGTCAGACCATTCCTGTTCATCGACCAGCGCGTTCAGCTCACCGGTTTCGGCATCAAGCTGGATGAGGTCGCCGGTTTGTACCTTGGCCAGTGGTCCGCCGAGTACACACTCAGGCGATACGTGAATAGCCGCAGGTACCTTGCCCGAAGCACCCGACATACGGCCATCAGTGACCAGTCCGACTTTAAATCCGCGATCCAGTAACACACCAAGAATTGGGGTGAGTTTATGCAACTCTGGCATACCGTTGGCACGCGGACCCTGATAAGCAATGACGGCGATAAAGTCCTTTTCGAGCTCTCCGTTATCAAAGGCAACACGCAACGCATCCTGCGAGTGAAATACAATAGCGGGTGCTTCGATTATGCGGTGTTCTTCCTTCACAGCAGATGTCTTTATAACGGCTCTGCCCAGGTTGCCTGCGATGAGGCGCAATCCGCCATCGGCCTGAAACGGTTTGGCCGTACTGCTGACAATCGATTCGTCTGCTGATTTTTTCAAGCCATCGCGCCACGCCAGCGTGCCATCGTTCAGCCAAGGCTCTTGTGTGTATTGATACAGGCCGTCTGGTCCACCAATGGTCTGTACATCATTGTGTGCCAGGCCCGCATCGAGTAGCTCTCGGATAACCAGTGCCATGCCGCCTGCCGCGTGGAACTGATTGACGTCGGCTTGACCGCTTGGGTATATGTGGGTGAGCAGCGGGATAGCGTGGCTGAGGTCATCGAAGTCGTTCCAGTTAATGATGATGCCTGCTGTGCGAGCAATAGCGACCAGATGCAGCGTGTGGTTGGTGGAGCCGCCGGTGGCGAGTAACCCGATCAATGCATTGACAATCGATTTTTCATCCACCATACGGCCTAGCGGTGTAAATTCGTTACCACGTGAGCTGATAGCCAGAGCGCGCTGAGCCGCCGCTATTGTCAGCTCAGAACGCAACTCTGTCCCCGGATTGATGAAGGCGGCCCCCGGCAAGTGCAGGCCCATGATCTCCATCATCATCTGGTTGCTGTTGGCTGTACCGTAGAACGTACAGGTTCCCGGGCCATGATAAGAGGCACTTTCTGACTCAAGCAGTTCTTCGCGAGTAGCCTTGCCTTCAGCAAAACGCTGGCGTGTGCGAGCTTTGTCTTTATTGGGAATGCCGGTAGTCATTGGGCCTGCCGGGATGAACACAGCGGGCAGGTGACCAAAGGAGAGGGCGCCCATCAGCAATCCCGGCACGATCTTGTCGCACACACCCAGAAATACGGCAGAGTCGAAGACATTGTGAGATAACGCAATAGCGGTGGACATGGCAATGACATCGCGGCTAAACAGCGACAGCTCCATGCCCAGCTCCCCCTGTGTAACCCCATCGCACATGGCGGGCGTACCGCCCGCAACCTGTGCAGTGGCACCTACAGCTCTGGCAGCCTCGCGGATTTTTTCCGGGGCGTGCTCGTAGGGCTGGTGGGCTGAGAGCATGTCGTTGTAGGAGGTCACGATGGCCAGATTAGGCGCACGTTCTGCGTGCAGCACAATCTTGTCTCTGGTTGGGGCAGCCGCAAAGGCGTGGGCCAGATTGGTACAGCCCATCGCACCACGCTTGGGCGGCGCATCGGCAAGCTTGTCGATGCGTTCCAGGTAGGCGGCACGGCTTGGGCCGCTGCGCTCTATGATTCGTTGGGTGACGTCATCAACCGCATTACTCAATGAAGGCATGAAAGTTTCAATCCAGTGGTGTAAGCGAATTACCTAATTATGTCATATAAACATCGAAATGCCCGTATTGCAATGCAGCAAAATTACACCAGATTGTTTACCATGAGCCGCTATGGTGCCTCTGTCTCTTTTGTAGTAAAATTACACAATGAATCTGATTACGAACGAATCTCTACAACCTTTCGATTTTATCCTGTTTGGTGGCACAGGCGATCTGTCCATCAGAAAGCTGATTCCCGCATTGTATTTCCGGCATTGCGAGAAGCAGTTGCCCGAGGATGGTCGCATCATGGCCGTGGCTCGTTCCGAGTACAGCACAGAGGAGTTTCGCAACGTGCTGGATGAGCAGGTTCGTCAGCATATCCCCGAGCAGGATTTTGACGAATCCCTGTGGTACTCATTTCTTGAGCGCGTTTTGTATTTTACGGTAGACGTCACGGAGCCCAAGAGTTATCAGCTATTGGCAGATGCGCTAGCCGGGCGCGAGGAGCATGTCCGCGTGTTCTATCTGTCAGTTGCCCCGAGTTTGTTTACTCACATCACCGAGGGTGTGCAGGCGGCCGGACTGATAACGTCGAGTAGTCGTGTTGCACTGGAAAAGCCACTGGGTCGCGATCAGGCATCAGCAGAAGAGATCAACGACAGGTTGTCGGATGCGTTTAATGAAGATCAGATATACCGCATAGATCATTACCTGGGTAAAGAGACTGTCCAGAATCTTCTGGCGCTACGTTTTGGCAACGCACTGTTTGAACCGCTGTGGCGTAGTGAGAGAATCAATGATGTGCAGATTACCATTGCCGAATCGCTGGGCGTAGAGGGGCGCGGTGCGTTTTACGATCAAACCGGTGCGCTTCGAGATATGGTGCAGAATCATCTGCTGCAACTACTGGTCATCCTGGCCATGGAGCCGCCAGTCAGTATTGACCCGGATGCAGTACGCGACGAAAAAATCAAAGTGCTACGTGCACTGAAACCGTTAAAAGGCATCGACGCCATCGAGAACTCTGTGCGTGGCCGGTACAAGGCTGGTGCCTATAGCGACGGTCCAGTACCCGGTTATCTGGACAACGAGGACATCCCCGATGACAGCACCACGGAGACGTTTGTGGCGTTACGTGCTGAGATCGGATCCTGGCGTTGGGAAGGGGTGCCTTTCTTTCTGCGTACCGGCAAGCGAATGGAGAGTAAGACCACTGAGATAGTCATCAACTTCAAGAAAATTCCGCATTCCATATTTCCTACCGCCGATGGATTCAGCACGCCTAATCAGTTGATTATCCGCTTGCAGCCAGAGGAGAAAATACGCATGCGTATTTACGTGAAAGCGTGGGGTGATGACATACAGTTGCAGCCGGTCTATCTGAACCTTGATTTCAATGACGTGTTCCAGAAGCGCAAGATGATTGCGTACGAGCGTCTGTTACTCGACCTGATACGTGGCAACCCTACCTTGTTCATGCGTCGCGACGAAGTAGCGGCTGCGTGGGCCTGGATAGACCCTATTCGCGAGGCCTGGGATCAATACCAGTACGCGCCCAAGAACTACACAGCGGGTACCTGGGGTCCGAGTGCTGCCAATGCGTTGATCAGTAAAGATGGGCTACGCTGGAATGAAGACTAAATGGATAATCAGCCAATCATGAGCAATATCAACCCTATGGCAAAAGAGCGCGTTATTGCCTGTGGCATGCAGTGGCACGAAGAGGCTGACAGAGAAAAACTGGGAGAGTCGCTGGCCAATGCGATAACCCGACAGCTGCTCACCAGTATCGAAACCACAGACAGCGCCTCGCTAGTGGTGTCCGGTGGTAGTACACCCGCACCCGTATTCGCCCATCTGTCTAGCGCCGATATACCGTGGTCCAAGGTGAGGGTCACTTTGGCTGATGAGCGTTGGGTGGCACTCGGACATGCTGATAGTAACGAATCTCTGGTTCGCGATACCTTGTTGGTCGACAAGGCAGGGGCCGCAGCTTTTGTTTCTCTGTTTCGTCCAGATGTTGAGCCTGAGCAAGCTGTAGCAAGCGTTGCTGCAGACTTGAAGCAGATGCACACACCTTTTTCAGCCGTTATTCTGGGCATGGGTGGTGATGGTCACACGGCATCGCTTTTTCCTGATGCGCCTGATACAGAATTGCTTCCGGCCATGTCTCTTGATAATGCTCATGGCCTGGCAATCTTGCATCCGCCTTCGGTAAGTCAGACTCGTATATCGCTGACGCGAGCCGCCTTGTTGCACGCAGATCATCGTTATCTGCACATCACCGGCGATGAGAAAAGTCGGGTGCTCGCAGCTGCTCTGGCGGAAGCTGATAACGGTTCATGGCAGCTTGGTATGAAGCCGATTGTTGGCCTGTTGACAGAATCACCCACTGACGTTTCTGTCTTCTGGAGCCCCTAGTTCCGTGCTGTCCAAAATCAAGGCAGCACGCGATACGCTGAGAAAGTCGGAACAGAAAGTCGCCGATGTGGTAATTGCTGACCCTGATGCCAGTGTTCAATCGTCCATTCAGGCGATAGCAACACGCGCAGGTGTTAGTGAGCCCACAGTAATCCGGTTTTGCAGGGCGCTGGAGTGCGTAGGCTTTCAGCAATTCAAGCTCAAGCTGGCACAGGATCTTGCCAGGCGCGGTACGTTTTTCTATCAGGATGTCACAGCCGAGGATTCGAGCCGAGAGCTTGCTAACAAGCTGCTCGATGGCGCAATAGCCTCTCTGGTACAAATTCGTGAACAGATCAATGAAGATGCTCTTGATGCGGCCATTGCCTTGTACGAGCAATGCAACCGCGTTGAGCTGTATGGCTCAGGTGGTTCCGCGGTAGTGGCAGAGGATGCTCAGCTCAAGTTTTTCAGGCTGGGAAAGCCTGCCATCGCCTATTCTGACCCGCACATACAGCATGCAGCTGCAGCCTTGCTGGACGAGGATGCTCTGGTGATTGCCATCTCTCATTCGGGTCGCAGCAGCGACATTCTCAAAACCGTAGAAATTGCACGTCAGGCCAAGGCCAAGGTTATCTCGGTGACCGCCACGCGATCACCCCTGGCGCAATGCAGTGATATTGCTCTTACTGTAGACGTCAACGAGGACAGTGACATCTTTTCGCCAGTCAAGTCGCGGCTTGGTCAGATGGTGGTGCTGGATGTACTAGCCGTGGGCGTAGCGGTGCGTGGTGGCGATCACATGCTCGAACAATTGGCACGCGCCAGACGCGCCATCGACTTCAAGTTTGTGTGAAGGGGTTGTCACCGAAAAGAGCGCTTTGCGACTCGCTGAACCATCGGTTGTTCGAGCCTTTAATCGCTGCTGGCTGCCGGTCCGTAAGCAGACACCGTAAAGGGGTCGATTAGCACTCTGGCTCGAGAAAATACGCGATCGCCTTCAATCCGGAATATGGCCGAGCCGTTAGTGTTCACATCGACACTCAATGGATCGTCGAACTGCTCATTACCGGATATCTGAATTTCGTACCCATTCGCCACCTCAGGCGGATCTTGTACGGTCACGAGAAACTCACTGCCTTGCCTGGTGACAGTAGTGGCAACGGGTTCGATATCGTTGTCAATGGACGCCACCGTAATCCGTGTGTTGGACCTAAAGCCTCTCAGGCCATTGGAATCCACAGCTCTGACTTGTAGGAAATAGTCGCCAGCATCAACACTGTCGAACCCCACTCTGTCATCGGTTACGCCAAACGAGGATAAGGTCTGGATACCGGAATTGTCGCTGGACACGTGAGCGATGTAACGCTCTGCATCAGAGAACGACCACCACGCAATGGTGTCGCCCGGAGCCAGTCTGGCGGGAACGCGCTTGAAGACGGGAGCAGGGAGTAGCGGGATAGGATCGCTGGGTAGTTCGCCCTGTTTGAGGACCGAACCATAACCCAGATTCAGGTTCAAGTCCTGATCCCGGGTGGAGACGTCCACAACACCTTCAGTAACGCCCACCAGAAGCTGCCCGGGTAATGCTTCCACGTCGAAGACCGTGCCACGCACAGCGGCGGAGGCATACGGTGTGCTGATGCGAAAATCAACCGGCTGCTGATTCCGGGATTCCACGTCTGAAGTTACCTGACCTTTGCGCGTAAGGATCTCGATAATGCAACTGTCATCACCTGGCAGGCAATTGAGTCGAGACAACGTCGCCTCCGTACCGGGCTGCAGATTGATGACTGAGCCGCTGGAAAATTCTATACTGATGTAGCTGTTGTCACCGGTTGAAATGGTATCGCCGGAGGCCACTTCCGAGTCGCGTTGTAACCTGACCCGAACGGTATCGTCGCTCGCCCGTGTGGCAAAAACCTCTCCCTTGGAAAACACCACCTGTGCAATCTCACCTCGGGCGGGTACGTGGATGGGAACACGAATAATGTCGCCGGCCACAAGCGGTGCGTTCACCACCAGGCTATTAAACTCGGCAAGCTGCGGTGCAAAACCGGTGCGACCGAGTTCTCTGAGGGCGATGGACACCAGGGTATCGCCTGCCACAACCTTGATATCACGCGAGATAATAGCCGACGGAGCGGGGACAATGCCGTCTCCTGCGGAAATCACATGCGTATTAGCCTGCGCCGGCGGCAGGGCTAAGAGTGCGAAGCACGTCAACATGCTGCAGGTTAACGGCGCAACGCTCAACGGCGACAATGATCGGTTTTTCACGATGTGCGCTCTGAAACGATAAAGTAGCTTGGGTACAGGATACCCGACTTGGGTACCCCTCGATGCTAAGATCCTACGGTACTAACAACAGCTTATATCGACTACAGTAACAGAGATCTTGACGTAAATTCGTCAACTAGGTAGTTCCTTTAGGCGTGTCAACCGCAACATGTTTGTGGTCCCGGTTCTACCGAATGGCATTCCGGCAGTGATGGCGATGATCTGACCCATTTCGCCGAAACCTTCATCCAGTGTGATGTTGATCGCCATCGATACCATCTCGTCGATGCTATTCATGACCTCATGGATAACAGCATGCACTCCCCATACCAGAGCCAGGCGTCGAGCCGTCTCCTTGTTGGGCGTGCAACCGATCACGGGGGATTTTGGTCGTTCGCGCGCCGCACGGAAGCTGGAAAATCCGGATTCTGTATACGTAAAGACGGCGGCTAGAGGCATGACGGTTGCCACGTGATGCAATGAAGAGCTTATAGCATCGGCAACGGTATCGCCTGGCGTGGGCATAGCGGCATCTACCGTCTTTCTGTAGTGCGGGTCCTTCTCCACTTCTATGATGATGCGATTCATGGCAGTTGCGGCTTCCACCGGAAAGCTGCCTGCCGCCGTTTCTGCAGATAGCATGACGGCATCAGCGCCGTCGTACACCGCCGTTGCCACGTCGGAGCTCTCGGCGCGAGTTGGCACGGGCGAGTGAATCATCGATTCGAGCATCTGCGTGGCAACCACAACCGGTTTGCCCTCCTGGCGGGCGCACCTGAGGATCTGCTTTTGCACGACAGGTACTTTTTCCTGCGGCATTTCCACGCCCAGATCGCCACGCGCAACCATGACACCGTCACTGAGCTGGACGATGGCTTCGAGATGGTCGATTGCGCTGGGTTTTTCCAGTTTTGCCATGATGGCAGCCTGGGAGCCCACCAGATCGCGCAACTCGGTCATGTCTTCCGGGCGTTGCACAAATGATATGGCAACCCAGTCAACGCCCAGTGACAGTGCGTAGGTCAAGTCGCGCCGATCTTTTTCGGTCAGCGGTGAGATAGGAAGATACAAGTCGGGCACGTTGACGCCTTTATTGCCGCTTATTTCACCACCCACCATGATCTCGGTAAGCGCACTGGTCGCTGTAAATTCGAGTACTTTAAGTCTGATTTTCCCATCATTGATCAAGAGCTGTGCACCTACTGTCAGCGCTTTGAAAATTTCAGGGTGAAGCAGAGGTGCGCGTTTAGCGTCACCGGGCGTGGGGTCTTGATCGAGGGTGAATGTCTCACCGGGAACCAGCATTTCTTTACCGTTGGCAAAGCTGCCCACTCTGAGTTTGGGGCCCTGAAGGTCGGCCAGAATGCCAACGGGTCGGCCACGCTCCTCTTCGACCGCACGGATAATAGAGTGGGTTTTGGCGTGATCTTCATGGGTACCGTGACTAAAGTTGAGCCTGAATACGTCTATGCCGGCGTCGAACAACTTCAGGATGGTCTGGTGGTCGTTACTCGATGGTCCGAGTGTGGCAATGATTTTCGCGTTACGTGTCCGTCTCATTGAGTGTCAGCTTGTCTTGGTAGTTAATTTACACAAAGTGGGTGGCGTGGTTTAGTTCGTCAGCGTCGCGCTTCAACGGGCATAGTCTACCGTATCTTGTCCCGTTTAGATCGTTTCTCGTGTTATCGGCCTTTAAAAAGGTAGTCAAATTACACGACTTGACAGCAAGCCGGTAAGCCTGATGGTCCGTAACATTTAGACCCTCAGCAGCTTTGGCCGCCGATAGGTAGGGTATTCTACTTATTCGTCCTCAACCTTTATCTGGAGCGTGCTGATGTCAGCCAACCCTGTCGGTGTTTCGTCAGATGCGCAATCACCTGCCAACCTGGGTGTAGAGCCTTCTGTTTTCACGGCCAGCGAGCGACAGAACCGACGTGCGCGATTCGCAGAACAGTTGAGAAGCTGGCTGCCAGCCGCTTCAGTACTGTCCACCGCAGAAGAACTCAGGCCGTATGAGTCGGATGGGCTGACAGCGTTAAAAGCGACACCTTTACTGGTGGTTTTGCCTGACACTATTGAGCAGGTACAGACTGTGATGCGGTGGGCACGTGACAACGCCGTGCCCGTGGTTGCCCGCGGAGCTGGCACCGGCTTGTCCGGTGGGGCATTGCCTCATGAGGATGGCGTTATTCTCGGTCTGGCAAAGTTTAACAAGATTCTGGAACTGAACGCAAAGCAGGGCTACGCGCGGGTGCAGCCGGGTGTGACTAATCTGGCCATTTCCGATGCGGCCCGACCACAGGGTCTCTATTATGCGCCCGACCCCTCTTCACAGATTGCCTGCACGATTGGCGGTAACGTGGCGGAGAATTCGGGCGGCGTTCATTGCCTCAAGTACGGGTTGACCGTTCACAATGTACTCAGCGCAACCGTGGTCACGATCGATGGCGAGCTGATGACGTTCGGTGGGGCGGGTCATGATGCGGCAGGCTATGACATGCTGGCTTTACTCACGGGATCAGAAGGTATGTTGGCTGTCACGGTCGAGGTGATGGTAAAGCTGCTGCCCGTGCCACCGGTTGCCAAGCTGGTTATGGCTGCATTCGACAGTGTTGAAGCGGCTGGCGATGCGGTCGGCAAGGTGATTGCTGCCGGTATTATCCCGGCGGGTCTGGAGTTAATGGATAAACCGGCGATCGTAGCGGCCGAAGCCTTTGCACAGTGTGGTTACCCGACCGATGCAGCTGCACTGCTGCTATGCGAGTTGGATGGTCTGGCGGAGGAGGTTGATGTGCAGATCAAGGGAGTGTCCGATGTTTTTTCCCAGTGCCAGGCATCAAGCCTGCATGTCGCTGCAAACGAAGCTGAACGGCTGCTGCTGTGGAAAGGTCGCAAGTCTGCGTTTCCGGCGGTGGGTCGTCTGGCGCCGGACTATTACTGCATAGACGGCACCATTCCGCGCAAACAGTTGTCGCACGTTCTTCAGCGCATGGAACAGATGTCTGAAGAGTATGGACTGCCGATAGCGAATGTATTTCACGCCGGTGACGGCAATCTGCATCCGCTGATCATGTTCGATGCTGGCAAGCCGGGCGAGCTGCATCGAACGGAAGAACTGGGTAGCCGCATACTGCAACTGTGTGTCGAGGTGGGTGGCACTGTGACCGGTGAACACGGTGTGGGGATGGAGAAAATCAATGAGATGTGTGTTCAGTTTGATGCTGAGACGCTTACTCAGTTTCACGCAGTAAAAGCGGCATTCGATCCGGAAGGTTTGCTGAACCCTGGCAAAGCGGTGCCCACGTTGCAGCGTTGTGCCGAGTTCGGTGCCATGCACGTGCATCATGGTGAGTTGCCTTTCCCTGAACTTGAACGTTTCTGATACGCCGAGAAAATTTGTGAATACAAATGATGATAGCGCCGCCTGGGTCGAGTGCGTCAAGAGTGCTGCGGCTGAAGGTTCACCATTACGCATTGTAGGAGGCGACAGCAAGAGAGCCTTGGGTAACCACCTGACGGGTAATACTGATGCGACGCTAAACACAACGACGCACACTGGCGTGATCGAGTACGAGCCCACTGAGCTGGTGGTTACGGTGCGCACGGGCACATCGCTTGCGCAGCTCAACCAGACGCTCAGTGAAGCAGGCCAGATGCTACCGTTTGAACCTCCGGTCTTTGCTGGCAGTACCATTGGCGGTGTACTGGCCTGTGGATTGTCGGGACCGCGTCGGCCATTCGCAGGCTCTGCACGGGACTACGTACTGGGTATGCGTGTTATCAACGGACAGGGGCAGGACTTGTCTTTTGGCGGGCAGGTCATGAAAAATGTGGCCGGCTACGACGTGTCACGCGTGCAGGTTGGTGCCTGGGGTACCTTGGGTGTGTTGGTTGATACGTCCATGAAAGTGTTACCTAAGCCAGAGCTGGAGATCACGCTGTGCCAGCAGGCTACTGCGCAAGATACAGCGTCGTTTGCTGCGTTGCTGCGTCAGCCATTACCGTTGTCGGCGGCCATGCTGATTGATGATCAACGCTACCTCCGGCTCAGTGGTAGTGAGTCGGCTGTGCGTGCTGCTGCTGCGGTTCTGGGTGGTGAGGAGGCCGCTGATGCCCACTCACTATGGACGGCGGTCAGAGATCAGACTCACGAATTTTTCGCGACATCCAATGGCTCGGAGGCGAGTCAGTCTCTGTGGCGTATCTCGGTTCCCGATGGTGCGGGCACGCTGTCTCTGTCGGGCAGCTGGTTGCATGAATGGGCTGGTGCTCAGCGATGGCTCAAGAGTGACGAGTCGAGCGAGACCATATTCGCAGCAGCAGAAGCTGCAGGTGGACACGCCATGCGATACACCCAAGGGGCTGCAGATGAGCCTGCGTTTCAACCGTTGCAAGGTCCGATGCAGCGATTACAGTCGCGCGTTCGAGACAGCTTTGACCCGCAGCGAATACTGAACCGGGGTCGCTTTCACCCGGAACTCGACTAAGCCGTCAAAACAGGACACTGACGAGAAAATGCAAACAACGATAGCGCCTGAGCTGATTGACGATCCACGAGCCATTGCTGCAGAGGAGGTGTTGCGCAAGTGTGTTCATTGTGGCTTCTGTCTAGCCACGTGCCCAACCTATAATCTTCTCGGCGATGAGAAAGACAGCCCTCGAGGTCGGATCTATCTGATCAAGCAGATGGTTGAAGGGCATGAGCCCACGGAGGTGACGCGCACCCATCTGGACCGATGCCTGACGTGCCGTAATTGCGAAACCACCTGTCCATCGGGAGTGGAATATGGCCATCTGGTGGATCTGGGGCGTTCAATGGTTGAGGAGAAAGTCCCGCGCAGTGGCGCAAGCAAGTTTATGCGCAAGGCGTTGCTAGCCGTGTTGCCGTATTCAAGACGGGTAGGGCCTCTGGTTAAAATGGGGCAGCTGGTGCGCCCGTTGTTACCCAGTGCACTTGCCAGCAGCATTCCCCCCCGTCAACAGGTGCCATGGGCGCCGCGTGAAACCCATCCACGCAAGATGCTGGTACTGGATGGGTGTGTGCAGCCTTCCATGTCACCCGCTACAAATGCTAGTGCAGCGCGTGTTTTAAATGCATTTGGTATTACGTTGACTAACGTCGCTTCATCAGGCTGCTGTGGCGCTGTTCATTTTCACTTGAACGAGCAAAAGGTAGCCAGAGATTTCATGCGTCGGAACATCGATGCGTGGTGGCCGTTTGTGGAAGCTGGCTGTGAAGCTGTCATTACCACGGCCAGTGGTTGTGGCGTGATGGTCAAGGATTATGGGCACGTGCTGGCCGATGATCCTCAGTACGCAGACAAGGCGAAGCGGATAAGCGAGATGAGTTATGACATCGTTGAAGTGCTGGTAAAGGTGCTGCAACAGGAAGATCTGACGGGTTATGAAAAGGCCGCAGGCGCGATGGGCAAGGTGGCCTATCATCCTCCCTGCACGTTGCAGCATGGTCAGAAGTTACCGCTGGTGACAGAAACGTTGCTGGGGCGTTTCGGATTTACGCTAAGCCCTGTGGCTAATTCGCATACCTGCTGTGGCTCCGCTGGTACCTACTCTATCTTTCAACCTGAACTAAGCCACCAACTCAGGGATAACAAGGTGGAGGCTCTGCTAGCGGATGAGCCGGACATCATCGCCACAGCCAATATCGGGTGTCAGTTGCACATCCAGGGCGGTAGCGGCCGAGCCGTGGTGCACTGGATAGAGTTGATTGATCGTCTGGTTACTGATAGTGCGCCCGTTCAGCCGAATCAGCCAGCGCAGCCTGGTCAGCAGGATCACGCTTAAGGCGGATTCGCGTTGTTTTGTAGATTGCCCGTTTCACGTTATTATTGGCGGCAGTCACTGCGCAGCATTATTCAAGACGCTCGATACATCGCGCAGTACTACCACACAGTCCACTACTGTCACCCAGACATTACTGTTAATCATGCGCCACTATCATCACATCGAACTATCCACTCGCCAGATCCGTACGGATGACCTTGAAGGTGAAGCCATCGTGCGGGCCGGTCGTTACCTGATTGCCAAGACACTGACCGATGCCGGGCTGGGAGACGTCGATCCTCTGTCAGGTGACAATCCATTGATATTCTCGGCAGGCCCGTTTGCCGGTACCAATTTCTCCAACGCAAATCGCGTCAGCGTAGGTTGTAAAAGTCCACTAACGCTGGGCATTAAAGAGGCCAATGGCGGCGGCACTTTCGCGTTTGGGCTGGGCCAGCTGAAGATTGCAGGTTTCACGCTAACCGGTATGGCCGATAGCTGGACCATGATCCACTTCACCAAAGCGGGTGACATTCACTTCCTCGACGCCAGCGATTATCTGGGGATGGGCAACTTCGAAACAGCCGAGAAACTGCATGAGCGTTTCGGTAAGAAAGTCAGCCTGGCTCTGTGTGGGCCGGTGGGTGAGTATCAGGGCCTGTTGTCGGGCATCGCGTTCAGTGACGTTGATCTACGCCCCAGCAGGTTGGCTGCGCGTGGTGGTGTAGGGGCCGTAATGGGGTCCAAGAAGATCAAGGCGATCATTGTCGAGCTGGATAGAATGCCACCTCTGCACGAGCGCAAGAAAGTCATGGGTGCGGTCAAGCAATACAAGAAACTGCTCGATGCAGAGCCTGCCATTCAGGCGTTTCAGCAGACCGGTACGGCCATGGTGGCTGACTACACAAATCACGTTGGTGGTATACCCGTGCGCAATTTCACCGGCGGACAAGCAGTGGATACTGAAACGGGGCCATTCAAGCTCGGGGGAGACTTTCTGCGCGAGCAGAACCTGGCACGCGGTGGCATACAGACACATGCGTGTATGCCCGGCTGCATAATTCAGTGCAGTAATGTGTATGCCGATGAAAACGGCAACGAAGTGGTATCTCCGGTCGAGTATGAAACCATCGGATTGCTGGGTACCAATTGTGGTCTGACCGATCCTGATGAGCTGGCTCAGCTGAACTACGAAGCCAATGATCTGGGTATCGATACTATAGAACTAGGCGGTACCATCGGTGTCTTGATGGATGCAGGCAAGGGTGAGTTCGGTGATACTCAATTCATGCAATCGGTACTCGATGCACTACGGCACGGTACGACAGAGGGGCAGTTGTACGCTTCAGGTACGTGGAGAGTGGGGCAGGCACTGGGTGTTAAACGCGTTCCAGTGATCAAGCGTCAGGCGATCAGTGCTTATGATCCTCGGGTAATAGAAGTTACCGGCCTTACGATGATGATGACCGCACAAGGTGCTGATCACACCGCGGGCAACCTGCCATCCTATGACAGCAAGGGCAAGACGACTGAGGAGCTGGTTGCTGTCAGCCTGGATATGCAAGTGATGTGCGCCGCGGTAGATTCGTTGGGACTGTGCGTGTTCGGGCGTTCGGTGACCAACGAACAACTCGACTTTATTGTTCAGGCCATTAACGATGCTCATAATGTCGAGCTTGACGACAGTTTTTTTCAGGCATTGGGCAAGGAGACATTACGCCTGGAGAACCAGTTCAACAAGGCTGCCGGTTTTTCCCAGAGTGATGATGAATTGCCGGAATTCTTCTATTCTGAAGAGCTTCCACCGAGTAATCGAGCCGCGCGCTTTCACACGGGTGAAGTTAACGAGGCTGCCTCGAAATGGTGGGGCTGATTACCTCCGGCGACACGCTATCGAACGGTTTTCTTCAGGCAGCCTTACCCTGAGACGTGCGTTTACCCGCACCCTGCTCAATCAGGTAGTTCTCCGCATCTTTCGCCGGCAGAGGTTTACTGAAATAGAAACCTTGCAGCTGGTCGCAGCCGTTAGCAATAAGCCAGTCGGCCTGGGAGGCCGTTTCGACACCTTCGGCGACGATTTTAAGACCCAGAACCTTACCCATGTCCAGAATGGTGCCCAACAGCATGGAACGCGTCTGATCAGCGAGAAACACGCGGTCTATCTTGAGGGTGTCCAGCGGATACTTTTGCAAATACGCCAGATTGGAGTAGCCTGTACCAAAGTCATCCAGAGCCAGTTTGATCCCCATGGCACTGAGCTGATGCAGGGTGGTTTGTGTCTTTTCTGCATCTCCAAGCAACATGGATTCTGTTATTTCAAGCTCGATCATTTTCGAGTCACACCGATTCCTGACAAGACATTCTGATACGTTGGCTAACAGTTCGTCGTCTTCAAACTGTCGTGGGGAGATATTTATCGCCACGGGAATCATCAATCCCCTGTCGTGCCATCGTCTTTGCTGTCGCATCGCTGTATCCATCACCCAGTTGCCAATCTGAATAATCTGACCGGTTTCTTCAGCGATGGCAATGAAATCGTCTGGCGACACTTGACCTCTGACAGGGTGGTTCCATCGAATAAGTGCTTCAACGCCAATCACCGACAGGCTACGACACGAGATCTTGGGCTGGTAGTACAATTCGAACTGCTGCCCGCTAATCGCTGTAACCAGATCGCTCTCCAGAGCCAGTCGATTTTTGACGGTTTCTGACAAGTTATGCGTTAGTTTTTCGTCGAAAAAACAAAATCCACTCTGATGGCCTTTCGCCAGGTACATGGCTGCGTCGGCATGCTCCAGAAGTTCTGACCCGTTCTGACCGTCATCCGGGTACCGACAGATACCCATGCTAGGAGAGATACGCAGTTCATGTTTGTCGAGCTTTACCGGCATGGCCATGTCACTGAGTATTTTCTGCGCAATTGAACTCAATTGATTGACCTCTGTCTGCCCACTGATAATGACAATGAATTCGTCTCCCCCCAGCCGCGACACCATGCCGTTGGCACCGACTGATTTCTTGAGCCTTAACGCCACTTCGATCAATAACAGATCGCCTATCGCATGTCCGAGCGAATCATTAATGGCCTTGAAGCGATCCAGGTCAAGAAAGAACAGGCCAAACTTCGCGCTCTGACTGTCCTCCTCGCTGAGCAATTCGTTCATGTAGATTTCCAACGCTGCCCGATTGGGTAGCCCTGTCAGGGAGTCTGTATAAGCCAGCTTGTAGGCTGCTTGTTGTGCCAGTCTTTTTTCTGTGGCATCAATGGCACTGACCAGTATTGCTGTGTTGCCCGTGAGCGCGTCTAGTGTCCGCCTGATTATCATGCTGTGCCATCGCGGCCCCTCGATGGTATTAACTTCCAGTTCGATAGTGCAGGATTCGTGTTTCTCCACGGCCACCTCAATGTGATACAGATCAGAGTCATTCACCAGCATGTCTATCAGCGCGTTGCTTCTTTTTCTCAGAACATGTCTGGCGGAGGCATTCGAATACAGTAATCGATAGCGTTCGTCGTAGAGGCTGATCATGGATGCGGTGTGGTTAAGCGCGGTGATGCTGTGTAACGTCTCGGCACTGGTCTCACTGATGTTCCTGACAACCTCTACAAGCAGTGCTTGCTGCCTGTCTGCAACCGGGAACGCGCTGAGCGCAACCTCACCGGTTCTGGGGGGGAGTCCGGTGGGGTAAAGCGTCCATATTTCCTTGAGTACGGAATCACGCTGATAGCAATCCGTCACCAGGTGACCAAGCCTAGTACGGGCTACATCAGATAAATCGGACGCCATATCCCGCCCATACAGCTCGTCTGCATTGTTGGCACCCCAGAAATGCACGCCTGCGCTGTTAGCCCATACAACTCGCATCAGGGCAGTATCGAAGACCCACAGCGGCACTTGCAGCCCTGAAAGGGTTGTCAGGCGTGGATCATTGGTCAGCTCAGATTGCGACAAAGGAGTATAGGTAACAGTGAAAAGAGTAACAGGACATGGCGGGCTGTCTAAATTGTGCATCAAGATCTATGCAAAGTCGGCGTTTTCTGTCAAGGAGTCTTACCTGTTGCTCTGTAGGGTTATTCCAGGGTAACGCGCAGAGGGTGTTGGTGATGTTTAATACGTTATTCGGCAGCGTCCGCGGATCTGAAGATTAGACCATTATTGGTTGCCATAACTACTGTGTATTTGTATACTGTATATATGAGCAGCAATAGATCACGAACTACCATTTCAAACAATCCTGCCCTTGCGGCACAGGCAATTATTCCTGCGGTTCCCATCAAGCTGCAATCAAAGCTTGCTATTCTCGCGGATGCTGCCAAATACGATGCTTCCTGTTCGTCTAGCGGTACTGACTCGCGGCACTCGCTTGATGGCAGGGGGGTTGGGTCCACCACCGGTTCCGGTATCTGTCACTCCTATGCACCCGATGGGCGTTGCATCTCACTGCTTAAGGTGTTGCTCACCAATTTCTGCACCTACGATTGTCTGTATTGCATCAATAGAGTGTCCAGTAACGTTCCTCGTGCACGCTTTTCTGTGGACGAAGTCGTTGATCTGACATTATCGTTCTATAAGAGAAACTATATAGAGGGGTTATTCCTGTCATCAGGAATTGTGCAAAGCCCGGACTACACGATGGAGCAAATCGTCGAGGTCGCTCGGCGACTGAGAATACAGCACGATTTTCGTGGTTACATTCATTTGAAGACTATTCCCGAGGCATCTCCCGATCTACTGAGTGCCGCGGGCCTGTACGCAGACAGGTTGTCGATCAACATCGAACTTGCACGGCCGTCCAGCTTGCAGGATCTCGCTCCACAGAAAGATGCTGCCAGTATCAAACGCTCGATGGCAGCAATTCGCGTGCGACGCGACGAGTCCAGCGATACCAGTCTGCAGGGCAAGCGTGCACCAAAATTTGCCTCGGCTGGGCAGAGCACCCAGATGATCGTTGGCGCTGATAGCGCTGTGGATGGTGAGCTTCTGCATTGCAGCAACACACTCTATTCAAGCTACAAACTCAAGCGCGTGTATTACTCAGCGTTCAGTCCTATCCCCGATGCCAGTGCAGCGTTGCCGCTGAAGTCTGCGGATCTGATGCGTGAGCATCGACTCTATCAGGCCGATTGGCTTATGCGATTTTACGGCTTCGGGGTACAGGAGATCGTAGCGGGTGGCGAGGCGGGTATGCTGGATCCGGCGCTGGATCCGAAGCTTGCGTGGGCACTCAAACACCGTGACTGGTTTCCGGTGGATATTAATCGTGCAGATAAAGAGCAGTTGCTGCGCATTCCCGGGTTGGGGGTGAAAGGTGTGCAGAGGGTTATGCTCAGTCGTCGTAGCGGGTATCTGCGACTGGCTGATCTGAAGCGTGTTTCGAGATCCATCAAGCGCATGATGCCGTTTATAGTCACGCGAGACTGGTCGCCGGCAAGGGTGCTAGACGGCGTGTCTCTACGCTCGCAGTTTACCCAGAAGCATGCCCAGCTGGATCTGTTTTAACGATCGCTGGCCCGTACTGAGAAGACAGGAGATGAATCGATGAAAACTGCCGTATTGGAACACTCCGCAGATTTTACCGGTTGGCGGGATCAGGCCAGGAGCCTGCTGGCACAGAATATCGATCCGTCAATGATCAGCTGGCAGATTGCCGATGAAGCTGGCGATCTGTTCTCATCGAGTGAATCATCCGGCCGTGAGCAACCGGCTCGAGTACCGTCTGCGTTCCGGGTACCTCAATCATTCCTGGATCAGGCAAAGCGCGTCGTTTGTCATCGTGATCCTCAGCGCTTTGCATTGCTATACCGTGTTTTGTGGCGTATGACTCACGGCGAGTCAGATGTGCTGACGCGGTGCACGGACGATGACATCCATGCACTGAGCGCGCTTGCCAAGGCGGTGTCACGAGATCGGCACAAGATGACAGCGTTTGTGCGTTTTCGGAAAACCGAAGGCATGGCGGATGAACAGCAGCCTGAGCATTACAGTGCGTGGTTTGAACCTTCACATCACATCCTGCGATTGACTACACCGTTTTTCTGTAAACGCTTTTCCAACATGAACTGGTCTATCTATACACCCGAGGGCAGCGCGCACTGGAACGGTAAGGATATAGCGTACGGAGCTGCAGGCGCTCGCGACGATATTCCGCAAGGAGAGGTCATGGAGGACCTATGGCGCACCTACTTTGCCAACATATTCAACCCGGCCCGGTTACGCATCGCTGCAATGCAGTCTGAAATGCCCGTCAAATACTGGAAGAACCTGCCAGAGGCGCCCTTGATTGCAGAACTGATTCACGCCTCTGGCAGGCAGACTCAGAATATGGTGGAAGCTGCACCTACAGAGCCTTCCCGGTATACGCAGGCGGCGTTGAGTCCAGTTGCCGTATCAGCGCAGACGCCTGTGGATACCGAAGGAAAGCCTGTGATCAGCAAGTGTCGCACTATCGAACAGCTCAGCGGGGCAGCGCGCTCGTGTAACGTCTGTGCACACGCGTGCGATGCCACGCAGACAGTCTTCGGCCAAGGTTCAGAATCAGCGAAAATCATGATAGTGGGTGAGCAACCCGGCGATATCGAGGATGTGCGGGGACGCCCTTTTGTCGGGCCGTCGGGAAAGCTGATCAGAAGACTACTGGCTGAACTATCGCTGGATGAGGATGAGATCTACTTCACCAATGCAGTGAAACATTTCAAATACACCGTGAAAGGGAAACGGCGGATACATCAGAATCCGTCCGTAGACGAGATAGACCACTGCAGGACTTGGCTTGCGGAAGAGCTGAATGTGGTCAAACCGGCGTTGGTGATAGCACTGGGCGGGAGTGCAGCGCGAGCATTGTTGGGACGATCCGTGAAGGTAGATCAGGAAAGAGGTCAGTTGCAACGCTTCGGGGCTGCAACGCAATTGTTGATTACCTCGCATCCTGCGTTTGTGCTGAGAGCTATTAGTCAGCGTGATCAGCGGGAGCGGGAGAGCAGGTTGAGAAACGACATAGCGTTAGCGGTACAGTCATTGTCATCGGCAATACAGGAACCGTTGGCTCTGAGCCACTGACGCGACGCAGATGAGCGTTATGCGTTGTGCGTTGTACGACGTGCGTCGTGCGGGCCAGGGGCAATTGGGCGTTCGTTGAAAGCGTGTCTGCCTCGTGTTTTACAAGGTGTTAATGCGTCAACGTTCTGACTTTTAGCTCTGTTTCCCGCTACGTGGATTGCAGTAGGGAGCTTCTGAGAACTAGTAGTACAAGACAACTTTTTCGTCGTGATAACGTCGCTGCAAATCCGGGGTGTTCCCGGTTGTAAATCTTTGTTTGGAGCCGCCTCAATGAAGCGCACGTTTGATTTCGTTGGTTTGAATACCGTTATTTCAGAAGCATTCAAGCCGTTGCACCAGGTCACACCTGCCCTTGCTCGCAAGGCGGGAATGGATGCTGGTATCAAAGGGACAACCCCGTCAAATTGTCATCACTCCTATTTTGCGGATGAGGCACTGGAAAGCGAATGGTATCGCGGATACCGAATGGGTAAACAAAACCGCGAAGAAGCATAGGCGGTAGTGTAAAATCGGGTGCATGAGCTGCCTGGAATTAACCGACGCCGAGATAATCAAGATAGCTGAGCCAATGATGGATGACATCATGCTCGGCGTATCTCGGCGTGATTATACGCTGCACGCTACGCATTTTTCGGTGAATCTCAAGAGTGTGCTGGGAGGTGATGAGTTCCTCGCGGCCTGCGATTCGCGTGACAAGGCTTGGGGATTACCGGGGCATCGGGAGCTTGTGTCCATCTTCCGCAGAGAGAAGTCGTTCTCCCTGATCTGGAATCAACAATACACACGCACTGATGACGAGGTCATCGCATTGACCACCGTCGCCTTGAAAGGTGGTCGGTATTTCGTTGATCACTTCATGCTGCATTAGGCTTTCTCAGGGTCTATACGTATCCTAGGGTCTATACGATAGGCGCAGGCTTTGGTTGATGGCCTTGGCGCTACCAATCGGTATCTCATCAGACCCACACGCATTCGCATATTGACGCTGCAGCGCGCTGTTACTGAATATTGAATTTCTCGCAGATGAATCGAACCACATCGCTGTCGGCATTGGCAGCCACCTCGGTAAAGCTGGGTATCCGTGTGGTGTCAATGCCGGGCAGGTTCAACGGCGATTTCTGAAAACCGTACGACAGGGACACAGCACCCAGGCCCACCATCATCACCCAGAACACCATTTTCAGGCTGCTGCTGACGATCTTTACGACACCGAACAGTACAAAAAGCAGGCCTATGCCAATCATGATTTCGTCGGCGTAGTCGTTTTTGAGAAATGTCTGCCATTGCTCCATATCGGGTTCTCGTTGCAAGCCTTATGGCACATAGTGTAGCCGAACTGAAATCAGCCACCAGCGATCGATGATCATCGTCCGATGAGCACTGTATTTGCTATGCTAGAACGACTAACTATCCGACTGCGCGCCTTGGTATGAATCTTTCGACTGTCTATTCCCGCCGCTTGATGTGGCTGGCCGCATTATTTTCGGTTATCGGGCTTATGAGCTACGCCATATATGCGGAGAAGGTGCTGTATCTTGACCCTTGTCCGCTGTGCATCACGCAAAGACTGTTCTACATCGGTATCGGAATATTCGCGCTGGTGGGTCTGGTGATGACCAGAAATCGGCTCGTGCAACGGGTGGCATCTATCCTGATGGCGGCATCTGCACTGGGCGGCATGGCGACTGCTGGTCGACAGGTCTGGCTGCAGCATCTGCCCAAGGATCAAGTGCCAGAATGTGGCCCTGGACTGCAGTACTGGCTGGAGAACGAGCCGTGGCTACAGACTCTGTCGCTGTTGTTTAAAGGCGATGGTAATTGTGCAGAGGTTGTCTGGACATTCCTCGGATTCAGCATGGGCGAGTGGTCTCTGGCCTGGTTCGTTGCGCTGTTGATCATCGCCCTGATGTTACTGTTCAGTTATTGCAAGGGTATTTCGGACGTTAAAACGTTCTAACGTTTGAACTAGCCTGCGGAAGGGCCAAACTACAATGAGTGTAATTCTGATTAAATCGACCTCGGTTTGGGTGGCCGCAGCGCTAGCGCTATTACTGGTTACGTCATGCACGACCGATAGCGACAACGCACCGTTATCTGTTACAGAGAATCTGGAAGGCAGTACGGTCGTAGAACGCTCTGATGTACGTCTGGTTACCATTGCGGGAAACGACGCTGGCTGGTTAATCATTGATAACGAAAGTGGCTGGATATCCATTGAGTGCCGTCGATCAATTGAGGCGCGTGGTGGTTCTTTCGGTGTAGTTCCGTGGTCAGAAATTGAAGCTACATCAGCAACAACTGCTTCTCGCAGTTGTGATGATGTGTCTGCCTTGTATTTTGCGGGGGAGTCAGAGACACTCAATTCAAATGCAGACAACTCAGCTAATAGTGCCCCTATTGCATTGCGTCGGGGGATTAATCTGGCAGGTGACTTAGAAGTTGAACCGCGAGGTTCATGGGGCACACCCATAGATCCAGACTCCTTTGCTCGTATAGCGGCTGCAGGATTTGATCACGTCCGTCTGCCTGTTCGATGGTCTGCGTATACAGGGACAGCACCGGCTTATGGTATTGATGAAGCGTTCTTCCTGGAAGTCGACCGTATGGTTGAATTGGCTAATGAGGCAAATCTCGGCTTAGTTGTTAACGTGCATTTTTTTGAGGAGCTTGAAGCTGACCCCGCTGGTGAGCAAGATCGTTTCATCGCTATCTGGGATCAAATTGCGCGTCGTTATCAGAATGAGCCAAGTTCAGTCGTATTTGAACTACTGAATGAGCCTATTGGTGAATTTGTAGATAACCCTGAGCTCTGGAACGCTCTAGCTGCTGAGGCTTTAGCGGCCGTGCGGCAAACAAACCCGGACCGTAGCGTTATCATCGGCCCTGTTCAATATAACCACCCAAGTCGCCTAGCTGATTTGAATTTACCGGCCGACAACAATGTCGTTGCCACCATTCATACGTACGATCCCATTGAGTTCACCCATCAAGGTGCCGTGTTCATAGACCCGGTTCCTGCCACAGCTGTTTTGTGGAGAGCTGACTTGGCAACGATAGATCTTGAGTGGGAGGATCGTTCTTGGGACACGAACTTGAGCACAAGCTCTGCAGGGCTACAGGCTGACTATCAACGACAATTTTCCGCCATTGCAATGCGCACCGATGAGGCTCGTCCGTATCAGCAAATGGTCATTGAGGTTGATCAAGTTTTTGATGCGGTGGTTGTGTGTAATTTTTTAACGCCACCGGCAACGGATATTGCCATCAGTTTTGCTGGAACCCGAGGCACTGCAGACATCTCTAGTTGTGGTGCTGTTAGTTCGTTGGCCGTACAGCTGGTGGGCGAAGACCCACTTTCTGTTACTTTCTCGCGGCTTGGTTTATGTGCTGACGGCTGCGATGAAGTTATCGTGTCTCAGTATCAAGCCCTGGATAAACAAGTTTCTACCGCCGCTGCCTGGGCTGCCGGCAGAGGTGTATCTTTGTATCTTGGTGAGTTCGGTACGCTTGACCCGGTAGGCGACCCCACAGATCCACAGTCTCGAGCGGACTGGACTCGTTCCATGCGGACAATTGCAGAATCGTACGGTCTTGGCTGGGCGTACTTTGCACACGACGACGAATTTGGTGCGTACGATCGTGCTGAGGGACAGTGGGTACCCGGAATACTAGACGCCTTAATGGACTGACGATGCATCCCTTGCTAAATAGCTACTTTACCCTAGTGATGCATAAAATTTCGGCCCAGGCGGCCCCACCCAGAACCGCTTCGCTGCTTCTATAGCAGCATCAAAGTACCGGAGGCGGCCCCCGCTGTACTCATTTTTTCTGGATCTCTCGGGGCCGCCTAGGCTTAGAGTGACTAGGCCTGCGCGGCCCGACTCAATCCAGTAAAAACTCCGTGCAGTTGGGGCCGCCTCCGGTACTTATATACAGCTCTATAAGCTCCTGGACTCGAAATTTTATGCATCACTAGGGTTTATTTGGGCAACCTGCTGAGAATTGTCTTCTCGTCAATAGGTGTCGGCCACACGATGTCGTAGGTGGCTTGTACAGACAAAGCAAGTGTCATTAGGATTTACACTACTTTACGGAATCTTGAACAGTGCAAATGCTAGCCTACTAAAAAATGTTCGATGGCTAAGAGTGCGATTACTTTTCGGCGTTCAGTATTACTGTTGACAGTGCTAGTAGCTAGATTCACGCGTTTGAGTGGCCGGTATCGCGCGGTTAGAACGTACCAGGCGCAGCCTTTCAATTTAAACGGTGAATCATAATGTCACAGTGCTCGTTCTCAATTTGCAGCAGCAGTGTCGTTTTAGCAATGCTGTATGTAACGAGTGGATGCAGCAACGATACAGATACTCAGAATGTACTCTTATCCCCACATGCAAACAGTGTGCTATCAGTTTTAGAGCAAACCCAACCCACGCAGTTTGAGAATCCATTCAGTAACGTGTTTGACGACGCGCGACTCACCGAGGTTAGTGGGCTGCAGCGTTCATTACTATTGGACGGCATCTACTACGTAAACAACGATAGTGGTACCGATCCGCTGATCTATGTATCAGATTTTTCGGGACAGGTACTTGGTTCAATGAACATTATCAATGCAGGGTCCGGTGATTGGGAAGCGCTGGCTGGTGCTCGGCATGATGGACGAAACCTATTGGTCATAGCCGACACTGGTAATAATGCTGGACAACGCAAAGATCTACGGCTGTGGGTTCTAGAGGAGCCAACGTTGAGTAAATTGGAACCAGGGTTCGAACTGGATCTGACAGCCGAAAGAATTGCACTGAATTACTCAGATGGATTATCGTACGATGCTGAGGCGTTGTTTGTGGGTGGTGATAACGACACTATTGTGCTTTTGACCAAAAACAATCAAAAAACGTCTGATCAATCGATCTGGACAGGGTCACTGTCGAGCGGACTGATAGAGGGTAGTCTGTCACTACAGTTCAATGGCATGGTCAATCTGCCATCTGAAGAGTTTACGTACACCATTACAGGCGTGGATCTTCATCCAAACGGCCGTGAAGTGGCCGTTTTGACCTATGGAGCTTTACCAGGCTCTGGCAGCATCCATCTGTGGATATCCAGAGACGGTGAAGGTACAACTGACGCATTGCTAAGGCCTGCAGATGAGACGCTGAGTGTGCCAGTTATCGGCCTTAACCTGCAGGCAGAAAGTGTCAGCTACACTACTGATGGGAATGCTCTGCTGGTGGGCGCTGAAGGTATATCTCGCAGCACGCTAACAGTGGTGAAACGCTAGCAGTTAGAACGGTGGCATACACTTGACAAAGCGTATATCACAGGACCTGGCAATTCAGGCTTTAGCACCAGGGAGCTCTAAAAGGCACTAGTGTGAATTTGTGAGGAAATTTACCCTGCTGAGTGCTGATCCTGCTGAGCGCTGATACCGTTGAGGTGATGCTCATACTGTGCTTTTGCACAGATGCGCATAATGTCAGTTTTACCAGCATGCCAGCCTTTACAGTGCGTTTTTCGCCTTTCACATACTTCAGCGACTGAAGTATCCGGATCGATATGACAACAGCGAGCGCAACAAGCCTGTCTTGCGCAACGGATACAAAGCTTTACATGGTTGGAGGAGAAAATAGTACAAATTTTCGTCGTTGTTGTGATACTTCGCGGGTTGGCGTACTAACTGTACGTTTTCACTGATGTGTAATGACAGTGTGTAGAGTTGGTATTTTCTTCGAGTCTATGCGCAATAATATTGACCAGAAAATTATCTGGAATATTACCCGATCATCAGTCCGTATTTGTTCTATTAACTACAGCAACGAGGGTTATCGATTATGCGTAAATCTCTACTAATGGTGTTGGCTTGCGGCTCGGTATTGAGCGCATGTAGTGATACAACGCTTGGGACTAAGTCGTTTGTTGAAAAAATAGATCCTATTTCGGTTCCGGGTGGTCCTGTCAGTTTGGGTTTGTTGTCGTTACCTGAAATAAGCTTCCCATTGGAATTGAGAGACCAGGATGGGTATGAGTTACTGGAGAACGTAACGTCAGTAAACGTTCGGTCTGCCACTATGAGTGTGAGTCCGGATTCAGATAGCCCGCAGTTAGATCAGTTTGCAGATAATAATCCTGACAATTTTGATTTTCTCTCCAGTATGACACTGTCGCTCAGAGCAACCTTTGATGGTGTCCAGCAATCGATTCAAGTAGCTTCTCTACCAGAGGGTGATCCGCAAATCGGCAGTAATGCTTCAACCTTGGATTTGGTTATGGATGATGTGGACATACGAGACTTCGTAGAGGCACCGGATGTTGAGTTAGTTGTACTGGTTTCTGGCACTAACCCTCAAGACTTCGTCATCATAGACACAGATTTACGGTTTCGTGTTGGTCTGGGGTTGCGGTAACACCGCAGCCTGACGATCATCTGGGAAACTGGGCAGCGCCGAGTTCTACGAGGTGGTTGGTGCCGTAAGTCCGTGAAGAATTTCATATGCCTAGCCTGAGCAAGATTTACCCTAGGAAAAGGGGGCGCGGGAGGACTGGGTGATCTCATGGTTAATCCGCGCCAAGTGCCCTCAACGACCACTGCTGGATGGCAGGAATGAAACCTATAAAGCGGCGCGGTGGTAATCAGTACACACCTCGTGTTCCGTGCATTCACGATCTACCAGACGATGATTCCATACTGGTTAAAGTGCAGTTCAGTTACCTGTCAATAGCAGGACAAACAATAGACGCTGCCAGCTGGAAAATGCTGTATGGGCCTGTTCTCTCTGGGAGTGATTGGAGTAAAAACAATTGTTGCTTAAGGATTCCTAGCGACAGCATGCCTATCAAAGCGGTACGTTACCAATACATCCTGTACTCCCGCTCTGGAGTATGCCGCCTTGTACAACCTGTGCATAAACTCCCATATCCATATGTCCATAATGCTCTCGTAGCAGTTTGGGTGTTCTTATGTCTCGCTCTGCTGTTTCTAGATTAACCTCTGTGGCAGGGCATCGTCGAGTACGCTTGACGATTTTCAAGCGGATTGGGCCTACCTGTATCTCTTGCCCGACCATGTCCAACTCGGCAAATGGTGACAAGCCTGATATCTGTATGTTGGCCCGAAATCGTCGTGCGTCTACCTGCTGACCGATAGCCTTGGCAAACGCATCAACGCTGTCGCGATTTATGATAGAAATCGCATTCATCATCTCGACTGAATCCACAGACACATCGGTGAAACGGTGAGGGGAGGCGACGTAAAGTTGCGGCGTTTCCTCTTCAGATAATGACAGATAGGTTTTAAGGAACTGACTGGCTTCCTGCTTGCCATCCACTGTGCTGATGTCGAATCGTTGGCTACCATCAGCGGCTGAAAGAGTGAGAATGCCCGTGTCCTCGTCATACAGAGTCTCTAGCAAGGCAAGATTTGCGTCCCGTGCAAGCATATAGAACCTGGTCTTGGGCAGCGGCTTAGGATCAGCAGGATCAAAGCCGCTATTCGGACGTGCAAAACCAAATTTCCGATCGCAAGGAAAGCCCTGGCCAGCGTCGAGTTTTACGCTATCCAGTGTATGGCCGCTCAGGCCTTTGATAGGAAAACGTGTTAGCGCTTCGATTTTCAGTGTCATGAGTAGGTCAGTCTTTCTCGGTGATTGGACCAGTAGTATGTTGTTAGTCTATGCCACCGTTGATAATGTCGCCACTGAATCGTGGAGTATGAGAGATTGATATTGAGAAAGCGTGTTTGATGAACTGCATTGACTATCAGAAGCAAAATGTTAATTCGTTGACTTCTACAAATGACGGATGTGGCCAGGCGCTCTGCCTTGTCCTAGCGCGTATGGGGTGCTGCGGTACGGTATCGGTAAGTGGGAGCGATTGTGTTAACAGACCATGGGCAAACATTGCCCTGGTAACAAGGAGCAAGTAGGGAATATCGTCGGCTGGGAAAAGCCGGATTGAAAGTTTCGGCTTTGTCGTTAGGATCATGGGTTACCTTTGGTAAGCAGGTGAATATGAGCGATGCTAAAACGTTGCTCAAAACAGCTTACGATGCTGGGATGAATTTTTTCGATAACGCTGAAGGCTAAGAAGCGGGCGAATCAGAAAAAATCATGGGTGGAGCCATTCATGGTTTAGGTCTGCCACGTGACACGTTCGCTGTATCGTCGAAAGTATTCTGGGGTGGTAGCAAACAGATGCAAATGAGTTTAAACGCAAAGCCTGTTCGTGATGCCTGTGATGCAGCGCTGGTGCGCTTGAAAGTTAATTATCTCGATTTATATTTTTGTCAGCGGCCAGACAACGACACACCGATTGAAGAACCGGACTTTACCCGTTCACGCGTGAACGCAAATGTCAACCGGTGCAGAGCGTTGTCCTGTGGCACTGATGGCAGTCACCTGAAAGGTGTATTCGCGACCGGCTGTCAGGTCGCTGGCGACAAAGCTGACACCGTCAGTGCTGCCAACAATTTTGCCGCCTTCACGTACTTCATAGATCACACCACAAGAAGTTGCTGTGCAGGCCCACACCAACTCTATACGGGTGGCGGCGCAAACAGTGGCTTCGAGCCTGGATGGAGACTGCGGCGCCTCAGCTGCTAAAACACGCGAAGACTTGGGAGAATACACGTCGCCGCCAGCGCCAGGATAGGGCCTGGCCGCCGAGTTTGTGGACATGCCAGGTGGTGTGTTGGCAGCTCCTCCTGTGGACGTCGAAGCGCCTATTGCCAGTAGCAATGTGGTGCCAATTGAGCCTAGTTTCATACTGTCAATTTCAGAGGTGTTACGTGTAGGAGCGCTTTATACACGTGACACGCGGTGCGATACAACGTAAAACGCTCATTCTATCCATCTTGAATAGCGCCACTACTGGTCATCGTTTATCCAGCTGAATCATTTAGTAGTCCTGATGCGGACTCAGAGGACGTATCGAGCGCCCCGCGCTATCGTAGGCGCGCCTTTGAGCTGACTCCTTATCCGTCACAACTGTACGCCTTCATCAGCTAGATATATCGATTCACGACTGTTACTCTCGGACAGCTTCCTAGCCTAAGCAGTACTATAGGGGTCTCATCGCGTGCGATGCTGTTTGTCCGGGTAGGGAGGCGCCACCAGCGCTGGACCTTATGAATCAGTTCTGCACAATCTTGACAGAGGAATTCCATTGAGCGATGTGAGCCAAAGTGACACGCATTCAGAGAAGCTTGATGCGGCTATAAGCACAGGCCCCAGCGTGCGCCCGCCGGTGTTTCTCGCATCTTTAATTGGCGTTTTGGTTATGGCTGCCTGGGCAATAGTGGCACCGGGTCAGGCAGAATCGGTTATCGGTGCAGGGGTTGGTTTTGTCGTGGACTGGTTCGGCTGGTTCTACATCGTTCTGACCACCAGCGTTCTGGTGTTTGTGTTGTATCTGGGCTTCTCCCGATATGGTGCAATCAAGCTTGGCCCCGATCACTCGAAACCTGAGTTCTCAACGTTTGCCTGGGCCTCGATGCTGTTTGCCGCGGGCATCGGCACCGATGTCATGTTCTTCGCCGTCGCAGAACCGGTGAGTCAATACTTGAATCCGCCTACGGGCGTGGCTGAGTCGGTGGATGCAGCCCGCGAAGCCACGGTCTGGACGCTGTTTCATTACGGGATATCCGGGTGGGGCCTGTACGCACTCATGGGCATGGCATTGGGCTATTTTACCTACCGTGCCAATCTGCCACTCGCGGTGCGCTCGGCCTTATACCCGATTTTCGGGCGACGCATTGACGGTGCTCTGGGTGATTGTGTGGATACCGCTGCCGTGCTGGGTACGATTTTCGGTGTTGCGACAAGCCTGGGTATCGGCGTGGTATTTCTCAATCAAGGTCTGAATATACTGTTCGAGGTACCTGTCGGTCTTGGCGCTCAGATCGCCCTGATCGTTCTGGCTGTTGTAGTCGCTGCCATATCGGCAACAACGGGTGTCGGCAAGGGCATCCGCATACTCTCACAGCTCAACGTGATTCTTGCACTGGGCCTGGCAGGGTGGGTGTTGATCACCGGCAAGACAAGTTTCATCCTCAACGCTACAGTGATGAACATCGGCGACTATATACAAACCTTTCCCGGCCGAACCATGGAAACCTTCGCTTATGAGGGTGCTGATGAGTGGATGGCATTGTGGACACTATTCTTCTGGGCGTGGTGGATAGCCTGGGCTTCATTTGTGGGCATGTTTCTGGCGCGAATCTCACGCGGACGCACGATTCGCCAGTTTGTCGCTGGCACGATGATTATCCCTTTCAGCTATGTTGTCATGTGGATTTCTATTTTTGGTAATGCGGCCATCGAGAGAATCGTGTCGGGTGACGCAGCGTTTGCTCAAGAGGCACTTGCTTCGCCAGAAGCCGGCTTCTATGCGTTGTTGCAAAACTATCCTCTGGGAGACGCTGTTGTGGCCCTGGCCGTTTTCGTCGGTTTGTTGTTCTACATTACCTCAGCCGATTCCGGTGCTCTGGTTATGGCCAACCTGTCGTCGTCACTACGCACGGCGCAGGAAGACGCGTCCGCCTGGCTACGCATCCTGTGGGCGAGCGCAACAGGTCTGTTGACAATAGCGGTGCTGGCGGTTGGCGGGATCTACGCGCTTCAGTACGCAACGGTCATCTTCGGGTTGCCGTTTGCGTTCGTTATTGTGTTGGTCATGTTCGGTTTGATGAAGGCACTGCGCGTGGAAGGGCGAAGGTTTGATTCTGGCGAGCATGTGCTGCCGGTGATGCTATCGGCACGTGGTGTTAGTGCAAATAGTGAGCTGGGGGCATCATGGAAAACCCGGCTGGCCAGATTGATGAATTTTGTTGACATTGAATCAGCTACCGCCTTCCAGCAAACGGTGATCAGACCGGCGCTTGAAGATTTTGCCACGGCGCTATCCGCCGACGGAGTTGCTGCCAGGGTGACACAGGGTGTTGCCAGTGACGGCGAAGATGAAGCACTGCCTTACGTCGAGTTGCATACGGATCCAGAGCAGAATCCTTTCGTCTACCGGGTGCAGGTTAGTGTGTCGCCAGTACCAACCTATGGTGGACGAATGGTCGGCGATCGCGACAAGTATGCTCGCCTTGAAGTTCACTTGCGGGACGGTGGACAGGGTTATGACGTCATGGGATACGCCGGTTCTCAGTTGATACAGGATTGTCTGGACCAGTACGAACAGCATCTGGAGTTTTTGCGTCGTATGTGAGCGTCATTCGAAATCAAAGGGTGTTGCCAGTGCCCTGACGCAACAGTACCAATGCCTGTAACTCGATAGTCGAACACGCAAGATGTGTTCATCTACTCGAGTGATTATTGTGCACTTACTCATAGCCCGTTCTACAACCCGACTACGAATCCGGATAATTTACACCATGACACTGCTCAAGCAATACATTGACGGCCAGTATAAAGATAGCTCATCGGGTGAGAGCTTCAGCACCTGCAATCCTGCTACTGGCGAATTGTTGGCAGAGGTACAGCACGCTAACGAGACAGATGTCGACGCAGCAATACAGTCTGCCATGGAAGCTCAGCGGGGCTGGGCTGCGATGAGCGGGGTGGCGCGTGGGCGCATCCTGCTCAAGGCCGTCGACATTCTGCGTGACCGCAACGCTGAACTGGCGCGTCTGGAAGTGCAGGATACTGGCAAGCCCCTGCAGGAAGCGGTATCTGTCGATATCGTTACGGGAGCTGATGTCCTGGAATACTACGCAGGACTGGCAGGCAAGATCCAGGGAGACTATCAGGATCTGGGGGACGGTAACTTTTTTTATACGCGTCGCGAGCCATTGGGCGTCTGCGCCGGTATTGGTGCCTGGAACTACCCTATCCAGATAGCGTTGTGGAAATCTGCACCGGCCCTGGCGGCAGGCAATGCCATGGTATTCAAACCCTCCGAAGAGACGCCGTTAAGTGCGTCAAAGCTTGCTGAGATTTACACCGAGGCAGGCGTGCCGCACGGTGTGTTCAACGTGGTGCAGGGTGATGCGCGAACCGGACAGGCGTTAACTGCGCATCCGGGCATTGCCAAGGTGTCGTTTACCGGTGAGGCTGGCACCGGGAAGAAGGTTATGGAGGCCTCAGCACGAACATTGAAGCAGGTAACGATGGAGCTGGGCGGCAAGTCGCCTTTAATTATTTTTGACGATACCAGCATAGATAACGCTGTCTCTGCCGCCATGTTGGCCAATTTCTATACGCAGGGTGAGGTGTGCACACACGGTACGCGTGTATTTGTGCATGACGCAATCTACGATGCCTTCTGCGCGCAACTCAAAGAGCGAACCGAAAAACTGGTTGTGGGTGACCCCATGGACATGAGCACCCAGGTGGGTTCGCTGATCTCGCACGTGCACATGGAGAAAGTACTGGGCTATATCGACGCCGGTATACAGGCAGGTGCTACGCTTCTGGTGGGTGGCAAAAGGGTGGTGGACAATGGTCTGGACAAAGGGGCTTTTGTCGAGCCCACGGTGTTCATCGACTGTGAACACAGTATGCCGAACGTGCGCAATGAAATATTCGGACCAGTGATGTCGGTGTTACGATTCACTAATGAAGAGCAGGTGATAGCGGCTGCAAATGACACACGCCTGGGTCTGGCAGCGGGCGTTTTCACACGCGATATCAGCAGGGCGCATCGCGTCATTGCACAACTGCAGGCGGGTATCTGCTGGATCAATTCCTGGGGAGCATCACCTGCCGAGATGCCAGTGGGTGGTTATAAGGAATCTGGTATCGGGCGTGAGAACGGGATACAAAGCCTGTACCAGTACACACAGACCAAGTCAGTATTTGTGCAATTGGGGGATATCGACAGTCCGTATTAACTCAGCAATACGCGTTCGCTGTGCAGGCTCTATTCTGCCTGAGCGATTGCCCACCCATTTACACACAAGCTCTGTGGTATTGGATCAGTATTCAGACTGACTACGCCAAGCTGGCTCGAACGCATGCGCGTTTGATCGGCCGTGCCAGAGCACACATGCTACGGTATCTGGACCGACGCGAAGGCCGCAAACAGCTGATGAAAAAAGCCTTGAATAATCTGAGTGGAAAGATATACGATATTCGATGTTGTTAATCTATAACATATCATTATTGGAGACGTAATGACTTTCAGATTGTTAGTAAAAGGGTTGCTCCCGATCCCACTATTGGCCGTAGTCATGGTGCATGCACCGGTATTCGCCCAAGCGAAAACCGGCGTTGTCGTAACTTCACCCTGGGAGATTGCCAGCGCAGATCCCGCGGTGTCCGGTTTTGGCATACAAAGTTTACAGATCATGGAGAATCTGGTGAATGCTGATGCGCAAGGCGCTTTGCGTCCCGGTCTTGCTACCGATTGGTCAGTCGCAGCTGACGGTTTACGCTGGACTTTCACACTGCGCGAGGGCGTAAGTTTTCACGATGGTAGCGAACTGAACGCAACCCATGCAGCAAAGGCTTTGAATCGCTCGTTGGAGCAGCCCGGTGTGCTGGCGAAAGCGCCAATCACTCGCATTTCCGCAGATCAAGGTGCCGTTATTTTTGAGCTTGAACGTGCGTTTGCCTCGCTGCCTTCACTGCTTGCGCACGCAACCACCGTGATTCCTGCACCGGGTGCTTCAGATGCAGAGGGTGTTCCGACAAAACTGATCGGAACTGGTCCGTTCCGTGTCACTGAGTTTTCCCCGCCGCAGGCCGTCGAAATGGCACGCTTCGATGACTATTGGGGCAAAGCACCGATGATAGAGACCGCAAGCTATCTTGCTGCCGGGCGTGCCGAGACGCGCGCTCTGCTTGCGGAGAGTGGTGATGCGGATCTGGTGTTTACACTAGATCCAGCAGGCTTTGCACGTCTTGGTGATGTGAAAGGGGTAGACACAATAGCGGTACCTATTCCGCGCGTGGTAACGCTGAAAGTTAACGCATCTCACCCCTTCCTGAACGATCCACGTGCTAGAAAAGCGTTGAGTCTTGCCATTGATCGAGCTGGTATAGCGACAGCGATTACCCGTTTTCCTGAAGGTGCAGCGACACAACTGTTCCCACCCGTGCTGCTGGGCTGGCACGATGAAATGCTAGAGCCGCTCCAGACTGATCCCAACATCTCACAAGCGCTGCTTGCTGAATTGGGCTGGTCAATGGGCGACGATAACATTCTGGTGCGCGATGGTGAGCGCTTTACGTTGGAGCTTCGTACCTTCCCCGACCGTCCTGAGTTGCCACTCATCGCGGCCGCACTGCAAGACCAGTGGCGTGCAATCGGCGTAGAGCTTGAAGTCAATGTGTCCAATTACTCGATTATTCCTGAGGGGCACAAGGACGGTACGCTTGAGGTTGCGCTTTATGCTCGCAACTACGCACTCACCCCGGATCCTATCGGTACTGTGCTACAGGATTTCGGTGCAGGTGGCGGTGATTGGGGGGCTATGGGCTGGGAGAACGAACCGGTCGCCGAGGCCCTGGAGACGATAGCGGCCAGTGCAGATGAGAATCAACGCGCCAAGGCTATCAGCATTGTCGCCAAGGAGTTGCAAGCCGGGCTGCCCGTTATCCCTATTGTGTGGTATCAGCACACCGTATCCATCGCAAATGGGTTGCAGGGTGTGATCATTGATCCGCTGCAACGCTCTTATGGTCTCAGCGAGCTCTTCTGGGCCGAATGAGAGAAAGGATCGGGCTAACGGCACGTTCTGTTCTAGCAATCATCGCTGGGCGAGGCATGCAGGCGCTGGTCGTTGCAGTTGTGGTGGGTATCGTCAGTTTTATCATGATGCATGCACTTCCCGGGGATGCGGCCTATCGCATCGCAGCGGGAAGATACGGTTACGACATGATGGACGCAGCCTCTGCCGAAGCCGTCAGGCTCGAACTCGGCTTGGATCGGGCTTGGTGGATACAGCTTGGTTCCTGGCTTGGTGAACTTGCCACTTTCGACCTTGGTCGCTCACATGTGTATGGCTCGCCTGTCATCGACGAGGTGGCTACGCAACTCAAGTACTCACTGCTGTTAGCTGGCGGCGCTGTCGTCACCTCACTATTGATTGCGCTACCAGTGGGCGTCACTGCAGGGATGTCCCCCGGTGGTGCGGTGGATCGTTTAAGTCTTGCTGTTTCGATTTTCTTGCGTGCTATACCTGCATTTGCGTTGGGAATTGTATTAGTGCTGCTCTTTGCCGTGCAACTCGGTCTTTTTCCGGTTGCAGGCTTTCGTGGGCCAGAGCATCTGATCCTGCCTTCATTGACGTTGGGCCTAGGTCTTGCGGCCGTGTCCTCACGCGTGGTGCGTGATGCTGTTGCTGATGCGATGTCGGCAGAGTGGCGTTTGTTTGCACGCACGAAAGGACTCACTGCGCGTAGAGCGTTAATAAATCACGTCATGCGGAATGCCTCATTGCCAGTGGTTGCCTATGTCGGTGTGCAGGGTGCATACCTCATCGAAGGCGTGGTTATTGTTGAAACGGTGTTTGCGTTTCCTGGCATTGGGCATGCCCTGGTCCACGCAATCTTCGGGCGTGACGTTGCTATGGTGCAAGGAACAGCGTTGGCGTTAGGTCTGATCTACGTGGGCTTGAACTTGTGTATTGATTTGACCTGCTGAATTATCGATCCACGAAGCGCTTAACCGACATGTCCCTCAACGCGTCAGCTAGCGCTCAATGTAACCCATGATAAGTGCGTCTCGTATTACAGGCCTGGCACTATTTCTTGTTCTTGGTTGTGCAGCAGCAATAGGACCAGCTCTGGTGGGTCATGACCCTGCCACGCAGTCGTTACTTAATGCCCGGCAGGGTCCCAGTGCGGAACATCTGCTGGGAACTGATCACCTGGGACGTGATATGGCTGCACGTCTTCTATCAGGTGCACGATTATCCATGGGTCTTGCACTGCTCTGTGTTGTAACAGCGGGTATTCCGGGTGCGCTGCTGGGCGTACTCGCAGCCAGATCAGGAGGCTGGACCGATCGCCTGTTGACAGCCTTTGCCGATTGCGTGCTCGCGCTTCCAGGGCTCCTGCTGGTGTTAATGCTTGCAGCAATTGCCCCTGGTTCATGGTGGGCACTGTACGTTGGAATATCGTTAACATTATGGGTGGAGTACTTTCGTTATACGCGGCAACGCGCACGTGTTGTCCTCGCTGCGCCGCAAGTAGAAGCGTCGCGCCTGTTAGGCCTCGGTCCTTGGCTGATCCTGCGCCGTCACCTGATCCCCGAGATTGGGCCAGGTCTGCTGACAATTGCCGCCTTCGGCGCAGCTACTGCCGTCACCGCAGTAGCTGCACTTGGGTTTGTCAGCGTTGGGATTCGACCGCCTCAAGCCGAGTGGGGCGTGATGATGACAGAGCTTCTTCCTTATTGGCGTGAAGCACCCTGGTTAATTCTACAACCCGTTGCCGCACTCGTGTTGACGGTACTGGCCCTGCATTTGAGCGTTGGTGGAATGAGGCGCCCGGGATGACGATATCAGGGAACAGCATAGCGGTGGCAGTCAACAAGCTACATGTCTACAACAAGTCGAAACCGCTTTTGGGGCCTGTCAGTTTCTCCATCGCGCTTGGCAATACTCTGGTAGTAATGGGCGAGACAGGCGCGGGCAAAAGTCTTATCGCACAGGCCATCCTCGGAACACTGCCCAGCGATCTACGTGCAGAGGGTGTAATCGAAGTTGACGGGCAACGCGTTGATAACGTGGCCACCGAGATTCGTGCTGCAAGTTGGGGGCACCAAATTACGGCTTTGCCCCAGGAGCCGTGGCGCGCACTCAGCCCACTCAAGCACTCGGCCCAACATGTCCGTGAAACGTATCGTTACGTCGCACAACAACCTGATCCAGAAGTATCGTGTGCTCAAGTGTTCGAAGCTTTGGGACTGACGGGCGCTGAAACACGCCTGCCCGGTGCTCTGTCGGGCGGAATGGCACAACGTGTTGCTTTTGCTGCCGCTACTGCTGGCGGCGCACCGATACTGCTAGCTGACGAACCTACTAAGGGGCTGGATACCGATCGTCGTGAGCGGGTTGTTGAGTTGTTGTCCGCTGTTCCCGAACACGCTGGTACGCTAATCGTAATAACCCATGAGGTCGCTGTGGCACGCGCCCTGGGTGGCAAACTGATCGTACTGAGAGAAGGGCAGGTTGTTGAACAAGGCGACACTCAGTCTGTACTTGCTGAGCCATCACATCCCTATACCCGCGATCTGATAGCAGCAGACCCGTCGAGCTGGTCTTATGCTTCACCTGTTACACGCAGTAAGGTGTTGTTGGAGGCGCGCGATCTGGCCGTGGTACGCGCAGGGCAACGGTTAATACAAGGGTTGGATCTTTGTGTGCATGAAGGTGAACGTGTTGCTCTGGTCGGCCCCAGCGGCGTCGGAAAGACGAGTCTGCTGGATACGCTCGCGGGATTGATCAAGCCTGAGAATGGCACTGTTCAACGTGCCCCGGGAATGCCGGCAAGGGCACTACAAAAACTGTATCAGGATCCCCCGTCAGCCTTCCCACCACACATCCCTCTGGTCGTGAGTTTGCGTGATGTGGCACGTTTGAATAGCACCCCTTGGAAAGAGGTGGAAGCAATACTCGCCAGCCTCGCGGTGCCGTTGCCACTTTTGGACCGGCGTCCTGATGCTGTGTCGGGCGGTGAATTACAGCGCGTTGCCTTAGCCCGCGCACTCGCTGCGCGCCCACGAGTGCTACTCGCTGATGAGCCCACCTCTCGGTTGGATCCCATTACGCAAGCGAGCACGCTCAGGATGTTGGCTCAGATCGCTGAAGCTCGTCGTCTTGGCGTTGTTCTTGTTACACACGATGTCGAAATTGCTGAACGTTGGGCGCATCGATGTGTCACGCTAGCGTGACTGTCCACATCGTTCAACGTGGTTCAACTGTTCGTCCAATGCGTCATACACAATCAGCTAACGTGTTTGCGAGCTCGCGCAAGAGTTGGTTGTAGAGAGTTGGGCCGACGTCAAGGTGAGAGCCCAGCGGATCGATCGAACTTGTCTTCGCATTGGTTTCCATCCAGACCGGTGTTCACCAGATCGGGATTGAATTAAGGCTCAGTTAATACGCAAGTGACGTTTGCTTGCGCGACGCGATCACCGATCTGCCGGGTGCGAGCAGGGCTCGGTTTGGAGGCATCACTGACTGAGATAGCGCCGGCGGCAGGGAAGTCGAACGCGTTCTCGGAATAATGACAGGCATCGTGAAAGACGATGAAATTGCGATCGCGCACCGGATCCAGAATTTCCTGAACGTCGGTTTTCAACTGCTCGAACTCGGCCTTGGCAGATGCAGCATTGGCCCTGTAGGTTTCTGAGTTATCCGGATCTGCTTTAGACAATTCATGAGCGATGGCATCCAGCCAGATAATCGTGTTCGAGGATTCTAGCCAAGCGTGCGGGTCGTGTTCACCGTGATCAAGTTCATCGTCAGAAGAGTCAGACGCATGTTCGTCGTGCTCACCAACGTCATCATGATGTTCTTCACCTTCATGATCCTCGCCTTCATGTTTCTCGTCAGCATCGTCTTCATGCCCGTGCGATTCGAACAACACATTGTCCCGCGTAACTAATTCTGTGATGCCATCCACTTCGAGCAACTCAACTCGAGTAGCATCGGGTGCCAGTGTCACTATCGTGTCAGCACGCTACGGTGTCAATCCAGCACTAACCCGGAAAACGATACCCGCATCTTGCAGCGCTTGAGCCTCTGAAGGTCGAAGCGAATAGCTGTGCGGTGAAACCCTTGGAGAGATCACTAGCGTTGATTGTCCAAGCCCCCCCCCCCATTACTTGCGTGACCAGCGAATGCACCGGAGCGATATCGACTACAACCAACGGTACAACGGCGTGGCTAATGCCGACCGTCATAGCTGTTGCCAGGGCGAGTGGCACGGCGACTTTCATCATCAGGTGGGCCTTTATACTTGAATGAGAGGCCACAACGTCTTGATGTTATGTGATAATGTATCAACAGCTATTTTACTGCGAGCAGTAATCAAACTGACTCGGCATCGTAAAATCAGCAAGACGGGAATGCCGCTATGGTGAAAGGATTTGAGCCACACGATCATGTTGATTGTATTGCTGATGCCATATCAACCGCTGAACAACGCTGCGCCACTCGAAGTTTACGCCTGACAGCTGTGCGTCGGCAGGTTCTCGAGATTCTATTGCAAGAGCATGTGGCACTGGGCGCTTACGACATTCTGGAACACTTGCGACAGGCGGGTTTCAAATCACAGCCGCCGGTTGCCTATCGGGCTCTGGATTTTCTAGTGACTAATGGCTTCGTTCACAAAGTTGAACGGTTGAATGCTTTCATTGCGTGCTCATATCCGGGGGAGTCACATTCGCCCGCCTTTATGATTTGCCGCAATTGTGATGTGGTAGCAGAAACCCGTTCAACACCTGCGAAAGGCACACTAGGGGCAGCAGCTCGATCTGCCGGGTTCAGGATAGAACGAACCGTCGTCGAAGCCGAAGGCCTGTGCCCTGCATGTCAGGAATGAGCAGCCAGATGAGTCTGGTGTCAGCCAAAGGTCTGAGCATTCGAGTCGGCTCGCAAGAAATTCTTAAACAGGTTGACCTTGAAATCGAACGTGGTGAGATTGTGACTATTGTCGGCCCTAACGGCTCAGGTAAAACAACACTACTGCGTGCCATCATCGGTGCATTGTCGCCAAGCTCTGGCCAAATAGTCAGATCGCCTAAGCTTACGGTGGGTTATGTGCCGCAGCGATTACACATTGACGCGACATTTCCCATGACGGTTGCACGCTTCATGAGCATGCCGCGAGCTCCCGGTAAGTCCGCGTGCAATGCCGCGCTACAAGAGGCTGGAGTACCAGACTTATCCAGCCGTCAAATGTCTGAGTTGTCGGGTGGTCAGATGCAGCGCGTGATGCTCGCTCGCGCGTTGATCGGTCAGCCTGACCTACTGATTCTCGACGAGGCAACGCAGGGTCTGGACCAGCCCGGATCGGCCGCCTTTTATCGGCAGATAGAACGCGTGCGGAATACACTCGGTTGCGCGATACTGATGGTGAGCCATGAGTTGCATGTGGTTATGAGCGCATCCGATCGAGTGATCTGCTTGAACGGTCATGTGTGTTGCCATGGCACGCCTGAGGTTGTTGCATCAGCACCGGAATATCGTGCGTTGTTTGGCACGGGCACACTAGGTACGCTTGCCTTGTATCGCCATCACCACGACCATGACCATGACCATGACCATGATCATGATGTACGCCAGCACGATCATCAGTCCATCGATATCGAGACGGGCAAGCACTGATGCTGGATGATTTCCTCGTACGCGCAACACTCGCCGGTATGGGTGTGGCGCTAGCCGCAGCCCCACTGGGTTGCTTCGTTGTATGGCGCCGCATGGCCTACTTCGGTGATGCCACAGCGCACGCCGCAATTCTGGGTGTGGCACTTTCACTGGCACTGTCCATGTCAGTCTTTGCCGGTGCGCTCATTGTGTCGCTGCTCATGGCGCTGACGGTCAGCTTTTTGAGTGGTCGTGGGTATGCCATGGATACACTGCTCGGTGTGCTGGCTCATTCAGCACTGGCGTTTGGGCTTGTGGCGGTCTCGTTTCTGTCGGGTATCCGCATCGACCTTATGGCTTACCTGTTTGGTGACATTCTCGCGGTATCGCGCACTGATCTGGCAGTGATCTGGTCCGGTGCGTTACTGGTGGTGATCCTGATGCGTTGGCGCTGGTCAGCGCTGTTGACATCCACACTCAATGCCGACTTGGCCTATGCCAGTGATATAGATCCAAAACGAGAACAACTGGTGCTGACAATATCATTGGCGATTGTAGTGGCCGTGGCAATCAAGGTTGTTGGAGTACTGCTCATCGCAGCCCTGTTGATTATTCCCGCCGCCGCTGCTCGACCTTTAAGTAGTACACCGGAACGCATGGCCTTTGCCGCTGCCGCCATCGGCTGTATATCCACGTTTTCCGGGTTGCGTGCAGCGTGGCTGCTGGATACACCAGCAGGGCCCTCGATTGTCTGTATCGCAGCGTTGATCTTTGCGATTACGTCTATTTTAGGCGTGAAGAGCCGATTGAGCACAAAGCACTGACTGAGTTAGCGTTGACGATACTCAGGCAGCTTCAGGTAAATTCATAGGGTCGCCCGTGTCATCTTTACCAACAACTGAACTTGGCCAATCGAAACTAAAACAAGCCCCCTGATCGGCATCGGAGGTTACCTCGATTCTACCGCCATGCAGGACGACCAGCTTTCTGACGATCGCAAGACCCACACCTGAGCTCATGGAGTGGTCTTTGGGTTGCAACGTGGAGAACGGTTCGAATATTTTTTCGTGGTAGGCAGGGCTGATACCTGGACCGTTATCGGCAACGCTGAACCGGTAATAATTTGCCAGTGGGCTGTCTTCAACGCCGACGGTTACCACGGCAATACCTTGTCCATGATGGTATTTAAATCCATTGCTGATAAGATTCATGAACACTTGAGTCAGCTGTGTCTCATAGGTATCGAATGTCGGAAATTCGCCGGATAGCTGGAGTTGTGCCTCGTCAACCGTCAGCATCATTCTCAAGCTGTGTAGTAGCTCAAGCACATTGACCTCATTGGTGGTGTGCTCACCGCTGCAAGCGTCTATCTCGGAGTACTGCAAGATGCCCTTTATCAGTCCTTGTCCCAGAACTACCTGACCCTTGATGCGTTCGAGATAGCCTAAAAACTCAGGAGGCAAGGCTATGTCTGGCTGATACTTATCAAGGTCTTCTTCCATACACTCAGATAAAAATCCTATTGCCCTCAGCGGACCTTTCAAATCATGCGATGCCATGTTCGAGAACGATTCGAGCTGATCATTGCGTTCTTCCAGCGCTTTGGACTGAAGCTTGTATTTGTGAGAAATATCCTTTCCAAAATTGTCCAGATGCTGATTAGTGAGTGATGTGTGGAACAGGAACAGCATTAGCATGGCGTTGAATACAAGGCCGCCCACCAATACTAATGTCGGTGTCATATCTGCCTGAGCAAGGCTAAAGGCTGCGGTGCTGTGCACCTCGAAGCGCCATTCCCGCCCATACAATGGTACGACATAGGAAGCGGATAAGACAGGTTCCTTGTCTAGGGTGAAGTTCTCTGCATCAAGCTCGCTATACACGACCTCAGTGCTGTCTGACATGCTAATAGCCACCTGTCTCAGATCACTATCCAGAACGCCGTTAACGAGGTTTTTGGTAACGACAGCTGCAGCAACAGCACCGATGAATGATGACTGTCGGAGTGATTCGGACGCAGGTCGTAGCGTGTTGAAAATGGGAGCAACCAACACAAACCCATAAGCATCGTTCCCAACTGGACGTATGGGAGCCGATATCTGTACTGTCCCAGTCTTGATGGTGCGCTCTACCGCATCTAGACGCCTGGCTTCAAATGCGAAATCAAATCCGGACATACGCTGCTCCAGCCTCTCGGGTGCTATGAGTGTGACAGGCATGACGAACTGCCGAGCTTCCATAGAATCAGGGTTCATTGCGGGACGCAAAGTGAAATCTGGTCGGGTGAGACGCTGTCTTTCCAGGAATTTTCCTACAGCACTCCATTTAACCCGGTGGGTTACCGCTAAGCCCCCGATGGCTGGATACTGTTCTCCTAGAGCTATTTGTTGAGTATATTTTCGCCATTCATCAAGGCGTACTTCGTCACTGCCGATGATAAAGCCAGCACTAGACCTGAGTACGTCGGCATAACGTTCCAGCTGGTGTTTAAACAGGCTGATTGTGTGGTCCGCTTGGCGATCAAATTCGATCCGTGTGCGATCTGCAACGCCCTTTAGCGCTACCTGCCAGGCAAACAACGTTACAACCACGGCGAGTGTGGCAATGAACCAGTGAAATTGTTTAAAGGTGCGAATATTGATGTCCTGTGATCGCTATAAGCGGGTCGTAAATAAAGGTGTGCGATACCGACGTGGAACTGAAGTCATGGAGATCTTGATGGTCTATCGATCCAGCAAAAAAACGCCTTGTCTATTGATTTATCGGCGGTTCGCATGTGATCCGGAAGGCTGATCTAACCCTTTGGCGAATAATTCTTCGAAGTGACTACGGCCGCAATTGGCACACCTTCGCTTGTATCAACCCATGAACTTCGCTACTTGACTAGTCCGCAACATTCCTGTCGTCTGCAATCTAAAAGCGCTCGAAATTACAACGTTATATCTCGTAAAATACTGAGAGATAACCATAACAACCTGAAAATTATAAAAATAAAAATAAGTACTATTTAGAGGTACAACGTTGTACTCTATACATATCGGAGCGATCTGACATCCGAGCAACAGAAGAGGCCAACCTACGTGAAACTAAACTCAATTACCGCGCTCGCCCTGTGTGCCACGCTTGCGAGCGGACCGGTCAGTGCGCAAGGATTTGATCCGGAGAAGGTGACAGGCAAAATCACGTTCTATACCCACTTCAATCAGTTCGTCGATGACGGGCGCTGGGGTGAATGGTCAGCTGAATTCACGCAAGCGTATCCGGGTACTGACGTTCAAATTCTCCCCGTATCCGGTTACCGCAAGGAGATGCCAACTCGCATAGCGTCGGGTGACTATGGCGACGTACTGAATGTACTGGACAACTTGCCACCGTCAGATTACCCCACCTTCTATTTGCCAATGAATGACATGGCGATGCAAGAGCATCATCAATTCGTAGATCGTTTCGTCGTTGACGGCAACGTGTATGGCTTTATTTACGGTGTAAATGCTGAAGCCATGGTGTACAACAAGGTGGCATTCGAAAAAGCGGGTATTGACGGCGTTCCTAAGACGCGAGCCGAGTTGTTTGAAGTCTGTGAGAAGCTTAAGGCGGCAGACATCACACCTATGGCTTTGAACATGGGGGCAGGTTGGCCAATGCAGCAGTGGGACAAGGCTGCGCTACTGTTCGCAGAGGACGGTGACTATTACGAAAAGATGCTCGCAGACCCTGCACCGTTCTCCAAAGGCAAGCCATATGGTGAGTCGCTGAGCTTTGTGAACGAGCTCTTCGAGGCTGGCTGTACCGAACGTGATTACACAGCCAACAACTGGGATCAGTCTCGCGCAATGATTGGCATCGGCGAGATAGGCATGTGGTTCCTTGCCAACTGGTCTATCCCGCAGGCGGTTAAACAGGCTGAACTGATGGGTGTTGATGCGGGTGAAGATCTTGGCATGTTCCCATTGCCTATTAACGACAGTGGTAAGCCGAAAGTTTTGCTGAATCCGGACTGGGCGCTGGGTGTTGCAAAGAACTCAAAGAATCCGGATACCGCCAAGGCGTTCATCGAGTTCCTGCTGACAAAAACTGACATCGCTAACGCTGCAGGGTTCATACCTGGCGATACCCGAATCGAGCCCAGCATGCCACAGCTGCAGGAGCTGCTTAGTAGTGACCCGGGCCTGGTCAATGCCGGAACACCCAGCGCAAAATTCAAGCAGGCCATGGCCGATGCACGCCTCGATTTCATGACGGGTACCTACATCCGGGAAGTGGTTCTGGCCGAGGACTTCGACAAGGCTGTTGACGAGCTCAATGAGCGATGGGCTCGCGCTATTTCACGCTAACGCCTGCTGACATTCGCGGTTTGTCCCTCTAACAAGCCGCGATTGTCAAAACCGTCTGTCGTCTGGTTGCGAATGATGTGACCATCGACTCCTATATTTCACTTCAGGAGTACGTGATGGCTCTTGCATCTATATCCCCTCCAGGTAACAGCGGTACCGACGGTCGATTTTCAAGTGCTGAGGCTCAGCGCAGAATTGTCATCGTCGGGTTTCTCGTCGTTCCGCTGTTACTACTGACTGTATTCAGTCTCTATCCATTTTTTCAGTTGATCTGGTTCTCCATGACCGACTGGGACGGCATGTCACCAGACAAAGCCTTTGTCGGATTGCAGAATTACGAACGCATCTTCTTCGAAGATGCCAGTATTCTAAAGCCGATGATCAACTCGCTCTATTATTTTGCGGGCTCTTTTATACAGCTAGCACTGGCTACCTACTTTGCAGTCATCTTGAGCCGGGGATTGCCCGGTTCCAACGTCTTTCGCCTTATTCTGTTTCTGCCTTTTGTACTCAATTCCGTGGCCGTGTCGATTATCTTCCGGGATTTTTTACAGCTTGACGGTGGGCTCGATTCATTACTGACAACGCTGGGTGTAGGACATTGGAGTCAGGAGTGGGTTCAGGATCCAGATCTGGTCAAGTGGTCGCTCGTGTTTGCCTCTGTCTGGCGGTATCTGGGGTTTCAGTTGCTCATTACCTATGGCGCCTTGCAATCGGTACCGCAGGATCAGTATGAGGCAGCGCGTATAGAAGGGGCCAGTGAATGGCAGCAATTCTGGCACATCACTTTTCCCTCTATCCGTATGATTCTGGGTCTGCAACTAATCCTTGCAACGGTCGGCTCACTTGAAGTATTCGATGTACCGTTTCTCATCACTGGCGGTGCCAATGGCACTAAGACCTTCATCATGGCCGCCATCGAAGAAGCCTTTGAGTTCAGGCGCGTGGGTATGGCATCAGCCATGTCAATCATTCTGGTTGTCATCGTTATGGTCGCTGTGACACTGCAGCGTCTCGCCATGACCGGAAAAAGGAGCTGAAGTCATGAACATGCCTCGCGCTTTTCGCCGCATGACGCCAATCCGGCTAGCCTGGACGCTATTCCACTACGCGGCGCTGTTACTCGCCTGTTTGCTGGTCATCAGTCCATTGCTGATCGCCTTCTTCAGCTCGTTCAAGACGCCGATAGAGATGCTACGTGGCGAGAAGATGGACTTACCAGTAGATTGGGGCAATCTAGACAATTACATCGCGTTCTTCACCGACCAAAAGATCGGGCTGGCATTTTACAACACGATGTTTGTTTTGTTGTTTGCACTGGCCATGACCATCCTGGTGGGCACCATGGCGGCGTACGTCATTGATCGTTTCCGCTTTCGCGGACGCTCCGTCATCTTGTTTCTTTATGTCATCGTCATGGCGGTGCCGATGATCACGACTCAGATCTCGACCTATGAGGTGATGCAGTTTCTCGGTCTGATTGGTTCTAAATGGGCGTTGATACTGCTGTTCGGTGGAGCTGATGTCGTGTCGTTATACGTCTTCATTCAGTTTCTCCAGTCCATTAACCGTGAAATTGATGAGAGCGCGCGTATCGAAGGCGCAAGCTACTGGCAAATCTACTGGAAGGTTATCTTGCCGCTTCTGGTCCCAGCGATTTCAACTATCGTCATATTGCGCACCATCTATATCTACAACGATTTCATCCTCCCTTATCTGTATACGCCGCGTGTCGAGCAAAGTACCGTATCGATTCTGCTGTATCGAGCCTCCGACATGATGTCGGCCAGTTCAGAGGCGGTATTGATGGCGGGCATCGTGATAGTCATCGCCCCGTCGGTGATCGCCTTTTTTCTGCTGCAAAAGCAGATTGTATCGGGTGTTATGCGCGGGGCTGTCAAGGGATGAGCACCATGATGCAAGGTTTCACCGTATCAACGTGCAACACGGTCTGGCGCTTTGCAGCCGTCAACATGATGTGCCTTGCGTTAACGATTGCCGGTGGCATGGTGCTGGGTCTAGGCCCGGCAATAGCCGCTAGCTTGTGGGCCATGTCGCGCTCGCGTGACTATTCGACAGGTGAGTTATGCCGGGGTATGTGGACCGAATGGCGCGCTGATTTCCTGCGAACCAACCTGTCCCTAATGCCGGTAGTAGCGGTATTGGCGTTGCTTGTTTCATTCATCCCGCAAGCTCACGGACTGTCTTTGGCTGTCTTGATCGGATTGGCAGGGCTGCTCATCGAACTGGCATTAGCCGTGGTGTACGTCGTTTCACAGATGCGTTGTGGAATAGCCGATACGCTCGCTAATGCCTTTCGAGTAATGCTGGCCGCACCCATACGACTTTTCGCTGCCATGCTGATTATCCCTACAGTAGTGCTAATCACTGTATGGCAGCCACTGTTCGGTGTGTATGGCGTGTTCTCCGTCGCTGCCTGGTTGTGTATAGCGCTGCTTGGCGCCATGCAAGACCCGGCTAGTCGAATCCTAACCCTGGAATACAACCCACAAGAGGCCTTGTCATGAGTGGTGGTGTCAGCATTAGAAGTCTAGAGAAATCCTTTGCCGCTGTCACGGTGCTCAAGGATATCAACCTCGAGGTCGAGCCAGGCCAGTTCGTTGTGTTGCTTGGGGAATCGGGCTGCGGTAAATCCACGTTATTGCGACTGGTGTCGGGACTTGAGGAGGATCATCTGGGGTCAATACATATTGCCGGCAGAGACGTTACGCATCTGGATCCCAAGGACAGGCGCATTGCTATGGTATTCCAGTCCTACGCGCTTTATCCGCACATGAGCGTCTACAACAATATTGCTTTCGGTATGAAAATACGCAAAGAAGACAAGGTTGAAACGCGTAGGCGGGTTGAGGATGCAGCGGCGATACTCAAGCTTAGTGATATGCTCGACAGGCGTCCGGCGCAGTTGTCTGGTGGACAGCGACAACGCGTGGCAATTGGCCGAGCCATGGTGCGTGACCCGGATGTTTTTCTGTTCGATGAGCCGTTGTCCAATCTGGATGCGAAGCTGCGCGGCGATATGCGTGTGGAGATCAAGCGTATACATCAAACACTGGGTGCCACCATATTGTATGTCACCCACGATCAGATTGAGGCGATGACACTGGCCGACAAGATCGTACTACTTAACAATGGTTGCATCGAACAGATGGGCACGCCGACCGATCTCTACAGTAATCCTGAAACACTTTTCGCGGCGCGCTTTATTGGTTCACCGGAGATCAATACGATTAACGTCACAGTGACTCATGAGATTGGTGCGCTCATCGCCAGAAATGGCAGTCGCAGTTTTCCACTTCCTGATTCGGTGCTGCGTGGGTCAATAGACGATGGAGCTCAGGCAATACTGGCCATACGGCCTGAGTTTCTCTCGCTTGATACCCAGGGTGCAGAACTGGTGACGGAGAACCATCCGGTGCTCTTATGTGAGCCGACAGGATCCGAAACCTTCGTGGTGCTAGATTTCGAAGGTGCAGATCTACGCTTGCGGGTACCAGGCTTGCATCATTATGATATCGGTAAAACGCTGAGTGTGGGCTGGTCGCTTTCCGCGGCCCATCTGTTTCATCCTGAGACTGAAGTGCGGCTTTGAGCGTGGCCCCCAATATTATCCTGTGCACCGCCGATCAGCTGAGGCCTTTCGAGCTTGGGTGCTATGGCGGCGATCAGATTCAAACGCCGTCTCTTGACAGGCTCGCCGCACAAGGAACACTTTGGGAGACCGCAATCACAAATTTTCCGGTCTGTATGGCGGCGCGCTCAGTGTTGATATCCGGACAGTACAATCGAACAGCGACGGGTGGCAAGACCAATATTGCCTATGAGGGACGCTCTGGCGATTTCAATATGCCCGAGTACCCTTATGCGCATCGCCCACATCTTCCCCATGCAACTCTGGCAGAGTGCTTGCGCGATGCTGGGTATCTCACACAGGTCATCGGCAAGTGGCACATCCATTCCTGGCCGCACGAAATCGGTTTCGAACACTATTTGATACCACGAGTACACCACGCTCACACGGCGCAGATTTTCAGCCGTGATGGAGGGCCGGAATTTGCACCGCCGGGATTCAGTGTAGATTTTGAAGCAGATGAGGTTGTCAACTTTCTGGAAAGTGGAGAGCACGATCGTCCCTTCTTTCTCTACTACAACATCTCGCCACCTCACTGCCCGGTTGCTGACATTCCTGAAGCGTACCGTACAATGTACGATCCGGATAAGCTGCGGTTACGTGAAAACACTAACGAGTCAGCTATCGACAACGCTGACTATTGGTATAAGGTTTACCGCTGGGACTTCCGGCATTACTCGTTTCACCTGCCACACACTGAAACGCTGCCACCAGGCTATGACCTGCAACACCTGGCCGCTGAGTACTATGGCGCTGTCACCTGGATGGACAGTGCCGTGGGGCGAATGCTCGACGCTGTCGAAAGGGCCGGTCTGACTGATAACACGCTGATCGTGTTTGCGTCTGATCACGGTGAGAATCTGGGCAGTCATGGTCTTGTGCAAAAAGGCTCAGAAAATGATGAGAGCATCCGTATTCCGCTGATGATGGCAGGCCCTGGTATAGCGGCTCACGCACGCATAAAAGACTCAGTAGCGTCATTAGTAGATATCATGCCCACGCTGCTTGACGCGGCGGGCCAGTCTACACCGGCTCACTGCCAGGGTTCATCGCTATTGGGCGAGGCGCGCGGCGAAGCACCTTCAAACCGTACAGCCTTTTTCGAAACTGTGCGCGGCGCAGGACTGCGCTCTGCAAACATGACCTATGTGCTGGCGCGAGACGATAAAGGCCAACTGGGTACAGACCCTATTGTTGCTTACGACAGCGAAAGCGACCCCTTTCAATACAACAACCTGGCCGGTACCCGTACCTGCCCCGAACTTGATGCCGAGTTGCGCGCATGCGACAAGGCTTACCCATGGTCCAGACTGGAGGACGAAGTACAATGACCGATGTTGTCAATATCACCAGAGCGCTCAATGAGCGCTGGGAACTCAAACACCCAGAGCGTGATATCACATTGTCTGTGGACGCTCCTTTCGATGTGCATTCTGCACTGATTACAGCGGGTGTAATCGAGGATCCATACTGGCGCGATCGTGAGCTGGAACTGGATTGGATTCACGAAAGTGAATGGTCGCTGTCAAAAAGTATAGAGATGGCGGAGGAGCAACTGTCGGGAAACTGGACATTAAGGTTTGAATGCATCGACTGCTGCACCACGGTTTACGTCAATGATCATGTGGCCGGAGAAACTGCCAGCCAGTTTGTTCGCTACGATCTTGATGTCAGTAAATTGCTGGTTGCTGGCACCAATCACATTCGTATCGTTTTTCATTCAAACAGCAAAATGGCTGCTGATGCGGCTGCTCAATTTCCGTTCGAATTGCCCTATCTGGACTGGAACTGTCGCATTGGCCATACCAATCACATTCGCAAGGCTGCCTGTCATGCTGGATGGGACTGGAACATTGCACTGATGCCACTCGGCTTGTATGGCGATGTCAGCCTGAAGCGAAGTTACCCCGCGCGGCTGGACGACTGGAAGCTTGTGCAGCACCACGAGGCAAATCAGGTTCGCCTGAGCATCTCGGTTCATGCGCATGGGTTCGCTGTAGCCGACGTGAGCTTGCAAGTAGCCGTATGCGGTCAGGACCATACGCAAACCGTTCAGATTCTGCCGGGCGAGAATCAGTTCACCGTTGAGTTGTATATAGAGAACCCGGAGCTGTGGTGGCCAGCAGGGTACGGTCCGCAAACACTGCACCCATTGGTTGTAAAGCTCGGTACTGATGAGATGCGTCGTGACATAGGCCTGCGTCAGATTGACTTGCTGACCACACCTGATGAGATTGGTGAGCGCTTCGCTATCGCGGTTAATGGTAAAGAGATCTTCATGCGCGGTGCGAACTGGATACCCGCTGATGCATTACCGTCGCGGTGTACTGAAGTAGTTGTAGAGAACCTGTTGTTATCGGCCCGTCGTGCACACATGAATATGCTGCGTATCTGGGGAGGAGGCCAGTACGAGCCAGACTGGTTTTATGATCTGTGCGATCGTCACGGTATCCTGATATGGCAAGATTTCATGTTTGCCTGCAACCATTACCCTGCTGCCAAACGACAATGGTTGAATCTGGTACGGCGTGAGGCTACCCAACAGGTCCGGCGGCTGTCTTCACATGCCTGCGTAGCATTGTGGTGTGGTGATAACGAGCTGGTCGGTGCATTGGGCTGGTTTGATGCTACTAAAGCTAATCGGGACCGGTATCTGGCCAACTATGTCATGTTGAACCACGCGCTGGAGGAAGTGGTGGAAGACGAGGCCATTGATATACCGTTCTGGCCCTCGTCCCCATCCTCCGGTCGATTGAATTTTGGCGATGCCTGGCACGATGACCGATCTGGCGATATGCACTTCTGGGATGTCTGGCACTCGTCAAAGGACTTTGAGCACTACCGCAGTGTTCGCCCGCGTTTCTGCTCCGAGTTTGGTTTCCAGTCATTTCCGTCCATGATCGCTATTGAACGATTTACTGAGCCTGAGGATCGCAATGTCTCATCGTCGGTGATGGATATCCATCAGCGCAATGTGGGGGGCAACAGCCGCATCGTCGAGACCTTATCACGCTACTTCCGGTTCCCCGATGGATTCGAAAGGATGGTGTTCCTGAGCCAGGTTGCACAAGGCATGGCCATGCAGACGGCTATTGAGTTCTGGCGCTCGCAGAAGCCGCGTTGCATGGGCACACTGTACTGGCAGCTGAACGATACCTGGCCGGTGGCGAGCTGGGCGAGTCTGGAGCACGGTGGTAGCTGGAAAGTGTGCCACAGCATGGCAAGGCGTTTTTACGCGCCCGTATTGTTTACGGCGCAACCGGATACACAGACAGGCGACGTGGTGGTCTGGGCAATCGCTGATGTACCGGGCGGGGTGAGCGTTACAGTTGCACTCTCGGTTGAGGAATTCGAGGGCAATAGGACCCGCCTTGACGACTGCAGTGTAGCGATACCTGAGGATGCAGCCGTGGAAGTCATGCGATTGCCTGTGGGAACTATCCCTGAGCAGGCTTTCCTGCTAATGCGGTGGCGCGATGTTGATGGACAACCCGTTGGTGAGAACGTTTATTTTCCGCGCAGGTTCAAGTCATGTCGACTCATTCCGGCCAACGTAACAGCACAGTGGCGTGAAACTGATGAGGGGCGGGAATTGGTACTGGACACCGACGCCCCGGCGTTTTTCGTGACCGTCGGGCTTGGCGAGGATATTGTCTATTCAGACAATGCTTTCACGTTACTACCTAACCAGCCAAAAGTTATCCGGCCATTACATACCACAGAAGGTAACAACTTGTTACCACCCGCGACAGACCGGATACCCTCCATTCAGCAGCTGTGTGGTGAGTCTTATGCTTAGTGGCACTTACCCCTGAGGCGCCTTCTTGATGAGACGATCAGACGACGGGTTTCGCAATTAGCTGAACCGGTTCTGCACTACAGAGGAGGACTGCGAGCCGTGTCGTCTTCTCGTCTCTGACTATGCCATGAACATTCGTTAGTATATAACCTGATCGTGACATTTTCTTCGCGTCAGATGGCGCAGCAACACAGCAATCAGGCTACATGGCATCAAACAGTTCCTCCGGTAACGTCACCATGAAGATGATCGCTGAGCATCTTGAGGTGTCGCTGTCCACGGTGGCGAAATCCTTGAAAGATGGTTCCCGGATGAGTCCCGAGACAGTGGAACGTGTGCGAGCCGCTGCCGCGGAACTTGGCTATGTCCGAAATCTTGATGGCGTGCGTCTACGCACCGGCAAGACATTCGTGGTGATGGCGCTTCTCAGTACTGCTCCTGACGAGGAAATTGGTGATTCTGGCTCCGTAGGTCTACTGCACGGTATCCATAAGCGACTCGCCTCTACGGACTATGCATTGCGTACGGTTCCCATAGAACAGGGTGAGGAGGACCTGGCACAGCTGCAGGATATCGTGCGCGGAAATGTGGCCGATGGAGTGATACTCGATCACATCATGCCGCAGGATGATCGTGTTAAGTACTTGCTGGAAAAACGCGTTGCGTTTGTCACGTTTGGTCGAACTGAACATTTCACCCCACACCCGCATTTTGATATCGACAACCAGCACGCCGCCTGGCTGGAGACCAACTCGTTGCTGCGACAGGGTGCACGTCGCATAGGGCTTCTCAATGCCGACGACCGGTACACCTTTGCCAAACAGCGCCTTGCCGGCTACCAGCAAGCTCTGGCGGAAAGTGATATAGCGTTTGATACAAGCCTGGTGCGCAATCTTGTCATCAACCCCAGAGCAGCACGAGACGCGGGTAGGGAGTTGGTAGAGCACCATGCAGCGGATGCCTTAGTGTGTGTCAATGATAATGTTCTGCTTGGCGCACGTGCTGGTGTACGAGCACTGGGAACCGAGGCGTTGTTACGCACGAGACTGGCGTTCCGCACGGGTACTAACATTGTCAATTACCTGGGCACGCCTGCAGCAGCAGCCTTTTACCCACGTAGCGATGCTGGCTGGCATCTCGCCGACATCCTACTTGGGGCCATTGAGGGCAGAGATATTTCAGAGTTGCAACAAGTTGTGCAATGCACTCTCAGAGATTTCGACGGCGATTGAACGCAGGCAGTGGTTGTGTGACTGAGTGGTTGAGTGACTGCATCAGACGTTCTAACGCCGAAACCGGTCAGTGACACACTAGGAAAAAGCCAAGGAACTGCCAGGGACAAGCCAGGGACAAGCCAATACCAGCTTGCCCTCTGGCCCCATTTCCAGTTCTAGTTCTCGCCAAGTCTTTTTTGTAGAGCCAGATAGGCAGGTTTTGCTTGATATCGCCTGTCCAGGATCAACGGGTCGAACTGAGTGCGCCATGAGTACATGTCCGTAAAGCCCCAGGTTTGAAACGCCTTGCATCGTGGCTGTTCCAGGCACAGTGACAACACTTCCTCATACACCTTCGCCTGTTGAAGCTCAGTCTGCCCCGGCCGTATCGACACATCAAACTCTGTGACATACACGTCCAGATCCATATTCGCTATGGTCTGGAAGTTCTGGGCAACTTCGTCGAAGCGATCAAAATCTGCATCCAGATGCATCTGAAATCCGACGCCGTCTACCGGTGTACCGGCATCTTTAAGAGACTGCATGAGCGCTATCAGGCCATCAGCTTTGGGACCGGCAAAGCTTACATCGTAATCGTTGTAGAGCAATGTGGCATCGGGTGCCGACAAGCGTGCCTGTCTGAATGCGGTATCGATGAAGCCTTCGCCCATCGCCTGAAACCATGTTGAATTGCGGAAAGTACCATCTTCTTCCAGAGCCTCGTTAACAACGTCCCAGATAGGGATGTCTGTACCGTAGCGCGTCATGACCCGGTCGATGAATTCACGCATGTGGGTTTCTCGCTCGGCTAGTGGTGTTCGCTGTATCCAGCCAGGCAACTGACGGTGCCAAAGCAGAGTGTGACCGTGTACGGCCTGACGTCGTGCCTTGGCATTAGCCACTAGATTATCGGCTTGTGCCCACCGGTATTTGCCAGGCAACGGGTTTACAAGATCCCATTTAAGAGAATTCTCGGTGGTAACAAGGTTAAACTCTTCTGCTGCTATATCAGCATAGATAGCACCATCGGGTCGTGCATAGAAACCCAGTAGCGAGGCATAGCCAATAAGTAGATCACGCTCAGCAGCCAGGTCACGCAGGCGTGCTCCGGGTCGTGCGAAACTTGCGTTATCCAACACTTCATACTTCACGGTTCGAGCGTTGGTCAATGAGGCATCGTCTGCATCTCGGGCCCGCAGGTTCAGTTCGATCGTGCCCGTGGTTTGAGGAACAAAATGCAATATGGAAATCTTGGGGTCAGAGTAGTGCGGAGTCACTGTCGAGCCTGGCGGTGGGTTCAGAATCTCAAGGCTCGGTATTGTGCCGTTAGGGTCATCAACCTTGATGTAGGTCACTACAGGATCATTCACTCTGACTGTGTGGTCGCGAATCAGATTAACGGCGGGGGGTAAGTTTCTGATAGTCGACGGATCGCTTGGCATCTTTACCTTGATGCGAATGGTGCGCTCGGTTCGGTAAAAGCCTTCGTCAGGATCAGTGGCTGTTATGGTGAATTCCTGAATGCCCACCTGCGGTTGCAGCGGACGCCAGATCAATGATCGTGTGCCATTGAAGTTGTCAACGTATCGTGCGCCCGCAGGAATGGCGTTGGGAAAGAGTCCCGGTACTCCGCCATCGGGATCCAGAGGCTTGAGAACCACCGTCAGTTCTTGTCCTGCAAACACCTCAACATCGGTGAGGTTGTCGAAGTAGGGCGGTGCATTGGTCAGCGGATCTACCGACGCCGGTGTTCGAATAATTGCGGGCAAAGGCCCGGCTGCAAATTCAGCATCAGTGATGACAGCAAATGTATCGTCAAGGTCTGCATCGGGGTTTCTGACCAGAAAGAACTCGTTGATAGTGCTGATTGGCCCCACAGTTCTGACAGGCTCACTATCAGCGCCAGGTGCTGGTGTTAATGGTGGGTTAGGCAATGCGGATAGTTGGCTACCACTGGGCGCTATTGATGAGCCACCTGTTGTAGAGCTGCCTGTGGTGGTGCCCGCTTCAGGATCTGCCGGTCTACCATCGGTGTTATCCCCACCGGTAGCTGATCCGCCTGCCGTCATTTGATCATCATTGGCTGTAAGGCCGGTTGTCGTACCGCCAGTATCTGTTCCGCCACTGGTTGCTGTGCCACCTGATGTAGCGCCCTGGACATTGATTGGGGCATCATCTGTGGGGGGCTGCGTAGTGGGGTCTGACGAGCTACACGCACTCACAACCGCTAGTGTGAGAAGCGCAATGGCAAACCGGGTGGGCATACGGGCAATCCGACAGGCTTTCGTCGTAGGCGTGTTCATTGTATGTTTTGACGTGTAATTGATCATTGATGGCGCACAGCCTAGTTTGCTATCGAATTCCAGAGTGTTACAGCGGCTACATAACGCGAGGAAAGCGTTCTATTCAGTATCGCCACAAAGACGTTTTGTGATGTTGCCACGGTTTATAGCGGTAGTTTAGTTGAAGATGTTTTCAACAAATGTCACAAGTTGTCTAGCTCCTATGCAAAAGTCCAAGGGAAGTGTCCATCACCTGCCAACGCCTGCCAGTGCTCACGCTCGACTGCTGGAAAAACTGGTGGCAGAAATGATCAGTAAACACCCGGATAAGCAGGTAGCTGTCGCCTGGGAGGCGATGGCGCGTGAGTCTATGCGACGCTACGCATCGCCCCCGTTGCCCACTAGCCCTGTCCTCGATCTGGATGCCATCGAAGGCCTCACAAAAGAGCAACAAAACCAGCTTTATCTGGTAACCCAGACATGGATGGATAGCTACTTCAATGATGTACGCAACCAGTTGATGAACATTCACCGCGACCTGTTGGGTCTACAGCGACAAGTGGCTGAATATGAAAATCCGGCATCCTCCAAACAGGTTTAAAACGCGCGAGAAGCCTACGCGAGTCATAGAACACTGATGCCTCGACAAGATCGACATTGTGGGTTGTTTCGGCAGCAAAGATCGCAGCGTTATCGATCAGCAAACGATAACGTAGGCGTGGCCAGTTGTATGGGTAATTGTGCCGTTAAACAGCCGACAAATTATCGTGGTTGCCAGCTTACTAAATGAGACGTTCAAGAACCAGAATAACGTTCGCAAGGTGGCGCACCGTTCAGTGCTCTGCCCGCTGCGCTCCGGTGAACGATCGGTCAGCAAATCCCAGCCGGCCTATCCCGGGTAGCTTGAGCGCAGGAGGCAGTAGATCGACCCCCGCCGTCAGGCCTAGAATATTGATCTCCAGACCCTCTTCCAGACCGGCCAGAATGCCGGCATAGCCGCGCAGAGAGATCTGCGCGCCGGTGCCGCTGGGAGTAACTGACGCTAACGCTCCGCCAGGTAGATAATCCTTGCCTATGGCGTTGCTGGGTAATTCGAGCCTCAGTTCTGGCACCTGTCTTCCCAGATGAGCCGTGAACGTGTTGCTGTTGGGGCCGGGCCACACATGATAAGTATCATCGTAGGGATAACTTCTCGCCGCTTCATGTAAACGTTCGATAAGAGCATCCACGCGCTGGCCCCCACGAATTTCTCGTAGCAGCGTCGGGTGATTGCCGTACCACATCGCATCCGGGGTGCCGCGTCGCATCTGTACCGCGCCACCACCCCAGTACACCCGATAGCCAATCACCTCCAGCCGCTGATAGTTTTGCTCGTCGCCTTGTTTGGTGGCAACCCAGGTATGCACTCCAAAAGCGCCACGCCAGCGAGCTGCTCTGGCCGCGTATACCTGAATAACGGCATCAGTACTCTCCGCAGAGGGTGCCTGGCCCGTGCTCCCATGGCGGTTGTACTGGCGATAGTGGTTAGAATCCCCGGAATAGTGAGCGGCTACCATGCAGCCCAACGGCAAAAAGAAACAGCCAAGGACTATGAGTAATAGTCGCAGGATCCAGCCTAGCCGATATTTCATGGCGATTTACAGACCGTTAGTCGTGCCGTTACATACGGGCATACTTGGCAATTGGGTACAGGTTCCGGTAGTCTGCGGCTCATGAAAAAGAGACTTGAAGGTAAACGTGCGCTGGTAACAGCCGCCGCACAGGGGATCGGGGAAGCCACGGCGCGAGCGTTTGCGCAAGCGGGTGCCAGCGTGGTGGCTACCGACGTTAACGCTGAAAAACTGGCTGAGCTGGATGGTGTGGATGGCATCACCACCGCGGTGTTGAATGTCATGGATTCCAGGGCCATCGGAGAGCTGATCGGTCGCGAATCGCATTTTGATATCTTATTCAACTGCGCAGGCGTCGTCCATAGCGGCTCGGTACTGGAGTGTACCGATGATGAGTGGGATATGGCCTTCGACCTGAACGTAAAGTCCATGTTCCACATGAGTAAGGCAGTTCTGCCGGGAATGGTTCAGGCGGGCGGTGGCTCAATCATCAATATTTCATCCATCGCTGCACACAAAGGCCTGGTTAACCGGTTTGCCTACGGTACATCCAAGGCCGCTGTTATCGGTTTGACCAAATCGATTGCAGCAGACTTCGTTACCAAGGGAATCCGGTGCAACGCTATTGCACCCGGCACCGTACAGTCGCCATCGCTGGAGGGGCGCATCGCCGCTTTTGACGATCCGGAAGCTGCTCGCAAGCAGTTTGTCGCCAGACAGCCGATGGGCCGGCTTGGTACGGCAGAAGAAATTGCTCACATGGCGCTGTATCTTGCCAGTGATGAGTCTATCTTTACGACTGGCACATTAATGAAAGTGGATGGAGGTATGTCAATATGAAATTGTTGCGCTACGGTGATGCCGGTTTTGAGAAGCCCGGAGTACTGGACGATGAAGGTCGAATCCGCGATTTGTCCGCTCACATTGAGGACATTGGGCCCGATCAGCTAGAGGACGCGACGATTGCGCGTTTGGCCTCTCTGGACTTCAACAGTCTGCCTGCCGTACCGGCTTCCGTGCGTCGTGGCCCTCCGGTTAATAATATCCGTAAGATTGTGTGCATCGGCCTGAACTACTCGGACCATGCTGCAGAGTCCGGTTTGCCTATTCCTGAAGAGCCGGTTGTCTTCATGAAAGCAGACACCTCCATCACAGGCCCCGATGATGATGTGATCATCCCGCTGGTCAGCAAGAAGCTGGACTGGGAAGTGGAGCTGGGCATCATCATCGGCAAGACCTGCCACTACGTTGAAGAAGCAGACGCCCTGGGTCATGTGGCTGGCTATTGTGTGGTCAACGATATCTCAGAGCGTGAATTCCAGATAGAGGGGACTGGCCAATGGGTCAAAGGCAAGAGCCACGATTCGTTCTGCCCATTAGGCCCTGTATTGACCACTCGCGATGAAATACCCGATCCGCAGACTCTGGACCTGTGGCTTGATGTGGATAACGAGCGAATGCAGACAGGCTCCACCTCATTAATGATTTTTTCAGTGGCTCATATTATCAGCTACCTGAGCCGCTTCATGACGCTGCGTCCGGGTGACCTGATCTCGACGGGTACACCACCGGGTGTAGGGCTCGGCTTCAAGCCGCCTCGTTATCTTGCAGCCGGTCAGGTCATGTCACTGGGCATTGCCGGACTGGGTGAAATATCGCAGACCGTGGTTCATCATCCGGCTCACAGCTGACAGCTTGAAATGAGCGACAATTCCGACGATCTGCCCGAAGACGCTGAGCCCCTTGCAGCATCGTCTAACGATTCATCCGCTTCGGCATCTTGGGATGCGTCCATGCCAGCAGGATCACTGCGCAGTGCGCAGTGGTTCGGTCGGCAAGACAAGGACGGTTTTGCCTACCGCAGCTGGATGAAGAATCAGGGCCTGCCGCATCACCTGTTCGATGGCAGGCCGGTCATTGGAATTTGCAATACCTGGTCTGAACTAACGCCCTGCAACGCGCATCTGCGAGAGCTGGCAGAGCGAGTAAAGCGTGGTGTGTATGAGATGGGTGGGTTTCCGGTTGAATTTCCGGTCATGTCTCTTGGCGAGACGTTGCTACGACCTACGGCTATGTTGTTTCGCAATCTGGCTAGCATGGAGGTAGAAGAGTCCATTCGTGGAAACCCACTGGATGGCGTCGTGCTGATGGTGGGTTGCGACAAGACAACGCCCTCGCTGATGATGGGTGCTGCCAGCTGTGATATTCCTACGCTGGTCGTGTCGGGTGGCCCCATGCTCAATGGCCGGTTCCGTAACGAAAGAATTGGCTCGGGTACTCACGTATGGAAGTTCGATGCCATGATGAAAACGGGCGAGATGAGCACAGAAGAGTTCATGGAAACCGAGAGCTGCATGAGTCGTTCGGTTGGCCACTGCATGACCATGGGTACCGCCTCTACGATGGCTTGCATGGTGGAGGCGCTGGGGATGGGTATGCCGGGCAATGCCGCCATACCGGCAGCTGACTCACGCCGTAAAGTACTGGCGCACATGTCCGGTAGACGCATCGTAGACATGGTGAAAGAGGATCTCATCCCGTCCCGTATTCTCACTCGCGAAGCGTTTGAGAATGCCATCCGAGCAAACGGCGCCATTGGGGGATCCACCAACGCGGTGATCCATCTGCTGGCTCTGGCGGGACGACTCGGCGTTAATCACACTCTTGACGACTGGGATGCGATGGGCCGCGATGTACCTTGTCTCGTCAACCTGATGCCGTCAGGTGCTTATTTGATGGAAGATTTCTACTACGCGGGCGGGTTACCTGCCGTGCTGCGTAAACTGGCGGAAGCCGGGCTACTGCACAAGGATGCGCTGACGGTAAACGGCAAGACTCAGTGGGAAAATGTCAGTGCGGCAGAAGTCTATAACGACGATGTCATCTATCCCACGGAAAAACCGTTCAAGTGTGCCGGTGGCATTGTGGTACTCAAAGGAAACCTGGCACCGGATGGTGCTGTGTTGAAGCCATCGGCAGCCACACCAGCGTTGATGCAGCATACGGGTCGCGCTGTGGTGTTCGAGGACATCGACGATTACAAGGCGCGTATCGATACCGATGATCTTGATGTGGACGCGGATTGCGTGCTGGTGTTGAAAAACTGCGGACCACGTGGGTATCCCGGCATGGCAGAGGTGGGCAACATGGCGCTACCTGCCAAGATTCTGAAAACCGGCGTTACCGACATGGTACGCGTCTCGGATGCACGTATGAGCGGTACAGCCTATGGCACCGTGGTCCTGCATGTGTGTCCGGAGGCTGCCGTGGGTGGGCCATTGGCGCTGGTGCAAAACGGCGACATGATTACTCTGGATGTGGCTGCAGGTTCGCTATCCATGAATGTGGACGACAAGACGTTAGTGGAACGGCGCAAGCGCTGGCTGCCCAGTCATCCTCAAGCAACACGTGGCTATGTCAAGCTGTATCAGGAAACCGTGATGCAGGCAAATGAAGGCGCTGACCTGGCGTTTCTCCGAGGGGGCAGCGGTGCGCCGGTTCCACGTGATAGTCACTAGTGCGAACGGGACGAGAAATGACAACCACCCGGTTAAGTACAACCAGTACGACTAGGTACAACCAGTACGAATAAATACAACCAGTACGAATAAATACAACCAGTACGAATAAATACAACCAGTACGAATAAATACAACCAGTACGAATAAATACAACCACCAAGGTTAAGTACAACCTGTACGATCATCGATATAAACGAGAAATAGTCATGAGTACTAAGGAACGGGTAGGGTTTATAGGTCTGGGTGCCATGGGTGTGGGCATGGCGGCCAATGTGGCTTCGGCCGGGTATCCCCTGACCATCATGGGGCACACGCGCCGCGAGCCTGTTGAGCGTCTGCTCGCTCTGGGTGCAACCGAAGTACAGACGCCGGCAGAAATGCGTGCATTGTGCGACATTATAATTCTGTGCGTGACAACCTCAGATGCCGTCGAGGGCATCGTGACTGGTGAAAACGGCTTGCTATCGGCTGGTGATAATCCCTTTCTGCTTATAGATTGCGGCACGTCAAGACCGGACTCCACATTGGCGCTGGGTGCCACCCTTGCAGAGGCCGGTTGTAGCATGATGGATGTGCCTTTGGGCAAGTCTTCAGCCGCGGCAGAGTCCGGTACGCTCAACATGATGGCCGGTGGTAGTGAGGCTGATTTCAATCGAGCGAAGCCACTACTTGAGACCATGTCTGAAAATCTGTTTCATGTGGGTGGGCTGGGTATAGGTCACCGTATCAAACTGATCAACAACGGCTTTTCTATGGCGGTTGCCTGCCTGGCGGCAGAGGCCATGGCTACGGCACGTGCCGGTGGTGTTGATTTGAAATGGGTCAGGGATGTCATGGTTGCCGGCCCTAACCGCAGTGATTTCTTCGAGTGGATGATGGCATCAGCCGTAGAAGGCGATGAAACCAAATTATCGTTTGCTCTGAAAAATGGCTACAAGGACATGGGCTACTTCAATGCCATGGCTGATGAGGTGGGTGTGGATGCCACATTGCCACGTGCTGCACATACCCGGTTGGCAGCCGCGGTTGAAGCGGGCCATGGAGAAGAGTACATTCCAGCTCTCATGCGTCTTATAGAGAAGTAGCGCTATGGTCGAGGCGACACCGGTAGTCTGGCTGGACGGAAAGCACTCTACTGGCCAGCCCTACCTGATTCTTACCGCCACGGATAATGTGGCAGTAGCCTTGCGCACGCTCAAGCAAGGTGAGGTATTTGATTTACCGACCGGTGCAGATACCCAAGATCAAGCCTCGACCCATACCCTGACGGTAAGAACCCGAATCATGAAGGGCCATAAGCTGGCCCTTAAGGATCTTGCCGCGGGTGAAAGAGTGCGCAAATATTCCCAGCTCATTGGTCTTGCCAGTGTGGATATCACGGCGGGGGATCATGTTCATACGCATAATCTATCGTTTACCAACAACGATACTGCCTACCAGCGTGAGCAGAATCGCGAAGCGACAGCGCTCAAGAGCACGGATACGTTCCAGGGTTACCGGCGGGCGGATGGCAGGGTAGGCACTCGCAATTACATCGCTGTTATCAGTAGTGTCAATTGCTCTGCAACGGTTGCGAATCGTATTGCTTCAGCGTTCGATAGTGACCGGCTAAAGGCTTATCGCAATGTTGATGGTGTCGCTGCATTTACACACAGTACGGGTTGCGGTATGGACGTGGCTGGCGAAGGTTTTCAGAACCTGCAGCGCGTGCTTGCAGGCTATGCGCGGCACCCTAACGTGGGTGGCGTGCTGTTGGTCGGGCTGGGTTGTGAAACCAGTCAAATAGCGGGCACGCTAGAATCCCATCGCCTGGCTAGCGGCCCGCTGCTACGTACCATGAACATCCAGACTACTGGAGGGCATGTCAAGACCATCGAGCGTGGCATTGAGTTGATAGAGAGCATGCTCGACGAGGTCAATGGTATTGATCGTGAATCGTGCCCGGCTTCGGCACTGACGCTGGCGTTGCAATGTGGAGGCTCTGACGCCTGGTCCGGTATAACCGCGAATCCGGCGTTAGGTTATGCTGCTGATCTTCTGGTGCTACAAGGTGGCACGGTAGTGCTGGCTGAAACACCTGAAATATACGGTGCAGAGCATCTTCTGACACAGCGCGCTGCCAGTGATGAGGTGGCAGATGAATTGATGCGGCGCATCCACTGGTGGCAGGAATACGTCGCGCGTAACAACGGTTCACTGGATAACAATCCGTCGCCGGGTAACAAGCTGGGCGGTCTGACCACCATTCTCGAAAAATCGCTGGGTGCTGTCGCTAAAGGTGGAACCACATCTCTTAACGGCGTCTATCGCTATGCGGCTCAAGTGGATAAGAGAGGCTTTGTGTTCATGGATTCACCTGGCTACGACCCCGCATCGGTTACCGGGCAAATTGCGTCGGGGTGCAACTTGGTGTCTTTCACGACAGGGCGGGGCTCTACCTTTGGCAGCAAGCCGGCACCGTGTCTGAAGATTGCCACTAACACCGACATGTACCGGCAGCTGCACGATGACATGGACATCAACGCCGGCACCATCGTCAGTGATGGAGATTCAGTGGGAGCGGTGGGTGAGCGTATTTACCAGCGGTTGCTGGAAGTGGCGTCGGGATCGCATACACTGAGTGAAGGTCATGGACTGGGCGATCATGAGTTCGTGCCTTGGCAAATTGGCGCCACTATGTAGGCTGATGCTGTGCATACATTGATTCTGGGTGCGGGCTACAGTGGGTTGAGGGTTGGCCAACTGGCGCAGCTGCACGGCACTGTCTGTGGAACACGACGTGAACAGTCAGGGCTGGATGAACTACACCGTTGGGGTATTCCAGGTTGCCGTGTCAATGGTGAATTGACGCCTGAGCTACGCGAACAGTTGGCGAAGACCACTCATCTGGTGGTGGGCGTGGCACCTGGCCGACAAGCGCCACTGGATGATCCCATGCTCAGTCTGTTACAGCCGCTGTCGGCTGCAGACGTGCCAGCCTTGGAATGGATCGGTTATCTTTCCACGATAGGGGTTTACGGCGATCATGCTGGCAAGTGGATCGATGAACAAACACCGTGCATCTCTGTGCAGCCGCGTTCTATCATGCGCCGGGAGGCAGAGCTGGCCTGGCAGCAACGGGGCCAGGCATTAGCGGTATCGGTGTCCCTTTTACGGCTATCGGGCATTTATGGTCCGGGCAAAAACGCGGTTGAAGATGCACTGAAGGGACGGGCTCGCATGCTGATAAAGCCAGGCCAGGTATTCAACCGCATTCATGTCGACGATCTAGCCAGTGCCACTATCAAGGCGGCGGTGACAAGGTTCGATGGTGTTCTCAACATCACGGACGATCTGCCCGCAGCGCCGCAGGATGTGATCCGCCATGCGCACGAATTGACGGGGCGCCCACAGCCGCAAGCCATCAACTTCGACACCGCAGAGATCAGCGACATGGCGCGCTCCTTCTACAGTGAAAACAAACGCGTCAGCAACGCTGCAAGCAAATCGCAACTGGGGATGCAGTATCGCTACCCCACCTACCTATCAGCGCTTGGCGCTATCTGGACATCGCTACAATGAAAGGCTCTAGACCTGCTCAAGCTGAGCTTACCCGTGACAACGATCTGAGCAAGACGGATGAGACTCGCACGGTTGTCTCGTCCATGGTTGACAGTTTGAATGATCATGAGATCGACGGCATGGGCGCCTACTTTGCACAGACCTTCCGCTGGATGGGTAACGCCGGGTGCGGTACCAAGCTGGGCTTGGAGGCGTTTCAGAGTAATTGGCAGAAGCCGTTTCAAGCCGCATTCTCAGACAAAGTCTGTATTGATGAGGCGCGTCTGGCAGAGGGTGAATGGATGGCTGCTTTCGGGCGACAGGAGGCGACGCACTCAGGAGACTTCATGGGTATCAAGCCCACCGGCAAACGGGTAGAAATACGGTATATGGATTTCTGGAAAGTAGCGGATGGCCGAATTGTCGATAACTATGTCATGGTTGATTTCCCGCACGTCATGCAGCAACTGGGCGTTGATCCATTCAAAGGCCACGGTTGGGAGACGCTGGACACTTAACCCTAGTGATGCATAAAATATCGGCCTAGGCGGCCCCACCCAGAACCGCTTCGCTGCTTCTATAGCAGCATCTAAGTACCGGAGGCGGCCCCCGCTGTACTCATTTTTTCTGGATCTCTCGGGGCCGCGCAGGCTTAGAGTGACCAAGCCTGCGCGGCCCGACTCAATCCAGTAAAAACTCCGTGCAGTGGGGGCCGCCTCCGGTACTTATACACAGCTCTATAAGCTCCTGGACTCGAAATTTTATGCATCACTAGGGTCAAGCATTGAGCGTGATAACGGCTCATCGGTGTTGGCAAGGTCCAATACCGATGAGCCAGCTCAACTTGCACTCAAGCGAGATCGGTTTTCTTTCTGCCTTCGGCCGGGTCGTAGTTTTGTTCCTTATATGGATATCTTTCATGCCCGTAGCGAATGACGAGCACGGCAAGCGTCAACAGCAGGATGGAAGCGGCTACCGCCAACATTCTCATGTCAGCGATATCCTTTGCATCAATGATCAGGTAACGTGCCAGCGCCACCATGGCGATATAGAGCGGGAAGCGAACCTGAATCTGTCCGGTTCTCAGGTACTGCCCGATCATGGCAAGGACTTCCAGGTACAGAAACATTAACAATAGGTCGGCAAGCGTGACGGAGCCACGATCGATCATGACCCAGATTTCTGTGGCTATGGCTACCGTTGTGGCTATACCGGTGGCGATCAGGGCGATGATTTCAACGGCAACTAACCCGTTGTCCAATAGTGATCTGGTGCGAACCAGAAGAGGGTGGTTATGCTGCATAAGAAATCTGGGGGTGTATGCTGTGGCTCTTAGCATAGAGCAGCATCACGCGGATGTCTGGTATCGGCTGTAACGATATGCTTGAAACCTCTGTGACATCGACGCAAGCGCTGTCTTTGCTGTCCCCGTTCATGCTCTTTGCGGTATTGATCTATTTTATCGCCGGATTGGTCAAGGGTACCCTGGGCATCGGATTCCCTACCACAGCAGTCAGTCTTTTGGCGCAAACGACTGATGCGCGAACCGCCATATCGCTGGTTGTAGTACCTATGGTGGTGACCAACGCCTGGCAGTGCTGGCGCAGTGGTCAGGCGCGCTGGGTCATAACCCGTTTTTGGCGATTACTGGTATTCATGTTGCTGTTCATCGCCCTGTTTTCGCAACTGGCATCGGCGGTGCCGGTGATGTACCTCACCGCAATACTCGGTGCTGTGGTGAGCCTGTACGCTGCCAGCAGCCTCTATAAGCCTGTGGTGCGAATACCCGCGAAGCACGATAAAAAGGCTCAGGTCATGACCGGTATGAGCGCTGGGATCATGGGGGGCATGGCCGGTGTCTGGGCACCGCCTATTCTTGTTTATCTCACAGCCCGAGGCATGTCAAAAGACCAGTTTGTGGCCACCACAGGCCTGTTGTTGTTCCTTGGCAGCTCGGTGCTGTTTGCAGGCTATTGGCACGGCGGATTGCTGGGGCCTGCCATCGTGACGCTATCGTGTGTGCTTCTACTGCCTTCCATGCTGGGAATGGTGTGTGGCGAACAGTTGCGGGACAGGTTGTCGGCTAAACGTTTTGAGCGTGTGCTCTTATGGTTTTTTCTGTTGATGGGGCTTAATCTGATTAGACGTGCACTGTTGTGAATAGCCCGCGATGAACAACACCACAATACCGGGCATTCCAGTAGTTTTCGAGGACGAACAGATCATCGTCGTCAACAAGCCGGCTGGTATGTTGTCACAGCCCGGGCGCGCGGAACCCGATTCAGTGTCCAGTAGAGTCAAGCTTGCCTGCGTAGAGGCGACCGGCCCAATGCTGGTTCACAGGCTGGATATGGATACATCCGGTTTACTGATTCTGGCCAAGAACCGGAACGCCCACAGGCACTTGCAGCAACAGTTTGAACAGCGTCGTATTGGCAAGCGTTATCAGGCACTGTTAACCACTGTACCCTCAGGATTGGGTGGGTGCATCCAACTCCCGTTGCGGCTGGACTCGGACAACCGACCCACTCAGATTGTCTGCAACGAGCATGGCAAAGCGGCGATGACTTTATGGCGTAGAAATCTGGCCTGCTCGGCGCGGGCGGTCACATTATACCCGGTGACCGGCCGCACACATCAGCTGCGTGTTCACCTTGCTCACCCGCAGGGTTTGGGCATTGCGATTGAGGGGGACAGACTGTATAGCGAGGCCGAACACCGCGTAAAAGAGGACCGGATGATGTTACATGCCGAGAGTATCGTCTTCGATCATCCCGTCTCGGGTATCCGGTATTCGCTACAAAGCCTCGCACCATTTCTTCAAATCGCGTAAAACGTGGTGATGAAAATTTACCTGATTGCCTACGCCGCGGCTGTTGTTGCATTCATCATCATTGATGGGCTCTGGCTTGGCCTGATAGCCAAGAACTTTTACGCCAGTCAGCTGGGGGATTTGCTGCGCAAGAACTTTCTGGTGGTGCCCGGCGCGCTTTTCTACCTCGCCTATACGGCTGGACTGGTGTTTCTGGCCGTGCGGCCCATGCAACCCGAATTGTCGCTGGCCAATGTAGCGCTTTACGGCGCCATAATAGGCTTTCTCTCCTATGGTACTTACGACATGACCAATCTGTCCACGATCCGTGACTGGCCGGTAATGGTCAGCGTAGTGGACCTGATCTGGGGAACGATACTGTCCGCATCCGTTGCTACCACGTCAGCAGTCTGCGCAAGGTACTTCACCAGCACGTGATGTCCATTCTCCAACCCCGCTGTAGCGGTAGAAGGCCTTCAGCGCGCCTTTTGTTCGCCAATAGATGCTTTTGAGTAATTTTGATGATAACGTTAACATTCTGTGGGCAGAAGCCGATAGTCTGTCCTTCTGCCCTGATTATCCGTAGCGCCAGAGACATTCGCCTGTGGTGTACGGTTCGGTTGAGAACGTTGCGTCCATGGAGATTTTCATTGCGTGGTTACTGGCACCCATAAGCGGTGCTGATACTCACACCATCAGCTACGAACATCAGTGGCATGCCCGATTCATGACATTGAGCTGGGGCGTCATCATCCCGCTGGGTATCCTGATAGCGCGATATTTCAAAATTACGCGCGGGCAAAACTGGCCACTGCAGCTAGACAACAAATTCTGGTGGAAAACCCATCTGGTGTTGCAGATTGGTGGTAGTGTGCTGTCGCTCTGGGCGTTGAGCTACGTAATGGATTGGGGTTTTGGCAATGAACGCCTTGCCGTGTCGCTCCATGAGGTCATCGGCTGGTCACTGGTGCTGTTGTCACTGTCGCAGATGATCGGTGGGGCTTTTCGAGGCACCAAGGGTGAGATTCCACCAAACGGGCTGGTACTGGAGACCACCTACAGCCGTCCCGGTGATCATTACGAAATGACGCGGCGACGGTGCCTGTTCGAGTATCTACACAAGATGGGTGGATATCTTGCGCTGGCTCTGGCCTGTAGCAATATACTGATCGGGTTAGGTATCAGCGACGCGCCACGCTGGATGTGGTTGACGATCGTAGGCTATTGGGCCTTGCTGATGGCCGTCAGCTGCATACTTCAGCGGCAGGGACGTTGCGTGGACACGTATCAGGCCATCTATGGGCCGGGGCCTGCTTTGCCGGGTAACCAGCGCAGACCCATCGGCTGGGGTATCAGGCGATACGAGGCTAATGAATGGCCACCTGACCGACATCATCGTCCGTAGGGTTGTTCCGTTAGCTGTTTTCCGGCTTCGGTTGTACCGGCTCTAGGCGACGCGTCGCGATCCGGTTGCGTTGAGTTGGCCCATGGCTTCATAGGCGTCGAGCCAGTCTGCTGCCACACTTTCGCTCACATGGTGGCACAGATACTCATTGCACAGCAGACGTTGTTCTTGCTGCGCGGTGTCTGTGTAATGCTCCTGAAGGTAACGAATGGTGTGCAATATGGCGCGTGGTGATATGGTATCCACACACTGTGGTTGCGGCTCGTATTGCAGGGCTATGGCTTCAACAATAGCGTCAGGCATCATCCATTGTCGAAGTACATAAGCGCCCAATATGCTGTTGGGTACAGGCGTTGTTTCAGTGGTGTCTTCAATTTTTGAAATCGCGATCAGCGTGCCGATATTGCAGAGCATACCCGCTATCTGGCAATGATCAACGATACCCTTCGACAGCTTTGCGTAGCGTGCGAACTGGTTCGACAGAGCGCCCACTTTGATGGCTTCATTGTTCAGTTCAGTCAGCCTTTTTACGCTGATTTCGCTTCCTTCGAATCTTGAAAACACTTTGGCAGTCAGCGTGATGTTCTTGATCAGATGTACACCGAGCAACGTTACGGCCTGCGCAACGGATTCCACCCGGCGGCTGATACCATAGAATGCGGAATTCACGATTTTAAGCACTGTGACAGTCAGACCTGCATCGCCCTCCACAATATCGCTCAGCTTGCCCATGGTGCTATTACGTGATGCAAGCTCGCTCATCATTTCTTCGTAGATGGCGGGCAGTGCGGGTATGGATGTAATGTTACCTACCGACGCCAGCAATGATTCACACGTTAGCAAGGATCGTAGCTTCAGGGAGCTCTCGATACTGGTCACCAGTTGTCGGGTAACGGCAGGCTTGGCGATAAACCGGTGGTTGGCTCGGGCGCTTTCCAGAATAATCTCAGCGTCGAGATCTGCCGAATGCGTCAAGCGGATAACATTGTCATCGGCCAGAAGCACCTGACCCAGGAACTCGAACCCGGTGGTGTCAGACAAGTGCGTTTCGGTAATGACCACATCGACGGCCTCTTGCCGCACAAGTTGAAGCGCTTGCGTACCCGTGCCCACTGCATGGATCGTCCACTCCGGCTGAAACGTTGCCATTGCAGCAGCCAACGTCATCCGAGCGTCGTTGTCGCTGTCCAGTAAAACTATTGTTATCATTAGGTTATAACCTACAGCCTGAAACCTCTCGTTACAAGTTGCCTGCCAAGTCTCGCCGGCAGGTAACCCATACATGATTCACGCTGAAGCCGATGGGCCTAGCTGTGATGGGCGTCCATTAACTGCTGATACCACAGTGCACTGTCTTTCAGCGTGCGTGTTTGGGTGGCGTAGTCAACATGGATCAGACCAAAGCGCATATCGTAACCTTCAGCCCACTCGTAATTGTCCATCAGGCTCCAGGCAAAGTACCCTCTGATATCCACACCTTGCTCCATCGCTGGTAGCAGTGCTGCCAGATGCTGCTGAATGTATTGGGTTCTGGGTGAATCTGCCACGGTGTCGCGTTCTACTTCGTGATTAAATGCTGCACCGTTCTCGGTGATGTAACACGGTGGTAATGGATAGTTATCATTCAGTTTAACCAGTAGGTCTGTGAGGGTAGAGGCATCGATTTCCCAGCCTATATCGGTTCTAGGAACCGACTCACGGGTAAACGGGGCCGTGGCGGGAAATTCGTTGTTCACAAGCCCCGCATCAGTCACGTAATTTGGCGTGTAATAGTTTAGCCCCCAGTAATCCAGAGGTTGATGGATAGTGGGCAGATCATCCTGCCAGTTGTCGGGTAGTCTGTCGCCCAGCGCTTCCACCACCGATTGCGGGTAATGTCCCTTGAACAGGGGATCAAAGAACAAGGCGTTATGAAAATCTTCATGGCGAACAGCCGCTACCTGATCTTCATCTTTGTCGGTCGCTGCGTACACCGATTGGGCATTTAACACGATACCCAGCGCTACGGTATCTCTGGATGCCCGCATGGCTTGTATGGCAAGCCCGTGTGCACGATGTTGTCCGTGAACCACGGCCAGTGTGGTATCCAGATCTTTCAATCCCGGCGCATGAACACCGTAGAGATGACTCAGTATTGATGAGCACCAGGGTTCGTTGAAAGTTGCAATTGCATCTATCCGATCACCGTAGTGATCCATGATCGTGGCGGCATACTCGGCAAAGGCATCAGAGGTACCTCTGTTGGTCCAGCCGCCCTTGTCCGCCAATACTTGTGGCAAATCCCAGTGATATAACGTGGCATACGCCTGTATTCCTCGCTCCAGACAACCATCAATCAGCCGGTCATAAAAGGATAGCCCTTTCTGGTTCAGCATCCCCTTGCCTTCCGGGAACAGTCGTGGCCAGGCGATTGAAAACCGGTAGGCATCTACACCCAGGGACTGGATTAGATCGAGGTCGCTGGACCATCGGTGATAGTGATCGCAGGCCACATCGCCTGTGTCACCGTTCTTGACCTTACCGGGTGTATGCGAAAAAGTATCCCAGATGGATGCACCACGGCCATCCTCGAGAACGGCACCTTCGATCTGATACGCAGCGGTGGCTACACCGAATATAAACTTATCAGGAAAGCGCAGAGATTGAATAGTCTCTGCGTTCTGCTCTGAGGGGTTGTGCTTGTCTGTCACTTAGAATAAACCTTCAACATCACCGTTGTCGTTGAGTTTAATGACTTCTGCCGAAGGTTGTCGAGGCAGGCCTGGCATCGTCATGATCTCCCCGCAGACGACCACGATAAAGCCGGCACCCGCTGATAGTCTGACCTCTCTGACCGGCACTGAATGCCCGGTCGGCGCACCGCGCAGATTCTGATCGGTTGAAAAGCTGTACTGAGTCTTGGCCATGCACACAGGCAGATGGCCGTAACCGGCGGCTTCCCACTGTTTGAGCTGGTCACGAATTTTTTTGTCAGCCAGCACCTCATCAGCCCGGTATATCTGTTTGGCGATGACCTCTATCTTTTCAAACAGTGGCAACTCATCAGCGTACAGAGGGCTGAAGTCGGATACGCCGCTATCGGCAATCTCGGCGATGCGCGTCGCCAACTCCTTGACACCTGCTGAACCGTCTGCCCAGTGTTTGCACAGGATGGCCTCGGAGCCCAGAGACTCCACATATTGCTTCACCGCAGCTACTTCAGCATCGGTGTCGGTAAAAAAATGATTGATTGCCACGACCGCTGGGACACCAAACGACTTGACATTCTCAATGTGTCTACCCAGATTGGCACAACCCTGTTTAACGGCATCCACATTCTCCTCGCCCAGATTTTCACGTGCCACGCCACCGTTCATTTTCATGGCACGTACTGTTGCCACAATAACCACAGCATCGGGGGCAAGTCCTGCCTTGCGACATTTGATGTTCATGAATTTCTCAGCGCCAAGATCAGCCCCGAAACCCGCCTCAGTGACAACGTAGTCTGCTAGCTTCAACGCTGTCTTGGTGGCGACGACCGAGTTACAGCCGTGTGCGATGTTGGCAAACGGGCCGCCGTGAACAAAGGCCGGATTGTTCTCCAGAGTCTGAACCAGGTTCGGTTGCATGGCATCTTTGAGCAGTACCGTCATGGCGCCATCGGCGTTCAGATCACGGCAATAAATCGGGCTCAGATCGCGCTTGTAGGCCACGATGATATCGCCCAGCCGTTTCTCGAGATCGTCCAGGTCATTAGACAGGCACAGTATGGCCATCACTTCAGAGGCCACGGTAATGTCAAATCCGGCTTCTCTGGGGAAGCCGTTGGTGGCGCCACCCAGGCTGGTCGTGATCTGTCGAAGCGCCCGGTCGTTCATGTCTACAACACGACGCCAGACGACACGTCTGGAATCAATTTCAAGCGCGTTGCCCCAGTAGATGTGGTTATCAATCATGGCCGACAGCAGGTTGTGGGCTGAGGTAATGGCATGAAAATCACCGGTGAAATGCAGGTTCATCTCTTCCATAGGAATAACCTGAGCGTAACCACCACCGGCAGCTCCACCTTTCATACCAAAACAAGGGCCGAGCGATGCCTCGCGAATACAGATAGCTGCCTTTTTGCCTATGGCGTTAAGCCCATCTCCCAGCCCGACGGTAGTCGTTGTCTTTCCTTCGCCAGCAGGTGTGGGGTTGATGGCAGTAACCAGTATCAGTTTCCCATTGGGCTTTGTAGCTTGCGCAGCAATAAATTTAGCGGATACTTTTGCCTTGTCGTGACCATAAGGCAGCAGGTGTTCACTACCTATTTGAAGCTTGGCACCAATTTCCTGAATGGGTTTTTTGGTTGCAGCACGTGCAATTTCAATATCTGTCAAATGAGCCATGATCTATCCGGGCCTCGTGGTAGGTGGTGTGTATTCCACGAATAATTCGTGGGGATGGTATTGCGGGTTCTTGCTCTTGCTCTACTTCTATTTATGGTGCGGGTACTAATTGCGCTGCCTTAAGAGCGTCATCCCCGCGTAGGCGGTGATCTATCGTGTAATCTACAGGGATTCCCGCCTACGCGGGAATGACGAATTGGCTTTGATGACGAATTGGCTTTGATGATAAATCGGTTTAAATGACGAGTTGGTTGTAATGGCGAGTTGGTTTCACTGACGAACTGGTTTTAATGACGAATTGGCCTTGAGGCAGTGCCTTTGGGTTCTGGTATCACTTTATCTGTGTCACGTTCTCTGCAGATACAACGAGCGCATGAAGAAAGCTGTGCGCTGATGATCGGGGAGAGTAGAGTCTGTACTGTGCGGGTTGTGGACGTTCTACGATGACGGACAGATGTTCCATGGATGTCCTTACAACGCTGTTTTCTGTGAACACGGCGTCGGACAGATCCACAGGACAGATTCGCTCCAGCGCAAGTAGTGCTGAAGCACCTTCGATGCTCACAACCACCCAACTATCAGATTGATCGGTCAGGTAGGCGGTTGCACCTGTTATTGCGGCGGCAGCTGTTACCGGATCCTGATGATGGGCGTGCGTCACCATGAAGCACTGATCTGCTCCTAATCCTAACAATGCAATATTGTCCCCGTCGCGTTGTGTGGTGCCGGCGTCTGGAAATGAAAGACCGGTTTTCTCCTCAAGTACTTTATTCAGTGATGCTTTAGCGTTTGCAGAAAGGGCCAGCGACACAATATCAAGATCAGCAATCTCACTAATCGTAATATCACCAATACGGTTTGTATACCCTGCCAGCGGGGAGTGGGGTGTCAGGGTCAAATCAGCCACGCAGTCTTTCTCCATCCGGATCTACGAATTGTGGGGATACGATCGTTACTCGAATGAATTCGTTACCTAGGGGGTTTGCTGCAATAAGCGTCTCACCCAGCCGTTGAGAACCTCTTCGGATAAAACCAAGACCAATGGAGCTTTGGCAATGGGGCGAGTAGGCTACCGAGGTCATCCAGCCTTGGTCGCTGGCCATTGTTACCTCTGACCCCTCGGCAATGAAATGAGCGCCAGCCCGTAGTGAATGTGCAGGGTCCACCGGTACGAATCCAACAAGTTCGACAGCGTCTTCACCATTCATGTGTTCACGGCGCGATAAAACAGCACCGATACAGTCTTTTTTCTGCGACACCATTCTGCCCAGTCCCAGGTTGAGGGCTGTGGTCTGGCCATTGAGTTCGTTGCCGGCAGCATGGCCCTTTTCTATACGCATGACACCGAGAGCTTCTACGCCATAAGGCGTTACGCTAAAAGGCTTGCCCGCCTCCATCAGTGCCTCCATGAGCGCATGGCCATAGCGCGTAGGCACCGCTAGCTCGTATGCCAGCTCACCGGAAAATGAAATGCGGAACAGGCGTGCCCGTACTCCGTTACAGACGCTGAGTGTGGCGCAGGCCATGAATGGAAATCCCTCATTACTGATGTCAAACGGTGCATCGACAACTGTTTGCAGAAGGCGTCGGGCATTAGGGCCTGCAATAGCGTATTGCGCCCATTGTTCAGTGGCAGAAATCAGGTGAACATCCATTCCCGGCCACAGGCACTGACGACAGAACTCGAGATGCCTGAATACACTAACCGCGTTGGCCGTGGTGGTTGTCATCACATAGTGAGTGTCACCAAGACGTGCCGTGGTGCCATCGTCCATGGCGAAGCCGTCCTCTCGTAGCATCAGTCCGTAACGTACCTTACCCACGGTCAGTGTAGAGAACTGGTTGGCGTAGACCTTATCCAGAAATGCACCGGCGTCAGTGCCCTGAATATCGATCTTGCCTAGCGTGGTGACATCGCAGATTCCCACTGAGGCACGAGTCTGCAGGACTTCACGGTCCACACTCTCCCGCCAGTGCGTTTCGTCGTTCTGCGTATACCACTCGGCGCGCATCCACAAACCTGTTTCAACAAAAGAGGCACCGTGCGACTCAGCCCAGGCATGACTGGGTGTCAGCCGTGTGGGTCTGAAATGTTTGCCACGAGCGCGACCGGCTAATGCACCCATGGGTACCGGTGTATAAGGTGGTCGGAAAATGGTGGTGCCGGTCTGTTCAATGCTTTGTCCGCTCAGTGTTGCCATGACACCCAGGCCGAGCACATTGGATGTCTTGCCCTGATCGGTTGCCATGCCCAGTGTGGTATAGCGCTTGAGATGCTCGACCGATCGAAACCCTTCGCGCAGCGATTGCGCGACGTCCTTGCTGGTAACATCGTTCTGAGGATCTACCCACGAGCGGCTATGACAATCGGGTATTTGCCAAAGGGCTGTTATCGCTGTGGGTTCATCGTCCGCCTTCGGGGCCTGGCTTGTGGTATTGGAGATACCTAACGTACCCAGTGCCTGGACGGCGGCATCATGTCCGGATGCAAGAGCCAGCGACAGACTCATCGTACCATTGGCAGCTCCTGCAACGCGCATGGCAGTGGGGAGGTCGCTTCCAGGCACAAAGGCTGCAATCTCGTCGCGCCACACCGGGCGTCCACGCTGATGACAAGTGAGGTGTACGTTCGGACTCCAGCCCCCCGATACTGCCAGGCAGTCACAGTAAATGCGTTGGCCTTGCGACAATGTCAGAGAATGAATGCCCAATCGGCCATGGGTGTCGATGACATGGCAATTCATGAATACCGGTATACCGGGCAGCGAGAAGGGCGCCTGTTGTGCACGTGAGTCGATGACCGCCGACACCGACACACCCGCGTTGACAAGATCCAGCGCGGTACGCCAGCCAGAGTCGTTATTGGTGAATACGGCTGTCTGCTTGCCGGGCGATACACCATAGCGATTAACGTACGCACGCACTGCACCAGCGAGCATGATGCCGGGCCTGTCATTGTTTCCAAAAGCCATGGATCTTTCCGTAGACCCTGCTGCCAGTATGGTTTGTCTGGCGTAGATACGCCACAGTATCTGGCGGGGCCCTGTAGCGGTATGGGGTTGATGATCCGTGCAGCGTTCCAGTGCGCCGTAAATGCCGTGATCAAAGCCGCCATACACGGTCGTACGAGACATGAAGCGCACATTCGTCATGTTGTGCAGTTCAGCGACCGCGTTGGCAGCCCAGTTGGCTGAGGGGGCGCCGTCGACGATAAACGATTCCATGTTAAGCCTGCCGCCAGGCAGAAAATCCTCATCGGCGATAATAACCCGCGATCCGGCACGTCCAGCACACAGAGCTGCACTCAGGCCTGCGGGTCCGGCACCGACAACGAGTAAGTCACAATGCAAAAAACCCTTGTCGTATGTGTCTGGATCTTCCTCTTTAGAGAGTGTTCCAAGCCCGGCTGCGGCGCGGATCAGCGGCTCATACAGTTTTTCCCAAAAAGCCTTGGGCCACATGAATGTCTTGTAGTAGAAACCGGCACTGAGAAATGGCGACAGATAATCGTTAATAGCCATAACATCAAAACTCAACGGCCCCCGATGGTTCTGGCTACTCGCTTGCAGGCCGTCAAACAGCTCCACTACCGTAGCCCGCGTGTTGGGTTCCCGATAAGCACCCGTACCGATTCGCATCAGAGCATTGGGCTCCTCCGAGCCTGCTGAAAAGATGCCTCTTGGCCGATGATACTTGAATGAGCGGCCTACCAGCTGCTGGCCGTTGGCGAGCAGGGCAGAGGCCAGTGTGTCGCCAACCACCCCATAGAATCGGTCATCATTAAAGACGAAAGCGACAGGCTTTGTGTGGGTCAGTAATCCTGCACCTATACGATGCGAGCCGGGAAGCTTGCTACCCGCACTCGTCAGTAGCGGCGCCGACAAACGCTCGTCACCACTGCCAGGGGATGTTGAAACGTCGCTCATCGCGCTGCCTGTTTTTTAGTGGCCATGTTTGCCAGTGCAACATCGCGCGCAAGCTCAACCCTCGTTATGAGGTGAGTCAGTGTGTTGCGAGTCACCACAAGCCATGACCGATCTCCCTGCTCGTGGTACCACAATTCACGGTGCTCTCCGGCGATATTGTCGCGCAAGTGCAGATATTCATAGAAATCATCTTGCGCAGTTTGTGAGGCAGGGTCGGGCCTTTCCAGCAGAGCCGCATCGCCAAGATAGACAAACTCGGCTATGTCTCGCAACCCTAGTAGCGGGTGCTCAATGAGCATGGCGTTCCCCGTGTGTCATTGTGTCTGATGCCAGCCTGCTGTGAGTCAGTGAAGGTTAGGTTGTGCACCAGCGCCCCGTTCATCAATAACGGCACCCGATCGAAAACGCTCCAGTTGGAACGCTGAGGCTGTGTCGTGTGGTTGCCCGGTAGCCAGTAAATGGGCATAGCACCAGCCGCTGGCCGGTGTGGCCTTGAAGCCGCCGTAGCACCAGCCTCCATTGAAATACAAGCCCGGCACCGAAGTCTTGTCTATAAAGGGTGAGCCGTCCATGGACATGTCCATGATGCCGCCCCACATTCGCAACAACCGTGCTCGTCCGATCATAGGCATGATAGCCATGCCGCCTTCACAGACATCTTCTACTGTGGGCAGGTTGCCGCGCTGTGCATAGGAGTTATAACCGTCTATATCGCCTCCGAACACCAGGCCGCCCTTGTCTGACTGACTGATATAGAAGTGTCCGGCACCAAAAGTGATGACACCGGGTATGACAGGCTTCAAACCCTCCGACACAAAGGCCTGCAAGACATGGCTTTCGATCGGTAGGCGTAGCCCTGCCATGGACATGACGCGCCCCGACGATCCAGCCACACACACAGCGACCTTGTTGGCCGACATTCGACCGCGTGTGGTGTCGACACCTTTGCACTGACCGCCTTCCAGTGTAAAGCCTGTGACTTCGCAGTTCTGGATGATATCCACGCCACGACCGTCTGCGCTGCGGGCATAGCCCCAGGCGACTGCATCGTGCCTTACCGTGCCAGCCCGAGGTTGTAACAGACCACCTTTAATCGGAAAACGGGCATTGTCGTAGTCCAGAAAAGGGCAGAGTTGGCGTATGCCAGCTTCATCGAGTAGTACCGAGTCTGCACCGGCCAGTCGCATGGCATTGCCACGGCGGACATAGGCATCGCGCTGTGAATCGCTGTGATACAGGTTAACGATGCCCCGTTGCGACACCATGGCGTTGTAGTTAATGTCCTGTTCCAGACCTTCCCACAGTTTCATGGAGAGCTCGTAAAACCGCTCGTTGCCCGGCAGCAGATAATTGGAGCGGATGATAGTGGTGTTGCGACCGATATTGCCCGAGCCGATCCAGCCTTTCTCAAGCACCGCTACATTGGTGATGCCATGCTCCTTTGCCAAGTAGTGTGCGGTAGCCAGACCGTGCCCGCCACCACCAACAATAATGACGTCATAGTGCTGGCGGGGTTCGGGCTCACGCCAGGCTTTCGTCCATCCCTTGTTGCCGGTCAAACCCTGTTTTAATACTTGGAAGCCTGAGTAGCGCATCGGGGATCACTCGCGATCGAAGTGTTGTTTACCGGAATGAGAACCTACCAACACAGGATGACCCATTTCACTACACTTGTGTATGTCTGTAATGGTCATGGTATTGTCTGTTATGGACATCAGATCGAATAATCAGCCGTTTCAAGTGGGATTTGTGCTCGTTGACGGTTTCCCGCTGATGTCTTATGCCTCGGCAATGGAGCCCTTGCGAGCGGCCAACCTGCTGGCGCAGAGCCCGCTGTATGAGGTCCGTCACATGCCGGTGGCAGGTGCGCGTTCCACCAGTTCGTCGGGCGCCATGATTGGCGCTGATGCCTTTCCCGGTGAGCAGGTCAATTTTGATCTGGTACTGGTTGTGGCGGGCGGTAACCTTGCCGATCAACCGGTCTCACGGCTCAATGACTGGCTGCAGTTACTGGCAAGTCGTGGCGTGATACTGGGTGGCGTCTCCGGTGGTCCGTTACTGTTGGCTCGCGCTGGCGTCATGGAGGAGCGCCGGATGACCGTGCATTGGGATCACGCAGCCGCATTGGCTGAGGTGTCTCAACGATTGCTGGTTGAGCGTTCACTGTATGTGCGCGATCGCGATCGGTTGACCTGTGCGGGTGGCACCGCACCGCTGGATATGATGCACACGCTAATTTCCGAGCATCACGGCCCTGAGTTTGCGCGCAGGATCAGCGACTGGTTTATGCATACCGACATACGTCAGGGTGAAGCGCCACAACGATCCGGTCTGGCTGAACGCTACGATGTCATGGACCCCGTGGCGCTCAAGGCTCTGGAGGCCATGGAAAATCACATAGCCGATCCACTTGAATTGACTCAGTTGGCAACATTGGTCGGGATTAGCGTTCGTCAGCTAAACAGAATCTTTCAAATCAGACTCGGTGCCAGTACCGTGCAGTTCTATACGCAGATGCGGTTGCGCAAGGCGCAATTGATGCTGCGCATGACCGCGCTTGATGTTCAGGATGTTGCGCTGGCAACCGGCTTTGCCAGTGGTGCTCACCTGAGTCGGCGTTTCCGACAACGCTATGAAATCTCGCCCACAGGCTACAGAGAGTCACTGACCGAATCCTGAGTCGCCGCACGCTGACGCTAAATGCACAATGGTTGTGAACAACAGTTGAAGGTTGGTGCGTTTTCGATATATGATTGCAAAATGTTAGCGTTAACACGCTAGAACTTAAACGGAGACAGCACCCTTGCCGCGCATTCGATTTGAGCAAGTCAGGAAGAGCTACGGCCCTGTGCTCGTGCTACCAGAACTGGACATCGAGTTTGACGACGGCGAGTTCACCGTGCTTGTCGGTCCGTCAGGTTGTGGCAAGTCCACCACGCTTCGAATGTTGGCGGGTCTTGAAGAGCTGAGCGGCGGCGAAATCTACTTCGACGACAAACCTGTCAGCGGTTTGCAATCGAAGGACCGCGATCTTGCCATGGTATTTCAGGACTATGCACTTTACCCGCACATGAATATTGCTAAAAATATGTCTTTTGCGCTGCGACTTCAACGTGTGCCAAAAGCCGAAATCAACAAAAAGGTCAATGCCGTTGCAGAAATGCTCAATATTGGCCAGCTGCTGAATCGTAAACCGGGAGAACTGTCCGGCGGTCAGCGACAACGTGTGGCAATGGGGCGGGCGCTGGTCCGAGATTCATCTACGTTCCTGTTTGATGAACCGCTATCGAATCTGGATGCCAAGCTACGCGCCAAGATGCGCACCGAGCTAGCCCAGATGCGCGATGGGCTGGACAAGAACATGGTGTATGTCACGCACGATCAAGTGGAAGCGATGACACTGGGTGATCGTATTGTGGTGATGGCCGACGGCAAGATTCAGCAGCAAGGGACGCCCGAAGAGCTGTTCAAGTCACCAGCCAATCGTTTCGTCGCCGGTTTCATCGGTTCGCCAACCATGAATTTTCTGCAAGCCAGCATTTGTCGTGAAGGGAATCAGTTGCTGGCGCTCGGTGAGCAGTTCAGACTGGCTCTGCCAGCCAGTGTGGCGAGCAGTCTGGACGCAGGCAACAGGAGCGATGTCTCGCTGGGTATAAGGCCATCTTCGTTCAATAGTGATTCGTCGGTAGGTAGTCCTATCGAGCTAAGAGTAGTGGTGTCTGAATACCTTGGCGCACACTCTGTACTCATGACACGCTGTGGCGATCAGGATATTCTGGTTGAGCGCGACAGTGCATCACCGGTGAAAGCTGGCACTACGCTGGGGTTTGGCGTATTACCAGACGACATCATGCTCTTTGATAACAAGAGCGGAGCCAGGCTTTAGGTGCCACACATCGCAGGTTATCCGAAGTATCCCTCCGGACAACCCGATGCGTATCGCCAGCCAATATTATTAAACCACTGAGAGGAATCAATATCATGTATGCAGGAGCCAGATTACTGGGCGCAGCGGCTGTCGGCCTCGCGCTCATGTCCGGACAGGCAACAGCAAATCCCTATGCTGAATTTGCCGGTCAGACGGTAGTAGCGAATTTCCCCGCGCACCCACACTACGACGCTGTCATGCGTGTGCTGCCGCAATTTACCGAGGAAACCGGTATCAAGGTAGAAGTGGACCAGCTGCAGTATCTGGCCATGCGTGAAAAACAGACCCTCGAGCTTACCAAGAACAAGGGCGATTACGACTTGATAGGCTACGTTGTCTTTTCAAAGGCTGATTATGTTTTCGCGGATCAGATCGAGCCGCTTGCACGCTTTTTCATGGATCCCAAGCTGTCCGATCCCTCCTATGACCCTGAAGACCTGATTGATGGTTATGTCCAGAACATCGGTTTCGCAGGTGGCAAGAAAGGCTACCTGCCAGGACCAACGGGTGGTTTGTTCGGCATCCCCTTCGGATCGGAAACGTCCATACTGGCGTATCGCACTGATATCTTTGAAAAGCACGGCCTTGAAGTGCCTGAAACCTACGAGCAGATGCTCGATCTTGCGTGCAAGATTCCTGAGCTGGAGCCTGGCATGGGCGGTGTTGCCTCACGTGGCCAATCCGGTCATCAGACCAGCCACGCGTTCCTGCTACATCTTGCGCCGCTGGGAGGGCGTGTGCTTGATGATCAGTTCAAACCTATCGTCAACAACGCTGAAGGTGTCGCAGCAGGTGAAGCTCTCAAAACCATTCTTGATTGCGGACCCGAAGGCGCAACGTCATTCGGTTTTGCAGAAGCCAAGAACGCGTTTCTGCAGGGCGATACGGCCATGTTCCTTGACTCCACAATTGTTGCCGGTGAAGTTAACGATCCTGAGAAATCCCAGATTGTGGGTAACGTGGGATTTGCTCCACACCCAATGGGCACTCGCAAGGGTTCGCAGACCGGTGGTTTCGGTATTGCCATTCCCAAGAATGCTCAAAACAAGGAGGCTGCATTTCTGCTGATGCAATGGTTGACCTCAAAGCACGGTGACAAACTCATCGCTCTGGAAGGTGGTAACCCATCGCGTTTTTCAACGCATGCTGATGCTGACGTCAATGCCAAATTCCCGCATATGGCAACCTTTGGTGAAGCATTGAAAGATGCAGATCCGGACTGGCGTCCGATCATCCCGCCATGGGGCAAAATCAACTCTGAGCTGGGCACGACTCTGAACAAGGCAATGACTGGCGACATGTCGGTACAGGAAGCTCTAGACATTGTTGCAGAGCGCACTGAAGCGATCATGGACGATGCCGGGTATTACACCTGGCAGCAGTAGTTCTGAGTCTGGGTTGTGTGCCACGGCCATTTGCCGCGGCACACACCCACCCGATGACATCAACACTCCGGCTGAGCTGACAGGTTCATGAGTTTCAATGCAAACAGGCTGACACCCTACGCGTTTCTGGCGCCAGCTCTGGCGGTGATGGGAATGGCGCTGTTGTACCCCATCGGGTACATGATATACGCAAGTTTTCTTGACTGGAATCCATCCCAGAGAATCGGTGAAGCCGATTGGGTGGGGCTGAAAAACTACGTCAACCTGCTGAATGATCCTAACTTCAGAGAGTCGTTTTCAGTCACCCTGATCTTCGCCTCTATTGTTGTATCGCTCGAACTGGTGCTCGGCGTCGGGCTTGCACTATTGCTGGACAGGAAATTACGTGGCATGACTGTGCTGCGCACCGTATTCATACTGCCCATGATGATCGCACCCATTGTCGTGGGTCTGATGTGGCGTTACATGTATCACCCCAGCGTGGGTATCTTCAATAAGACGCTTAACTCACTCGGGTTTGATTCCATCCCGTGGTTATCCTCACCTGACTGGGCGTTAACCTCGGTGATCATTGCTGATGTCTGGCAGTGGACACCGTTCATATTCATTCTCGCTCTGGCGGCTTTGCAGACATTGCCTCAGTCGGTCATGGAGGCGTCGCGTATTGATGGTGCATCGGGTTGGCAACAGATCGTGTTCATCAAATTGCCATTGATGATGCCAGTACTGATCATTGCTGGACTGCTGCGATTGATAGATGCTTTCAAAGTGCTAGAGGTCATACTGGTGATGACCAACGGCGGGCCCGGCCTGTCCACGGAAATATTGTCGCTGCGCATTTCACGCACCGCCTCTGAGTTTCGCGAACTGGGTGTGGCGGCCGCCATGTCCAACTTCCTGCTGATACTACTGCTGTTCATTACCGTGGCCATGTTTATTGTCAACAAGTCAATGGAGCGTCGTGAGCAGCGCCTGCGCGAAGCGGCTGTCGATACGAGCGAGGATTTTCACTGATGGCTGCTTCAACCTCCAGAAACGGTGCACCGATATGGCTGTACATGGGTCTGCTTCTGCTGGTTACCATGGCCCTTGCACCGATCGTGCTGATGCTGACTACCTCGCTGCGTCTGGGTGTGGATATCTCCAGCGATGCATCCAGTCTGTTCTTCATGCCCACGGTGCAAAATTACGAAACAGTGTTGTGTGATCTGCTCTGGTATACCCCGGAACATGTCAAGTATTGCGATCCGAGTTTTGGTCGAGCGCTGATAAACTCATTACAAATCGCTACGATCTCCACTGCATTGACATTGATACTGGGCTGCATGGCGGCGTATGCCATCGTGCGTTTCCAGTTTATTGGCCGAGGCACGGTGTCGATGACCACGCTGATGATGCGCATGGTCCCGCCCGCTGTGTTGCTGGTGCCTGTATTCGGTATCTGGAACTTCAATTTCTGCATCGGCGATGAGTGTCTGGCTGGCACTTATACCGGCGTTATCCTGCTGTATACCGCGATGAACTTGCCGTTTGTCATCTGGATTTTACAAAGCTTCATCAGGCAGGTGCCCATACAGCTGGAGGAGGCGGCACGGATGGATGGTGCCAACGCATTCCAGATCTTTTTTCTAGTGGTTCTACCCGTCATAAAACCGGGATTGGCGGCGGCAGCCATTTTTACCTATCGCATAGCCTGGAATGAATTTCTGTTGGCTAACGCTCTACTGGATCGCAATACCCGGACAGTCCCCGTCACCATTGTCAACTCGCTTACCGAGCACGATATCAACTGGGGCGTCATCATGGCCACCGGTATGTTGCTGGCCATACCGCCCATCATATTCACGTTTGTAGCGTCACGTCAGATCATCACCGGGATGACAGCAGGAGCGGTTAAGGGCTAACACCACGGTGTTAGTTGTGTTGCTGTCGTTACTACATAAAAAGCCTCGCTTGGCCGCTAGCAGTTTCAGCAGGTAGAGATTGATGCCATTGATGGCACAGGTGCGCTCTACGCAGTCATTGGCGTGTCTACTCAATTCAATGGTGGTGGTTTGTTAACATGATGCACTCGACGTTGCTGACGGCTGGAACTCCGTGAGTAAGGGGCCACCTTATAAGGTTCTGATTGTTGACGATTCAGAAGCCATGTGCGCCTTCTTGTGCCAGGCATTTTCAGCCGACCCCAGCCTTGAGGTTGTCGGTAAGGCGCTGAATGCTGACGCGGCCAGCGAACTGCTGCGCCGTACGCAACCAGATGTCATGACGCTGGATGTCATGATGCCGGGTACCGATGGATTGACGCTTCTCAGAAAAGTCATGCGCAGCCGACCCTTGCCGGTGCTCATGTTATCGGCCATAACCGACACAGGCACGTCGGCAGCGCTTGACGCGCTGGAAGCCGGAGCTGTCGATTTTCTGGTAAAACGCCTCGTGTCTGATCCCGGCGACATCTCGGCATACACCAGCGAAATCGTACGCCGTGTGCGCAAGGTAGCGCAAGCGTCGGCGGGCCCATTGATCCCGCGAGACAGAACGCCGCGGCCGTTGCCTGACCTTGCGCCGGTTATCTCCAGACTTAGTGCCAAGTCCTCCCACACCTGTCAGGTATCTGAGGTTCGAGCGCCTGGAACAGGCGGTGCCAAAGGTACAGCTGTCGGGAGAGTCAAGGCGTCAGTCTGTCTCGTCGCTCTGGGGGCATCGACGGGCGGGCCCGAGGCGCTACGCAAGGTATTGAAAGAATTCTATTCACCAGATTGTTCTATCGTGATAAGTCAGCACATGCCTGCGCGTTTCATGGGCCCCTTTGCCGCGCGACTGAATGCGTCATCCCGATACGTTATTTGCCTGGCAACTGAAGGTCAGCTGATTGAGCCGGGTCATGGATATGTCGCCCCGGGAGACCGGCATCTGAGTGTGGTCAAGCGCGCAGGCAACCTGTTCTGTGCACTGAGTACAGGTGACTTGGTGAACGGTCATCGGCCTTCTGTGGATATCATGTTCGAGAGTATTTCCAGAGCTGCGCCAGAGCGTTCGTTGGGTGTGTTGATGACGGGTATGGGTGAAGATGGCGCGCGGGGTTTGAAGGCGCTACATGATCTGGGTGTGCCTACTATCGTGCAAGACAAGTTCAGTAGCGTGGTCTGGGGCATGCCCGGACGCGCGTTTGAGTTGGGCGCTGCAGACCAGAGCCTGGCACTGGATAGTATCGGACCGGCGCTGAATGCCTTGCTGGGTGGTACCAGTGCTGTGCACTCGGCTGCCTGAGCCAACGCTTGTCGCCAGTTTCCGAGGACGCTTGATGTAGACTATGCGCCCGGCCACATATCTTCGACAAGATTGAATCATGTTCTCAGCTTTCACCCGGTTTCGGGTAACGCGTAACCGTACTGAATGAGCATGCAGAGCAGCGCGGTTGACGTTATCAGTACAGCCGTGCAGTGGCTTGATTCAGGACACGGCGTAGAGCTGGTAACCGTGGTGCGCACCTGGGGATCATCTCCGCGTCCGGTGGGCTCCATTGCGGCGGTGCGTAGCGATGGGGTTATTGTGGGGTCCGTATCCGGTGGCTGCGTAGAAAAACAACTGTCTGAGAGCTTCCGGGGCGTGAAGCTTGCGCGTACTCACAGCCATACTATCGACGATGAGCAAGCGAAACGTTTCGGCCTGGCATGTGGCGGGCAACTGGAACTGGTTTTCGAGACCCTTTGCGATGCTGAGCCGCTGCGCCAGATTCTCGGAGGTCTCGATAGACGCGAGCGGGTCAAACGTATCGTGCGGGTGGGTGAAGATGATGCCACCGTGTCTCGTGCTGGCAGAGAAGAACAATTTAGCTGGCAATCGGGTAACTTACAGCAGGTTTTCGGCCCCGTATGGCGTTTGTTGATAGTGGGTGCCGGGCAGTTATCACGTTATACCGCGCAATTTGGCCGCGCCGTGGATTTCGATGTGCTGGTGGTTGAACCTCGTGAGCAATTTCGCGCCGGGTGGGACCTTGCCAACATCCCGCTGCTAGCGGCTAGCCCCGATGATGCTGTGCTGCGTCATGCCACCGATGCGCGCAGTGCTGTGCTGGCATTGAGTCACGATCCAAACGTCGATGACCTGGCCTTACTCGAAGCGTTGCCCAGTGAGGCTTTCTTTGTGGGTGCGCTGGGTTCGGTTCGCAACTACGAAAAACGCTGTATCCGGCTGGCCGGGCTAGATGTCCCTGTCAGTGCGATTGATCGACTGAGGGGGCCAGTGGGTTTACCCATCGGCAGCAGAACGTCCGCAGAAATTGCCATATCCATCATGGCTGAACTCATTCAGGCTAGACAACAGAACACATGAGCACGAATCGCGTACTCCAGGATCCTAAACTGGTTGCCAGTATAGCCAGCACCATTGGTGCCGAGAACCGGCAGGTGATTGCTGCAATTGAACTACTCGATGGCGGCGCAACCGTGCCTTTTATTGCCCGATATCGCAAGGAGGTAACGGGCGAACTTACCGACTCACAATTGCGGCTGTTGGACGAGCGACTGAGTTACTTGCGAGAACTGGCCGAGCGTCGGCAGTCCATTGTCAGTGCTATCGAAGAGCAAGGTAAGCTGGATGACAGTCTGCGGGCGCGCCTTGAGAGCGTTGCCACTAAAGCTGAGCTGGAAGATCTCTATCTGCCATTCAAGAAAAAGCGTCGCACCAAAGGGCAGATAGCACTGGAGTCAGGGCTTGGTGAGCTGGCTGACAAGCTATGGCTGGAGCCTGATCATGACCCGCTGGTAGAGGCTGCCAGGTTTGTCACAAACCCTGATACGCCAACAGAGAACGGGGCTATAGCCGTGGCTGATGAAAAGGCGGCACTGGAAGGCGCTCGTTATATTCTAATGGAACGATTTGCTGAAGATGCGGCGCTGATTGCCAGGCTGAGGACGCAGCTTCAGGAGCAGGGTTATTACTGTGCGTCGGTTGCCAAGGGCAAGGAGAGCGAGGGCGCCAAGTTTCGTGATTACTTTGATCATCAGGAACCGTATGCCAATGTGCCCGGGCATCGGGCACTGGCCATGTTCCGCGGTCGTAGCGAGGGCATCCTGAGCTTGAACCTGTTGTTGAAGAGTGGCGATGACTACAACGATGCTGGTTGTGTGGCAACCGTTGCACGTCATCTGAACTTCGAACATCGACAGCGTCCAGCCGATGACTGGCGCGCGCAGGTAGTCAGCTGGACCTGGAAAATAAAGCTGGCTCTGCATCTGGAAAACGACTTGATGGCCACGTTACGCGCGCGTGCCGATGCCGAAGCTATCGGCGTGTTTGCGGCTAATTTAAAGGATCTTCTTTTGGCGGCCCCCGCCGGTCCGCGCCCCACACTGGGGCTGGATCCGGGCTATAGAAGTGGCGTCAAGGTGACTGTTGTGGATGCAAACGGCAAGGTGGTGGATCACACGGCGATCTATCCGCACAAACCACAGCAACGATGGCCGCAATCGATAGCAACGCTACAAAAACTGTGTCGACAGCATGCGGTTCAGTTGATTGCAGTGGGCAATGGTACTGCCAGTCGTGAAACGGAGAAGCTGGCTGATGAGCTGATTGCAGAGCTGCGTAAGGCTGGTGGCGACAAACCTGTCTTGATGACCAAGGTGGTGGTTTCTGAGGCAGGTGCGTCGGTGTACTCGGCATCCAAGGTTGCAGAGGACGAGTTTCCTGATCTTGATGTCACTATTCGGGGCGCGGTGTCCATTGCCAGGCGCTTGCAGGACCCACTCGCGGAGCTTGTCAAGATTGACCCCAAGGCAATCGGTGTGGGGCAGTACCAGCACGATGTCTCTCAGGCGGCACTGGCGAAGAGTCTGGATGCCACTGTAGAGGATTGTGTCAACGCCGTCGGTGTTGATCTGGATACCGCCTCGGCGGCGTTGTTAAGCCGCGTAGCCGGATTAACACCGGTACTGGCCAACAACATAGTGAGCTATCGTGATGAGCACGGCGCGTTCGATAACCGGCGTGAACTGAAAAAAGTACCTCGCCTCGGGCCCAAGGCTTTTGAACAGGCTGCCGGTTTTTTGCGCATACCTCATGGATCAGACCCACTCGATGCCTCGGGCGTACACCCGGAAGCCTATCCTGTTGTTCAGCGTATCGTGGCGCACACGGGCGAGTCGTTGGCGAAACTTATCGGTAATACAGCTGTGTTGCGCTCACTCAGTGCCGCTCAGTTCGTCGACGAGCAGTTTGGGGTGCCTACGGTGCAGGACATTATCAGCGAGCTGGAAAAACCGGGCCGCGATCCTCGCCCGGAATTCCGAGCAGTGCAATTCGCTGACGGCGTTGAGACAGTATCAGATCTGTCACCCAACCAGATACTTGAGGGTAAGGTTACGAACGTTACCGCCTTTGGTGCGTTTGTCGATGTGGGCGTGCATCAGGATGGATTGGTACATATCTCTGCGCTCAGTGACACCTATGTCAAGGATCCTCGTGATGTGGTCAAGGCCGGGGATATCGTCAAGGTCAAGGTCATGACTGTGGATACAGAGAGGCAACGAATCGGATTGTCGATGCGCTTGAGAGATGATGCCAACGAACAGAGCGAACGAGGTGCACGACCTGGCGCGGGCCCTGGTGCGCGTCCAGCAGGCAGAGGAGATGGCCGTAACGGCCCGCTCGGAAACGCGCGTGGGGGGACGGGGCGCGATGGACGTATTTCATCAGGCTCCAGAGACAAGCACAAGCCTGCGCGGACACCCTCACGTCACAATCAGTCAGAACAACCCTCCGCACTGGCGCTGTCCCTTAAAGCTGCACTGGAAGGTAAATCATGACGCACCTGACTGCTAACATCGCCGTGCTGGCAGTCTCGATGGTGTTGCTCGCCCACAACCCGTTACTGGCCACAGAGTTAACTGATGCGGATTCCTCTGGTGCCAGCGACAGTGTTGCTACAGCGAGCGAGAAGCAGAAATCTGATAGCCGTATTACGGACTTGTGCGGAGTAGCTGTGAACGTTGAATTTCGTGAGGGAGCGCCACGTGATCGTTTCAGGTTCGTCAATCTCTCCGAAGCGGGCTGGCATATTGAGGCAATCTCACTGCGCCTGGAGTCCACGGCAGGCAGACTGGTTTTCGATACCGAAGCGGGCGGTAAGGGCGTGGAGGTTTTTCAGCTATTCGAAGTGGAATCGGGCACAGCCGAACTCAATTCAGCGCAACTCCCCGACGACGGTGGAAACGCACTGGACATGAGCTTTACCCGATTTGCTGCGGGCGACTCGTTCGTGTTCTCTATTGATGTGGATGATCAGCTGACAGCGTCTGAGCTAGGACAGATCAGAGTTGCTGATAGTGAGATGGCAGGCGGAATAACCGCATTATCGCTGCGTGATTTATCCGGTGCCCTGCACGCGGTGGAGCTGGTGTTTGACAGTAACAGTCGCTCGAGCGTGTCTGTCACTGACTGCTAGGGGTTATTAATGTGTGACGTATGTTCGGAATGCGGCAAACTGTTCAGGCCAGTTAACGGTTCAACGCTCAAAGGCTCTGTGCATCAGCCGACTTTACCTACTGAACTTGCGACTGTAGATGAACCTGATGACCGACAAATATCGACTCGTTACTCGTAGTGATTTTGATGGGCTGGTGTGTGCGGTATTGCTTAAGCACCTGGACATGATTGATGACATCAGCTTCGTACATCCTAAGGATATGCAGGATGGCAAGATCGATATCGGTACGCGTGATATCACAACCAACCTGCCGTTCGTTGAGGGTGCATATCTGGTATTTGATCACCATGAGTCGGAGGTGCAACGCAATGACGTCAGCGTTGCCAACTACATTATCGATGCGGATGCGCCTTCAGCGGCTCGTGTGGTCTGGAAACACTTCGGTGGACACGATACTTTCCCCAGACAATGGGATGAGATGATGGAGGCTGTCGACAAGGCAGACTCGGCTCAGTTCTCTAGGCAGGAAGTGCTGGAGCCAACGGGTTGGGAGCTGTTGAATATGTTGATGGACAGCAGAACCGGGCTAGGGCGCTTTCGGGAGTTTCGCATCTCCAACTATGCGTTGATGATGTCGCTAATTGATTACTGCAAGGACTCGGCGATTGAGGAGATACTGCAGTTGCCTGACGTCAGCGAGCGCGTGGATCTCTACAAACAACACGCTGAGGCTTTTAAGGAACAGGTTCTGCGATGCAGCACCGTCTATGAAAACCTGGTGGTGCTCGATTTACGCGAGGAAGAGGTGATCTATCCGGGTAGTCGTTTCAGTATTTATGCGCTATTTCCGCAGTGCAATATCTCCATCCACCAACTCTGGGGCTTTCGCCAGCAAAATACCGTGTTCGCCACGGGTAAATCCATTTTTGATCGAGGCTGCAAAACGCACGTGGGCGAACTAATGCTCAAGCATGGCGGTGGCGGGCACGCGGCGGCGGGTACTTGTCAGATAGACAATGATCAGGCCAACGCTGTATTGCTGGAATTGGTTGCCACCATCAATGCCAACGAACAGCTGTTCGCAAAAGCCAGCTAGCGCCTGTAATTTACTGAGATTACTGTGTGGAAGGCTGGTCGCTGGGTTACGCGTGTTGGTCGAGTTTTCACCCAGCGGTATCCGACGGTCAGCTCAAGGGTGTACTCTTGAGATTCTGAAGACGCTGAATACTCTGATCCATGCCCGATGACAGTGAGCAAAACGGCGTCCAGGATGTCGTTTTGGATACAGAGCCTGTCGAGCTCTACAAAATTCTCAAGTTCGAGTCGCTTGCCTCTAGCGGAGGCGAGGCCAAAGTGCTGATTGACGAAGGGCTTGTCCGAGTCAATGGCGAGCCGGAGTTCAGACGTCGCCGAAAGATAGTCAGCCAGGATATTATAGAATTTGACGGGGTTGTGTTGAGAATGATCCGCGCCGATGCCGGTTAGCTCAGCTAACGTCATGGATCAGAGAGCCAAGGATACCCGGGTCGCTCAGTTCATCTTGCTCTGCGGTAACCTGGTCTGGATTATTCTGGGTACCCTGTCCGCAGCCTTGGCGCTTTTCTTAGCGTTGCAAGAGGCTTTGCCTCTCAGGCAGCGTCTGCCGTGGCTCATGGTGATAATACTGCTTACAGCCGCAAGAACCCTATTGCTGAGACACTGGACGCGCTGCCCAACCACTCACAACAACGTGAATTTGCGTATTGTCGTGGCAAACGTCATGGCTTTTTTCATGGCCTGTCTGTTCGGGCTGCTTGCCTATCTGGCGGTATCAGAGAGTAACCCGTTAACCAGTGTGCTGGTCGTTATGGTATTGACGGGCATGGTAGCCAGTGCGACGGCGTCGGTCTCACATCTGTTACCCATGTACGTGCTGTTTATCTTCCCCATCATGTTACCGGTCGCCTATCGACTGTCTGGATTCGAGCAAGCTGGGTATCACTGGATAGCAGGTCTGATTCTGCTCTATCTGGTCGTGTGTCTGGGAACGTCCAGAAGTATTCGCTCATCCATCATGCATTCGATCAACGTGCGGTTTGACAATCTCGACCTGCTGGAAGATGTGAGACGCGAAAAACGGCGTGCTGAAGTAGCACTCCGAAACGAGGAGCAGGCTAACCATGCTAAATCAAGATTTCTGGCCGCTGCAAGCCACGACCTGCGGCAACCGTTGCACTCACTGAGGCTGTTTACTGCAACTCTGGAGTTGCAGACTCGGGATACCAAACACAAGACGCTGGTGTCCCAGATAGATTCCTCTGTCAAGTCACTGGAAGATCTGTTCAATGCTTTACTGGATATTTCCAAGCTGGATGCAGGCACGTTTACCGTAGAAAAAGAGCATATTCATCTGGACATTCTGTTGTCGCAGATTGAGGGCGAGTTCAAGGCGCTGGCTGAAGAAAAACAGTTACGCTTCAGTGTTGAGCTGCAAGATCATGTTGTGTTTACCGATGCGCTTCTACTCGAGCGCTTGCTCCGCAATATTGCCAATAATGCCGTTCGCTATACAGACACGGGAGAGGTCACCCTATCCACGCGTCAGGAAGTGGGGAACGTGGTATTGTCGGTCTCTGACACGGGCATTGGTATACCGCGTGCCGATCAGGAAAAAATATTCGACGAGTTTGTCCAACTCGGTAACGTGGAGCGTAATCGCAGTCAGGGTATTGGTCTGGGTTTATCTATAGTCAAACGCCTGTCCGCATTACTGGATCTTGAAGTGGATGTACAGTCATCACCTGCCAAAGGCTCCGTATTCAGTCTTAGTCTGCCATTGGGTGATCGGGCTAAGTGCAAGTTCATACCCAGTTACAACTGTACCGTGGCGCCACTTGCCAGCGCCCTGTTTGTGCTGGTGATCGATGATGAAGAGGAAGCCTGTCTGGCAGTAGAGGGATTACTGGAGACCTGGGGTTGTATTGTCATGACAGCCTCATCGGGTGATGCTGCCATCAAGCAGCTTGAGGAAATTGGTGAGGTGCCTGACATACTGATCAGCGACTATCGCTTACGTGATGGTGAAACCGGTGGTGATGTGATTCAGAGTGTGCGCGACAGTTTGCAACAGACAATCCCTGCCATCATCCTGACTGGAGACATTGCACCGGAACGGTTGCAGGACATCAAGGCGCTGGGTTATCCGATGCTGCACAAACCGTGTGAACCGGAAGCGCTGCGGCGACTGATAGCCGTTGCCTGCAAGAGCACTGACCAACCCTCGGGCGCCTTGCACACAGCCACTCAGGTTCTGTGATTGCGTATCTGCAGCGAGGTGGTTTCCCCGTCCGGTTTAAAACCGAAGACACGTCCGTAGAAGGTCAGTTCAGACTGAACCGCTTTGATAATCGTGGCGGCCTGTCTGAAGCCGTGCTGTTCACCTTCAAACTCGATATACGCCACCGGCACATTGCGCTGATCCAGCGCGTCCACGATCATTCTGGACTGATTAGGCGGCACGATAGCGTCTTCGGATCCTTGTAAGACAATCATCGGGGCGGAAAAACCGTCTAGATGATTGATGGGAGAACGAGCGGCATACAGTGCAGCCTCTGCAGGCCAGGCACCAATCAGGTTGTCCAGATACCGCGACTCAAACTTGTGGGTGTCGTTGGCCAGTGCTTCCAGATCGGCAACACCGTACAGGCTAGCACCTGCTGTAAAGGTATCGTGAAAGGCCAACGCCGAGAGTACGGTGAACCCTCCGGCACTCCCGCCGCGGATGATCAGCCTGTTGGCATCAACGTCACCACGCTGACTTAAAAACTGTGCAACGCACACACAATCTTCAACATCGGCAACACCCCACTGACCATGCAGCTTCTGGCGATAGGCTCGGCCGAATCCGCTACTACCTCGATAATTGACGTCAGCTACTGCAAAACCCCGGCTGGTCCAGAAACGCAGGGCGAGTGAGAGTTGTGATCTTGCGGCAGCCGTAGGCCCGCCATGAGCCAGAACAATCAGTGGCGGTTTTTCAGCGTCAGGTGCCATGAATCCGGGATTGGCGGGTGCATAGAACAATGCGTGAGCTGTTTCCGAACCGTCCGCACCGGTGGGATAGGAGATGACTTCGGGCGCTGGCATGAACTCAACCGCAAGATCCAGTGGCCTTGCCTGACGTACTACCTGTCCGTCAAAGTGCACAGAGCTCTCTTCAGACCACGACGCGCTGGCGAAGCTGAGCCGGTTGCCAGAGGTTCTGATCGACTGGAAATGTGTGCCTTCCGGGTACCCGTGCAGATAGTCAATGCCGCCGTTGAAAACGGCTGCGATAACCTGACCATTTTCATTAAAATCGTAGCGCGATAAACCGTGCACCCAAGGCGGATAGCCTATTTCACCATCAGGCGCTAACACAGGTTCCGCGCAACCTTGGGCATACAGATGCCAAAAATCGTTTCGATCAGACAGGTAGTGCAGCGTGCCATCGGGTGACCAGCGTGGCTGCACGATGGATTCGTTCGTACCGCCTGCCACCGTCCGCGGGTCCGACACCGCTATGTGTGCCTCAGAGACTGACATATCTGCCAACATCAACGTGGTGTCATCCCACGGCATGTTGGGGTGCTCCCATTGCACCCAGGCCAGTTGAGTACCGTCCGCAGACAGGCAAGGGGAGCCGTAGAAATCGGATCCCGTCACAAGCTCAATCTGTTTCAGTGAGCCGTCGGTTGCTATGGCCAGCAGCAGATTGCGCGGTTCTGCCGTGTCGCTGGTGTGCTGTTCGGCAACGGCTATTAGCCAGTGTCCGCAGGGTGTAGGACGAAAATCAGCGAATCGCCAACCTTTGGGTTTGTCTGCTTCTGCCGACAGGATGAGCGCAGTCTTATCACAGCGCTTAACGCGTAGCCGCTGATCCTTGTAGTCCACATACCACAGACAACCCTTCTCGGCCCACCAGGAGCCGCCTCCGTATTCGTGTACGGTGCTGCGCACGTTGGCATCACCTGGCGTCTGCTCAGTGAGCGTGCCTGAGGCCCAGCGCATGATGGCGACTCTGCCACCTTCATCGGGCCGCGACTCCGCCCACCAGACTGTCTCTCCATCTGGTACAACCTCGTTTATACCGGCAGCGCCCGCCACTAGCATGTTAGCGGTGATGGGCGAGCGCCACGTGCCGTAGGGGGCTGTAACAGGGCTTTTTGTGAGTGAACTCATGGTCAGTCTGTGTCTTATCGAACGGTACCGCGTGCCGGTTTGTCATTGTTGATGGTAAAGATCATGCCATCAAGCAATTCTGCCAGATCGGGTCGGGCAGAAGGCCCGTTGGACAACGCTGCAATCTGTACTGTGCCATCAGGACGCAGACAGAATACAGCGGGTTCAGAAAATCGGCCGTCTGCTTCATCTGGGGTCAGTGGATCACTGATGTACACACCTAGTCGACGCATATCCGGCTCGCTCAAGCTGTGGCCTACCTTAAAGGTCCAGCCAAATTCGGTAATGTCGTCCTTGGCCTTTTCCAGCGAATCGGCCGAGACGGTTGTGATGTCAAAACCGGCATCGTGCCACTGGGTTTGCATATGCTCCAGACTGTTCAGATACTTCTTGCAACGACCGCAATGCTTGCCACGATAGACAACCAGCAAGTGCCAGCGATCAGAAGCGCCACCCACTGTGATCTTCTGACCACCGGTTAACGTGACGTCCAGTCCAGGAAAGTTTGCGCCAGCCTGTGGTTTGTTCATGGGTATGCTCATGGTTTGCCGCTCTCGGATGGGTGATTAACGGCGTCAGTGTACTACCCAGATACCGCCTGGCAACAGTATCGTTAAACCGGTTTTTTATGCCCAGTCACCAGGCCCGCTAAACAGGACAAGTCATGAACACCAATGAGAAGCGTAGTGGCAACCCCGATGAGTGAATCTGCTACCACCTCCGTCAAAGCGTTTCTGCTGGATGCCCTGCAGGCAACAACGATTACCATCAGCGAACCGTTGCAGTCGCTATGGGGCGGGCAGGGCAGTATTGTTAGCATCACCTCCGATTCCCTGAATCATCCGGTAGCGGTATTGAAGATGATCCGTCCGGATCGTGACGCAAGTCATCCCAGAGGCTGGAACAGCGATGCCTCTTTCCAACGCAAGGAGCAGTCGTATGTGGTGGAGTGCTGCTGGTATGAGCACTACGCGCACCATTGTTCAGAGCAATGCAAAGTGCCTGACGCGCTGGGTGTCCTGGCATCGCCGGATCAGCGGCTGATTCTGCTTGAGGACCTGACGCCACGCTACCCGGTACGCTGTACACGCCTGGAACCTGAGCAGGTGTATGTCTGCCTGAGCTGGCTGGCACATTTTCATGCGCAGTTCCTGAGAAAAGAGACGCCCGGCTTGTGGCCACAGGGGAACTACTGGCACCTGGCAACACGCAAGGACGAGTTCGCTGCCATGGCCGACGGTGCTGTCAAACAGGCCGCTCAGCAGCTTGATCACAGGCTGCGAGCATCAACATTCCAGACGTTATTGCACGGAGATGCAAAAGTGGCAAACTTCTGTTTCAGTGAAGATTTGACGCGAGTGGCGGCAGTGGATTTCCAGTACGTTGGCCAGGGCTGCGGCATGTCAGATCTTGCCTACTTACTGGGCAGTTGTCTGTCCGAGTCCGACTGTCTGCACAACGAAAACTTGTTGCTGGATCAATACTTCGCCGCCTTGAGCGACGCTATGGCCGCAGACTGGTCAGCCCGCGATTGTCTGGCTATCGAGCAGGAATGGCGTGACCTTTATGATGTGGCATGGACTGACTTTTACCGGTTTTTGCTGGGGTGGATGCCTGAACACCCCAAGATCAATCTCTACACACAGAGGGTGGCAGAACGAGCCTTGATGAATCTGGACTGATCAATATGACAGGGTCGCTGTGTAAATTACCGGATCAGGACAACGTCGACGCGGTGAATCACGACCGATCGCCCCCCAGTTCTGCCTCGCATAAGTATCTGCTTGAAGTACGCCGCAAATTAGGCGTACCATGAAGGCTCTTCACAGGAGCTGGTCCATGCAAGCAAGACCCACTGTTAACTTCGTCGTTAACTTCGTCAAGTCCGTATCGCGCAACGTCTGCATCGGTTCGGTACTGGCCATGGCTGTTAGTGCATCTGCACAAGCCGTAGAATGGAAAGGCTGGAATATCCACAAGCCAGACTATCCCAACACCGTTGCTCTAGACAAGTTCGCTGAGTTGCTCGACGAACGATCCAACGGCGAAATAACGCTTAAATTGTTCCACTCGGGTGTTCTAGGCAACCAGCCTGATGCCATCGAGCAGGTGCGTATCGGTGGTCTTGCTGTCGGTAATTTTAACCTCGGACCGATTGGCCCGATTGCCCCGGAAGCCAATGTTGTTTCACTGCCGTTTATCTTCAAGGACATTGGCCACATGCATCGCGCACTGGACGGTGAGGCGGGTGCTCAAATCAGCGCAGGCATGGCGAAGAAAGGTCTGGTGGCGCTGGCCTGGTACGACGCAGGTGCCCGATCATTCTACAACTCTAAAAAGCCGGTTACGTCGCCTGCCGATATCGAAGGCATGAAAGTGCGCGTCATGAGCAACGATCTGTACTCAGGCATGATTTCGGCCATGGGCGGTAATCCTTCGCCGATGGCGTTTGCAGAAGTGTTCCAGTCCCTGAAGACCGGCGTGGTAGACGGCGCCGAGAACAATTGGCCCAGTTACGAATCCACTGGACACTTTGAGGTGGCAGGTTTCTATTCAAACTCACAACACCTGATTATTCCGGAGTGCGTTTGCATCAATGCGGATATCTTTAACGAGCTGTCTGCGGAAGATCAGGAAATGGTCACCGCTGCTGCGCGTGAATCAGCCGATCTGCAGCGTGAGTTGTGGGAACAGCGTGAAATTTCCAGCCGGGACAAAGTCGTGGCTGCGGGCGTACAGTTCAACGAAATTCCAGACAAGAGTGAGTTTCAGGCTGCCATGCAACCTGTGTACGACAAGTACCTTGCTGCTAACCCGGATCTGGTACCGCTGGTCGAGTTGATTCAAAACACAGACTGATCACAGGTCTCGTGGATAGAGAGACCCGTTGGTACGCGGCAAGCTGTGTATCAAACGGGTCTTTCATTGTCGAACCCCATCCGGTATCCGTGTAAGTCGTTTTATCTGTTTCGCCTGGCTGATCTTTCAGAATCTCCCCCCGTGTTTTTATGTTTCGCATGCTATCCATGCGACTTTCCCTATCCGAGCTGAACGCCGAAGATGCGTCTCTATCATCAAGTGCTTGACCTGCTCTGTATTGTCAGCGAGTGGATTTGTGGCGTTGCCCTGGTGGTGCTGACGGTTATCTTTGGCTGGCTGGTGTACGGGCGCTACGTGCTGAATGCCACGCCAACATGGGTTGAGCAAGTGTCCTTGTTGCTGATCGTGCTTATCGGATTTCTGGGTGCATCGGTGGGTGTGAGGCGCAAGACGCATCTGGGCGTCTCCTACTTCAGGGACAACAGCCCAAGACCCATTCGTCGAACGATGGAACTGGTGTCTTATCTGGTCATGGGGGCCTTTGGCGCCGTGATGATGGTCAACAGCTATCACTTGATGATCTTCAAGTGGGGGTCAGACATCCCGTTGCTGAACTGGCCCGAGGGGCTTCGTGCCTTACCGATTACCGCCTGCGGCTTCCTGGTGTTGCTGTATTCCATCGGCCACGTTGCCGATTGGCTAGCAGGGATAGAAGACACGCCCCTGGAAAGGGAGTGAGCGTGTCGTGCCTGATGTCCTCCCGCTATCAACTTTGCTGACCGGTAAACCTGCTGTATGGGCTTGACAATTCTCCTGCTGGTATTTGCCAGCTGCGTGTTTATGGGTGTGCCGGTTGCCTTCGCTTTGGGTATCGCAGCAGTCAGTGCATTTTTCTCTGAAGGCCTGCCGTTGATGATCGCATTTCAGCGCATCGTCTCAGGGATCAATGTGTTCTCCCTCATGGCCATCCCGTTTTTCATCTTTGCCGGTGAGCTGATGTTTCATGGCGGTATTGCCATACGACTGGTGCGCTTTGCCTCTGCAGCTGTCGGCGCTGTTCGTGGTGGTCTGGGCATTGTCAACGTCATGTCGTCCATGTTGTTCGGTGGTATCTCAGGCTCGGCAGTTGCTGACATCTCGGCGCTGGGTTCCATCCTCATACCCGTCATGAAAGAGAAGGGCTATGACGACGACTACGCCGTGAATGTAACGGTCACGTCATCCATTGCCGGCATCATGATTCCACCATCACACAACATGATTCTCTTCGCCGTTGCCACAGGCGGCGCCGTGTCCATCTCAAAACTGTTTCTGGCAGGTGTGGTGCCCGGTATTCTGATGTGCCTCTGCCTGGCGGCAGTAGCATACGTGGTGGCTGTAAAGCGTGGCTATCCGGCTGAGGTGTTTCCAGGATTCAAGGCACTGGCATTCAGTTTCATTCTGGCACTGCCCGGGTTGTTTACAGCCATTATTATTGTAGGTGGCGTTCTGTCGGGAGTCTTTACGGTTACCGAATCTGGTGCGTTTGGCACCTTGTATGCGTTTGCGGTTACCATCATCGTGTATCGGAGTCTGAGCTGGAGCAGTTTTAAGCTGGCTGTCAGGAATTCCGTGCGTACGACGTCCATGGTGATGATACTGATTGCCTGTGCGGGCGCTTTTGGCTACATGCTGACGTACTTTCAGGTGCCTACTGTGCTGACCGAGTTCATGTTAGGGATATCTGAAAATCCCATTGCCCTGATCCTGATGATCAACGTCATGCTATTGATGATGGGCATGATCATGGACATGGCCGCGCTGATACTGATCTGCACGCCAATTTTTCTGCCACTCGCAGTGTCTATTGGCATCGACCCGCTGCAGTTCGGCATGATCATGCTAATGAATCTGGGCCTGGGTTTGTGTACACCTCCAGTGGGTGCCTGTCTGTTTGTGGGTTGTGCCGTGGGCAATGTGCCTATCGAGAAAGCCGTGAAGAGCATCTGGCCTTTCTATATCGCCATACTGGTTGCGCTGATGCTCATCACCTTTGTCCCAGCCATCTCGTTAACACTGCCATCATTAATTGACGGTTAGCGAATAGGGACTTCTGGAGATAAAGATCACCTGTTAGTCGCATCTTTCGTCAATGATGTGTAAATATAGTGTGACTTACCTCTCGCCTACGAAGGATCCTGAGCATGAAAAAACGAACCGTCTTGTCACTGTTGTGTGCCGGCATACTGATGCTGTGCGGGAATGCAGCCATTGCCGCCACACTGAATCTGCACAACGGTGCAGATCCCACCTCACTGGATCCGCACAAGCTGTCAGGTGATTGGGAAAATCGCATAGCCGGAGATATCTTCGAAGGGCTACTGACCGAAGATGCGCAGGCTCAGCCTATAGCCGGACAAGCAACAGACTGGACGTTGTCCGACGATGGGCTGGTCTACACATTCAATCTGCGTGAAGGTATTGAATGGAGCGACGGAAAGCCAGTAACGGCAGATGACTTCGTGTTCGGGCTGCAACGATTGATGAACCCTGAAACCGGTGCCAAGTACGCGTATCTGCAATACCCCATCAAGAACGCAGAAGCTATCAACAATGGTGAGATGACCGATATCGCCGAGCTGGGTGTCAAGGCACTGGACGAGGCTACTGTAGAAATCACACTGGAAAGACCCACGCCCTATTTTCTCGGCGCTCTGACCCACTACACGGCCTATCCGCTACCCCGGCATGTCATTGAAGAACACGGGTCAGATTGGGTCAAGATCGGCACCATCGTGACTAACGGACCCTACGTCCCCGTAGACTGGGTGCCCGGATCGCATGTAACCACAGAGAAGAACGAGGGTCATTACGACGCCGCCAATACATCGATTGAAGGGGTGAAGTTTTTTGTACTCGAAGATGAGTCGGCAGCGCTGAAGCGCTATCGCGCAGGCGAGTTCGATATCCTCACTGAATTTCCCACCGACCAGTTCGAGTGGCTGCAAGAGAACCTGCCGGGTCAGGCGCAGGCAGTCCCTTTCGCTGGTCTTTACTACTACGTGATGAATAACCAGAAGCCACCACTCAACGACCCGGATGTGCGCAAGGCATTGTCCATGTCGGTGTATCGAGAAGTGATAGGCCCGCAGATTCTGGGTACCGGCGAAATACCGGCCTATTCCTGGGTACCACCGGGTATGGCCAACTACGCAGAACCCTACACCGTGGAGTGGAAAGATCTGCCTTATCCTGAAAAGGTGGCTGAGGCCACAGCATTACTGGAAAAAGCAGGCTTCAATGCAGACAACCCGCTTGAGTTGCAACTTCGCTACAACACCAACGAAAACCACAAGCGCGTTGCTGTCGCTATTGCCTCTATGTGGAAGCCACTGGGTATAGAAGTCGAGTTGTACAACACCGAAACCAAGGTGCATTACGATGATCTGAAAAACGGTCAGCTTGATATTGCGCGGGCAGGGTGGTTAGCGGATTACAACGATGCGGATAACTTTCTGAATCTGCTCAAGTCGTCGGTGGACTATAATTATGGTCGCTACAATAACCCCGAATTTGACGCGCTGATTGATGAGGCGAACGCAACGATCGATGCACAGGATCGTGCTGCGTTGTTGTACAGCGCAGAGAAACTGGCGATGGACGAGTCTGCAGCCATCCCCATCTACTACTACCTGTCGCGTAATGTCGTGTCGCCGCGCGTGTCGGGTTTTGAGCCCAACGCGTTCGACATTCACCGAACTCGCTGGTTAACGCTCAGCGAGTAGCAAGCCACACCATTCACGCTACCAGATGCGCTGAAAAGCGATGATCAATTATGCGTTCCGGCGCCTGCTATCCACGGTGCCGGTATTGTGGGTTGCCATTACAGCGTGCTTTTTTATCCTGCGGCTTGCTCCGGGTGGGCCTTTCGATGGCGAAAGGCCCTTGCCTGAAGCAATCAGGCAAAATCTGAATGCTTACTACAATCTTGATAAACCCCTCATAGAGCAGTATCTGATCTATGTATCCAATCTGTTCAGAGGGGATCTGGGCCCCTCGTTCATCAATCAGGATTTCTCCGTAGCCGAGCAATTGCTGATCGGCTTGCCGTACACATTGATGGTGGGCGGTATCGCGTTCGTGTTGTCCATTGTCATCGGTATCCTGGCAGGCATCGCCGGATCTGTGTACCGCAACCGCTTTCCAGATTATCTACTCGGCGTATTCATACTGAGCGGGTTGGTGCTACCCAATTTTCTCGTTGCGCCTATTCTGCAACTGGTATTTGGTCTGCAACTGAAATGGTTGCCGGTAGGCGGATGGGGCGGTGGTTCATTGACCCACTTCGTACTGCCGGTAACGGTGCTAGCGCTTCCACACGTGGCGCGCATATCACGGCTTACTCGGGGTGCGATGATCGAGGCGCTGCATAGCAACTATATCCGCACGGCAAGATCAAAGGGTTTAAGTGATGCCCGGATTGTATTGCGACACGCGTTGAAGCCTGCCCTGACCCCTGTGGTGTCATACCTTGGACCAGCGGCCAGTTATCTGCTCACAGGCTCGCTGGTTGTGGAGACCATATTCGGCTTGCCAGGTATCGGTCGCTACTTCATCAACGCAGCGCTGAATCGTGATTACGGCATGGTGCTGGGTACCGTAATCTTCTATATGCTACTTATCCTAGTGCTCAATCTGCTTGTGGACATTGTGTACGCCTGGCTAGACCCTCGAGTGCGTAACCGATGATATTCATGGGTCGCAAACAGGCACTGATAGAAAAGGCTCTGGGTGAGGGTGCGCTGCCCGCTGCCGGCAGTAGCCTCTACAAAGATGCCATGGCCAGGCTATGGCGTAACAAGGCTGCTGTCGTGTCGCTGGCCGTCTTATCCTTACTGATTATTGCGGCCATTGCAGGTCCATGGTTCATACCGTTCAACCATGAGGATCCAGACTGGTCGGCTTTCAGAGCGCCGCCATCGCTGGAATCAGGTCACTGGTTCGGTACTGATCAGAACGGTCGCGATCTACTCGCCCGTACCTTGTTCGGTACGCGTGTGTCGTTGCTGGTGGCGCTTATTGCCACGGTGGTATCGGTGGTCATCGGCGTCAGTTACGGCGCCATAGCGGGCTATATGGGCGGGCGTATCGATCAGGCAATGATGCGTTTTGTCGATGTCATGTATGCGCTGCCCTACATTCTGTTCGTCATATTGCTGATGGTGATTTTCGGGCGCAACGTGTTCTTGCTGTTTGCCGCTATCGGTGCGCTGGAGTGGTTGACCATGGCGCGTATTGTTCGCGGTCAAACGTTGTCCATCAAGCAGCGTGAATTCATTGAAGCGGCAAGAGCCTCTGGCCAGAGTAATACTGGCATCATTTTCAAGCACATCGTGCCCAATCTGGTGGGGCCGGTGGTGATCTACGCCACGCTGACTATTCCTGAAATCGTTGTGGTCGAAAGTTTCCTGTCTTACTTGGGGTTTGGTATTCAGGAGCCGCTAACCTCGCTGGGTACATTAATCGCTGGCGGGGCGGACGTTCTTGAGGTACTGCCATGGTTACTGTGGTTTCCAGCTGCGTTTCTGGTGCTGCTACTACTTAGTTTGCTGTTCATCGGCGACGGCCTGCGCGATGCTTTTGATCCGCGAGACCGATGATGATTGATAAAGACAAGGTTATCCTCCGCATCTCAGACTTGCACGTCAACTTCACTACCAGCGACGGGCAGGTGCAGGCGGTCAAGGGTGTCTCATCACGGGTGCATGCCGGCGAGTGTCTGGGTATCGTGGGTGAATCAGGTTCGGGTAAAAGTCAGACATATCTGGCGGCCATGGGACTACTGGCGCGCAATGCCTCGGTAATCGGTAGCGTTGATTTTCAGGGCGAGAATCTGGTCGATTTACCGCTGGATGCGCTGAATCGCATTCGAGGGGACCGTATCGCGATGATCTTTCAGGATCCCCTCACCTCATTGACACCCCATCTGCAGATTGGTGACCAGATGCGTGAAGTGCTTCAGGTTCATCAGGGATTGTCGGACAAGGACGCGCTGGCCCGATGTGTTGAGTGGCTCGACAGAGTGCGCATTCCAGAGGCTCGCTACCGACTGAATCAGTATCCGCATGAGTTGTCTGGCGGGATGCGTCAGAGAGTAATGATTGCCATGGCCATGTTATGCCAGCCCGAATTGCTGATAGCGGACGAGCCCACCACAGCACTGGATGTCACCATTCAGGCAGATATTCTGGAGCTTATGGATGAACTGCGGCGTGATCATGGCACAGCGATCGTGTTGATCACTCACGACATGGGGGTGGTGGCTCGCATGTGCGATCGCGTGCAAGTCATGCGTCATGGGCAGTTCGTTGAGGAGGGCGACTGCGAGTCCATTTTTTACAACGCGACGCATGATTACACGACTGCGCTGCTAAACGCTGTTCCGCGCATCGATCAGCTGGATAAAACCACTGCAAGGATCGCATCTGGCGTGCCGGGCAATCCAGACAGACGGGTAGACCCGGCTGTGACAGGCAGCGAAGACAGTCCGGCAAGCGGCATAGTCGCTGATACCGGCTCGCACAGTGTGGTCGATGAGACGATAATGCCACCGGCAACCTGCGTGTTGACGGTGCGTGACCTGCGGGTCAGCTTCCCTGTGCGGACCGGATGGTTTTCCCGCACACGTGAGTTGCGTGCAGTGGATGGTATTGGCTTTGATCTATACGCCGGTGAGACGCTGGGTATCGTGGGGGAATCAGGCAGTGGGAAGTCAACGCTTGCACGTGCCATCCTGCAACTGATTCCACCGACATCTGGCTCGGTCAACTGGCTCGGACAAGATCTGGCATCTCTTGCGCCAGAACAGCTCAAACAGGCAAGAAGAGAGTTACAGATCGTCTTTCAGGATCCCTTGGCAAGTCTGAATCCCTCCATGACGATCGGCGATAGCATCATGGAACCGCTCAAGGTTTTCGAGCGCGGCATGAGTGCGCCGAAACGCACACGGGCCGTCGCCGACATGATGAAGCGAACCGGCCTGGACTACACGCTGATCAATCGTTATCCGCACGAACTTTCAGGTGGGCAGAATCAGCGTGTCGGTATAGCACGGGCTATGATTCTCAGGCCCAGACTGCTGGTGTGCGATGAGGCTGTCTCAGCGCTGGATGTGTCTATACAGGCGCAGATTATTCATTTGCTCAAGGACCTGCAGGCTGAATTTTCACTGTCACTGATCTTCATATCCCATGATTTATCGGTCGTCTGGGACATCTCTCAACGCATTCTGGTGATGTATCTGGGCTCGGTTGTAGAACTGGCTACTCGTGATGATCTGTTCACAGATCCGCAGCACCCCTACACGAGACAGCTTGTCTCAGCGGTGCCGATACCCGACCCTCGGCTGGAACGCAGTCGCGAACGCATCAGGCTCAAAGGGGAGCTGGCTTCCCCGATGGAGGCGGGTGCGCGTTTGCGTTTTCTGCCGTCTCGACATAACGAGGGTATGAAGGACTACGTACCGGTGCTCAGCGAACGGTTCCCCGGACACTTTGTAGCGGAGCACGATTCACTCGAGTCCTTGTTGAGAGAAAAACAAGTGGCTCCGTAACTTCACTCATTGTCAGTCAAGCGTCTGTAACCTTCGTGTGATGTGATATAGCTCCGGGAACTGTCAACAAAATGCAAATTTGTGCTCTGGTTGCGGGCTCGCAATTGTATGAGCATTGACACAGTCATGGCCCCCGCAGACAATCAGCGCAATGAATACAAGATTACCCCGAACAAACATGATCAGATCTTCCAGAGCCGGCTCAGCCGGTCTTTGTGTTATTGCGCTCACGGTTCTTTCCGCTTGCGATAGTGCGTCCGTATCACCCGCCGAAGCGGTTGTTCCTGACAGCACGCTCACAACACCTGTCTTGCCGCTCGACACCGTTGAGCAACCTGCTGTCCCCGGCATGACTTCACCGAGTGACGATCCGGTCACATCGGTGACAACGCCCGTCACGATACCACCAGCAACACCGACTGACACACCCGATGTTCCGGTCACGCCAGAACCGCCTGCAATTGACCAACCGTCTGTTGCAGAGGAACCTGCCAAGCCAGAGCAGCCGCCTGTTGCAGAGGAGGTCCCCAAGCTCGAGCAGCCGCCTGTTGCAGAGGAAACACCCAAGCCGCCTGAGCAGCCGCCTGTCGCAGAGGAGATGGCAGAAGCAGAGCAGCCGCCTGTCGCAGAAGAGGTTCCCGAGGCAGAGCAGCCGCCTGTTGCGGTAGTACCGCCGGTTAACGGACCAGACACTAACAGCCCAATTGCCGACCCAGTCGACCCGGATGAAGTTCTGGCAACGCCTTCTGCGACCGGCAGCGATCGTACCGACGGTGAAGACGATAGCGTCGTCACAGCCGAGTCCAAGTCACTGGTGGGTCCTTTTATCAAGGATACTTCGCGCAGTGCAGGCCCTCCATCAGTGCCTCAGGATCTGACGCTTCTGCTGGCAAGTGAGCGTTGGCTGGAATTCACATGGGCACCTTCAACCGACGATCAGTCTGTGGAAGGCTATGAGATCTACCGGGATGGTCAGTTGCTGGCTACCGTGCGCGGCGATACCGGCTACGAGCATGATTACCGTAGCTGGCTCAGCACGTCGTACATCGATTGTAACTACACGCGTTACACCACCTGTGGAGATGTACAGCCGGTCCCAGGGTCCACTTACAGCTACACCGTGGTAGCGGTAGACAACGAAGGCATGCGATCTGCTAATTCCGCACCGGCACTGTTTACGTTGGCCCAGCGCAGTTCTGAACCGGTAAACCTGGACGGATACGCCAAAGTCTTCAGCGAGGAATTTGATGGAACTACACTGGATCGCAGCCGTTGGAAAACCGCGTTGCCCTGGGGACCAGACACCACAATAAACCGCGAAACACAGTATTTCGTGAACATCTTCGGTAATAGCCCACTTGCCTACGATCCGTTCGTATTTACCGGTGAGACTGTGCAGATCACAGGAATCAACACGCCCCCAGAATTGGCCGAAGCTGCTAATAACAAGCCCTATCTGTCAGGTGTGCTGACAACCTCGGACTACTTTGAGATGACTTACGGCTATCTTGAAATGAACGCGAAGCTGGCCGGTGGAGAGGGGTTGCTGTCAACATTCTTCCTGTTTAACCAGGATTTTGAGAAGAATAAGCCTGAGATCGATATCATCGAGTTCATCGGTTCACGTCCAGACAAGGCATACCAGACTTATCACTACTACGACAGCAACCGTGCGCGCTTTCGCAGTGGTGAGAAGCATTCATCACCCACCATGGAAACGGTGTACTCATCGCCGCTCAGCGAAGGTTTCCACAACTACAGTGTGTTGTGGGAAGAAGAGCTGGTTATCTGGTACATCGACGGCATCGAAGTACGTCGTCTTACAGGTCCACGCGTATCTGATGAGCCAATGAATATTATCGCTCAACTGGTCATAGGGAGTGAGTGGATCGGAGCGCCGGCTGCATCGGCTATTCCGGCTGTTCTTGAGATCGACTACATCCGTGCCTGGCAGAAGCAGTAACCTTCAGTAGCGTAGGTGTCTGGCATCACCGATATCCGGAGCTAGTGTTTCAAATCACTAGCTGGATAGGGCAAGTGGGCTGGAACACTACGGCGCTACACTGGGGTTAAGCAAGATCGCCTGTCAGAAAACGGCTGTCAAAGATACCCGTGATTGACAGGCGTTTTGCTTTCGACCTCTGAGGTTCCGGTACTTAGATGCCGCTATAGAAGCAGCGAAGCGGTTCTGGGTGGGGGCCGCCTAGGCCGAAATTTTATGCATCACTAGGGTGAAGTACAGCTGGGTCTGCCACCAGGTTCCGGAGCTGGGCTACGGTGTACCAGTGGGCAACCAGCGCGGCTATGACAACCACGCTGATGATGGTGTAGAAAATAGACATCATGGGAAAGCCGCGGTACACGATCAACCAGTAATTGATGGTGACAGGGATAACCAGCTGACGCGCCAGTCCTAGAACCATGGGGAACAATGGCTGCTTGAGCGCCTGAAGTGTAGCGGTGCTGAGAAACAGCACGACATAGGCGTAGAATGCAATTGCATCGATTTTCAGGTATGCGGCACCTGTCCGACGGATCGCTTCATCGTTGGTGAAGAAATCCATCATTGCGGGTGACAGGAAAACCATGACGGGGATGGACACAGCCGCCATCGCTAGTCCAATCGCTAATGCCTTGGTGTAGGTCTCGTGTACTCGCTGATGCTTGCCAGCTCCCAGATTCTGTCCGGCTATGGCCATGACTGCCGCGTTCAGACCCAGCGCAGGCAGTAGCAGCACCTGTTCCAACCTTAACCCTACCGCGTAGCCGGCCACATGTTCGCTGCCAAAACGACCCACTAATGAAACAGTGATGAAGCCACCCAGTATGATGGTCAGCATATTGAAGCTGGCAGGCAACACTTGTCTGAGCAGGGTGAGCCAGTGTTCCAGATCAAAGCCTGGTTTACTCCAGCGTCCTGTTGCCTTGGCCAGAACGTGATGAAGGTAAGCAGCAGACGCTGCCTTGATCAGCACGGTTGCCAGAGCCAGGCCAGATATACCCAGCCCCAGTGTGAACGTCAACAAGGGATTGAGCGCCAGATTAGCAAAGAAGCCGAAAGCCAGTGCGTTGCGGTTTGATTTCGTATCCCCAAGCGCCATCAACGCACCGGCTGCAGCGAATGACAATACAAATGTAAACGTGCCCAGTAACGTGATGGAAACATACTCCATCGATAGCGGTGCGATATGACTCTCCGCACCCAGAAATCTGACCAGAGGCTCTGCTACTAGCCACCCACCCACTGTGACTATGACACTGAGCACCAGAGACAGACCGAAAACCTGATCAACCAGCGTGGCCACTTTCTCATTGTTGCCACTTCCCGCTTCAGGCGCTATGACTGCTGAGGCACCGGTTTGAATTCCAATGCCAATTGCCAGTAACAGGAAGAATACGCTGCCAGCGATGGAGACCCCGGCAAGCGCGTCGTCGGATAATTTTCCGGCAAACCAGAAGTCACTCAGGTTATAGGCTGTATTGAATATCATGCCCATTGACGCGGGAATGGACAGTCGAATCAGGTGGCCCAACACAGGCCCTTCAGTCAACGGGTTGGAGGCAGTTTTCATAGGCAAGCAGCTGGCGTCAATGAGCCGGCTGGTGGTCATCGCTTGCCGGGGCTGGGTGATTCTAACAACCCTAAGGGCAGATAGCGTAACCGGCCTGAGAACGACTAACGGCTGTTAGTCCGCCAGAGGCTATCGACTGGCAAAATGATTGAGAATCTTGATCGCAGTGTCGAGTGATGTCCGAATGGACAGGACGTCGCCCGGGGACACCGGAACACCGCCGTTGACGTCCTCGAGCAATAGTTCCGAGCACAGCAATGCACCCTGTAATGGCGTTCTGATTTCGTGTTGCAGCGTTTTGGCCTGTAGCGTGTCCTGACATTTCTCCAGCGCAGTGGATTGCAGTTGGAGGAATTCAGCATAACTGGCGTCGGCCAGCTGCCCAGTTCGCTGCAGTGCGTCCTGTACTTGCTGCCGGACATCCTCGACGGATGAGTCATCGTCACTGTTCGCGGCAGCGGCACTGTGTGTTTTATGTTCGAGGAGAATCAGTTGGAAGCCCTGCAGCATGGTGGTCATTTCGCAGCAGCTCAGACAGGCATTGTGAGCAGCCGTAGCCACCGAGCTTGCGTGAACAGCGATCCAGTCTTCGTAAGCCGCCTCTGTCGCTATCGGCGATGTCTGTTCGACGCTTGCGATGGCAACACTGATAACCTCTTCCACATCGGAGGAGGACATGACAGCCGTAGTAACAGTGTCTGTTTTTAAGTCAGGTCGCTGTCGTGAACGCCAGCATTCCAGCAATTGATTAGCGTCAGCCATGATCGATCCGGTGGTGTGTCGTTACTGACGCCGGTGACCCGATAGCCATGAAGCCATTCATGTGCCGGGGCGCTTATCAGGCTGAATCAGATTGCTGATCAAAGGCCACACCTTGCTGGCCAGCCTGGTCGTTTTCAACACGGTGCCACCCAACGTCAGTGCGCGCCTGTGCGGCACGGCGACATACGGCAAGACGACACCGGCGACGAACGGCATCAGTACAGGAATCGCGTAGGTCACATAGGAAGCGTTATGACCGCGCGCAAGCTCGCAAGCCTTTCCAAGTTCCGTCGCATCAAGACAGCGCTTCTGCCACGCCAGCTCTACCGCTCGTTTTTGGCCACCCAGAATCATTGTCGAACCCTGGTTAGCGCTTGCGTAGGATGAGAGTGGCAAATACACCAGCAGCAAAAGCAATACCTGCAGCTTGCAACGGTTTTTCGTGGATGAAGTGAGTCACTTGGCTGGTAGCTTCTTCCACCGTTTTGTGGATGTCAACTTCCATCTGATGGGCCTTGTCGGTTGCGTTCAGAGCAGCATCGCGAGCACTTTCCAGGCTATCAAAGGCCTTTTCCTCCACCGAATCGATAGTATCGTTGGCTACCTTCTTGATGTGCTCAGGTTTGGTTATGGTAGAGGCCATGATCATGGTTTCCCGTGTGTTGTTGAGGTTGACGACAAGTCTATTGCTGCTGAGGTATTGTCGGCGAACGAGTGGGCGAGGGCTTCTCGCGTGTACTTAAAGGAACAGTTGCGACGAAGCTTGAACAGCACCAGCACGATACTCAGACAAAGCCCGATTTGGCCCAGCAGCAGTACAGCGGCCGAGGTCACGGGTGCAAGGCCTGTCCAGAGTAATACCTGATAGCCCGTAAACAGCACTAGAAGCCACGTGCAAAACAACATTACGCCTAATGCGATGGCACTGGCTACCATGAGCCCGGCGCTGCTCAGGGCAAGCTTGCACTCAGCTGCTGCCAGTTGTGCCGTGCTAGCGGTCAGGTTGATGGTGGCGGATACCCTTTGCGCAATATTTGCTAAAACTGTCTCTAGTGTTGCTATTTCCAAAATTCACCGTGTTTTAAGATTCGCGCCTTGAAGTCTGTGCAGTCTACATCGATATCAGCGTATCGACGAATCGCATCAGATAGCTTATGTAAGCCATTTGCAAAGGATGCGCCGATCACCGTCGGTAAATCAGTCATTGTAGAATGTACAGAACCTATAACAGGTGAAAATCAGTGGATCAGCAGGAGAATACATGCGCTCGGTAACCCTTCTCGACGGCGGCATGGGGCAGGAACTCGTAAGACGTTCAAAAAAACCACCTACCCCGATGTGGTCTGCACAGATGATGCTCGACATGCCCGATCTGGTCGAGCAGTTACACGGGGAATTCATTGATGCCGGTGCGCAGATCATTACTGTAAATACTTATTCCGCAACTCCTGAACGGCTCGAACGATCCGGTCAGGGTGAGTTATTCGATGTGCTGCAGGCGGCGGCGTGTGATGTCGCCCACCGCGCTCGCGAATCACGTAAGGCTGACGACGTAGAGATAGCCGGCTGCCTACCTCCGCTGGTGGCCAGTTATCACCCGGAGCTTGCACCCGGGGCGGAAGATTCACGGGCGAACTACAGACGGCTGGTACAGGCTCAGGCTGACCGTGTAGATCTGTTTCTGTGCGAAACGATGGGTTCTGTGTCCGAGGCGGTATTCGCTGCCACGGCTGCACTGGAATCGGGCAAACCTGTCTGGGTAGCTCTGTCACTGGACGATAACCAGCCTGAGACTCTGCGTAGCGGTGAGCCATGGACAGCAGCGGTTGAGGCTTTGCGCAATACCGGTGTTACCGGGCTGCTACTCAACTGCTCACGACCCGAAACCATAGACGGTCAGTGGCAGCGGTTCCATGCTACCGTTGATGTGCACACCGGTGCTTATGCCAACGGTTTCACGTCTGTGGATGCGCTTGATGTGGGCGGTACGGTAAACGTGCTGGAGGCACGCCAGGATCTGGGACCTGAAGCCTATGCCCGGTTTGCGCTGTCATGGGCGGACAACGGCGCCGCCATGATCGGTGGTTGCTGTGAAGTAGGGCCTGACCATATTCGGTATCTGCACGAAAAAATGGGATAGACACTAACGTGTGCTGCAGGCTTTGCCTGCCGCACACGTATCGTATCCTATGTCAGATGATCTGTTGAGCTTGCATATCGGATAGGCTAACACCGGCAACCTTGTTAGGCGCTGTCATGGCATCACGGCGGAATGGCTCACCCAGCTCCTGATTCAGCACCACTTCTATGAAGGTGGTTACACCATCGTTCATCTGCTCTTTAACCGCCGTATTCAATGCCTCGGTCAACTCCTCAGTGGTCGTCACTTTCACACCCTTGAGGCCACACGCGTCAGCAATCTGTGCGTACTCCACACCCGCATTGAGCTCGGTACCCACAAAGTTGTCTTCGTACCACAATGTCGTGTTGCGTTTCTCAGCGCCCCACTGGTAGTTACGGAAGATAACCATCGTGATAGCTGGCCAGTCGTTACGACCACAGGCTGTCATCTCGTTCATGGAAATCCCAAACGCACCATCGCCAGCGAAGCCGATTACCGGTACGTCAGGACAGCCAATCTTTGCACCCAGAATTGCGGGCAAGCCGTATCCACAGGGACCAAACAGGCCAGGCGCCAGATACTTACGACCTTTTTCAAACGTGGGGTAGGCATTACCTATTGCGCAGTTATTACCGATATCGCTAGAAATAATGACGTCATCCGGTAGCGAGTCACGGATAGCGAGCCAAGCGTTACGCGGTGACATACGGTCGGGTTCACGATTGCGAGCACGCTCGTTCCAGGTAATACCTTCGTCGTTGTCCTCTTCATGTTCCATCGACACCAGTTCCTGTGCCCAGCGATCCTTGGTCTCCTTGATCAGTGCCTTGCGATCAGATCGACCCGCATCACCCGCGCTCTTGGTCAATTGAGCCTTGATCTGCTCTGCCACGTATTTGGCATCGCCCTGAATGGCAACGTCTACGCGCTTGGTAAGCCCGATTCGATCTGCATTGATATCAACCTGAATCAGTTTGGCATCCACGGGCCAGTAGTTCATGCCGTAGCCGGGCAGCGTTGAGAACGGATTAAGCCGTGTGCCCAGAGCCAACACCACGTCAGCTTTGGCGATGATCTGCATGGCGGCTTTGGATCCGTTGTAACCCAAAGGCCCCATAGCCAGTTCGTGAGAACCTGGAAACGCATCGTTATGCTGGTAGTTGCAGCACACGGGGGAATCGAGAATCTCGGCCAACTGACGAGAGGCATCAATAGCGCCACCGATAACCACGCCAGCACCGTTGAGAATGACCGGGAACTTCGCCTCCGAGAGCAGGGCGGCTGCCTTGCTGATTGCATCTGCTCCACCGCGTGGTCGCTCCAGGCGGATAACCTGAGGCAGTTCGATATCGATCACCTTGGTCCAGAAGTCCCGCGGCACGTTGATCTGGGCAGGGCCAGAGGCACGCCACGCTTGTTCGATAACCCGATTCAGCGTCTCGGCAATACGCGTTGGATCGCGTACTTCTTCCTGATAGGCCACCATGTCTTCAAACAGAGCCATCTGTTGAATCTCCTGAAAACCACCCTGACCGATACTCTTGTTGGCCGCCTGAGGCGTGACCAGCAGCATGGGTGTATGGTTCCAGTAAGCGGTCTTGATGGGTGTTACGAAGTTGGTGATTCCCGGACCGTTCTGCGCGATGGCCATGGACATCTTGCCAGTAGCACGCGTATATCCGTCGGCGCTCATGCCGGCGTTACATTCATGAGCACAATCCCAGAACTTGATACCAGCCGCAGGAAAAAGATCGGATATGGGCATCATGGCTGAGCCGATGATACCGAATGCATTGTCGATACCGTGCATCTGAAGGACCTTGACGAAGGCCTCTTCGGTAGTCATTTTCACTGTGGCGTACTCCTGTTCGGATAGAGGGGATGAGATAGTGCCGGAGAGATATCAGGTCTGACCGTTAGCGGACAATTGAAGCCAGTTGTCAAAGCCTATGGTGATCACACACTTTAAAAACGACTGAATCACCGTCGATACAATTTTAGAGGTAGCATTAGTGGAATGCAATGTTCCATTATTATTCTTTTTCGGTTCGTGAACGTGATTGATACGCGGTATTTCCAACATGTCTGACTCTGAGAAAACCAAGCATTCCGGCGGCTCTGCCGAACGCTCACTACAGTTGCTGCAATGCCTGACGCGCAGCTCGCGCGGTGTGAGTCTGGCTGAGCTTGCCGACAGGCTGGATATCCCCAAAGCTACGGTACATCGGTTATGCGCACGATTGATCGATCTGGATTTCATCGTTCGCGATATAGATGAACGCTTCTACAAGGCCGGACCTGCGTTACAACGTCTCGCTTACGATACCTTAACCCATGGGCCACTCAGCCGATTACGCCACATGGTACTCAGTGAATTGGTCCACGAGATTGGCGAGACCTGCAATTTTACAGCTCTCGATGGAGCGTCGGTGTTGTATCTGGACAGAGTCGAAGCCCCCAGACTCTGGCGAATACACCTCGATGTCGGGGCGCACGTGCCCTTGCACTGCACTGCCAGCGGCAAGGTATTTCTGGCATTCATGTCGTCGACGAACCGTAGCCTACTACTGAATCAGCTGCCGCTGAACCCCCAGACACCTCATTCCCTGACAACGCGTAGGGCGCTTCTAGCCAGCATCGAGCAGACTCAGGAGCGGGGTTTTGCGCTCGACAGCGAAGAATTCATTATTGGACTGATAGCCATTGCCGTACCGGTATATGATTCCGAGGGTCTGGTTCGAGCTGCCATTGCCATGCATTGCCCCAAGTCCCATGTGAGCGCTGCCCAAGCGCTTGAAAAACTACCTGCACTGGTGTCATCAGCCGAACGTATGGGGGAACTGCTGCATGAGTGATATTACTGACGAGGTAGGCCGATTACGAGGGCTGTTAAATGCCATGAAGGATGCTTTCTGTGTGATCGAGATACTGGTGGATGAATCGGACGTTATCAGGGACCTACGCTTTCTGGACGCTAATGAGGCTTTTTTCGTTCACACCGGTATCAGGGACGTAAACGGGCGTCTGGCCAGTGAGGTGTTCCCCGAACTCGAGGCAAGCTGGTACGACAACTTTGCCAAGGTTTACCAGAGTGGTGCACCTGCACAGTTCGTTGAGCGGTCGCGGTCACTTAATCGCTGGTTCGAATGTTCACTGAGTCGGATTGGTCCTCGCGAGCAGCGTCAGCTTACTTGCCTGTTCAAGGATGTCACCGAACGTAAGTCAGTGGAAGACGAACGCGAACTCACGGCGAGTCAACTAGCAAAACTGGCCGCTGCGCTGGCGGAAAGTGATCAGCATAAAACCGAATTTCTGGCCACACTGGCCCATGAATTGAGAAACCCGCTGGCGCCGGTGCGCAGTGGTCTGGAAATGATCAACGAGTGTCGACACGATCCAGATGAGGTGGCGCGAAGCTGCGAGATGGCTCTAGGGCAAGTAGAGCACATGGTCAGGCTGGTCGATGATCTGCTCGACATTTCGAGAATCTCCCTGGGCACCGTTACACTGCAGCTTCAGGCCACTGAGCTTACCCAGATGATCAATAGCGCTGTTGCGCGTAGTCGCGAATTAATGGATCAGAAGCAACAGGTACTGGAGCTTGCCTTACCCAACGAGACAAGAACTATCGTGGTAGACCCCATACGCGTCAGTCAAATCATATCAAACCTGTTAAGTAACGCTGCCAAGTACACACCCGACCACGGTATTATCAAGTTGTCAGTGAAGCTTGATGAACATCACCTACTCATCAGTGTCAGCGATAACGGTGATGGTCTCGAGAAGGACAGTTTGTCGCGAATATTCAATATGTTTACGCAAATTACCGGCGAAGTACCGAGGGAGAATACGGGGTTGGGAATTGGCCTTACGCTGTCTCAACGGCTAGTGACACTACACGGTGGTACGCTTCAGGGCTTTAGCGATGGGCTGGGCAAAGGCAGCCGTTTTGATGTGGTTATTCCCAGTACTCTGGTCGCTACGGTCAATGAGGCTGCCCTACCGACTGGGGCGAGTGCTGCAGGCCGTCACGTCAACAGCGTATTGATCGTCGATGACAATGAGGATGCTGCCTGTTCACTGGCAAAGTTATTGAAGCGCCGAGGCTATGAGGCACGTGTAGCGTTTACAGGTCAAAGTGCACTGAAATCCATTTTGTCCGAGCAACCCGATGTGGCCTTGATTGATATCGGCTTACCCGATATCAGTGGTCTGGATGTGGCTGCCAAACTGACACGTCTGGGCTTGCACAAGGGTATGTCCATGATAGCCCTGACAGGCTGGGGTACTGTTGAGGATCAGCAGCGTTGCAAGGATGCCGGCTTTGATCATCATGTGACGAAGCCGGCGGCTACCAGCAAGATCGTGGAGCTGCTGAAGTCTATTGAACCCGGCGAGCAAGTCGTAAATTCTGTAGCCGGGACAACTGTTTACCCTAGTGATGCATAAAATGTCGAGTCCAGAAGCTTATAGAGCAGTATAGAAGAACCGGCTGGCTCTATCGGCAATATCCCCTGCAGGGAGTCTATTGACACCAGGCACACCGATCTTGTCTTACGAGACGACGCCTTGACCGGGTTGTCGTAGCAGTTGTTGCAGTGCCGCCCTTGTAGTGTCAGGAATGCTGACCGATTCGCCGGAAGAGCGATTAACGAACACATGGGTAAACGTACCGTACGCTGAAGCTTCGTTCGCATCGGCTACGAATATGCCAACACCGTACTCCACGGAACGGTTGCCTATTTTATTGACGCGCATGCCAGCATCGATATTCATGGGGAATTTCACAGGTGACAGGTACTGGCAGCTGGATGCCACGATGAACCCGACGATAGGCGATAAAGCAATGTCCAGACACCCCGTTTCGATCAGGTAGGCATTACACACGGTATCGAAATAGGTGTAGTACAGCGCATTGTTCACGTGTCCATAGGCGTCATTGTCTATCCACCGCGTACTGATGGTTTTAAAGTAGGCGTAGTTACTGCGACCGGCGTTAAAGTGAAGCATGAGTGATAAGGTGTGGATGGGCTAGCCCAGGCTACCTACGGTGGAGAATGCTACCAGCGTAACACCCCGCAACCGAACGCGCAGCATAGGGGATTATGAGGTGCGTAAGCTGAAAACCTGTCGATAAAAGCTGATAGCATTCCGCCCCAGCAACAGATTCCAGCAAAGGGTTCGACGATGAGTGACACGGTAAAAAACACCCTTGCCGAACTCAAGGCACTATTAGGTGAGCGTCTGTCCACCGGTAGTTCGATCTTGCAGCAGCATAGTCACGATGAGGCGTATAGCAAGCCAATGCTGCCCGACGCCGTGGCTTTCCCGAACTGTACACAGGATGTGTCCGCAATCATGAAGATATGCTCGGCACACGGTTGTCCGGTCGTACCTTATGGGGTAGGTACATCACTGGAAGGACACATTATTCCGGTACACGGAGGTATCAGTATCAATACCAGCCGCATGAACCAGATACTGGCGATTAACAACAGCGACATGGATGCCGTTGTGCAGTCTGGCGTCACTCGAACCCAGTTGAATACTGAACTTCGTGCCACCGGTTTGATGTTTACGGTTGATCCGGGTGCTGATGCTACATTGGGCGGGATGGCGGCCACACGAGCATCAGGCACGAACACGGTTCGCTATGGCTCCATGCGTGAGAACGTCATGGCGCTGGAAGTGGTGTTGCCCGACGGGCAGGTCATCAACACCGGTACAAGGGCCAGAAAATCCTCTGCAGGTTACGACCTGACTCGATTGTTTGTTGGCTCAGAAGGCACCCTGGGCATCATTACCCAACTGACGGTACGCCTATTCGGCCAGCCCGAGACAGTGTCCGCCGCTACTTGTGCCTTTGCGACCGTAAACGATGCGGTGGACGCCGTTATCATGGCCATTCAGATGGGCATACCCATGGCGCGCGTAGAGCTGCTCGATGAGCTTCAGATGCAGGGAATGAATCTGTATAATTCCGAGCTGCACTTGCCTGAATCGCCACACCTGTTTCTGGAATTTCACGGCACCGAGGCAGGCGTTGCAGAACAGGTAGCCCTGTTCAAGACAGTGGGTGAGGAATTTGGTGTTTCCGAATTTCAGTGGGCAACTCATAGCGAAGACCGGAACCGGCTCTGGGCCGCTCGTCATAACGCCTTTTATGCGGGCAAGGCACTAAGATCAGGCGCTGATGGGCTGGTTACCGATTGCTGTGTTCCGTTGTCCAGTCTATCTGACTGTATCAAGCGGACGAAAGATCTGGTGGCCGAGTCTGGTCTCATCGCGCCGCTGGTGGGTCATGTAGGCGATGGCAATTTTCATCTGTTAATTCTGGTGGAGCCCGGTAACAACGCTGAGATGCAATTGGCAACCAGGTTGGCGGGGGCGATCAACCGAATTGCGCTGGAATTTGGTGGCACAGTAACTGGCGAACACGGTATAGGGTCGGGAAAGAGAAAATACATGCCTGAGGAGCACGGTGCTGCCTACGCACTGATGGGGGTGCTTAAAAAGGCAATAGATCCGGATAACCTGATGAATCCAGGCAAGCTGGTGTCTGTGAACTGACCTTCTGAATACCGGGGAAATGACATGATCCAAGGGGCAGCAATGTTGACCGTCGCGCAACGCGGTTCTTCGTTGTTTATAAAAGCCAGTGAAACACGTGCAGTGTCAGCAACTAAACCCTAGTGATGCATAAAATTTCGCCCCAGGCGGCCCCACCCAGAACCGCTTCGCTGCTTCTATAGCCGCTGAGGCCAATGGGATGATGGGCAGGCTGTCCACAGTGGTACTGGAACAGACGCTCGAACAGGTTTGTCTTTGGCAGACCATGGGCCTGGGTGATTTTTGCGTTTCTGTCAACGTATCGCCCATGCAATTGAGGGCGGAATCTCTGGTCACCGATACCATCAAGGCGTTGGAAAAGCGGGTGTGTCTGGCAAGCGTCTGGAGATAGAGCTGACAGAGACCTCTGTGCTGGATATAGAGAGTGGCCAAGCCTTCTCGTCAGTAGCAGAAAAATCAGGACTGCGCTCTGTTTTCAATTAAGTTGTCGACCACATCGGGGTCTGCCAGCGTAGAGGTATCACCCAGCGATCCGTAATCGTTCTCGGCAATCTTGCGCAAGATGCGCCGCATGATTTTTCCGGAGCGCGTTTTGGGTAAACCCGGAGCCCACTGAATCATGTCCGGTGAGGCAATCGGGCCGATCTCCTTGCGCACCCAGCCAACGAGCTCTTTACGTAGCGCTTCACTAGGCTCTACACCGATCATCAGCGTGACATAGGCGTATATTCCCTGACCCTTGATGTCATGTGGGTATCCCACTACGGCAGCTTCTGAGACGGCGTCATGTGCAACGAGTGCCGACTCGACCTCAGCCGTTCCCATGCGGTGACCAGACACGTTGATCACATCGTCGACACGCCCTGTAATCCAGTAGTAGCCATCAGCATCGCGCCTACAGCCATCGCCAGTGAAGTAGTAACCTTTGAACGTTTCAAAATACGTGGATACAAAACGATCGTGATCACCGTAAACCGTGCGCATCTGACCTGGCCAGCTGTCTCGGATGCACAGTACGCCCTCGGCTTCCATCTCCTCAAGCTCGTTACCGTCGGCATTGAGTATGACTGGCTGTATTCCAAAAAACGGCCGGGTGGCGGAACCGGGCTTGGTGGCGGTAGCCCCTGGCAACGGCGTTATGAGAATGCCACCTGTCTCCGTTTGCCACCAGGTGTCTACGATAGGGCATCGATTCTGCCCTACGACCTCGTTGTACCAGTTCCATGCCTCTGGATTGATCGGCTCTCCGACAGAACCCAACAAGCGCAATGACGACAAGTCAGAGCCTTGTACGTGCTCCTTACCTGCGCCCATCAACGCTCGAATAGCGGTAGGCGCCGTATAGAAAATGTTGACTTTGTGTTTTTCGCACACCTCCCAGAAACGAGCGGGAGAGGGGTAGGTTGGCACACCTTCAAACATGAGCGTGGTGGCACCGTTGGCTAACGGGCCATAGACGATGTAGCTATGTCCAGTCACCCAACCTACGTCAGCGGTACACCAGTAAATGTCTCCATTGTGATAATCAAATACACACTCGTGGGTCATTGCGGCGTACACGAGATAGCCTCCTGTGGTGTGTACCACGCCCTTTGGCATACCGGTAGATCCGGAGGTATACAGGATAAACAGTGGATCCTCGGCGTTCATGGGCTCTGGTGTACAATCTGGTGATGCAGCGTCCGTCTGCTCGTGATACCAGATATCAAGACCCTCACGCATAGGGACATCAGCGCCCGTATGTTCTACCACTATCATGGTGACGTCGTGATTGACCTTATCCATAGCTTTGTCAGCATTTATTTTCAATGGAACACTTCGGCCTCCGCGCAGTCCCTCATCAGCAGTAATCAATAGCTTGGCCGTTGAACCATTGATACGGTCAGCGAGCGCATCGGCGCTGAAGCCACCAAACACTATGGAGTGGATTGCACCGATGCGTGCACAGGCAAGCATCGCGTAGGCGGCTTCAGGAATCATCGGCATGTAAATGATCACGCGATCGCCTTTTGTCACACCATTGGCCTTATAGACATTGGCCAATCTGCAGACGCGTTCGTGTAGTTCGTTGTAGGTAATGTTCTTGTGGACAGAGGGGTCGTCACCTTCCCAGATGATTGCTGTCTGATCGCCTCGCTTATCCAGGTGGCGGTCTATACAGTTTGCACTCACGTTCAACACGCCATCTTCATACCATTTGATGGAGACGTCGGGGTATTGATAGGTAGTATTCTTGACCTTGGTAAACGGGGTTATCCAGTCCAGACGTTTACCCTGTTCCGCCCAGAATGCGTCAGGGTCTGAGAGGGACTGCGCATACAGTTTCTTGTAGGCCGCCTCGTCCACCAGCGCGTCGCCGGCGAAATCTTCGGGTACAGGGTAGAGTTTATTGCTCATGAAATTCCGTAATAACCATGACGGGGACAAAGAGACACTTGAGTTCTCTCAATGTTGTTCCGGAACATCGACATGCGCTTGTGCAACGTTAACGAGCTGGCAGATCGAGGTGGCGAATATAAAATTATGTGTTTGGCGCGTATTCTGTAAATAGTCTAGGTAACAACCAAATCCATAACCATAAATTTATTTTCTGATATAAAACAACTGGATAGGATCGGCACGAGGATTTCATCTTGCCGTAATGCCAGCTAGTCGGTTTGTTTGTTACCAAAGGTAACAGATCTTGTGATCTTAAAGACAATACCGAAGAACCTGATCGGTCGCTTGTATTGTTTATGTAGTTGACTGTAATACCTAGAGCCCGCGCTGCGAGACTGACATCGCAGTCAGCGAGCGGATTTTAAGAACGCTGTAAATACGACGACTTGTTAGTGTGTAAAATGATGGCGCTGATTATGAGCCGATGTGTTGGTACCCGTGTTCGCACGTGTAGACTGACCGAACTGCGCAGGCGGCAAGGGAGTGGGTCAGGTTGAGCATCGATGTTGGAACGCGACTGAAACAGATCAGAAGCGAACACGGAATGTCTCAGCGCAAGCTGGCAAAACGTGCAGGTGTGACCAATGGGCTCATCTCTTTGATTGAGCAAAACAGAACCAGTCCCTCCATTGCATCGTTGAAGCTTATTCTTGATGCGTTCCCCATGACGTTCTCTGAATTCTTCGACTATGCGGAAGTTGATCCAGGTCAGGTTGTCTTTCGCGCCGACGAACTCACGGAAATCAACCCGGACACGGAGCTTAATAAACAGAGTCCGATGGGTACCGATGGGATTTCCCTGCGTCAGGTAGGGGGAAGTCGGAGAAGCCAGCTGCAGATGCTGCATGAGGTCTATGAGCCGGGAGCGGATACCGGCGAGGAGCTCTACAAGCACGAGGCGGAAGAGGCCGGACTAATCATCAGTGGCGAAATAGAACTCACAGTAGACGGACAGGTCGCTATGCTTAAAAATGGGGATGGCTATAAATTTGATAGTCGTAAACCTCATCGATTCAGGAATAAAGGTAAAAGGCGTTGCGTCATTGTCAGCGCTTGCACACCGCCCAGTTTTTAATTGTTACGCCAGCCGTCAGTCTTTGGTGACCTGGCGCTCGTGACGAGCAAAATTTATCGACCCAACACCGTTATCCAGCTCTTGCAGGGGAGATTTCACACTAATCGGGATGGATGTGCTAGCGCTCGGCAATGTAGAGAATAATCACGTTTGTAGAATATATTAGACAGTGTTAGCATCGAAGAATCATGTTCGACAGGTCATCCCCTCGTGAATGCCGTCAGATAATGGACGTGTGTGCTACAGGCTGAACAGCTCTGGCTATTGCCACCCGTGCGGGATGAGACAACGTCATCGACACTACCAAGCGTTTCACTCGCAACGCTCTCCGTGCGCCATCATCAAAGGAGTCGTCATGAACGAAGCCGTGACCATCAATGCCCCCCTGTCGCCAGGCCGACTGGCTGTGAGGGCAAACTACGCCGCCGATGAAGCGAGCGTTGTTCGTCAATTACTGAAACTGATCAGGCTTGATCAACAGGCGCGGGCAACAGTTGCCGCGGTAGGTGCCGACATCGTTGACCGTGTAAGGCGGGACACGTCGCCATCCATGATGGAGAGCTTTCTGGCTGAATACGGGTTGTCCACATCAGAAGGTGTTGGCCTGATGTGTCTGGCTGAAGCATTATTGAGGGTGCCTGATGCCGAAACCATTGATGAGCTGATCCACGACAAGATCGAACCGTCTGACTGGGGCTCTCATCTTGGGCATTCAGCATCGCCGCTCATCAACGCTTCAACGTGGGCACTAATGCTTACTGGAAAGGTGCTTAACGATGATCAGAAAGGGCCTGCCGCGGCTTTGCGTGGTCTGGTTCGTCGCATGGGAGAGCCTGTGGTAAGGACGGCTGTAGGTCAGTCGATGAAGCTGTTAGGTAAACAGTTCGTGCTGGGTCAGAGCATAGAGGAGGGTATGAAAAACGCCCGCGACCTGGAAGCTGAAGGGTATACGTTTTCTTACGATATGCTTGGCGAAGCGGCGCGCACAGATGATGATGCTGTTCGATATCATAAGGCCTACGCGCGGGCCATCACTGCTATTGCGACCAAAGCCAATGGCGATGTGCGCTCCAGTCCGGGAATCTCCGTCAAGCTTTCCGCATTGCATGCACGCTACGAGTACACGCATCGCGAAGCGGTTATGAAAACGCTGGCGCCACGCGCACTTGAACTTGCCCGTCAAGCCGCCAAGGCCAATATCGGCTTCAACATTGATGCAGAGGAACAGGATCGTCTTGATCTGTCTCTGGATATCATCGAGGCGCTGCTGTCAGATTCAGACTTGGCTGCTTGGGAAGGATTCGGTGTGGTCGTGCAGGCTTATGGCAAGCGTGCTCTGCCCGTGATTGAGACGCTGTATCAGCTAGCCGAAAAGCTGGATCGTAAAATAATGATCAGGCTGGTGAAGGGTGCCTACTGGGACACTGAGGTCAAACTGGCTCAGGAACTGGGTGTTGAAGCATTCCCGGTGTTTACCCGCAAGATCAATACCGACGTCAGCTACATGGCCTGTGCCCAACAACTCATGGATCGTCGTGATCGCATCTACCCGCAGTTTGCCACGCATAATGCGCATACCTGCGCAGCCGTACTGGAGCTGGCCGGTAACGACAAGGACGGCTTCGAATTTCAACGCTTACACGGCATGGGCGAATCGCTGCACGGTATCGTTCGAAAGACAAACGGGACGCGTTGCCGGGTGTATGCGCCCGTGGGTGCTCACAGAGATCTGCTCGCCTATCTGGTGCGAAGGCTTCTCGAGAATGGTGCCAACAGCTCATTCGTGAACCAGGTTGTTGATGAAGATATTCCTTCGGCTGATATCACCAGCGATCCGGTAGATGATGTACTGGCACTAGGCGACGAAATATCAAACCCGACTATTCGATTACCGGGCCAGCTGTTTGAGCCTTACCGCCGCAACTCTAAAGGCTATAGAATCAACGAGCCAGCCTCTATCATACCGCTTCTGGAAGCACGTGAGAAATGGGCTGATCACCGATGGACAGCAAAGCCTATGGTCGCTGGGCTCAATGAGCCACAAGGTGAGCCGCGCAGTGTTGTCTCGCCCGCCGATGCGAATCGAGTGGTAGGGACTGTTTACGAATGCACTCCAGCGGAAGTGGAGATGGCGATCGATGCTGCACAGGCAGGTTTTACATCATGGTCCGCAACGCCCGTCGCGCAGCGTGCCGAGGTACTACGAAAAACCGCTGATTTGTATGAAGAACACATCGGCGAACTGACCTCTATCACCACGCGAGAGGCTGGCAAGATGATTCTTGACGGCATTGCTGAAGTACGCGAAGCCGTTGATTTTCTGCGCTACTACGCTAATGAAGCTGAAAGACTGGACGAGGAAGAACCGGGTAGTGCGCTGGGAGTGTTTGTGTGTATCAGTCCCTGGAACTTCCCGCTAGCGATATTCAGTGGTCAGGTTGCAGCGGCGTTGGCGGCAGGTAACGCTGTTCTGGCAAAGCCTGCTGAACAGACCGCCATTATCGCCTGCCGGGCGGTTGAACTGATGCGCGAAGCCGGACTGCCGGAAGATGCACTGCAACTGCTGCCGGGTGATGGACCAACCGTGGGTGGACCACTCACCTCGGATGCTCGCATCGCGGGTGTCTGTTTTACCGGTTCAACTGAAGTTGCTCAAATCATCCACAAAGTGCTGGCCGACAACGCAGGCCCGGATGCCGTACTGATTGCTGAAACCGGTGGTCTGAATGCGATGATCGTTGACAGTACGGCGTTACCGGAACAGGCCGTGCGAGACATCCTCATGTCATCGTTCCAGTCTGCTGGCCAACGCTGCTCGGCGCTACGGCTGTTATATGTCCAGGAAGAGGCTCGTGATCGCCTACTCGACATGTTGTTTGGCGCCATGGACGCACTGACAGTGGGAGACCCCTGGCTGGAATCGACAGATGTATCGCCTGTCATTGATAAAGATGCACGTGACGGCATAACAGCCTATGTGGCACAACACGCCAAGGCTGGCACCTTGATGAAGCAGCTCGATGTTCCCACTGAAGGTACCTACGTGACACCTGCTGCTGTCAAGGTCAACGGCATCGGTGATATGGAACGCGAGATCTTCGGTCCCATCTTGCATGTGGCCACATTCAAGGCGCGCGATATCGACAAGGTGGTCGATGACATCAATGCACGTGGCTATGGACTCACGTTTGGCCTGCATAGCCGTATTGACGATCGCGTACAACAGATAGTCGAAAGGCTGCAAGTAGGCAACGCCTACGTGAACCGGAACCAGATAGGCGCTATTGTGGGGTCTCAACCCTTTGGTGGAGAAGGACTTTCAGGCACCGGACCCAAGGCAGGCGGACCTCAATACCTGACGCGCTTCAGAAGCACAGGTTCAGCCGGTACGTTGCCAGCGCCAGAGGGTAATCCTGTCGGTACTGATGCTATCGACAAGGCATTCGAATCTGTGGATGCGCGCAACTGGGCGGCACGCCCGGATCGTGTGCAGGTGCTGCGCAAGAGTCTTCAAGGCGTTGCCACGGGAATTGTAAAGAAGGCACTTTCCGCAACAGCATCATTTGATATGACGCTTCACATAATGCCAGGACCTACCGGCGAGAGTAATCGCCTGAGTATGCATCCCAAAGGTTTCGTCATGTGCCTTGGACCTACAGCTGAGCTGGCTATAGCGCAAGCTGTTCAGGCGCTGGGTGCTGGTTGTCCTGTGGTTATTGTGGCACCCGGTGCAACAAAGCTGGCAGGTCCAATGCTCGATGCAGGATTACCGCTGAAGGTAATTGACGGGATCGTTGAAGCGGATTCGCTGGTGTCGGTAAAAGCACTGGCATCGGTGGCTGCAGCGGGTGGTGCGAGTTGGACAAAGGCTCTAAGGCAGGCTCTGGCCAAACGTGACGGGATGATTGTGCCACTCGAAACACAGGCCATTGCACCATCGCGTTACGTCATCGAGCGACACTTGTGTATTGATACCACCGCCGCCGGCGGTAACGCCAGCTTGCTGGCATCCACAGAGTAGGGAGAGGTATATGACTGAAGACATTGACCACACGGTACCACTGCCATCCCTGGGGCTGGCGTTGCTAGCTGTGCTGCTGACGCTCATATCGTAAGCCATACAGCTTTTCTATTTTAAGGATTTCACACCGCACATTCGTTTCACTCAACACCTATCCCGTTTCTGTTTGCCGGTGTTCAATTTGCTGCTACGGGTACTTCATAGGCAACAATCGTGTTGCGGGCGACCCCCTACCTGTCTATCGCACTGCCCGGACGCATGTACGCGCCTGTATATCGAGGCTTGGGGTATTCTCCGTTGAATATGAGCCGAACCATTGAAGAGGGTGGCACTCTGATGTCGCCCTTAATTCCCTGGAACGCTGGAGGCGCATTCGTCATCAGCGCACTGGCATTGGGTATTGCGGATGGTAACCTTGAAAATCTCCTCTACATTCCGTTATCGTTCGTATGCTGGTTAGCCTCGGTGTTCGGCATTATCTACGCTCTGACCGTATTGTTCTCACCCAAGGCCACCGAAAAACAAATGGCTGGTTGGGAGACAAGTGGTGAAGCTATCATGGACCTGAGCCAGCGCGGCTTTGATTGCCCTGTGAAGCCTCGGGCAGCTCGGCCAACAGCAACCGCTGTGTAGTGGCCGGTACCTCTGGATCTGGCTGCCTTCACACTAGACGCTCATTCACACGAAGACAAAACGATGCATGACGATATTAACCGCTACAACGACATCCGCGAGGCAGTTGCAAGGCTCTGCTCTAATTTCAAGGGTGAATACTGGCGCAGCGTCGATCGTCACTCTGACTACCCCATTGAATTTGTCAATGCCCTGACTGACGCAGGGTGGCTGGCCGCTCTGATCCCTGAAGAGTACGGTGGTGCTGGTTTACCGTTGTCTGCAGGCGCAGCAATACTCGAGGAAATTCACCGCTCAGGGGGAAACGCAGGCGCTTGTCATGCTCAGATGTACACTATGGGCACCTTGCTTTGGCATGGTTCGGAGCGACAAAAGCAGCAGTACCTACCAGGCATCGCTGAAGGCACTCTACGGCTGCAAGCGTTCGGCGTAACCGAACCTACGTCCGGAACCGACACGGGCGCTTTGAAGACCAGAGCCGTCCGCGATGGCAATCACTTTATCATCAACGGTCAGAAAATATGGACCAGTCGCGCGGAACACTCAGATCTTATGATTCTTCTCGCGAGGACGACACCGTTAGAAGACGGAATGAAAAAAACAGCAGGCTTGTCAGTACTGTTGGTTGACATGCGAGAAGCGGTGGGTAATGGACTGACCATTCGCCCTATTCGCACCATGATGAATCATTCGACAACTGAAGTTTTTTTCGATAATTTGCGGGTGCCGGTCGACAATCTGATTGGCGAGGAGGGCAAAGGCTTTCGTTACATCCTCTCCGGTATGAATGCAGAGCGCATACTGATTGCCGCCGAGTGCATTGGCGATGCGAAGTGGCTGATCGATAAGTCTTGCGCTTACGCTAACGAGCGATGCGTGTTCGGACGACCGATAGGGCAGAACCAGGGAGTACAGTTCCCGCTGGCAAAGGCCTACGCAAACTTGCGTGCAGCTGAACTGATGGTCAATGAGGCTCTACGACTTTATGAGAGTGGTGCAAACCCGGGAGCTGAGGCGAACATGGCCAAGATGCTGGCTGCCGATGCTTCCAACGAGGCAGCAAATGCTGCTGTGCAAACATACGGCGGATTCGGGTTTGCCGAAGAGTACGACATAGAGCGGAAGTTTCGCGAGACCCGCCTGTATCAAGTAGCGCCTATTTCAACCAACCTGATACTAAGCTATCTGTCTGAGCACGTACTGGGCTTGCCACGCTCCTACTAATGGTGGCAACGATCGTTACCTGGTCAGGGTTTGCATCGACGCCAATTTTTTGATCAAGAGACACGGTAGTAAGTAACGAGTTCATGTAACTCTACAGCCATCGTTGCAAGATCTTCGATGGCATCTCTTGACTGGTCGAAAGAGGTCCGAGACTGTTCAGCTGTTTTAGCGGTTAGTGACACATGATCTACCACTTCACCACAACCCATAGCAGCTGATTGCACCGATCGGCTAATATCCTGGGTAGTACTCATCTGCTGTTGAATACCATCAGCGATAGTGGTTTGAATGTTGTTTATCTGGTCAACTGTGTCCACTATTGCTGAGATAGCGCTCACCGAGTCATTGGTGTTTGCCTGGATTGAGGCTATCATCCGCTCGATGTTCTCGGTGGCGGTAGCCGTCTCCTTCGCCAGTTCCTTCACCTCATTGGCCACAACCGCAAAGCCTTTGCCAGCGTCGCCCGCACGCGCCGCCTCAATGGTGGCGTTCAGTGCAAGCAAGTTTGTCTGCTCAGCAATAGAGGTAATAACACGAACTACTTGCCCAATTTGATGGGATGATTCTGCCAACTGTCGGATGGATTTGTCCGTGGAGGCAGCCAGCTTGACAGCAGATTTGGAAATATCGGTGGCGGTAGAAGCCTGGTTCGATATCTCCTTGATTGATGCACTCATTTCTTCTGACGCCGCTGCTACAGAATCCACAGAAATTCTTATCGTTTCAGCACTATTAGAGGCGGTCAATGCCTGTTTCGAGTTGGTATGTGCACTCGCACCCAATTCTTCGCTGGCCGATGACAGAGATCCTACCGCCTCGTTCATAGAGCTTGCATGTCCACTAATAGTCGTCAGATTCGTTCTGAGTCGACTTAAAAAACGAGCTAGTGATGAGGCCATTATCCCTATTTCGTCATCTCCGGATACTGTCAGCTCTTTTCTCAAATCTCCCGATGATGCTGCATCAACTGTCGTAAGCACACTGTCGAGTCGCATCTGCAAGGATCTTATTTTGCTACGCTCAAGTTTCGCCTCAGCTCTTATTAGCTCTTCATTATCCCTGTGTGCTGAAACATCTTCAAATTCCACGATAACGCCAAGGCACATGTCTGCATCCTGATCATCTTGTACGGGCGTAGCCAATATTCTGAGCAAGCGTGTACCCAACACTAGTTCTTCCGTGCGGCTCATCCATGTATTGTCGTTAGATTCGTGGGAGGAGCTATCCAGTGGACTGATCTGGTCGAGCCTCAACTCACACAACTCCTTTCCCACGATCTCCGGGCATAGTGTGGAGAGTTCTGGTTTCACCACGTCAAACAGACTTTGTGCAGAATTGTTGACGTATATTATCTGACCGCGAGGGTCGGCGACAACGACGGGTGAATTGGCGATATCCAGAGCCTGTTTTATGCGGGAAACCTCTTTGTGCCGAGTATTCATGCGCTCAACCAACGAATCCTGAGCCTTGGTGAGTGCACGTAAGATATCACCGAGCTCGTTTGAAGCGCTCGCATCCTCCAATGCCACGGACTCTGACGCCTCGCTGGCTTCTATGCGTTCGATCTGACCGATAATGTTTTTAGTTGTGGTGCGGATATTTCTTAACAGCGACATACAGAGTATTACAATTGGTAGCATGGACAGGGCGAGTATTCCAGCGGACACCATAAGCCTGTCATAAAGGGTGTGATTGATGTCATCGACATACAGTCCTGACGAAATGGTCCAGCTCCAGGGTTTGTAGCCTTTGGTGAACGCCAGTTTTCGTTCAGCTTCATCACTTCCCGGCTTGGGCCAGTGATAGCTCACAAAACCTGATTGTCCGTTGGCTGAAGTTGCCAGAATGTCTTTGACGAAATACCTACCGTAAGCGTCTGTGAGCGTATTGGAGTTGTTGGTGCCCACCAGATTTTTGTTGAATGGGTGCATGATCAGTTTGCCGCTAGACTCATTGATCCAGAAATACTCTGTATTGTCATCGCCGTATCGCAATTCCTCGACTCGATCCAGCGCTTCCCGTTTTGCGGTAGGCAAATCCAGCCCCTCACGCTCAGCCTTCAGAGCTGCTGAGGCTATCGTTTTGTAGGCCAGTTCTACGGCGCTGCGTGTCAGAGATTGGCGCTCAGCGAAAAGTGAATTCTTTAACAGAATGGCATTGGCAACAGCGATAGAGATCATGGCAACTGACGCAATGACAGTTAGTACCACGAGCTGCGTCGAAAATCGGGTATTTTTAAGTAGGCTCATGATTCCATTCTCGTACAGCTTGTGCAATAGAGGATATACAAAGCGCGTACCTGCCTGAATATATTAGTCACATAGCGGGTAACGACCAAATTGCAGAAGGGTAGCGTGTGTTCATGTTACGTAACGTTCTGATGTTGCATACAAAGAGGGTTATATATGTATCCGCGGAATACGGTGATACAAGCTGGGGGAAGCGCCCGGTTAATCCGGTATCAAGGTATGACTGAGAATGTCACACAGAGTAGGCGGGCCAGCCCGCTCTGGCCCCAAGCTATGGCTGTCGGGAGGTAACGACCGGTGGCAAGCGTTAGTAGGGGTGGAAGTCGGTCAGGTATTGAGCTTCGAAAGTTGCGCTATAGGGCGCCGACGGTCTCCCCATTCACGGAAGGCAACACGGAGTAGCTGGGTCAAGGCAAGTGGCTACACCGGCCCCTGGGAGTCAGAGACCGAAACACATGTTTCCTTATGTTTACTAAAGCGAAATATCCTGAATTCTCTAATATTCCCTACAACACGATGTACCCTGTCTGACTGTAGTCAGGGACGCTGGTAGCCGGGAAGCTCAATAACGTAACTATCAACCGAGCCTGAGTCGTACCAGTCGGATCCGAAAAGCAGGCGTGTCCCACTGGGACTTATAGTAACGTGTGGTTCGCCAAAGTAGGCCCTGTATTGGTCACTCTGCGCAAGCTTGCCTGTTGAACGGTGATGTGCCAGGCGACAAACTTCAGTGTTGGATGGGTCAGTGTTAACAAGATAGATCTCGCTGAAGAAGGTGGTGGCTTTTTTCTTCCCGTCCAGAAATTTCAGTTGCTCTGGATAGCCTACGCTGGACATCGCAACCCAGCCTGGTTTTTTAAACGCCTGCGCTGAAATGTGAGTGCTACTCGTTGAATAAGGATAGCCTCCATTTTCGCTTATGATAGTTCGACACTTGCCAGTGTCGAGGTTGTACTCGGTAAGATGCCCGACCCCGCGATCCGGGTCACCGTTGCACCCATTGGGCGCAGCATCAAACGTAATTTGATAAAGGGCATCCTGCCCATCCCAAGTAATCCCCAGATTGCTATGCTCGTGGAATTTTTTCATATCCAGCTTGTGTACGACCGACTCAAAATCTGGTGTCAGTATTTTTCCCTGTAGCCAAACGTTTTTACCGGAAGCTGTCGGCATTGGAGCGCTCCACTGATCCCAATCCGTTCCCGGTCCCATGCGAATACTATGAGTCTCTCCGGTGCTGACTCGATACGTCATGGCGAAGTAATGCTTTTGCTCAGACGAACTGTCCCAGCAACGAAAACCGAATAGGTCATCGTCTAGCGACTGCATGTGGACATCGCCACCGGGATGAGTGACCGAGCCATCGCATATATCAGAAAAATCCTTGATCAGTGTCCGCTCTTTCAATTTAACATTCACACTGTATAGCCTGCCGCCCTCACGATGGGCTTTGCTCGAGTAATACAATATGTCCGGATCCGTGTGGCTCCAGAACACGTCTTCGAGGTCACTCGGATAAATATCCAGTTCACGGATAATTTGATAAGAGTGGCCATCGAGAAGGTAGTGTCCGGATTGACTGCCAGTGCGATAGAGCACCATAAGGCTTTCATCGGCATTCCACGCTTGCACCGTGCTGTAGACCGGCTTAAAAACATCTCCGGGCTGGCTATCAGTTATACGGGTTACGTTAGTGCCGAAAGCGGGTTCGCGATAGGGCTCGAGATGTGGAGGTTTGGCAACTTTGGGAATTGCTACCGGTTTATTGTGCGTGACCAAACCGTCACATAATCCGGCTACAGCGAGGTTCGGAATGAGCAGAATGCCACCTATGAACGGAGCAATCCTCAGACGACCGACGTTGAGTCCTCTGTCTGGCAGGAGTGCACTGCGTAGTTGATGGGTCATGGACTTATGATTTCCGATAGGTAGGTAGCGATTTGGCCAAGTGTTGCATATATTCTGCCGTTCGGAGAAAGTCAGAATCTATTTTTGTCGTTAAGCGATACCAACGGCGCGAAACTGTCAGAACTTTAGACGGATAGGTCTTTCAGGTTAATCCGGCTACCGTAATTCGATTCAACATAGTACGTGATGGTGTCCGATAAAGATGACTAAAATCAATGCAATAGCTTAGATCTTGAAGATTATGTGACTGTATTGTGACGATTGATTGCTCCGCTTTAAATGGGTATTTTCGATGCTATCATTGCTATCACACCTTACAGGAGACCGTAAATGGGCCAACTATTAGTAAGAGAGCTGGAGCAATCGATTATAGATGCACTTAAAAGCCGAGCCGCTGAGCATGGGCGAAGCGCCGAAGCTGAGCATAGAGCTATCCTTGAACAGGCTTTGCTTCAACCCAACCGACGATCATTCATCGATGTCTTAATGGACATTCCTGACGTGGGTAATGATTCCGACTTTATTCGGGTGCAGGATCAAGATGCAGCGGATGAACGACGTGTTCTTGATTGATACCGACGTTGTAAGCGAACTTCGCAAGAAGGATCGAGCTGATAAAGGTGTGCTCGATTTCTTTCAGCAATATCAAGTTGAAAGCGACAGGTGTTTCGTTTCTTCTATCATTGTTGGTGAACTTAGACGCGGTGTTGAGCTCATTCGCGTTAGAGGTGATGCACAACAAGCTGAACTTTTAGAAAGATGGCTATTGCAAGTGAAATCTGATTTCGCAAACCGTATTCTTCCCGTTGATCTGGACGTAGCCGAGCTTTGGGGCAAGTTAAGAGTTCCTGACGCAACTCACTCAATCGATAAGCTTATATCAGCCACAGCGCTGATCAATACGTTAACGGTAGTTACACGCAATATCAAACACTTCGAGAGAACGGGTGTACCAGTGTTAAACCCATTCAATGGATGATTTACAAACTAGCGCCCCTCGAGGAATTAACATAAAACACGTGATGTGAAATTCGTGTAGTTCTGTTGGCAGTGAGCTCAGCATTCCGTGGCTTACACATCATTACGGATAAATGGTTTGTATGTGATGTGATAAAACGACCTGCCAAACTGTAAAGACGTAACTGTAAAGACGTACCGATGTTCGATGGCCAGGTAGGTCGTATGCAAATCGCAGTGGCTCCTGATCGTAATATTCACACATCAATCAGATAGGGCTGAAGTGTTTGAGTGTCTAGAATGTATTGCTGTATCGCCAATGGCTGATAGCTGGTGGAGGCAAACATTTTTTCGCACACGCTCTTGTGGATTCGAGGGGTATGTCCAGTTGTCGGTGGTGCATCCCTGGGTCTCACGCCAATGTCCTTGCCAAACAACCTGTACACTGAGTTATGTATTTCCTTGGTCAAGTCCGTGGAGTAGGTATATGTCTTATCCTCATCCAAGTGCAGTCCTGCTTTTATTGCGTGATCCACCATCCACTTGAGCACTAAGTCAGAATGATGTCGCTCGCGATAGCCGCCACCAATGTCCGAATGCACACCGGCAAACCAAACCTGTTTGATCCGCTGTGCCGAATCTGTCGTTTCTCTCCACAGCGTCGGTTCAAATGATTCACGCTTTTCATCCAATGCCACTGCATGGCAGGCCAGTTCAACCTCTGGGCTCAGTGTCGTGTCGTGAAAACCGAAGACCTTGCTGCTCGCATCACTCAGAAACGAAACAGGAATGCCCAGTGCGCCGACGGTGTCCCAGACGCCTAGCATCGCAACAGGACATGGCCGGTTTGCTGTCTTGAACGCGGCCATCTTAGTCGCGTCCTTGTTTCTATACGCAGCGTAAATGGTTTGAATCGCAGTATCGAGTTGTGCGTCAGCCTGTCCCAGTCCGCATCGAAACAGAAGACCAGCTAGTGATCGCGCTGTATACGCGCCCCGGCTGAAACCAAAGAGATAAAGCCTGTCGTTTTCTCCATAGTGTTGCGTTATAAATTTGTAAGCTTCACGAATGTTCTTCGACAAACCCACTCCGTGCAGACCGCCCAGCTTCTTGTCATACCAGCCGTCGCTACCAACGCCTTCGTCATAGTAGATAATCTGGCGTGATTCGTGGTCCAGACACATGTCGTGCAGCAGAGCGACATTGGACATTGTGTCCGCGTTGTCCTTGTCATTCCATGTACCGTCAAGACTTACAACTATATTCTTACTCATTCATCGCCTCACTACGGCAGAATACAAATAATTGGAGGTTAACAATGTGTGACCTGTTTTATGGTGGTGTTTTGCCGCCAAAAAGTATAGGAAGTATCGTTCGCAGGGTCGACAAGAGCACAAATGGCTGACACGCAAGGCGACTTCGTGCCTGGCAGATCAGTTTACCCGTGTTTATAGCTTGAGGTAATGCACCACCAAGTGGATATGGTAGGGCAGAGTAGAGCAAATTCGTGGATTATATTTTTAACGGATTGTTGTAATTCTAACCACTAGAACAGAAGCTTCTCCATACTGGTCAGTCTTCGACAGCTGCTTCTTGAGGACGTTATGCATTGTATGCGTCAATTGGCTTGTAGGTCTAATGCGCCTAATTCTCGCTCTTTGAGACCATCTCTGCGGCGTTCAACAAGCAATTACGCAGCTCAGGCTCGTCAAGGTATGCTATTTCCAACGCACTGAGGTCAGCATAGAGTGATCGGAGAAAGTTTGAATCGAAATTCTCTTTCATTAGATTGAGCGCACCCCTAGCCTGAAAAATAACCTGGTTTGGATCATCAGGATATGCACGCACCATAGCTTTTAAATCAGCATAGAACGATCGACCGAAGCCTGGATCTACCTTGCCGTGTGTCATACCAAAAACAGCCATGTCCTGATGTATACGTAGCTCTGGCTCATGAGGGTGATCACCCGCCAGTGTATTAGGTTCAGCATACATTGACCGGGCAGCGTCTGGATCAGAGAAGCGATGATTGTTTATTATGTCTGCTGTAGCCTGCGCTTGAATAGTACGAAAATACTGCTTGTTCTAGTGTATATTTGCCAAAGCATTTAGATCGGTAAAAATTGATTTGACTGAGTTCAGTTCTTTAAGTAGTGACCTAACGGCAGGCACGTGTAACTTTTTACCACGAACCTGATTAACTACTTCTCACCGACACCAACGGGAGCCGATGAGAACATCAAGTCAATTCCCCACGAGCCGTCGAACGCGGTATCCCTGGATTCTGTTTAACAAGCCTTTGAGCACTGGCGTTGCAGCCGTGCACAACGACGAGTCACACCACTGCCGCCACGCTCCTGCGCATCGTGGGCAATGAGCCATTGAGCGGTGAACGCCATCTATGCGAGCAGCTCAGATGCAGCAGCTGTGGTGAAATCTACACCGCCCCCTTGCCAGAGCACGTCAGGGCCGATGGGCGTCCGGGTCAGAAGTACGGCTACTCGGCGCGTGCGCTCATGGCAATCATGCGTTTCTTTGCCGGTCTGCCTTTTCATCGCCAGCAGAGCGTTC